>JAANMU010000054.1_pt1 | contig 128975 bp, 115 predicted proteins | sample 7279701 | NCBI WGS metagenome assembly JAANMU01 (sample SAMN14094539, study PRJNA606508) | bioreactor metagenome | isolation source: A lab-scale SPAN reactor treating ammonium-rich wastewater day 57 | place: Ireland: Galway | collected 2017-03-13
GGCTGGGAATCCCCAGCCCGGGCGGAGGGGCCAGACCGCACCCCCTGCCCCGCCACGGGGCCTGGGAATCCCCAGCCCGGGCGGAGGGGCCAGACCGCACCCCCAGCCCCGCCACGGGGGCTGGGAATCCCCAGTCCGGGCGGAGGGGCCGGACCGCACCCCCAGCCCCGCCACGGACACGCCCCACGCGGGAAACCGCGCCCCTGCGCTCGAACCCCCAGTCCCCATGAAGCCAGCCTGGCGCCAGGTGCTCGACAGCTCGGTTCTGGTAGGAGCGCTGGGCTACTTCGTGGACAGCTTCGACCTCAATCTCTTCGCCATCGTGCGGGTGGCCAGCCTGAAGGCACTGGGAGTCCCCGAGGACCAGATCCTGGACGTGGGGGTGCGGCTCTTCAACTACCAGATGGTGGGCATGCTGCTCGGCGGCCTGCTGTGGGGAGTGCTGGGCGACCGCATCGGACGGCGCACGGTGTTGTTCGGCTCCATCCTGCTCTACTCCATCACCACCTTTGCCAACGGGCTGGTGCACTCCATCGAAACTTACGCCTGGCTGCGCTTTTTCGCAGGCATCGGCATGGCCGGAGAGCTGGGGGCGGCCATCACGCTGGTCTCCGAGCGGGTACGACCCGAGCTGCGCGGCTACGCCACCATGCTGGTGGCCTCGTTCGGGTTGCTCGGGTCGGCCACGGCCGGCATCGTGACCGCCTGGATGAGCTGGCGCACGGCCTATTTCCTGGGCGGAGTGCTGGGCTTCTTGCTGCTCTTTTTGCGGGTCAGCACCCAGGAGTCGTCGCTCTTCAACCAGCACGCCCCGGGTCGGGGAGACCTGCGCCTGCTGCTCGAGCCCGGTCGCGGTCTCACCTACCTCAAGTGCGTGCTGCTGGGCGTGCCGGTCTGGTTCACCCAGGCCATCCTGATCGGCCTTGCTCCCGAGTTGACCGCGACCACCGGCGTGCACCCGGCCATCGCAGTGGGCACGGCCGTGGCCTGCTACGCGGCCGGGGCGGCCACTGGCGACATCCTGAGCGGCACCTTGAGCCAGCGCCTCCAGAGCCGCAAGAAGGCCCTGCTGGTCTTCATCCTCTTTCTGACCGCCATGGACGCGGTCTACCTGAGCAGCCACGGCCTTTCCTCGCAGGCCTTCTACGGGCTCTGCCTGCTGCTCGGGGTGGGCACGGGCTACTGGGCCGTGTTCGTGACGGTGGCCGCCGAGCAGTTCGGCACCAACCTGCGGGCCACCGTGGCCACCACGGTCCCCAACGTGGTGCGCGGCTCCTCGGTGCTGATCCTGATCGCTTTCCACGCCGGCAAGTCTGAGCTGGGCTTGCTGGGCAGCGCAGCCCTGGTGGGACTGGGCTGCAGCCTGCTGGCCCTGGTCGCGCTGGCTGCCCTGCAGGAAACCTTCGCGCGCGATCTCGACTTCTCCGAGGGTCAGCGGGAGAGGAAAGCGAACCCGGCGGCATGAGACTGCTGCTCCTCACTCTTCTCTGCACCCTGGCCATGGCCCAGGAAACCCTGATCTGGCGCGACATTCCCCGCACGGTCTACGAGATCGAGGCACCCGGCGAATGGAAGCCGGAAACCAAGACCGACCGTCTGACCCTGGAGGTGCGCGATCAGAAGAAAATCATCTTCACCGTCGAGAGCAAAGTGGAGCCCAACGCCGACCTCGAGACCGTTGCCAAAGTGCACCTGACCCGCTGGAACGCGCGCTCGGACAAATACACCCTCACGAAGCTCGACGGGGTCAAGGCCGGCAAGCTGCGCGGCTATCGGGTCACGGTCGAGGTGCGCGAGGCCAACAGCTCTCCCCGTGAAGCCGTCTCTTACGTCTTCCCGGCGCTGCTGGCCGGCGACTACCTGTGGATCTGGAACGAGCAGGGCGTGGAGGTCGACCGGGTGGACAAGATGGTGCGCACCCTGCGCATGCGCAGGTAACCCTGGCGACAGTGGACCGCCCCGCCTGGTTTGAGCAGGTCGAGCCTCGCCCAGAGTAAGGGACTGGCTCTGTCAAGCGAATGATTGCTTTATGGAGATGGGGCTAAGCTACACAGCTGCAGATCTTCTTGCCCTTCCTGACCAGGACAGATTCGAGCTGGTTCGGGGCGAACTGACGCCGATGCCTCCTCCGTCTGGCGGAAAGCACGGCTTCCAAACTCTAAAGACGGCGAAATATCTCGACTCCTTCGCCACTCAGAATCAACTTGGGACAGTTCTGGTGGAATGTGGCTATTGTCTGGCCCGCGAACCGGACACGATTCGGGCACCCGATGTCATGTTCTACAAGCGCGGGCGGCTGGCAGAGACACCCGATGGCTACCTTGAGGTTGTTCCAGACCTGGCTGTCGAGGTGGCTTCCCCAAGCAAGCCCTCTACCTACCTGGAAGAGAAGGTGCAGCAGTATTTCTTGGCCGGAGTAAGCCAGGTCTGGGTGCTCTACCCGCGCACACAGACCATCCACCGGTTTTACCCGGACGGCCGAGCCCGTGTCCTGCGCGGCCCGGAAACGCTGGACGGAGAGGAGCTGTTGCCCGGATTTACCGTTTCGATAAGCGAGTTCTTCAGCGAGCACCTCCTCTAAGGCGCCGCGACGAGCCGAGACCCAGCGAGCATCAACGCGGCCCCAGCTCACGAACTCGCATCTCCTGCACCTTCCCACCCGATAATTCGAGCAAGATCAGGGTCTTCACCTGATGGATTCCCTCTCGCCCGCAGGCCCCGGGATTGAGCGAGAGCCAGCGCCCCTGGCGCGCGTCCACAAGATGCGAGTGCCCGTAGCAAAAGAGATCGGGCGGGTCGGCCGCCAGCAGCTTGCGAGCCCGCGCGTCGAGAATGTGGGTCATGAGCACCCGCACCCCTTCCACCTCAAAGCGCAGGTCGCGAGGGAACCGGCCCCGCACGGCCTGATCGTCGATGTTCCCGCAGACCCCGCGCAGGGGGATGCCCAGCGACTCCAGCTTCTCCACCAGCTCTATCCCCCCGAAGTCGCCCGCATGCCACAGCTCGTCGCACCCCTCCAGCGCCTGCGCCAGCAGGGGGTCAAAGTGGCCGTGCGTATCCGACAGAAGGCCGACGAGCATGCGGGGCGCAGGTTCCCCTCGGGGCAGCCCGAACCCTGGGTCGATGGAGGTTCCTGGCCAGAAGAACCTGTTCGTGCTCGGCGCCCTGGAGCGCAACGTCTCCATCTACCTGCAGCAGGTGCGGGCCCTCAACCTGGCCTGGGATCTGGGACGGCGCGGCCCGGTGGCCATCATCGGCGGAGGGTTCGCCGGCCTCACCGCGGCCGCCGGGCTCACCGCACTGGGCACCAGGGCGGTGGTCTTCGAGCGCCAGGACCAGCTGCTCAAGCTGCAGCGGGGCAACCGGGTGCGCTGGATCCACCCTCACATCCACGAGTGGCCTCGCCCCGGCTCGGAGGACTCGCGCGCCGGGCTGCCCTTGATGGACTGGCAGGCCGGTTACGCCGGCGACGTGGCCGAGAGCCTGGTCGCCCAGGTCGACTTCGAGGTGCGCCTCAACGCCGGTGTTGCCCTCGAGACCGGCTGGCGGGTCAACGGGGAGAGCTTCGAGGCGGTCATCCTGGCGGTGGGGCTGGGAGTGGAGAAGACCTTTGGCAACCTGCCATTGCTCTCCTACTGGCTCGACCGTGACATCAGGGCGGGCGGGCGCATCTTCATCTCGGGGTGCGGCGAGGGCGGGCTGATCGACGCTCTCTACCTCAAGCTGACAGACTTCCGCCACGACCTGGTCGTCAGCGAGTGCCTGAGCGGCCTCTATGAGCTGAAAGCCCGCCTGCTCGAGCTGGAGGATGGCCTCGAGAACGCCGACCCCCGCGAGGCGGGGCAGAAGCTGACCCGGGCCTATGCAGCCCTGGCCGTGCCCGAGAATGTGGACGCATGTCTTTCGGCCCGCCTGCGAAGCGACACCGAGGTGGTTCTGAACAGCCCGAGCAGCGACTTTCTCACCAACAAGGCAGACATTCTCAACCGCCTCCTGATCAGCCGACTGCACCGGATGGGAGCGGTGGGCCACGTCCCGGGCAAGCTCAAGAGCATCGAGCCTGAGAAAGAGCGATGGCGCGTTCAGCTCGACACCGGACTCGATGAGCTCTACGACCGCGTGCTCGTCCGCCACGGCACCGTGCCGGCCCTCAAGTCGGAGTTCGCGCGCTGGTGGGAACCCTACCTGGCCGTGCGCCAGGAGCGACCGTTCGAGGTGCCGGTGCCACGCTTTCAGTTTTCTTTGGGCCGCCACAGCTAATCTGGCAGGGTGAGGATCCCTACCCTGACCGGTCCGGTCTCATTCCAGGAGATGCGCTCGACCCTGGATGCGCGTATGACCGAGTGCGCCGCGCAAATCGAAAAAGACCTCCCCGCCTGGGATCAGCTCACCCGCGAGAAGCTCGATTCGGTCAGCGAGCTGGCCTGCTCGCTCTCCCCCACCAACTCGGTCGAGGTCAAGCAGAGCATGCGCACCGCCCTGTGGGAGCTGCGCCAGGCCCTGGAGGCGGGCGCGGTCGAGTCGCTGGGCGCCCACCCGGGCAGCCGTCCCGAGGTGCGCAAGGCGCTCGAGAAAGTGCGCACCATTGCGCTGGACAACTCCTTCGAGGGGGCCGCTCGCTTCCCCAGAGAAGTGGTCGGCGTGCGCTGCGGCATCGACGCCATCCCCAACTTTCGCGAGGCGGCTCCGGGCATCTACCGGGGCGGTCAGCCCACCCAGGAGGGCGTTGACTGGCTGATCGCCCGCGGGGTCAAGACGGTGGTGGACCTGCGCGGCTCCGATCAACACAGCCCCTTCTGTCAGTGGGATCCGCCCAGCTGGAAGGACGTGCAGCACGTCAACATTCAGGTAGAGGACTACCAGACCCCCAGCCACGAGGAGCTGGCGCAGTTCATCACTCTGGCCGACGAGGCTTCGCCCGACAACCCGATGTTCTTGCACTGCAAAGCCGGCATCGGCCGCACCGGCACCATGATCGCCTGCTGGCGCATCACCAAAGGCTGGACCGCCGAGGAGGCCGTCAAGGCTGAGCGGCTGCACTCCTACGACGCCAGCTTCCGCCAGGAAGAGTTCGTGCGCGACTTCGAGCAGCTCTGGAAGAGTGGCCAGTTTGCAGGAAAAATGGCCGCTGTTAACGACTAGATCCCCCACCAATCAAAGACAGGTGGGGCTGCTAACGTGATACAGTTCGAATCTCCCGCACAAAAAGCGACCTTCGAGAAGATCGTCCCCTGGATGAAAGACCTCTTCGGCTCCTTCGCCGGCCAGCGCGAGGACGCGCCTGCCTTCAGCGTGTCGGTGGGCTCAGCCTTGGCTCTCACCATGGTCTATCCCTGGCGCGAGGAGGAGGCGGTCATCTCCACCCGGGCCTGGGTGGTCACCGGGGCCGAGCTGACCCCCGAGCTGATGCACTATCTGCTCCGCGAGAACGACCGCATGAGCTTTGGCGCCTTCGGCATCGATCCCGACGGGGACATCTTCTTCGAGCACACCATTCTGGGCTCGACCTGCGACCAGCCCGAGCTGAAGAGCTCGGTGCTCTCGGTGGTGCTGGTGGCCGACGAGTATGACGACGAGATCGTCTCGCGCTGGGGCGGCCAGCGGGCCATCGACCGGGTGGCCAAGACGGCTCCGGCCTAGGGGTCGCCATCCCCCCCGAGGTTCTGGCCCCCGCGGGCGACCAGGAATCGCTGGCAGCCGCTCTGGCGGCCGGGGCCGACGCGGTCTACTTCGGCCTGGACGAGGGCTTCAATGCCCGCGCCCGGGCCGAGAACTTTTCCCTGGCCAACCTGGCAGAGACCGTGCAGACCATCCACCGCTCGGGCGCCCGAGCCTACCTCACCCTGAACACCCTGGTCTTTCAGAGCGAGCTGGCGGCCCTCGACCGCATCCTGCGCCAGGTGGCGCAATCTGGCGTGGACGCCCTGATCGTTCAGGACCCGGCCGTGGCTCTCTTGGCCCGGGCCATCTGCCCCGAGCTCGAGCTGCACGCCAGCACCCAGATGACCATCTCCAGCGCCGAGGGGGCGCTCTTTGCCGAGACGCTGGGCATCACCAGGGTGGTGGTGCCCCGCGAGCTCTCGGTCAAGGAGATCCGGCGCCTGCGCCAGGAGACCAGGCTCGAGCTGGAGGTGTTCATCCTGGGCGCCCTGTGCGTGTCATGGAGCGGCCAGTGCCTCTCCAGCGAGGCCTGGGGTGGACGCTCGGCCAACCGGGGCCAGTGCGCCCAGGCCTGCCGGATGCCCTACGAGCTGGTGGTGGACGGCGTGACTCGCCCGCTGGGCGACGTGGAGTACCTCCTCAGCCCCAAGGACCTGGCCGGATTCCGGGCCGTGCCCGAGCTGGCCGAGCTGGGCATCCACACCCTCAAGATCGAGGGACGCCAGAAGGGCCCCACTTACGTCCGCACGGCCGTGGAGAGCATGCGCCGCTGGGTGGACGCGGTGACCCGCGGTCTGACGCGACCCGACGAGGAGCAGCTGGCTCGGGATGTGCGCGACCTCACTCTGGCTTACTCGCGCGGGTTCTCGGACGGCTTTCTGGCCGGCAGCGACCACCAGCACCTGGTGGAGGGCCGCTTCCCCCGCCACCGGGGCATCTACCTGGGCCGCGTGACCGCCCTGGGGCCGGACCGGGTGCTGGTGGATCCTTCCCCCGAGCCGGAGCGAGCGGCCCTGGGGGAGGTGTCCTCTCCCCTGCCCTCCTTCGGGGGCACCACCTCCTCGCTGGCCACCGCGCCGCTCGACCTGAAGCCGGGCATGGGGGTGCTGTTCGACGAGGGCAAGCCCCAGGCCGAGGAGCAGGGGGGACCGATCTTTCGGGTGGATCGCACCCACGAGGGCCTCTGGTTGGGCTTTGGACGGCCCGGCCCCGATCTCGCCCGAGTGAGCCCCGGAGCGCGGGTCTTTGTCACCAGCGATCCCTCGCTGCAGCGCAAGGGCAGCCGTCCCGTCGCCGGACGCAGTCGACTTTTCGTGCGGGCCGAAGGCAAGCTGGGCGAGCCTTTGCGCCTTCACTGCCGGGGGCTCACCCTGCACAGCGATTCCGCTCTGCAGAGAGCCACCGCCCGCGGCCTCGAGCAGGGCGTTCTGGAGGAGAAGCTGGGCGAGCTGGGCGGCACCCCCTATCACCTGGGCCAGCTCGACCTGAGCGGGCTCGAGCCGGGACTGTTTCTCCCCGTCAGCCAGCTCAAGAGCCTGCGCCGCGAGCTTTGTGAGCAGCTCGACCAGCGAACCAGGCGCCAGGTGGCCTCGGAGGAGGTCTGGCCGCAGCTTCAGGAATCCATGCGCCTGCCCGGCGGACAGCGTGCTAATCCACGGTTGGTGGCTCTTTGCCGCACCCACGAGCAGTTGGAAGCTGTGATCGAGTCGGGAGCGAGCGAGGTCATCCTGGACTGGATGGAGCTGGTGGGCCTGGGCCAGGCGGTCCGCAGGGCGCGAGAGCAGAACCTGAAGGTCGGCATCGCCACCGTGCGGGTGCAAAAGCCCGGTGAGGAGGTCTACGACAAGCGCATCCGGGCGCTCTCGCCCGATCTGTTGCTGGTGCGCCACTGGGCGGGGGTGATGCATGCCTATGACGACAATCGCCCCGAAGAGCTGGTGGGCGACTTCTCGCTCAACGTGACCAACGCCCTGACTGCCTTCCATCTCTTGCGATTGGGGCTCGACCGCCTGACCGTGGCCCACGACCTGGACGAGCACCAGCTCGAGGCGCTTCTCTCGGAGGTACCGCCCGAGCGCATGGCGGTGGTGGTCCACCAGCATATTCCCACCTTTCACACCGAGCACTGCGTCTACTCCAACCTGCTCAGCCAGGGGCGCGACTACCGCACCTGCGGACGTCCCTGCGAGCAGCACCAGGTGGCCCTGACCGACCACCTGGGCAAATCGCACCCGGTGGTGGTGGACGTGGGTTGCCGCAACACCGTCTTTAACGCCGCCGCCCAGAGCGCCGCCTGGCTCGTGCCCCGCTTGCTCGAGCGCGGGGTGGGCGAGCTACGGCTCGAATTCGTGCGCGAATCGCGGCGCGAGACGCTGGAAGTCTTGCAGGCCTATGCAGATCTGATCGCGGGCCAGGCCCAGCCGGCCGAGGTGGTGCGCCGGGTCGGCTCGCACGAGCAGTTCGGGGTGACGCGAGGCACCATGAAGGTGCTGCGGTGAGCCCCCGCTTGGCGCTGGGAGTAGCCGCCGGACTGACCACCCTGGGCCTGGCGGGGTGGCTCTTCTTTCGCCACCAGGTCGACAGGCAGGCCTCCTCGCGCGAGCGCGAGTGCGAAACCTCGATCCGCACCATCGTGAGCGCCATCGAGCTCTACCGCACCCACAACCCGCGCGTGCCCGAGCGACTCGAGCAGCTGATCCCTCGCTATCTACCCGAGATCCCCCGCTGCCCGAAAGCGAAGAAGGACACCTACTCGGAGAGCTACCTGGTCTACAAAACGAAGTACACCCTGTTCTGTCGCGGGCATCACCACCGCCGCGAGAACCGGCCCGCCTTCAGCAAAACCCAGGGCTGGATTCGCGAGTGAAGATCCTGGCCGTGCTGACGCTCATCTGCCTGTGCGCGCTGGGCTTTTTCTTCCTGGCCACCCGGCCGCAGAACCGGGTGGTCAAGACCTGGTCGGCTCCGGATGGGCAGTACCACCTGAGCGTCATCCAGTCCGACCGAGACTTTCGCGGCTTTCCCCTGGACGTGCGAGCCCGCTACGCGGTCTACGTGGGGCGCGAGGCGGGCCAGCCCACCTACGGCCACCTGGTGGACTACAGTTTCACCCCCTCGAGCTCGGACGCGCTGAGCGCCATCGAGCGCGATATCGAGCGCTGTCAGGTGGACTGGGGCCAGGGCGGGGTGACCTTGACCGCTCCCTCGGGTCACACCCTGTTCATTCCTCGCCCGGCCTACGAGGGTGGACGTTAAGCCGCTCCCAGCCGCCGGGCGATCGCGCTGGGGAGGGGATACAATCGCTCTCGCGGCAGAAGCTTCTCAGCCTGGGTGTGCTTGCCTTCACGCAGCATATTCTTCAACTTATGAGCCAGCGGGGTCATATCGCGCAGCTCGAGAACCCAGCGCAAGGCATAGTCTTCAATGAGATGACGGCTGATGCCGACCTGCAGGCTGCGATAATCAAGCTTTCGTCCCCTCAGGTCCCGCTCCGGATCCCACTGCACGTGCACTCGCGCCTGCTCGAGCTGGCGTCGCCAGCTGTCCGCGTCGGGGTACAAAATTGCTTCGGGGTGAGTGAGCACGGCCTCTTCGAGCAGCGATTCAAAGACCGACCGGGACAACCGGACCGCCAGGACCCGCTCCTGTCCGCTCTTGCTGGCCCACCCACTCCGCTCCATCATCCATAGAAACGAGGGCTTGATCCAGGTCATCCGAGACAGCGAGAAAGGTGGGACGAACCGCCCGGCCTTCAGCGCTGCCTCGGCAATCTCAGGCCGGTAGGCCTGATACACGACCAGACTGCTGGAATCGAAGTCGGCGCGAACCTGGCGCACTCAGACCGGAGAGGGCGCTCGCGAGGCGGAGCGGGCCACCTGCTCGAGGTTATCAAGTGCCGCACGGCCGGCCGCGAGCTGGAGATGCCGAGCCAGAGGCAGGACCGGCTGCAAAATCGGCCAGCTCGGGCGCGACCAGGCGAAGATCAGCACCCGTACCTCGCCGGTGGCGTGGCGCTTGAGCACCGAGAAAGTCTCCTCGCCCATCTCGGGATGGCCCTCCAGGGTCTGGTAGGTGAAGCCGCTGCTCCACCAGCCATCGGCCAGCTGGCGGGTGAAAACCCGCGCCACCCGACTGGCGAAGAAGAGGTCGAGTCCAGGCAGGAAATGATAGCGCAGGCCGACCGCATCGCCCGGCTGGACCGCCCGGCGCAGCACCGGCTTACCCACCCTGGCGGGAAAGATCTCGTAGCTGAGAATCGCGCGAGCTACCCGGGTGTACGGTCCCTCAGCCTCGGGCTCACCCGGGGATTCCACCGCCACGATGCGCTCGTGTCGGTCATGGAACGCGTTGGCCGGAGGGGGGCCGGCGGAGCCAAACGCCAGGGGACGAGCCTCCCAGCTCTCCAGGCGGGCCTGCATGAAGGGCAGCAAGAACATTATCAGCCGGTGTATTTGGAGAACGCCACCCGATTGCGGCCTTCGCGTTTGGCCCGATAGAGGGCTTCGTCGGCGGCCTGCACCAGCGCTTGCTGCACGACGTTCACGGGATTGTCGGCAGCGGCCACTCCCAGGCTGATGGTGACGGGAATCGAGCCCACCTCGCTCTTGACCGGCTCTTCGGCCACCAGCTGACGGATGCGCTCGGCCACCAGCACCGCCTGACCACCGGGAGTGTCGGGCAAAACGATCAGGATCTCTTCTCCACCGTAGCGACCCACGGCGTCCTGAGCCCTGAGCACGGCGCCCATGCGCCGGCTTACCTCGCGCAGCACGGCGTCGCCGGCCAGGTGGCCATAGTTATCGTTGACGGACTTGAAGTGATCCAGATCGCCCAGGATGATGGCCAGCGGAGCCCGTGTCTTACTGGACTTCTCGGCTTCGATGCCCAGGAACTCGAAGATGGAGCCCCGGTTGCGCAGACCTGTGAGGGGGTCGTGGTTGGCCTGAAAGTGGAGCTGCTTGTTGGCCTCTTCCAGCTGCTGCTGCTGGGCCTTGGAGATCAGCACGCCGCCCGCGAAGGCCAGCGCCTCGGCGGCCATGGTCAGGAGCAGACCGGCCGGGCCCAGGGCAAAGGCGCCTGCGGCAGCGCCTGCCAGCAGGCCTCCCACGGCCAGGGCCCTGGCCACGTTGGGACGTGCCCAGACCGCCTTGGGGTCGGTCTGCTTGGTGGCGGCCTCCTGCGTGGGAGTCGCTTCCTTCGAAGACCCCAGCCCCTCCATGAAGGCCAGCAGATTCAGGGCTGACGGGGCCTGAGACTCATTTTCAACCGGCCGGTGACTGACCGGCATGTCGTGGGCGGGAGGCAGCATTTCGGACCCGGGATTGGGAACGCCACCGATTCGGGAGGCCGCCAGCCCTTGATTCAGGGCAGATACGGAGGCAGAGCTGGCGGCGTCGGTGGCTTCGCCGGCTCGCTTGGTGCCATCCAATTGGCCGAGTTTGCGCAACTCATCCACGATACGCTCAGATTCGCGTTCGTTACCAGAGTGACCTTTCCCGGGCGGGATTTGCGCTCTGATGCGAGAATGTCGGGCGCCATGAAACGAACTCTGCTTTTGCTGCTCCTCGCCCTGACGACTACTCTCCAGGCGGCCGCGCCGGTCCGACGTCTGGTGGTGGGCTTTGCGCCGAAGGACACCTTTGACTTCAACCTGGTGGCCGGCTTCGACCGGGGCCGGGGGTGGCGCGACGCCGATACCATCATGGGGATGGTCGGTACTCGCCAGTACACCATCTGCACCCTCACCGGGAACCTCGGCACGGTGGAGGGCACTCAGCCCCGCGTTCGGGGTGAGAACGGGGTGCAAGGACGGCTGACTCGCAAGCTCTATCGCGATGCGGTGCTGCTCAACGGGGACATGCCCGACCTGGCCCGGGTCAAGGAGACCGACAGCCAGGACCCGATCGCCCACAAAGCGGTGGCCGCCTTTCTGAGCGGCCAGGGGGTCCAGGTGGAAAAACCGACCTTATCTCAGAATCTGCGTGTCGACCTGGATAGCGATGGCCAGGCCGAGTATCTGGTGGCAGCCGCCCACCGTGACCCCTACGGCCCCGATAAGAAGCCGGACGAGTACTCCCTGCTGGCCCTCATCAAGAACGGACAGGTAACGCCCCTGTTCTTCCAGAGCCAGAAAGTGCAGCCCGACCTCCCCTGGGAGGACCAGCAGATCCTGCTGGTGGCCAACCTGGACGGCCAGGGCGGACCCGAGATCGTCATCCGATACGAGTACTACGAGGGAGGCGGGGTGGTGATCATGGGCCAAATACAAAACAACTGGAAGGACGTGGCCCGGACCGACTGGGGTCTTTAGCGGCTGAGATCAATGGCGATGCCCGTGGGCCCGAGCAAGCCGGTGTTGGTTCCTCGCAGCCGCCGGTTGGGGAACTGGTTCCCCTCCAGGCTGGCGACATTGTTGAAGACCAGGATCTCATTGCTGCCCGTGTTGGCCAGATACAGGTTTCCCGCCGAGAGCAGCATCTGACCAGGTTGGCGAATTCCCGTGTTCTCACCGGTGAGGATGGCCGTGGGGGCCACGTCCACGTCGATGGTGCTGGCCCCCGCAAAACGCAACAGGCTGCTCGAATCAGCCACCAGAAGGTTGTCGCTCGAGTCCACCAGCACAGCAGTGGGGCTGGTCAAGCGTGTGTTAGCGCCCCGCAGGACACGATTGGGGAAAATGTTGCCGTTCAGCGTGCTGATGCTGTCAAAGACGCTGATGGCACCGGCCCCGGTGTTGGCCACGAACATGCGGTCGGCCGTGCTGTCTAAGAAGAGGTCGGTGTTGTTCTGCAAGCCCGGATTGGCGCCTTCGATGGTGCGCAGGGGAGCGACATCTGCGGTCACGGTGGCCGCAGAGTTGAAGGTCATCAGGCCGCCCCGCCCGGTGTTCGAAACGTAGAGCAGGTCGCGTCCGATGTCGACCACCGCAGCAGCCGGACCGTTCAGGGTGGTGTTGGCCCCTTCCAGGAAGCGGGCGGGAGGCACGTCGCCCTGCAAGGTGCTGACGTTGTCGAATACCAGAATCGAGCTCTGGCCGGCATTAGCCACGTAAAGCCGGTCGTTGGCCACGTCCAGAAACAAGTACTGGGGCGCGGACAGGCGTGTCAGGCCGCCCTGGATGATCGCCACCGGGGGGATGTCCGCATCCAGTGTGGTGGCTCCGTCGAAACGCAGAATGGAGTTGGTCTGGGCGTTGGCCACGTAGAGTAGCCCCTGCCCTCCGGTGCCCCCATCGCTGCCGCCGTCGGCGGAGCCCCCGTCGCTTCCTCCATCGCTCGAGCCGGTTCCACCCGAGCTGCAGTCACCCAGGGCGCCCAGCCCCTGGCGATTGGTGCACGTGCTGTCACTGCAGCCGCCGCTCATCGCCACCAGGGTCACGAGACCGAACAGCAAAAGGACTGATGCCAGGAGCCGCAGTTTCATGCCCGGCCTTTCGCAGCCCGCGAAAGTTTCCCTGGAGAACAAGAAAGCCCGACCGGAACCGGCCAGGCTTCCTGCATCGCAGCAGAGCTCAGGCTTTCTCGAAGTCGATGAAGCCCTTCTCGACGTTGGTGCCGGTCAGACGCACCGTCAGCGGCTGGCCCATCCTCGCTTTGCCGTCGAGCTTGCCTTCGACGGGCATCTCCAGCAGGCGCACCCAGGTGCCTTTGTCGTTGGCGCCCGAGACGATGGCGTCGAAGGTTTCCCCGATGCGGCTCTGGAGCATCATGGCCGCGGCTGATTTCTGAATCTGGCGCTCCACCTTCTGGGCGTTGCCCTCCTGCTCGGTGCAGCGGGTCGTCAACTCGCTCAACTCGGCCTTGGAATAGCCCCAGTCCTTCTCGGTGGGATTGGTGATGCCCGCTGCCACACAAGCCTGGGCGGCCTTCAAGAGACGTTGCGTGATGACGTCGGGATAGCGGCGGTTGGGAGCGGTCGAGTGCGAGTAATCCTTGACGGCCAGTCCGAAGTGACCGACGGGCTCCTCGCCCGGGAACTGCACGACGTACTCGCCCCGACCGAGCAGCTTGACGACATTGAGCGACAGGTCGGGGAAGCGCAGCGGATCGCTGGCCCGCTCGCCCTCCAAGAACTGCTCCAGGGCGGCCGAGTCGGGCTTGGCGGGCAGGTCGTATCCTTTCTCGGCGGCAATATCGACGATCTTGTCCCAGTTCTTGGGCTCGCGCACGATCCGCTGGATGGTGGGGAACCCTGCCTGGGTGAGGAACTTGGAGGCGCACCCGTTGGAGGCGACCATCAGGTTCTCGATCAGCTCGGTGGCCAGGTTCTTCTCGGGCTTGGACAGGTCCTTGACCGCGCCCTCCTCCATGTTGGCCTTGGCTTCCTGCGACTCGAGCTGCAGCGACCCGTTGCGGCGACGCACCTCCTTCAGGGCCTGGGCCGCCCGGCTCTGCGACTGGAGCGCTGCAGCCACCTCGTCTCGTCCATCCAGGGCTTTGGGGCGCTCGCCGCGATCCTCAAGCCACTTGCCGATGCTGTCATAGTTCAGAGCTACCTTGGAGTTCACCATGGCCGGGTAGATGTCGTATTTGGTCACCTCGCCCTCAGGGCTGATGATCATCTCGGTCACCATGGCCTGGCGGTCGACGCCCGGATTCATCGAGGTCAGGTTCTCGGAGAAATGGGGGTCGATCATCGGGTAGATCTTGTCGGCGGTGTAGACGGTGGTGGTGTTCTTCTGAGCCTGCTTGTCGGGAGGGGAATTCTTGGGCATGAGCGCGTCCACGTCGGCGATAGCCACGTAGACCCTGGTAAATCCGTTGGGGAGGTCCTCCGAGGCCGAAAGCTGGTCGAGGTCCTTGGAGGTGACCACCTCACCGTAGCCGTTGTCCACCGAGCACCAGTTGAGGTGGCGCAGGTCCTTGACCTCGGGATTGAAAGCCGGCTGCTGAATGGCTTTGATGAAGGCTGCCGCCTCGCTGGAGTAGGTGGGAGTCAGGCCTTTCTCGGTCATGGCCTTGTCGGCTAGCACCTTGAGGTCGTAGGTCTTGCCGCTGGCGGCCATGACCGAGATGGCGGCCTGGGTGCCGCCCACCCCGGCGGCCCCGATCTCGCTGTAACGGCTGGACTCGCTCTGGGCCCGCTCCCGACCCCGGTTGCTGCGCTGTTGCTGTTGGGGCCCGCGGGGCCCTCGCTGCTCTTGATACTCGTTCGGACGATACCCGTCTTGAGGCCCCTGATTCTGACGATTCTTGCGATTCTTACGCCCGGCGTCGACGGGGGCGGTGAAGGGGTTTGAGGCCACATTGACTTGCATGGGGGACGGGTTCTCACTTTCCAAGGCTGCCCCCAGTGTAAGAACGAACCCTCAAAGCCTTCTGAAAACTTTTAACGGTATCCCGAGGCCTGCAACTCGAACAGATGCGCATAGGTCCCCTTTCGCTCTACGAGCTCGTGATGACTTCCCTGCTCCACGACTTCGCCCCGTCGCAGTACAACGATATGGTCGGCCATGCGCACCGTGGAGAAGCGGTGGGAGATCAGGATTACCATGCGGTTTCCGGTCGACTGGCGCACATGCTCGAAGACCTGGGCCTCGGCCTCGGCATCCATGGCGGCGGTGGGCTCGTCGAGCACCAGGATGTCGGCGTCGCGGCGCATGAAGGCGCGCGAGAGAGCCACCTTCTGCCACTGTCCCCCGGAAAGCTCGCGACCGTCCTTGAACCAGCGACCAAGCTGGGTGCGATAGCCCATCGGCAGCTTGTCCACGAACTGATCGGCCTGGCCCAGGGAAGCTGCCTCGCGCCAGCCATCCTCATCCTCGAAGCGGGCCACGTCACCCGCTCCCAGGTTCTCGCCCACCAGCATCTGGTAGCGCACGAAGTCCTGAAAGATCACGCCGACTCGCCTCCGCAATGCGGAGAGATTCCACTCCTCCAGATTGCGACCATCCAGGGTAATGCGCCCCGAGGAGGGCCGATAGAGCCGCGTCAATAGCTTGATCAGGGTGGTCTTGCCTGAGCCGTTCTCGCCCACCAGGGCCAGCCGCCCTCCCGGGCGCAGGTGAAAGCTGACCTCGCGCACGGCCGGCTCCTCAGCCCCCGGGTAGGTGAAACAGACCATCTCGAAGCGCACCCCGTCGCTTGGATCAGGTCCGCTGGTGGCCTCTCCTTTCTGGGGCTCCACGGGCATCTCCAGAAATTCATAGAGATTGCTCAGGTAGAGATTGTCCTCGTACATGCCTCCGATGGAGAACAGCAGCGAAGAAACCGAGCCCTGACCGAGTCGGAAGACCTGCAAGTACATGGTCATCTGGCCCAGGGTGAGTCGTCGGGCCACAGTCTCCATCACGATCCAGACGTAGGCGGCGTAGATGGTGGCCGTGCTCAAGTTCTGCAGGACGAAGCCCCAGAAGCTGCGCCGTAAGGTCAGGTCTCGATCCTGAGCGTAGAGCTTGCGGAAGATGGCCCGGTAACGCTCCATGAACAGTGGCCCCAACCCGTAGAGCAGCACCTCCTTGGCGTGATCCTCACGGGCGATCAGGGTCTCGAGATAGCTCTGCTGACGCGTTTCCGGACTCTGCCAGCGGAACAGCCGGAAGGCCTGACCCGCAAAGCGGGCCTCGGCGATGAAAGCCGGCAACCCCGAGACCACCAGCACCGCCACCGCCCAGGGCGAAAAAGCCCACAGCAGCGCTCCGGCAGTGGTCAGGGAGATAGCATTCTGAATCATCTCGAAGGTGCGCATCACCATATTGAGAGGGCGCGAGGATGCCTGGCGCCGTGCCTGGGTCATCTTGTCGTAGAGCTCGGAGTCCTCGAAATGGGTCAGCTCGAGCGTGAGAGCCTTCTCCAGAATCATCTCGTTGACGCGCTGGCCCAGTTGGGCCCGCAGCAAGTACTGACAGACGGTGAGACCTCGCAGGCAGGCGGCCCCGAACAAGACCAGGCCACCTTCCAGGAGAACATAACGCAGAGCCAGATCGCGCAGGGAGGCATCGCTCATGGCCGCCACCACGCTGTCCACCAGCAACCGCGAGACGTAAGCCACCGTCACCGGGGTCAGACCGGCCAGCAGGGTCAGCACGGCCAGACAGACCGTCAGCCAACGATTGGTGCTCCAAACGAGCTTGAGGGCACGGCGACTGTATCCGAACACCCCCATGAACTGGCGCAGGCTCAAGGGGGCATCCGACGAGGATGGACGATGATAGAGCAAGCCTGGAGAGCTTCAAGAGGCCGCGAAGGAACCCTGGCGAAGGCACGAACGTGCGACGCCTTCTGCTACTTCTCTTGCTCCTCCCCTGCCTGCTGGCCGACGCCCAGCGCGGCCCGTTCGTCATCGCCCCTTACCTTCAACTGGGCGACTCCCGGTCGGGCCAGAGCCTGGAAGTCTGGTGGGGGGCCAGGCCTGGCAGCCCCTTTGAGGTGCGCTACCAGGTGGCCGGTCAGAGTCGGACTGCCACTCCCGAAGCTCAGGCTTTGAAGGGCTATCACCTCTACCACGCCCGTCTCGAAGGCCTCTCCGGCGAGGTCGACTACCAGGTCGTGCAGGATGGCAAGTCGCTTTTTTCGGCCCGAGCTCGCGCCCCCAGGCCTCCCGGGAGCACGGCTCGCTTCGTGGTCGTGGGAGACACGGCTTGCGGCACCTCCTGGGAGAAGGAGGTGGCCTACCACATGCATCGCCAGAAACCCGACTGCGGGGTCATCCTGGGTGACATCGTCTACGAGTCGGGCCGTCAGAGCGAGTATCTGCAACACTTCTTCCCCATCTACAACGCCCCTTCGGCCGACCCGGCCCGGGGCGCCCCGCTGCTGCGCTCGACGCTCTTTTTGGCCGTGCCGGGCAATCACGATCTGCGCACTCCCCGCCAGGATCGACCCTACACCGATGGTTACGCATACTTCCTGTTCTGGTCGCTGCCCTTGAACGGACCTGAGACCGGTTGGCCTGTCTTTCAGCCAGCCAGCGGTCGCTCCGCCTTCCAGGAGCTGGCTGGCAAGCGCTATCCCCGCATGGCCAGCTACTCGGTGAGCTATGGTGACGTCCACTGGACCATGCTCGACTCGAGCCCTAAGGTCGACTGGACCCGACCGGAGTTGCGCAAGTGGCTGGCCCAAGACCTGGCGGCCGCCTCCGGGGCATCCTGGCGCATCGTGGCGCTGCATCACTCACCCTTCTCCTCGGGGCACCATCACTTCGACGAGCAGCACACGCGGGTGCTTGCAGATGTGTTTGAGAAAGGCGGGGTGGATGTGGTCATGAGCGGTCACATGCACAACTACCAGCGTACCCGCCCCCTGCGTTTCAGCGGTGCAAGCCGCCAGGGAGACGGCACCGTGAGCGGCAACTTCAACCTCGATCGGGCCTTCGACGGTCAAAAGGTCACTCGCCCTCAGGGAGTGCTCTACGTGATCAGCGGGGGCGGTGGCGCTTATCTCCACGACACCGGTCGCGTCCACCTCGAGCCCTATACCGCGCGCATGGAATCGAACCAGCACTCTTTCACCGTGCTCGACGCCAGTGCCAAACGCCTGAGCTTCAAGCAGATCGCCAATTCGGGCCAGGAGATCGACCGTTTCGTGGTAGACCGCTGAAGGCATTTTCGCCTTCTTCGTCCAACCTTTCAGCATGGCGCCAGACGAGCCCGACCTGCTCGACGACCTGCTGGAAGCCGAGCAATCTGCCGAAGACGCACGCACCTCGTCGGCCCCCGGGTGGGGCACTGCGGAAGCCTACCTCGAGCAACTTGGCGCTCCACCCGCCAGCGATGACGTGCCGGTAGGTACGGCCCACTACTCGGTCATGCAAGAGTTCTGCGAGCAGATGCATTTCGAGGCGCCGACCGAGACCATTCCCCAGACCCCGCCGCCGCCTGGCTATACAAATACCGACGAGTTGCTTGATCGGCTGGCCACCACCCCTTCCGAGCGCCGGCGTGAGGAGCGGGTCGATCGCCTGCTGCCGGCCGATCTGGTCGAGCCGGAGCGCACCAGGGTGGTCATCATCGACATGTCCCCCGGGGGCATCCGCCTGGGCTGCGTCGAGCCGCTGGCCCGGGACACTCCGGTGGCCATCTTCGTGGGCGGAATGCGCCTGGAAGGCCACGTTCGGCGCTGTGTTCGCCATCTATCCGGGAACTATGAGGTGGGCATTCGACTGGTGCCGCTCAAAGGCCATGAAGCGGAGCGCTATCGTGTCCTGCGCGGGGCTCCCTGAGGGTCCTTCACTGCCTGGGGCAGCGGTTGGGCCGCACTGGCTCGGGAGTCTACCTCGAGGCGTTGCACGCCGAGGGTCGGGCGGTCGGCCTGGCCCAGGCGGTGCTGGCCGTCGATGCGAACGCCGATTATCCGGTCGAGTTGCCCCTCGGTCAGGTCGGGATGAGCGACGTGATGCCCTATCCTTCTCGAACCTGGAGCAGTCTGAGCCCGGATGAGCTGGACCTCTACGCCTCGATCTTCAAGAGTCGGCTGAGCGAGGCGGTGGCGGACTTTCAACCGGATGTCCTTCACTGCCACCATCTCTGGTTGATGACCGCCCTGGCCCGCGAGCTGTTCCCTGGTCTTCGAGTGGTGGCTTCCTGTCACGGCACCGATCTTCGCCAACTGGCTCTGGCACCGCAGGTTACCCCGCGCGTTCTCCCCTGGCTGAGAAAACTGGATGCCGCCTTTGCCCTCCATGCTCCCCAGGCCGGCGAGCTGGTCCATCGCATGGGTCTTGCCACCGAGCAGGTTCATGTGGTGGGATCCGGGTTTGCTCAGGAGCGTTTTCAGCCCCCTGGTATGCGCTCACCCGGCCCGCCCCGCGTGCTCTACGTGGGCAAGCTCAGCCGGGCCAAGGGTGTTCCGTGGTTGCTGGAGGCGGTGCAAGGTCTCCCTGTCGAGCTGACACTCGTGGGCGGGGGCGAAGGCCCCGAAGCTGAAGCGATTCGAGCTCAGGCCGGCTCAAGGGCCGCCGGTGTGCTGAGCGTCGAGAGCCTTGTGGAAGCCTTCCAGAGGGCGGACGTGTTCGTCCTGCCCAGTTTCTCCGAGGGGCTGCCGCTGGTGCTCCTGGAGGCCCTGGCCTGCGGCTGCCGGGCGGTGATCAGCGACCTCCCCGGCCTGCCCCGATTTGAGCGGGAATGGGTGAGTCTGGTCCCCCTCCCCCGCCTCACCGGTCCAGATACCCCGGTGGAAGCCGACTTGCCACGCTTTGTGGCCAACCTGCGGGTGGCCATTCTGGCTCAATGCGCTCGGCCTCGATCACTTAAGCCTGCGCATGGAGTGGCGGGCTGGACCTGGAGCGCAGTCTTCAAATCGATTTCTCGCCATTATCACGCTGGGGCTACTCACTCGATCTGAGCCGGGCTATTTTTCGATAACAACAGGCTCCTCGACGTCCTCGCCGGTGAACAACGTCTCATCCCCTCCGGTTCGACGATCGAGAAGGTAATCGGATTTGCCCTGGCGCTTGAGGTGATCACGAATCTCGGTAAGAATGCTCTCTACCTGCGCCAGGTGAATGATGGGTCTTTTGAGGTTGGTGCTGACAGCCACGAGAGCTTGCATCAGGGGGAAGCTCTCGACCGCGCCCATCCGATTGCGTAGCTTGATGGCCCCTTCGGTGCGCTCCTGCGGGCTATAGAGGCTCAAAATCTCCTGCTCGAAACGGTGCAAGAACTGGGCACAGATCGTCTCAATGGGTCCTGGCGCGGCCAGGAACAGAAAACGATCCGCCCCAACATGCGTCAGCAGGTGCGAGTCAGGACTGTGCTCTCGCAGGATGTCCTGGAGCATCGAGGTCATCTTCAGCAAGACCTCGTCCCCCTTACGCAGTCCATACCGTCGATTGAAAGGGCGAAAATAGCTAAGGTCAACCAGAGCGGCCGCAAAGGGGAGGCGCTGCTCAATCTTCTCCGACAGACCTGCCCGAAAGACTGCCGCGCCCGGAAGATTGGTAAGCGAGGACTCCGTCTCGGGGTTACCCAGCACCGTCGTCTGACGCTGGTTGCGCTCCAGCTGAACCACCGCCGCTTCCAGCACGGCCAGCTCTCGGATGTCGGTGTGGGGCCCGGCCACGTTCTTTCCGTCCAGGGTATCGTTCGCGAATCTTGCCAGAGCTCGAACCGGGCCCGACGACCAGGTTGCGACCAGGGAGAATCCGACCAGAGCCAGTCCAGCCAGCCCCAGCATGGCGATCCAGACTGTAGAGCGAGCCCGGGCCAGGGGCTCGTTCCAGTTCGGGAGGCAGAGAATGAGCGTGATGGGCGAGTCTGGCTGACCTGCAAAGAAGATCAGACGAGGCGGGCCAATTGTTTCAGGACGGGACCCGGTCGCCTGGTTGGTGATTCCCCACCGGAGCAGCTCCTGACGATCGGCCTCCAGGGCTTCCGAATAGCTCTCCTCGACCCATTGAGGGTGAAAAAATTTGTTCTCGGCCAGGTTGCCAATCCAGGCGTAAGCCCCCACACGGGACTGAAAGGAGCTGACCTCCAACTCGCATTCTTGGAAAGACCGCCCCTTGACTCGCAGCAAGAGCTCCCCGGCCTCGGCCCGGAGCGCTTCGCTGTAATGAGCTTGAAATGCGCTCTGCAGCTGATCCAGGACCAGAGCAGTGGACCAGCCAGCCAGGCCAAGGACGGCCCACCCAAGCAGCAGCGTGGGAAGGAGAATCCGATTTCGAAAGCTTCGCATTCGCCCCGATTCGACGGAATAGGGCTGGTTTCTTTTTGAGCCCGGGGGCTCGCTCCAGCAAGAGAAAAAGCCCCCGGTCTCACGACCGGGGGCTTTTCGTCCGCATTCTAGCGGGTGGGGGGCTCGGGAGCGGGCGGGGCGGGGCGAGGGTCGCCAACCACAACCAGCTTGTCCATCGAGAAGCCGTCCTTGGTCACGCTGCCGTCGGAGGTGATTCGGAAGCGAACCTGAACGTTCTTGCCGTCGAAGGCCGACAGGTCGACGCTCTGGGTGGCCCAGTCGCTGGTTCCGTTGAACTTGGCAACCTCGGTCCACTGGCGCTCGTCGGCGCCCTCGGGCGGCTGGCCGTCCTCGGGCGGGGTGGGCGGGGTGGGCGGCTCGGCCGGCACCTCGGACACCTCGACCTGGACGAAGTCGTAGCGGCGCTCGAGGTCGAACTTCGCGTCGAACATCATGGTCGGGTTGGCGACGGCCGAGAGGTCGATCGGCTTGGAGGTCAACGAACGGTTCTCGTTGTTGCCATACTCGCCGTTCGGGCTGTCGGTCCACACCAGGCCGCGGCCCTCGACCTCGCTCTGGGCCCAGGCGCCTTCGGCGGTGAAGTTGCCGGCGTCCTTGTTGTCCTCGAAGGCCACGCTGGCGGCCGGGACGCTCACCTGAGCGGTGCGCATCTCGGACAGGTTGCCCACGTTGTCATAGACCTTCAGGCCGACGTAGAGCGTGCGCTCCTGGCCCGAGGGGGTCACGTTGATGGTGGCGCTCTCGATGGTGCCGGTGGCGCTGGCGGCGCCGGTAGCCACGCGGCTGGCCTGGTCGAAGCTCACTTCGCCCTGGTTGGCCTGGCCGTCGACGATGGGACGGTCAGAGTAGACCATCTTGTAGCCGGCAGCCGACCCGCCGCACCAGCCGTCGTCGGCGGTGGCAGTCCAACTCAGATCCACCGACTTGGTGGTGGCGCGGGTGCCGCGCAGGTCGTTGGGGGCGGCCGGGGCCGTGGAGTCGTTCTCCAGCGAGTTGGCCGCGTTCAGCATGCCACCGCTGACCGTCTTGCCAGCCAGCGAGTCCAGAGGACGGGCGCCGTTCATCAGGCGAGACTTGATCTGCTCGTTGGAGGCGTCGGGATACACGGTGGCGATCAGGCCGGCTACGCCAGAGACGTGCGGGGTCGCCATCGAGGTGCCGCTCCAGGAGTCGTACTGGTTGCCCGGGATGGAGGAGTAGATGTCCACGCCAGGGGCTCCCAGGTCGACCGCGGTGGCTCCCCAGTTGGAGAAGTCGGCGATGTTACCGTTGCGGTCGACGGCCGCGACGGACACGATGTTCGGGAGGTCGTAGCTGCCCGGGTAGGCTGGGCTTGCGTCGTTGTCATTGGACTCGTTGCCGGCCGCGAAGATGTGCAGCGCGGGGGAAGCAGCCAGAGCGTCCTTGAGAGCCTGGTTGTAACCGCCGCCGCCCCACGAGTTGGAGGTGATGCGAGCGCCGTTGGCCGTGGCGTAGCTGATGGCCTTGACCGCGTCGGCCAGGGTGCCGCCACCGGAAGCAGAGAGGAACTTGACGCCCATGATGGAGGCATTCCAATTCACGCCGACGACGCCGTCGCCGTTGTTACCCTCGCCGCCGATGGTGCCGGAGCAGTGCGAGCCGTGGCCGTGGTCGTCCATCGGGTCGCCCGAGTTGTTGATGGCGTTGTAGCCGTGCACGTCGTCGATGACGCCGTTGCCGTCGTTGTCGATGCCGTCGCCCGGGATCTCACCGGGGTTGACCCAGCTGTTGTTCTTGAGGTCGTTGTGGGTGTAATCAAGGCCCGTGTCGATGACCGCGATGACCGGTCCGCCGCTGGCAGCATTGGCACCGGTGCTGACATTCCAGGCTTCCGGGGCGTCGATGTCGACGTTAGCCGTGCCGCCGTCCTGACCGGTGTTGTTCAGGCCCCAGAGGCGCGGGTCGAGGTCGTTGGGAACGGTGGTGCCTTCCATGCGCTTCATAATGTCGTTGGAAGCGGCGTAGGCCACCCGGTCGTCCTTGCCCATGGCGGCGATGGCTTCGGCGGTGGTCATTCCGGCCGGCAGCTTGATGTGGAGCAGGTCGCCACCGAAGGACTTGTACATGTTGTCCGGCATCGCGATCTTCTCGAGAAGCTTGCCGCCATAGGCGGACGCGAAGTCGTCCATGCCCTGCAGGTCCATACCCGGCTTGAGCTTGACCAGCACTTCACCCTCAACGTGCTCGGGCAGCTTGCCGGCCAGCGAGCTGGCTTCGGCGGCCGTTGCGGCCAGCACCGAGGCGAGATTGATGGAGGCCTCTGGCCGCGCCCCCGACAGCTGCGCCGTGTCCGACGGCGCAGCCGGGGCCGCATCGGGCTTGCCGGCTGATTGGGGCCGCTGGGTGCTGAAATTGCTGCTAAGATCGCGAATCATCATGGTGACTTTATTCTCTCCTCTTTTTGTCCCCGACGGGGATGAATTCCGCGGTCACTATATGAGGGGCCAGAGTAAGGAAGATGAACCAGATGTTGCCGGGGTGTGAACACGGCGAAAACAACGTTCAGACCGTCTCTGATGGCGAAGATTGGCTTAACCACGCCGTCAGTTTACAACTGAACCGAAGGACGGTAAAGCAACGGCAACCAGGTTTACCTCCTGGCAAAGGCTCGCTTTTCAGGAATCTTTCAGCAGGCTCCCGGAACGCTGTTGGCGAGCCTGCTCATCCGGGTAGACTTCGAGCAGAGTCTCAAGGAACTCAAGCTCATCCTCGTCGCCCACTTCCTCCAGGGCCCTGTTGATGGCGGTGTAAAGCGAGCTGAGCAACATGGGCAGAAGTCGTCGATCATGGTCGAACCGACGCAGAACCTCTCGCACGATACGGTGCTCGATATCGAGGCCCGTGGTGCGAGTGGCCGGGTTGTGCTCCACAAAATGGGCCGCGTTCGCCTGCCAGTCGATCCCGGCCAGAATCTCGTCTGAAAGACGAAAGTCCCCCCGCTCGCGCAAAAGCCGAAGCTCGCGGCGCAGGACCTGAAGAAAGCGCTCCTCGATGGGTCGCTCGGACTCGCGGAAAGGGTGCAGGGTCTCCACCCCCAGAAGGTCGCGGTAGAAAGACTCGGACACGGTTCGTCCGACCACCGCCACCGGGTAGGCCATGTCCGGATTAAGCCCGAACTCCTGGATGACATGCAGGGAGCCTCGGGTTCGTGTCTCCTCATAGAAGGTCGCTAACGAGCTGAGGGTTCCCCCCGCTGCGGGCAAGAACTTGAGCGAGCCGATGGGATCGTCGGGACGACCGCGCTCGAGCCGACTGCGGGTCAGGTCGGGGAAACGCCCCAGGAAATGGACCAGCAGCTCGCGCCCGCGACGGAATTCACGCCCCTGCGGATGCTTGTCGGCCATCCATACAGCCAGCTCCTCATAGAGGCGCTCAAGGTGCCCGAGCAAGACCCCACCCTGGTCCTCGGTCCAGAAGACGATACCTTGCTCCACCACCAGGGAACGGTTGTCTGCCGCCACCACCCAACCGGTTACCGGCAACTCGAGCAGGGGTCCACCGGCCACCTCGTGGCCACCCTGGCAGACGCTGACCGTGCCCGAACCCTGGGCTGTCAGGGCCAGCCAGCCGGCCAGCCCTTCCTGACTGAAGGAGATGGCCACCAGAGTCATCATCTCCTCACTGCTGGTCCGCACCGGCTCAGGAACCGGACTGAACTCGGGCGGGGGCAGCGGATCGCTTTCGGCCGAAGGAGGGATCTCTTCGGGCTCGTCGACTGGCTCCGCTCCAGGAAGCTCGGCGGCCTCCTGGCTCTCGACGGTCGGGTGCTCCGGCGAAGGCGGTGCGGGCTCAGGGGTGGCCATCTCCACCTCCATAGCGGCCCGCAACGCCTCCAGCGAAATCTCCTCCAGATCCAGCTCTGGCTCGGCCTCGGCCTCGACCTCCACGAGTTGGGCCGGGTTCTCAGCCGCGCCTGGCAAGAGGCGCTGCTTCTGGCGCTGAGGCAGGAGGGCGGTCCCCAGCGTTACCCGCTGAATTCGCTCGGTGCCAAAGATCAGGCTCAAGAATCGAGCCACGGCCGGACTGCCGTCGATAGCGTGGTCGCCCTCGATGGGCCGTCCACCGTAGGCCAGGGCCAGGCTCTCGAAGCTACCCAACCAGACGGACATATCGCTCAGGCTGACCAGACTCCCCGAGCGGGTGGCGAAGACCTGAGCCTGCCAGATATCCTCCCCCACGGCGGTTCGAGCACTGATAACCCGCTCGTTGAACTTGCGCACCCCGGGCCAGCCAGTGGGAAATAGACTGGACCAGTAGGCCAGAAGGTGCTCGAGGGCCCTCAATATGGGCTGGCGGTGCTGAGGAGTGCGGTGGCTCTTCAGCAGGCGTGCCAACAGGTGGTGATAAAGCTCGGCATAATTCTCCTCCACCGCCGTGCGGGCCAGTCGCACAGCATCGGCCCGCCAGTGACCGGTGATCTCGACCTGGATGGAGAGGCCGTTGAAGTAATCGGTGTGCCGTACCCAACCCTGCTGGGCCGGGAAAAAGAGCTCCAGGGAGCCGACCGGGTAATCGTTCGGAATGCGCAGAACGCAAGAGAACCCGCCTCCAGTGACGGCCCGTTCAGCCAACGCCGGACTTGTGTTGGGAGCCGGAGCGGGGGTGGCTCGTCCGGTGCCCAGGGCCTGGATGCGCTTGATCTCCTCGTCGACATTGCGAATACGATCAAAGAGCGACTTGAGCAGGCTCAGTTCGTCCGGACCGGGGTTGAGTACTAACCAGTCCACCCGATGAGCGTGGGGCATCCGCCTTGAGCAAACGCTGACGAATCCATCCTTGCGGTATTGGGCAACAACCTCCTTGAGGGGCCACATCTGACCAAGGCGGTCGGTAAAAAGAGGAAGGTTCAGCAGTTGCTGCAGCTCAGGAGTCGAGTCTTGATCGGCCGACAGCAGGACCTCAGGGCTCATCCAGTCGCACAGGAGTTGAGAGAGAAAGTTCTGCACCGCCAGTCGCTGGTAGCCCGGGATATACTTGCGGCTGAACTCGAGCGCGAATTCGAAGAGAACCTGCTGGACCTCCTGAAGGACCTCGAAGTAACCGTCATCCTCGACGACGTCAGTTTGGCTGGCATTCTTGCGAATGCGTGGGTCCTCAAGCACCACCGAGACGGCCGGGGTGAGACGGTGCTCGAGTCGGCGGGCAAACTGCACGCCGTAGCGCAGGAAGGTGAGAGAAGACCGGGCCATCTCGGCATAAGGGAGGCCGATCCAACCGGTCAGCTTCCCCCTGGTGAATCGGTAATTGGGCCAGGGGCAGACTCCGGTCAAGCTCTTCGGAGTGGCACTGATCTGCTCGTCGTTGACCAGAATAGGCACCTGGACCAGGGTGCAATAAGAGCGCAGAAGCTCGACCTCGCTGCCCTTGCCTGGCCCCCGAATCTCGATTCGACTCTCCTTCTGGGGAGCTCGCTCGAGCACGCGCTCTTTAAGGTGCTCTTCGGGCCTATCGGAAACGCAGCGTTGCCAGACTGCTCCCTGGCTCTCCAGCTTGATACAAGTGGGCCGGAGAGCCTGGCAGCTCATCAGGGCCAGAGCCAGCTCGCGCAGTCGATCTCGTTGCCGGTCGGCCTGCGAGATGAACAGGAAGTCGTAGAGCTGCTCAAGCTCCTCGCGTGTGTAGCCGGGTCCATCGAACCCGATCGCGAGAGTGTAAGAGCTGAACGAGAGGTCGACGCTCAGCACGACCTCGTGAGAAATCCGGATCTCGGTAGCTCCGGAAGCCAACAAGGCTTCGATGACCTGCAGGATGTAGTAGCGAGGATCGGTGAGCTGAAAGCGCTTGAGTTTCTCACGGGCCTTCTCGACGGCCAGTGTGAAGGATCCCTTGTAGCCCCTGCTCGCCCCCTGGAGGATCTCTTGCGACAGGCTCACGCCAGTTTGAGCGCCTGGCCAACCAGGCTCGCTTCCGTTTCACTGGGCAATCCATCGTTGAGCAGAGCTGCTTTGGCCAGCACGAAGCTGGCCAACAGCGGGGTATGCTCGGAGCGAGCGAGGGCCCGCGCCACCAGGGGATGACTCTCGTTGAGCAGCAGTAAGCCCGGCTTGACCTTCAAACTGCGCAAGATACCCCGTTCAAAGAGACGAATGGGGACGCCCTCTCCCGACTGCAGCAGGGCTGGCAACTTCTGCACCACCGAGCCCGGGTAGTCGAACGAGGCCAGCCGTACTTCCTGGATGCTGACCTTGCCTCGCTTCAAGATGGCCCTGATGGCTGCCCCAAGACGGCTGAGCTCGCGGCGTGCTGTCTGGCGCGTGCGCAAGACGGGTACCGCCACCGAGTGGGAGGCGACCAGGGGGCTGCGCCCGGTCACGGCCTGGGCGGCGAGGGCAATTCCTGAGCCGACCTGGCCCTTCAGGACAGGAATTCCGACTCGGGCCAATTCGCTGGTAACGCGGTTGGGCTCGAGCTCGAGGTAGACGGCCCCCTCGAAGAAGCTGGCCCAGCGGAGCTGAGAAAGGCTCAGTGGGGGGCCGTGAAGGACTGCAAACATTGGCATCGTGCGAAACTTCTTGGCCATACCCTCGCGGTAGTTGCTCAGGTAGGGAGCCGCCTCCCCCAGAAGCTCGTCCAGCTTGCCAAAACTGGACGAGTCGAATAGCCAGGTCTTGATACGGGCAAACATCTCCTCAGGCAGCTGGTTGCGCACGCACTCACGCAGGATCTTCAGCGCCTTATGGTAGTTCTCGTCCACGATGACGTTGTCGCGGGTGAGCGTGTGCTCGAGATAGCGCGACTTGATGCGGAAGGAGACTCCCGGAAAGAACTCCTGGGCGGCCTCCTTGAGCGTCAAGCCGCGGTTATACATCCCGAAGGGGGGCGGCTTGACCGAGGTCACCCCGACCACGAGCTCGGTACCTGGTCGGGTATGGCGCACCTGGCAAGGCGAGTCGACCGACAGGGTCTCATTCAGCTTGAGCCCGTTGAACAGCACCTCGGTATCCGAGAAGCGACACCAGAATGAGATGGTATCCCGCGACTTGGCCAGAAAATGCTCGAAGTCATCGGCCTGGAGCTTCTTGTAGAGCCGGACCCGGGTGCCCTCGACAGGATGATCGAGCCTCAGACATTCGAAGTTGGTACCCCCCTGGAATACCACCCGCCAGTATTCGCCGTCGCGGCCGGTGTCCACGGTCACGACCTCGGGATTCAGCGCGAAGACCGAGACAAAACCGATTCCAAACTTGCCGATCTTGGTGAGATCGTTTTCCTTGCTCGACGAGAACAGCCTGGTGAGCTCGGTGTTGATGATGCGCTGGTTCATCCCCTCGCCGAAGTCGACCACGTCCACCACCACGCGCTGTTCGGTGGTCCGATACTCGACTCGTACTTCGACCCGATTCGAGCCAGCGTCCATGGCATTCTGGATCAGCTCGCGATAAAAAGTGAAGGGGTCACTGAACTGATCGACCAGGTTCTCGAAGACTTCCTCGATCATCGGCGATGCCGCCGTCTCGAAGGTCAGTACCGAATGCGATTGAGCCAGATCTGATCAGGTCTGGACACATTGCCTTCCACCTCGATCAGGTCGCCTGGCTTGACGAAGTATAGGAAATCTTCCTGGGTGTGATACCACTCCATATGCCGATCCTGGTTCTCGAGTGCGCGGGCGTGAATGTAATTCGTGTGCGGGGCCAGCTTGACGGTAATCTTGGGAGAGGACTCATAGGCAGCCGGGTTGCAGCCCAGACTTCGCAGCGAAAGCTCATCGGCCTCGACCACGGTGAGCGTGCCACTGGCCTTATCCACCGAGAGGACGCAGTAGTCTTCCTGCTCGGCCTGGGCCACCATTCCCAGGCTGAGCACAATTCCGGCCACCCAGGCGACCAGGTTCTTGGCGTTCAACAAGTTCCAGCCCTCGCTTTGCAAATTTTTGACGTGAAAGCGATTCGAAGGGTATCGTCGTTCTCCTGCGGGTGCAGGCCGAGGGCGGGGCACACACTGAAAAAAACCTGAAAAAACTAGCTCGGCGAGCTGTTAACACGAGCTTCACCCTGTCCTGACCAGGGAAGCGTAGACTTGAAGGCGTGATGATCACCTCAATTCCCAGCCTGACTCTCCGAGCTGCATCCACGGCCCCGCGACCGACCGTTGCCGAGGCCGTCCCGGCCGAACCACGCGATCAGGTTCAACTGCAGTCCGCTCCGCTGGCCAATCCCTGGCCTGAGCTCGCCCAGTCGGGTGTGCTGGTGGCCGGTTCGACCGTGGGAGGGCCGATCGGCACCGCCATCAGTGAAACGACTCGCAAGGACTTGCTACAGGCCTTCCGCAGGCTCGAGCAAAGCGGGGTCAAGTTCGAGTATCGCAGACGCTTTGTGCTCCCCTTCGGGCTCCGCCCCAGACATCAGGAGCTGACGGCCGACAAAGCCTGCGAGCACGTCCTGAATCAGAAACCAGACAAGCTCGATCGTCTGCAAATCACCATGCCCGGCACCGATCGGCGCAAGGTCACCGCCCTGCGCGACCTTCAGTTTGCCGATGCAGTCCTCGGTCACGACGTGCTCTCCGGCGAGGACAAGACCCGGCTCGAGACCCTGCGTGCCCTGGAAGCAAACGACTACAAGCCAACCTCTGGCTCTTACTACTACTATGACGACGATGCTCGGCGTCCAGGGGATACCCTCGAGCACCTGCGCGGACTCGCCGCCGGGCAGGACATCTACTTCACCGCGCCCGGCAAGGACCGGGTGGCGGCCAATGCCGAGACTCTGTCCGCTCTTGACTACTTCTGTGGCTCCGGGCAGGGTCGCGGGCTCAAAAATCCTGATCTTGCGGAAGACTTGAAGCAGGCAAACCAGAAGGGCTTCGAGTTCTACAGCGACCGCAACAAGATTGATGCACGCTCGGTCTATCTGCAAGACGCGAAGAACATTTGGGCACGCGAGGGGACGGGGGTGCTGCTCCCCGTCAACCGTGACGAGCTGAGCAACCTGCCCGGGCTCTCCAAACGACTGGCCGAGTATGACGGCGTCTATCGCGAGGTGCTCTCGGGTGCCTACGCCGAGGTGGGATGGGAGCGCGATACCGTCTACTTCCCCCAGATCGTGGCCCAGGGAGGCGAGAAGTTCCCCCTGCGGGTGGCCGCCGCCGTCTACGCCGAACTGCTGCGGGGCAGCAAGAAGGGGGATAATGACAGCTATCGCGTCAACGAGCGCGTTGGCGGACTGGCCAAGAAGCTGTTTGCCGAGTGCGCTACCCCTTTCGAGTTGGCCCGCAAGACGGCCCTGGTGAGCGCGACCTACGCGCGTCAAGGCTACGAGCAGGCTAATCGGGTGCTCAGCCAGACGCAGGAAGTGATCGCAGCCCGAGCCGCCAACAATCCTCAGCGACAAGAGCAGCTCGAGGACCTCTTCTTCAGCCTGCTCTCGGCCAGCGGCTCGATCGCCGCGGCCAGCGAGGGCATGGATCTGGTCCGCATCAGCGTGGGCAACGAGAGTCAGGAGGACCGCACCCGACTGTTCACCGACATCGCTCGCCGACTGCCGGCTGGCAGCACCGATCAGACAAGCTTGTGCTATCGCACCATCCTGGCCGAGCGAGTCGGCTCTGAGAGCCTGGCCACCACCGGCGAACGCTTCTGCAGATTGTTGGAAGGTATGGCCGTGGGTCGCCATCAAGACCAGGCAGCCGAGGTCTTCACATACTTTCAGCACGACATGCGCGAAGGCAAGAGCGACCCCCGCCAGACCGACCAGCGTGTCACCCAGTTCCTGCAGAACCTCGTGCTTCACGACGACGTGGAAAAGGCCATGAAGGCCTCCTTCGGCGGGCCGACCAGCCAGGGCAGCGTGGCCCAGCAGGAAGACGCGGTGGTCATCGGCGGCGTGCGAGTACCCCGCCGGGGTTAGAGTCGGCGAGTCTTGGCTGCCTCTTCCGGAGACAGGTGCAGGGTCATACCGGGAAACACGACCGTGACGGCCCCCGGGTCAGCAGTTTTGACCACTCCCTTGCCCCAGCGCGAATGAAAGACACGGTCGCCGACCCCCAGGGGATCCGAGGCCACGGGTGAGAGAAAGCTCTCCTGGACGGTTTTGGCGCCCTTCTGGTCAAAGTTCACAGTGACCAGATCGCGCTCGGTCTTCTCCACCGAGCCCTCGCCGAACACTTTGTGGATGACCTTCTGGCCCGGCCGAAAACGGGCCGGAAGCTCGGAGCGCACAGGCCGTGGCTTCTCTGCCGGGGGAGTGACCCGCGAAGGCGGAACACTGGACTTTCCCCAGCCCACGAACTTGCCTGAGCCCACACTGGGGCTCTCGCGCTCGCGACGCTGCTCGGGCACGAAGTACTCGCTGCGAGCCTGCAATAGCAACTCCTGAGGGATCTCGGCCAGGAATCGAGACGGCATTTTCGGGATGCGCGTGCCGTGGACATCCCGGGTCTGGGCCCGGCTCAGACGCAACACCTGGCGGGCCCTGGTCATCCCTACGTAACAAAGGCGTCGCTCCTCCTCCAGCTCATCGGGGCTGTCGATGGAGCGCTGGTGGGGAAAGGTGCCCTCCTCCAAACCGGCCAGAAAGACTACCGGAAACTCCAGTCCTTTGGCCGCGTGCAGGGTCATGAGCGTGACCGCCTGGCTGGAGTCTTGATAAGTATCCTGATCCGAGAGCAAGGAGACCTCGGCCAGAAAGGTTTCCAGCGACGGGTCTTCGGCATTCTGGTCGAACTCGGTGGTGACGTTCTCGAGCTCGTCCAGGTTCTCGAGACGGGCCTGTGCCTCCACTTTCTGATCGGCTCCCAGCCAGTCACGGTAGCCGCTCTTACCGAGCACCTCCCTCAGGGTGCCGGTCACGCTCGCCGGCTCGAGAGCCACCGGTTCGTCGAAGAGGGACTCGGCCGGAGCCGAGGGCTTGCCGCCCGACCGCAACCGATCGCGCAGCTTGTCGAGCCAGCCCGCCAGGCCCTCGAGCGCCTCCTTTGCCTTGCCCGTCAGGCCTGCCTCGCCGGCTCGGCGCATGGCCTCATAGAGCGAGACCTCCTGGCTCTGACTGAAGCGCTCGAGTTTCTGAAGGGTGGTATCGCCGATACCTCGCGGGGGCACGTTGAGAATGCGGCGCAGGGAGATCGAGTCGGCTTCGTTGACCAGCAGACGCAGGTAACTGAGCACGTCTTTGATTTCCTTGCGCTCGAAGAAGCGCAGCCCGCCGATGATCTTGTAGGGGATGCCGGCCTGGATGAGGGCTTCCTCCAGGAGGCGCGACATCGAGTTGGTGCGGTAGAGCAGCACGAAGTCGCCATAGGGTCGCCGCGACCCTCCGCCCAGATCGCGAATGCTGCGAGCCAGGTAACGCGCTTCGTCGCGACCGTCCGCAGCCGAATAGAGCTGCAGCTTCTCGCCCCCTGGCTTGTCGGTCCACAGCTCCTTGGCTTTGCGTCCCCGATTGTTGGCCACCACCGCATTGGAGGCTTCGAGAATGAAGCGGGTCGAGCGATAGTTCTGCTCGAGCTTGATGATCTTGGACTCGGGAAAGTCTTCCTCAAAACGCAGCAAAATAGAGACGTCAGCGCCCCGAAAAGCATAGATGCTCTGGTCGTCGTCACCCACGGCGCACAGGTTGCGATGGCGACCCGCCAGCAACCGGACCAGCTCATACTGCACCGGATTGACATCTTGATACTCGTCGATGAGAATGTAGCGGAGGCGCTCCTGGTAGCGCTCGAGCAGGGCGGGGTCGTGGCGAAACAGCTCCACCGCGTAGACCAGAATGTCATCGAAGTCCACGGCCTGGTTGAGTTTGAGTTTCTTCTGATACAGCTCATAGGCGGTGGCCACGTCCCGCTCATAGGGCGTCCTGGCCTCGCGTTGAGCCTGTGAAGCAAGGATCAAGCTATTCTTCCAACTGGAGACCTGATGAAGGAAGGCCGTGGGGGGAAAACGCTTCTCGTCAAGACGCATCTCTCGCACCACCTCGCGCATGACCATCGTCTGCTCGGAGGTATCGAAGATTGCGAAGCGGGGTGACAGCCCCAGGCTTTCCGAGTGGACGCGCAGCCAACGCGAGCAGACTGAATGGAAGGTGCCCAGATCGGGAAACCGGCCCCCACCGCAGAGCTCTTCAATGCGATCCTTCATCTCTCGAGCCGCTTTGTTGGTGAAGGTGACGGCCAGGATTTGATTGCGCCAGGCCAGTTTTTGAGCCAGGATGTAGGCGATACGACGGGTCAGGACCCGGGTCTTGCCGCTGCCCGCCCCGGCCAGGATCAACACCGGCCCTTCAGTTGTGACCACCGCCTCGCGTTGAGGAGGATTCAGGCCGGACAGAATTTCTTCCCACATAGAGGCGGTTTTCTGCGCCGTACGTGGGTTTCCTGGAGAATGATTGTTCGTTCAGGCGGTTTGATGAGCCCGGTCAGGGCTTGGGCTCGTCCTTCTCCTTGCCCGCTTCGTGCCAGTTTTTGATCAGGGTGGGGTACTTCTCAGGGTGTGCCTTCACCTCGCGGAAGGCAGCTACGCCGCCGGTCAGCAACCCTGCCACCGGAGCAGCCCCCAGGCCCCCGGCCACGGCGCCGAGGGCACCACCGGAGGCTCCGGCAACCGCACCCAGAGCCAGTCCCCCGTAGAAGCCTGCATAGCCGCCCAGCACCAGGCCTGCCGAGGTGGTGCCCATGACCAACAACACACCCAGCAGGTCTTTGTTCTCGCCGATCTTCATTCCCAGCTGCAGGCCCAGGTATCCACCCAGGGCAGCGCCAGCCACCGTACCGGCTACCATGGTGCCAGCTCCTGCGATGCCGCCCAGAATCCCTCCCACCGAGCCCGCCGCGGCGCCAGCGGCAAAGCCAGCACCGGTGCCGATCAGGGTAGGAGTTTTGACCTCGTTCCATAGAGCCTTCAGCTCGGCCTTGTCCTGATCTTTGTCCTGGTCTGGAGGAGCTTCGACCGGGGCGCTCGAGGCGACGCGGACGGCGTTGAGCTGGGGCAGAGTTTGAGTGATGACCATGACGAGTGCTCCCTGGTGGAAGATTGGCCAAGCTTTGGACCTCGATTGTTGTATTCACAAGCCCTGAAAAATCCCTGAAAAGGAGCCCACAGCCAGGCCGTCGCATCAAACGTCCATGCGAAGCTTGATCAGCGCGATGATAGCAGCAATGCTGTTTCTAGGCTGTTCCTCGACACCGGCTCCGGATGCCAACGACGAGAACAAACCATCGGAGACCTTCTGGCAGTTGTCGGATGACTCGGAGCTTAACGCCAGGCTGACTCCCTGGCCTCCCGTCGGTGGCAAAGTCACTCTTGAAGCGAGCAACGGCCTGGGGGACTGGGGCAATGAGAAGCCAATCGTGGAGACTCTGGAGTACCGCGTGGTAAAGGATGCCGGCTCCAGGGAATCCTATACAATGATGGAACGAACTGAAAGGCAGGTGGGCGAGGGTGACGAGGCGGTGACGGAGTATTTCTTCACCGCCAAGGACATCGCGCTGCCAGAGCAAAGCTCCGTCTTTGTCCAGTTTCGAGCCTCTGGCTCAAAGCTCACCGCGCCGGTCGAGTTGACCGATTGGGGCGTCAAGGTTCCCTGAGGCTCAGCCCCAGGGGTCTGGGAGCCCGGTGAGGTGGCCGCGGGCGTTGAAACTGATGAGTGACCACAGAGCCCCCGTAGCCAGCTCGACCGAGCGCACCACCGACAGGCCGCACCAGCCCACCTTGAAACGCTCCCATTCCCATGGAACTGGCTCGATCCCAAGCAGAAAGCTGAGCATGACTGCGATGGTGCCTCCATGGGCAACGACCAGGATGCGTTTGTCCTCCGAAGGTACCTGCCAGAGCCGGTAGGAAGACTCGGAATGAAGCTCGGCACGATGTTCTCGAGTCAGCATGGGCTCAAGACCACCCACCACTCGCTCGTGGAAGTGACGAAAGGATTCGCCGCCAGGAGCTCCTTCCCACCAATCCTCCAGGTTCCGAGCCCGAACCTGAGCCAAAAACTCGTGCACCTGGGCCGAAGGTTGGCCCTCCAGGGTGGGCAGCCTGATCTCTTCTAACCAGCTCAAGATGGTAGATGAACGTTGCCACAGTGCTTCGAGAGGAGCGGCCGTCTGCCGGCACCGCAGCAAGGGGCTGCAATAAAAAGCATCAAAATGATCTCTCGCCAGCCACTCGGCCAGTCGGGCCGCCTGTTTCGTTCCCAGCTCGGTCAGATCGGGGTTGTCCACGGCCCTACCACCTGGTTCCCACATCGGCTGAGCATGGCGTACCAAGACCAGCTCGATCATGACTTGAGCAGCTTGAGCACGGTATTCCACTCACCCGCTGTGACCGGTTGCACAGAAAGGCGACTGCCTTTGCGCGTCACCACCATCTGGTCCAGGCCCGGGGTGGCCTTCAATTCGTCCAGAGAGACCATTCGCGGGAATTTCTCGACAAACTCGACGTCCACGCGAAACCAGACCGGGGTCTCGACGGTGTGACGAGGGTCATAGTAGGGGCTCGCGGGATTGCTGGCAGTATCGTCGGGGTACGCAGCACGCACGATCCGGCAGATCCCAACGATACCAGGTGGCTTTTGGCGGCTGTGATAAAAGAAGGCGCGATCACCCTTTTTCATGCTCTTGAGGTAGTTGCGGGCCTGATAGTTGCGCACACCATCCCAGCCCTCTACCATTTTGCGCTCAAGATCGTCGATGGAGAAAACCTCGGGCTCACTCTTGAGCAACCAGCAGGCCACTCAGAACCCCGATTGCAGGAAAGGCCCCAACTGCTTCTGGACATAACCTGGAGCCATCGCTCCGAAGATGGCCTTGCCTGCTGTTCCGCCCGTATCCTCGATGAAGTTGACGACCGGTGCATTGGAGAACTCCTCGCGGGTTGTCTTACTGTAGAGAGGGCTCGCCTTTAAGAGCATCAGGCCAAGCCACAATACAAACAAAGACTTGAATATGCTGAGGAACAAACCACCATAGGCCATCACGGCATCGGGGATTTTCTTGTCATCGCGAGAGATTCGGTCGAGATGCATGCCAAGAATCAATAAACTCACGGCGACCGGGCACCCGACCAGAAAAAAAGCCAGCCACTGTGAGGTTCCGGTGCCCCATTCAGTCCATTGGTTGATCAACTTTCCTAGAGGAGCGTACACCATGACCCCGATGATCCCGGTGGCGATGCCGGTGATGATGTCGAAGGCCTCGCCGATCACTCCTCGGCGGTAACCAAGGTAGATGAACGAAACGATCAGGATCAGCAGCAGCATGTCGAGGCCGGTCATGCGTTTCTCCTTCCGCTCAAGCCCGCAAGCGGGCACCAAGATGTTGCTCCAATTGCCCCAGAATCCGGCTCAGAGTCGATTTCACCTCGGGGTCTCGATCACACAGCAATCGAACCCTCAACCCGAGACTCTTCCACCCATCCGGAATCTGACTGCCCTGATAAACATCAAAACACCGGATCGAAACCAGCATGGCTCCCCCGGCCTGACGGGCCAGATCGACCACCTTGCCAGCCCAAACCTGCTCGGGCACCAGCACAGCAAGATCTCGTTCGACCCAACGAACTCCATCCGGATCAAAGAGTCCTCGCGGGCGGGCTCGAGCCGCCAATCGCTCCCGGTCGATGAGCGCTACCGCGAGAGTCGACTGAACCTGGTCCCCCTGCCCGGGATGCGGTTCGCCCAACCAGCCCAGCGGAGCGTTGCCCAGGCTGATCCTCGCCGAGCGGCCCGGGTGCAGCCACGGCAGGCCGGCAGGCTCGAAAGTCAGCTCGGCCTGGGCGAGTTCGGCAAGCATTTCAAGAAGACCTTTCAAGTGAAGATAGGCCGAATCGTGCCCGGAAACCAGCAGGCAGAGCTCGCTCTCAACCTGCTCCATCAGTCGCAGCTCGTCCTGACCGCGCCGGCCGGCCAACTCGAGCAACCCCAGCCAGGGCTGTGGCCGTGACCCGGAGACAACCTCCGAGAATCCCATCATGGCCAGTCGACGCCTCACGTCCAGCTCGTCTGAAGGGGCGGCCCGCAGCGTGGCAGGAACTGCTTCAAGCCGGTCAACTCCGCGAAGGCGAACCAGATCCTCCAGAACAATGTGAGCCGGGACGTTCACTCGGACTTGACTGCCTACTCGGTGAAAGCTGATCCCGGCAGCAACCAGAGCCTGGTCGAGCCAGCACGGGTCAAGCGATCCGAGGTGGCGTTCAAGAAAGTCCTGGTTTAGCTCGAACTCTGGTTGCTCGTCGCAACGCCAGGTCTGCATCGACTGCAATCGCCCCCGGGCCAGCCGCTGAAGCAGCCAGCTTGCGCGCTGCAGAGCCAGGGTCAGGTGGCTGGCCCGGGGACCAGCCTCAAAACGTCGCGAGGACTCGCTGACAGTCCCAAGGCGGCGAGCGCTCTCTTCCACAAGACCGGACCGGTAACGAGCTGCTTTGACAAGCAGCCTGCGGGTCCGAGGGCGCACCTGAAAATCGCTTCCCACGGCCACTCCGGCCACGGCCACCGGACCACGCCCATCGCACACCACCCAGGTCCCCGTGGGAAGCTCTCGGGTCGCCTCCCCAAGTCGCAGGCATTCTCCTGGCTGGCTCAGGCGCAGACCCAGGGGAGGCTGCAGTCGATCCAGGTCATAAACGTGCAGAGGTTGACCCGTCTCAACCATAACGTAGCGCACGATATCGAGGACGTTCATCACTGTATGCACCCCGGCGGCCCGCAAACGGCGAGCCATCCAGGCCGGAGAAGGCTCCAGTTTGATACCCTGCAGCAAAAGGACTCCGAGCTCGCAAACAAGGCTGGGGTCGGGCTCCTGGAAACAACCTTCTGCGATGGCTTCCACCGGCGCCAGCGAGGGGCTCTCGAGGCTCCTCTCCAAGCGGACAGCTAGCTCGCGCGCCAGCCCGATCAGTCCACCCGGGTTGCGTTCCGGCCAGGGAGTCAACAGAATCAGCTGCTGGTCCAAGCCAAGTAGATCCATCACATCGGTACCCGGCTCGCTCTGCTCAGGCATCTCGATCAGTCCCTGACGCTGATCATGGGGCAGATCCAGGGCAGACAGACCCAGTTCGTCGGCCGAGCACAGGACACCCTCGGAGATAACTCCACGCAGTCGCCCTCGCTTGATGCGAGTGCCCCCGGCCAGTATTGCGCCATGCAGGGCCGCGGCGACCTTCTGACCCGGGCGCACGTTGACAGCCGTGGTCACGATCTGGGCCTCTCCCTCGTCGCCGAGATCGATCTGACAAACTTTCATGCGATCAGCTTTGGGATGCGGCGCGATGCTGGCTACCTGGCCCACCAGAACTCCCCTTACCGCCGCTCCAACGGTTCCGGTCCCGGCCACTGGATAGCCCAGCGAGCTGATCTCCTCAGCAACCTGAGCCAGAGACTCAAAGGTCTCGACATACTCCTTCAGCCAGACAAACGGTACGCGCATCAAAACTGGGCCACGAAACGCCAGTCGAGAGATTGAAATACACCCGGGTCGAGATTGTAGCGAACAGCCGCGGCTCTCTCCAGAGCGACGGCCAGGCACGCCCCCTGCTCAAGCAGGCCGGCGCTGGCAACCGCCAGCCAGCCTCCCCGAAAGGGCCCCAACAGGTGCAGCGACGGTCGGGCCCACATGACCGAGCCAGGCACGCATCGCAGCGAGACATACCCCAGGAACTGCCTACCCCAGGTCTCCAGCCATCCCTTGAGCTGACCGATGGTCCACTGCTCGCCGGTTACCACAGCCTCCAAAAGGTGCCCACAGGCGGGGTCGGCGGGAGGGATGGCCAATCCCTCCTGATGCCCCCAGCCTCCCCAATCGGGGCTGCAGACCAGCCGCGAGCCATAGCGTCGACCGCTCACCTCTCCCAGTCGATCCGGAAGAGGCCCCACACGCGCCGGCAGGAAGCCCTGGAGGCGAAGCCATTGACCGCTTTCCGCCTCCAGCTCGCGCAAGGGGTGAAGGCGACCACTCACCGGACGAATGCCAGGAAGGGTAACATCAATCTGCTCAAACTCAAGGCGCTGGCCCTGGCTGACCTCCCGCAGCTCGTCTCGCCTCTGCCCGATGGCGTGCTGAAGACTCTCTTTGATTCGATTGCCGAGCTTCCCAAGCGCCGGGCGCTCGCTCTCGGGGCAGTCACGCAGCGAACGGAGTGCCAGAGTCAGCTGACCGCGTCGCCCAAAGATATGTCGGTTGGTCTGCTCGAGCTGGGTCAATGACTGTGATCTGGCGATCACGGCCAGAAAGACTCTTTCGAGACGGATCAGCTCTTCACGCATTACGCCGGCTCGCCACCTGCAATCGGATCAGCCAGAGCAGTAAAGCAAGACAAAGATAGGCCAGAAGATCGCCGGTGCGACTGTAGATGGTTCGATAGCTCTCGGGCCGCACCTCGCGGGTCAATTGAACCACCTCGTCCAGGCCTGACTCGACCACCACCTCACCGGTGGGAAGAATGAAGCCCGAGATGCCGTTGTTGCCGCACTGAACGACCGGGCGGCGCATCTCGACGGCCCGCATAATGGCCATCTCGAAGTGATGCATCGCGGCCGACGACTTACCAAACCAGGCGTCGTTGGTGATCACAGCCAGCACCCCGGCTCCGCGCTCAACCTTTTTACGAGGCTCGTGAGGAACCATGGACTCGTAGCAGATGAGCACCCCAAAAGAGGTCGGGTCCGGAAAGATGACGTGCTGGGTTCCGGGGACGTAGCGCATGACCCGGTCGAAAACCGGCCAATCGCGCATGAAACGGGGCAATGGCAGATACTCGCCGAAGGGTACCAGTCGGATCTTCTCGGCAGTGGCCCGCAACTCTCCATCGGGAGCGACCAGGGTGGCTACGTTTCGCGTGGCATTGGGCTCGGAGGCACGCTCGATGGAGCCGGTCAGAATGAAGCTCTGCAGGCTCTGAGCCAGCCCTCCGACGCGCGAGCGCAAGGGCCAGGTCTCAAGGAAGAAGGGGTAAGGCACGCTGGTCTCCGGCCAGAGAATCAAGCGCGCACCCTGGGAGGCAGACTCTCTGGTCAACTGGTCGAGCCGTCCCATGATCTCTTCACGAAAGCTTGGGTCCCAGCGCTGATCCTGAGGCATTGAGGTCTGCACCACCCCCCACACCAGCGAGTGGCCGTTTCCCCACGGATGCTGCAGGCGCACCAATCCAAAGGAAAAGACGACAGCCAGAAGACCAGCCGCGACACCTACAGTCGTAATGGCTCGTTTGCGTCGCCAGAACAACTCAGCCAGGGCCGCATTCCAGAATGCGATGGCGAAGGAGAGTCCCCAGGGGCCAAACAACTCGCCGATCTGGATCCAGGGCAGAATCCGGGACTGGGTGTGGCTCAGCATTCCCCAGGTCATACCCAGCGGTCCCAGGATCTGGAAATATTCCATAGCCACCCAGGCGGCCGCGCCGAAAAGGGCACCGTGAAGGGGAGTGGATGGCCGATAAAAGCCGAGAAGCGCACCTAGCAGGGCGGGAGCGACGGCCTTATAGAGCACCAGGGCGACCTGAGCGGCAGTCCCGAAAACGGTGGCCCAGGACAGGAGTGAGTACTGGAATGCACAGCCGAACAGGAGCCCGAGCACAGCTCCCCTGACAGGGCCCTGATAGCGGCAAGCGAGATAGAACGGAAGGGCGGCGACCCAGACGAATCCGGATATATGGGGATGAGGGAAGGCAAGATACAGCAGGATTGCCGACAGGAAGGCAAGAAGGCAGGCGGCCCCAAAGGGCAATCCCAACCGCTTTCTGGTCTCTGAGGCTCTTAATGATCTGGTTTTCTTACTTTCGCTCATGGACATCCCGTGCAGCCCTTGGCCTGGCACTCGGTTCCTGCCTGCTTGCACCAATCCTGTCACCCGGTTGCGCCAGCGGACCCTCCTCCTCCAACCCGACCACCCAGCAGCCCGACGGCACACCTGCGCTGCTGCGCTTCACTCTGCGGGTCAACCCGAATGGCCGGATCGACAGTTCTGGAGTCGGGTACTACCTTATCCTGTTCAACGCGACAGGGCAACCGATTGAGATTACCGACATCGATACCTTCACCGACTTTCTTCGTTTCGACGGTCGCAGCCTCGACTTCTACCACCGGCAAGCCAATCTGCCCAATCCGGGCTTCACCTTCACCCTGGCGGGAAGCATGAATAATGCCTGGAACCTGACAACCGACGGATCAGGCCTCGAGATCGTTCTCGATCCCAATGACCCCAACAATCTGCCCAACCAGTTCATCTCGGCCAACCGCTTTACGGCCCACGTGCTCACCACTGACAACTTCCAGGGCTCCTTTATCGGTCGCGTGCTCGACACGCCAGGCCAGGGCCCGGACATCAATGGCAACGCTCTGCAGACGATGACCCTGGAGAAGTCGCTGGGCCTCCAGGATCCCATCCCTCAATTTTTTCCTGATGACCCTCTGAATGATTTTGTCGTCCAGCCCGACCTGCCTCCCGAGTTCCCGTTCCTGAACTTCGACCTGGCCAAGTTTGAAGTCAACGTCCTCTAACTCTCAGCGATGACAAGAGCCGTCGGAAAATTTGTACACGAACAGGAGTTCGAAGAATTGGCATGGAATTCTTCTCAACTGTTCGATGTTGGAGCCTCAACCACATAGCCGGCACAACCCCTCCGAGCTCCTGGCCCGCCTTCGAGAGGTGCGTGGCACGACTGCTATGGCCGGGGTCCAAAAGGCTGTCGAGCAGCTCGCCGGCCAGGTGCAAAACGACCACTTCTTGCTTAGCGAGCTCAAACAGATTCAGGCCTCCCAGACCCTGGAGAGGGCTCACTACTACGTCGACCGCTTGATTAAGGGGCTGACAGTGGTCCGCACGCCTGAGGTCAGCGATCTCAACCTGAACCGCTGGAAAGAGTACAATGAGATCCAGACCGACAGCCTCTGGATCATCCCCCGACGAGACGGGACGGGGGTTCACAAAGCTGACTACTGGGGAAACTTCGTGCCACAGATCCCCCAGCAGATGATCCAACGCTACACCCGAGCAGGCGAGTGGGTCCTGGATCCATTTTGCGGCTCGGGCACCACCCCCATCGAGGCCCAGCGACTGGGACGCAACACGCTGGGGGTGGAGCTCCGGTCAGACATGGTCGAGCATGCCCGCCGACTGATCGAATCCGAGCTGAATCCTCACGTTGTTTCTCAGGTCATCGTTCAAGGCGACTCGAGCCGGGTCGACCTGGCTCAGGAGCTGAAATCAGCTGGTGCCAGCTCGGTACAGTTGGCCATCCTCCATCCCCCTTACTTCGACATCATCCAATTCTCCGAGAATCCCAACGACCTGTCCCGAGCCACGGACGTAACAAACTTCCTGCAGCGGCTGCGGGCGGTCGTCTCGAACGTCTCCCGCGTGCTGGACAGGGGGCGCTATCTGGTTCTGGTCATCGGCGACAAGTACGCTGACGGGGAGTGGATTCCGCTGGGCTTTCAGAGTATGCAGGAAATCTGCAACCTGGGTTTCTCGCTCAAGAGCATCGTGGTCAAGAATTTCGAGGACACGGCCGGCAAGAGGCACCAGAAGGAGTTGTGGCGCTACCGGGCTCTGGCTGGTGGTTTCTACGTCTTCAAGCACGAGTATGTCTTCTTGTTTCGCAAGTCGACGCGCAAGAGGAACGCCCGCTGAGCTCGGCTAAACCTGGTCCCCATGAGCACCACCACCCATCCTCCAGAAATCAAGTTAATGCAGATGCTGACCGGTTACTGGGCCAGCCAGACCCTCGCCACCGCCGCCCGTCTGGGCGTGCTGGACGGATTGCCCGCCCAGGTCGAAGACCTGGCCCTCCAGCTTAAGCTCAACCCCGATGCACTCCGTCGGTTGTTGCGGGGCTGCGCCGCCCTGGAGGCGGTTACCACCATGGATGGTGAGCGGTTCGAGCTCACCGAGCTGGGTAGCAGTCTAACTTCCGCCGCCCCTGGCTCGCTGGCCGGAATGGCCATCATGATGACCGATCCTGGTCACTGGAACAGTTGGGGTCAGCTACCTCACTGCGTGCGGACGGGCAAGACCGGCGTGTTGCCGGGTGTTCAGGCTGAGGAAATTTTCGACTACTACAAGCACCATCCTGAGGAAGGCAGCAACTTCAACCGGGCGATGGCTTCCATGTCCTCGGCCTGGGCTAGGCAACTGGCTCAGTTCTACGACTTCTCGGGTTGCCAGACAATCGTGGACGTGGGAGGCAATCACGGCATCTTGCTGGCGGCCGCCCTCAAAGGGGCTCCCCACGCGCGGGGCGTTCTCTTTGACCTGCCCCACGTTCTGGCAGAGGCCGACGAGGAACTCCGCCGTCACGGCGTTTTCGAGCGCACCGACAAAGTCAGCGGCGACTTCTTCCGATCAGTCCCTTCGGGCGATCTGTACCTCCTCAAGCACATCCTGCACGACTGGAACGACGAGCAATGCACGGCCATCCTCCAGAGCATCCGCCAAGCTATGGATGGGAACGGAAGGGTCCTGGTCATGGAGATGCTGCTGGCCGCCGAGCCAGGGGTGGCCGACCTGATGGATCTGAACATGCTGGTCATGACCGGCGGCAGAGAGCGAACCGCTGAGCACTATGGCAGGCTCCTCGGGTCAGCGGGCTTGAAACTCGATCGGGTCATCCCCACCGATGGCTTCTACTCGATCCTGGAAGCCCGACCGACCTGAGCGGTACGTTCACACCTGGTTTACAGCAAGTTTGCACAAGTTACGTCGGCAAGACGTAGACTGTTGAGGAAACCAATCGCCGGAGGGATATCTCATGCAGACTGCCAGCCTCGCGTTCCGCCCCAGCCTGGCCCCGAGCTCGGCCGCCACTCAGACCTGGAAGAACGGCGTCGTGCATAGCGATGGCGAGACCGATGTCTACGAGATTCCCAGCGCCGCGCCCGGAGTGGCTGCTCGGGTGGAGCTCAAGCCCATCCTGTGGGGAATCCTGGGTAAGGAAGTGGTCGCCACCGATAGCCAGGGGACCCGGCTCGAGGCCTACCGCGGTTGGGAGGGCTTTCATCGCACAGTCGTCACCAAAGACCCGCAGTCGGGCCTGGAGACCGTGCTCGATCCGCGCGAGCAGACCGTGTCGGTCTCGACTCCGGAAACCAGCCAGGAGATCCCTGCCCAGCACGGAGCGCTCGCCTATCGCGAGAGCTATCAGCGGACAGCCCGCCAGGATCTCGACAGCCAGGGCAACAGCCGATATCTGAGCAATCTGCGCGGCGAGCGCGAGACGGTGATCGTCTCCGCCCCCCCCACGGGAATGGTGAGCGCCGTCCCGGTCGTGGTCGAGGACGACAGCACCTGGCAGGAGACGCAGTTGCGCAAAGGCGAGGCCCCGGTGGCCCATGAGATGTCCGGTAACAAGCGCGGCGAGACGACCCGGGGTGCAGCCCTGGAGGCCACCGTCGGAGCGGACGGCAGCCTGGTCGTGGCTCAGGCCGATGGCACCTGCCAGCGCTTCGAGATGTACCTGCGCGTCTGATCCCCTCCTGAAAATTGTAGACCGCTCCTGTCGTCGCATCAGGAAGGAACCTTGCCGGGAGAAGTTGAACGTTCTTCAAGCGAGCATCGGAAAGGTTCCGTTCGGCAGTGAGCCAAATTACCGACCCCCAACTCGAAACCATGGTTGCCCGGGTGCTGAATCCCCGGTTGGACGGCCTTCCTCCCCAGGCAGTGGCAGGAGCGACCCGGGAGGTCTTTTTGCAACTGGCCCGGGAGTTAGAGGGAGACCAGGAGCGAGTGCGCCTGATCAGTGAGGCCGTGGTCATGCACGTGGCCCGTCGCTGGGGGAACATCGTGCAGGCAGGAAAAGCCTCCGTCCTGGCCAGCCGAGACTCGGCCGAGTATCTCGGGATGACGCCCGCTCGAGCGGCCGAGCAAGCTGCTCTGGGAGCCGCTTCAGGCGTGCGTCTGGTCGGTCCCGTGGCCTTCGCCCAGCTGCGCAACGAGCTGCAATCACTGGTTCAAAACTTTGACGAGCTGACCGCCTTCAAGGCGCAGCCGCGCAGCATCGAATGGGACAGCTGGGAGTTCGACCTGGCCGAGCCCGACCTGGAGGCTCTGGCCCAGAGCCTTCGTCCCAGCGTCGTTCCAGAGCCTGGCCCGCTGGTCGCCTGGGAGCCGGCACCTCCTCCGACAAGGCCCGGGGCCCGGAAGTTGAAGCGTTGGTGGTGGCTGGGCCTCACCTCCCTGCTGGCCCTCGGCTCGGGCTGGATCATCCTCGGCTAATGGTCAGCAGTTAGCGCCGCGTCTACTGTCCCGCGCGCGAGTCCGCACGAGGCTCTCGAGCAGATCCCCAGAATACCCCCTGGTATGCTCAAGGCCGTGTCCATGCTCTCCGAGAACCACGCGCCCGCTTATCGCGAGATCACCCGCAGGCTGGCCGACCGACTTGTCATGCCGATCCAGCTGGAAGAACGTGTTCCCTGGCGACAGCGCCAGCGCCGTCTTCTCGCTGGAGAAGCACACTTTGGCTTTCTGTGCGGCCTGCCTTACGTAGAGAAAGCCGACCGCCTCGAGCTACTGGCCGCTCCGGTGATGAAAGGAAGGCGCTATCGAGACCGGCCGGTCTACTTCTCCGACGTGGTCGTGCGCGCCGACAGTTCCTTCCGGACTCTGGCCGATCTGCGAGGAGCACGTTGGGCCTACAACGAATCTGAGTCGCACTCGGGCTACAACGTGGTCCGGGCCCACCTGGCTCGGCGCGGCTGGCGGGACCGGTTTTTCGGCTCCAGCCAGGAGTCGGGCGCTCATCTGACCTCCTTGGACTGGATTTTGGCCGGGCGGGTGGATGCCTCTGCCCTGGACAGCACGGTTCTGGATACCGAGCTCGAGGCTTTCCCCGAGCTGTCGGGCCGAATTCGCGTGTTGGAGACGCTGGGGCCCAGCCCCATCCAGCCGGCGGTGGCCAGCCTGGCTCTCCCAGGCAAATTGAGGGCCCTGCTGCGCCAAGCATTGCTGGAGCTAAAGCTGGAGAATCTGCCGATGGTGCGATTTGCGGCTGTGACGGACGCCGACTACGACCCTATCCGCGCCATGCTCCGTGAGGCCAGGCCGGTTCAACTGGCTTGAGCCTGCATTGAAGGATTTCCCGGCTCGAGCCACGGAAGAAAAGCGAAGTGATGAAGGATCGAGTTGAATCCCTGGAGGATAGGTAGACCCTTCATCACGGAACGCTCAACCCACCAAGTAAGGAACTCTCTCCGTGAGCACCACCACCACCGAGTACAACCTCAAGGCCATCGAAGAGCGCTGGAAGGCCTACTGGCACCAGCACGAGCTTCACAGGGCCAGGCCCCGTCCGGGCAAGCCCAATTACTACTGCCTGGACATGTTCCCCTACCCTTCAGGCGAGGGTCTGCACGTGGGCCACTGGCGTGGCTACGTGCTCTCGGACGTATGGAGCCGCTACATGGTGCTCAAAGGCTTCAGCGTGCTCCACCCTATGGGCTGGGATGCCTTCGGCCTGCCGGCTGAGAACGCGGCCATCAAGCACGGCGACCATCCCGAGAAGTACACCCGTCGCTCCTGCGCCAACATGAAGCGCCAACTGCAAGAAATCGGAGCCATGTATGACTGGGACCGCGAGATCAACTCGTCTACTCCCGATTACTACAAGTGGACCCAGTGGACTTTCCTCAAGTTCTACGAGCGCGGCCTGGCCTACCGCAAGCCGGCCTCCATCAACTGGTGCCCTTCCTGCCGCACAGGTCTGGCTGACGAGGAGGTGGTGGACGGCTCGTGCGAGCGCTGCGGCGCCGAGGTCACCAAGAAGTATTTGCCCCAGTGGTTCTACAAGATCACCGACTACTCGCAGCGTCTGATCGACGATCTGGCCGAGCTCGACTGGCCCGAGAAGGTCAAGAAAATGCAGTCGGACTGGATCGGGCGGAGCGAAGGCGCCGAGGTCGACTTCGAGATCGTGGGCACGGGCCAGAAGCTGCGCATCTTCACCACCCGCCCCGACACGCTCTACGGAGCCACCTACATGGTGATGGCCCCCGAGCACGAGATGGTGGAGAAGATCACCACCCCCGAGCAGCGCTCGATGGTGGAAGATTACGTCGCTCAGACCCGCTCTCGCAGCGAGGTGGAGCGGCAAGAGCACAAGGAGAAGACAGGGGTCTTCACCGGTGGCTACGCCGTCAACCCGGTCAACAACGAGAAGATCCCTATCTGGATCTCCGACTACGTGCTCTTGAGCTATGGCACTGGCGCCATCATGGCCGTGCCGGCCCACGATACGCGCGATTTCGAGTTCGCCCACAAGTTCGGGCTGAGCATCGTGCAGGTCATCGAGACCCCGCCCGACTGGAATCCCGAGGAGGCCTTCACGGGAGTGGGCAAGATGCTGAACTCGGGGCCCTACGATCAGATGAGCTCGGACGAGGGCAAGGTCAAGATCACCGAGGACCTGGAGCGAAAGGGCCTGGGAGTCAAGAAGGTCAATTACCGCCTGCGTGACTGGCTGATCTCGCGCCAGCGCTACTGGGGCGCTCCCATTCCCATGATTCATTGCGAGAAATGCGGGCCGGTGCCGGTGCCCGAGAGCGAGCTGCCGGTCAAGCTGCCTCACGTGGAGAGCTACCAGCCCTCGGGTACGGGCGAGTCGCCCCTGGCCACCGTGCCAGAGTGGGTGAACACCACCTGCCCGAGCTGCAAGGGCCCGGCCCGGCGCGATACCGACACCCTCAGCCAGTGGATCTGCTCGAGCTGGTACTACCTTCGCTACGTCTCGCCCCACAACGACGAGGTGCCCTGGACCCAGGAAGAGATGAAGCAGTGGCTGCCGGTGGACATGTACGTGGGCGGAATTGAGCACGCCGTCTTGCACCTGCTCTACTCGCGCTTCTATACCAAGGTGCTCTACGATCTGGGTTATGTGGACTTCCGCGAGCCCTTCAAGCGCCTGTTCAACCAGGGCATGATCTGCCGAAAAACCCCTGCCGGGCGCGTCGAGAAGATGAGCAAGAATAAGGGTAACGGGGTGGCTCCCGACGAGCTGGTCAACCGCTACGGAACCGACGCCCTGCGCGCCTACGAGCTCTTCATCGGCCCTCCCGAGGTGGATGCCGAGTGGGGCGACTCGGGCATCGAAGGTGTGTCGCGCTGGCTCAAGCGGGTCTGGAACCTCCTGGGCGGACAGAGCTTCAAGGCTGAGCCCGAGGTCGACCCCGAGGTGCTGCGCTGGACCCATCGCTCCATCAAGAAGATCACCGAGGACATCGAGCGGCTGCACCTCAACACTTCGGTAGCCGCCCTGATGGAGTGGCTCAACTTCCTGATCGACAAGAAGCGCAACGAGCCCGATTCGATCTCGCTGGAGACGGTCAAGACCTACCTGGTGCTGATGGCCCCCATCGCCCCCTTTCACGCCGAGGAGCTGTGGAATCGCCTGGGCCAGGAGGGCTCCATCTTCGCTCCCACGCTGGCCTCCTGGCCCACCTGGGACGAGGCCTACCTGGTCGAGCATACCCTCGAGATCGTGGTCCAGGTCAACGGCAAGGTGCGCGACAAACTGACCGTGCCCGCCTCGGATGATGCGGCCACCATCCAGCGCAAGGCGCTCGAGCTCGAGAAAGTGCGAGCGGCCATGGAGGGCAAGGCGGTCAAGAAGCCCATCTACGTGCCCGGCAAGCTGCTCAACCTGGTGGTGGGCTGAGGTCGGGCCGACGCATCCAGGCTTTGAACAGGAACGGGAAGAGAATCGAGGAGACCACGGCCAGCATGATGATGGAGGCGTGCATCCCCTCGTCGATCTCGCCCATGGAAAGACCCAGGTTGGCAAAGAGCACCAGCAAGGTCAGAGGAGCCGAAAGATTCAGGGCGATGGCAACCGAAGCCTGCCAGCCCTGACCTGGCGGGCGGAAGATCAGAATCGGCAGCAAGCGAACCAGCAAGAGCGCCAGCATCAACTGGAGCAGCAAGAGCATGTTCCCTTCCATGGCCAGGGGTAGATTGAAGCGCAATCCCACGGTTATGAAAAAGACCGGGATGAAAAAGCCGTTGCCCAGGCTGGTGAACTTGACCTCGAGCGGCCCTTTGTGGCGAAACGAGAAGCTGAACAGGGCACCGGCCAGGAAGGCCCCCAGGATCGGCTCCAGTCTCAGCAGGGTGGCTACGGCCACGAAGATGAACATGAGGGCCAACCCGGCCCTGACCCCGATCTCCGAGGAATCGTGGGTCTCCATCAATCGCGCGAACGACTCGGCGCGCCACCACACCAGAGTACGCAGCACCACCAGCCAGAGGTAGGCCAGCACGAAGACCGCGATCAGGGCCAGCAGGGCCAGGAAGAATCCCGTGGAGATGCCTCCTGAGCGAGCGTAGGCATTGGTGCCAGTCGCTATCAGAAGGCAACCGAACTCTCCCAGCGAGCCAACCAGCAGGGCTTGTTGGCCCAACGAGCCGCGCGTCAGGCCCAGCTCGTTCAAGAGCACCAGCGTGACGCCGATGGACATGGCCCCGATCACCATGAAGAGAAAGATGGGCCAGCTCATGAGCCAGGTGGTCCCGATCGCCAGGGCAAACATGGCCAGCACCGCCAGGGTGGCGGGGACCAGCTTCTTCCTGCCGCCGCGCTCAAGCTCGGAGAAGTCGAGCTCGAGGCCGGCCAGGAACATCAAGAGAAAGAATCCCAACTCGGCCAGCACCGGGATGAATCCGCCCAGAGAAACCCAGTTGAGCACGTAGGGACCGACCAGGATGCCGAAGGCGATCTCCCCCACTGCGGCCGGAACCCGCATTGGGCGGCACACCAGAGGAATGGCAAAGGCGCCCATCGAGATCAAGACCAGCGAGCGCGTGAAGAGGGAAGGATCAGGATCAGTCATGGGGCAACACCATCACCGAAACAGGGGCCCGCAGCAAGAGATGGCGGGAGATGTCCGGCTGTGTGAACGAAAAGCCCTGTTTGACCCGGTGCGAGAGAACCAGGAGGTTCTGCTCGAGAGCGGCCCCCAGAAGGCTGTGCACCGGGTTACCCTGCAACTCGACCGTCTCGATGGCCAGGCCATAGATCGGGCCCAGGCTGACGACTTTGGTGATCGATTCACGCAGACGCCGGTTCCCCTCCTCTCCCGCTACGATGACCGGGGGCACGGCCACCACTGCTCTCAGGCGGCCACCCAGCGAGCGAGCCAGGTCCAGGGCCAGCTCGGCCGAGCGCTGGCTGGCCCGAGCCTCCGAGACCCCCAGCAGAATCCGCTCATGGGGAAAGCTGCCGCGTGCGATCAGGACAGGCTCGCGGGTCTTCTCCAGGAGCTGAAGAAAGCGCCGGTTGCCAAACCCGACCCGGTCCCTCCAGTCGAGCGCGGGGGGAGCCACCACCAGCACTCCCGAGTCTTGCTGATCGAGGATGTCGGTCAGGTTGGCTTCCCATTCAGGGTCGAGCCATACCAGCGCGGCATCCTCGAGGCCGGTCACATCGGGCCGCCAATCGGCCTCGGGGGCCAGCAGCACCCGCAGGCCCAGGGCACCGCTCTTCTCCAGGAGATAAAGGCATTCGGCCCAGGCCGGCCCCGGGTCACCGGGCCCGGCCTGCAGGAAGACGACCCGCGACCCGAACTGCAGCGGGAAGCGAGAGGTACCGCTGTGCATGTAGTCGGCGATGGAGGGCAAGACGGCGGGATCTCCCACCAACAAGACCCGGTCGCCCCGCTCGATGATCGTGTTGCCGTGAGGCACGACAAGTTGCTCGTCGCGGTAGATGGCGGCCACCAGCCAGGATACCGGTCGCAAGCTGGAGAGGCTTCGGCCCACCGCAGGTGAAGTGGCCAGCACGGTGACATCGTAGATCTCCCCCCGACCCATGCCCACGTCGCTGGCGGTGCGTTTGCCTGAAACCAGGCGCGATTCCACCGCCAGAGCCATGGCGTGGGCGCGGCTGAGCACCCCCACACCTTCCTGCTCGAACTCCTCCGTACGGGCAGGTTGGTGCACGATTGCCAGTCGGGTCTGCAGGCCGAAGAGCCGGGATGCCAGGCGGCAGACTTCCAGGTTGACGTCGTCCCGGCCGGTGAGGGCCAGAATCGCATAGGCTTTCTCAACCTGGGCCTGGCGCAGGACCAGAGAGCTGGTAGCGTCGCCGCAGACCTGCTCGAGCACCGCGCGGGTCGCGCCCAGGCGCTCGAGGGCCACCGGGTCGGAATCGACCACCACCAGCTTCCAGCGCGCCTGCAATCGCTCGATCAACAAACGGCCGGTACTTCCCGCTCCTACCACCACCAGTAACGGCTTCATCGACCGGGCTTCTTGCACGTTCTCCATCACCCCTGGGCTTTGCGCAGAAACGCATGGACCCTGCGCAACGACCTCTCTAGAGAATCGTGCCGTCCTCCCTCACTGTACCCGCGAGCAGGCGCTCCAGATTCCCCACCGCGCGGGCCAGGCTGACCCAGTGGCTGGCGTAGAGCCGGTCCATCAGAGCTCGATCGACCCGCACCCAGGCCGCCTCCCGCGCGTCATCGCCGCCCACCGGCTGCAGCGCGCCTTGATTCAAGTGAAGGTGGAAGGCTTCCGACTCCATCCAGGCATGGTCGGTGTTGCGCGGATCGTCCACGTAGCCGCGCGCGACCGAGACAGCCGGCCCGAAATCGAGGCCCAGACCGGTCTCCTCGAGCAACTCGCGCCTGGCCGCCTGACGAAAGTCCTCCCCCTGGTCCACCATCCCGCCGGGAATGGCCCACTGACCGCAGTCGCGCCTTTGAATGAGGACTGTCTCCAGTGCGCCTTCCCGCACCCGGGTCAGGATGGGGTCGGCGGAAAAGTTGGCCCCGTGCCGGCCCAGGCGTCCGCGGCCGGCCAGCCCGGTGCGGCCCCAGGGGTTGAGGGGGCGACCCTGATCATCCCGCGCCAACTCTCCCTCCAGGCTGACGAACCGGGCCAGCGATGGGCTCCACTCGGGATCGGCCCAGGGCTGAGCCAATAGACGAGGATCGGTGAAGACGGGCGGGCGATACTCGGGAAAGGCCACTGCCCAGGGTACCCGATCGTCAGGCACGGGGAAGCGCTCGGGATAACCGGGCGGATGCTCGTGACGAGCCTTCTGATGAAGCCGCTGTGGAGCCGGCAAGCAAGCAAGCAGGGTGCCCATGGGCTGCAGTTCTCGCCGGGCTCCGGGCGCCCCTTCGACCAGAGGAACCGGGAGTCGCCCCCTCATCCGACGAACGCTTCCTCAACTGTGTCCCTGCAACGCATTCTGCACAAACAGCAGAGGCTTCAAGCCCGCATCGAGCTGCACCAAAACCAGCCATTGCTGGAGCGGCTGGCAGTCAGGCTGGTCGAGTACGTGCCCGGGTCGGTACGGCATCTCGGCCAGTTGGTGGAGGTGCTGGTGACCAGCGAAATGAGCTGCGAGCACTGGAAGCAGCTTTGTCGTCAGGGGCAGCGGCTGCTCGAGCTGGACGCCCGCGGGGACGCTCTGGCCCACGAGGTGGATGGCTTTCTGGACGCCATCGAGCAACTTCTGGTGCCCCCGGAGCCCCGCCGCGAGCCGGCCTATCGCGACTATTGCCCGCCCCGCCCGGCCGCTCAACTGGTGCGGCAGGTGGACGACAGGCTGTATCGCAGCCCCCAGCCCTCCCTGGCCGATCTGGCCGCCTTGAAGCAAGAAGGTCTCAAGCTGGTGGTCAATCTGCGCCAGGAGAGCGAGCAGAGCGCCGAGCACTGCCGAGAGCTCGGACTCGGCTACCACCTGATCGCGGTTCCTGACCAGGACGTCCCCCGGCTCGAGCAGGTGGTGGACTTTCTGCGTCAGGTGGACTCTCGCGGCCCGGCCCTGGTGCACTGCTGGGCCGGGCGCGGGCGCACAGGCATCTTCGTGGCCTGCTATCGCCTGGCCCGAGGAATCGAGCTGGAGCAGGCAATCTCGGTCAGCGACCGGGAAGCGCTCAGTCGGGGGATGCGCGAGCACCAGCGCCAGTGGGTGCGTGCCAATGCAGGATCCTTCTCGATCTATCCATAAACACCGCTCACCCTGCACTGGAGGTCTGCCGAAGATGCCCGATCCTCGTTACCGTGAGCTTGCCCGACTGCTCGTCTCCCACTCGACCCGCCTCGAGAAAGGCGACAACGTCCTGATCGAGGCCACCCACGTGCCTCCCGAGATGCTCACCGCCCTTGTCGAGGAAGCCACCGAGCGGGGAGCGGTGCCCATCGTGGAGCTGAAGGACCACACCATCCAGCGGGCTCTCCTGCGAGCTGGTACGGCCGAGCAGGTACGCCAGCGGATGCAGTTGATGGGCCAGCTCGAGCTGAGCCGCATGGAGAAGATGAAAGCTTTCATCGGCCTTCGTGGGTCGCACAACATCACCGAGATGTCAGATGTACCCTCCGAGCACATGGCCATCTACGAGAAGGAGTGGATGAAACCGGTCCACCTCGAGCAACGGGTCAAGCATACCCGCTGGGTGGTGCTGCGCTGGCCGAACGCCTCGATGGCGCAGCTGGCCGGAATGTCCAGCCAGGCCTTCGAAGACTTCTACTTCAAGGTCTGCCTGGCTGATTACGAAGCTATGGAGAAAGCCGTCAGGCCGCTCCAAGAGCTGATGGAGAAGACCGACCGGGTGCGCATCGTGGGGCCCGACACCGATCTGCGCTTCTCGATCAAGGGAGTGGGCGTGGTTCCCTGCACCGGCACCCACAACGTGCCCGATGGCGAGTGCTTCACTGCCCCGGTGCGCGATTCTGTGGAAGGCCACATCCGCTTCAATTCAGGCACCATCTACCGGGGCACGGCCTTCGACGACATCCGGCTGACCTTCGAGAAAGGCCGGGTGATCAAGTCGTCCTGCTCTAACGACGCCGCCCTGGAAGCCATTCTGAACTCCGATGAAGGGGCCCGCTACTTCGGGGAATTTGCTGTAGCCTTTAACCCCTTCATCGAAAAACCGATGCGCGACATCCTCTTTGACGAGAAGATTCGGGGCAGCCTGCACCTGGCGCTGGGTGAGTGCTACGAGGAAACCCAGAACCACAACCGCTCCAACGTACACTGGGATCTGGTGCTGCGTCAGGAAGACGGCGGCGAGCTCTGGTTTGACGACGTCCTGGTGCGCAAGGATGGTCGCTTCGTGGTGGACGCGCTCAGCGGGCTCAACCCGGAGAACCTGGCGGGACGCAAGCCGGCTCTGGTATAAAGGCTTTAGCCAAAAGAGATCGGACCCAGAAGTTGACCAAACCGGGTCGCTCGATGGGGAGCACGTGTCCGGCCGTGGCCACGACCTCCAGGCGGCAGCGGGGAATAGCTGCGGCCATGCGTCGTCCGAGCTTGAGGGGTATCAAGAGATCGCACCCCCCGAGCGCCACCAGCACGGGCATGGTGAGCTGGCTGTAGAGCGGCCAGGCTTGCCACTCCTTCAGAGTGCGATGCATCAACTCGAAGGTGACCTGCGGACCGGCGTTGACCCGCCCTGGCCAGAGGTAGCGCAGCAGGTCCGAGCGTCGCGAGAAAAGCTGCAAGAACCTGGTCGCCGGTGTATTCGGCAGATGCCCGCAGGTGTTGAAGAGGCCCAGGGCCGCGACACGCTCGGGGCGTTCCACCGCCAACCGGGTGGCCAGGTAGCCTCCGAATGAGTGCCCCATGAGGGCCAGGCGGGGGCTCATCGGCAGGGTGTCCAGGGCATAGAGGACATCTGCAAAGAAGTCGTCAACGTGGGAGGGGCCAGGCCAGGGAGAGCCGCCGTGACCGCGCAAATTCAGCGCCACCACGTGGTAGTCAGCCTGAAAGGCAGCAACCTGAAAGCGCCAGTTGGAGATCGAGCCGGCCCCGCCGTGAAGAAGGAGCAAGCTGGTCCCCGAGCCGGCCTGGGCCACCTCCAGGTAGTTGCCTCCCGGCAATTCGAGACGAGAGCGGTTCAGGGCTTCCAGATCCTCCACTGGCTAACTTTGTAGACCGGACCGGAGTTGGCGGCGCTCATCTGGTCGGTATCCACCTGACCGGTCACGACCACCTGGTCGCCCGCCTTCACGGCTGCCGGAGGGTTGTCGCTCAGGACATAGGTAGTGCCCGCCGCCGTCAGGGTCCAGAAGCCGGTCTCGGCACTCTGACGTCCGAGTCGTCCCCCCACCCAGGCCGAGTCGGGACCGATCCCGTCGACCACGGGCAACAGCTGCTCGAGCACCACCCGGGCCTCCGGCACGGAGTCAGCCGCCACCTGATTCTGCCCTGCCCCGATGCGCGCGCCGCTCTCGGCTCGCTGCCCCTGCGCGATGCGCTTCTCGAACTCGGCCAGGCGCAGGGCGGGGTCGTCTGATGGCAGGCTGTACTGGATGGCCTCAAAGTGAGGGGAGGTCACTTTCACCTCTTTGCCCTGCAGTTGAACCTGCTGTCCTTTGCCATCGTCATAAGTGAAGGTTGCGGATGAAGAAGGCGCGGGTACTGGCGAGCAAGCCAGAACCAGGGCCAGCAAGAGTGGCAGGAGACGCATTCGGGATCAGATTCTGTCCCGAGTAACGTTCCCCTACCCCGCCGGTCTTATCTGGTAGACGGCTCGAAAGGATGACCTCGAGATGACCCACATCGCCCGTTGGACGGCTACATGGCTGAGGCTCAACCCGGCGCCCAAGAAGGCTGATGCGCCTGCTGCCAATCCCGAGAGAATGTTCTCGCTCGCCCGTATGCTGCAGGTTCAGGTACTGCGACCGGCAGGAGGGGAGGTCAAACTGTTCACCCAGGAGATGAACAATCGTTGCCTGCTCTTCAAGAGCGCGACCACACTGGCCGTTGGCGAGGTGTTGACCACTCATGCTACTCCGGCCCGATCGCCCTATGCGCCTGCAAGGAACGGTGCGGTGGACGCACGGAGGAGCGCGAGGGTACTCGGGCCAGATCGATTTCAAGCTGACTCCAGTCCAAGAAGTCGAGTTGCTCAGCTATCTCGAGCTTCGCAGCCGCTGAGAGGCTCGGAGAAGCTCCAGGCCAAAAGCCAGAGCTGCATCAAGTCAGGCTGACCCTGCAGGCGTAGACCCATCAGACGGCGACCCGGACTGCCCAGCAGGGTAAGGAGCAATAGGGTCAGAGGAAAGAGCAGCAAGGCCAGGGTCAGGTTTCCCGACAACAAGCAGACCAGCACGGCCAGGAGCGCATCCAGCGCAGCACCGGCACTTCTCCGCGCTACCGAAGGCGCGGCAGGCCTGGTGATCGGACCCTCGAGCTTCAGAGAAGCGCAAAGTCCGCATCCAACCACGGACTCCTCGCGCACCCCGCAGGTATCGCAAAGAGGCAGCCGACAGAAGTGGCATTCTGTAACCGCAGGAGCCCAGGGATGGTGGAGACAGTGAGGCCGATAGCTGTCCCCCTGGGCCTGCACTAGCTTTCCATGAGCCATCCCCGCTGCGATTCGACCGGCCGTCAGGAGCTGGTAGTGCCGATAGAACCACCCCACCCGGGGCAGATCACTGACAGCTCGAGCCTGACCTCGGGCCAGCAGAGCTTGACGATGGGCTACCAGACGCTCACGCCCCGAGCCTGGTACAGCTAACACCTCCAGTCCTGGAATCTCCCCCACCGGCTCTACCGGATGACTGGCCAGGGAACGATTCCCGGCCAGCAGGCTGTGAAAGCTCCAGTTCCAGTCCTGAGCTTCCGGCGAGGAGGGCGGGGGGGCCTTCAAGAGCGCCCAGGTGCACTCCCCTGGGCGGGTCAGCAGGCGGTAGAAGCAGGGGGCGCCCTCCTCGGGCACCACGAAATCGGAGGAAGCAACAAACCCTTCCTTCTCGAGCCACGCGGTCTCCCGGGCGAGGCGAGCCAGATCGAGCCCAAAAATCTGCACCGGGAGGAGCCTGGAGAAGGAGATGCGCGGGGAGAGCCAGGCGGCCGACCAGGAAGGTTGCCGGGTGGCCAGACAAACCGTGCTGTCCACGGTGGCGCTGAGAAAGGCCATTGGCCCCAGATTGAACCAGGTCACCCCTCGACGCAGGGAATGAGCCCAGCTCGAAACCGAGTTCTGCAGAAGGGCCCCTTCCGAGCGAGCGGGCAAATGACCCTCTCCCAGCGTTCCACACTCAGGACAAAACGCCAGTTCGATTCCGTACCACGAACCACAGTCACCGCAACAAAGGCGCTTCATGGCAGAGCCTGGAGTGTGGACAGACTCAGATTCCATAAACCGCCCAGAGGGGTGAGCAGGAAGCCACCCCGCCCAAGCAGGGTCAGCGCCACGGCCAAGAGCAACCCGATTGCCTGCAAGCGCTCGAGCACAGATCGAGTCGGCCGCGGGGTGATCAATCTCAGGATCCACCCCCCGTCAAAGGGCAGAAACGGTAAGCAGTTGACGACCAGGAGCACGAGGTTCACCGCCAGACCAAAACGCAGAGTGGAGGCCACAGCTTCCCAACCGACCAGACTCGGTGAAAGTACAGACGAAGTCCAGACGCCTCCAGGTGGATTCAGCTCCAACCGGGTGCCGAGCACCAGGGTGAGCAGGGCCAGACCGAGCAAACATAGATAGGCCAATCCCAAACTTACGAGTGGGCCGCACACAGCGACCCGAAGAGCATCCTGACGAGGGTCGCGCAGAGCCTCATAGCGCACCGGAATGGGCCGAGCCCAACCGACCACGAGGTGGGCCGAGGAGAAAATCGTCGAAAGCAGGGGCATCCAGAAAGAGCCCAGGCGGTCGAAGTGGGCCAGCGGGCTGAGTCGAAGCCGGCCCTGCAAACGGGCGGTGGGATCTCCGGCCCGATCGGCTGCCTGAGCATGACCAAGGTCGTGCAGTACCAAGGAGAAAAGCAACACCCAGAGCAGACGGGCAGCTTCCAGAAAGGGACCTGGAAGAATGGGTCCGGCACTGGCGAGCAGGAGCCAGGACACGAGCCAGAGCCAGGCCCCGTGGTCCGAGGCGGGGGGATGACTCGAAGGAGATAGCCTCAGTCCGGGCCGCTGCAAGGGCGGGCTACCGGTCGGGCTCTCGAGAGTCACCTGTCAGTGAGAATCTTCCCCGGGGGGGCGCAGGGAGCGCCCAAGCTCCAGGCGCGGGCCCTTCCCGAGGGTAGGGGGAGCGGGAGCCTCGGTCTTGGGGGCATCCAGCTTTTCCAGATGCTCGATTTCCAGCATCTTCGGGGCCGAAGGTGGCCGAGCAGCAACGCTCTTACGGGCCGATTCGAGCTCATTCTTGCGACGATAGTATTCCTCGCGTCCAATCTCGCCAGCAATGTACCGCATCTGAAGCTTCTCGAGCTCACGGGCGATGTCATCCGATGACATCGCAGCAGGCTGGGACAGAGGTGGAGTCTGGGGCTGCAGCTTGAGCAGGCCATGGGTTTCCTCGGGCGGATCGAGTGGCAAAGGAATGCTGGATGGCTCAGAGCCACGACTTGCGGCACGCGGAGCGGGCTCGTCGAGCTCCAGCCCGAGCTCGAGACGCGGGGGCCATTCGCTGGACGGCTCCAGCTCAAGAGACAGGCTGGGCACCGGCGCCGAGGCCCTAATGTCGGTCAGCATCTCGCGTTGCTTCTCCTCGCGGGCCATGCGCTCGGCCCGCTCTTGATGCTCCTCGATCGCCTTGCGGGCAATTTTGCCCTCCTCCTGCGCGGTAGCCTGGCGCGCGAGCAGCTCCCACCGCTTGGCATCGGTCTCAAGATTGCGAAAGTCTGTGTTGTGCACAGTCAAGACCTCTTCGGCAAAGGTCACCAGGTCGAGATCTCCTCGATCGTTCACCAGGAAGCGATAGTGAACTCCGAGCTTGGCCAGGGGACGCAGGTCGGCCGTAACCACGCTGGACTTGTCGAAACGCTTGACGATGATGTGGGGGTCGACCATCGTCTGAAAAGCCACCCAATCCGGTCCAAGATGCAGAACCCGATAGTTGGGGGGAGGCTCGAGCAAGAACTTCCCGTTAGCACTCACGATGACCAGCGTCACCGCGTCTTCCTGCTTTACTTCGAGCATGACGGTGCCCTGGTCGTTGATGAAAATGCGGGTCACGTTCTGGACCCCCATCTCGAACTCAGCCGTGACGGCCTTGTCCGGGATGTTGATCACCTGGAAAACCAGCCCCTTCTTCTCCGTTTGAGCCACCACCAGGTAGATGAAGTAGGGCGAAACCTCCCACAAGAAACGATCATCCTTCCCGGGAGTCAGGGTGGCGGTGAAGAAGCTCAGAGCCTCGCTCGACCGGGGATTGAGCAAGTTTAACGAGTGGCTGGTGGCTCCCCCTCCGTCGCTCTCCTTCTTGCCGAGCAAGCGAAAAATCTTCTCGCTGAGCCGCTTCTCTGGTTGGATCTTCTCATAGCAGAACTCACGCCCGTCAGCGTTAATGCGCAACTTTCCAAGCCGAACATTTTCCTCCGGGCGAGCCCGGAACAGCTCCACCTTGGTGAGCTGGGCGTTGCGGTCATAAGGCAGCCGGACGAAAAGCCCCGACTCGGTCCGAAAGAACACTTCTCCGTTATTCCCGACCGCCAGCGTCTCGCGCAAGTTGGCCACGGGACGGGTCCACTGGAAGGCGCTGCCGCGGTGGATGCGCACCTCGCCAGGGAACTGAGCGATGAAGTAACGCCCGTTATAGCTTCCGTAAAGACGAACCATCCCTGCTCGATTCCAGAAGGATATGGGGAGACGACCCGAAAACCCCAGGACAACATTGATCTTTGCCCCCCAATGGGTGGCTTCCTTCCGGAGCAGCGATATGTTAAAGCTATGGGCAATCGGGTTGGCAGGTCTGGCTGGCTGGGCTGGCTTCGAATTTTTCTGTCAGACGCGAGGAGACTGCCGTCTTCGACTGGCTGCCGAGCAACTTGACGACCGTACCCTGCTCATCGCTGACGACTCGCACGCCTGCTTGCGCTTCTCCTTTCCCTTTGTCAACAACGGACCTCAACAGGCGCTGTTGATCGATGCCAGCGCCAACCTCCAGCCAGCAGGCGAGCATTTCAGCGAGCTACAGCCAGTCTGTCGCCTGATCAATCCCCAGAAATGGCGTGCGGACGGCTACTGGGATGCCTCTACCATCGTCCCCGGTGAGCAGCTCAAAGTCTGGGTAGAGCTCTGGTTGACAGCACCCGACATTCGCACCGTTCTCGGCAGCATCACCCAGCTGCGCCTGGACGTCTTCTTCAAGTATTACGGTCGTACACCGATGATTTACCGGCGAGAGGAGCTGTTCCTCGATCTGAGTCGCTTCAAGATCGTGGACGAGCATCCCGAGCTCCCAGCCCCTGCTCAAGAGCCGAAGAAAAAGGGGCCGTCCGATCCGAGCTCTCGGGTCGTACCCCTGCGTACCAAACTGTTGCGACCTGGCGACGATCTGCTTGAAATCGTCAGGCAGTACACGGAGGGCGTCGCCAGCCCCGGCGATCTGGTAGCGGTGGCTGAATCAGCCGTGGCCATCATGCAGGGTCGAATCGTCTATTGCGAGGACATCAAGCCCCGTTATCTCGCTTGCCGCCTCAATCGTATGTTCGGCATGCACTCATCCCTGTCGTCGGTCTACGCTCTCGAGATGGCCTTTCAGGAGGTCGGCACAGCCCGAATGCTGCTCTCTTTTGCAGCCGGGCTGCTGGGAAAACTCCGGCGACGCGACGGAGACTTTTATCGAGTGGCCGGTCGCGCCGTAGCTGTCATTGACGACTGCACGGGCACACTTCCTCCTTTCGACAAGCACGTAGTTCTCGGGCCCGCGCGCGGCGACGAGCTGGTCGAGTTAATCAAGCGAGAAACTGGCCTTGACTGCGCCATCGTGGACGCCAACGACCTCGGTAAGGTGGACGTGCTCCACCTGTCGGACAAGACCCGTAAGCAAGAGGTGGTGGAAGCGCTCAGGCCCAACCCTCAGGGGAACGCCGACGAGATGACGCCTCTGGTTTTGATTCGAGCCACGGTTGCGGCCCCTGCAACAGCCTGAAAAACAACTGAGGGAGCGGGTCCCAGACCCTGCTCCCTCAGCCGCAGATTTCGGAGACCGAAACCTTCTTACATCTCCTTTGCAGGAGTGCCCTTCTTCTTCGGGGCAGGCTTCGCGGCGGGCTTCGCGGCTGGCTTGGCTGCGGGCTTAGCTGCGGGCTTAGCTGCGGGCTTAGCTGCGGGCTTCGCGGCTGGCTTGGCAGCCGGTTTGGCTGCCGGCTTGGCGGCGGGCTTAGCTGCCGGTTTCTTGGTATCGGCCTTCTTAGGTGTCTCCTTTTTAGGCGGCACTGTTTCACCTCCACTGCGTTGGGGGTCCCCAGGCACGCCCGAAGACCCGAAAATCCGTTTGACCGCGTTGAAGGATTTCCCTGAATCGAGCCCCTCCTCCTTCTGGAAACGGCACTTTTTTCAAGATTTTTCGAATCCTGGCCCAACCTCATGAAACTGATAACCACGGCGTTTTTGCTCGGGAGGAACCTTCAACTCAACTTGAAAGATCGGGATGGCGAAGAAAATTTCAACCAGAGGAGCGCCTGATGGCCGCACAGATTCTCAGGGGACAGCCAGTTGTCGAACGCCTGCACCGCAACATCGAGCAGCAAATTGCCGCCCTGGCTGCGCTCGAGATCGTGCCGACCCTGGCAATCGTCGACGCCACCGGAGACGCTTCCTCCGCTCTTTATGCCAGTGAGAAGGAGAAGGCATGCGCGAAGTTAGGGATTCAAACCCAGCTCCTGACCTTACCTCCCTCGGGCGCTGGACGAGAGCTCGTCGAACACCTCCGCGAACTGGCTGAAAGCTCGAAGGTTCACGCCATCATAATGGAATCTCCGGTCAGTGAAGAGTATTCTTCTCTCCATCCCAGCCTTCGCATTCCTCCCGAGAAGGATGTCGAAGGTCTTCACCCGGTGAATCTCGGTCGCCTGGTTGCGGGCAACCCGCTGTTTGTTCCGGCCACGGCTGCCGCCTGCGTGGAGATGCTCCACCACTACGAAATTCCCATCGCTGGCAAACGAGTCGTAATTGTCGGGAGAAGCCTCGTGATCGGAAAGCCTCTGGCTCTTCTTATGCTCGCCGAAGACGCGACCGTTACGCTCTGTCATTCCCTGACTCGCGATCTTGCCTATGAGACTCGGCAAGCCGAGATTCTCATCGTGGCAACCGGCAAGCCGGAGTTAGTGACTGCCTCGATGGTCACGCCAGGAGCGGTGGTTCTGGATTTCGGCACTAACTTCGGACCTGATGGCCAGGTCGTGGGGGACGTGGAGCAAGCGGGAGTCAAGCTGGTGGCTTCGGCTCTCTCCCCCCCGCAAGGGGGTCTGGGCCCGGTCACAACGGCTCTACTTTTATGGCAAGTTGTAGAGGCTGCTCGCTTGCGGGCAGAGGTAAAGGCAACCTCTTGAGGAATGGCCCCTGGTCCATGTCAGAGCGGCGTGACAAGATACCTGAGCCCACCATCGCGAGACTGCCGAGCTACTTTCGATGCCTTGTCGAATTGCAGGAGGCCGACCAGGAGATTGTATCCAGTGAAGAGCTGGCCTCCCTGGCGGGTGTGAAGGCCTCTCAGTTTCGTAAGGATCTGTCCCATTTCGGGGAGTTCGGAATTCAAGGCCTGGGCTATCCTGTTGCCGATCTGCTCGACCGCATAGCGGCCATCATGCAACTCGACCAGGACCACGACGTGGTCCTGGTGGGTGCCGGAAATCTGGGCTCGGCTCTGGCAAACTTCCCTGGCTTCTCGCGCTGGGGCTTTCGCATCGTTCGAATCTACGACCAGGCCCCGGACAAAATCGGCATGCGACTGCACGGGGTGACCATCCGGGACGTGGCCGAGCTACCTTGCCCACTGAGGCTGAAGCTGGGCATCCTGGCGGTCCCACCTTCGGGGGCTCGCACAGTCGCCAAGCTGCTGATTGATTCCGGGGTGGAAGCTCTGTTGAACTTCACCGGAGCCAATCTGGGGCATCCCGACAGCGTGGTCGTACGCAACGTGGACATGACCCACGAACTGGCCATCCTGGCCTACCACCTGACGGGCCCCTTGAGCCGAGAGGACTGAGGGGCTGGTGTCACGTCACCCCTCTGGCCGATCGGCTAACGGCTACACTCGGGTGACTTCTTCGGGCGGTTGACCCGGTGCTGGCGCCCCGTTGCTGGCCGCCTGAATCGGCGGAGCGGACGGGGCCGTACTGGCGTTCTTGAAGCCGTGGATGGCTTCGCCGGCAGCTTTGCCAATCTCAGGGAGGCGACGGGGACCAAAAATGATCAACGCAGCCACCAGCAACAAGACCAGCTCCATCGGACCCAGGGTCCAAGCAAAAACCATGTTCTCCACGCTCTTGGCTCCTTCTATGCTTCGTGCTGCGAGCACGAGAAACTACTCTGTTCTGAGCCCAGTATACGCTCCTCCCCCACGGCGCGCAACCAGGTCATTTTCCCGTAACCCTCATTAGGATAAGACTGAATTCGAACAGCAGATAGATGGGCAAAGCCACAACCGTGCAGGTCAGGGCGTCAGGCGTCGGGGTAGCCAGAGCGGCCACCAGGAAGGCGACGAAGACGGCCAGTCGGCGCTGACGCGCCAGGCCCCGCGAGCTCACCAGCCCCAAATTAGCAAGAAACAACAAGACTAATGGCAACTGAAACATCAGTCCGCAAACTAGCAAGAGCCCGGTCACAAATCCCATAAATTCATCGATTCGGATCTGAGCTTTCAGATCAGGGGTGGCATACGACATAAAAAATCCCATCGTGGTGGGCAACACGACGTAGTAAGCAAAGACTCCGCCCACCACGAACAAGAGGATCGACATCGGCAGCATGGAGATCAGCCAGCGACGCTCGCGCGATGTCAGACCGGGCAGGACGAACATTGCCACATTATAGAGAATGATGGGTGCGGCAATAAAGATACCTGCAACCATAGCCAGCTTCAAGTAGGCGAAGAAGGCCTCGGTCGGGCCGGTGAAAATCAGCTCGGCTTTGGGGCCGAGCAAGGGACGCACCAGCGAGAGCAGAGTAGGAGTGTAGAAGTAGCAGACCGTGGAGGCCACCACCCAGGCAAGCACCGACCAGAAGATGCGCGTGCGCAACTCGGAAAGGTGATCGACCAGGCTCATAGGCCGGTCGTGAGGGGTCTCATCGACCAGGGGCTCTTCCATCCCGGGGGTCAGGAGGCGGGCGGCTCGTTCTGGTCCTGGCCCGATGCTTTCTGCTCACCCTCTTTGAGGGCTCGCTTGAAGGCGCCCACCCCGGAGCCCAGCGAGCCACCGGCCCGCATGAAAATTCCCGGCCCCAACAGCAAGAGCGCGATAAAAAAGATCAAGACCCATTCCCACGGTCCGGGCATGGCGGACCTCCTCTTGAACCATTTTCAGCCGAAACCGTGAGCGTCTCGGCTACACAGCATGCGGTCTTGGTGTGCTTCGACCCGGCCGAGGGCTTCCCTCTGCAGAAGGATCGACTCCCAGCAGCCCGAACCTAGTAAAACGGTAAACGGTGGTTCCTATCCCTTGAGCAATGGGAGTAGCTGGCTCCCGAGAGGAGTGGACGGTGGCCCTCGATCTTGCAACCTCGTTCCGGTACCCGCTCAACGACCCGGACGCGAAGAAGAAGCTTGCACTTGGGGGAGCGTGTTTTTTCCCCGGCATTCTCTTGCTGGCCATTCCGTTTGTCGTCCTGGGCGGCTATGGCATCTCGGCTATGCGCAAGGTCATCAAGGGCGAAGAGGACGAGCTGCCCGAATGGGAGCTGATGGCCGATCACTTCCGGTTCGGCCTGATGGCCCTGATTATCTTTCTCGGCTACTACGCCGTCCCGTTCCTGGTGACCGTGTTTACCATCGGCGGGTCGCTTATCTCGCTCCTGGGGACGCGAGCCGCCGATGGCTCGGCCAGTGTCGGGATCTGGTTCATTCTTGGAACCATCCTGGCGGGTTTGATCGGACTTGCTATCTACTTCATCCTGCCTATGGCCATCCTCAACTATGCGACCACCGACGAAATCGGCTCGGGCTTTGCGATCGGAAACATCATCGAGAAGATAACCTCCAACCTTCAGCCTTACGCTGTCGTGGTTCTGGTCAACCTGGCTATCGGTACCGTGTGCTCGATCCCTCTGAACATTCTCAGCAATCTTCCTCTGATCGGCATCCTGGGTCTCTTCTTCGGCGGGGTCCTGTGCACTTACGGAATGTTGGTACAGGCCCACATCACCGGCACCTTCTACCGGGAGACCTTTGGCAGCCATGTCGGTGCGAGCACCAACACTACGGAAGGCACCGGCCTCGAGGCCGAGCGTTGGCAACGCGACGACTGACCCTCCTGGTCGACTTGACTGGCGCCGAGACTATGCATGCCAGGCTGGCAAGATCACCCGGTCCGCTATGAGTGAAGGGGAAGCACCTCCACCTCGTGACCCGCCTCAAGCCGCTCGACCTCTTCGGGGAGCACCGCCAGAGCGTCCGCATCGACCATTGAGCGCAGGATGTGCGAGCCCTGATCGCCCGTAGCTCTGGCCAGGGTGCCGGACCCGGTCGTTTCCAGCCGGCAGCGAAGAAACGTCGTCAGTCCTGGCTTCTTGGTGACCTCGTGGGCCAGACGAGCGGTTTGCCTCTGTCTACGCTGTGGAGGGCGCCCCATCATCAGCTCCAAAGCCGGACGCACGAACAGCTCGAACGTCACCATTGAGGATACCGGATTGCCAGGTAGCCCAAACATGGGAATGGAGCCGGCCAGCCCGAAAGCCAGGGGCTTACCAGGTCGCATCTTGATTCGCCAGAAACTCAGCTCTCCACCCAGTCGGCCGATCAGATCGCGCACATGGTCGTGCTCCCCAACCGAAACCCCGGCCGAAGTGACCAGTACTTCTGCCTGATCCAGGGCCTGGCGCAGGATGCGCTCGAGGGCGGCCGGGTCGTCGCTTACCGGGCCCATGCGCAGAGGCTCTCCCCCGCAAGCCCGCACCTGAGCCTCGATGGCATAGGAGTTGCTATCCCGGATCTGGCCCGGACCCATGGGCTGACCGGGAGGCACCAACTCGCTCCCGGTGGACACGATGGCTACTCGAGCCCGGGGCACACAAACCAGCTCGGGGTAGCCCAGAGAGGCGGCCAGCCCCAGGTCAGCCGGGCGCAAACGGTGACCTGGTTGCAAGACGACCTCACCGGACTGAAGGTGCTCGCCTTGCCGGCGCACGTTCTCAGCCGGCCGAATGGGTCGGCCAAAGCGGACCTTGCCGTCCAGATGCTCAGAGTCCTCGACCATGGCGCACGCATCGGCTCCGGGACAAAGCATGGCCCCGGTCATGATCGCCGCCGCCTGACCCGGGCCAAGCTCGAAGTCAGGCACCGTCCCGGCTGGAACCGACCCCACCACCTCCAGCCAGCCTCCGTCGGCAGTCTCCGCGGAGCGAACGGCGAACCCGTCCACGGCAGAGTTGTCGAATGGAGGATGGGCCTCGCGAGCAACGACTTCCTGGGCCAGGACCAGACCCAGAGTCTGGCTCAACGAAAGCGTGCGTGGCTCGAGCGGAGCCACCTGGCTGAGGATACGCTCCAGTGCCTGGGAGACGCTTAGCAAACTGCAGTCCCACGCGTTGACCGTTCAGAGTCAGCACCAGCGGGAAGCTGAACGCTCATGAATGAGGAGGTCAACGCGCTCTGCCTCAGGGAATCGACTCGACCAGCAGGGCCATCCCCTGGCCGCCGCCCACGCAGGCGGTGGCGATGCCCAGCTTTCCCCCGCGACGACGCAGCTCGTAGAGAAGCGTGAGGGTGAGACGGGCCCCGGAGGCACCCAGGGGATGGCCGATAGCCACCGCTCCCCCATTCACGTTGACCTTCTCGCGAGGAAGCCCGAGCTCACGCTCCACCGCCAGGTACTGGCATGCAAAAGCCTCGTTCACCTCGATCAGATCGATCTCGTGCAACGATCTGCCCGTCTTCTGCAGCAGGTCGCGCACCGCCGGCGCCGGCCCGATCCCCATCAAATCGGGGATGACCCCCTTGACCGACCATCCCAGGAGCCGTCCGAGAGGCTTGGCGTCACGCTTTCTGGCCGAATCGGCGCTGGTAAGTATGAGGGCGGCTGCGCCGTCATTGATTCCCGAAGCGTTTCCGGCGGTGACAACCCCATCCGCTCGGAAGGCAGGCTTGAGCCTGGCCAGACCCTCCAGAGTGCTATCGGCCCGGATGCCTTCATCCCTGTCGATGGTCACGCTGCCCTTCTTACCGCGAACCTCGACGCCCACGATCTCTTCTTGCAGCCGGCCCGAGCTCTGGGCTTGGGCAGCGAGAAGCTGGCTGCGCAGTGCGAATGCGTCCGTGTCCTCGCGGGTGATCCCATACTGCGCTGCCAGGTTCTCGGCCGTGTTGGACATGCTGCAGCCGCAGTAGGTATCGGTCAGAGCGTCCCAGAGAGAATCTCCCATGCTGCTCTGACCCAGTGCGATTCCCCAGCGGGCACCTCGGATGACGTGGGGAGCCTGGCTCATGGACTCCACCCCGCCCACCAGAACCTCCTCCGCGTCGCCGCAGAGGATCTCCTGGGCGCCCGACACGATGGCCTGAAAGCCGGAAGCGCACAGACGATTGACAATCATCGCCGGCACCGGAATCGGAACCCCTGCCCGCAAGCCCACGTGGCGAGCCAGATAGGCCGCGTCGCCGCTGGATTGAATCACATTCCCGAAGACGACGTGGTCGATGTCCTCTGCCCGCACCTGGCTGCGCTTGAGCGCCTCCAGGCTGGCGGTAAGGGCCAGGTCGGCGGCCGAGAGGTCACGCAGCGAGCCTCCAAACTTGCCGAATGGGGTCCGAGCGCCCCCGGCGATCACGATGTCTAACACTGCCATTGTCTTCTCCTTCTTCAGCGTCCTGTAAAGGCGGGGGCCCGCTTCTCGAGAAAAGCCGTCATGCCCTCGGTTCGATCGGCGCTGGAGCATAGTTTCCCAAACTCTTTGGCCTCGATGGCCAGGCCCTCATCCAGGCTGGTATCCAACCCCTGGTCCAGGGCCCGCTTGGCCGCGGCAACCGCCAGCGGCCCGTTCTTGGAGACCTCGCTGGCGATGTTCTGGCAGACCTGCAACAGCTGGTCGCGAGGAACCGCCAGGTTGACGAGCCCGATCTGGACAGCCTGGGCAGCCTGGATCTTGGTGCCCGTGGCCAGCATCATCATGGCGTGGCCGCGACCGATCAGCCGAGGCAGGCGCTGGGTTCCGCCATAACCAGGAATGATGCCCAGCGTCACCTCAGGCAAGCCCAACACGGCGTGCTCGGCGGCCACCCGCACGTCACAAGCCAGAGCCAGCTCGAGACCGCCCCCCAGAGCGTAGCCATTGATTGCGGCGATGGTGAACAGGTGCGATTTCTCCAGGCGACGGAAAAGCTTCTGGCCCTTCTCGGCGGCCTTCTTGCCCGAGCGCGAGTTGAGATCTTTCAACTCGCCGATGTCTGCTCCGGCCACGAATGCCTTGTCGCCGCCGCCCGAGATGAGCAGAACGCGCCACTGGGGATTGGCCTCAATCTCATCCAGAGCCTGCTCCATCTCATCGAGCACCTGGTTGTTGAGTGCGTTAAGCTTGTCGGGTCGGTTGACGCTCATGACGGCCAGATGGTCCTGGTAACAGAGGATCAGGGTTTTGTACTTCATGTCCACGCCACGCATCAATTATTGGCTCCTTCGCTTAGAACTTGGCTCAACGGCGGAAAACCGACAGGTCGATCCCACGGGGTGGGTCGCTGGAGTAGTCATAGAAGCCTCTGCCGGTTTTGCGTCCCAGGTAGCCGGCCCGCACCATCGCCCGATTCAGGGGACAGGGCTCGAACTTGGGATTACCCAACTCGGCCAGCAGTCCCTCGCAGGCGTGCAGTTGCACGTCGACGCCGATCAGGTCGAGCAGCGAAAGGGGGCCAATGGGCATGTTACCGCCCAGCTTCATGGCCGCGTCCAGGTCCTCCACGCTCCCCACTCCCTCGTACAGGGCCCACATGGCCTCGTTGAGGTAGGGAATGATCAGCCGATTGAAGAGAAAGCCCGGGGTATCGCGCGCTTCCACGGGCGACTTGCCCAGTTTCAGAGCCACCTCCCAGGCCGTCTTGAATGACTCCTCGGAGGTCAGGGGAGTGCGCACGACCTCGATCAGCTTCATCAGTGCTGGAGGATTGAAAAAATGCATCCCCACCACGCGGTCGGGTCGATTGGTGGCCCGGGCCATTTCGGTGACTGAAAGCGAGGAGGTGTTCGTGGCCAGGATGGAGTGGGAGGGACAGAGGGCGTCGAGGCGAGCGAACAGCTCGTTTTTGACCTCGATCCTCTCGGTCACGGCCTCGATCACGAGGTCGGCCTGAGCCACCTGATCGAGATCGACGCTGTGGGTGAGGCGGTCGAGCGTTGCCTTCAGGTCGTCCTCGCTCAGCTTGCCCTTTTGCACGAACTTCTCCAGGCTGCCCTGAATGGTCTTCAAAGCGCGCTCGAGAAAGCTCGTCTCGACATCGTTCATGATCACCGTGAAGCCGGCCGAGGCAGCGATCTGAGCGATTCCGGAGCCCATCGTGCCGCTGCCCACCACGGCGATTGTCTTGACTTGATTTGCAGTTGCTGTTGCCATCTATCCTTACTCCCTTGAAATCTGGAGGAACCTAGCCTCCCACCGAAGCGGTCTCGTTCATTTTGCCCAGCACCAGCTCCCCATACTCTCCCGTAGAGCGGCCGCTGGAGGTGGAAAGATCAGTCAGAATCCCTTCGGCGAAGAGCTTCTCCACAGCTCCTTCGATGCTCTGGGCGGCCTTCTTCTCGCCCAGGTAGTCGAGCATCATGGCCACAGCCAGGATGGCCGCCAGGGGATTGGCCTTTCCCTGCCCGGCGTAGCGTGGGGCCGAGCCATGGATAGGCTCGAACAGACTGACCTGTCCGGGGTGGAGGTTGGCTGAGGCAGCCAGGCCCAGCCCACCCTGAATCATCGCTCCCAGGTCGGTGAGAATGTCGCCGAACATGTTGGTGGTCACCACCACATCCAGCCACTCGGGGTTCTTAATCATCCACATGGCACAGGCATCCACGTAGGCCGTCGCCGTGGTCACGTCAGGAAAATCGCGGGCTACTTCTTCGAAAGTGCGACGCCAGAGGTCGTGGGCCACCACGGCGTTGGCTTTGTCCACTAGCGTGAGGTGCTTGCGCGGGCGGGTGCGGGCCAACTCGAATGCATACCGGATCACCCGTTCGGTACCGCGCCGGGTGTAGATACACTCGCAGGTTGCCACTTCGTCCGGAGTGCCCTTCTTGAAGAACCCCCCCATCCCAATGTAAGCATCCTCGGTGTTCTCACGAACGACCACCATGTCCACGTCCCGCGGCTGCTTGCCCTTGAGAGGGCAGACCAGTTCGGAGTAAAGCCGGATGGGGCGAAGGTTGACATACATGTCGAGATCCCAGCGCAGGCAACCGATGATGCCTCGTTCGAGCACTCCCCGCTCCACGCGCGGGTCGCCAATGGCTCCGAGATACACTGCGTCCAGGTTGCGGATCTCTTGCAGATTCTGGTCGGGCAGAAGCTCTCCCGTGGCCAGGTAGTGGTCGGCTCCGAAGGGATAGCGGTGCAGACTGACCTCGAATCGGAACTGGCGCGAGGCGCTCTCGAGCACCCTCAACCCCTGCTCGACGACTTCGGGACCGATTCCATCCCCCGGAATCACGGCGATGCGATACATCTCTACTCCCTCGCGGATGACTGAATGCTCGACCGGGAACACTTCCTCTGGCGGCGGGGCGCATCTTTGTGAGTGGCCGGGAAACTCCTCTCCCGACTCGAAGCTAGATGCCGTGCGACGACGGGACTTCTTGAGCGGACTGCTGGGTCTGGCCCTCTCCCCTCCCCTGCTGGCCCAGAGCGGCCTGGCTGCCTTCCGACGCCACTCGGCCCGAATGCTGGAAGTGCCTGAATCCTGGCTCGACTGGCCGATAGCCGAGTCCATCTGGCGCAGCGGGGCCAGCGATGAGCTGAGCCTCTACCGGGCCTGGTATCCTCACCTCACCTGGAAAGTCCTGGAATGGAGCGTGGAGCCCACCTTCTGTCCCCCGCGGAGGCCTCGCTGGGAAGACGCTCCCGATGCTTGAGGCAGACGTGGCCGTGGTGGGCTCGGGGGTCGCCGGAGCCCTGGTCGCCTGGCAACTGGCTACCTCGGGCCTGAAAGTGCTGGTGCTCGAGGGCGGACCTCGAATCAGACGGCGTCAGGCTATCGAGCGCTTTCGCCTAGCGCCCCACGGAGGTCTGGACGCGCCTTATCCGGTCGAGCCGGTGGCCGTTGTGGGGCAGTTTGATCGTCACTACCTGCAGGCTGGCCCGGACCTCTTCACGGGGACTTACCTGCGGTTGGTCGGGGGCACGACCTGGCACTGGCTGGGCACGGCCATGCGGCTATTGCCGGCCGACTTCGAGCTGCGCTCACGCTACGGAATCGCGGTAGACTGGCCCTTCGGCTATGCCGAGTTGGAAGAAGATTACGACCGCGCCGAGCGGGCTCTTGGTGTGGCGGGCCTGGGCGATTGCGGCTCGCCGCGCTCGAACCCTTACCCTCAGCCCGGACTGCCGGCCACCTATCTTGAGCGCAAACTGGCCGGCGTGGGGCGCTACCCGATCGAGGTGTTGCCCGCCGCGCGCAACAGTCAGCCCTACGAGGGACGGCCCGAGTGTTGCGGCAGCGCTACTTGTGTGCCCATTTGTCCGAACGGGGCCAAGTATGATGCCACGGTGCACCTCGAGCTGGCCGAGCGGGCCGGAGCCCGGATCCTGGCCCATCACCAGGTGGTGCGCCTGGAAGGAAACACCGAGGGACACGTGCATAGAGCACGAACGGCGCACGGCGCGGAGGTCCAGGCTCGGGTCTTCGTTCTGGCCGCCCACGCCATCGAGATCCCCCGTCTTTTGCTGGTATCGGGACTGGCCCGGGACTCGGGCCAGGTCGGGCGCAATCTGATGGGCAGCCTGGGGCAGATCAGTTGGGCCCTGGCACCCGAGCCGGTTTACCCCTTTCGTTCGCCCCAGGTGGTCTCGGGAATCACCGCCTTCCGCGATGGCCCATTTCGGGCCAGACGAGCCGGCTTTCTGACTTCCATCGGCAACGATGGGTGGCCCGAGCCACCCACTCGGCGGGCCGAGCGAATGATGGAGGATGGGCTGCGCGGCAAAGCCCTGCAACAGGCCCTGCGCGATCACGCGAGTCGCCAGGTGCTGTTGGTCTCCAATTGTGAGCAGTTGCCCGAGCCCGACAACCGGGTGACGCTGGGCGAGCTCGTCGATGCCTATGGAGTTCCCAGACCGCGCATCCACTACCGGATGGGGACTTACACCCGCGAAGGGATGGACGAAGCGGTTCTCGTACACGCCCGCCTGCTTGATCGCTGGGGTGCGACCATGGTCCACCACGTCGAGGAGAGCACCGACCCGGCCCACATCCTGGGCACCTGCCGGATGGGTCGTGAGCCAGGCCGGTCGGTCGTAAATCCCCAGCTTCGTTGTCACGAGCACGACAACTTGTGGATCGTCAGCACGGCCGTCTTCCCGACCAGTGGTGCCTGCCCACCAACTTTAACCCTGGCTGCGTTGACCTTCCGCGCCTGCCGCTCCATCGAATGCTTCTTGAGGCAGGGTTCCTGAAGAGAACGTGCTAAACTGATAAAGAGGGTGAAACAGGCCCTCTAGCTTAATTTGTGCAGAATGGAGAGCAGCGCTTGGACGGCTTGCCGCCTTCCAACCCGGGCCCCGATGGTCCCTCGCAGGAAGCGGACCCCCTGGCCCTGGCACGCCGCCTGATCGACATGGCTCGGGCTGAAGAGCTCGAGCATGTCGAGCTAGGTCCGTTGCCCGTGCTGCCTGCCCCCGGGGCCGAGCTCAGCCCGCTCGAGCTGGCCATGCAGCTCCTTTACGCTGCCCGCGAGGAAGAAGATACCACCAGGCCACCCGAAGAGAATCCACTTGACCTGGCCATGCGGCTGATCGACTCGGTGCGCCAAGACGAGGGATTGCCCGGCGAAGACCGGCTGGCGGTGGCCAGCCAGCTGCTGGAAGTTGAGGAACGAGAGCGTGGGTTGGCGGCACGCCGGGGGACAGGATCGCCGGCCTCGCCCGAGCCAGAAATCCCGGCTCTGCCGCTGTTGACTCCACTCCCGGGGGCACAGAGGCCCTATTTGACCGCGGACGGACTTCTTTCCCTGCCATTGATCAAGCCTGACGCCGATTCGCCATACATTCCTACCCGGCCTCTCGTGGAGGTCACGCCTGTGATTGCGGCCCTGCCGGTGATTGAGGATGTCGCCACGCCGACCGGGCAGCTGGTCGAAGCTAGGGTCACAATGTCCCAGATTCCGGCTTTGCCGCTGATTGACAGTGTGCCCGAGATTGTGGACCTGCCACGCATCGATACTGCGGACCCTCTGCCCGAGCTTCCGGCCCTGCCAAAGGACGAGGCTGCCGGCAAGCTGCCCGAAGCTCCGGCCCTGCCGCAAGTCGAGATGCCGGCGCTATCCGAGATTCCAGCCTTACCGATTCTCAAGGCTATACCCGAGCCCCCAACGGCTGATGTTGAGCCCTCGCCGACCCCGGAGAGCCGGCCGATGCGCCTGGCCGATACGCCCGCACTGCCACTCGAGTCGGCCCGAGCGCACGATCCCGATCCGACTGTGATGGCCCGTCAGCTCCTGGAATCGGGTGAGAGGTCCGACCCCGCCTTTCTGGCTCGCCAGTTGCTCGATGAGGCAGCTCGTGAGGAAACGTCCGACCCCTTTGCCCTGGCTCGACGACTGCTCAAAGATGCGCTGCGCGAAGAAGAGCCCGTGGCCAACCAGCTCATGGGAGCTCCGGTGGAGGAAGTCGCCCCTCCTCCACGCTTCGACCCGGCTGGCCTGGGGGTTCCTGGCGAGCAGCTTCTGGGTGCTCCCGAGCCCGCTCCGTTCTGGCAGGGCTCAACTCCCGCCTGCCCGCCTACCCCGGAGCCGCCCATCCCCACTCAGGAGCCACCCGCCGCGGAGGCGCCCATCCAGCCTCCCTGGGCCACTCAGGAACCGCCCGCCGCGGAGGCCCCCATTCAGCCTCCCTGGGCCACTCAGGAACCGCCCGCCGCGGAGGCCCCCATCCAGCCTCCCTGGGCCACTCAGGAACCGCCCGCCGCGGAGGCGCCCATCCAGCCTCCCTGGGCCACGCGCGAGGAGCCAGAGAGTGCTCCTCGTCTGGCTCTCGAGCGGGCAGTCAGCGAACCGAACCAGAGCCCCACCGCCATTCCGGTCGAGCCTGACTCCAAGCCTCTGCCCCTGGAGCGTCGCGAGATGCCCATGAGCAGGACCATGCGCATGGAAGTTCCCAAGATCGGGCCCAATGTCCGGGAGGAGGCCTCCCGCCTGGCGCTTGAGAGGGCCCCGAAACGGAAAGTCGAGTCCACTCGCGACGGGGAAAGCGACCCGGTGAGGGTGAGACCTGACAAGAACATCCCCACCGTCCCGGTCGTTCCTCAGACTTACAGGCCCGTGGCCGCAGCCCCCGCACCGAGTAGCCCCCGCCGAGTCGCCGCCCTGACTCCCAAGCGTCCGGACGGATTTGGCACCGACCTGAGAAGGCGACTTCGTCGCCTGGTCGATCGCTCAGCGCGAGTTGAGCCAGAAGACGTGGTCATCTTCACTCGACAATTCTCCGCCATGGTGAGCGCCGGTCTGCAACTGCACCAGGCCCTCCACTTCTACGCCGAGAGCCATACCGAGAGCGGTCTGGGGGAAGTGATTTCGGAGGTAGCTGGCAAGGTGAGTCAGGGCTCAACCCTGTCGGCGGCCATGCGCCAGCATCCCACGGTTTTTCCCGAGGTTTACACCGGTCTCATCGCCGCCGGTGAGACCACCGGCATGCTGGTGGCTATTCTCTCCAAGCTGGCCGAGCTCTGCGAGCGCAATCAGAAATTGCGCCAGAGAGTGCTGGCGGCGGTCACTTATCCAGCAGTCGTGATGGTGGTCTCGCTGATCTGCATCGCGGTCTTCATCTGGGTAGTGCTGCCCATGTTCGTCCCTATGTTCAATCAGCTCGGGGTGCAACTGCCCTGGCCGACCCGGACACTGCTCTGGCTCTCGGATGCGGGCCGCAATCCCATTCTATTGACCTCTCTGGGGCTGAGCATTCCCATGCTCTGGCTCAGCTGGCCCTGGTGGAGACGTTTTTTTGGCAGCCCTCGCCGCAAGCGTGCCATTGACCGCGCCCTGCTTGGGCTCCCCTACTTTGGCCCGCTCATCGAGAGAATCATCACGGCCAGGTTGCTGTTCTCCATGGCCAGTCTGCTGGATGCGGGCATTGCGTTCACCAGCTGCCTGGAAAAGTGCGAGCATGTCGCCGGCAATGCTGAAATCGCACACCGACTGAAGATGGCTCGCGGCTTGCTGATTGAAGGGGATACCGCGGCCGATTGCCTGGCCGCTCATCGCGTGTTTCCCAGCGGGGCTATCCAGATGATCGCCGTGGGTGAGGAGTCGGCCCAGCTCTCGGAGATGATCCGTCGGGTCGCCACGGTCTACGAAGAGGACGTGCAGATGGCCCTGATGGACCTGGCCTCGATGCTGGAGCCGCTGATCCTGCTGGTGATGGGCGTGGTGGTCGGATTCATCGTGCTGGCCTCGGCTCTACCGACCGCTCAGCTGCTCCAGAGCCTGTGAAACTCCTTTACTCGATCCTGCTGCTCTTATGGTTAGCGGCGCCGCTGCGGGCCGATCCCGTGCTGGGGCGAGCCACGTTCGAGGTGCGCGATGGGGCCCGCAACAAGACTCTGCTGGTGGATGTATGGTACCCCGTTGCCCCGGGTACAGCCGGCGCAGAGCCAGATGGGGCCTTCGTAACCTCGCCAGAAGCCCGTAACGCTCCCGTTCAGGGCGACCAGTTACCCCTGGTGATGCTCTCGCACGGCTTCCACGGCCAGCCCGCCACCTTGAGCTGGATCGCTCAGGCTCTGGTTGCACGCGGATATGTGGTGGCCGGCCCCACGCATGACGACCCCAACTGGCAGCACCTGCACATGAATCACTGGGAACGAGCCCGCGACATCAGCGCCGCGCTGACAGGCTTGCTCGACTCGCCCCTCGGTCAACATCTGGATGAGCAACGGGTCGGGATGGTGGGCTACTCGCTGGGCGGCGGCACCGGCATCTGGCTGGCCGGCGGGCTGGCCACCACCTACCGCCGAACGGCCAACCCCGGACCCGAATACGCACCTCAGGACGAGTTCTTTCCGGTCGGCTCTCTGCAGTACAACCAGCTGGTGGCCAGCACCGACTTCGAGTTGGCCGCCCGCTCCTACCGCGACCCGCGCCTGAAGGCCATCTTTCTGCTGGCCCCCTCGCTGGGCTGGGCCTTCGACGCCGAAAACCTGGCCCAGATCGAGGTCCCGATGGAGATCGTCCTGGGAACACGAGATGAAATGCTGGTGCCGAGCGGCAACGGAGAGTATTATGCCCGCTACGTTCCCGATTGCCAACTGCGGGTCATTGAAGGGGCCGGGCACTACATTTTTCTCGACCTGGCACGCCCAGAGGCTCTCCGGGCCGACCCGGCCCTGGCCGAAATTGCGGTCGACCCACCCGGGGTCGACCGCCTGGCTGTGCATCAAGAGGTTGCCGGCTGGATGATCGAGTTCTTCAACCGAAATCTCGGGCGTTGAAGTGAGTCGATTTAGTCGAAGACCAGGTCTTTCTGACGCTGGTGGTCTCCCAGGTTGCCGGTGTACTTGGTCAACGTCCCACCCCGCGGAATGAGCTTGCGGATGGTGGGAAATGAGTCGGTGGGATTGACGGCTCCGGGCGGACCGCTGACCGAAAAGCCTTCCTTGCCCTCGGGGGTGAGCTTGAAGGTCTGGGCAGTGAGCCCGAGCGAGGAGTAGTCATCGGGCTTGCTGTCGAGCACGTAGAACTCGAGCTTGGAGTAGCCAGGGTTGCCCGCGGTCACCCGCAATGGGTAGCTCAGGCTTTTGGCGTCATAAATGAGGTGAATGGGGGCGATGTTCCCCTGCTTGAGACGCTGGGCCAGCTCTTGCTTGCCTTTCGTGCCCGGTCTCATGCGAGCGGCCACGAACACGAAGTCGCGGCTGACGTAGTGGTCCAGGGCCCCTTTCATGTTCTTGGTCAGCTGAAACTTGTTGCTGCGCAGCCAGTCGTAGAGGTTGCCCCCGCTGGTGGCCTTCAGCACCACCAGCTCGTAGGGGCCGGCCACCTTGCGCTCGAGCACCTGCACTCCTGCGGCCTCGGGAGCGGCTCCGGCCGGGGCCCCTTTGTCCATGCTCCGCAGCGTCTCGGCCACCACGGTCATCTTGCGCAACTCGGTGAACGGGGCCCCGTTGAGCACGTCCACTTTGGGGCGCGATTCCACTGGAATGACCCAGGCGAACTCCTCGGTGGCGCCGTCATACTGAACCGAGAGGATCAGGTGCTCCTTCGTGCCTTGACGGAAAATGAAGGCCCTCTGCTCGTCGAGCCGCATCTGGTTGGAATCGATGGGGGGGCCGATGGGGATGGCGCAGCAGGCGAGCACCGGCGCGCTCAAAGTGACGGCCGCGACCAGGGCGATCAGACGCTTCTTCATGGGAACCTCCGCTTCGTGGCTGGAATGCCGAGTTCGTCGCCAGCCGAGGGGAACCTGTTCCCTAGACCGGATCGTAGTTGAGGTTGCTGGCCAGCCAGCGCTCCACCTCGTTCACACTCACTCCCTGACGGCGGGCGTAGTCTTCTACCTGGTCGCGGGCCAGCTTGCCCACCGCAAAGTAGCGAGCCTCGGGATGGGAGAAGAACCAGCCCGATACCGAGCTGGCCGGCAGCATGGCCAGGCTCTCGGTCAGCTTGATGCCGGCCCGCTTCTCCACCTCGAGCAGCTGCCAGAGCAAGCGCTTGGCCGTATGATCGGGACAGGCGGGGTAGCCCGGAGCGGGCCGGATGCCCCGATAACGCTCCTTGAGGAGGTCCTCCAGCTCGAGCTGCTCCTTCTGGCCGTAACCCCAGTCTCGCCGGGCCTCGAGATGGAGACGCTCGGCAAAAGCTTCGGCCAGACGGTCAGCTAGAGCTCGAGCCATGATGGCGTGGTAGTCGTCGTGGTCGGCCTCGAAGCGACGCACGAATTCGTCCAGTCCCTCTCCGACCGAGACCGCGAAGGCACCCAGATAGTCGGTCTGGCCCGTCTCGGCCGGGGCCACGAAGTCCGCCAGCGCGAAATTGGGGGCCTGGTTGCCCTTCTGGCGCTGCTCGCGCAGCGTGGGCAGCACGGCTTGAGGCTCCAGCAGCACGATATCGTCGCCCCGACTCTGAGCCGGGAAGAAGCCGTAGACGCCGCGCGGCTTGAGCACCTGCTCGCGCACCATGGTATCGAGCAGCTTGCGCGCGTCGTCATAGAGCTCACGGGCCTGGGGTTGCTCGAGAATCCTGGGGTACACCCCGCGCAACTCCCAGGTGGTGAAGAGGGGTGTCCAATCGATGAACTCGACCAGTTCGGCCAGAGGGAAGCTGATCTCTCGCACCCCGGTGAAGCGAGGGCGGTCTGGTCCGCCGCCGTTCCAGACGAACTGCGGTCGATTCTGGCGGGCCTCGTTCAGACTGAGAAAGCTCTGGGTCGAGCGCTGACTCTCGTGGCGCTCCCGCAGCTCCGCGTAGTCCTTCTCGATTTCGGCCATGAATGCAGTGCGGTCATCGATCAACCGCTGCAGCACCCCCACCGCTCGGGAGGCATCGAGCACGTGTACCACCGGATTTGGATAAACAGGGTCGATCTTGACGGCCGTGTGCATGCGCGAGGTGGTGGCCCCGCCGATGAGCAGGGGTAAACGGAAGCCCTCCCGCTGCATCTCCCGGGCCACGTGCACCATCTCGTCCAACGAGGGCGTAATCAGACCCGAAAGGCCGATGATGTCGGCTTTCTGCTCGCGGGCCGCGGCCAGAATACTGTTGGCAGGCACCATCACTCCCAGGTCGATCACCTTGTAGCCGTTGCAGCCGAGCACCACCCCGACAATGTTCTTGCCGATGTCATGCACGTCGCCCTTGACCGTCGCCATGACGACAGTGGCCTTGGCCGAGGACGCCTTGTCCGCATCCATGAAGGGCAGCAGATAGGCCACCGCCTTCTTCATGACCCGGGCGCTCTTGACCACCTGTGGCAAGAACATCTTGCCGGCACCGAACAGATCACCCACCACGTTCATGCCGTCCATCAAGGGTCCTTCGATAATGCTCAGGGGAGTGGGATACTTGCCCCGGGCCTCCTCGACGTCGCCGTCGATGTGGTCCACCACGCCGTGCACCAGAGCATGGCTCAATCGCTCCTCCACGGAGCCCGAGCGCCACTCGGCGGCCTGCTTCTCGCTCTTCTTGACGTCTCCCTTGAGGGTATCGGCCAGCTCGACCAGTCGCTCGGTGGCGTCAGGACGACGGCTGAGCAACACGTCCTCGACCCGCTCTTTGAGCTCGGACGGGATTTCCTCATAGACCGTCAGCATGCCGGCGTTGACGATGCCCAGGTCGAGCCCGGCCCCGATGGCGTGAAACAAGAAGGCCGAGTGCATGGCCTCGCGCACTGTGTTGTTGCCCCGGAAGCTGAACGAGACATTGGAGATACCCCCGACCGTCTTGGCGTGCGGCAGCGCCTCCTTGATACTGCGCACCGCCTCGATGTAGGCTCGGCCATACTCGTTGTGCTCTTCGATGCCCGTGGCCACAGTCAGCACGTTGGGGTCGAAGACGATGTCCTCGGGAGGGAAACCCACCTCCTCGGTGAGAATCCGGTAAGCACGAGTGCAGACCGCCAGTTTGCGCTCGTGGGTGTCAGCCTGGCCAGTCTCGTCGAAGGCCATGACCACGGCCGCTGCTCCGTAGCGCAACAGGAGCTCCGCCCTGCGCCGAAACTCGTCCTCGCCGTCCTTGAGGCTGATCGAGTTGACCACGCTCTTGCCCTGCAGGCACTTGAGTCCGGCCTCCAGCACTTCCCAACGGCTCGAATCGAGCATGATGGGCACCCTGGCGATGTCCGGGTCGGCGCTGAGCAGATTGAGAAAGCGCACCATGGTGGCCTGGCTATCGATCAGCCCCTCGTCCATGTTGATATCGAGCAGGTTGGCCCCGTTCTCGACCTGCTGGCGAGCCACAACCAGGGCGCCCTCCAGGTCGCCGGCTTTGATCAACTGGGCGAACCTGGGTGAACCGGTGATGTTGGTGCGCTCGCCCACCATGGTGAAGTTGGTCGAGCGATCAATATGGTAGGCTTCCAGCCCGCTCACCCTGAGCACCGGAGCCGGCCGGGGGGGAGTGCGCGGAGCCACCCCCCGGGCCGCCTCGGCGATGGCTCGAATATGGTCAGGGGTGGTGCCGCAGCAGCCGCCCACCATGTTCAGCCAGCCTTCGCGGCAGAACTCACCGAGCGCCGTGGCCATCTCCTCGGGGGTCTCGTCGTAGCCGCCGAAGGCGTTAGGGAGGCCCGCGTTGGGATAACAGCTGGTATAGCAGTCGGCCATGCGGGCCAGCTCTTCCATGTAGCTGCGCATGTCGCCGACGCCCAGGGCGCAGTTGAGGCCCACCGAGAAGGGTCGGGCGTGCCGCACCGAGGCCCAGAAGGCCTCCAGGGTTTGACCCGAGAGCGTGCGCCCGCTCTTGTCGGTGATGGTCACCGAGACCATCACCGGGGCCACCCGCCCGCTCTGGCGGAAGGCTTCCTGCACGGCGAAGAGACCGGCTTTGAGGTTCAAAGTATCGAAGACGGTTTCGAACAAGAGCGCATCGACGCCCCCGTCGAGCAGCCCTTTCATCTGGGTAAGGTAGGCGTCGGAAACTTGATCGAAGGTGACAGCCCGAAAGCCGGGATCGTTGACGTCGGGCGACAGGGAGGTGGTGCGGTTGGTGGGGCCGATGGAGCCCAGCACGAATCCCCGGCCGACCTCCTGGCAGGCAGCCCGGGCCAGACGCGCTCCCTCGAGGTTCATCTCATAGGCCAGCTCTTGCATGTGGTAATCGGCCTGGGAAATTGCCTGAGCGTTGAAGGTGTTGGTCTCGATCAGGTCGGCGCCGGCCTCCAGGTAGAGGCGATGAATCTCCTGCACGATGCCCGGCTGGGTCAGATTGAGAACGTCACTGTTGCCTTTGAGCGGGTGCGGGTAGTCGGCGAAGCGCTGGCCCCGGAAACCCTGCTCGTCAAGCTGATAGCGCTGGAGCATGGTGCCCATGGCTCCGTCGATCACCAGAATGCGCTGCCGGATCAGGTCTTCAAAGCTCATGCCGGCGGATTCTACGGGCTGGGAGGGTACCCTTTACAGCCGGGTGATGGCGATTCGGGAAAAGACGTGGTAATCGCTCGGGGTACCCTCGACATCGTAGACCGAAAGGTAAACCTCGTTGTGCAGGTCCTCTCCCGATTGATGGCCGACCGCGATGGTGCTCTTCTCGGTCGCGGTGTAGACGGCCTCGAATGTGCTGGGAGTGGTGTCCAGGGCAGTCTGGGGACTTCCGATCACGATGGCATTGGCCAGCAGGTTGGGAATGTCGGACTCGAAAGCCACCGGGTAGACCAGGGAGTAACCCGGGTAGTTGTGGTTATTCTTGGGCTGGGGAGGGGCGAAGGTGGCCTGCATTGTGACCAGCGAGAAGCCGCTCAGCCGGTAAGTTCCCGGTTGGAGCGTGATGGAGCCGTCGCTGGAGAGCTGGATGTCGGTCCCGGACTGGGCCTCGACCACATTGTAGACGCGGCGATTGAGACCGTTCTTCATCAGCTTGTTACTGTCCCGGGCGAACTCGGCATAGACGGCATAGGATGCGGGCGATGATGGTGCAGGCTGGCTGAAGGCCACGCCGGCCACGAACAGGACCCCCACAACAATGCAGAGCAAGAACTTCAACTCGAATCCCTCCGTCCCGTGCCGAGCCGAGTTCTACGCAGGCAGACCGTCAACCTCCGCACCCAGAGCGCTAAAAAAGGAAGGCCGAGACCGCAAGCGGCTCGGCCAGACAGGGAATCCGGAAGGCAAGACCTTAGCACCATTAGATGATGCCACGCCCGTGCGTGGCAGTCTATTTGAAACAGCTGTCAATAACAGCCGTAGTAGCTGTTGCCCCAGTAATCGTAGTTGTAGCCGCATCGAGGCGAGTAGTAGTTGTAATTGTAGTAGTTGGGGGTGGTGTAGATGTAGGACCCCCCCCCGGGCGTGACGCCAAAGGTGGTTGTGCCGAAACCGTCGCTGAAGGTAGTAGCGCACCCCGAGAGGGTCAAAGTGGCAGCCAGACCCAGAGCCATAGCCGTTGCTTTGAGGCCGCTCATTCGACCAGACGTGGCTTGCGATTCCGGGCTCAAGGTTACTTCATCTCCGGTGGGCTCGGGCAGAGAGCTGGCCGGGGTGGACCGACTGAGTCTCTGCAGAGCGGTGGTAGGGGACTGGTTCAAGGCGGCGATCATCGGGTTGGTCCTCCAGTTCTTGTCTCGCTCACCCAGAGTATCCAACAGTTGCGCTGACCAAGTGTTGCCCTTCCGTTGATCGAGCGTTGAATCAAGGGGGTCATTCTTGCCGGAAGATAAACTCAGGTAGACTCGTAGCCGGTAGCTCCTGATCGTCGGGGGAGCGAGATGTAAAAAAGCAACGCCAGGGCGCCGCGCGTTGACCACTTCAGGAATTGGCGCGGCGCTGTTCAACAAACTGTCTACACAGAGCCCGGACCGTCGGCTGTTAACAAATCGGCCACACAACCCGCAGCGGTGCCAATTACCATGGGGCCCGCAATGGTGATCCGGCAGGCCACAGCTCCAACCCCTGTTTACAGAGCGCCCCTCAAGCTGGTGGCGGTGGGCGATAGCCTGACGGCCGGCTTTCAGGACGCCACTCTGGTGGCTGAACGGCAGGAGCACTCCTACCCCAGCCAGATCGCCCGGGCCGCCAACCTCGACTTCAAGCAGCCATTGATGTCGGGTCGGGGCATCCCCCCGCGCATCTTCGAGGACCAGAATATCTCTCTGGTCGGCACGGTCTGGCGCTACCTGCAGGTGGGCTTGGCCATGTCGGTGCCCATGGCCGCCCTGGCCATGGGAGCCGTTCCCCCGGAACCGGTTTTGTGGCCACTCTACTATGCCGGCGGAATGGGCAAAATGGCCGAGGGACACGACTCTGATCTGCAGAACCTGGCCGTGCCGAATTTTGAGCTGCGCCACGTCAGCGATGTCAGCAACGTGCTCGACCTGATGCAAGACATGGCTGACAACCGCACCCAGTCGGGCGCTTTGATGATGCTGGCCCCGTACGTGCACTGTATCCTGCAGGAAGAACGTTCGGCCGACCACGGTCTTACAATGATTGACAAGGCCATTGCCCAGAATCCTGACGTCGTGGTCTTCTGGGCCGGCAACAACGACGCCCTTGAATCAGTCAACGGCGGGGTGGTCGACGACCGCACCCTGACCCCGATGGACGATCAGAAGTGGACCTACCACGTCAAGAACCCTTTCACGGGCCGCACCTCGCTCAAACAGACCGAGACCGTCAATCCAGGCTTTCGCACCTCTCTGCAAGAATCGCTGGGGCGCCTCTTGAGTGAAACCCGGGCCGAGATCGCCGTGCTCAACATCCCGGACGTGACGGTCATTCCCTATCTGATGACGGTGGGCCAGAAGGTGGGGCCTCTCCCCTACCGCGTGGTGCTGCCCAACGGAACGGACGTGACCAGCAAACTGGAGAATTGGGTCATCCCTGATACCATTCGAGGGGAAGGGTACGAGGGCCGCACGGTATTCCCCCCTGGCAGCCGGGTAGGACTCAAAGATATGCTGATCAAATTCGTGCAGCACGGGGAGATCTTCAGCGAGAACACGCTGCAAGTCCGACTGAACAAGGCTTCGGCGGAAGGGCTGTTCACTGAGAACGAGGTGCTTACCCCTGACGAGATTGAGAAGATCCATCAGCGCACCGAAGAATACAACGAGTTGCTCCGCCAGACCGCGGCCTCCAATTCGCGCCTCCACCTGATCGACGCCAATGGTCTTCTGCTGCGGGCCAGGGAGCAGGGGATTGAGCTCAAAGGCAGCGGGGAAGCGGCCACCGTGACAACGATCCCCACCGGGGTCACCGACGCAAGGGGCTACAACGGCTTCTTCAGCTACGATGGGATGCACCCCAGCAACGTGGGCCACGCCGTGCTTGGGAATGCCATCCTGGACAAGCTCAAGTCCGACCTCGGCCGCAACGCCAGGTTCTCGTCTCTTACCCAGGCGACCCCCATCGACGAGCGGGCCGCCCTGCGAGACGACCCTCGCATGAGAAGGAACGGCACCCTGGTGCTTTCTGGCATGACGCTGAACAAGGGGTGGGGCTTCAGATAGCGAAGCTCGGCCTGTGGCCAAGGACGAACGCAAGGCCCTGGCAGAAGGCCTGCAAGAGCTGACACTCCATCAAAAGAGACGGCTCACGCGCATCGTCTGCCGATACCCCGTCACGTGCCACTGGGAGCAGCACGCTGTGGCTGCAAACGTGCTGGACATGGGACTGGGTGGCCTTCGTCTGACTCTGGCCAGGCCCCCTCTTCCCGGTGCCTCGCTGCTGGTGCAGCTCGACCCACCGCTGGTTGGCGCTTTCCCGATCAGGGGACGAGTCCAGTGGAGCGCAGGCCAGGAGGCCGGAGTGGCTTACCTCGACCACCCCGGCAATCTCGAGCGCTCGTGGGTGCAGCGCGTCTTGAAGCTGATCGGATTCGACGAGCAGGCCATCTTCGAGCGTCGACTCCACGTCCGCATCGCCTCCAGCCTGCCCGCCCTGGTCGATGAAGTCCCAGCCAGAATGTTGAACCTGGGCATCCAGGGGGCGATGGTGCAGACGGACAAATCCAGGGAGGTGGGCCAGCGTCTGCAAGTGACAGTAGGACCACTGCCGCCGCTGGCCCCCCTGACCCTGTCGGCCGAAGTGGTGCGCTGTCGCTCGGCAGAGGTGGGTCGATTCAACCTGGGCCTGGTCTTCCTCGAGCCAGCCGGCGAGCCAGCCCGACAGCTGGAAAGCTACGTGCTGGCGCTCATCAAGGGTTAAGGCGCCGCGCGTCGAGCGGCGCCGTCCAACGGATTGTCTGGAGTCTCGCGCCTTCAGGTCAACATCTAAATAGCGTGGATGACGATGGCATCGCGCAACTTGGGATCGAACCAGGTCGACTTGGGCGGCATGATCTCGCCCGCGTCGGAGATCTCCAGAAGTTGATCGAGGCTGGTGGGGGCCATCGAGAAAGCCACCGCAGCCTGACCTGAGTCGACGCGACGCACCAACTCCTCCACCCCGGCCGAGCCGCCAACGAAGTCGATCCGCTTGTCGGTGCGAGGGTCTTGAATGCCCAGATAGCGGGCCAAAAGATGCTCTTGCAGGAGGGCGACGTCCAGCCGGCCCACTGGCGAACTGGCGGCCTGGGCCCAGGTGGTCATGTCCACGTCCAGCCACTGGCCTTCCAGGTACATGCTGCAGTGACCGGGGCCCTCCGGGGTGGGCCGAGCCCCAACGTAAGGATGAAGCTTCTCACGCAGTTGATGAGCCGTCAAGCCATTGAGATCTTTGACCACCCGGTCATACGGCAAGATGCGCAGCTGGTCGGTGGGGAAGGCAACCGCCAGGAAGAAATTTGCGGCTTCCTGACCGGTCCAACTGGAGCTCTCCTCCCGCAGATGGGCCCGGGCCCGACTGGCCCCGGCGGCGCGGTGATGGCCGTCTGCAATGTAGAGGCTGGGTACCTTCTCGAAAGCCTGCACCCAGCGATCGCAGGCGCTGACCCTCCAGACTGTATGCTGAATGCCGTCGCTGGCAGCCAGGTCGTAGAGCGGTTGACCCCGGGTTGCCTCCTCGAAGAGCTCCCGGATAGCCTCCATGGGACGGAAAGTCAGCAGCACCGGACCGGTCTGGGCCCGCAGAGTCAGGATATGACGGGTGCGATCATCCTCTTTGTCCTTGCGGGTCTTCTCGTGCTTGAGGATCTTACCGCCGTCATACTCGTCCACCGCAAAGGTAGCCGCCAGGCCCATCTGGCTGTGGTCGCCCGAGCGCAGGCGATAGACATAGAGGCTGCCTTCCTGCTCTTGCAGCAAGACGCCCTCCTGCTTGAGTCTGGCGTAGTTCGCTTGAGCCCGAGCGTAGACGGCGTCCGAGTAAGGATCAATGCCCGGCTCGAGGTCGATCTCCGAGCGGGACACGTGCAAGAAGCTTAGTGGATTGCCAGCCGCAAGTTGAGCGGCCTCCTCGCGACTGACAACATCGTAGGGGACGGCAGCCACCGCCGCCACGTTCTCGGGACGGGGCCGCACTGCGGGGAAAGGTCGAATCACTGCCATAGCCGCCCGGAGTTCGTTTGTCCCGGTGGGAGATTCCTGCTCGCCCTGAGCGCGAGGTCCGGGCGCCCCCCCCTGTGCTTGCGGAGGTTTCCTCCGTCAGCACAATATACTAGAGGATAGGCTCCAACAGACGGATCAACTTGACACCCAATTTGGCCGGCCATCGCATGCGCTCATACTCATTGCCTTCCACCTTCACGCTGCGGGCGAAATCATGGCGGAGCATGGCCTCCACTCGCTCAGCAAATGGCCTGGATATCACGACCGTATTCCCCTCGAAATTGAGCCTCATGGAACGGTTGTCCACGTTCGAGCTCCCCACGCAAGCGATGTCGTCATCCACCAGCATCACCTTCTGGTGCATGAACCCGGGCTTGTAGCGGTAGAACTTGATGCCGTTGGCTTCGCACTCAGGCAAATAAGAGAAGGCGGCAAGATACATGAAGTAGAGGTCCCAGCGCAGCGGCACGATGACTCTCACGTCCACTCCGCGCATGGCAGCGAGCTTGAGTGCGTCGATCACCGAGGGATCGGGCACGAAGTAGGGGCTGGCGATCCAGATACGCTTGCGAGCACAGTTGATGGTGTGGACGAAGTAGAGCAAGCCCACGTCCAGATCATCGGCTGGACCGCTCCCGAGATAGAGTGCGTCGGTATCACCCTCGACGGCCGGCTGGGGAACCCAATCCAGGTCCAGCAGACGACCTGAAGCCCAGTAATAATCCTCCTGGAATACCAGTTGCACTCCCTGCACGGCCGGTCCTTCGAGCTTGAGATGGGTATCGCGCCAGGGCCCGTAGAATTTGTTGGCGCCCAGGTGCTCGTCGCCAAAATTCAGTCCACCCACCCAGGCGGCCCGACCGTCTGCGACGACGATCTTGCGGTGGTTGCGAAAGTTGAGCTGGAAGTAGTACTGGCGAGTGGGAGCTGAACGAAAGCTGACCACCTCCACCCCGGCGGCCCGCAGCTCCTGAATGTAGGATTTCTTGAGAAAGAGGCTGCCCATGGCATCGTACATGAGGTAGACCGGCACACCCTGGTTGGCTTTGGCGATCAAGAGCCGCTGGAGCTTCCGACCCACCTTGTCGGCCCGCAGGATGAAGAAGAACACCAGAACGTAGCGCTGAGCCTTCTGAATCCCATCAAAGATGCTCTCATAGGTCTCCTGGCCGTCGATCAAGAGCTCGGCCCGGTTCTGGCCGGTCATGGGGATGCGAGCCAGGCGCTCGTAGCCAAGTTGAGCCTTCTCGCGCACCTGGCAATGGGAACGAAAACTCTCCAGAGGACGCAAGAACCGATCCACTACCGGGTCACTGCGACGTAGAAGTCCCGCCCGCAAGGCCTGCACATAGCCGGTGAAGTGATGGCGTCCGAAAACCCAGTAGAGAGGCAGCGTCACCCAGGGCAGCGAGACCAGCGAGATCCCCCAGGCGATGGCCGCCGAGGAGCTGCGTGCATAGAGAACTGCGTGAGCCGCTGAAGCAAAACCGATAAGGTGAATGATGATGGTCAGCAAGAACCAGACCCAGGCGAGCACAAACCACATATCAGACATGCACAGTCCATTCGCAGCGGTCGAGGAGTCTCCCACCCGCCGAGGAAAGGACTCTCCATGCGCATCCTGCTCTTCCTGGCCATCCTGTGGGGCCTGGTCTCGGCGCAGGAGGAATGGCGAATCGTCAGGTCTGAACCGGGGCGCTTTGAAGTGTCCCTGCCAGGAGCGGCCCGCACCAGCCTGGAGACGCTTTACACAGCCGCTGGCAACCTCACGCAGCATCAATTTCTCGTCAATTTGGGCCAGCGAGCCTTCATGGTGACCTACGTCGACTATCCCGCAACCAGCGTGAAGGAGCTGGGCCCAAGGAAAATTTTCGCGAATATTCGCGAAGGAGTCCGGGCCGACGGCGCCACGGACCTTCGCCAGGGTACGCTCACGCTTGGTCAGCATCCGGGCAACGCTTTGAGTTATCGCAAGGAAGGCAAGTTCTGGGTCAAAAGTCGCCTCTACCTGGTGGGCAATCGCCTCTACCAGCTCACCGTGACCGGACAAAAACCTCTCGAGCCGGCCGAAGTGGGGCGCTTCTTCGAATCGTTCAAAGTTTCGCCTTGACAAGCGGGCGATAATGATTTATCACTTTAATGGTAGTACATTCTCAGGAGCCGACGGATGAACCAGGTTAGAACGCTGCGTATTTGGGATTTTCTCGGGATGGGCCTGTCAGTCGTGTGCCTGGTGCACTGCCTGGCCATTCCCTTCTTGCTGGGTTTTCTGCCGTTCCTGGCCAGCAGCCTGATGCACCATGAAGACTTTCACTTTATGCTGATCGCAGTAGTGCTGCCCGTGGCGGGCCTGGCCCTGGTTCCTGGCTACCTGCGCACAGGCCGCCAATCCGCCTTACGTTGGGGATTTTTTGGCTTGCTGCTGCTGGGCGGCGGAATTCTGAGCGGTCACGAGCTCGGGGAGTTGTTCGAGACTCTGTTCACCGTCATCGGGGCCGTCTGCCTGTTCCGGGCTCACTGGATCAATCACGCCCGGCCGCGCCAGACTTCCTGCACCTGCCCTCACTGAGCCGGGGGAAAATGAATCGGTCCGCCGCCTGATACGGCCATCCCAACCACAAAGCCAAAGGCCAGGATGACAGCCGCCATGACCATGGCCACGGCGATGTTCCCCTTCTTGATTTCCTCGGTCTCATCGATGTTCGGGGTCAGCTTGTTGTAGACCACCTGCAATATCGCCATCGAGATGCTCATCGAGAGCGCGGCCACAAGCGCCCAGCCCAGCGTGGCCAGGTATTCCATCATCAACTGGTTCAAATTCATGCCCCGGCCATTCCCGACCCTCCGACCCGGCTCCTCTTCGGGCAGGGAACAGAGGCTGTGCGGTTTAATGAGGGCACGTGCTTCAGCTTGCCTGTCCTTCGTGCGGGGCTCCCGTCGTCTTCCGAGCCCAGAGCACGACCCACGCCGTGTGCGCCGCCTGTCGATCCCTGGTGGTTCGTCACGACGTGGACCTGCAGAACCTGGGCAAAGTCTCCGACCTTCAGCCCGACGGCTCGCCGGTCCAACTGGGCACAACCGGGACCTTCCTGGACAAGCACTTCGAGGTGATCGGGCGCATCCAGGTGGCCTACGACTCGGGCTTCTGGAATGAGTGGTATCTACAGTACACCGATGGAAGCAATGGCTGGCTGGGTGAGGCGATGGGCACCTACTTCGTCAACAAGGAGTTTGACCCCAAGAGCCCCGTAGCCCGCGCTGAAGACCTGCGGGTGGGGTCGTTCATTACCCTGAAGAACGAGTTCTTCGTGGTCTCAGAGGTCTCCACCAGCACGCTCAGCTCTTACGAAGGCGAGTTGCCATTCGTGTTTCCGGCTCAAAAGACTCAATTCACCACCGCTGACCTGCGCACCGGCGGCCAGTTGGGCGCCACCCTGGATTACTCCGACCCCTCCTCCCCCACCGTCTACCTCGGCTACTACGTGGACTTTGACGACCTGAAGCTGGCCGGACTGCGCGATTTCAACCCCGAGCTAGAGAACCAGCAGGGAGTGGCCACCTCAGTGCTGCGCTGCCCCACCTGCGGCGCCCCGCACGAGCTCAAGGCCGAAGGCATCAGCCAGGTTCTGGTCTGCGAATACTGCGGCACCGCCATCGACCTCAAGGACAAGAACCTGAAGGTGCTCTTTCAAGTGCAAGAGAGCGAGAAGGTCACCCCGCTGATCGCCCTGGGGACCAGAGGGAAGCTGGACGGGCAAGACTGGGAGTGTCTGGGCTTTGTCCGCCGCAGCGTCAGGGTGGAGGGCATGGACTACCCCTTCACCGAGTATCTGCTCTACAACCCCTACCACGGCTATCGCTGGCTGGTGGAGTCGGACGGGCACTGGATGCTGGCCAGGCCCAGCCTGATGCTGCCTCGCAACCTGGGTTCAGGAGATCCGGTCACTGAGCCCACCGATAACACGCTGGCTTACAAAGGCAAGCGTTTTCGGCACTTTCAGACAGCTGTGGCCCGGGTTCGCTACGTAGCTGGCCAGTTTTACTGGCAGGTGCGCCTGGGCGACGAGGTGCGCATGCACGATTATGTCTGTCCTCCCGACTCGCTCAGCTGCGAGGAAAGCCCGGGCCGCGAGCAAGTCTGGAGTGAGGGGCGCTACCTTGAGCCCCAGGAGGTAGCCCGCGCCTTTGGTCTCGCCTCGATCCGCCAGCCTTACAAGGTGGGCCCATGCCAACCAGACCCCTATACACCGCTCAAGCACCGGGCCTGGATGTGGTTTGCCGGCTACCTGGCGGCTTCATTTATTCTGATGGTGCTCACCACGATGATCTGCGCCAACAAGGTCGTGTTCAGCAAGACAGGCACGGCCACATCGGACCCGACGAGCCTCACGGTGGTGACCGACGAGTTCGAGATACCCGGTCGAATCTCCAATGTCGAGGTTCGCACCTCCGCGGGCGTTAACAATCGCTGGGTCGACTTCCACCTGGCCCTGATCAACTCCCAGACCAACGAAGCGCTCGATTTTGGGACCGGCGTTGCTTTCTACAGCGGCAGTGATTCAGACGGCTACTGGTCGGAAGGCAGCACGGTCAACACCGTCACCCTTCCTCGCGTGCCGGCCGGCCGCTACTACCTGCTCATCGAGATGGAGAGCGGCATGACGGCGACTGCTGACATGAAGCCCGCTGACCTACCTTCCAAGGCCAGTACAGGCAAGAGTTTCTCCTGGAGCGTGACCGTCAAGCGCGACGTACCCTCGTGGGTGTGGTTCTTCATTGGTCTGGGCTTGATGCTACCCGTTCCCCTCTGGTACTGGGTGCGCGAGTCCAGCTTCGAGACCCAGCGCTGGAGCGAGAGCGACCATCCCCCAACCTCATCCTCGGAGTGATCAGAGCATGCTGCTGAATGTGCAAAAGTTTCTGGGTATTGGCCTGATGGGCGCGATGCTGGCCTTCAACTACTTCGGCCTCACGCTCACCCAACCTGACAAAGTCTCCAACCTGCCCAAGACCATCCGCCAGAACCCAGGCTCTTATCGCTCACACTACCAGACTCATTACGTTCACCTGGGCGGGAAGTAGACTCCGTGCAGCCCCTGATTCTGGTGTCGGTCTTTTTGATCGCCACCTGCGGGCTTATCTACGAGCTGATTGCCGGGACCGTCTCGAGCTATCTCCTGGGAGACTCGGTCATGCAGTTCTCAACCATCATCGGGGTTTATCTATCGGCCATGGGGGTGGGCTCTTATCTGGCACGCTATATCAGCCGAGGTGTGCTGCACCGCTTCGTGCAGATCCAGATCCTGGTGGGAATTCTAGGCGGCTGCTCGGCCAGCGTCCTGTTTTTCGTTTTCGCCCACGGCACCGGTTTTACCCTGGTGCTTTACTCGCTGGTTTTCGCCATCGGTACCCTGGTGGGATTGGAGATCCCCCTGGTGATGCGCCTCTTGAAGGACCAGCTCGAGTTCAAAGAGCTCGTCTCCCAGGTATTGGCCCTGGACTACATCGGAGCCCTGGTCGCCTCGCTGGCCTTTCCATTGTTGCTGGTCCCCCACCTGGGCCTCGTTCGCACCGCTTTTCTGTTCGGCCTGGTCAACGTGGGCGTGGCTCTCGCATTTCTGGTGCGCTTCTCCCCGACCAGGCAGGCCTCCCGGTTACTCCTGGTCCAGGCCGTGCTGGCATTTCTCTTGCTGGCCGCCGGGGTGGCCCTCTCCGAGCGGCTGACCACGCTGGCCGAGGTGCAGATGTTCCCCGATCAGGTGCTGCTGGCCCGCTCGACCCCATACCAGCGCCTGGTGGTCACCCAGCGCACCGGTGACGTGCGCCTGTATCTCAACAACAACCTGCAGTTTTCCAGCCTGGACGAGTACCGCTACCACGAAGCCCTGGTCCATCCCGCTCTGAGCGGGCTCAAGGAGCCGGGGAAAGTCCTGATCCTGGGGGGTGGAGACGGTCTGGCTCTGCGCGAGGTGCTGCGCTACAAGAGTGTCAGCGAGGTCACCCTGGTCGACCTGGATCCGGGGATGACGGACCTGTTCACCCGCCATCCGCTGCTCTCTCAGCTCAACGAAGGCTCCCTGCGCTCGCCCCGCGTCCGGGTGATCAATGCGGATGCCTTCATCTGGCTGCGCGAAAATCCAGGCACCTACGACTTCGTGCTGGTCGATTTTCCCGACCCCAGCACCTTCTCGCTGGGCAAGCTGTATACCGTGAGCTTCTATGGCGAGCTCAAACGCCACCTCGCTCCGGATGGGGCGGCCGCCGTTCAATGCACCTCGCCGCTTTTCGCCCGCCGGTCCTACTGGTGCATCCTCAAAACGATGCAGGCCGCCGGACTCCAGGTGCGCCCGTATCACGTCTTCGTGCCATCCTTCGGCGAGTGGGGGTTCGCCCTCATCGGACCCACCCGACCTGGAGAACATCTGCCGACGGGGTTGCGCTTCCTGAATCGGGCCGCCCTGGCCGCCATGTTCGAGTTCCCGCTGGACATGGGCGCGCTTGAAGTGGAGGTCAATCGCCTGTCCAACCAGGCCCTGGTGCGCTATTACGAGGAGGAGTGGCGGGCCGTGGCGCAGTGAAGCGGCGCCAGTTCCTGCAGGGCAGCCTGACCCTGGCGGGACTGTCCTTGGTGGGGTGTCGCTCCTTCACTCCTCCCCTTCCCGAGGGGGCATTGGTAGGAGCTTCCTGGCAGCGCGGCCACGGCCTGCGGCAAGCGAGCGTTCAGAAGGCAAGACGGCGTCTTCGAACCGATGTGGCCATTCTGGGAGGCGGCGTGGCCGGCCTCTCGGCGGCCTGGCGATTGCGGCGCGCCGGCCTGGAAGACTTCCTCTTGCTGGAGCTGGAAGACGATCTCGGGGGCAACTCGAGAGCCACTACTTACCCGGCCAGCCGCGCCCCATGGGGGGCCCACTACTTGCCGGTGCCGACACCTGAATCGCGAGCGGTTATCGAGCTCCTGATGGAGCTGGGGGTGATGGATGGAGCCGGCAGGTGTCGCGAGGAGTACCTCTGCCATGAGCCCCAGGAGAGGCTCTATCTGCACGGGCGTTGGCAAGATGGGCTCTACCCGAGCCTCGGAGCCACGCGTCGAGATCTGCAAGAGCTTCGAGCCTTCCAGGCCGAGATCGAGCGATTGCGTGAGTGGCGCGACCGAAAAGGGAGGCGAGCTTTCGCCCTGCCTGCCCTCCTGAGCTCGCCCGAATGGCTGGATCTCGATGGTCTGAGTCTGGAAGCTTTTCTTGAGCAGAAGGGTTGGACCTCCCGCCGGCTACGCTGGTGGGTTGAGTACGGATGCCGCGACGATTTCGGCTGCACGCTCGAGCACACTTCGGCCTGGGCCGGCCTGCACTACCACGCGGCTCGCCCGGCTGGCGACGAGTTGCTGGTCTGGCCCGAAGGCAATGCCTGGCTCACCGATCGTCTGGCTGCCCCCCTGAACGAGCGCGCTCGCACCGGATGCCTGGTACGCTCGGTAAGCACCGAAGGCCAGCGTGTGCTGACTCAGGTCGAGCACGCCGGGGGAGCCTTTGAGGTCGAGTCGCGCAGGGCTATCTTCAGCTTGCCCACCTTCCTGCGCCCGTATCTCCTGGGAAGCTCACCCGGGCAGAGATACAGCTACGCTCCCTGGGCGGTTGCCAACCTGGTTCTCCAGTGTGGAGACGAAGGGGCCTGCTGGGACAATGTTCTTTATGAGACACCCTCGCTCGGCTACGTGGTGGCCACCCATCAGAGTCTGGCCACGCGTCCCGGCCCCACCGTATGGACCTGGTATCGGCCGTTTACCGGAGACCCGGTGAAGGAACGGGAAGCAATGCTGGCCCGCTCCTGGGAGAATTGGCGCCAGGAGATTGTCAGCGAGCTATGTCGCCCTCACCCGGACCTGACCGACCGCCTCCAGCGGCTCGATGTCATGCTGCTCGGTCACGCCATGATACGACCGCTGCCCGGATTGCGAGGATCCGGAGTGCTGGAGGCGGCCAGCCAGAGGCAGGGCCCGATCCATTTCGCCCATTCGGACCTCTCGGGATTCTCACTCTTCGAGGAAGCCAACTACCACGGAGTACGGGCTGCCGAGGAGGTGTTGGCCGCCCTGGGGATGCGCTCGCCTACTCTTCTGTAGCTTCAGGGGCTTTAACCACCAACGTAGGAATGTCACAGTGCGCCAGCACATAGGTCGAAACACTGCCCATGAGGTAGCTGCGAAGCCTCCCCAATCCCCGACTGCCCATCACGATGAGGGAAAAGTCCTCCACCTCAGCCGTTTCGCAAATCAGCTCGGCGGGGTCGCCAAGCACAGCCCGGGCTTCGCCGACATTCTCCGAACCGACCAGTTGGCGGGCCTCTGCCAGCATGCGCTCGGAATCGGCTCGCATCCGCTCTTCGACTTGCTGGGGCAGCACGTCGGCCCCGCCGCTCGGCCCACGGAAAGCCAGCATCTGGAGCATGCTGAGGGGCAAGACGTGCAACAGGGTCACCGGGGCGGCAAACTTCTCAGCCAGACCGCGAGCTAACCCCAACGACTTCTTGCAGGCGGGGCTGCCGTCCACGGGGCAGAGGATCTTGGTAATCATGGTGGCGGCGTTCGCGCGGGCGACAGGTGCCTCCTTCGGGCAAGAATCGAGAGAGTCTCGGGTGCCGGTAGAAGGAGAAAGCGCCCGAAACTCTCCCGATTATGGATACCCACGCAAGGCGAGCCTCGCGCCCCATATCGGCCGAAACACCGAAAGAACCCTCACCGCGTTTGGCGGCCGGAACGTCATGGCCGGACCCCTGCCGAATGCACGACAGAGCCCCATCAAATCTCTCCCGGACACGCCTACGAGGTAAGCTGACGGGCTCGGGTTGGAAGAGTTACCCGGAGTGCTTGCGCACTCTTCGCCCCAAGGGTGGTTCCCCCGCTCTCCGGAAAAACCGGAGACTCGGCGTCAATGAGTCCCTTTAATGTAGCACAGGTTGACGCTGCTGACCAGTGCGACGCCGGCGACCGATCAGCGAGTTGAGCAGACCCTCCAAGGGGGTGGACAGGATGGCCACACAGGCCTGGTTGACTGCCCCGGGGATGACCACGCTCTGGCCCAGCTCCAGACCCGCCAGAGAGGCTTCAACGACTTCCCGAGCCGACATCCAGGCCCACGGCCAGCGCTCACCGGTACCGCTGGGGTAATCGGCGGCCTGGTGAAACTCGGTGCGGGTCAGACCTGGACAGAGGGACTGGACAACGACCCCTGAGCCTTCCCACTGCCGTCCCAGAGCCCGACTGAAGGTGGTTAGAAAGCCTTTGCTTGCTGAATAGAGCTCGGTCCCGGGCAAAGCCATGAAACCGGCCACGGACGACACGTTCACGATAGCTCCTCGAGAACGCTGTACGAGCCCGGGTAGGGCGGCCCGCGAGAGGCGTACGCTGGCACGCAGGTGCACATCGAGCATCCGGTCAATCTCATCGGGTGAGAGCTCGATAAAGTCGCGAGCGTAGCCGAATCCAGCATTATTCACAAGCACAGTCATCGAATCGGAATGGACGATGCGGTCTTCCAGCCGTTGCAGGTCGCGCTCAAGGCTCAGATCGGCCACCAGAATTTCGGCGTGAATCCCGTGACTCTCGCTGAGCTCGCTGGCCAGAACCCGCAGACGATCCTCACGGCGGGCCACCAGCACCAGGTCGTAACCGAGCGAGGCCAGCCTGCGGGCGTATACTGCTCCGATTCCACTGGAGGCCCCGGTCACCACGGCCGTTTCGGGTCGCCGCGAGCGCAACCTGAAAGAGGGACCGGCAGGCTGGTTCAGCTTCTGCCAGGCCAGATATCCGGCGGCCGCTCCCGCCAGCAAACCGAGGGTGGTCAGCCAGGCCGGGTCGTGAGAGTCTTTCTTGCTCATGCTCGATGGTGCCCCTTCCAACGCTTCTTGAGGCGCCACGCGGCGCTGCTCAATGATTGTATGCAGTCCCGCGAGCAGTTCGCGCGACTCTTGCCAGCTTCGCCTGAGAGCCTGTGGATCCTCGACCGGACCCTGGTTCGAGAAGTTCAGAACCTCGCAACATCGCTGACGCCGGCCTGAGGTAGATCTGAGAGATGCGAGCTACATCTAGCCATGTCGGATAACAACCAGCGAACTCTGTTCGGCCACCCGGTCGGGCTCTACACTCTCTTTTTCGCCGAGATGTGGGAGCGCTTCTCATTCTATGGAATGCGCGCTCTTCTCTTGCTCTATATGACCAAGGGGTTCTTGAAGTTCGGAGACGAGATCGCTTACGGCATCTATGCCGCCTATGGCGCTATGGTCTATGCCACACCCTTCATTGGAGGCATCCTGGCCGACCAGATCCTGGGGCCCCGACGCGCGGTCGTGCTGGGCGGAAGTCTTATGGCTGCCGGACACCTGTTGATGGGGATTGAGCACAAGTGGGCCTTTTTCTTCGCCCTGGCCCTCCTGATTTTGGGCAACGGCTTCTTCAAGCCCAACATCTCCACGATCGTGGGCTCGCTCTATCCCGAGGGCAGCTCCAAGCGAGATGGCGGATTCACCCTGTTCTACATGGGCATCAATCTGGGCGCGGCCATCGCTCCCTTGTTATGCGGCTACGTGGGCGAGGTTTATGGCTGGCACATGGGGTTCGGACTGGCCACCATCGGCATGCTGATCGGCCTGGCCGTGTTCGTGGCTCCCACCGGCCTGACCCAGGCCCTGATCGTGGCCGGAGCCCTGGCCACGGCCACGGGGCTCTTCCGCATCTCCGACAACGACTTTCAGCTCATGGTCAACACCATCACGGCCTTCGCTCTCCTGGCTGCCGCCGGAGTGGCCACGATGGCCCTCGGTCGGGGTGGGCTCCCTGCCCAGGCGGGTCGCCCTCGCAACCCTCAGGCTTCCTCCAACCGTTCTATCCTGGGTCTGCGCAACGATACAACCGTTTTCCTGGGTGTTCTGCTGGCGCTGCCGGTGGTCACCTTACTGCTCCAGCGCAACGAAATCGCCACCTATCTGCTCAACTGCTTCGGACTTGCGGCTTTCGTGTGGCTGGCAGCTCAGGCGATGACTAGCCGCAAGGTAGAACGTGACCGCCTGCTGGTTGTGCTGATCATGATGTTTTTTTCGATGCTCTTCTGGGCGTTCTTCGAGCAAGCCGGCAGCTCAATCAATAACTTTACCGACCGCAACGTCGATCGGGTGCTGGAAGAGGAACGCGAGGTCACCCAGGCTGATGTGGGAAAATCCCTTGAGATTCTGCCGACCCAGGAGCTTTTGGGATTCCCCGATGGGCGACCCGGGTCCACGGGACAGGTATTGAATCTCACGGAACTAGAGAAGATCCGCACGACGCTGAAGGAAGAAAAGAAGCAGACCATTGTCTGGACGGTCACCTCGGCCCACATCGGGATGGATATTGGAGGCTCGGAGATCAAGGCCTCCATGTTCCAGGCCGCCAATCCCATCTTCATCTTGATCTTCGGGCTTGTCTTCACGGCTCTTTGGGACTTCCTCGGCAAAGCAGGACGCGAGCCCAGTGTGCCCTTTAAATTCTCGCTGGCTCTGTTACAGCTGGGACTGGGCTTCCTGGTCCTCTGGTATGGAGCCAAGCACTGCGACGAGCGGGGCATGGTGGCCATGAACCTGCTGGTTCTTGGCTATCTCCTGCATACTACGGGCGAGTTGTGCCTCTCCCCGGTCGGACTCTCGATGGTGACCAGGCTCTCGCCGGCCCGTATCGTCAGCACGGTCATGGGCGCCTGGTTCCTGGCCACCTCACTGTCACACATCCTGGCGGGCGTGATCGCGAAATTAACGGCCGTCAGCCACGGCGAGGGGAAAGAGCAGGTCATCCCGCCCCCCATTGAAACCGTCCACATCTATGGGGATGTCTTCGGCAAGGTCGGGATTGCCGCTCTCGTGGCCGGAGTCCTCTGTATGATGCTGGTGCCGTTCTTGAAAGCGTGGATTCACGCAGACGTGATCAGCGAGCCAGAGCCTGAAGAGCAACGAGAGGAGCCGACCGGCCTGACCCCTTCCTAAAAGGTCGTCCAGAACAATTCTGTTGAACGGTCGCCGCCACCCTAGAGATCGTGCAGGCCGTCGAGAACCCAGCCGCCCTGCATGCCCAGGTTGGCCCCTTTCAAGCTGTGATCGTAGTGGAGTTTGCTGTCCTTGGCTGTCACCGTATAGCCCACGGCCGCCCCAAAAAGCTCCGAGCCGAGATCGAAGTTCATGTCGGTGTGCTGTCCGGCCGTCACGAACGTCACTTTGCTGTTGCTCGACACGAACAGGTCTGACTTGGTCCGGGGCGTGCCATCGGGGTTGGTCAAAGGAAGGCCCGTGAGGGGGTCAACGGGCGGCAGCCCAGTGATCGGGTCGATATCCGGCTTCTCATCCGTGAAGTAGACCTGCAGCGAGCGAGCGTAGCCGCCGTCGTTGATGTAGGAGTTGTTCTTGACGCTCAGGTCTTGGCCGATGAAGACCACGACCGGGCCATTGCTGTCATCGATGACGATCTCGCTCGAATCCAGGTCGACCGTATCGAAGAAGTAGCGACCCGACTTCAGGGTCAGCTTCTCTCCCGGCTCGACTTTGAGATTGTTGTAGGCGCCCGGCTTGATCTCTTTCCAGGTATAAGTCTTGCCGGTTTTCTTGTCGGTGTAGCTGCTTGTGGGTACGCTCGCTGCGGAGACATCCTTGCCCACCACGGGCGCCAGGGGGGACTTGTACTTGATCAGTAATTTAGGAGCTGTGTTGATCTTGGCTCCAATCGGTGGACCGAGGAAAGAAGTATCAGTGATCTGAGCGGTGACGTCGCCAGCATAGCGGGTGATGGCAGCCCCCGTGAGCGGGTCAACGTCGTCAGGCAAAATCTCAATATGACCGTCCACCTTGGCATTCAGCGTCAGGGATAGCTGGTCATTAGAGACCACGACGGCCTTCTTGGCCTCGAGCTTGGAGGAGTCATAGCTGCCCTTGGTCCGGTCGTAGGCGTCCACTTCGCTGGTCATGAGGGTTGTCTGGCGCTCGGCCAGCGCAGCGTAGTCGAAGGTGGCGGTCTGCTGCACAGCCGTGCCTGCAACAGCGGCGTAATTCTTGACGGCTGTTTTGGTGCTCAGGTCCACGCCCGTCGTCTTCATGTAAACCAGGCCGCTGGGAAGGTTTACCCCCGCACCCGGAACCAGCCGGGTCGTTCCGCCATACGTGTTGTTGTAGACCGTACAGGTGTACTGCAGGTTCGGGTCCTGGGGCAGGGTATCGGTGACGTTCTCCGGCCACTTGGGGCCCGGCCAGCCGGGATTGGCTCGCAACTCTGCCAGGATCCGCTGGGTAGCCGCATAGGCCGCGTACCGGGCACGGGAGGATTCGGTTTCCCGTCGACCGTCGTTGAGGTTTTTCAGCACCCCCTGGCCCACTGTCAGCATCATCATCATGATCAGTGTCGTGATCCAGATGATGGTGATGAGCAGCGTACCTCTCCTCTCAAGATCTGGTCTCATACATCCTCCCTCAGTTCTTGGGGTGCACCCTGGACTCGACGATGAACTCGTAGCGTCCACTCTCGTCGCTCGCCGTCATCTGGAGCAGTAACGGCGTGGTATCGGTTACGGTAAAATCGGTTATCCGTCGGGCTACGACCTTTGGGGGTTGGCCGAATCCCTGCCAGGCGGGAATCTTGTCCCATGGGGGCGGCACGGCGGGGTAAGGAGGCACGGTGGTGGTGGGAACCGGGCGTTCCTTCCAGACCAGACATGGCTCACCTTTGATGGTGTCCGAATAGAAAGCCACCATGCGAAACCACTGGGCCTTGCCGTTGACGATGCTGGTTTTTCCGTCAAATTGGCGGGGGGTGATGAAGATGACCCCGGCAGGCGGCCCCGGATCGACCACAATCGAGCCATAGTTACTTTCCCCTAGCTCCACCGCAACGCGTGAGCAACCAGCCAGCAGCGACTGCTGCAGCTCAATGGACTTCTGGGAATGATTGTAGTAGCGAGCCGCCGCCGCCAGCAGTTGTTGGACGCAAAGCATCAGAAGGCCCGTCAGCGCCATCGCGACCATCACCTCAAGCAGGCTGTGCCCCTTGACTCTCCTCAAGGAGGAGTCCCCGCCAGCAAGGTCTCCACCTGCACCTGCCGTTTGTTCCCGTTCGGGTCTTTCCAGGTGACCCTCACCCGCACGCTGCGCAGAGCCGGGGGTATTGGAGGCGAGGCAGGCGGCGGAAAAACGTCAATAAAGGTCGTGTAGTCGGTCTGACTGACGACCCCGTTCACTTTCGCCGTCAGACTCACCACAGTTCCGACCTTGTCCTCGGTCTGTCCTTCGATTCCTTTGAGAATGCACTCCTCAAGCGTCTGGCTAGCCAGAAACAGCCCCAACATCTCATAACGAGCTTTGCTGACCGCTTTGGAATGGCTGATCCAGACGGTTACGGAATAAACAACGATCATCGCTACCATGAAGGAGCCGAGGACGGCTTCCAGCATGTTGTAAGCTCTTCTTCTGGCAGGCCGAATGACCACGTTCAGACTATAGCACAAAGCGGGTATGTTTCCAACTTGTAAACCGGGCCCTGAAACGAACTCAGGCAGGGTCTTCCGGCGACCGCACCAGAACCTGACTGGCCACTTCGCGACTGAGTGCCACGGGCTGGTCCGCCAATCGAATCAAAAGAGGCCCCTGAAAGGGCCCAACCTGCTGCACCAACAACTCGCGGCCCGGGTGCAGACCCACCTCCTGGAGGTAGCGCAAGACTTCCATCGACTCTTCGATCACCCGGTCGACCACTGCCCGATCCCCCTCGCGACACTCCGAGAGCGGTGTGGCGGCGGAAAGGTGCAACTTACCGTCTCGATTCGGAATAGGATGACCATGGGGGCAGGTAGTTGGGTACTGAAGAAAGACCTCCAGAGCATCCGCCACCTCATCGCTGAGAATATGCTCGAGACGGCATGACTGCTCGTGGGCCACGTCCCAGGGAAGCTTGAGGCAGTCCGTCAGCAACCTCTCGGCCAGCCGGTGCTTGCGAATGACGCCCAGGGCCAGTTGCTCGCCAGCCGGAGTCAGCATGAGGCCCTTGCCGTTCTTCTGCACCAGGCCTCGCTCGGCCAGCTTCTTGATCATTTCGGTGCTGGAAGCAGCGCTAACCCCGAGGCGGCTTGCCAGGCGGGCGATGCCGGCCCGTTCCCCCTCGAGGTTGAGACGATAGATGGTCAGAAGATACATCTCAACCGATTCCGACACTGCCCGACCCTCTTCCACAGCCGGCAGGTTGGCTCCTATGACACGTTCAAGACAGCTATCGAATGGCCCGCGTGTACGTTTCCTTCGTCAACCTCGATCCGCCCGCCCCGCGCCTGTCCTTTCTTGAGAGCTTCCTGTCGAAGGATGAGTTGGCCAGAGCCGACCGCTTCCACTTCCCCCAGCACCGTCGACGCTTCGTGGCCGCCCGAGGCCAGTTGCGCGAGCTGCTCGGCCAGGAAGTCGGTTTGTCGCCTCAAGACTTGAGTTTTCGCTACGGCCCCCACGGCAAACCAGAGCTCGAGCAAACGCACGAGCTCTCCTTCAACCTGTCGCACTCGCACGAGGCTGCCCTCCTGGCCACCTGTCAGGGAGCCGCGCTGGGAGTGGACCTGGAATGGATCGAGCGTCGAGTGGAGTATCTGCTGGTTGGGCGGCGTTTCTTCTCCGACCAGGAGGTTCGCAAGCTGAACGCCTGTCCCCCGGAGCGTCAGCGAGAGGCTTTCTTCGCCTGCTGGACGCGTAAGGAAGCATACATCAAGGCGCTGGGCGATGGGCTCACCCGCCCGCTCGACAGCTTCGCCGTGGGGATGCTCGAAGGTGAGCCCGCGACCTTGTTATGGAGCAAGTTTCCCGGTGAGGTCGAGCGCTGGTCGCTTCACAACCTGACCCTGCCCGGCTCGTATCGAGGCGCTCTCGTGGTCGAGGGGAAGGGTTGGGAGGTCGTTACTCGCGGCCTTGACCAGTAAGGTTGGCCACCACGTACCACAGCAATCCTCCGATCATCACCGCGTAGGGCCAGCCCCAGAAGTTACAGCCCGCCTGCAGCACGGCCGCCATGAAGTCGCCCGCGGGGGGCTTGTTGACCGCCCAGACCTGGAGGAGAACCAAAAAGGAAGCTCCCGACCCCAGAGCAGCGTGAAACAGCTCTCCTGGCGTGGGCCGCCTGGGCACAGCCACCAGCAGGATCGGCACCAGGAATGTGGCGGCGCAACCGAGCGCGACCATGCGTATGAAGAGCAAGAGGCTCCAATAAGCTAAAAAGAGTAGATTTTCAGGGCAACGGGGAGCCAGATAGAACAAAAACAGGGTGGCAAACAGCCAGACCAGGCTGGCGCCGCTCATCAAGCGCAAGCCATAGCCTCGCCAGCCGACAAAATCCCAGCGTCGCAGCATGGCCATGCGTCGGTTGAGGTAGCCCTGGGGCAGCGGCTCGACCTGACCACGCAACGCCTGACGCAGCTCATCCAGGCTGCGCGGCTCGCGGGCTCTGGCCCATGGGGAATCGGTAGCCATCCAGGTCAGCGCTTCCACGCCCCCCAGGTAGCCCAGAAAGCCGCCCAGTTGGAAAAGCATGAGCGCCCCTGCACCATTGTCGCCACCTGCCAGCATCAGACAGACGATCAGATCGATCGCCAGGGCCAGAAGACTCCAGAGCAAGAGGCCGGGAACGCGGGGGGCCAGAGTGAGCGTCATCGGTCAGAGGAAATTCCCGGAGCGCCCGGCCCTTCCCTGCCCGGAATTTAGCGACGACAGGAGCGGTCCAAGAATCTTTACAGGGGTCTGGTATAATTCTGTGTAACAAATCCTCCCTGGCCCGGTCGAAGCTCGCAAAGGAGAGGTCCGCCTGATCTGTGTACGCTCCGGTTGACGAGAACTTTCCCTCCCGACGGCAGCTCCTGATGGCGCTGGGGGTGGCAATGCTGACCGGCCTGCTCGGCTTTGGACTCTCCTACAGCTGGTTTCTGGCCATTCGGCCACTGAAACTGCCCACCCCCGTCGACCGCAAGGCGGCCGAGGGAGGGGTGCCGCGCTTCGCCCAACGGTCCGGCGGTGGCACTCGTTGGGAGGCCCCTCCGACCTTTCTGATCGTCTCCGGGACGGGCTACCGGCGGCCCGAGAAGAAATTGCAGCTCGTCCCCAAGGAGGTCGAGGAGTTGAAGGCCCGGATCACCCCACCCACGACCGCACCAGCGGCCGCCAAGCCAAAGGTGGCGCGGGTCGAGCTTCCTTCCAGCGCATATCCTACCGGCTCGTCCAGTCACGGCTACCGGCCTACCGGCCGCCCCACGCCTCTCTCCGAGACCACACCTGCCTTCACGAGCTCGACCGGGCGAACCTTCCCTCCCGCGGGGAGCCGGCCCCCCGCCGGCAGCCTGCAGGATGGTTGGACCAGGGCCCAGGGCTCGGTGGTGCAGTTGCAGGGCTTTGGCGATGCCGTTTGCTATGGCCTGGTGGTCGATTCGGACGGACTGGTCATCACCCGGTCCAGCCCCATGCTGGTGAGTGGTATGCGCGCCATGGTCAACGGCCTCAGCGTGCCGGTTCTGGACGTGGTGGGCTACGTTCCCGAGTATGAGCTGGCCGTCCTGCGCTTGCCTGGCGGTCAACGACCCGCCGCCCTGGCACCCGAGGCGCCCAGCCCCGGAGAGGAGCTGGCTCTGGCACCCGGGGCCGGTCTGGCCCTCAATCTGCAGACGGCCATCATGCTCGAACCCACGCCCTCTGTGGGAGAAGGCACCTTTCGATTGCAGGGGGCGGTCTACCCCACCAACACGGGCAGTCCCCTGGTCAACAGCCGGGGCGAGGTGATCGGGCTCTGTCTCGGCAAGCCGACCGCCTACCCGGGTCAAAACTACACGATCGGGGTGGATAACGCGGTGCTGTGGTCGGTGTTGCAGCAAGCGAAGACCAACCAGCTCGACCGTTCGCCAGGCTCGCCGGACACGCTCAGTCATGCCGTTCGAGCCCAGATGCTATCCCAGCTGCCGCGCTCGGAGGCCTGGTCGCCACCCTCGCGGGCCAATGCCCGAGCGGTACCCGGCGAATCCATGGGCATGTACAACGTGGGTATGACCCGAGACGATCTCGAGCGGGCCTTCGGGGTCGGCAAAGTACCCTCGTTCCCAGGCGGATTTCGGAAAGTTCAGGTGGACCCCTATCCCCTCGAATTCACCCTGCTTGACGACCGGGTCGTGGCCATCGCGACCACAGACCGGTTTTACGCCACGTCGCGGGGAGTTGGAGTGGGCATGGAGCCAGCCCGAGCCACCTCCGATCCCGCCTTCGAGTCAGCCGTCTACGGCTACGGCCCGGCTGGCCGGCGCCATCTGGTGGGTAAGGGCATCGAGCTGCGCCTGAACCCCAGCGGAACGGCCGAGGAGATGCTGGTCGTTTCGGAGCCACTGCGATGAAACGTCGGGGCAACGTCTTGCTGATGGCCATCTTCATCTCGGTGTTCCTCTTCTTCCTGTCGGTGGCTCTGGTCACGGCCAACCGCCAGGACATCATGCTTTCTCTCACTGTGGACCATCGCTTGCGGGCTCAGCTGGCCGCTCGAGCGGGCTCGGAGGTCTGCCTGGTCAAGCTGCGCGAGTCGGCCGAGGCGGCCACCGAGGTGGCCAACTACTCTGAGGATCTGGCCTCAGGCGCCAGAGTGCGCGTCAGCCTGGAAAGCTACGACGGGCGATACGGGGGCACCGGGGACAAGCTGCTCAAAGAGTTGAAGGCCACGGGCTCGTCCGGGTTTCTGGGCGCAGATCGCAGCTTCATCCTGGAAGAGCTTTCGCTGGGTCTGGAAGGCGTCAGCGGGCTGCCCTTCCTCTTTGCCAGGGATGCCGGCGGCATCCTCTATGCCCTGGGCCCTTCGTTCAAGTGGGCCAGTCTGGGGGCCCTTCCTCGGATGGACAGCTGGCTGGCGGCGCGAGGAGGGCCGCTCTTCGTGATGGCCCCAAAGGGCTCTGCCCAGCAGCCCCCCACGGTTTATGACTTCACGCTTACTCCCGGCCCGTCCGGCACGATGATCCCCGTGATCGGCCAGGGCCAGCCCCTCACCACCACCGAGCACGAGCACCTGCTCTACATGACCTTCGACGGCCAGGCCGTCAAGTGGAACGACATCGCCGATCCCACCACCCTGCAAGACGGGGTGGACCTGCCTGCCACCATCGACGGCAAGCCGGATGGAACGCCCAACTGGGTGACCGTGACGGCGGGACCCAACACGGTGACTTACACGGATTCGCTGTTCCAGGGACCAATCACGGAGTGGTGGGGCCTGGATGGCCCCGCGATCGCAGCCGAGGAAGGCGTCATCTACTGCCACGCGACCCACTATCTTTATCGCGGCATTCGATTCCAGAACCGGGTGCAGGTGGTGGCCGGCGAGATCGTCAACAACCCCGAGCGCCGCGATGCCGAACTCTACCGCGAGCCCTGTGTGCTGGCCTTCGATCAGAGCAAGTGGATCCAGGTGGTGGATCTGATGAAGGTCAACGACCCCCTCAGCGAGCCGGTGATCAGCCAGGGCCCCCGTCCCAACAAGGCAACCCTGGCGGTGGCTCAGGCGAAGGTCTACGCATTCCAGTCCGACAACCCCAGCCAGCTGCTGGTGGGCTCGAGATCGGACTGGAGTGCCTCCACTCGCAGCCAGGGCATCTCTCAGGGAATCGCCGTCTTCGGTGACCGGATCCGGCTGTATGAGAACGGCGGAATGTTCTCCGACCAGGCCGGGTCTCGCACTGTTCTGACCGGCCTCAACCCGGATCTGACCTACCAACGGGGCGAAGTCAAAGGGGAGATTCTCGAGCAGGGCAACTTGCGGAACGTCGTCTGCGAGCAGGGCCTCTCGATGGAGCTCGACCTCTTGCCCGGAGTCAACAACTCTACTTCCTTCCAGAAAGACTTCTACACCTTCGCTCGCCTCAAGAAGACCCTGGCCGAGCCCACCGGTCTCACCCTGGATGAGCTGCTGGGAGAAGACAAACCGGTCGCTTCCACCAACTTTCTGAGCGTGCTCGTGCGCTACAACACCGAGACCGGCTGGCAGGTCTGGCCCATGGGCCTGCAGGGCCACCAGAGCCTGGCCGCCCACAACGAGCGCATGGGCCTGAACGTGGGCACAAACAATACCCTGGAGGCCAGCCAGCTGGCTCTGGCCGTCTACTCCGGCAAGGAAGAGCGGCGCTCACACTACGTGCCGATTCTGATCAACCGGTGATCAGGAAACGTGGCTTCACCCTGGCCGAGTGCATGATCGCGCTGCTGTTTCTATCCATCGCCCTGTTTGGCTACGTGAGCCTGCACATCCGGCTGATCCACAGCGGGCTCAAGCTCGAGCAACGAGAGTTCCGCCACGGCCTGGCCAGCAAGAAAATCGGCCGGGCCCTCTTCGGCGAGTTCCCGGTGCCTCCCAAGGTCGTCTACCGCCCCTTCGACTACCTCCAGGGCGTGGAGATCACCAAAGTGCCACCCACGCCCCCGCCCTTTGCCGTGCCCGATGGAGTGGAGTATTTTCAGGCCCTGGAAGAGTGGAAGGACCGCAATGGAACCCAATCCATCCTGCTGGACTCGTGCCGCGCACAGCGACACTTTGCGGGCTGGTGAGAATGCCAAGACGGCAAGGCACGACCCTGATCGAGCTGATGGTGGTCTCGTTCCTGTTCTTGCTGATCATGTCGTTGATCCTGGGCTTCTACGTGTATGCCAGCGGGGTGACCCGCCATCGAGACAAAAAGTCGGCCACCTACCGACGGGTAGCCATCACTCTCGACAAGGTCGAGACCGAGCTGCAGAACGCCCGCATCTACGTCGTTCGAGAAGATCAGATCGTGTACACGCTGGCGCGCATCAAGAACCGGGTCACCGACTGGGATACCCTGGGCTCTCTCCTGCTGGCCACCACCCCCCAGCCCGGGCAGAAGAGCGAGATCATGGTGCGGCGCAATAACCGGGTGGAGCAGCACCTGGCCTGGCTCGAGCCAGGGGAGAAACTCGTCTTTCTGGTCGGGCCTCAGTACGTCGATGTCTACTATAACGGCAAACCAAAGAGCGATGGCGAGCCCGAGTTCCAGATCCTGCGCAGGGTCCTGGTGGAGAAATACTGATGCCCGAGTTTCTTTACATCGTCAAGGACCGCGAAGGCAACAGGGTGTCCGGCGAGGTGCACGCAGCCACGGTCGAGCGCGCCGCCAGGCGTCTTCAGGAGCGGGGATACACGGTGATTCGGGTGGACCTGGTCAAGCCCAAGCACTGGATCTGGTATCTCATCCAGCCCGTGAAGCCTTCTCTGCTGGTATTGTTTGTTCGCCAGATGGCCACCATGATTGCAGCCGGAGTCACCATTCGGCGCGTGCTCAACTCGCTCATGCCGCAGCACGGTGGCCCCATGTTCCGCAAGGCCGTCGAGCGCCTGCAGGTTGACGTCAACTCTGGCTACTCGCTCTCTCAGGCCATGATGCGTAGTCCTGAGTTCTTCAGTTACTTTGTTGTGGGCTCGGTGCGCATCGGCGAGCACACCGGCCGTCTGGCCGAGACGCTGGATAACTGCGCGGGCCATCTCGAGAAGGAGTTCGAGTATGGACTGCGGCTCAAGCAGGCGCTGATTTACCCCGTGGTGCTCTTGAGCGCTTGCGGAGTGCTGGTGGGGTTCATCTTCACCTATATGATCCCCAAGTTCGTGGGCCTGTTCGTGGACCTTCAGGTCGAGCTGCCCTGGGCCACCCAGAAGCTCATGGACATCACCGGCTTCCTGGAGACCTACGGCACCGTTGTTGTCTGCACGCTCATCGGCCCGGTGCTCTCGCTGAGCTGGCTCTTTTTCCACTGGAGCCGCACCCGCCGTGGGCGCCTGACGCTGGAAAAAATCATGCTGCGCGTCCCCTGGTATGGTCTGCAAATCCGGCGCCGCATGCTGGCCCAGTATTTCCGCTCTTTTGGCACTCTGATCGACTCGGGAGTGACAGCCGATACCTCGCTGGCATTGATGGGCAAGAGCCTCAATCGCGTGATTTTGCAGAACACAGCCGTGGCCCAGCTCGACGCCATCCGCAAGGGCAAAAGGCTGACCGCCGGCCTGAGGTTGGCCGACAAGGGGAGGCTGTTTCCTCCCATGGCCCTGGAGATGATCTATGTGGGCGAGGAGACAGGCACCCTTCCCAAAATGCTCGAGCGCCTTTCGAACTACTACGATGAGGAGATGGTGCGCGGCCTGGACGCCATCTCGCGTCTCGTCGAGCCGGTGGTGCTGTGCGTCATCGGCTCAATGGTAGCATTCGTGCTGCTGGCAGCCTTCATGCCCATCTATCAGCTTGCTTCCAGCTTCTAAGTTCATCGCACAGTCACAGTCTGCTGTGGTCGATACGCCCTCACAGTGCGATAAGTTCTCAGCAAGTTTATTTTATCGAGAGGCCTGCTCCAGCAGATCGACAATGCGGGGATTACTCCCCGAACGGGCCAGGGCCAGAGCGGTGTTGCCGGCCAGGTCCTTGACCCCGACCCTGGCCCCCCTTTTGATCAGGAGGGCCACCAACTCGGGGTTTCCGGCTTGAACCGCTGCCATCAAAGGCGTTCGACCGGCTTCGTCTCGGTGAGATGGGTTTGCCCCTGCCTCGAGCAGGGCCTCGACCAGCGAAGTCGACCCGGTGCTGCAAGCGAACTGAAGCGCGACGGCCCCCTCTCTGTCTTTCAGCTCGACCCGAGCACCTGCGTCCAACAGGGTTTGTGTGACATCCTCGCGGGCCTGCAGGCAAGCGTCCATCAGAGGCGACTTACCCTGTTCGTCCTGGGCGTTGGCATCGGCTCGCGCATCGAGCAGCATCTTGACGACCGGCAGATGGCCACCCCGGGTCGCATGAGCCAGGGGAGTCATCTGTTTGTAGTCGCGCGCGTCCACCGGGGCTCCAGCCTGCAGCAGGGCTCGCACGTGCTCGGATTGCCCGCGCAGAGAGGCGACCGCGAGCGGAGTCAACTGGCCCATGTCGGCCAGATCGACCCGGGCTCCCGCTTTCAGAAGCTCCTTCACGATGGCCACGTCCTCAAGTTGCACCGAGTAGAGCAAAGGAGTCGAGCCGCTCTCGCTCTGAGCATTGGGGTCGGCCCCTTCGGCGAGCAAGAGCTTCACGGCTTCAAGCTGGTTTTTTTGAATGGCCCAGAAGAGCGGGGTCATCCCCTTGCTATCGCGCTCCTCCAGGCTCGCGCCTCGCCTTAAGCAAGACTGCATGATTTCGGTCTGGCCAGAAGCGGCAGCCCGATGAAGCTCCATGGGAGCAGGCGGACCCTGGCAGCCGACCAGCCAGCAGCCTACAACAAGCAGGATGAGCCGCATCACGAAAGGTTTTGACGCCCGACCAGCAGGTCCTGTCCGATCAGCTGGCCTTGAGGCGACGACGGAACCACAGGCGACGCCGGCCGCGACGGGTGGAGTTGAACTCCAGCGGAAGGGTATCCAGGCAGCGTTTCAGGGTGCGATCATCGCTGCTGCCGGCAGTTGGCACCAGCTCGAGCCCCAGACGATGCTGTCCGGCCTCGCGGGTCTGCCAGACGGGGCGCACCTGGAAGATCAGCGGAGGAGAGCCCTGAACCCGAAAGGTGATCTGGGTGGGCGGCTCTTCGAAAGCGGACGGGCTCGAGATACCGATCCCTGTCTCGCTCAGATCCACAAGCTGGCAGCGGCGAAAGACGCCGTGACCGGCTCGCAGATAAACGCAACCTTCGAGGCGATGACGGTAGCTGTTGCGGTGGGCTTCACGGTGGTGGCTCGTTTCCATTCGTTGCGCTCCTCGGGGAGAAGTCTCTTGCTTCAAGACTACTCAGGAAGGCGACCGGTTCCGAGCCCAGCCCTCTAAACAAGATGTAAAAATTATGAACACCAGGTAAACAGGATAGACAAACCTGTCACAACTCTGGCCTAGAGGTTACGGGAATGTTGACAGCGGTAACATATTAGAAAAACTTAATTGCTGCTCGAGGACGCGACCAAGCCTGAGAACATGCCGATCTGCCCCAAGTCGACCCACGATTTGCAGCGAAAGCGGCATTCCATCCCCATCCAGGGCCACCGGAACGGTCAGAGCGGGGTTTCCTGTCAAATTGAATGGATAGGTGAAGGGCGTCCAACCGAAAAGTGTGCGGCTGCCAGTCGGCCGCTGCAACTCGATGGCGAAGGCTCCCGTAGGCATGGTTGGCGTCAGCAGGATGTCCACCTGCTCGAAGACTCGCCGCACCCGATGATAGAAGGCAGTCCGCTCCTGACTGACCTGGGCGGCCCGGCGGGCCGGAATCTCCAGGCCGCGCTGCACAATCTGGCGGAGCTCGGGATCGAGCCGGTCGTCGGGGGACAATCGTCCGGCATAGGTCAGCGCCCAGAGGTCGAGCTCGAGGGGCTCGGGGTCAGGCCAGTCGAGCTGCAGGCGGATAACATCTCCCAGGGCGCGCACGGCTGGCTCGAGCCGATCGAGCACCTGGCTGGAAACGCTTGCGTAACCAAGATCAGGGCTCCATCCTACGCGGAGACTCACCGGGCGGTCCAGGTCCTGGAGATAGTCGACCGGCGACTGAGTCAAAGAGAGCGGGTCGCGCTCGTCGTAGCCGGCCAGGATGCCAAGAAAGAAGGCGCAGTCGGTTACGTTGCGGGCGATGGGGCCGATGTGGCTGAGGGTATAGAAGGCATCCGGCACCGGGTAGCGGGGCACCAACCCGCGAGTGGGCTTGTGTCCCACCACCCCGCAGTAGCTGGCGGGAATCCGAATGGAGCCGGCGCCGTCGGTCCCTTCAGCCAGAGGAGCCAGACCGGCCGCGACGGCGCAGGCTGCCCCTCCGCTCGAGCCGCCGCTGGTGCGAGCCAGGTTCCAGGGGTTGCGACAGGGCGGGGCCAGCTGATTGTCGGTCATTGCCTTGAACCCAAACTCGGGCGTGTTGGTCTTTCCCAGCACCAGCCCCCCGGCCCTGCGCACCCGCTCCACCACCACCGCATCCTTGTCGGCCAGCTCGTTCCGGTGCAGAAGTGAGCCGCTGCTGCATGGCATTCCGGCCACCGGTGTGAGGTCTTTGAAGGCCACTCCAAGCCCGTGCAGAGGTCCAGGGTACGGACCGTCCAGCGCCTCGGAAGCGACGTGCAGGTAGCAGGAAAGCTGAGGGTTGTAGCGCTGGATGCGCGAGAGGTAATGGTCGCGCAGCTCGCCCGGGGAGAGCTCCCCACAGGCCAGCAGCCCGACCAGCTCGAGCGCTGTCAGACGGTGCACGGGCAGGCATTTCTGGTCGGGCAGGGCGAAGCCTGCCGTCGACCATGCTCGATCTGACCGTTCAGGACGCCCGGCGCCTTCTGATGCACGGACAGGGCCTGCTCTCCCCGCCTCGGCGGCGGGCCAGCCAGGCCGAGCTCGAGCGACTGATCGACCAGCTTGGTTTCGTGCAGGTAGACTCGATCAACGTGGTCGAGCGGGCTCATCACCTGACCCTGTGGTCGCGCCTGCACGGCTACCAGCGCTCCTGGCTCGACAACCTGCTGACTGAGCGCCGGCTGTTCGAGCATTGGACGCACGACGCCTCGCTCATCCCCACCAGGCACCTGCCCCACTGGCACCACCGCTACCAGCGCTACCTCGAGCGGGTGCGCACGCACCGCTGGTGGGAGGAGCGCCTGGGCCCGGACTGGCAGGCAGGCAGTCAGGCTATCCTCGGGCGCATCGAGCGAGAGGGGCCACTGCGCTCGCGTGACTTCGAGGGCGGCTCCGAGCCCGGCGGCTGGTGGAGCTGGAAAGCGCCCAAAGCCTACTTGGAGTACCTCTGGCGCACCGGCCAGCTGGCTATCCGGGCCCGCGAGAACTTCCAGAAGGTCTACGATCTCAGCCATCGGGTGCTGCCTCCCACCAGCCCTTCGAGCCCCGAGGAGCACCTCGACTGGGCCTGCCGGTCCGCGCTGGAGCGACTTGGCCTGGCCACTCCTGCCGAAATTGCCGGCTACTGGGCTTGCCTTGACCTGCCTCGAGCCCGAAGCTGGTGCCTTCGGCACGCTCGCAAGGTGAGGATGCAGGGACGCGAGTACTACGCCCTGGAAGACCTCCCCGAAAGGCTGCGCGAGCCGGGCGAGCCGCCCTCGGGCATGCGCCTCCTCTCCCCCTTCGACCCGGTCCTGCGCGACCGCAAGCGGGCTCAGCGGCTGTTCGGCTTCGACTACCGCTTCGAGGCCTTCGTGCCCGCCCCCAAACGAGTCTACGGATACTATGTGCTGCCGGTGCTCGAGCGAGACCGCTTCGTGGCCCGGCTCGACCCCAAGCTGCACCGGGCTCGCAGAACCCTGGAAATTCAGGGCCTCTGGTGGGAGGCCGAGGTCAAGCCTACCGTTCCGCGGCGACGGGCCCTGGAGCAGGCCGTGGAGAGACTGGGGGCCTTTCTGGGGGCGGAGCGGATTGACTGGCCCGCAGGTTGAGCGGTAAGGTTTGGGGAAGATCCTCCCGTGCCTTCAACCGCCATCGTCTCTGAGCAGCTGCGACTGCGCATCGACTCGAGCAAGTACGCCGAGCCGGGCCAGAGCCTGGAGGTTCGCATCACCGGCTCGGCCCGGGACGCGGTCGAGTTCGAGAAGGTGCTGCTGCGACTTATTGTGATGGAGACCGTGCCGGGGCGTCACGGTCCCAGGGTCGAGGACTACCCGGTGGTCGAGCTGGTGGTGGACCAGAACGACGTCAGCCTGCAGCGCGGCCAGACGCTGAGCTACAGTTGCCAGATCGACATTCCAACCCAGACGCCCCCCTCGGTGGGCTCGGCCCAGCATTCCCTGACCTACGAGTTGCGAGCCGAGGTTCTGAGCGGGTTTGACCTGGCCGTGGGAGCGGCCCGGCGTGGCCTCACCGTCCAGTGCTGCCGGGCTCGTTCGGGAGGCCTTCCTCCCGGCGGGCACGAGCAGCGCACGCTGGCGCGTACGTTCAAGAGCGACCTGCTCTTTGGTATCTTTCCGGTGGGATCGCAGATCAGCTGCGGGGTCGAGCTGGACATCCCGGTCTACGATCAGGTCCCCGGCCTGATGCTGGGAGATCGGGTCACTGGCACCCTGCGGGTGGCCGCCCGCAAGGCGGTTTCCGAAGCGCATCTGTGGTATGGAGTGCTGGTTCGTGGAGGAGGCAAGACCGAACGCCAGGATCTGGGGGGTCCGGTGGCGGTCATCCTGGACGAGAGCCAGAGCGGGTCAATCAACTTTGCCCTGCCGGATCGAGCACCTACGAGCTTTCAGGGCCGCCGGCTCGATTATGAATGGTACTTGCGAGTGGAGGTGGGGGATTCCTCGGGCTCCAGCCACCATCGCGAAGAATTTGCTCTCACCGTGTTTCCGCGGGTGCAACCCCGCCAGCAGAGCACGAAGCGCAGCTCGCTGACCGCTCCAGCCATGGCCCGAACCTCTACCCCGACTGGAGTGCAGGGCCTGGCACCGGGCTCGGTCCAGGGTCTTAGCCTGGCGTCAGGGGCCCAGGGACTGACCCTGGGCTCTGGCTCGCGCGGCCTGACCAGCCCCTCCGGGGTGCAGGGACTGACCAGCGGGGCCGCAGTCCAGGGCCTCACCAGCCGTGCCGGGGTGCTCGGACTCACCAGTGGTGCCGCGGGGCAGGGCCTGAAACTGGGCGCCGGTTCGCAGGCTCTGGGCCTGACTGCCGCTCCTCAGGGCCTGACCCTGAGCTCGGGCCCGCGCCACCTGGCCCACGAAACGGTGGCGTCCACCCCCCCGGCCGCCCCCGAGGGCCTGGCCCTGGAGCCGCTGGAGGATCAACCGGAAGGTCTGCAATTCGAGCCCATCGTCACTCTTGCGCCGCCGCCTGAAGTCGAGCGCCCTCGCTTCGAGCCTCTCCAGGCGTCCCCGCCCGTCAAGCCCCCGACCAGGCAGGTCCAGCCTCCCCGCCCGATCGTCCAGAGCGCCATGGCTGCCCAGCCGGCCCATGAGGGACCGGGGCTCTCACCCGAGGTGGTCCAGTATCTGGCCAAGATCGTGCAGAGCTCGCCCTTCTTCGCCAACCTCTTGCCCGATGAGCTGGTTCGAGCGCTCTCCACTCCCGAGGCTCTCAAAGGCCAGCTCACGCCCGAGTTGCGCGAGCTCTTACGTCAGAAGCTGGCTCAGAACCCCCAGGTGGCCCGGGTTCTCCCTCCCCACCTGGTGGGCGCGGTGGTGGCCGCCAAAGGGGCCGACGAGGCCCAGGCGGTGATGGGCGAGGCCCTGACCTCCCGGCTGCTCCAGATGCTGCACGATCAGCCTCGGGTGGGAGTGGCCCTCAAGTATGTGATCACCAATTTCCCGGGCTTTCGCAAGCGCCTTCCCTCGTCGGTGATCGACGTCTTGCCCGAGGGACCGGGCAAGATCGACCTGGCCGCCCTGGCGACGTTGCTCAACGAATTCCCCGAGCTGAGAAAGCACATCCCGGCGGGAGTTCAAGCCATGCTGGGCTCGGCCAAAAAGAAGAAATAGCTACGGCCCTGGATTCGCAGACGAAGGCCAACCCCGCCGCCGCACGAATCCAGCGGCAGAGGTGCACTTACGGATCGACGACCATAGCCGCGCCCCAGGCTCCCCCGATGCCGCCGGCCAGGCCCAGGATGACAGCGGCCAGGGGCGAGCCGGTGCTGACCCCGGCGAAGGCTCCCGCGGCGGCGCCCACGATAGCTCCCGCCGCGCTGGCCTTGTTGGTCACGTCAGTCCCACCCAGATTGCCGATGTCATAGGCCAGTCCGGCAAAGCGTCCCAGGGCGAAACCGGCGGCTCCGCCCGCGACGGCTCCGGCAACTCCTCCGGCCATCCCACCGGCCACCCCGGCCACTACGCCTGCCAATCCGGCGATCATTCCGGCCGCGGCCACGGTGTTGACCTTCATCGCCTCCGGGCTGGTAGGGTCATAGCCCGGCGGCGGGGGCTCGACCAGCGATCCGGCCTGGTAGCCGTCCACGAATCCGCCTACCGAGGCGGTCGGGGCATTGAGAGCCCGGCTGGGAGCAAAGGAGCTGGTGTTGGAAGTGGCGGTGATAACCATGACGAAACCCTCTCTTCATCGAATGTCTCTCTTTTTGTGCGCCGCCATCATGCTCTAAAGTTGAGGTTACAATTGCCAACTTCTGGTTACAAAATCGCCAGGAAGCCCCCGGTCCTCTGAGAACCATTCCGAATCATGGAACCGATCTCCGAGCGCCTGCGCCGAGCACTCTGGGCCGTCATCGTGCTGGGCAGCCTGCACGTTAGCGCCAGCCTGGCCTGGGCGGCTGTCCAGCCACCGCCGGCTCGCAATTACTGGCAGCCGCGCCCGGTTCATCTGAACGGGTCCCCAGGACCGCTCACCTCGGTCGACTCCGACCACGACTTTGGAAGGTTGTCCCAGGGCAGCCAGGTCAGCCACCGGTATACCGTCACCAACTCTTCCGGTCAGCCGTTGAGCATCGAGGGGGTCCAGAGCTCGTGCGGCTGCACCGCCGCCGTGGTAGCCGAGAAGCATCTGGCTCCCGGGCAATCAAGCGCTGTCGAGGTTCATTTCACCAGCGGTAAGCTGATCGGCCCCTTCCACAAGACCGTCCGTGTCCACACCCGGCCCCAGGGAACTCTCATCCTCTCTCTGCGGGGCTCGATCCAGCCTGACTATCTGGCTGACCCCTCGGCCCTCAATTTCGGCACGATCAAGATGGGCGCTCAGACTTCACGCCAGGTGCTCCTCTACCCCACCCGAAGTGAAGCCCGCTGGACCTACCGTGTCAGCACTCCCCCCGACCCTTTCCTGGAGATCAGTCCACCGGTTCCAGTGCCCGGCGGCTATCAGCTGACGGTGACCGCCCGGGGCACCCGCCCCGGCCCGATGACCGGAGTGATCTCGCTCAGCGGAGGAGCCACCAACCCCGTGATCTTTCTCCGTTACTCAGGTCAGGTGGTGCCGTGAGGGACGTGTTGCTGGGCGCGCTGGCCCTGGTGATACTGGCCACCAGCCTGTCGCTGGCCCAGGTGCAGTTGCTCGGACCCCAGGTGCCGCTCCTGACCCCCTACCGGGCCCCGGTTCGGGTCAAGGAAGTGGAGGTCGCCACCGCCCTGGAGCTCTTCGCCCGCGGTGAGGCCGTGTTCGTGGACGCCCGCGAGAGCGAGCGCTATGCCGCCGGGCACATTCCAGGAGCTGTGAATGTGAGCCCGGAGGCGAGCCCGAAGGCGACGGCCCTGCTCCCCTACGGACAGCTCCTGGTGGTTTACTGCGACGGGCCGGAATGTGGCGCAGCCGCACGTCTTGCCGAAACTCTGAGCCGAGGAAGAGCAGGCCCCACGGCGGTCCTTGCGGACGGCTGGCCGGCCTGGCTCGAAGCCGGAGGGCCTACCCTGCCGTGACCATTCTGCGCGTGCTGCTCGGGCTTTTCTTTCTGGCCGTTGGGCTGCCCAAGGCGGCCGGCCCCGAGCTCTTTGCCGCCCAGGTGGCCGCCTATCAGCTGGTTCCCTCGTCCCTGGTGACCCTGGTGGCCCTGGTCATCCCCCGGCTCGAAGTCCTGATCGGAGTCTGCCTGGCCTCCGGTTTCCTGGCGCGCAGTGGGGCCCTGCTGGCCGGCGCTCTGTCGCTTGCCTTCGCGATGGTGACGGCGCTGACGCTGGTGCGAGGCCTGCAGATCGATTGCGGCTGCCTGCCCGTGGCGCTGCCCATCACCTGGGCCCATCCCCTGGCGGACCTGGGTCTGGCCGGCCTGGCCTTTCTCGTCTTGAGCCAGCGGAGGATACCCCCGGGCAAGGTCGCGAAGCGCCGCTGATGATGAAAGTCGTCGCCATGCTCCTGGCCGGCGGGGCGGGCACCCGCCTCACGACGCTCTCGGAAGAGCGCGCCAAACCGGCCGTCCCATTCGCCGGCAAGTTCCGCATCATCGACTTCACCCTGTCCAACTGCGTGAACAGCCGCATCCACACCGTGGGGGTGCTGACGCAATATCGCCCCCACAGCCTCAACGACCACATTGGCATCGGCAAGCCCTGGGACCTCGACCGGGCCCGCGGGGGAGTGCGCTTGCTGCCGCCCTATCAGGAGAAGAAGGGCCAGCGCTGGTATGGGGGCACGGCCGACGCCGTGCTCCAGAACCTCAACTTCCTCGAAACCCAGGGCGCCGACCTGGTGGTCATCTTGTCGGGCGACCACATCTACAAGATGGACTATCGCCCCATGATCGCGCAGCACATTGACAAGGATGCCGACCTCACCGTGGCCGTGATGCAGGTGCCGTTGGAGGAGACCGACCGCTTCGGTATCATGAGCACCGACAAAGACGACCGCATCGTGGAGTTCTTCGAGAAGCCCAAGGATAAAGACAAAGGCAACCTGGCTTCGATGGGAATCTACGTCTTCTCGGCCGAGATCTTGAAGGAGCGCCTGTTGGAGGCACACCCCAAGCATCCGGACCTTGATTTTGGCAAACACATCATTCCCGGCATGATCGCGGCCGGCAACCGGGTCTACAGCTTCCGCTACAGCGGGGGCTACTGGGTGGACGTGGGCACCATCGACAGCTACTGGGCCACCAACCTGGAGTTGACCAGGCCCAATCCGACGCTGGACCTGTACGCCGATAAATGGCCCATCCTGACCAAGTCAGAAGAGCGACCCGCCGTCAAGATTGGCCCCCAGGGCAAAGTGCTCAGCAGCCTGGTCTCCAACGGCTGCGTGATCCGCGGACTGGTCGAGAACAGTGTCCTCAGTCCGGGCGTCTACGTCAGTCCGGGAGCGGTCATCAAGGACAGCGTGGTGATGAACGACACCTGGATAGGGCCGGGGGCGCGCCTGGACAAAGTGGTGGTGGACAAGGACGTCTACGTGGGAGCCGGGGCCGTGGTTGGCACCGGCAATGAGAGCGTGGCCAATGCCCAGATGCCCGACAAGCTGTTTGCGGGCATCACGGTGGTGGGCAAGAGCGCCTCCATTCCCGAGCGGGCCGTCATCGGACGCAATGTTCTAATCAATAGCTCGCGAGGCGAGCAGCATTTCCCCGCTAACGGCCGGGTGGCCGACGGCAAGACGGTGTGAGGACGATATGCCCAACGCGGTAGCCATGATCCTGGCGGGCGGCTCGAGCCGCAGCCTCAGCGTATTGACCGAGGTCCGGGCCGAGCCGGCCATCCCCTTCGGGGGCAAGTTCCGGGTCATCGACTTCGTGCTCTCCAACTGCGTCAACTCCGACATCTACAATGTGGCTGTGCTGACCCAGTATCGACCGCGCAGCCTCAACGACCACGTGGGCACCGGCAAGCCCTGGGATCTCGACCTGGGCTCGGGTGGCGTGCACCTCTTGCAGCCTTATCAGGGCGGTCCCTACGGGGACTGGCAAAAGGGCACCGCCGACGCGGTGCGCCGCAATCTCGACTTTCTCAAGACTCAGGACGAGGAGCTGGTGCTGGTGCTGGCGGGCGACCACATCTACCTCATGGACTATCGCCCCCTGCTGCGCCAGCACTTGAACGAGAAGGCCGACGTGACGGTGGCGGTGCGCCGGGTAAGCCGGCATGAGACCCACCGTTTTGGCATCGTCACCCTGGAGGGCGACCGCATCGTGCGCTTCGAGGAGAAGCCCCGCCGTACCAGCGAGACAATGGCCAGCATGGGGATCTATGTCTTCACCAAGAGCCTTCTCATCGAGCTTTTGGAGAAGAACGACTTCATCGACTTTGGCCGTGACGTGTTGCCGTCTCTTACCAAGCACAAGCTGCACGTGGCCGCCCACCATTACACTGGCTACTGGGCCGACGTGGGCACCGCCCAGGCTTACTGGGAAGCCAACATGAGCCTGCTGGGCGAGAATCCGGCCCTGGACCTCTACGACGCCGAGTGGGTGGTGCACACCCGTAGCGAGGACCGCGCTCCCGTCAAACTCGGGCCCCGAGCCCAGGTGGACGGCACGCTTCTCTCCAACGGCTGCCGGGTTGAGGGCGTAGTGGAGCGCAGCGTGCTCTCTCCCGGCGTCTACGTGGCCGAGGGAGCGGTGGTTCGTGACAGCATCATCTTCAATGACGCCGTCATCGAGGCGGGCGCGGTGGTGGACCGGGCCATTCTGGACAAGAGAGTGCTTGTGGGCTCCCAGGCACTGGTGGGAACGGGCGAGGAGAACACCGCCAACCAGGAGATGCCCGAGATGCTCAATACTGGTCTGACCCTGATTGGCAAAGATAGCCGCATTCCCGCTAACGCCGTGCTCGGACGCAACGTGGTCGTTCACGCCAACACCGACGAGCGCGTTCTGGGCAAGAAGAAGTGCAAGGTTCCCAGCGGAGCCTGCCTGGGCAATAAGGAGGTCTGACCGTGGACTGGATCGAGGAAGGCGCAGCCGCGCCTGATTTCACGCTGGCTTCCGACACGGGCCAGAAGGTTTCCCTAAGAGCGCTGCGAGGCCAACCGGTGGTGCTTTACTTCTACCCCGCCGACGACACTCCAGGCTGCACAAAGGAGGCCTGCAATTTCCGCGATCGCCAGGCGGATCTTTCCCGCCTGGGAGCGGTTGTGCTGGGGATCAGCCCGGACGATGATAAGAGCCACGGCAAGTTCCGAGACAAGTATGGGCTGAACTTTCCCCTGCTTGTCGACAGCGACCACCAGCTCGCCGAACGATACGGCGCGTGGCGCGAGAAAAACATGTACGGCAAGAAATCTATGGGAATCCAGCGCTCCACCTTCCTGATCGGCCCCGACGGTATGGTGCGCAAAGTATGGAAGCGCGTCTCGGTGGACGGCCACGACCAGCAGGTGCTGGAGGCGCTGGAGGCCCTTCAGGCAATCCGTTGAGCGGCACCGTGGCCTGGTTCAGCGGCAATCGCCGGTTGCTGGCAGTCGGGGCCGCCCTGCTCTTGCTGGGCGGGATCATGCTGGTCGGAATGGCACGGTCGCAAGAGCTGGATCCCAATGACCCGGTGCGGATCTTGCTACTGCTGTTCTTCGCCCTGGTCACGGTGACCGGGCTCATGCTCGTTCTCTTGCCCGATCGCCTGCGGGTCACCCAGGAACGCTTGCAGCTCTACACTTCTGGTTTGATCCCCGGCCGGGCTTACCGACATGGAGCGTTCCGCGGCCTGGCGGTGGATTATCCCGCCAACCAGATCGATCTTGAGTTCGCTTCCGGGCGTCGCATTCCGTTCTTTAACCACCCTGACCCCTTTGTGGTCTACCAGCGAGCCCGCGAGATGTCGGCGGTGCTCAAGTTCTTCGTACGCAGCGGAGAAACCAAGCTCTTCAAGGACGGCCAGCCCCCAAACAGGCCCAACTACTTCCTCCAGTTTGAGGAGCTCGATCCCAAGCTGATTCGGGGACGCTACCCTCTGCCCGAAGCCGAGAGGTTGGACGAGGAGTATCGCTACAAGCTGGTCATGGCCCGGCCGCTGCCCGGCGGTCAACGCGGGTTGATCGTCACTCTGGGGCCGGAAGGATTGAGGATACAACCTGAAGGCCAGCCGCTGCTGGTGGACGTTCCTCTCAACGACGTCCTGATCGTAGAAGCCACCCGAAACGGCTACCTGGGTATCTTGACCCGCGACCAGGGGCTCCTGAAACTGGAAGGGATCGGTTCGCCTCAGGACCGTTATCTGGTGCTGCACCTGGCTGCAGCCATGCGACAGTTGATCAAGGAGGAGAAAGATGACCAGACTGAGTGAAGGGCGCTGCGAGGCGTGCGATGCCGGGGCCCCGCCCGTCCTGGCCGAGGAACGCGAGCGCTGGATGAAGGAGATACCGCAGTGGAGCGTGGTGGACTCCGACGCGGTGCCCAAGTTGGAGCGAGTATTCAAGTTCAAGAACTTCGTCGAGGCTCTCGACTTCACCAATCGGGTCGGAGCCCTGGCAGAAGAGCACAACCACCACCCAGCCCTGCTGACCGAGTGGGGGCGCGTAACCGTGCGCTGGTGGACCCACAAGATCAAGAACCTGCACCGGAACGACTTCGTGATGGCGGCTCGATGCGATCAGCTGACTCTACAGACTTGAAGGGATTTCTTGACCTCGAGGAGTAATTTTCCTCAATGCTCCGTCTCCTGGCGATCACTCTGCTGTGGCTCACGCTCCAGGGATACGCCCTGGCTGACGATTCCGTTTCCCACGAGATTCAGGACGGCGAATCGTTAGAAGGGCTGGCTCGTTACTATGGGCTGACTGTGGACAGCCTGGCCCGAGCCAATCCCACCGCTGATCTGAAGGCTCTCGAACCAGGTCTGGTCCTGCAGATTCCCCGCGCCGACAGTTGGCCTCGGCACCAGGTCGAGCCAGGCCAGACCCTCTGGTCCATCAGCAAGCTATACGGGGTTCGTCTGGAGAGTCTGCGACAGGCCAACTCTCGGGAGAACGACCGGCTCCTGGTCGGAGAGAAGCTGCTCATTCCCCGCCATGGTTTGCCAGCTCTCCCCTCGGGTGGTTGGCTCGAGGTGACCCTTCCCGACGGTCGCAGAGCGTGGGCCCCGGTCGAGTCGTTGCTGGCTCCGGCGGGGCGCCCACTCACCCCACCCGAGTTGGTCGATCTGGCCCGGCGTCTTGTCGGCACCCCCTATCGCTGGGGCGGGGTCAGTCCCAACGGAGTCGATTGCTCGGGCTTCGTCCAGGAGGTCTTCCGGTTGGGGGGCTACGATCTGCGCCGCACCGCCGACCTTCAGTTCGCCGACTCCAGCGAAGTGCCGCGCGAAGAGATGCAAACAGGAGATCTGCTGTTCTTCAGTACCTATGAGCCGGGTCCATCTCACGTCGGCATCTGTACCGCACCCGGGCGCTTCCTGCATGCCAGCTCCAGCCGGGGAGTCGTGGAGTCGAGCCTGGATGAAAGCTACTTTGCCGAGCGCTTTCTGGGCGTCCGGCGCATCCGCGAGTGGCAAACTCCCCGGGTAGAAGACCCGCAGGCTCAACGCGCGGACTGATTCTCAGCGACACCAGGAACAGTGTCTCAGCCGAAAGGGCTGAGGCTCGCGACTGTAGAAGGCCCTGGCACCGATCTCTGGAGGCGTCTCGTGTACTGTCCGGCGTGCCGGAAAAATAGCGGGAATTTCTTGCGCGACTGCCCCGAATGCGGAGGCCGGCTGATGCCGGGGAGGCTCGGTGAAGCCGCTCCCCCCGGGAATGGCAAGCGGCGCATTTCCCTGCGCGCACCGGAGAAGCAGAGAGTCGAAGAGAAGTGCGACAGTACTTTCCGTGAGAGCGCCAACCCGATGGCGGTGCGGGAGGTGGGCGGTCTGGCACCGTCCGAGGGTCTGCCCGGTTATGAGCTGCTGGAACTGCTTGAGTTCACACGCCGCGAGGTGGAGGACGCAGCAGAGAGCATGCAGCAACAACTGGCCGAGCACTCTGACGCCGACCCTTCGGCAAAGATTCGTGTCATGCAGAAACTGCGCGCCGCCCGACGAGACCTGGAGAAGCGCGTCATCGTGCGAATCGACATCGCCCGGCTGCAGTTCGAAGAGCTGGCCCAGAAGGAAGCTCGCCCGGTCGTGGAAGGGATCAGCAAGCGCTGCGTGGTGATGGATCAAGAGATCAAACAGCTGCTCGACCAACTCTCTACCCTGCTCGAGACGTAAACGGAGGGCCCTCGCCAGCCCTGGTCGAAGCGGTTCTCCCGCGCATTCGCGCTGCACTCCCTCGCGAGCAGGAGGACCCATGTCCGAAGCCGGCACCAAGAACGCTCAGGAAGAGCAGCTCCAAAAGCTGCAAGAAGAGAACCTCTTGCTCCGAGAGCAGCTTTCCGCCTATTCCAGCGGAAACATCGATCTCAAACTGATCGAATCCAACCAGTTTCTGAAGGCCGAGTGCGAGCGACTGCAGGGCGAGTCGAGAGCTGTGGGCGAGAAGAACGTGGACCTCGTGCTCCAGCTCGAAGACCTGGAAGACAACCTGCGAGCCAGCCAGGGACGCGAGAGCCAGCTGAACGGTGAGTTGGAAGCACACAAGAAGAAGCTCGAAGAGGCCCAGAAGGCCCAGGACGAGCGCCAGCAGACGTTTCAGACCCGGCTGCTGGAAGCCAGCACCGAGCTGGCCGACCTGCAGTCTCGAGTGACCGAGCTGGAGGCGGACCTGCGCAGCCGCGAGGGAGCCCTGGACGCTGAGAAGGCCCGAGCGACCAGCCTGGAAGAAGGGAAAATCAGCCTCAGCGCGCGAGTACAGGAGTTGGAGGCCGCCCAGGCCGAGCTCAAGGCCCAGCTAGAGGTCGCTCAGCGCCGTCTTAAGGAGCTTGAGAGCGAGAAGACCCGGGCTGACGATCTGGACAAGAAGGCCCACGAGCTCGCTGCCCAGCTCCATGAGAGCGAAGAGCACCTGCAGGGCTTGCGCGACTCGAGCAAGGCCGAGGGCGAGAAGCTGCGCAAGACTAAAGACGAGCTGGAAAGCGCCCGGGCCGAATCGGCCCGGCTCCAGAGCGAGCTCTCTTTGAGCCAGCAGGAGACCGAGCGTCTCAAAACCGAGTTGGCCGCGCAGGGACGAGATCTGACCCAGAGCCAGGCCCGGGTGCAGACGCTCGAGAGCAACATCTCCGAGCTCAAGCAAGTCGTTCTCGAGGGCGGCAGCCGGGCGGAGTCGCCCCAGGCCGAGACTCCCTCAGTGGCCGGCGAGAGCTTCAGCGGCTCGCCCCAGGAGGTGTTGACAGCGGCCATGACCGAGGTTCTCGGCAGCACGGGCCAGGTACTGGTCAACCGCGTCTACTACCGCTGCGGCATCGAGCCCGAGTCCACCGATGCAGATGAGTTGGACCTGGTCGTGAAGAGCCTGGATGATACCGCCGCCCGACTGGTACAAAGTCCCGAGCAGCGTAGCCGCCTCACTGCCTTGCTTGAGGAGTTCCGTCAGTCGCTCTCGAGCGGGACCGCGCGGGTTACGCTCAGCGCCCGCCCGACCGAGACCGAGAAATCGGAAGAATCCCGCCCGGCCGTCCGCTTGCCCGAGCCCGAGGTGACAGCCCCCAAACCAGAGCCAAAGCCCGAGCCAGCCAGGACTCCTCCAGCCCCTGAGCCTGAGCCCGAACCCGAAGTCACTGTCCAGGCTTCTACACCGGAGCCGAAGCCAGTACCCGAGGTGAGCCTCCGGGCGCCCGAGCCCGAGCCACAGCGTGAGGCGGCGGAATCGGCAGACAGCTTCCTATCCCGGCTCGAAGCTGCCGAACCGACTGAGAAGCCTGCAGAAAAGGAAGAGCCCGTCTACCTTTCTGCCACCGATCTGCTGGCCAAGCTCGAATTGGAGGACAACCAGGATAGCGAAGCCGCCGCCAAAGTGCTTGAGACGGCCAGCCACGACGTTCACACTCACGAGGCCGAAGTTGAAGAGGAGTCAGAAGTAACTCATGCGGTGGAGGTCCTTGACTTCCCACCCGATCCCAACCCTCTGGAGGTGACCCAAGACGCCACCTTGCTTGCCGAGGTCGAGAAGGGCATGACCATGCTCAAGCATCTGAACATGGATGAGTCGTTCGAGTTCTTCTCCAAGCTCCATCAAGACCACCCCAACGTGGCCCAGGTGGAGGCCGGGCTGTTCTACAACTACGCCAGCTTCTCGTGCTGGATGGAAGCTTATGAAATCGGGCGCCGCATGCTGCCGGTGATGATCCGCACCAAGGACAACGCTCAGTTCGTCACCACCATGACCACCGTGCTCAACGAGCGCATCGGTCAGTCGCGCAGCATGGCCGAGAAAAAGAGGTGCCTGCTGGAGCTAGCCGAGCTCCATCTAACTGACTCCGAGCAGGCGGTCGACTATCTGCGGCGCGCCAAGCGTATTCCCAATCCTATCCGCGGAGAGGGGCGCATCGACTACTACCTCACCTGCCTGCTGGCCGGAACGCCCGAAGACCGCTCCACTTACGTGCGCAATTACATGGGCAGCGTGGCCGACTCGGAACGGGTGTTCACGCACCTCGACGAAATCTACAAAGAGAACCGCCATCGAGCCCAGGCCCCCGTGGCCCGAGCTATCGTGGCCCTGGGCAAGGGCTCGGCCGAGCGGGCCCAGGCGGCCGAGGTCGAGGCTGGAGCCCCGCTCGCTCCGGTAGAGCCCGACCCTGACCTGCTCGAGCAGAACTGGAGCAAGGCCGAGCCCGGAATTCTCAAGCTCTTCCTGGACAACCTGATCACCAGGGCCAAGGTGAGCGCTCGCTTCCCCGCTCCGCGCTTTCACGAGTGGCTCGACCAGAGTAAACCCGCTCCCGATGGCTGGAAACCGAAGGTGCAGGCCAATGAGGATAACGATGCCATTTTCAAGTTGGGTCGCCTGACCGTCCACCGCTATGAGGGCCCTGATCGCTTCATGGTCCGGGCCGCCCCCGAGCCGGAGGTGACGCTGATCGTCAACCAGCAGGCCGAGTCGCTGCCCGAGGGACAGTTGCGCTTCTTCCTCCTCAGCGCGCTGTTCCAGGTCAAGCGTCGCCACCTGCACCTCTACCGGGCCGCTGAGGCGTTGGACGACGAGGGGCGGGTGCGCCTCTTGCTTGCCTGTCGCGATCACGTGCTGCAGTCCGGAGTGGACATCACCGATGCCCTCACCCGCAAGATCGATGGCTTCAGTGCCGCCACACCCGACTTCTCCAAGTCATTGCAGACTTTGCTCGAGCAGCTCTACGAGCACACTCTGAGCGACGAATTCGACCAGCTGCGTGAGTTCATGTTCGATCCGGCGCCCTTCCGCGAACAGCTCGAGGGCGCTGCCGACCGCTTCGCGACGCGGTTGGTGGGGCTCTGCCAGGCATCCTATGCCGCTGCCTATGAAAGCCTGACCGACCACGATCTGCTCGAAAAGGCTCGCCGGGACGGCTTCCGAGTGCTCTACCGTAAGCCACCCGAGACCCATCGCGAGGCCCGCCTGCGCTTGCAGCGCATCTGGCTCGGTCCCCTGCTGCGGGCCCACCAGTAGACTCAGAGTTGTAACAAGCCGGTAATCCTCTCCGACCGGCCGCGCGGTTATCCTCGCAACCAGTTCAACCAACTGGTGGAGGATCCCATGCTGGTAACCCCTGTCGCGCCGCCCCAGGCACTATGGTCACGCCGTCCCACCCTCTCAGCCCCCGAAGTAGGCATCCGGGAGTCGGCCGACCAGGTCCAGCTGAGCGCCACCTTCCCGCGCCAGGAGGCTGCTGCCCGCACCTCCCCCACCACGCGGTCCCCCGTGGCCGCCCCGCAGGCTTTGCTGGCCTCAGTACCCACCACCCTGACCGAGGAGATGCCCACTGCCCTCAAGGGGGCTCCCCGGACCAGGTTCTCTCTGCAGATCGACGACTACCACGGAACCCTGGTGCTCGATCCCTACCGCTGGCTGGAAGACTCCAACTCGGCCGAGGTGCAGGCCTGGGTGAGCTCGCAGAACAACTACACCAAGGGCATTCTGGAGGCGGTCCCGGGTCGCGAGGCAATCGCCAGCCGCCTGCAGCAGCTGATCACCATCGGCGGCCTCTCTTCGCCCAGCGTGCACGGAGAGCGACTCTTCTTCCAGAAGCGCGACGGCAATCAGAACCAGCCCGTGGTCTATGTGCGCGACGAGAAGGGCGAGCGACCCGCGCTCGATCCCAACCAGTGGAGCCAGGATGGCACCGAGGCCCTGGACTGGAATTACCCCAGCAAAGACGGCCGTTACGTTGCTTATGGACGCTCCTCGGGCGGCGACGAGCGCAGCACGCTGCGCATCCTGGACGTGGAGACGGGTCAGCTCTTGCCCGACGAGATCCCCAACACCCGGGCCTGTAGCCTGGCCTGGCTGCCCGACGGCAGTGGTTTCTATTACACCCGCTACCCCACTCCGGGCAGCGTGCCTCCGGGCGAGGAGAACTACCACCGCCAGGTCTATTTTCACCAGCTGGGCACCGACAGCGCCAGCGATCCGTGCATCTTCGGCGAGGGACTCGAGAAGGAGCACTGGCCGAACCTTCAGCTCTCCCCCGACGGTGATCACCTGCTCATCACCACCTCCAAGGGCTGGACGGCCACCGACGTGCACGTCCTCGACCGGCGCACCAACGAGCTGAAGACCATCGTCAGCGGCGAAGCCGCCACCTTCGAGGGCATGGTGGCCGATGGCCAGCTTTACCTCAAGACCGACTCCGGGGCCCCGCGCTACAAGCTCCTCAAAGTCGACCTCGAGCACCCCGAGAAGGAGAAGTGGGCCGAAGTGCTGCCCCAGACCGAGGGCACGCTGGAAGGCTTTGACATCGTCAACGGCCAGTTGATCGCAAGCTACCTCGAGAACGCGAGCTCGAAGCTGTATCGCTCCGACCTCAACGGGCGCAGCCAGAGCGAGCTGCCCCTGCCCACGCTGGGCACCGTGGCGGGGCTGTCCAGCTCGGAGGACGGCAAGCTCTACTACAGCTTCAGCTCTTTCAACATGCCCCCTACCGTCTACGAGGTAGACCTGAAGAACGGCGCCTCCACCAGCATCTGGGGCAAGGTGGATGTGCCCGGCTTCAACCCTGACGACTACCAGGTCTCGCAGCAGTGGTACACCAGCAAGGACGGCACCCGGGTGCCGATGTTCCTGGTGCACAAGAAAGGCATTGAGCTCGACGGCGACAACCCCACGATTCTCTACGGCTATGGCGGCTTCAACGTCAGCCTGACCCCGAGCTTCTCCAAGAGCAACCTGCTCTGGCTCGAGAACGGCGGCGTCTACGCCCTGGCCAACCTGCGTGGCGGCGGCGAGTTCGGCTCGGAGTGGCACGAGGCCGGCATGCTCGACCGCAAGCAGAACGTGTTCGACGACTTCCACGCGGCCGGCGAGTGGCTGGTGGAGAACAACTACACCCGCCCCGAAAAACTCGGCTGCTACGGCGGCTCCAACGGTGGGCTCCTGATCGGCGCCGCCGTGACCCAACGCCCCGACCTGTTCAAGGCCGCCGTCTCGGCCGTGCCGCTCCTGGACATGCTGCGCTACGACCAGTTCAGCATCGCCCAGCTCTGGATCCCCGAGTACGGCACGGCCCAGAACCCCGAGCAGTTCCCCTACATCTACAACTACTCGCCGTATCAGAACGTCAAGGACGGCGAGCAGTATCCCTCGGTGATGATCATGAGCGGCGCCGGCGACAGCCGCGTCGACCCCCTGCACGCCCGCAAGATGGCCGCCCGCCTGCAAGCGGCCACGGGCTCGAACGAGCCCATCTTGCTCCGCGAGGAAAGCAAGGCTGGCCACGGGGCGGGCAAGCCGGTCTCCAAGGTCATCGAGTCGGAGACCGACCGCTTCAGCTTCTTCTCTGATCGGCTGGGGCTGCGGGTGGGGGAAAATCGTACCGACGTCGAGCCGGCCAGGGGGTAAACTGAGGGCACAGGTTCTCCGAACCCGCACGAAGGCCCGCGAGGGCGGCGTCGCTCTTACCCGGGGAACCTACATGGGGCCACTTCGATGGCGCCCGGACTGGGTTTGCGGGGCGGCTGGTGGCTTTAATGATCACCGATTGATCACCGTTTCCGGCTCGGCGTGGTTGAGCCATTCTTGAGACTACCCACCGGACGCAGTCTCTTGTCTCCCAGGAGGGCCGCCCCCAACCTGGCGGTTGCGTCCCGCTGCGCGTCCTGTGGCGGGTGATAGCAGGTCTCCAGATTCCACTCCAGCCCGCGAAGTTGTTCGAGTTCTCCACAGGCCGCCAGCGGAAAACTTCCTATTTTGCTGGCATCGCCGATGAAATCGAAAGCACATGAAGGACTGGCC
>JAANMU010000055.1_pt1 | contig 126830 bp, 95 predicted proteins | sample 7279701 | NCBI WGS metagenome assembly JAANMU01 (sample SAMN14094539, study PRJNA606508) | bioreactor metagenome | isolation source: A lab-scale SPAN reactor treating ammonium-rich wastewater day 57 | place: Ireland: Galway | collected 2017-03-13
CACGATCGGCGGCACTCTTCAACCACGTCCCATCGCCGATGAAGCGCATGTGGATGAGCGCCGGGCCAGCGTAGGCCTTTGTCCTCTCGCCGAGTACACAAATGGACTAAAGCAGGTATACGGAGAAAAAGCGAATTGGTAAGCATCCGCGCATAAGATGGTTTATGTGAATGGTAGCCTTGGCCGCGCCAGGTTTCCATCGATGGCTGCGGGCACCATTGCGTTCGCGAATCTCTCCGCACTCTGCTCGTTGCCTCCATCGACGATCCGCCGTCGGTCCCCCGGCATCGCGCTTCTCCGTTGCACACGCTGAATCGGAACGCCTAAAATTCGTCTTGTGCGATAGCTTTCAACTTCAGTCACGTCGCCCCATTTTCGAAAAAATATGCAGCTGGGCGTTGGAAAGCGCCTGCAGCAAGCAATGACTATTGTAAGTTTGCCCGCAGGGGAGGGCGAACTTGACTGCCAGATTAAGAACTTCGCCGCTCCAGATGCTGCCCGCGACAGGGCGAATTTAGCCAACAGAGCATCGATTGTGACAACCTCATCGCAGCCTGGCGAACAAATCATCGTATTTGTGAGTTCCACGTCCGTCGACATGGGCGAGGCCCGCGAACTCGCCACGGAAACTCTGAGGAGCGCCTTCACCAAGGTGATTTACCATGGCGAAGACGGCGATATGAAGCAATCTTCGCAGCTCATATACCAGAAGCTGCGTGAAAAGATCGCACAAAGTGATTTTGTGTTTTGCATTATCGGGTTCCGTTACGGCTTTGAGCCCGCGGAACCCATCACCGAACGAAGGAGATCGTATACCCAGCTTGAATACGACCTGGCAAAAGAGATGAATAAGGAAGTGGTCGTACTGGTGGCGAAGGAGAACACGCCTTTTGAGGAGCTGGCCCGCAACGCGGCTGGAGAAACTGCCGAAACGCTGGAGTTGCAGCGGGAGTTTCGCCGCGAGATTCTGGCTCCGCAAAACAAGGATATTAAAGAATTCGAAACGCTGGAGGAGCTGCGCGAACATCTCCGGCACGGAATCCAGCTCAACGTGAAGCGCCCGCGCACTCCGCAGCCCCGCGATGGCCGGAAAGAAATTGGGCAAGCGGAGACGTTTATTGCCAGAGACTGGATTGTGGAGCGGTTCGAGTCGTTTCGGACGCGGCCGGAACTGGCGCACTCCGGCGGCGTGTTTGTCGTGTGTGGTCCCTCCGGGGTGGGCAAGACGGCGCTACTGACGCATTGGTCGGCGCAGACGAACTCGGCAAGTTTCTTCTTCCGCCATCTCGATCTCAATCGGCCAAACGAGATGCTGCGGAGCGTGATGTACCAGCTAGGAAGCAAGTTCTACCTCGATGCGGATCTGGAGCGGCTGCCCCTGGAGCAGTGGCCGGACAAGTTTCGTAGTGCCCTGGCTGCGTACTCGCGGAGAGCAGGCGAGCCGCTGCTGGTATTTATCGATGCAATCGATGAATGCGCCGACCGCAAGGAGTTGCTACGGCTGCTGCAGCCCAGCCTGCCGCTGCCGCCGGGGGTGTTTCTGGTGCTTTCCGAGCGGGGAGAAGAACCGCCGCGCGACCTGGTTCGATCGTTTCCGCGGGATTGTATTGAGAGTTTTGTAATCCACCCCAACGCAGCCCGCAATCTGGAGGACGTAGACCGCTATTTCCGTCAACGGCTCGGCGACAAGGCAACGGGCGCCGATGCGTTTCAACTGGCGCGTACCTGCGGCGGCGTGTTTCGCATTGCGTATTGCCTGAGCGAAGACCTGGTGCAAGGCAAGCTGAGCGTGGCAGAAGCGTTGCAGATGTCGTCGAAATGGGCCGACTCGGAGGCCACGGAGCGTTTGAGCCGGTTCTATCACGAATCGTGGGAGCGCATCTGCCGGCTCGCCGACGAACGGCCGGGCGAGGCCGAAGCGCTCATGGAATTGCTCGGATTCGCGAGCGTGGTGATGGATTGGATCGATGAAGACGAGCTGTTCCGCATCTTGCAGCGAACCGAGGAAGTCGGTTGCCAATGCGTCGATCTGCGCAGCCGGCGTGGAACGATTCGTTGGGACGACGATTTGGTGTACGGCCGACGGCTGGAGAACCTGGGATGGTTCCTCGATCGCCGCAGTTCGCAAGCAAACCCCGCTCGGCGGCTGGTGCGCATAGCACACTCCAGTGTTCACGATTTTGTCTGGAGCGGCAACGGATTGGACATGCGCAACCCTCTGGAAATGCAAAGCCGTTATCACGGGTGCATCGGCGAGTATTTCCATGATGCGGCGGAAGCCCCGGGGGGGTGGAAAGCCGTGAGCCATTATGGCCGCAGCTACACAACCCGCCACTTGCTGCGGTGCGGCAAGCCCAAGAGTTTGGAGTGGAGCCAGCAAATCCTGACATCGTTGCCCTTTCTGGAGGCGCGATTTCGCGATTGAGCCCGCCGGAGCGTGTCCAAGTTCCGTTCCGTTCCGCGCCGCGCGCTCGCCGCTCACTTCAAGCGGCGGCGCAGTTCGTCTTCGGCTTCGAACCAGAAATCGCGTCCGCCTGATTCGGGACTGCCCGCATCGAGCCATTTGCGGTGTGCCAACTCGCGGATGTGATCTTCCGGGATGATGACCGGCGAGGGGCTGACCTCGGGAGCAGGAGCCGTCGAGGGGGTTTCGCTTGAGGACGTCGCCGGTTCCATCGACGACTTGGCGGTTGCCGCAGCGACAGGCCCGGGCTGGGCGTGCGGTCCTCCCGCGGCGCTGATCCGCACTCCTTTCTGTTCGTGCCATTCATTATCGGGGCCGAGGGTGAGTATTAGTTCGTCGACTCGCATCCGCCCATATTGGTCGTGAAACGAGCGGTAAGCCACGGCGACCCATTCCGATGTATGAACCAACGTACGAAAAAACCGCAAGTGGGGGCCGCGTTCGATGAATACGTAGTCCTTGGCGACCGCCGGCGCGGATTCGAGCTGTTCGGCTGGCCGCATCAGAAAAATCGAGCACGTTTCTTGCTCCTTGGCGCGCAACGGCATCCATCGGCAGGCCTTTTGAATCAGGGCCACCTCGCGTTCCTCTTGAATCTGCAGCTTGCGAATGGCGAGATCGGCATGTTCTCGCACGGGATCGGGCGGCGATTCGGCCGGGGGAGGCGGCTGATACGGCAACCGTTCTTCCACCACAATTCGATGACGGCCATCCGGCAAAGACACGACCTGCAGGATGTGATCTTTGAGGGGTGGTTTGAACTTGCGCGACCAAACCCTGGCGTGAAGTTTGTCCACCGTCAGCAGCGTGCACGCCTTGGGGAATTCGTCGGCCATTTTTTGCAATTGGGATCGGGCTTCGTCCACGGAGTCATAGAAATTCTTTCCCCGTTCATAGTTCCGGAGCAAAGGATGCCCCGCGTTGGGATGATTTCGCGGGGGGCGCCGTCGCCGTGGGTGGTCGTTCAGTTCGCGTTCCAGCTTGGTCGCGACCACGGCATGCCGGCCATTCCGCTCCTCAACGGTCAACTCGCAAAAATTCCCGAGGTAGCCCCGCTCTTGTTCTTCGGGCGTGATTTCATAGCCGGATATCCACAGCACCAGCCGGTCGAGGCGCTCTTCGCTGCTGCGGAGGACAAGAAAGCGTTTCTTCAGGGCTAGCAGCGTTTCGAGCGCGCGTTCGCGCTGAGGGTAGCTAGCCACTCCATTCAGCACGGGTCGGATGAGATGGCTGTGAACGGCGGCGGTTTGTGGTCCATTGTGGCCTTTGGGTTTCGTCATCGTCAAAGGTTCTCCGGTACGTATAGTGCGAGGTTGCCGCGGTCATCGGCGATGGCGATTTGCCGGTTTGGCAGTACCTCGAGCGCCGCGATCCGCACGTCACACTCCATTGCCGCAACTCGGCGCGGCTCGTCGAGCAACCAGACTTCAATGTGCGCTCCCGCGGCCAAAGCCACGGCGTTGCGGCCGGGAATGGCCGAAAGACTTTGCACAGGGCCCGCCATGGCCTGAAACGTCATCACCGGCGATTGACGTTCGATGTCCCACAAAATGATCTTTCCCTGGGCATCCGCCGAAAGCAATTTGTCGCCGCAGGGCAACAGACACAGGGCCATCACGGCGCTTTGGTGCCGCTCCAACACCAGCCGCGGCCCAGGCGCGCTCAGCGAGTGCAGGCTGATCGTGCGGTCGTCGCTGCCGGCGGCGAGCCAATCTCCCCGCGCCGCAAGGCAGCGGACAGGGAAACGGTGTCGCTCGCTGCTGATGGGGTGAAACGTGCCCGCTTGAAAGTCGCACAGGTAAACATGTCCGTCATGACCGGCCGCGTAAACCGTGAGTTCGCTTGCCGCCGCGGGCGAAACCAGGCATTCGATGCGCGTTGGCATCATGATGGCGTGAAGTTCCGGTTCTGACCGCCGCCAGCAAACAAGGGAAAAATCGGCCGATGCCGAGAACGTGGTCCCCTCGTCGGCGCCGGCAGCGAGGGCAGAAACGGCGCCGTGGTGCAATGACTTTTTAGCTTGCCGCACGCCGGCCGCATCGAAGCAAAGCACCTCGCCGCTGTCCGTTCCGGCCAACAGCAGCGATCCTGTCGGCACGGCGGCCAGATGCGTGATTCGTCCGTCGTCGGAGTTCGCCTGTGGCTCGCGGCTCCCACCCGCAAACCGGGCACGCACGTGCCCCGACGAGGTACCGACCGCCACGCCGCCCGTCGCGTCGAGCGAGGCCAGGGCCAGAATGGCGCCATCCTCGCGCGGCAGTTCCCGCACGTCTTCGACCACTGCGAAGACCGAGCCGTCTTCGCAACCGATGAGTGCCGTACCGTCGGGAGAGAGCAGGGCCAGGGACAAGATCGGTCGCGACACGCTAGCCACCTGCACCGTGCTGGCATCGTTGGGGTGGTGCCGCCAGATTTCGCCATTGAACGACGTAATCCAAAGGGCACGGGCGTCCTCCGACCACGCGACGGCAGTGGGAAAACCAGCCACTTCCAGCAATACGCGGCGCTCGCCGCTGGAGGGACGCAGCAGCAGGATTTCGCCGTCATCGAATCCGGCGGCGAGCCACTCTCCCTGGCCGATGCAGGCCAGCGCGGTGACGGCTGCCCCGAGGCTAGCGACCAGTCGCCGTTCGCCTGGGTGCGAGATGTCCCACGCGAAAATGTTCCCTCGCTCATCGCCCAGATAAACGAGTTGATCGCCGTCCGAGGCGGCGAGCGATTCGATGGCGGCTCCGTCCCCCGGATGGGAAACGGTGTCGCGACTTTCCAACTGCAAGGCAACAGTCTGACCGTCGAGGCAGCCATAAACAAGAAGCGGCGACTCGCCAGGGATGACAACCATGGAACGCACGGCCGCGTTGCCGCGCAGCGGGGCCCCCAATTCGGCCCCCGTTTCCGGATCGAGCCGGAAGATCGAGCCGCCGCTCGTGGCCGCCCAAAGCGAGCGTTGCGAGCCAGCGCCGGTAGCTGCCAGAGTGGTAATGGCACCGGCCGTTGACCAGCCCCAGTTGGCGCTCACGCGGTGCACCAAGGGATTAAGCCGCCGAAACCAGACTCGATCCTGCGGCGCGGCGCCGGCAACGGCATCGTGATGAACGGCGCTATTCAAGGGTTCATCGGCCGCCAGCGACCAAAGTTGGCCTGGATCGCGCGCCAAAACGTGCGAGCGCGAGCGAAGAAACGCTTCGTAATCCCTCAGTCGGTCGCGCTGTTTGGCGGTTCCCTGCGTCGACAATGCCAGGGCAGACCGGATGTCTTCCAGCACCGCATGAATTTCAACGCTTGCCATTGGCGACCACTCTTCGCTTTCGGTCAAACACCATCACAAACAAGATCGTACGGCAGCGACACGGCGGACCGAGGGCGCCCCAGGCATCAACTCCATTGGCGCAACTGGGGTCTGGCCCAGTACAAACGGACGACCAGCATTACTCTCAACTCGGACCACGCGCAAACGGACGTTTACGCCGCAAACTTCGTCGCGGCTTGTGGCGATGCCAGCAGGCACGAAGCTAATCCTGCCGCGTGCTGGTTGATGTCGAGCGTCTGCCAGCGAATGAAGTCGTGCGTCGGGTAACGCCATTGCCTGGACCACGAACGTTCGAAGAAGCAGAAAAGACCCGCGGGCAAATACCACTTTGCCCGCGGGCAGGTTGTGCCGTTTTACGTACGCCGACGGTTTCCGTTTAATCCAAGCCTCAGTCTTTAAGCCGACTTGCTCTGCCATTGAGCTATCCCCGCACGCGATGGGAAAAGCGGGGAATTGGACTTGAACCAACATCAGTCGGCGAATGGTACTTGGAACTCGATTCGGCGATCGACACGCATTCTCAAGCTGGAGTGAGAGCCTGAAGCTTAGCGCCTGCCTCTACCGATTGGGCTACCCCGACGCGACGCAAGAATGTCGGGGGCAGGACTCGAACCTGCACTGACAGCGCACATCAATCTGAACTTCAATCTCAGCTTGCACTCACATCTCAATTTTAGTTGGTCTGGAAGACGTACTTCAAGATCGCCTCGCCGATCCGCTGTTGCTCGACGTCCATGCCGTTGGCCTCTTCCCGCGCGAACTTGACGGCCTCCTGCAGTTTACGCACGCGTTCGAGCAGTTCGTTCTTCTCTTTTGCGGGGATCGCGCCGCTGAACTTGACGGTGGTCCAATAACCAACGATCACGTCTTCGGTGTACGTTTCCACCTGTGCGGGGTGCTCTTTCGTCGCTTCGGCTTTCACATGATTCTTGAGCACCTTCTTGGTCTTGGTTGTCTGGTACGACTCCGAAGCGTAATGGTCCACGTCGGGGTTGTAGTTCCAGGCTTCGCCCGGATCGAGCGTGGGCAGCTTGTCGACGAACGTATGAATGTCGACCAGTTGTTTTTCGAGAAACAGCAGCGTGGTGACGGGCACGCCCTTCAGCACGGCGTGACCATCGACGACAACGTCGGCCTGGGCCCGGCAGTTCGCAAAATCCTGGGTAGCGACCACGTCGAACAGATCGGTTAGCGCGGCCACCACGTTGTGAATCGCGTCGGCCACGCGAAGTTGCACCAACTTCTTCTCCGCGGGAAGTTGCTCGCCTTCGTCGTCTTTGGGTTTGTACGTGCGACTGATGCCTTCCAGCAAACCCGCTTTCTGCAGGCTTTGGTAAACCTCGGTGATTGTCTTGTGCGCTTGCGTTTTTTTGCCCGCGGCAATGGCAATGATTTGATTCAGCTTGGGCACGTTTGATCTCCTGACACCTGACGAGACTTGGATACGATGACGTGAACTTGAGACACCATTTGCGCAGCCCGGGTTCAGAGGGCAGGGGCCGGCCACGCCATCGATTCTGAATCGCCGCGGCGCGGGAGAAAAGAAAAATATTCCGCTGTCGCTGGATTGCTCAGTCGCCCGCGTAGAAGCACCCCAGCAGTTTCTCTTGGTCCGCGAGGTACCACCAGCATTCGCCGAAGGAGTGCTGGGCAAACTCGCCCTGGAATCGCAGGTGCAGGTCGGGAGCGGAATCGAGAGCAGGCCACCAGCGGGGTGTTTCATCCAGTCGCAGCGGGCGTGGGCTGTCCACCAAGGCCAGGGGTCCGCCGGCTGTCGCGACCTGGGCCCGGCGTTTGAGGAACTGCGTCGCCGCGGGTGGCGAAATGCGGCAGCGAACAAACTCGCGGCGATCGTCGCGCGACGCATATTGCGCGTAGTCAAAATCGGTTCCGGCCGAGGGCACTTCGTGTCGGGGCGTCAGCAGCGCGGCAACTTCTTCGGCCGCCAGGCCGCTGCGTTCGGTGCGGCCGATGGCTGCCAGGCCCAAGGCGACGAGCACGATGACATGAATCAGCAACGCGCCCACCGCGGCGCCCAGCAGACCGTCGGCTGCCCGCTGCCAAAGCCGCGCGCGGTAGCGGAAGTTGGCGGCGCCGACGAACCAGGCCGCGAGGAAGATGGCCGCGTATCCCCATTGCCACACCAAGAAAGTGCTGGCAATCAGCGCCAGGCAAGTTGCGGCCGCAACCAACTGCCGCGGGGACAAGCAGTTCAATTCGCTGCTCGCTTGGTGTTTTCGCCGGCGTTGTCGGGGGGCGTTGCATTCATGCCCGGCAAGCCTTCGCGAATGCGCTGGGAAAATTCGGGGTTCAGTTCGGCGTTTTTAGCGATCTCGGTGATTCGCGAGCGGGCGCGCAGTTCGTCGAACGGCAGCGAGGTATCGACGAGTCCCACGGAGTACAGGTAGCGGTCGATCATTCCATTGATCAAATGCCGGACATCGAATCCACCTACGCGTCCGGCCTTGTTGGCGTACCGCACAATGTTGATGGTGCAACTGTCGCTGAGCAGGTGGTACCACTCGGGCCGATCGGCCAGTTCGTTGATGCGGGTCATGTAGACCAAAAACAGGTTGCGGGCGCGCTGGGGCGAGGCGAGGATGCGGTACAAGAACACGTTTTCGTCGCGGTGGTTGGTTCGCAGTCGCACCACGTCGCGTTCGTCGCCCACCACGTAAAACAGTTCGAACTGTTTGAACATCGAGGCGATGGGCTGGAAGGATTCGCCAACCTCGGGCCGCGTTTCAATCGAAATGCAGACCGGCGGGCCGTTGTCGAAGTTGAAGCTGACGAAGGTATGCCCTAGCGGGCCGGGCAACCAGAACGAGATGAACAGATCGACGGAGGTGAGGTGGGACAGTTGCACTTCACGTTCTTCGTAGCGCACGTCGAAGTCGTCGCGGGTGCGAAAATAGAAATGCCGATAGCCGGTGATCCGGATGATGTCGCCTTCGATGATCGCTCGGGGTTTGACGGCGACTTCGGGCCGCCAGGGGCGATCGTCCGAAGGCTCGATGCTGATAAACCAGAACAGCACCGCCGCGAAGGCCGCGCCAAACGCCCAGCGGGCCACCCGCCGCGGCGTGATCCACAGCGCCCAAATGCCAAAGGCCGCGAAGACCGCCGCCAGCGCCAGCCGCGCCCAACCCCAGGGCAGGTTGGAGTAATAAATCGCCAGCGTGGCCCAGACGGCCATCAACCCGTACAGCAGATTGCGCAACACGGTTTTGGTGCGGCGCACCATGCGCAGCGACCACAACATGAAGCCTCTCCACCGATTGGGAACGGTCGATTCGGTCGTTTCTGTCGATTCCATTACGGCGCAACCTGGATAGGAAAGTATGGCGAAGAGGAGGCAAGAACGGGGCGGCGAGGTGCCATTGTATCACGCCCGCGGCAGCGCAGGAGGATCGCATTTGCGAAGGGATTTCCCGCGGCGATTCTGCCAACGGCCCGCAGAGAGCCCCTTCCGGCAGGGTTGCCGCAGAGATCATTGGTCATCGTGTTCGTCGTGGTTTTCCGGTTCGACGACGGGTTCCCCGGCAACATTATAGAACGTGCGGCCCAGGATGGTGCCCCAGGGCGCCCGGTCGAATGTAACGCGATGATAGCCGCCCGTGCGATCGACGGCTTCGCCGTTGGCGTCCCAGTAGCGCTTTTCGATGCGATTGCTCCGCGAGTCGTAGACGGAGGTGATTTTGGCGTAACCGTCGTGGCACAACGTTGGCTGATCATCGAGGCCGAAGCATGCTTCTTCGAGGCGATTGCCGCGGGCGTCGCAGGAGAACCTGACGACGGCGTAGCCGTGCTTGTGCAGCGTGGGCTGGCCGTTTACATCGAAAAACGCGTGTATAACGAGGTTTCTTCGAGCGTCGTAGGCCCTGCGATCAATCGCCCATCCTTCGTCGGTGAGCGTAGGTTGGCTGTTTTCATCGAAGAAAATCTGCTCGGTCAAGTTTCCCTGCGAGTCGAACGTGGCCGCGATACCCGCATAGCAATCTTTGAGCAATATCGGTTTCCCATCGACACCGAAATAGGAAGCGCGAATTGGATTGCCAACGACATCGTAAGCGACGGTGAGTTTGGAATGACCCTCGGGCATCAAGATAGGTTGGTCGTTGACGCCGAAGTACGCTCCCTCGATTAGCTTTCCCCGCAAGTCATACGATGCTCTCAGTTTCGCATAACCATCCGCATGTAGTGTGGGTTTGCCATCGACATCAAAGTACGCGACTTCGGTTCGATTACCTCGCGCGTCGTATGACATAGCGCCCTTCCAATAGCCGCCCTTCGCCATGGCAGGATTACCATTGAGATCAAAGTGCCGTACTTCGATCGCATTCCCCCAGTTGTCGTATGCTGCGGAAAGCCTTGTGTATCCATCCTTATGTAGCGTTGGGTTTCCTTGTAAATCGAAATAGGCAATTTCGATCTTGTTACCTCGTGCGTCGTAGGAAAACTTTACGCGTGAGTAGCCTCCTTGGATCAATGCTGGCTCTCCGTTCACGCCAAAATAGGTGACTTCGGTTGGATTGCCGCGCGGATCGAATTCGATGTTGATCTTTGCGTAGCCCTCTCGAACGAGTGTCGGATTGCCATCGATGCCAAAACATGCCTGTTCAACGTTATTGCCTCGCACATCAAATCCGAACGTGATCTTTGCGCAGTGATAAACTCCCAATGTGGGGGCGCCGTTCGTGTCAAAATACGCTACTTCAACCAGATTGCCTCGCGAATCGTAATTGCATGTAACTTGGGAGTAGCCGTTGTTGTTCAGTGTTGGCTGGCCGTCGCTGTCAAAGTATGACTGGCAAATTCTGTTTCCGTGCGCGTCGAAAGTGGATGCCCCCTTTGCGTACCCGTCTTTTTGCAGAATCGGCAGGCCGTCGGTGCCATAGTATTCAAACTCGATCTCGTTGCCGTAGGCGTCGTGCTTCATCGACACCTGAGCGTAGCCCTGCTTGTGCAGCGTGGGTTGGCCTGTCGGATCGAAGCACGCCAGTTCAGTCACCTCGCCCCGCTGGTTGAACCGCCGGGCGAGTTTGGCGTAGCCGTCCCTATGGAACGCAGGCTGGCCCTGCGCGTCGAAATACGATTCTTCAACCGGGCAGCCCCATTCATCCCGCTCCATGATGACACGGGCATATCCATCCACGTGTAAGACCGGCTGCTCTTCGGGCCCCCAATAAGTGTATTCGCGGGGATTTCCAAACTCGTCGAGGACAACTTTCGCCTGCGCGAATCCCAGACTGCAAATTACGGGTTGGCCGTCGGCCTGCAGAAACCCCCAGCCGACCGCGTCGCCTTGGGCGTCGTAGTGATCGATCGTGGACGCCACGCCGTTCTTTTGCGTGATGCGGTTGCCGTCGGCGTCGAGGTACCAGGTTTGCGTTGCCTGTCCCCGCTCGTTGCGGTGGTAAGCCTCGCCGTAGTTTCCCAGGGCATCTTGTTGCGGGGTATTGAAGGCGTCGCGGACGTACCGGCGGGCGACCACGAAGCCGCGCTCGTTCAGGGTGAGCAGATGCCGCACCACGGTGGTGCGGCGACGTTTCAGCTCGGCCAACGTTTCCAGGCCAAGCCCCGTGCCGCCGGCGAAGCCGAAGCCGGCGCTGGCCGTGTGATCTTCGTGGGTGAAGTCGACCGTGCGGCCGTCGGGGCTGTAGTTTTGGCGGCGAAGCACGGAGCCGTGGCGATTGCGCAGGATGAGGGCGTCGATCGAGCCGTCGCTACGGTAGGTCACGTCCCACTGGCATACGCCGTCGTGGTCCGGGTTGGGCAGATCGTGCCCGTTTACGCGCACCACGCGCTGCACGCGGCCGCCACGGCTCTCCAGCCGGTAACTTGCTTGGCGGTGTTGGAGCTTGCGGGCGTCGAGTTCTCCAATCCCTTCGGGGATTCCCCACCTGAATACGAAATCGCGAAAGTGGGCCACCGTGGTGGCGCGGCGCAGGCGTTCTTCCTGGCGGTCGCGGAGTTCGTTGAGGGGGCAGCCCAACAGGGCCGCGGCAAATCGATCGCGGGCGAGTTCGCGCAGTTCGTGCTCGATTTTGGTTTGCACCTCGACGACGGAGGCCCCGGCGGGTTCTTTGATTTCCAGTGCGGCGTCGGGGCCTTCGCCGACAATCCGTTGTTCGATTACTTCCGGTGGATAGGCCGTGGTGGGGTCGCCCTCGACGAGGAGGCAGAGGATGCGTTCTGCCCTGCCCCAATGCTTGAACAGGCTGATTTCTGCCCTGACCCAGCGGGAATGGGGCGTGCCTGGCGAACAGACGACGATCAAGAATCGGGAATGCCACAGGGCGTTCTTGATTTCGCGCGAGAGATCATCGGCGGCGGTCAGTTCGGTGTCGTCGACAAACACGGGCCCCAGGCGCGGCGCAAAACCTTTGTGGACCAGCGCGGGGGGCGTTTCGAACAATTCGAGTGTTTCTTGCAGCCAAGCGGCCCATTTCTCGTCGGGGTCGCGATGCCGATAGCTGACAAAGGCGACGTACTTGGTTTGGTCGGGTTCACTCATCGGGTCCCTGCCCCCTGTACCAGGGAAAGCGATGTTTTCGGCCTGGCCGGGGAGCGGTGTGCGCGTTGTGCGGTCATCGTCCGCGGCCGTCTCGTGCAAGTTGGGTTACTTCTCGCGCACCACGCGAAAGCCGAATCGCGCGCTGCGGTAGGTCGGGGGAAAGTCGTACCGGTACGCGCTGCGACAGTAGGTGGCCTTGTTGAACCAGTTGCCGCCACGCAGCACCCGGCCCGTGCCCTGTTCGGGTCCCAGGGGATCTTCGGTGGGCGACTGTTCGTACCACGTTGCATGGTACCAGTCGCGGCACCATTCCCGCACGTTGCCGTGCATGTCGAACAGCCCGAAGGCGTTGGCCGATTTGGTGCCCACCGCTCGCGGCCGGCCCGCGGAGTTCTTGCCGATCCAACCGTATTTTTCGAGATCGGCCACGTCGTCGCCGAAGGAGTATTGGGTGGTGGTGCCCGTCCTGGCCGCGAATTCCCATTGGGCCTCGGTTGGCAAGCGATACGAGGCTTGCTCTTTCTTGCTCAGCCAATCGCAGAAGGCGACGGCGTCGTTCCAGGTAACCTGGGCGACGGGCGAGTCGTCGGTCACTTCGTATCCTGGCGCTGCCCAGGTAATCGCGGGATCGTAGACATTATCTGCGGGCGCGTTCTGCCGGTGCGAATTGCCGCCGCCGAGTCTTTCGGTTTCGGTTACGTATTGGGTGTCTGCGACCAACTGGCGAAACTGGCCGATCGTCACTTCCGTGGTTCCCATCCAGTACGGCCGGCTGATCACAACCCGATGCTGCGGCCGCTCGGCCTGCGAAATGCGGCGGCGGTCTGGCAATCCGACGTTGAGCTGTTGTGCGGTGGCGAGGGCGGCCTCGATGGCCTGGTCGCTGCTGCCCATCTGGAACTCGCCCGGCGGAATCAGCGTGAGCCGCATGCCGATGGAGTTGGCGGTTTCGACTTGGGTGTGCCAATGGGCGGCCCAGGCCGATTGGTGGGCGCGCGCCTGCTGGGCATTGAACGGGGCCTTGGCGACCAGGGGCGCAGGGGAGGCAGACGGCGCTGGAGCTTGTTGAGCGTGCAGGGCGCCCGTCCCAGCCGAGGGTCCGCAGATACCGCAGAGGAATAACGTTATCGTCCGCAGGGAATGCAGCACGGGCATGGCCAGGAATCCTTGGCAACAAGAGGGACTCGGGGGAACGCGGCAACGGCGATGTTTCGGCAATCGAGTGTACTTTGCGGCCCCCGGTCGCAGCCATTCGCCGCCATGCCATTCCGCCATCCGGTTACGTACCAGTGACGCTGGTTTTGCCGGATTGGCTGCCGCGATGGGTGTTTTGTGCAAATTGAATCATCATTTGCCAAGCGGGGAAGGAAGTTCGGCAATTTCGGCACATTTTACCCGTATTGCCAGAAACAGCCGCAGCTTTATATTGCAGGCTGCCAGCGCGTCTTGTTGGAAGTTGTTTCGCCCGTTTCGCTGGCCTTCCCTGCTCGTTTTTAGGAAGCCGCTGGTCATGATCGTCACCACCAAGGATTTGTTTACCCAGGCCTACGGGAAATATGCCGTGGGGGCCTACAACATCAACAATTTGGAGCAGACGATCGGTTTGTTTCGCGGCAACCTGGGCAAGGCGAACAGCAACGACGACCCGACCAATCGGGCGACCAGCGCCCCGTTCATCATTCAGATTTCGCGAGGGGCGCGAGGCTATTCGGACAAGCGGTTTTTGGAGGCCTTGATTCGCGCCGCCGAAGACGTGTTTCCCGAGGCCATTTTTGCCGTGCATCTCGATCACGGCACCGAGGAAGTTTGCTACGACTGCATCGACAGCGGCTTTTATTCCTCGGTGATGATCGACGCCTCGCACGAATCGTTCGACGAAAACATTGCGATTACGCGGCGGGTGGTCGAGCGGGCTCATGAGCGCGGCATTTCGGTCGAGGCCGAGCTGGGCATGCTCGGCGGCGTGGAAGAAGACATTGAAGTTTCGGCCGAGCACGCCTGCCTGACCGACCCCGACGAAGCCGTGGAATTTGTCGAGCGAAGCGGCTGCGATTCGCTGGCCGTGGCCATTGGCACTTCGCACGGCGCCTACAAATTCACCGGCAGCCAGGGCCTGCACTTCGACCGCATTAAAGAAATCCAGCAGCGGATGCCCGGCTTCCCCCTGGTTATGCACGGCAGCAGCAGCGTGCCCAAGGAATGGGTCGACCGCATCAACGCCGCGGGCGGCCAGCTTCCCAACACCTCGGGCGTGCCCGAGAAGGATTACCTGCCAGCGGCCAAGCTGGGGGTGACCAAGGTGAACATCGATACCGACGGCCGCCTGGTGTGGTGCGCGATCTTGCGGGAAACGTTCCGCGACAAGCCGAGCGACTTCGACCTGCGAACCAGCGGCAAGCCGTTCATGGCCGCGTACGCGCAGTTCATTACACACAAGAACCAGATGCTGGGCTCGGCGGGCCAGTTGGAAGCCGTGCGGGCGGCGCTTTCGCCGGTGAGGGCGTAAACGACGTTTGCCTCGCAGCGGCGCGTTGCGATTTCGTTGCAGCACGCTGTGCCGCGCCCTAGAATCGGCCGCTTGGGTTTTCCATCTGCCTTCTTGCCCCGGCTGCCGTCATGCCTCGCCCGGATTCCGCCGCGCCCTTGCCTTCAGGTGGATCGCCTGCTGCGTTAACTCCCGGCGGGGAGGCGCCGGTGGGCAGGGCAGCCTGGCTGGCGCTGACTGCCGCCCTGTTGGGCTGGATGTTCGACGGCGCCGAGATGGGCCTGTTCTCGATGGTCGGCCGCCAGGCCGTGAAAGACCTGTTGAACACCACCGACGAATCGCTGGTGGGGCTGTGGTTTGGAGTCATCACCGCCGGTTTTCTCGTCGGCGCGGCCACCGGCGGCGTGCTCTTCGGCTGGCTGGGCGATCGCATTGGCCGCGTGCGGGCCATGGCGCTCAGCGTGCTCACCTACGCCCTGTTCACCGGCCTGTGCGGCATTGCCGGCAGCGCCATTCAGGTGGGCGTGCTGCGGTTCATTGCCTCGCTGGGCATGGGGGGCGAATGGGCGCTGGGAGTGGCCCTGGTGATGGAGGTTTGGCCCAATCGCTCTCGCGTGTTCATGGCCGGACTGATCGGCGCCGCGGCCAACGTGGGCTATTTGCTGGTCGGCCTGGTCGGCCTCGCCCTGCTGCAACTCATCGGTTCGTTCGAACGCGGCATGCTGGCCGTCGGCATGCCGGCCGATTGGGTCGAAATGCTGGTGCGCAACAACGGCTGGCGGCTGATGATGATCCTCGGCACGTTGCCGGCGCTGCTCACGTTTTTCATTCGCATCTTCGTGCCCGAATCCGAAAAGTGGGAAAAAGAACGAGCGACGGGCGGAACCAGCCATTGGGCCACCCGCGACCTGCTGGGCGTGCTGCTGGGGGTGCTGGGCCCGGCGCTGGTGGTCTACGTTTGGGCCTTTCCGGCAACGGGCTCGTTGGCCCACACCACGCTGGTGCGGGTCGGAGCCACGCTGCTGGGCTTGGCGATCGCCGTGGTGGGCTACACCTATCCGGTGGTGCGGTATTTCCAGCGGCAGTACCTGGCCCGCGGGGGAGAACGCTGGCAACCCACCTTGCGGCGGATGCTGCTGGCGGCGTGTCTTTCGGGGGTAGCCCTGTTGGGAACGTGGGGTTCGACGCAATGGGCGCCTTCGTGGGCCGACAAGCTCACCGAAACGGCCTACCAGACCGAATACCAACAACTGATGGACGCCGGCGAGCACCAGGCCGCCGCACAGTTGGTCCGCCCTCGGGCCAAGGAATACACTCAAATCTGGTTGGCCATGGGCGCCATCGTGGGCACCATATTGGCCGCCATGCTGGGCGAGTGGATGGGCCGCCGCAAGGCGTATTTCCTGCTGTGCGCGCTGTCGCTGGCCGCCATCTACATGTTGTACCTGGGCAACCGCAGTTACGGGCCGTGGCTGCTGTTTTGGGCCTTCATCGCCAACATGACCACATCGTCGTTCTACGGGTGGCTGCCGCTGTACCTGCCCGAGTTGTTCCGCACCAACGTCCGCGCCACCGGGCAGGGCTTTGGCTTCAACTTTGGCCGCATTTTGGCGGCGATTGGCGTGCTGCAGACCGGCAATCTGATGAGCCTGTTCACCAGCGACGTGACCGTGCTGGGCATCACCCTGCCGGCCGGCTACCCTCTGGCGTGTTCGACGATGAGCCTGGTTTACCTGGTCGGCATGGGCATCATTTGGCTGGCGCCCGAAACCCGGGGCAAACCGCTGCCGGAATAATTGCTAGGTTGGCTGCCTCCCGCTTTGGCGCCGCCGCCGAACCGGCGGCCCATTCTCGATATTGCGGCGGCGCCCGGCCCGCAGACCGAAAACACGACGGGGCCGAGAGGGTGCTGGCGGCCCATTGTGCTCAAACTTGCCGTACTCGGCTGGAGCAGGGGTTGCAATCTCAACGTCGGCGCGCAAAATAGCGAGATTCGCGTCCTCGCGAAGCTTGCCCGCAAACCAAAATCTCCTGCGCCTCCCTGTTGAGAAACCGTTTTCGCCCTGTTCGGGGGCGGGTTCGTCGATTCCGATAGGGGCGGAGGCCGCAGGTTTTCGTTCCGTGCCGTCCATAACCGATTTGCTCATAGAGGTTGAGGTCCATGGCCCCAGTTGAAGTGCTCAAGGCCCAAATTCGCGAAACCCGCGGCAAACGAAACGCCAAGCGAATGCGGCACGCCGGCGAGGTGCCGGGCGTGTTGTATGGCCACGGTCAAGAGACGATTAGCTTGACCTTGCCGGCAGACAAGCTCACCGCCGCCATCCGCCACGGCCATCGGCTGCTGCAGCTTGAAGGCCAGGTGAGCGAGCAGTGCTTGATTCGCGATTTGCAGTGGAACGTGTGGGGCACCGAAGTGCTGCACGTCGATCTGACGCGGGTTTACGCCGATGAGCGCGTGAAAATCGAGGTTCCGGTCGAACTGCGCGGCGAGTCTCCCGGCACCAAGGAGGGGGGCGTGGTCACGCAGCTCATTATGAGCCTTGAGGTGGAATGCCCGGCGGTTTCGGTGCCTGAAAAGCTGGAAATGAACATCAACCACCTCGAGGTGGGCCAAGAGTTGTCGGTAGCCAGCCTGGAGGTGCCTGCGGACGTGAAGGTGTTGGCCGAGGCGGACGAAATTGTGGTAAACTGCCACGTGCCGACCGAACGGCCCGAAGCCGAGGCTTTGGAAGGTCCCGCCGAGCCGGAGCTTATTCAGCGTGAGGGCGCCGAAGAAGAGCCGGAAGGCTAGCGGCCATGAAGCTGGTGGTAGGCCTGGGCAACCCGGGCGCCAAGTACCGAGGCACGCGGCATAATGTCGGGTTTCAGGTCGTGGCGCTGCTGGCCGAGCAAGCCGCCGCGGAAAGACCCAAGCAAAAGTTTGATGCAGAAGTGAGTGAAGTCAGCCTGGCCGGAGAGCGGGTCTTGCTGATGTGCCCCCTCACTTATATGAACCTGAGCGGAAAGAGCGTGCTGGCGGCGCGCGATTTCTACAAGGTGGATCATGAATCGATCCTGGTGGTGTGCGACGACTTCAATTTGCCGATGGGTCGTTTGCGCATCCGCCCCGAAGGATCGGCCGGAGGTCAAAAGGGGCTGCAAGACATCTTGCAGCGCTTAGGAACGCAGCAGGTGCCGCGATTACGCCTGGGGATTGGCCCCACGCCTGCAGGGTGGAATCCCGCGGACTTTGTGTTGGGCAAATTCACCAAGGCAGAGTTCGAGCAGGTCGAGGTGCTTGTTGCCACCGCGACCGACGCCGTGCGTTTGTGGTGCCGTGAGGGGATCGGGGCCGCCATGAACCGGTTTAACGCCGCCACGGCAGACGACAAACAAAACCAACCCAAATCCGGCCAGCCACGGCAAGGGCAGCGGCCGGCAGCGAATGAATCATCGCGGCAGCAATCCGCCTCGACGGATGCGTCCGCGAGCCAACAATCCTTCTCGCCAAAGCCTGAGGAGTAACCAACTTGGCAGTCAACGTTTACGAAGGGATGTTCATCCTCGACTCGAATCGTTACGCACGCGAGCCCGGCGTGGTGTCGGGCCGGTTGTCCGAAATGATCGAATCGCTCGGCGGCGAGGTCCTCGCCAGCCGCTTGTGGGAAGAACGACGCCTGGCTTACCCCATCAACGGGCAACGCAAAGGGACCTACTGGCTTACCTACTTCCGGCTGGAGAGCACCAAGCTCACCAACCTCCACCGGAGTTGCCAGTTGGACGAAAACATCATGCGGGTGCTGTTCCTTAAAATCGATCCTCGGATCGCCGATCACCTCGTGAGTTTGGCTCGGGGAGAAGTGCCGGCGAGCCAGCCCGAGGCTGAGGAAGAACCCGCCGAGGCCAGCAGCTAAGCGGCGAATTGCCACGCGCACACAGCACGGTTTGCTGCTCGCCGAAGGTTGTCGCCGGCACGGTGAAAATCAGGTTTCCAATCCTCGGGTCGACGGTTGGCGATTTGGCGCGGGATGGATGCCCTGCCAGCCCGTTGCGAGACGGCGGCGACTCGGCGAACCGTTTCGCCAGGGCCGGTGGGTCGCCTGGGTGGTTCGGATGTCGGTCGCCGGATATTCGCGATGTTCGCGTGCCGCGGCTGGAGAATTCTGTGGTGTCGCCGGTAAGGCTGTTGTGGGCGCATTGGCAGCCGCCTTTGAGGCGGCCGGGAGAAGGACGATGGCGAGCTTCAATCGCGTGGTGTTGATGGGCAATCTCACCCGAGATCTCGATCTGCGGTACGTCGGCAACAACATGGCCGTGACCGAAATGGGCCTGGCCGTCAACGATCGGCGCAAGTCGGCCAACGGAGAGTGGATTGAAGAAACCACCTTTGTGGACGTCACCCTGTGGGGGCGCACGGCGGAGGTGGCCAGCGAGTACCTGTCCAAGGGTTCGAGCGTGCTGATCGAAGGCCGGCTGAAGCTCGACTCGTGGCAAACCAAGGAGGGCGAAAAGCGCTCCAAACTTCGCGTGGTCGGCGAGCGGATGGTGATGCTCGGGGGCCGCGGCGAGAAACAGGGCGGTGGCGGCGGGGGGCGCTCCGGCGGCGGGCGGCCAGCTCCCGATGCCTCGGAATACAGCGCCCCGACAGACGACTACGACGACTCCAGCGGCCCCGCGGCGGCCGATGACATTCCCTTTTAACCCCCTTTCCCCGGTGCTTGCCGTTGGGCCCATGGCCCCGCGAGCCGCGTGGGAATCGAAGCCGAGCGTTCAATCAAAGGAACCTTGAATCATGCCTCGTACATCGAGCCGACCCAAGTTCAAGCCTCTTCCCAAAGGCAAGCACGGCGGCATTGAACTGCTGCTGATCCAATCGGTGGAGCACTTGGGCAAACAGGGCGAAGTGGTCGAAGTGAAGGCTGGCTATGCCAACAACTACCTGCTGCCGCAAGGGCTGGCGACCATCGCCACCGATCATCACAAGCGCATGATCGAGAAGCACAAGGCCCGGCTGCAAGAAATTGAAAAAGCCCGCCTGGCCGGCATCCGCGCTCGGGCCGACGAGTTGAGCCAACTCAGTTTGAACATCGAGGCCAACGCCAACGACGAAGGCCACCTCTATGGTTCGGTGGGGGCCAACGAAATCGTGGCCGCCCTCAAGGCTCAAAAAATCAGCATCACCCCCGACCAGGTTCGGTTGCAGGGTCCGCTCAAGGAATTGGGCCTGTACACCGTGAAGGTTCACCTGGGCCACGAGGTCGAGGCCGATATCAAGGTGTGGGTGGTGCCCACCGTGGGTGGCGAAGAGCCCGCCTAAACAGCTCCAAAGGCGGAATCGCCCCCCCCCCGAGACTCGTTGCGTCGGGCCCACCGGGGTCATGCTGCGCAGGCGGTCCGGTTCGTTGTCTGTCGCAGTCGAAAATAACGTTTGACGGATCGCTGGCGAGGGAGCGCCGGCCTTGTCCGATTCCCGTTTCGTTCGCGTTCCCTCGGCGCCCCTCATTGCCATGAAATTTTTCGCTCGCCGCTACGATACTGGCGAAGCCGTCGCGGTCGAGACTTCCGGCGACCGGCTGGCGCGGATCACGGCTTTGCCCTCCGGTTCCCTGGCCGCGGGTCCGTTGGACTCGCTGCCTTGGGTCGCTCCGGCGTTCTTGGACATTCAGGTGAACGGTTTCGCCGGGCAAGAGTTCAGCTCGCTGGACCTCACGCCCGAGCGCGTCGCGGCCATTATCGCGGCCCACGACCCGTTTGGCGTGGCGGCCCTGCTGCCGACGCTGACGACGCAAAGCCCCGAGGTTCTCGCGCATGGGCTGAAAGCCATCGCGGCGGCCTGCGAAGACTCGGCGCTGGCGCGTCGGGCGCCGGGCATTCACCTCGAGGGCCCCTTCATGTCGGCCGAAGACGGTCCTCGCGGCGCCCATCCGGCCGAGCACTGCCGAAAGCCCGACTGGGAATTGTTCCAGCGGCTGCAAGACGCCGCCCAAGGGCGGATTCGCATCATCACCATGTCGGTGGAGTTTTCCGAAGCGCCGGCGTTCATCGAACGCGCCACGGCGTCGGGCGTGGTAGTGGCGATCGGACACACGGCGGCCTCGGGCGACCAGGTTCGCCGCGCCGTCGACGCCGGCGCCCAGCTTTCCACCCACCTGGGCAACGGGGCCCACCGCATGCTGCGCCGCCATCCCAATTACATTTGGGATCAGTTGGCTGAAGACCGGCTTTGGGCCAGCCTGATTGTCGATGGCCACCATCTGCCGCCCGAAGTGGTGAAGTGCTTTGTGCGGGGAAAAACGCCTGCCCGCTGCATCCTGGTGAGCGACGAGTCGGGTTTGGCGGGCTTACCCCCGGGTCGTTACACCAGCAGCGGTTGCGAGCTGGAAATTCTTCCCGATGGCCGCCTGGTGATCGCCGGCCAAGATCAGTTGTTGGCCGGGGCGTCGCTTCCCATTGGAGTGGGAGTCGCCAAGGTGGTGGACTATGCCGGGGTCGATTTGGCCACGGCCGTGTCGATGGCCACGGTCAACCCCGCGCGGCTGCTGGGCCTTCCCGAACCCAGCCTGCGTCCCGGCGCCGCGGCGGATTTGGTGCTGTTTGGGTGGCGTCCGGCTTGCGGGAGCGACCGCCCCTGCGAGTTGACCGTGACGGCATTGCTGGTGGGGGGTAAGTTGCAGAGTGGAAAATTGTGCGAAGCGGCGTGAGCGGTCTGCCGATACCCAACACCATCGCGGTTTGCCCTGCGAGCGCCCAGCGCCGGCCACGACGTGCCCGCCATGCCTGGGTGGCCGGTGGACAAAGAAAGCGTACAAATGCGGGAGGCCGCGAGTGGGTTGCCGCGTTACAATTTGGCAAGCGGCACGCCTGAGGTGGTGGCGGGCCAGAGGGTGAACGGCCCCCGGTTCGCGGCGAGTTGCCGCGTGGCGGGCGAAATACTTACCCCGACCGTCCTATCTTGACAAGAAAGTTACAAGAACGGTAGCTTGTTCAGCTTAGCAACGACGGCGCGAACGCCATGCGAAGCGCGGCGCGGTTCGAGGCTGGCCAAACGCGGTTAAACAACACAGGAAAAATGGTTGCCTGGCCCCTTTCCGGCAATTTGTCCGGCGAGCAAGGCCAAGCGGCAACGTACTCCAGACTTCATGCTTCCAGCTTTGGGCTGGCGGCAATGGCTCAACGCCCAGATTCGTTTCGGCGCTGTTAGAACATCCCCAAAATAATAAACGTACCGTGGGAGGATTGTGCGGTGGCATCCGTGAAAGAACGCGTGATTGACATTGTGGCGGAACAACTCGGGGTGAATAAGGATCAGATCACGGAGGAAACGCACTTCGTGAACGATATTGGCGCCGACTCGCTCGACACTGTCGAACTGGTGATGGAGCTGGAAGAAGAATTCGACATCAACATTCCCGACGACGCCGCGGAAAAGATTCAGACCGTGGGCGAAGCCATTCACTACATCGAACAGCAAGTGGGGTAGATGAGACGCCGCGTAGTAATCACGGGCCTGGGAGCTGTCACGTCGCTCAGTTACCAGGTGGACGACCTTTGGCAAAGAATCTTGCGCGGCGAAAGCGGCGTACGATTGGTCAAGCTGCACGACACCTCCGAGTTTCGCGTTAAAATCGGCGGGGAATGCACCGATTTCACCACCGGGGATTACCTGCCCGCCAAAGAAGCCAAGCGGATCGACCGGTTTTCGCAGTTCGCCATGGTGGCCGGCATTGACGCCGTGAACCACTCGGGCATCGATTTCGCCAACGAGGACCGCTTTCGGGCCGGGGTCATCCTGGGCACCGGCATTGGCGGCCTGCTCGAAATCGAAACGCAGCACACCAAGCTGATCACCAAAGGCCCCGATCGGGTGTCTGCGTTCACCATTCCCAAGCTGATGCTCAACGCGGCCGGCGGCCAGCTTTCCATTCAGTACAAGCTGCGCGGCCCCAACGCCACGGTCGCCACCGCGTGCGCCAGCGCCACCAACGCCATCGGCGAAGCCTTCAAGATGATCCAGCACGGCGACGCCGAGGTGATGATCACCGGCGGCACCGAGGCGGCCCTCACGCCGATGGGCTTGAGCGCCTTCGCCAACATGAAGGCGCTGTCCGAACGCAACGACGAGCCCACCCGGGCCAGTCGGCCGTTCGACGCCGACCGCGACGGCTTCGTCTTGAGCGAAGGCGCGGGCTTGCTGCTGATTGAAGAGCTCGAACATGCCCAGCGGCGCGGCGCCAACATTCTGGCCGAAATCGTCGGCTATGGCGTCAGTTCCGACGGAGGGCACATCACCCAGCCCGACGAAACCGGCGAAGGCGCGGCCCGGGCCATGCAAAACTGCCTTCGCGACGCGCAGCTCAACCCCGAGGACGTGCAGTACATCAACGCTCACGGCACGAGCACCGGGCTGGGCGACGCCGCCGAAACGGCCGCCATCAAGGCGGTGTTTGGCGACTACGCCCACAAGGTTTCGATCTCCAGCACCAAGAGCCAACTGGGCCACCTGCTGGGGGCCAGCGGCGGCGTGGAATTGATCTTTGCCGTGCTGGCCATTCGCGACAACGTGGCGCCGCCCACCATCAATTACGAAACGCCCGATCCCAAGTGCGATCTGGACTACACGCCCAACGAGCCGCGTCAGCGCACCATCGACGTGGCCATGAGCAACAGCTTTGGCTTTGGCGGGCATAACGCCTGCATCCTGGTCAAGCGGTTCCAGGGCTAACCCAGCCAGCAGGTATCTTCCGCCGGAAGGTACCTCGACTTGTTGAAAGACCTCGCGCCGCTGCGTTCGTACAGAACGCCAGCCACCGGTATTTTCCGACCCGCGGCGAAAAGCCAGCCGCACCCCGCGCGAAAAGTGCCGGTATTCTCGGGGCCCAGAAGTGTTAGGGGCTAGCATGGGCATTGTGGTACCATGCGAACGGCGAATGCTGTTTGCGTCAGCCTTCGTCCACACTTCATTGCTCCATGTTCGGAACGGAGAAGAAGCCATGTCACGTTTTGCGCCGTGGGAGGCCGGTATGGTGCGACTCGTCGCTTCCATGGGCCTGATTTGCTGGGGGTTCGCCACAACGCCTGGTCTTTGCCAAGACACAGCCGCTCCCCAAGACACTGGCGCGCCCCAAGACACAGCCGTGCCCCAGGATAAGCGTCCGGTTGAGGCGGAATCGTCAGAGGCTCATGCAGCGGAGCTTGCCGCCGCGGAAGCACGCATTCGCAAGGCCCTGGAAGAGAAGACCGATTTCCACTTCCGCAGCACACCATTGAACGACATCGCCCGGTTCATCTCCCAGTTGCACAACATCCCCGTGCAACTTGACGAGCGTACGTTGAACGATGCGGCCGTTGAACTCGACCTGCCGATCACGGCCCGGCTGCGCGGAGTCACCTTGGGCGCCGCGCTCGAATTGATCCTCGGCAGGCACGATCTGGCGTACAAATATCACAACGAGTCGCTGCTGATTACCACCGCGGAAGAACGTTGGCACGGCGAAGGGTACACCCGCGTGTATCCCATTGCCGACCTGTTGGGCGACAATCCCCAGGACGAAGCCGAGGAATGGGTCGAACTGCTTGCACGCACGCAAATGCCCGAGAGTTGGGACGTCGAGGGCGGCGCCGGCGCGGCCAGGGCCTTTCGCAAAACACTGGTGGTTACGCAAAGCGAAGACGCTCACGCCCGCATTGCCGATTTGCTGGCCGCGGTGCGCCACGCCCGCAAGGAAATGGCCACCGGCAAGAAGACGCCCGAATCGTATGCGGTGGGCAAGTTGGCCCAAACTCTGGCAGCGTGGCAGCCGCATCTGCAAAAGCGGGTCAATCTGGACTTTCTGAAAATGCCTTTGCCCGTCGTGCGGGAGTATCTCCAGGATCTCACCGGATTGCCGGTGTGGCTCGACGAACGGGCACTGGAGGACAATGCCATTCCGCTCGACTTCCCCGTCACTTTCCGGCAGCAGGATATCTCGCTGCGCGCGGCGCTCAACGCCATGCTGCGTCCGCATGATCTCGATTGGTATATCCGCGGCGAGGTGTTGGCGATCACCACTCATGACGTGCCGTATTACGAAACGGAGGTTCGCATCTATCCCGTGGCCGATCTCGCGCGGCACCGCAATGGTTTGTACGATGCCAGCGAACTGATCGACCTGTTGCGTACGACGGTCCGCCCTGAAATGTGGGCCGAGCAGGGCGGGCCGGGCGAGGTGGAGCAAACGCCCGACGGCAAAATACTGGTGATGGCCCAATCGTTTGCCGTTCACGAAGAGTTCGCGGCATTGTTGAAAGAGTTGCGCGAGAAGGCCGAACTGAACCCGCCAGGCGAACCAGCCGCCAAGGCGGATTCGTCGCTCAAGCGGAGGTACGTGCCTCTGAAAGACGGCGTCGATGCCGCGGCGCTGGCCAGCGTTATCGAAACCATGCTGGAACCCGGCCGCTGGAAACTGCCCGAGGGAGCGACGCGGCAAGCGGTCGTTGCCGCGGTGCCGGGCAAATTGGTGGTGGAGCACGTGCCGGCGTTTGTGAGCGTTGTGAACGATCTACTCGCGCAAACCGAAAGCGCGGGGCCCGCGCCGTATGAGCGCGTCTACAGAAGGCGCACCGATCGAGTCTTTGGCTGGCCGTTGTCCACGCCGACATTCGCATTGGGCGACCATCCGGAATTGACCGTGCGGTGCTATCACTTGCCGCGAACGCGAGCGGCAAACACGGAGCAAGGTTGCCGGCCGGGCATGGCGCCGCCGAGATATGTGCCCGTTCCCGCAGAGCCATACGTCCAGGCGGTAAAAAAACTTGTCGAGCCCGATTCCTGGGTCAACGAGGGACCGGGCCGGCTCATCGCCATCGACAACGTGCTGATCGTGCGGCACACGCCGCGAATGCAGCATATGGTTTCCGAAACGTTGAAGCAGTTGATCGAACTGCCAAATTAGAGACGCGACGTCTGCTTTGGCCCCCTGCGCCGAGTCACTTCGAGACCAGGGCGGCTGGATTGACGATTGCGGTTGCTTTGCCGATGACTCGCGGACGCACGAAGACGTTGCGCCGCTGATTGGCTGGCGCGAATGAAGCAGGCGTCGCCCGCGTGTTGGTTTACGGTGCCCGCGCGGCGCTGGCTCAGACGATCGTGGCCGCGCCACGACTCCCCAGGCGTTTGGTGGATGCACGCCCGCCAGGGTAAAGTACCGGTTGCGACCCAGGCTATTGAGCATTACTTTCCATTAACAAAGTAACGCTCAATAATTATCGGAATGTATTCATCGTGGATATTTGACTCTGGATGTCCTCGGCGGACTGCCATGTCAACGCTGGAACGATTGCGCTTCACAAGCGGGCCTGAAAAACCTGGTCTTATGGTTGTTATTGTGGCTGCATAAGCAGATGCGATTTGGCTTAAAGTATATGTTGGCGGTCGTTTCCGTGGCGTGCCTGCTTGCTTTTCAGCTGAGCCGGCACTTGAACTGCCGCGAGTCCATCGATGCCTTGAAGGAATCAGGGTTCGACGTCATTCGGCGCCAGGACGGCGGATTGCAAATAATTGCCCTGTCCTTAAACGATGACGTCGTCACGACGCTTTGTCGATGCTTGCCATTCATACCCGACGTAGTGGAAATCGACCTCGGAGTATTATACGTGGACGACGCACGCATCCGGAAGATTTGCGAGTCGAAGTCGTTGCGTAAATTGAAAATCTGGAATGCTAGGATTACCGATGCTGGCATCGACTCAATCTGCTCAGTAGAGTCCTTGGAGGAGGTGGAAATTGGCCGACATTATGATGATGAATTTGAAAAGCCCTATAAGCTGTATGACACGACCTATATTACGACGGATGCGCTAGCGCGCCTGGCCCGGCTGCCCAACGTGAAGCGGATAGCCTGTTTTGGCAACGATTTTACCGACGAATGTATTCCATGCTTGATTGAAATGGCGAATCGGTTGGATCGCCTCGAGTTGCTGAGCACCAGGATCACCGTTCCCGGCATCATACGGATACAGCAAGCATCGCCAAACTGCGCGGTATTTTACGACCATGTGCTATCTGTTCAATACTGGCAAAACCCTCCTTCTCTTCGAGTTTCCTCGCGGCACAGGATGACGCCTCGTCCTGTGCCAAGAGTAAATTCACGATTCGATGGACGCCTGCCGCGCCGCGACTGATCTGAATTTGAATCGGCTCAGCCTACGCTTTGGCAACTCGATCAAGCGAATTCGGCGGCCGTACGTCTTCTAGTTCGAGCAGTTCGGTCCCGTCCAGTTCCTCCGGTTCCAGTTCTTTCAGCGAGCGTGGCGCGGATGCTCACAACCACCATTTAACGGGGAAGCATGTCCGTTCGCAACGGACTGCCGCGCGGCATCGGCTATTCTGCGATGCCGAATGCATGGCCAACGCGTTCCGCGCCGGAGCCCCCGTTGATGGCGCAGTCGCCAGGCGTGACATGCCGGTGAAACGTCGACCAGGGTGAAGGCCGCACCGGTTGCCCAAGGCGATGATTGATCGGGTTCGCATGCACCCGGGTTGCGCCGCTTATTGGCTGGCGCGAATGATTGCCGCCGCCTCGTCGCACCAGGTTTGGGCCTGCTCGGCCGTGGGGGCTTCGGCAATCGCCCTGAGAATCGGCTCGGTGTTGCTGGCGCGGACCAACAGCCAGCCGTCGGGCCAATCGAGCCGCAGGCCGTCCAGCCGATCGGCTTGCGCGGCATGGAAGTGCCGCTGAAGGGAATCGAGGGCCGCCGGCACCTGCACGCCTGCCAGTTCGATCTTGGTTTTCACAATCTGGTATCGCGGCAGCTTGTCGACCAGTTGAGAAAGGGTTTGGCCGCTGGCGGCCAGAGCTTCCAGCACCAGGGCCATGCCGATGAAGCTGTCGCGCACGTAGACCACGCGGGGATCGATCACGCCCCCGTTGCCTTCGCCGCCGAGCACGGCCTGTTTTTCCTGCATCAGGGCCACCACGTTGGCTTCGCCCACCTTCGACCGGTAGAACGCCGCCCCCGCTTCCTCGGCCAGGTCTTGGGTCATGCGGCTGGTCGAGCAGTTGGTGACCACGGGCCCGGGGCGGTGCTGCAACACGTGCGCGGCGCACAGCGCCAACGTTGCTTCTTCGCCAATGTAATGGCCCGTTTCGTCGATCAGGGCCAGGCGGTCGGCGTCGGGGTCCTGGCAAAAGCCCACGTCGTATCCGCCATGAGCCATCTGGCTGGCCACGTCGTGCAGGTGCTCGGCGGTGGGCTCGGGTTCGTGGGCAAACTGCCCGTCGGGCGTTTCACCGAGGATCGTGGTTTCGCAATCCAGGGCTTCCAGCAGCCGCTTTCCCAACGGTCCGCCCGCACCGTGGTTGGCATCGAGCAGCACGCGAAAGCCGCGCTGGCGGATGGCCTTGAGGTTGACGGCGGCCAGCACCTTGCCCAGGTGCGGTCCGGCGGGGTCGGCCACGGGGTGGCGGGCGCCGATGGTTTTATGATCGGCCCAAGCGGCGGCGTTATCGTGGTAGCGCCGCAGCACGTGTTCGCCGTCGTCGGCCGAAAGCACCTGGCCCGCCGACGAAAACAGCTTCAGTCCGTTGTAGGGCGCCGGGTTGTGGCTGGCCGAGATTTGAATGCCCCCGGCGGCGTGCAGGTGAGACACCAAAACGCCGGTGGTGGGCGTGGCCGCCACGCCGGCATCGAGCACCTGGCGACCGCAGGCGGCCAGCGTGCCGGCGACGACGTCGGCCAGCGCCGGGCCGGTCGCGCGGCCATCGAACGAAAGCACCAGGGGGCCCGGCGGAGCCCAACTGGCAAACGCCGCCGCGTAGCGCGCGGCAACTTGGGGCGTGAGCGTTTCGCCCACAATTCCCCGCAAGCCCGAAACGCTGATGATCAGTTGCGACACGCGTGAATCCTTTCTGGTGTGTGGCCCAAAAACGCGGTTTGTCGGCGCGATTGCTCGCCGCGATCCTTCCCCTGGCTTTCCCCGCTCAATCCTCGTCGTCGGCTTCGTCGCTCTCGGCATCCTCGGAAATTTTGTCGTCGCCTTCTTCGCTGTATTGGAGCACTTCGTCGGGAACCGGCCGGTCGTCCAGGGGAATCCAGCGGAGGACGTCGCGCGGCGGATCGGAGAGGGGGTCGTCGACCAGCATCACCTGCCAGGCCACGCTGCCGGGGCCGTCCAGGGTATCGCCGTCTTCGATCACCTCGCCTTCTTCCATCAAGTACAGGCTGATGTTGCGCAGCAGGTTTTCCACCTCGCTGGGATCGTAGGCGTCGCTGAAGTAGCAGGCTTCGAGGTCGGGCAGATCCAATTGGGCAGCGCCCACGGTGTCCATCAACGCCCATTCGTCGTTGATGCGAAACAGGCGCACGTTCACCCAGGCGTCGAGCGGCGGCAAATCATTCGACCAGCCAAAGTTGAGACTCTCGCGCAGCCCGTCCTGATTGCGGATCACTTCGCCGTTGGGGTTGAAGTAGTACCGCGCGGCGGGCAACTCCAAGAGCGCCGCGGCCACGCGGGTGATCGTCTCGAGTTCGGCGTCGGGCTCGTAACCTTCGGGGAACATGTCCGACTCGTCCGTGGCAGCCAGCGCATACGTGCTGCGAATGCGGATGAATGCCCGGTGCTCGGCGCTGGCCTCGTCAACTTCTTCCGAAATCCACGATTGCTCGACCGCGCGGGCCAAGCCTCCGGGAAAGGTAAAGGGCCCAAACTGCCCCGACCCCCAGGCCGAAAAGATCTCGGGCGAGTTTTGGGGATCTCCCATTTCGTCGGGCCAGGGATGATCGACCACGTCGATCACCACGGCGCTATGTTCGTCGTCGCCCAGTTTCAGCAGCAGCTTGGGCCCGGAATAGGCCCAGTGCCCTTCGGCCTCGGCCCGACCTTTAATCTCAAACGACGACAGGGCCTGGGCGACCTCGTCGAGCGAAACCGGCTGCTCCAGCAAAATGCAAACCGTCTGCGTGTAAAGCCCTTGGGGCATGTTGAACTCCACTGGTTTGGAAGGCAATCCCCGTACCATACCCCAAAGCCACGAATTGTACGACGGGGGGCGGACAACAGGCCAGCAGATCGGCGGGCGTCGGGTCGGCCGCCGCATCGCCCGGACCAGATCCCAGCCTGGGCTCGGCCCTCTCGCCCAAAACGGTGGGAAGGCCAGAAATCGCGGGGTGTTTTAGACGTCGGGCGGGGCTTCGTTCGCCCGCTTTACATGAACATCCATTTGCGGGAAAGGAATTTCGATGTTCGCGGCGTCGAGCGCGTTTTTGATGCCGCGAATCAGAGCTTGCTTCGCCGGCCCGAAATCGGCCGAGTTCGCCCACACCTGCACGATCCAATCCACCGACGAAGCTCCCAGGTTGCTCAACACGACCGCGGGCGCCGGATCAGTTAAACCAAGCTCCACGCCCTGGGCGGCGGCGGTCAGCACCTCGCGAGTGTGGTCGATATCGGCCGCGTAGGCCACGCCCACGGTGACGTCGATCCGGCGCTGCGGATGATAGGTGATGTTTTCGATGGTGGCGCCAAAGATGGCGCTGTTGGGCACGATGAACCGCCGGTTGTCGAAGGTGTCGATGGTGGTGGTGAAGATTTCGATGGCGTACACCTTGCCCAGCACGTTGCCGGCGTTGATCACATCGCCCACCCGAAAAGGGCGGAACACCAGTAGCATGAGGCCCGAGGCGAAGTTGGCCAGCGTGCCTTGAAACGCCAGGCCGATGGCCAAACCCGCGGCGCCAATCACCGCGGCAAAGCTGGTGGTTTCGATGCCAAAGATGCTGAGGCAGGCGAGGACGGCCAGCAGCAGGATCAGCCAGCCCACGAACTTGGAGAGAAACCTGGTGAGCGTGGCGTCGATGTGGGCCCTGGTCATGCCGCGTTCGAGCGCGCGGCTGAGCCAGCCGGATACGATCCAGGCCACGACCAGCAGCAGCAGGGCGCCGGCGGCGTTGACGGCGTATTGCACGGCCAGGGCCTTGGCGCCCTCGCCCAATTGGACCCAATCGATTTGAGCCGGTTGCATCGTCGAAACTCCCCCCGCATGGAAAGCTGGCGGAATGGTGAAACGATCTTCCGTTCCAAGCCTGACTGCGTGGCCGTTCGCTAGGGCTTCGCGCGAACCACCTCGTGGTCGTGCAGGTAGCTCAAGTCCACGGGATAGTTGCGGAAGCGAATGGAGTAGTATTGCTCGAACCAGTCGGCGATGTTCGTTTCCACGTCGCGATCGTAATTGGTTTCCACGTGCATGAGTTTGCCGTCGACCGGTTCGCGCAACTCGCCGTTTTCCACAATCATCTGGCCGCTCTTGATCACGTAGCGCGGCAGTTCGAACATTTCCTGCTTGTTTTCCGCCGGGGTATAGATGGTGATGTCGGCGTCGGCCCCCGGACCCAGGTGGCCCTTGTTGGCCAGGCCGAGAATTCTGGCGGGGCCCGCGCGGGTGATGATGCAGATTTCGTTCAGCGTGTATTCCCGCTGCAAGTCGGCCAGGGCACACCGCTCGCGCACGCGCGGAGGGCACGTTTTGAGCACGTCTTGCCGGTAGGTGCGATCCATCAGCAGGCGGACGATTTCCGGGTAGGCCATGAACGAGCCGCCGTTGGGATGGTCGGTGCTCATCGCCACCCGCCAGGGATCTTCCACCAGCAGGTACCACTCCAGGCCGATCGCCCACTGCAAGGCGTGCACCAGGCTCTTGTTCTTATATTCGATGGGGGCGATGCCGCAGCCGGCCTCCAATTCGGTGTCGCCGCTGAACCACTTGCCGCCGTATACCTTGTGCAGGTAATAACCTAGCGGGCCGTCGCCGGTCATGCTGGTGGTGGCGCCGAACATGACCTGGCCGACGTCCACGGTGAGGTTGGGATGGGCGTTGACGTAGTCGGCCAGCGGCTGCACCTTCGAGTTGAACGTGTTCTCGTCGGCTTCGCCCCCGCCGTAGCTGTGAAACTGGATGTGGGTGAGATGTCCCCGGCGGCCCTCCAGGGCCTTCATGGTGTCGAGCGTGGTGGTCCAGTTGCCCGGCATGCCGAGATTGTTGGCGTGGATGTGCAGCGGGTGGGGGAGTCCCAGTTCGGCCGCGGCCTGGGCCACGCCGGCGATGATTTGCCGCGGCGTGACGTCGAAGTGGTTCACGGTGGTGTCCACCTGGGTGATGTTGCCGGCCTGCTTTTGCTTCCACACTTCGACCCCGCCGGGATTGACCAGCTTGGGCGCGTAACCCTTGGCGGCGTTGAGCAGCCAACCGACAAAGGCGCGCAGCCGCTCGGTTTCTCCGGCCGCAATGGCTTGCATCACGTAGTGGTTGTTGCCCATCAGCACGTAAAACCCCTTGTCGATGCAAGGGGTATCGGCGAACTCTTCGTGAACGTGCCGGGCGGCCAGGGGCGGAATGGCCGCGTCGAAGGCGGTGGTGTATCCCAGCCCCGCGTACTTGTAACCGGTGGCGAACGTGCTTGGCACGCTGCCCAGGGTGCCGCTGTGGGTGTTGCGCCCGCGGTGGATTTTTTCGGCCTTGCGTTTTTCCTCGGGCCGCATTTTGCGGGCGGTGTTCACCTTGGGGCCGGCAATGTGGCAATGCATGTCGATGCCGCCGGGCATGACCACCAAGCCCTCGGCGTTGAGCGTGCGATCGGCCCGCGCCTCGGGGTCGGCGGGAGCGGCGACGATCTTGCCGTCTTTGATCCAAATGTCTTGCACCGCGCCATCGACGCCATGGGCGGGATCGTACACGGTGCCGCCGGCGATTTTGAACAGGCTCAAGGTAGGACGCTCTCTGGCTAGCGAATGTTGGATCGGTTCAACCCGGCGCGACTATCGGCCACGATTGCCAAACATGGCCAAGGTAGCCTCTTCCGACGATTTGTCGACCAGCACCAGCACGGTGTCGCCCGGCAGCAAACGATCTTCGGCGCCGGGCACGCGGGCAAAGTTCTCCCGCATCAGGGCGGCGACCAAACAGCCCTGCGGCAGCTTGAGTTGGGCCAACGGCGTATCGGTGGCCGGCACGCCGGGGAGCACTTCCAACTCCAGAATGTGGGCATCGCCTCCGCCCAGCGGCCAGCGCGAAATTACCGCCCCCGTGTTGAGAAAGCCGAGCACTTCCTTGGCCATGACGACCCGCGGGCTGACCACGTGGTCGATGCCCAGCTTGCCCACCACGTTACCGTAATCGGGGCGACTGACCACGGCCAGAATATTGTCGGCGCCCAGTTCGCGGGCTTCCACGCCGGCCATGATATTGTCTTCGTCCTCGCCGGTGCAGGCGACAAAGAAATCGGCGCGGCCCACGCGTTCTTCTTCGAGGTCGACCCGCCGGGTGGCATTGCGATGCACAATGGTGGCGTGGCGCAGTTGGCTGGCCAGGAATTCGCAGCGGTTGCGATCGTGCTCCATCACCATGACCGAGAACCGCTTGCCGGCCAAAGCCCGCGCCAGGTGAAATCCGGTTTCGCCGCCGCCGGCGATCACCACGCTTTGCCGCGGGGGGAGTTCCTTCTGGAACCAGTCGCGCAGGTTTTCCACTTCTTCTTGCTCGCCCACCAGCGTGATGCGATCGCCCCCTTGCAGTTGGTCGTCGGCCTTGGCAATTCGCAGGTGACCCTCGCGCCAAATCGAGCCAATCCGCACGCCGCGCGGAACCTTGAGCTCTTTCAGGGCGGCGCTGGTGCCGCGCGTGCCCGACTCGACCAGCACTTCGAGCACTTCCAACTCGCCGCGGGCAAAATGCTCAATCGCGATCGACCCCACCTTGCGGATGGCGCGCGCCAGGTCCATGGCCGAAAGATGTTCGAGGCTGAGAATGCGGTCGATGCGAAAGTGCCGCTGGTAGTCGAAGGTGCTGGCGTCGCGCAGCACCGACGAATACACCCGGGCCAGCGTGCGGCGGGCGCCCATGCTCTTGGCAATGCTGGCCGCCACCAGGTTCACTTCGTCGCTGCCGGTCACGGCCAGGCAAATATCGCAGTCGAGCACGCCCGCTTGAAACAGCACGCTCGATTGCGACGCCGAGCCCACAATCACCTTGGCGTCGAGCGACTCGTTCACCTGCCGCGCATGCTCGGGGCTGGAATCGACCACCGTGACGCTGTGCCGATGCTGGCAGAGCAGCCGCGCGATGGAATAGCCCACGGTGCCTGCCCCCAGGACGACAATCCTCATGTTTTTATTTCACGATGACGGGGCGGCGGGCGGCTCGCCGGCCGGCGAGCCAGGCGTCCAGGGCACGCGCCCCTTGGTGTTGAGGCATTCGTCGGGGATCCGCAGGTCTTCCAGCACCTGGCCCCGCACAATGGTTTCTTGCACAATCCGCGGCACGTCGGCCAGCCGCACGCGGCCATACCAAATGCCCTGGGGATAAATCACCACCGTCGGTCCATACTCGCACTGGTCGAGGCAGCCGGCCTGGTTGACCCGGGCCAGCACGTCGCACCGCCCAACCCGGCGCAGCTCTTCCTTCAGCGCGTCGCGAATCGCGGCGCCCTCGGGCTCGCAACACCCGCGGGGATGGCTCTCCGGCCGCTGGTTGCAACAGACAAAAACGTGGCGATCGAAAGCAGGCATGTGGTGGCGGATCGGGAAAAAAACGGTATCAGCGGTTTGCGCGGGGCGCCTCGTGGCGGCAACCGCGGCCGGCACTCCCCTCGCTGGCGTCGGGCTCATTCTAGGAAGAACGCCACCGCCTTGGCCAGGGTGAATTGCCGCGGCAGGGCCAGGGCACGTATCGGCCGCCTGCCCCAGCAGACCGGCAGGCGTCGCGGTTTCACCGGCATGAAGCGTTTGGCGAATACGCCACCGACCGGGGCCGCGGCGTGGATTGGTTTGGCGACGCATTCCGCGACGCAGAACAGCCTTGGGGGCGCGGCAATTGGTTGCGAATGGACGTGCGTTACCGCTCAAGGGTGATTGCCAGCAATCAATTCCGCGCGCTGGCGTTCTGGCGCAGCCGGGGTTAGGGGGCGGGGACGAGAGCGACGCGAAACCCCTGGTCGGCGCTGCGGTAGTTCGCGTCGTATCCGTCGCTTTGGTTCACCGCGCAGTCACGAGCCTGGCAGTTGTAGGCGCCCCCATGCCGCACCCGAACCGTGCTGAATCCTCCCTGGAGATCTTCGCACCACTCCCAGACGTTGCCATGCATGTCGTGCAAGCCCAACCGGTTCGGCTCGTAGCTGCCGACCGGACAGGGCCGGCCCAGGGCGCCGGGCGTCGTCGTCCTGCCCGGCAGTTCCGGACTGCCAAAATTGGCTTTCTCCAAAGTCAGTTCGTCCGTGAGGCCGTCCTTGAAGTAGAAGCCGAACAGAATCTGCTCCTGGGGCGGCTCGCCCCCGCGACAAGCGTACTTCCACTCGGCGGCCGTGGGCAGCCGGTAGCGCCACCCGGTAAGCCCGGCGTTCGCGTTCAAGCGTGCCAGAAATTCCTGGGTGTCTGGCCAAGAGACGCGTTCCACGGGGAACCGCTTCAATTCCTCCGGCGAGATGTCCTGGACCTTTTGCGCACCGCCACCGGTCGCTGAGTGATAGCTCGGGTTGTTGCCCATGACGGCCTCCCATTGCTCCTGGGTCACCTCGTAGGCTCCCAGGTAAAAGTCTTGCGGGTTTTCGCCTCCCTGGGGCACCAGAACAAACTCCATCTTCAAGTCGTTCACGAACGTTGGTCCCTGGGGACCGGGCCGCTGCGAAGTCGGGGCCTCGTGGGGCGCCGACGTTTGCCCAGGCGTGGGAGCCGGATCGGGCCCCTTGGGCTGAGGAGTGTCTTCAGATTGAGGACTACAACCAACGGCCAGAACCAGGACCAGGCAAGGTAGAAAACGCATCTTCGTTGCTCCACAAGGGACCGAGACATTTTCGACTGGAAAAGACAGCGCTCCCGTTTGTAGCAAAAACCTCCGCCATTTCAGCGCCGGGCCGAACACCCAAGCTCACCTGCCCCGCCCACCATGAATTGAACAGCAGTGGAAGCATTGCAGGGCCAAGTCAAGTGCAGCGACTCGTTGCTCTACGGCCGAGGGTGACGCCGGCGGGCCCGGCACTCATTTCAAGGTCTTCTCAGCACCGAGGCACGAACCTCACGCGGCCCGTCTTGATATCCACCACGACCGCGCGGTCACCCAGCAATTTCACCTCGTCTGGCGGGGTGGCGTACGTCACGACGTAAACGTCAGCCCCCGTCATGCCGGGAACGTACTCCACCTCCGTCCGTGCGACGCGGGAGGGCTGACCCCAATCCGTGGCCTCCTGTGCCAGGAACGTCTGTGCGAGGTCAACAGCCCCTCGCTCCTTCGGCGAAAGGACCGGAAGCGACGGCGACTGCTGACATCCTGCGACGAATGACAGGGCGATACAACTTGTGAACAGGAGTAATCGGCGAGTCCCCATCGGCGTTACCTCTGCTTTGCCGACGAACCGAAGCCTGGCGACCTGGTGGCACGGACTACCGTCGATCTTATCAAGTGCTTTGGGCTTTCCCAGTGCTCGCGGGCCACCCGACCGACGCCCCGTGGTTGCGCAGCGCGCCCGGTCACCACATGTCGGATGGCCCGGCGCTTCGCGTGCAAAACCGCTGGAAAATACAGCTGGCATTGACGCTCGTTGCCGAAACCCCGTAGGTTTCTCCCGTCGGCTCGGGGCGCCTTCCCGAGGCGATCGTTTGGCTCCCAGCCTGGGTGCGCGCGGTTGAGCGGGGCGGCTCGACCGGCCGACGCCAAGCTGGCAGCCTGGGCGCTCTGAGGAAATGGATTGGCGACCGATGTCTCGCGCCGAAGCGATCGAATATCTCTGTCCCGACGAACGTCATCCGATCAGCCGTCCGCTGCATCTGGCCCGGCTGGCGGCGTTTCACCCTGCCTGCCGCGGCTGCCCGCACCGGTTCGATCACGCGGGGCTTTCGCCACGGGTGATTCGCCAGCGCGAGTCGTTGGAAGCCGCTCCCGCCAACCAGCGAGCAGACGCCTGCCAGGAAACCCTGGGGGGACGGCATGCCCGCGATATTTTCCCGGCCGACGCCAGAAACCTTGGAGCGGCGCTGGGCGTGCAGGCTGCTGCCGCTGGCAGCGGCGGGCAGCAACCTCGGGTGGCGTTGGCGTTTGATGGGCGTCCCCTGTTGGCCGAGTATGTGGCGAGCGCGGCCGAAGGCATTCGCTGGACCGGTTGCGAGTTGATCGATCTGGGCGTGGCCACGGCCCCCGCGCTGGCGCTGGGACAAGCCCTGGCTGGGGCCGACGCGGCCCTGTACCTGGGCAGCCAGGGGGGCGAAGCGCACGATGTTTCGCTCAAGTTTTGGGGGCAGGGGGGAGTTCCGTATTCTCTCGGGGCGGGTCTCGAAGTTGTGGGCACGACGGCCGCGTCGTTGCCGGGGAGGCCGTCGCGGCGGTCGGGCTCGGTCGTCCGCTGCGATGTCACGGAGCAATATCTTCGCCGCCTGCGAGGTTACTTCCACGCCCTGCGTCCGTTGCGGCTGGTGCTCGACACGGCGAGTTGGCCCTTTCGCCGCGAGTTGCAAACGCTGCTGCAAACGGTGGCTTGCCAGGTGTTGCCGGTCATGGCCTTGGCGCCCGATGCCAACGCATTGACGGAGCCCGCCCGGGATCGCCGCTCGGCGCGAATCGCGCATTCCGTTCGCGAACAGCAGGCTCACTTCGCCTTGTGGGTCGACGGCGACGGCGAACGGCTGCGCCTGTGGGACGAGCAAGGGTGCGAAGTCCCCTGCCACCGCATCCTGGGCCTGCTGGCTCGGCACCTGCTTCCCGCCCGCGACGGCGCCGCGGTGGTAGTGGAAGACACGCTGGCGGGGCCGGAACGACTGCTGTTCGATTTGTGGTGCCAATCGTGGCAAACGCGGCGGATGTCGACCCAGCCCACCCGGCAGGCGATGCACGCGGCGCTGCTGTCGCCGCTGGCGCCCGAGGACGAACCAGCCGCATTCGGCGGCGGCCCCAGCGGCCGGGTTTGGCTGCCGACCTCGGGCAATTTGATGCGGCAACTGGTCGCCAGCATGCATTTCGCGTCGGACGAACCGCCAGGGCAGGAGGCCGCGACCGAAGCCGCGCTGTTTCTGCCCGACGCGCTGGAGGTTCTGACGCACTTGCTGGTCGTGCTCAGCGGCAGCGATCAACCGCTGTCTCAGGTTTTGCCGTAGCGCGCCGGCAGGAACGCAGGTCGCACTTCGCCGCCTGTGGTTCGCGCGGCGCGACGAAGCAGCGTGCAACGTTTGCTTGCATCGCGTGTCGGCATCGGCCAGAATCGCCCGATGGGAAGCAGGACACATTTCGCGACATGCGCTGCTGGCGGCGATCGAAGATCGATTTCAGCCAACAACGCCCGCGGCCTTGCTCCGATAGAATTCGCGCGAAATCTGACAACGAGCGGGGGAATTTTCGCGATGACCGCCGGGCGAGGGGACGCGGCAAAGGTGGCCGCTTGCTCCCCCCAACCGCCCGCTGGGCAGCCATGCGCTGCCTTCGCCCCCGCACGCCCGAGTGAATCGAGACCGATTTCATGAGCCAAGAACGAGACGACGCCCACGCCGCCGATACCGTGCCCGAGCCGCCCGATGCCCGGGTGGGCCCGGTCAGCATGGTGCAAGATCCGCCCAAGTCGTTTTGGCAGGTGCTGCGCCGGCTGGGGCCGGGATTGATTATCGCGGGCAGCATTGTGGGGTCGGGCGAATTGATCGCCACCACCAAAACGGCAGCGGAGGCCGGGATTTCGCTGCTGTGGCTGATCGTGATTGGTTGCTTGATCAAGGTATTTTGCCAGGTGGAACTTGGCCGTTACACCATTTGTCACGGACAAACCACGCTGTCGGCGCTCAACACGCTGCCCGGCCCTCGATTCAAGGTCAACTGGATCATCTGGTTTTGGATTTTGATGATGATCGCGGGCATCGGTCAATTGGGCGGCATTGTGGGCGGCGTGGGCCAGGCGCTGGCGATCGCGGTGCCGTTTCGCGGCGATTACGTATTGGCGATTGCCATGCCGGCCGAGAAGGAATGGCGCACGTTCCTCCAGCGCGAGGCGGAGCTGCCCTCGGCCGAAACAGAACTGGAAGGGCTGTCGCGGCTGGAGCGGGCGCGCCGGGCGGAGCAGTTGCAGCGGATCGAACTGGGACAGAAGTTTTTGGCCCGCAAGATCGGCGGCGGCGCCTTTCAGGACGCCATTGCCGAGTTGCGAGCGGGCCCCGACGCCGACTCGCCGGCCATTCAGGCTAAAATTCAATCGCTGGAAAAACAACTGGCGGCGCACCAGCAGCAGGCGCAGCGAACGCGCGAAGCGGTGTTGGCCCTGATCGCGGCCGAAAAGCCCGTCAAAGAAGCCGAGGCGCACCTCGTGCAGCTCCGCGAAACGGCGGCCGGGGAGACCGCGGTGGCCGCGGCCGAAGCGCAGTGGGAGCAGGCCCGGGCGGCCAACGCGGCGGCGATCGGCCAGGCGAAGCAGCAGGTGAATGCGCTCTTGGAGCCGCGGACGTGGGACGACAAGTATTGGGCCGCCTTGGCGACGCTGGTGACCATGGCCCTGCTGTACCGGGGCCGCTACGGGATCGTGCAGAACCTCTCAACGGTTCTGGTGGTGACGTTCACCTTCATCACGATCGGCAACGTGATCGCGCTGGAGGCGCATCCGAGTTTTCGCCTGACGGCGGCCGATTTTCTGCGAGGTTTTGGCCTGCCGGAAGAAGCCGGCCTGGCCACGGCGTTGGCCACGTTTGGCATCATTGGCGTAGGGGCCTCGGAACTGATTTCGTACCCTTACTGGTGCCTGGAAAAAGGCTACGCGCGGTTTACCGGCCCGCTCAGCCAGGATGCCGCCTGGGAACGCCGGGCCCGAGGCTGGTTGCGGGTGATGCACTACGACGCCTTCACCTCGATGATTATTTACACGGTGGCCACGGTGGCGTTTTTCATCATGGGCGTGGCCGTGCTGCACAAGCAGGGCCTGGTGCCCGACGGCATGCGGATGGTGAGCACGCTGCTGGAGCAATATCGGCCGGTGTTTGGAGAATACGCGCGGTGGCTGTTCTTGATTGGGGCGATCGCGGTGCTGTACTCTACGTTCTTGGTTTCCACCGCCAGCCATTCGCGCACGATCACCGACAGCTTCAAGATCTTCGGCGCCATGCGGCCCGACAACCAGCAGTCGCACAGCCGCTCGGTGTCGATCTTGTGCCTGGTCATCCCCGTGCTTTGCCTGGCCGTGTTTTGCGCGGGATTGAACCCTGTTTCGCTGGTGATGGGCGGAGCGTTCATGCAGGCTTTGCTGTTGCCGGCGCTGGGCTACGCGGCGCTCCATTTCCGCTATACCAAGACCGATCCGCGGCTGAAGCCGGGCCGCGTGTGGGATACGTTCTTGATCATTTCGTTTGTCGGCCTGTTCATTACCGGGGTTTGGAACCTGTACGAGCTGTTGGGCAAGTAAGCCTCCCCCTCCTGATGATGCGGGTGGGAAAAACTTCGGGCGGCAAGGCGCGTTCGGGCGTCGCCTTGCCGATGGTCGTTGGCGCGAGGGGACGCCTCCCCCCTCTATTGATAAAAGTTTGTTGAATCGGCGTTTCGGCCGTCGTTATAATCGCATCGGCTTCTCGCCGCCGGCGAGCGATCGCCCCCAACCGTGTTATTCCCCACCCGTTATGACCCTGCCACCTTCCGCTCGACAGGAGTTGTCCCCCGTGAGATCTGTCTCGCTCAAGCTCGGTTCGCCTCCGTTGGTGGTTTTGCTGTCTGGTTTGCTGGTGGGCGCCGCGAGTTTTGGGGTCGCCGCGGCCGACGACCATTGGCCGCGGTGGCGCGGTCCTTCGGCCGATGGCCACACCACCGACACCAACATACCGGTCAAGTTTGGCGATGCCGACGTGGCCTGGAAGGTGGATCTGCCCGGCGAAGGCGAATCGTCGCCCATCGTGTGGGGCGAACGCATCTTTCTCACCACGGCGCTGGAGGGTGGCAAACAGCGCGCGGTGCTCTGCCTCGATCGCGGCAACGGCAAGTTGTTGTGGCAGCAGATCGTGCCTTGGGAAGGCCAGCCCGAGGGCCTGCACAAAATGAATTCGTGGGCCACGCCTTCTTGCGTGACCGATGGCGAGCACGTGTGGGCCTTTTTTGGCCAGGCTGGGTTGCACTGCTACACGGTGGACGGGAAGCATGTGTGGTCGCGCGACCTGGGTGCGTTTACCAGCCCCTGGGGGGTGGCGGCCTGCCCGGTGCTGGTGGGCGATTTGCTGGTGCAGAATGCCGACGCCGACGCCGAAGCCTGCATTTGGGGAATCGACAAGCTGACCGGCAAAACGGTGTGGAAGACCGACCGGCCGAACAATCGCGGTTGGAGCACCCCCGTTCCCGTCGAGCAAGACGGCCAGACGATCCTGGTGGTCAACAGTCATACCGGGGTGCGCGCGTACGATCCCAAGGACGGCAAGGAACTCTGGTTTTGCAAGAGCTTCAATGGGCGAGGCACGCCCACGGTAACGCCGGGCAATGGGTTGCTGTATACCGTCAACGGGCTTCGCGGCGACATGTACGCCATTCGGCCCGGCGGCAGCGGCGACGTGACCGGCAGCCACATGGCCTGGCATTCCGCCCGCAGCGGCGGCCGCGACCTGCCCAGTCCGATTGTGATTGGCAAGTACGTGCTGGTGATGAACATGGGAGGCATTCTTTCCTGCTACGACGGCATCGACGGCAAGGCGCTGTGGCATCAGCGCACGCCGGGCAACTTTTCGGCTTCGCCGATCGCGGCCGGCGGCAAGGCTTACTTCCTTAGCGAGGAAGGCAGCGTGTACGTGGTGGAACCCGGTCCCGAATTAAAAGTGGTGGCGGAGAACAAAATCACGGCTGCCAGCGACGATATCTTTCGGGCTTCGCCCACCCCGCACCAGGGTCAACTGCTGCTGCGCTCGAACAAGGCCTTGTTTTGCGTGGGTCAACGGAAAACGTCGCCGTAAATCTGGTCAAACCGTCAATATTTGCCTTCCGTTCGTCGACAGCAATTTATGTGTTTATGCGTTGGAGACGGGGGGCCAATCCGGTACACTAAACCGCGACGATTTGCCTTCCTCAACACCTACCCTCGAACGGCTGCCTTGCCACCCTACCTTTTGGGCAGTTGCGTCTGGGGCTAGCAGTGCCAGCTTGGGCATCCTACCTGGAGTCATTCCCGCCATGTTGAAGCTGTTTCCCTCGTCGAACGCGGATTGCGAGCGTCGTTCCCGCCGCCAGTTTTTGTTGGAAGTGGGATCGGTTGCCCCCCTGGGACTCACGCTGGGCAGCTTTCTTTCGCGGCAGGCCCAGGCACAAAGCGGCTCGCTGGCCGATCGCAACTGCATTTTGATTTGGACCCGCGGGGGCACCAGCCACCACGACACGCTCGATCCCAAGCCCGAGGCGTCTGCCGACGTGCGCGGCGAGTTTGGCGTGATCGACACGGCGGTACCTGGCATCCAGTTCACCGATCAGATGCCGAACTTTGCCCGCGAACTCGAACGGTACGCGGTGCTCCGCAGTTTGAATCCGCGGAACGGCAGCCACGGCACCGCCGACGCGATCATGATGTCGGGCCACAAGTTCAACCCGGCGATTACCTATCCCTGTTTTGGCTCGGTGGTCGCCAAAGAGAAGGGGTATCGCAACTACCTGCCGCCGTTTGTGCAGGTGGGCACCCAGGTGGATCGCCGCTTTGGCGGCGGCGTGGCCGGATACCTGGGCATTGCCAACAATCCCTTTGAACTGCCGGGCGATCCCAACGATGCCAACTTCACCGTTCGCGACGTGACGCCTCCCAAGGGCATCAACCTCGATCGGCTGGATCGCCGGCGCCAGGCGCTGGCTCAAATCGACCAGTTGCAACGAGGGCTGGAACACAAGGCCGACGCGTTGCGGGCGATGGACGAATACTACGACAACGCCTTCAGCATGATCACCTCGCAAAACACCCAAGAGGCGTTCGACCTTTCCAAGGAAAGCGACAAGCTTCGCGACCATTACGGCCGCACCAGCTTGGGCCAAGGCTGCCTGCTCGCGCGGCGGCTGATCGAGGCCGGCGTGCGGTTTGTCACCGTGACCAGCGGCGGTTGGGACACCCACACCAACAATTTCAGCGGCCTGCGCAAGTTGTTGCCGCCCCTCGATGCCGCGTTCCCAGCGCTGGTGCAAGACCTGCAAGAACGCGGCATGCTCGAAAACACGCTGGTGGTGTGGATGACCGATTTCGGCCGCACGCCCATCGTGAACTCGGCCGCCGGCCGCGACCACTGGTCGTCGGCGGGCGTGCTGTGCATGGCGGGCGCCGGCACCCCCGGTGGTCTGGTTCTGGGCAAGACCGACGACACCGGCGCCAAGCCCACCGAGGCCGAGTACTTCCCCGATGATGTCGCCGCCACCATTTACAGCAAGCTCGGCATCCCGCTCGACACCACGCACATTGCCCCGGACGGGCGCCCCATGCGGTTGTGCGAAGGCCGCGTGATCAGCGAGTTCATGAGCTGAGCGGCCGCGGCGTATTTGGCCATCGCCGCTAGGTGAAATCCCTCAACGATCGCTTTCCCCGCCTGGAGAGAGCGATCGTTTTTTCGTGTGCGTGGCCATGCGGTTGGTGCACGGCGGCCCGCCGCGCTCTGAGTGAAGGTTCGTGCCAGCCGCCGTTGTCCCCGCCTGCCGGAAACCGCCCGTCGAGAGGGGACGAGTCTTCAGATCACGTGCTTTCGCACGAGGTCCCAGTCCACTTCCACGCCCAGGCCAGGTCGGTCGGGAATGGTGACCGTGGGCCCGGAGATGACCAGCGGCTCTTGGGCGATCGAAAACTCGTGGTACTCCGGCCCGAGCACGTCGCCGGGGTACTTTTCCACCTGCATGTTGGGGCAGGCCACCACCAGGTGTCCCATGGCGGCCGTGGCCACGTCCCATTCCAGGTTCGAGCCGATTGAGCAGGCCACGCCATGGGCCGCCGAGAGATCGACAATCGCCTTGGACTTGCGAATGCCGCCGTTCTTGCCGGGGTAGACGCTAATGACGTCGCAGCCCTGGTTGCGAATCAGCTCTTGTGCGTGAATCAGGTTGAAGCACATGTCGTCGGCCATAACCGGCGGCCGGGTTTCGCGCCGCACCCGGGCAATCGCCGCGTAATCTCCGTCGGGCGTTGGCTGCTCGTTGAGCGCCACATTGCAGTCGGCCATGGCGTTCACGGCGGCAATCGCCGTGTCGGCGTCCCAGCCGCAGTTGGCGTCGATGGTGAGATGGCGCTCGGGGCCAATCACTTCCCGCACTGCTTTGACGCGGGCGATGTCGTCCTCGGGCTTTCCGCCGACTTTCACCTTGATGGTGTCGAAGCCGGCCGCCACGCGTTCGGCCGCCACGCTCCGGGCGCGGTCCAGGTCGTAGGCGCCCATCGAAAACCGGCAGCGGATGGTGCGGCCGCGGCAGGCGCCTCCCAGCAGTTCGTACACCGGCTTGCCGGCCGCTTTGCCTTGGAGGTCCCAGCAGGCCATTTCCAAGGCGCTCTTGGTAAACCAGTTGTGGGCCGCCGCGCGATCCATCAGGGCGTCGAGCTCGGCTACCTGGTGCGGGTCGCGGCCGATCAACAGCGGGGACAGAACGTGATCGACCAGGGCCTTGGCCGACCATACCGTTTCGCCGCTCCAGCGGGCCATCACGGTCGCTTCGCCAGCGCCTTCCAACCCGGCGTCGGTTCCCAGCCGCACCAGCAAATAGTCGGAAACCACGTGCTGGCCCAGCGCCGATTTCATTTGCCGGATCGGCTTGAGGGGAATGCGAACCGCGTACGACTCCACGTGGGTGATCTTCATGGCAGCTAAACCTTGTCCGGCAGAGAATTGTGGTACAACCAGCGCAGGGTCTTGGGCGGCCGCTGCGGCAAAACCATTGAGCCCCGAGTTTACCGATCCCGGCCGCGCAAGACGATTGGCCGAGCGCAAAATGGCGTTGGCCGGCGGAGTTTCTTCCAACTTGGGAGAAGTTCGCCCGGCGATCTTCGCACCGCCAGCCGCAAGGCGCCCCGACAACCGCTACGATCGTCACAAACGCCGTTTCCCCCAAGCCGCCGAATAACCTACGATAAGAAGGAGTGGCGAGAAGAGATTGCGGATTGCCTGTTGGCAAGGAGAAATGCCATGGATTTGAAGGGGACGTTGTGGGGGGGAATGAGTTTGATCTGCGTGCTGGCGTTGGGATGCGGCGACTCGCAAAGCGTGGTGAATCTGCCGCCGCCGGAAACGACCCCCGCTGCTTCCACCTCGCCGGCCGCGCCGGCCGCGGACACCTTGCCGCCGGCAACTGCCGGTTCCGCGCCGCAGACGCAGCCCGAGCCCGAGCTTCCCGCGCTGGCGCCGCCGGTTGCCAAAACGAGCGCCGAGCAGCAGCAAGTCGCCCAGCAGTTTGAAGAGCGGTTTGGCCGCGCCGGGGTAGGAACGCCGCTGCGGTACAAGGAGCAAAACGGCAAGGTAGCGGTGCTCAGCCTCACCGACACCATTGTGAACGATCAAGATCTGGCGGCGCTGGAAGGCATGCACGACCTGGAGACGCTGCTGCTCACCCGAACCAAGATTACCAGCGATGGCTTGAAGCACCTGCGGGGACTCCAAAATCTGAAGAAGCTGGCCCTGGACGATACCGCCGTGAGCGACGCGGGGTTGCGCTGGCTGACCGACCTGAAGAGCCTGGAAGACTTGAACCTGATGAACACCCGGATCACCGGGCAAGCGCTGGGTTCGGTGGCCAAGCTGCCCTCGCTGACGAAGCTGCACCTGCAAAATACGGCGGTCGACAATGCAGGCTTGGAACTGCTGTCGGGCCATCCGCGGCTGCAAGAGCTCGATCTCGACTCCACGGCGATTACCGACGACGGGCTGGCCGCGCTCTCATCGCTGCCTGCCCTCGAGGCCCTGCGCCTTCGCCGCACGGCCATTACCGATGCCGGGATCGATACGTTGCGGCAAATGCCCCAGCTTCGCCGGGTGTGGTTGGTCGGCAGCCGCGTCAGCCCGCGGGGGATCGCTGCGTTACGAGAAGCCCGACCGGAGATTCGGGTGCCCGACGGCACCAAGACCGATCTGCCCTTCATTGGTTCGCCGGCAGAAGAAAAGAAGTGACCGGCCGCCAGCGGCTGGGCAATTCTGCATGGCGGGGCCGCGCGTCCAAGGCGTGGAGTTCGAGGGAGCCGGCGTTATTGGCGGGGAGGAGCGTTGCCTGTCGAAAGGCGTCACGCCGCTTCCCGCCCAGAAGCCAACCTCTCCGCGATGGATTAGGGGGCAACGATGGATCAGGGGGCAATGGGATGCGGCCCCACCCGGCTGGCGAGGGAAAAACCGCGGGGCCGATGGGCGGCTGAGGCCGGCTGATGGGCCAACTGCGGAGACGCCGGCCCTCCTTCACCCACCTTTTGCAGCAGGTTTTCGTACTGCACGCGGCACGACGCGCAGTGGTCGAGATGCACATGCACGCGCTGGGCCAGTTCGGGACTGATCGTGTGGCGCGCGTAGCCTTCCAGCAGATCGCGACACTCGGGGCATGACAGGGCGTGAGGGGATGTGGCCGTGGAGCCCAGGAATTGCCAGGCCACCATGGCCAAGAGCAGTGCTGCCGCGGCCACGCTCGCCGTTTGCAAACCGGCCGTCCATCGGCGGCGCGATTGCAGCGTGCCGCGCAAGTTGTTCAAGGTGCCCGGCGGAACCGCCTGCCATTCGCTCGCCGCCTCCCGCGACGATTGATCTGCTCTTGTATTCATGTCTGTCGAACCTTGTGCTGGGGCGACGAGTCTTTCGCCGCGTATCTATTATATTCGCCGTCGCCGCTGCATTTCTCTGTGAAGTCCGACACATTCCCGAAGCGCAAGTTGTCGAATCTTGGCGCCGGTGGCTGCTGGCCGCTGGCGGCCCCGCTCAACCACAGAGGCGGCCTCGCTCAACCACCGAGGCACTTACCGGACGCGCGATCCCGGCGAGGCGGGGCGGGGCGCGGGGGGTGAAACATTGATACTGGCAGCCAAGGCCGACAAATCCCGGATGACGATCTTCTTTCGACCCAGGGACACCAAACCTTCAGCCTGGAGTTCGCCCAGCACGACGGTGACGGTTTCGCGGGTGCTGCCGATCACGTTGGCCAGGTCTTGGTGCGAGAGTTTGACGCGGAGTCCCAGGCCTTCGCTCTGGGGCGTGCCGTACTGTTCGGCCAATTCCAGGAGCAGGTGCACCAGGCGTTCGCGGTTGGAGCGGAACAGCAAGTATTTAAGCCGCCGTTCGATGCGTTGCCGCCGCAGGCTGATGAGCTTGGTGATGCCCAGCGAGAGCCGCGGATGGCGCTCCATCAAGCGTTCCATTTCTTCGCGGGGAATCAGAATGACCAGCGCCGATTCGGTGGCTTCGGCGTATTCTTCGCGTTCGCTGGGCTGCACCAGGGCCAACTCGCCAAAGAGTTCGCCCGGCTCGATAAACGCCAGGATGGCCTGTTTGCCGTCGGGCGTGAGATGGCAGATTTTGGCTTTACCCCGGGCGAGCAGCAGCACGGCGTCGGCCTCGTCGGCCGGCAGGTAAATTGGCGACTTGGCGGGAAAAGTCCGGGATCGGCACCGCAACTCCAGTTCGGCCAATTCGCCGGGCGCGAGCTGCCGAAACAGATCGCTGCGTTTCAGGTACCAAATCTTTTCCGACATCGGCCCCACGCCAGGGTTGAAGGCGGGAATAACCCCCGCTGGAAGAATATCGGCCTGCGGGGGGAGTGTCTAGCGAAAGGATCGCCGCCGCGGACGCCACGGTGCGCCGCGCCGCGACTTTCGCGAGGGCGCGCGGACCAGCCAGGCTGGTGCATTGGCCCCCAAAAAACTCGGCCGCTAATCCCACTGCCGCAGGGCTTCGTAGGCGGCCACGGCTACGGCGTTGGAGAGATTCAGGCTGCGAACCTCGTTGCGAATGGGGATGCGGAGCGTGCGGTCGGCGAATTCCTCGGTGAGGCTGGCCGGCAGCCCTGCCGACTCGGCGCCGAACACCAGCACGTCGCCTTCCTCGTAGGCCACTTGGGTATACACGTGCGACGCCCTCTTGGTGAACAGATACGGCCGCCGCGGCAAACGGTCTTGCAGGGCCGCCCAATCGTCGACCGCTTCCCACTCGAGGTATTGCCAGTAATCGAGCCCTGCCCGGCGCAGGTAGTAGTCGTCCAGGCGAAAGCCCAGCGGACGCACCAGCCACAACTTGGCTCCCACGGCCACGCAGGTGCGGCCCACGCTGCCGGTGTTGTAAGGAATTTCGGGCTGGTACAGCACGATGTGCAAACGCGGATTGTAGGCCATGGCGTTGCGGCCGCTCTTGATGTCTTTCACAGCGCGTCTGCCGGCGCTGGCCCACAAACGATCCAACTCCGGCCCGGGCGTTGCAGTCGCTGGCTACTTGCCCGGCGGCAACGGCACTTGCTCGCTGGAAACGAGGTACGCGATCAGGCCCACCAGTTCGTCGTTGGTTAGGCGTTCGAGAATGCCCTCGGGCATCATCGAAATGTTGGAGGGTTCCAACTCTTCGATCTCGGATCGTTCGAGCGACACCAATTCGTTGACGGTTTGCAGCGTGACCACGGCTTCGTCCTCGCGGCGGACGATGCCCGAGAGCAACCGGCCGTCGGCGGTGAGGATGTTGGTGAGTTTGTAATCGCGGGCGATGAGCGCGCTGGGGTCGAGGAGATTCTCGAGCAGGTAATCGAGATTCTTGCGGTTGGAGCCGGTGAGGTCGGGGCCGACCGTGCCGCCTTGACCATACAGCTTGTGGCATTGGCCGCAAATGCGGTTGTAGACCACGCGGCCGAGCGAAGCGTTGGCGGCCTCCAGCTTGTCCAAGGTCAGGGCTGCCCGATACTGGGACAACAGCACGGTTTTTTGCTTGGAGGTTTCGCGCACCGACCCCCACACGTCGAGCAATTTGAGATCGAGTTGGGGATTTTTGAAGGTGCCCAACTGCCGGGCGATGAAGGCCGGCACGTCGCTGCGGGGAACGCGCTGGTTGCCCACGGCTTCGAGCAGTTGCATGGCCCAGGCGGGCCGCGAAGCCAACGTGTTCACGGCGTCGTTGCGCTCGGCGGGTGAAAGCCGGTCGTACCGGGCCAGGATGGCGGCGGCGGTGTCGACATGGTTGTACGCCGCCAACGATCGAATGGCGTCGGCCCTCAGCGGCTGGTCGTTGAGCAGGGCCAGCAGATGCGGTTCGATGCCGGGCACGCGCCGTTCGACCAGCGCGGCGAGCGCGGCTTGCCTTGCTGCTGCTTGGCGCGAGCCATCGAGGGCTGTCTTGACCAGCGCATCGACGGCGCGCGAATCGCCGAACAGCACCGCCAGTTCCAGGGCCAGCGATTGCACGCGGGGGTCGGAACTTGCCAAAAGTCGCGGGCCGATGTCCTTCCAACCGGCCGGCGCCGGCAACGACTTGCGGCCCACCAGGGCTTCGGTGCTGCCCTTGAGCAAGTCGTATTGCAACTCGGCGTCGTCCACGCTGCCCACCACTTCGAGCACGGCGGCCAATCCTTCGAGGGCGTCGTCGGCAGCCGACGCGATCGGCAACTTCAGCAGGGACACGAGGACCAGAGCAGCGGCGATTCGCAACGCCAGGCCGGCATCCCCGCGCACCTTCCACGTTATTCCACCCGGCCGGCAATACCGGCTTTGACCGAAAATCTTCATTCCGCGTGACTCATCCAAAGAAGTCGGCGGGAGCGTATTCGCCACCGGGGATTACTTGGCCACGGCACGGCGGGCGATGTGTTGCCGCACCAGGGGCAGTTTGCAGGTTGCCACCAGCCGGAGCGCCCTGGTTTTATCGGCCGCCACCAGCGGTTCGACGCCATACCAAACCATCAGCGGCAAGTTGGCGTCGGCGGCATCGTCGGCGTGCGACATCAGCGCCGCGGCCAGGTCCCACCGCTGGTCGAGCGGCAGGCGCTGCAACGTGGAGGCCAGTTCGAGCCGCACCAACTGCGAAGGATCGCTGGTGGCCAGATCGACCAGCCTGGCAAGCGTTTCGGTACTCAACGCCCCGGCGGCGGCAACGGTTTCGCTCGGCCGCGGCGTTTGCGCGATCGTGCCGCCCCGGCTGGATTCGGCCAGCAGGCGAATCGCCCACAGACGCACATGCTCGTTGTCGTGCGAAAGCTGCTCGGTGAGGAAGTTGCGGTCGGCGCCGCCGATCACGTGCAACGCCCAGAGGGCGCGGAGCTTCTTGCGTTCGTCGGGTTGTTGGGCGAACAGCGTCTTTAGTTGTGCCTGGGCAGCGGTGAGATCGCGGCCCGCGGCGGCGCGTTCCTGCAGCAACCGCCGCGCGGTGCGCACGTGCCAATCGTTGTTGTGCAACTGCCGCTGGACCAGTTCGTCGTCGCTCGCTTGCGAAACCGGCAAACCCGTGGCCGGTTCCGGCTGGCCGTAGCTCACTTTGAAGATCCGCCCGCTTTCGTGGTGCGAGCCGTGCTCGTCGCGCTCGTGGCATTCGCCGGTGTCCGACCAGTCGATGATCCAGACCGAACCGTCGGGCCCCACCTTGAAGTTCAAACCGCGGAACCACTCGTCGTTGGCCAAGAGAAAATCGGGGGCATGCCGGGCGACATAGCCCGAGCCCTGCCGCTCCAGCGTATCGCGATTGAGCCGTTTGCCGTGAATGTTGCCCATCAGGATGGAGTTGCGATAGCTGGCCGGCCATTGATCGGCCAGGTAGATCATGGCGCCGGCATGGGCGTGGCCGCCGCCGGCGGCGCTGTGTTCGCCCTGCCCCCCGCGGCTGTCGGTCCATTTGCCGCCGCCCCAGTGCAGGTGGTCGCAGCAGGCGGGCATCAGGGCGTACGAGTGCGGGTGGATGTCCTCGCCAAACATTCGCTCGTAGTGGGCCCCGGGCACCAGGTGGAACAGGTGACTGATCACGCAGTTGGTGATGAACGCCTGGCCGTGGTCGTCCCAATCGAGCCCCCAGGGATTGGTCGTGCCGTGGGCGACGACCTCGAACACCTCGCGCGTCGGATGGTACCGCCACACCGAGCAGTTGAGTTCCACCCGTTCGCTGTCGGCGGCGCCGGGCTTGCCAACCTTGGACGGGGCAGTGATGCCGTTCATGCCGTAGAGCCAGCCATCGGGGCCCCAGGCCAGGCCGTTGACCACGTTGTGCACCCCGCGATTCGACCACCCGTCGAGCACCACCTGCGGCGGACCGTCGGGCACGTCGTCGCCGTCGGCGTCGGGAATGAACAGCAGATGGGGAGCGCAGCACACCCAAACGCCGCCGAAACCGACCTCCAAACCGGTGAGGTAATTGCCCTGATCCCAGAACACCTTGCGACTGTCGAAGCGGCCGTCGCCATTGGTGTCTTCAAAGATCAAGATCCGATCGCGGCCCGTCGCCTGCCACACGGGGTACGAATAGCATTCGGCCACCCACACCCGACCCCGGTCGTCCAGCGTGAAACCAATCGGCTGGCGAATCTCCGGCTCGGCCGCGGCGAGCACCGCGGAGAAGCCTTCGGGCAGCGACATGCGAGCGGCCGCTTTGTCGGCGGGCACCGGCTCGGGCTGGGTGATTTCCAGATCGATGCGGCCCGACTTGGGATCGACCTTGGCGGGGCGAACCGGCTCGTCTTTCCGCGGTTGGTTGGATTTGGAGTCTTGCGCCGCGGCTGGTTGCGATTTTTCATTCGGTTGCTGGGCGCGCGGCGACTGGCCCGTGACCAGAAACAGGGCCAAGCCCGAGAGGATCAACGCCAGTCCCAAAACCTGGCACCTCGATCGCGTCAACTGGTTTTGCATGGGTGATCCCAACTTTGGCTGGTCTGTGGAAGGCAAGTCCGCTGGACAAGGCGGAATGATCCCGGTGAGGTCGACAGTTCAATCGATGGTTCGCGGGGAGTTCCAGCGGCGGGGCGCTCGCTCGCCGCGACCTACGATTGTACTTCACGCCGCGGGCGATGTCACAGGCAGGGTTGGACGTTGCCGCTGGCTGGTTGCGATTCCGGGGAACGCGTCTGCACGCAGCCGGGATGGGGGCCCCGCAGGGCTCGCCACGAACGCGCGGGTCGGGCGGGCGAGCAATGGGGCAGCGGGCTATTTTTTGGCCGGAGCGCCGCGCAACAATCCCAGCCGGTCGAGCTCGCGGAAATCGGTCAGGCCGCGGCAGGCGGCGATGATCGCCCGGTCGCGGATGCCCACATATCCGGCCTTGCGGCAGGCGGCGATGAACGTTTGCGGATCCTTGGCGGCCTTGAGCGCGGCGCGCACGGCGTCGTTGACCACCAGCAGTTCGTAAACCCCCGTCCGTTCGCGGTAGCCAATGCCATTGCAGGCGGGGCACACCGGCGGTGGCTGCGGCTGTTCCTCGGGCTTGAGGTTGGGATTGAGCGGCGGGGCCGGCGGCGGACCTTGCTGGTAAAAGCCGGTGACTTTGCCCGGGGGAAGCCCCAGTTGCTGCATGATTTGCGGCGCGGCCGGGACGAATTGCTTGCAGCCATCGCAAAGTTTGCGAATCACGCGGCTGACAAGCACCGCCTTGACCTGCTTGATGATGTCGTCGCGAGAAACCTTGGCCTCGTCGGGTCCTTTGAAGGCGAGCAGCGCGAGCAGGGCTTCGGGAGCGGTTGCCGGACCTGCCACGCCGATGATCACGCGGCGGTCTTCCTGGGGTTGGGCCAAAAGCAGGTTGAGCGACCCGGCATTCACCACGTGGCGACAACAAACCACGTCGGGATATTTGCGCAGCAGGGTGGGCAGGATGTCGAGCGGCGACTGGCCCTGGCTGCTATCGAAGGTGTTGACCGGAGCGTTTTCGACTTTGTCTTCCGGCTTCTTGGCGTCTTCGATGGCCTCGGTGTTGAGAAGGTAGCGGTCCACCATGCGAATGGTGTTGTTGTAGGTGGTGCTGAACCCGCTCTTGGGAGGACCGGCAACCACCACCACGCCGGGGCTCGACAGGGCCGTTTTGAGGTTGGCGGCCATGACCGCCGTCATGCCGGCATCGGTGAGTTTTTCCGGCGGCTTATTGCCGAGGTCGAACTGCATCATCAGCCGTTCGGCCTGGGCGGCGGTTTGGCAGATGACGTGGCAGGGGATTTTCTTGCGCTTCCGCTGGATCTCGAAGTCCCCTTCCTGCATGGGCTTGGGGACGGAGAGATCGAATCCCGCGTGGACCTTGATGATGGCCATGGCGGTAGCGCCAAAATCGCGATCGAGCCCCCCGGCTTCGTGCGTTACCCCGTCGATCACGTACTGCAACTGAACCCCGGCGGCGGTCAGGGTGAAGATGAGCGCTTCGGCTCGGGCGGCCAAGGCGGCGTCGACCGTCGTGCGCGTGCTCACCGTGAGCATCACGTCGATCTCGGGAAGTTCCGCCTTGGTCACAAACTTCGTGGCAGGCTCGACATACTCCGGTTCTTGCTTTTTCTTGCTGAACCAACCCAACGTGAGATCCTTCGTCGCGGAGAATGACCGGGCGCCGAGACATTCTCTCGGGCAAACCTCTATGGTCGATCATACTCCGCGCCGGCTCGGCGACAAGCGGGAGCCGCGCACGCCGCGGCAGCAGCAACGGGCAACCTAATCGACCGGCTCGAAGGGAAATTCGCCGCCGCCGTCCAAATCGAGGTCAAACGGCGGGTTGAATCCCGGCCAGAAATCGAGCCACGGGCCGTCAGCCGGCCAGGGCCTGGAAATCCGGTCCATCATCCGCGGCGGGCTCACGCAGTTTGAGTGTGGGTCGTCCGCCCGGAAATCGACGCTCCGGCGTAAAGCCTCGCGTCCCTCCGTTAAAGAACTGATGGAATTCGGCCGCGGGTCCGGTCGAGAACTGCAGCGGCAACTGCACCAGAATTTCGCGCCAACTCAGTCCGCTGCGGTAGATCAGCCGGTAGGCATCTTTGAGCTGGTGGATGTCTTCGTTGCTGAATCCGGCCCGGCGGAGCCCCACCAGATTGAGCCCCACCACCAGCGTGGTGGCGCCATCGACGGTGACGAAGGGGGGAATGTCCTTCACCACGTGGGCTTGCCCTCCCACCATGGCCAGGCGGCCAATCCGGCAGAACTGGTGCACGCCCACCTGTCCCGAAACGTACGCCCGATCATCCACGTGCACGTGCCCTGCCAGGCCGCTGCTGTTGGTGAAAATGGCGTTATTGCCAATGTGGCAATCGTGGGCGAAGTGCACGCCCACCATGATCAGGTTTTGGTCGCCAACGGTGGTGGCGCCCTCGGGCTGCATGCCGCGATGGATGGTCACATGCTCGCGGATGGTGTTTTCGGCGCCGATAACGAGTTTGCCGCATGAACCGCCGTGCCGGGCATGTTGGGGCAGGCCCCCGAGCACGGTGCCTTCATGCACGCGATTGCGAGGGCCGAGCGTCGTCCCCGCTTTCACGACGACGTGGCTGGTCAGCTCGCATTCATCCCCGATTTGCACGCCGCCTTCCACCACACAGAATGGCCCGATGGTCACATCACGCCCTATTTCCGCATCGGCATGGACGACGGCCAATGGATGGATTTTCGACACCAGGAGTCCCCCGAGAGATGAAGCGACCGTCCGAGCGGGGTCCAGTCGGGCCGATCGGATAACGCGGCGCGTTCACGTGGGGTTGTATCGGCCTTTGCAACTACGAAAATTCAACCCGTTCTCCGCGAAGAAGCAGGTCGGGGGGGTTATAGGGAAACCAGTGGCGGGCGCGAATAGCAGGTCGGCCTTCCGCGGCAGAAAAAATGGGGCCCCGCCGAGCAGATTCCCGGTGAACTGAGGAATTTGATAAACTAAGCAGGAAAGAGGATTGATAGCGGGCATGGCGGCCCGACCTACCCGGCGCCGATAGCAATTGCAGCACTCATGGGAGAATTTCACCGTGCCGACCGTTCACGAAATTTACGACCAAGCCGACAAGCTGAAGGACCAGGGCAAGCTCGACGAGGCCGTGGCCAAATTGCAAGAAGCACTGGCCATCGACGCCAACTACGCCTTGGCGCATTCGGCCCTGGCGGTGATCCTGGGCCGCCTGGGACGCCACGACGAAGCCATTCGCCACGGTCAGAAAGTTTGCGAACTGGAACCGCACGACCCATTCAGCTTTACCGCCATGAGCGTCACCTACCAGCGGGCAGGCAGAATTCCCGAGGCGGAAGAAGCCCTATTCAAGGCGCGGATGATGGAGCAGCAAGGTCGGTAGGGCAAGGCGGCGGGGGCTATGGTCCCGTGCGGCGTTCGCCGTCTTGGCACGATCGGGTCGGAATTTTGTCCGCGGGCATCCCCCCCGCAACCGCGGCGAAAAAAATCGGTGTCGCCTGTCGAACGGGCACCCTTCCCGTTCGACTACAGGGGTGACGACGCCGCGCGTCCTTCCCGAATTTCCCCTGGACCACGAGGAGCCTGCCGAAATGTCGACGACTTCCACCATTGCGCCGACCCAAGACGAAGCCCAAATCCGTCAATTGATTGCCGATCAGTTGCAGGCGATTTGCGCCAAGGACGTGGACGCCATCATGCGGCCATATTCCAGCGACGCGGTCATGTACGACGTGAAGCCGCCGTATCAAACGGTGGGCGCCGCTGCCTGGCGCGCCATGTGGGATGCCTGCCTGCCGTGTTTTCCCGAATCGTGCGAGATGGAAACGCGCGACGAGCATTTGACCGTGGGCGGCGAGTTGGCCTTTGCCCATTGGCTGTTTCGGTTCAAGCTGGCCGATCCCCACCATCCCGCCGGACAAACCTGGATGCGGCTCACGGCCTGTTACCGCAAGCGCGGCAACCGCTGGGAGATTGCCCACGAGCACGTTTCGGTGCCGTTCGACCCCTGCACGTCGCAAGCGGCGTTTACGCTCGATCCGTAGGAGGGGGCGTGGAGGGGGGGCCGTTTGGTTTTTGCACCAACTAGCGAAAGCCACTAGAATGTTGTCCGCGCCGCGCCGTTGGCCAACCTACCTGCCCCTCGTAATTGCCTGCCATGCCCATGTCTGCCGAACCATCGCCTTCTCGCGGCGAGTACCATCCCGCGTACATTCACGGTCGCCGCGAAGCGATATTTATCCTGGTGGTTTGGGTGTCTGCCCTGTGCTGGGTGGTTCCCTACTGCTATTTCAGCGGCTTTGTTCCGAATCTGGAAAACTTCGATCCGGAAAAGCTGGAAACGGTGTGGGGGGTACCCGCCTGGGTGTTCTGGGGGATCGCCGTGCCTTGGGTGGCGGCCAACCTGATTACGATTGTGTTTTGTTTTGGTTTTATGAAAGACGACGACCTGGGCGAAGCGCATGAAGGCGCCGACCTGGCCGAGGAAATTGCCGAAATGCACGCGCAACGGGAGGCTCGCTGATGACCCCCTCGTGGTTGCCGCTGCTGGCCCAAGAGAGCTCGAATGCCGCGCTCTACACGTTCTTGATTTATACCCTGGCCGTGTTCGGCGTGGCCTGGGCATCCAACCGGCTGCTGCAAAAGAAGAATTTTGTCAGCGAGTATTTCTTGGGCAGCCGCGGGTTGGGAATGTGGGCCTTTGCGCTCACGTTTGCGGCGACCAGCGCCTCGGGCGGAAGCTTTACGGGCTTTCCCGCCAAGATTTATTCGTATGGCTGGATTCTGGCCTTGTGGATCGCCAGCTACATGGTGGTGCCGCTGTGCGCCATGGGTTTGCTCGGCAAGCGTTTGAACCACGTGGCCCGCATCTCCGGTTCGATCACTGTGCCCGACGTGGCCCGCGACCGCTTCCACAGCCCCGCGCTGGGCGTGTTGGCGATGGCGTTGATTGTGTTTTTCATGACGGTGAACCTGGTGGCCCAATTCAAGGCGGGCAGCGTCATCTTGCAATCGCTGCTGGGCGACGTGACGATGTTCCGCCAGCTTTCGCAGGTGCGGCTGATCGAAGGCGTGGATTCGTTTTACCTGGTCTGCCTGCTGGTGTTTGGCATCGCCGTGATTCTCTATACCACCTGGGGCGGCTTTCACGCGGTGGTGTGGACCGACGTGATGCAGGGCATCGTCATGGTGGGCGGCGTGCTGGTGTTGCTGCCGCTGGCGATTTCCCAAGTGGGAGGGCTGGAAACCGCCACCCGGCAAATGGCCCAAATGACTCCGCCCCGGTTGGGCACGCTGCGGGTTTCGGTGGACGCTCCGGCCGAGCAAGACATGGCCATTCAGGCAGGCACCTGGCTGGCCATGACTCGCGACGATTATTTGCAGGGCTTTGAGCGCTGGCTGCCGCAAGCCAAAGACGAGCTTGGCAAGCGGAAAACCCGGGGCGAATTGAACCAGGCCGAATTTGACGAGGCGGTGAGGGTGCTCGACGAGCGCGCCGAGCTGGTGCGCCAAGGTCCGCCGCTGCGCGTCTTTCGCGTGGTGCAGCAGCGCCTGATCGACCGCGGGCAGTCCACGGTGCGCGCACTCGACGGCACCAGCGGCCAGCGCGTGGAAGACGGCGTGCAAGTGGTGGAACTGACGACGCCGCGCGAGATCGAGCAGGAGTTTGAGAAGCAACGCTTGGCGCTGTTGGCCTCGGCGACCGCCCGACAGAAAAACGTGGACGCCCAATGGGAACGGCTCGCCCGCGAATCGGCCGCCGCGACCAACGCCGAGTCCGCGAACAAGACCAGCCAGCAACAGGCGGCCCTGCAACAAGAACGGGAGCAATTGGCGGCGCAAATCGCGGGGCTCGGCGATCCGGAGCAGTTGCGGCATGATTTGCAACCGTTCAATGCGCCGTTCGTGGTGGGCGACCCCAAGCTGCACGACTACGCGTACGCGGCCAATCGTCCCGGTTATTACGTTACCGGCCCTGGTCCCGACGAGCGCAGTTTCAACGGCTTTTTGCCGCTCAGCCTGGCGGTGTCGTTCTTCTTCATGTGGGCGATTTCCGGCGCCGGCCAACCGAGCAGCATGGTGCGGTTGATGGCGTTCAAAAACTCGATCACGCTGCGGCGTTCGATCTTTACGGTTTCGATCTATTTCACGCTGATCTATTTTCCGTTGGTGGTGATCTTTTGCTGTGCCCGGGTGTTGCTCCCCGGCCTGGAGGGCAACGCCGACGCCATCATGCCGCAAACGGCCGTGTACCTGACGCAGCAAGTGGGACACGGCTGGCTGGCGGGTGTGCTGTTGGCGGCGCCGTTTGCCGCGGTGATGTCGACGGTGGACAGCTTCTTGCTGATGATTTCTTCGGCCCTGGTGCGCGACGTGTACCAACGGAACGTCAACCCCGAGGCTTCGGAAAAGACCATCAAGCGGCTGAGCTACTTGTGCACGCTGCTGGTGGGAACGGGCGCCATGATCGGCGCGATCAGCCCTCCCAAATTTTTGCAGGACATCATCGTGTACTGCGGCAGCGGCCTGGCGGCCTGCTTTTTGGCGCCGATCTTCTTTGCGATTTATTGGAAACGGACGACGCGACAAGGCGCGTTCTGCGGCATGCTGGCCGGCTTTTTGGTGCACCTGAGCATGTACCTGGGCGGCAAGATCGTCTACGGCAGTTTTTCGCGGCCGCTGGAGATTGTGGGCTTTGATCCCGTGGTGCCCGGCCTGGTCGCTTCGTTTGTTACGGTTTGGGTGGTGAGCAAGCTGACTCCCAAGCCGCCGGAGGAATTGGTGCGCAGGTACTTTTACAAGGAAGCGGCGACAAGTTAGCGGCAGCGGAGAGGAAACGGTCCAACCGGCCGCTCCCCCGCGTTGAGTTGAATTCGCGCCCGCGCGGCGTCCCCTTCCCGGCAGTTGGAATCGTTGCAACCCGCGATTGTCGCCGGCACTTCACAACAGAATCCCCATATTTATGGCAGATCTCATCGTTCGCGATTTGAAGAAGGAGTTTCCTACCCGGGCCGAGCCGTTGGTGGTGCTGCGCGGTATTTCGTTGGAGTTGTCGGCCGGCGAAACGCTGGCGGTGATCGGTCCCAGCGGTTGCGGCAAGAGCACGCTGCTGCACATTCTGGGCACGCTCGATAGCCCTTCCTCGGGCAGCGTGGAGTTGGGTGGCGTGAATCCTTTTTCGCTGGCGGAGCCCGAGCTGGCGCGGTTTCGCCATGAGCAGATTGGTTTTGTGTTTCAGGACCACCACCTGTTGCCGCAATGCTCGGTGCTGGAGAACGTGCTGATTCCCACGTTGGCGTTGGGATCGGCCCGCCAGGAAGACCACGATCGGGCCAAGATGCTGCTCGATCGGGTGGGGCTGGGGCACCGCTTGGAGCATCGGCCGGCGGAAATCTCCGGCGGCGAACGGCAACGGGTGGCCATTGCCCGGGCGCTGATTGCCAAACCGCAATTGCTGTTGGCCGACGAGCCGACGGGCAATCTCGATCGCAGCACCGCCGATTCGATCAGCAGTTTGCTGCTGGAGTTGCAACAGCAGGAGCAAACCATGCTGGTGTGCGTGACGCACAGCGCCAGCCTGGCCGAGAGAATGCAGCGGCAAATGGAGCTCGATGGCGGCGTGCTGCAAACCGCGGGAACCTAGCCCGGATGCCCATCCCGGGCAGTCAATGCACTTTCGATCAAGTTTGCGCCGCATGCTGCTGCCACTGCTGGCAGTGGCAGCAGCCATAAGCGACGGATTTGTTACAGCCCCGCCTGCCGACGCTTCGATAACTACCACTGCCCGCTGACCGTTCGCCGGGGATCAACATGCAGTGGAAACATGGATGGTGCATTGCCGTGCTGCTAGCTGCGCTATCGGGCTGCGCGCAGCACGGCCATGGAACGGTCCACGGTCCCGGGCGCACGCAGGCCGATGCGCGGCTGGTGAATCGATACGCGCCGGAACTCAACCTGCCGCCGCAGACCGCGGTGCTGCCTGCCGCCTGCGCGGCCGATGGCCCCTATCTGGAACTGACCGAGCGAGAATGCCAGTGCCTGGCGGCGGCCAACTCGTCCGACGCCGCGCTGCTGCAAATGGAGAATGCCCTGTCGGCGCGAGCCGATTCGCGGGCGTGCTGCACGCAGGGCGAGCCCGGCGCGTTGCATCGCCGGTTGCGCCGGTTGCGCGAAACGCAGGTGCGCAACGAGGCTGCCCGAGATGCCCTGCTTCGCTACTACGAATTGGCCGAGGCGGAGTCGGGCAGGCAAACGATCTGCCGCAGCCTGGCGGTCGTCGAATCCACGATTGCCGATCTGGATCGGTTGGCCAGCGATGGGGTGGTGCTCGACGGCACGGCCCTGGAGCTGCGCCGCCGCCGGCTGGAACTGCTGCAGGAGCAGGCTTCGCTGGTTGTCACCATCGACAATCTCAACCGGGCCTTGTATTACCAGCTGGGATACGGAGATCGGCAGCCGCGACCGATTTGGCCCGCGGTCGACCTCACCATCGATCCGGCGCCCATCGACGTAGAAGCCGCCGTTGGCGCCGCGCTGTCGCAGCGCGCCGAGCTGCAAATTCTGCGCGTCACCCGGGCTGAAAACTCTCCCGAGAACCTGGTGATTGTTCGCGGGGTGCTGCAGCAAGCCGATCCGTCGCTCGGCGTTCCGCCCGGCAAGCAATCGCAACTGTGCAAACTGCTCAAGCTGCATCAAGACGACGAACTGGCCACCCGCGATGGCCAGCTGGCCCGGCTGATTCAAGAACACCAGGAGCAGATTTCGTCGCAGGTGCAAGGGCATGTCACCGCGACGGAGGTTCGCGCCCAGCAAACGTTGCTCGCCCGAACGCAGGTGGAGCAGTCGGAACAAACGCTGCGCAATCTCGAGGAACTTCGCAAGTTGGGCCGCATCACGCCGCTCGATCCCCGGCAGGCCGAACTGCAACTGCTGGACCTGCGGCAGCAACTGGTTGCCCGCTGCCTGGCCTGGAAACGTGCGCGAGCCGAGTTGCTCGCCGCCCAAGGCGTGCTGGCGATGGAATGCGGGTACGGGTACCACGCGCCGGGCTGCAAGTGCCCTTGAGCTTTGGCGACGGCCGCATCCAACCAAGAAAGGTGTGCGATACTTGCGAATCTCGCAGGCGTTGGCCAGTCGTGATTTGCGAACGCCGCGCGGCGGTTGCCTGCATTGCAAAATCACCCGTGCGAAAAGAGAATTACGGTTTCACGATGGGCAGGGCACGGCGTCAAGTCCTTCCGGTTGATTGAGGCGTTATCAATTTTTCCCTTGCCGTGCCACACCGATTCGCAGCAAGCAGACGCCTGTGTTGAACGCCCAACGTTTTCGCGAGATTGTCAGCGGCCAGCGGCGAGGGCTTGCGGCCGCCCTGTGGCGGGCAGCACTGCGCGCGGTGGAAACGCCCTACGCGCTGGCCGTCCGCTGGCGAAACCGCCGCTACGATCGCGGGCGGGCAACCTCGCACGCCGTGGAAGTGCCGGTGATTTGCGTCGGCAATCTCACGCTGGGGGGCACCGGCAAAACACCAACCGTGGAGTGGGTCGCCCGGTGGCTGCGGGAACGCGGGCTGCGCGTGACGCTGGTGAGCCGCGGTTATGGCGCGGCCGACGGAGCCCGCAACGACGAAGCCTTGGAACTGGAGCAAAAGCTGCCCGACGTGCCGCATTTGCAAAACCCCGACCGGGTGGAAGCGGCGCGGATGGCAATCGAGGAATTCGAGGCCGAGGTGATCTTGCTCGACGACGGGTTTCAGCACCGCCGGTTGCGGCGCGATTTGGATCTTGTGTTGATCGACGCCCTGGAACCGTTCGGCTTTGGCCACGTGTTTCCCCGGGGGACGCTTCGCGAACCGCTCTCGGGCTTAAGCCGCGCCCACGTGGTGATGCTGTCGCGCGCCGATCTGTGCACCGGCGAAGAAAAGACGCGGATCTGGGAAAAGCTACAGCGGTACGCCCCCCAGGCCGCGCGGGTGGAAGCGGCGCACCGCCCTTTGGAATTGCTTTCGTACTCGGGCAAGACGCAACCGCTGGAAAGCCTGAAAGGGAAACCGGTGCTGGCGTTTTGCGGCATTGGCAATCCGGAAGGTTTCCGCCGCACGCTCAAAAATTTGAATTACACGCTGACGGAGTTTCGCGCCTTTGCCGATCACCACGGCTACGAGCGCGACGAAGTCGCCGCGCTGGCCGCGGCGGCAAAAAACACCGGCGCCGCGGCCCTGGTTTGCACCCACAAGGATCTGGTCAAACTCGGGGTCGATGCGCTGGGGGGCATTCCTTTGTGGGCGGTGCGGGTGGGACTGGAAATCATCCACGGCGAAGACGCCCTCACGGCAGCGCTGCAACGAGCGATCGCGCGGTAGCGCCGGCCGATGTGCGCCCCGCGTTGCGAGCGGCGCGGCTACTCGTATTCCCACTTCAGAATCCAGGGATCGCTGGCCTGCTCCTGGAAGCTTTTCAGCTTCTTCTGCATTTCGTACAGCACGCTCTGGTACTCGGGATCGCTGGCGAGGTTCTTGCTTTCGTCGGGGTCTTTCAGCATGTCGTACAGTTCGAACTGCGGGCGTTGAATGTACTGCCCCACGGTGCGCTTGCCGTAGGACGCGTCTTTGCCGAGCGCCCATTGGGCCTGCCACGTGGCCGAAGCCCACAGGTCCGAGGCAAACGGATACGGCAGCGGGTGGGCGATGTTCCAGATGAGCTTGTATTGGCGTTCGCGGACCACGCGCATGGGGTAATACATTTGGATTTCGTGGAAGGTGTGCGAGGCGTTGACGCGGTCCCAGCCTTCGGGTTTGGTCTGATCGATGACGGACAGGAACGAGCGGCCGTGGAAGCTGTACGGCTCGGCCTTGTTGCCCCGGCCTGGCCGGGTGGCAATCTCCGCCGGCACCGTGCCGGTGGCGCGATCGAGAACGCCGGCGAAGTCGAGCAGGGTAGGCGTCAGATCGACCCAACTGATCAGGGCTTCGTTCGTAATGCCGCGCTGGCTGGCGCCGGGGCTGCGCACAATGCAGGGGGAGTTCAGGCCGGGTTCGTATACCGTGGTCTTGCCGCCCGGCATGGCAATGCCATGATCGGAAATCAACAAGATCAGGGTGTCTTCGTACACGCCGGCCTTCTTGAGCGTTTCGAGCAGGTAGCCAAAGCCCTGGTCGATCCGCGATACGGCTTCGTAGTACTGGGCCAACTCGGCGCGGCAGGCCGGCGTGTCGGGCAAAAAGGGCGGCACCAGCACGTCCTCGGGCTTGTACTTGATGGGTGTGATGCCGGGATAGGAACCGTCGGGCTTGTTGCCAAAGCGGTCGGGCTGATGCGGCAACTCGGTCGCCTTGCCGCCGCCGCGGTGCGGGTCCGAGGTGCAAATGTACAAGAAGAACGGTTTGTCGGACTTGGCTTCGATGAATTCGCGGCTGTTGTCGGTCATGGTGACCACGTCGCGGCTGTTGCCGGGGAAGGCGTGGTCGAACTTGTAGACTTCTTCCGGGGACACGTGGTATTTGCCCACCCGAGCGGTCCGATAGCCGCCTTTGCTCAGCAGCACCGGCAGGCTCTTCACCCAATCGTACGAAGAGAAATGGTGATACGAATGCTGGTGTCCGTAGTGGGCGTTGGCGTGGTTATGCAGGCCGGTGAGAATGACCGAGCGGCTGGCGCTGCAACTGGCCGTGGTGGCAAAGGCGTGGGTGAATACCGTGCCCTCCTTGGCAAAGCGATCGATGTGCGGCGTTTGGATGACCGTGTTGCCGTAGCAGCCGAGGTCTTTGCCCAAATCGTCGGCGACAAACAGCACAATGTTTTTGGGGGCCGCCGCGGCCGAAACCGCCGAGGAAAACAGGGCCAACGCCGCCAACAGCCAATGTCGAAAATGGATCACGCCTGGAGGCTCCTGAAAGGTGGTCCAAGGTAAGGTGCTTACGTGCTGATATCTCCGCATGCCGCGGGGAAATACGTGGAGCAAACATCCGTTTGCGGTTGACCCGCGCTCGGTTGTTTCGCGGCCTCCATGGTACCCCCCCGGTTCGCGGCATGCCACGGAAAGTGCCGCAAGACCAGTCGGTCGGCGGTCTGATCCCATTCGCGGCAAAACGCGATTGATTTGTCCGGGTGGCGAATGTGGCGATCGTCCCATTTCCGCCAGCCAGCGGTGTACAATAAGAACAGGCCGAGCTTCGCGTTCTTAAACTTCTCATCGCACCCGCATGCCTTCTCGCAACACCCAGGCGGCCGCGTCGCTGGCGCCATTCCATCCGGCCACGCAGCGTTGGTTTTTGGAAAACCTGGGGCCGCCCACCGCCGCGCAGATGCAAGCCTGGCCGCGAATTGCCGCCGGCGAACACACGCTGCTGCTGGCCCCCACCGGCAGCGGAAAAACCTTGGCCGCCTTTCTGGTGGCGATTGATCGATTGCTGTTCCATCCTCGCCCCGACGATGCGCCCCCGGGCATTCGCACGCTGTACATCAGCCCGCTCAAAGCGCTGGCGGTCGATGTCGAGCGGAATCTGCGCGTACCGCTGGCGGGCGTTCAAACCGAGGCCACGCGCAGCGGCGTGGCGTTTCACCCTCCGCGCATTCAAGTTCGATCGGGCGATACTCCCAGCGCCGATCGCGCCCGCATGACACGGCAACCACCCGACATTCTGATCACCACGCCCGAGTCGCTGTACCTGCTGCTCACGTCGAAGGCGCGCGAGATGCTGCGCACGGTGGAGACGGTGATTGTGGACGAGATCCATTCGCTGGTCGCCACCAAGCGCGGGGCCCATTTGTTCTTGTCGCTGGAACGCCTGGAGCGATTGCGGCAGCAGGAGCAGCCCGGCATTTCGCCAGCGCAGCGGATTGGACTGTCGGCCACGCAGCGGCCGCTCAAGGAAGTGGCGGCGCTGTTAGGCGGCGCCGAAGCCTGTGCCGATGCGGATCGGCCGCCGCGGCCGCGGCCGGTGGCGATTGTCGAGGCGGGCCGCCGCAAGGCCCTGGAGTTGACCATCGAAGTGCCGGTGGAGGACATGGCGAAACTGGCCGGCGGCGGAGGCTCAAGCGTCGCCGGCGCGCAAGCGGCGAACATATCGCCGCCAGGTTCTGCCGTGGCTTCGATCTGGCTGGCGATCCACCCTCGGCTGGTCGAGCTGATCCGCGCGCATCGCGCCACCATGATCTTTGTGAACAGTCGCCGGCTGGCGGAACGTCTGGCGACGGCCATCAACGACCTGGCTGGCGAAGAGATTGCGCTGGCCCATCATGGCTCGCTGGCCAAGGAAGCCCGAGCCGAGATCGAAGGCCGGCTGAAAGCGGGCCGGCTTCCGGCGATTGTCGCGACCAGTTCGTTGGAACTGGGCATCGACATGGGCGCCGTCGACCTGGTCATTCAGATCGAATCGCCTCCCTCGATTGCCGCCGGCATGCAACGGGTAGGCCGCTCGGGGCACAGTGTGGGCGAGATTTCGCGCGGCGTGATCTTTCCCAAGTTTCGCGGCGATTTGTTGGCCTGCAGCGCCGCGGCGGCACGGATGCAGGCGGGACAGGTCGAAGCCACCTATTTCCCCCGCAACCCTCTCGACGTGCTGGCCCAACAGTTGGCGGCCATGGCGGCGTTGGGGCCGATCTCGGTCGACGAACTCTACGCCACCGCGCGTTCGGCCGCGCCGTTTGCCGATTTGCCCCGCGGCGCCTTCGAGGGCGTGCTCGATCTGCTCTCGGGCCGTTACCCCAGCAACGAGTTCGCCGAGCTCAAGCCGCGGATTACTTGGGATCGGCTGTCGGGCATCGTCACGCCGCGGCGCGGAACGCAGCAGATTGCCGTGGCCAACGCCGGCACGATTCCCGATCGCGGTTTGTACGGCGTTTTTCTGGCCGACGGCGGCGACGGCCGCATCAGCCGCCGGGTGGGCGAGCTCGATGAAGAAATGGTGTTTGAAACGCGGCCGGGCGACGTGTTTCTCCTCGGCGCTTCGTCGTGGCGGGTGGTGGAAATCACGCCCGAGGCCGTGCTGGTGGCGCCGGCCCCGGGCGAGCCAGGCAAAATGCCCTTCTGGCGCGGCGATGGGCCGGGCCGACCGCTGGAGTTTGGGCAGGCAATTGGAGCGCTCGCCCGCGAGTTGTTGGAAGTTCCGCCGGACGACGCCATGGAGCGATTGCGGCAGCGGCACGGATTGGAAGCCCGCGCCGCGACAAACCTGTTGAAGTATCTCGCCGATCAAGCGGCCGCGACGGGCGAAGTACCCAGCGACCGCACGTTGGTGGTGGAATCGTTTCTCGACGAGGTGGGCGATTGGCGGGTGATGTTGATGAGCCCCTTGGGTTCGCGGGTGCATGCGCCCTGGGCGCTGGCGGTGGCGGCGCGGCTGCGGAGTGAACTTGGCGGCCAGGTCGACATGGTGTGGAGCGACGACGGCCTGGTGTTCCGGTTGCCCGAGGCGGCGCGGCCGCCGCGCATCGACTGGTTGTTTCCCAAGTCGCGCGAGGTGGAACAGATTCTGGTGCGCGAGTTGGGCGGCACGGCGCTGTTCGCCACGCGATTTCGCGAAAATGCCGCCAGGGCGCTGCTATTGCCTCGCCGGCGACCGGGCAAGCGCACGCCGCTTTGGATGCAGCGGCGACGCGCGGCCGATCTGCTGGCGGTAGCCTCGCGATACGAGCAGTTTCCCATTTTGCTGGAAACCTACCGCGAGTGCCTGCGCGACGTGTTCGACCTGCCCGGCCTGAAGAAAACCCTGCAGGGCGTCGAGCGGCAAACGATTCGCGTGGTCGAGGTGGAGTCGGCCGCGCCTTCTCCCTTCGCGGCTTCGCTGTTGTTTTCTTACACCGGCAACTTTCTCTACACCGGCGACGCGCCGCTGGCCGAACGCCGCGCGCAAACGCTCGCGCTCGACCAGGCCCAACTGCGCGAACTGCTGGGCGATGCCGAGCTGCGCTCGCTGCTCGACGCCGCCGTGATCGAAGAAACTTCGCGGGAGCTGGCGCGACTCGATGGCCGCCGGCCGGTAAGGCACAGCGATGCCCTGCACGAGTTGCTGCTGTCGCAGGGTGACTTCAGTCGCAATGAACTGTGGCTACGCGTGGATGCCGAAACGGTTTCGCCAGAAACGCTGGATGCCTGGCTGCACGAATTATGTGAGGCCAAGCGGATCGCGCGGACAACCATCGCCGGAGAAGCACGCTACCTGGCCGCGGAAGACGCCGGGCGGTACGCCGCGGCGCTCGGGGCTGAGTTGCCGCGGGGTTTGCCGGACGTTTTTCTGGAACCCGGGACCGAACCGCTCGATGAGTTGGTTTCGCGTTATGCGCGCACGCATACGCCGTTTACCGAGGACGACGTGGCCGCGCGATGGGGCGTGGAAGTTTCCGCGGTTCAAGCGGCCTTGGGGCAACTGGCCGCCCAAGGGCGGGTAATCGAGGGCGCGTTTCTGCCGGCAGGACAAGGAGACGAGTGGTGCGACGCCGGCGTGTTGCGACTACTCAAGCGGCGTTCGCTGGCGCGGCTGCGCAAGCAGGTGGCCCCGGTGGCTCCGGCCACGTTCGCGCGATTCTTGGCCGAGTGGCAAGGGGTGTCGCGGCCGCGGCGCGGCTTGGACGGCTTGCTCGACGCCGTCGAACTGCTGCAGGGTTTGCCCCTGGCGGCCAGCGTGCTCGAACGCGAGATTTTGCCCGCCCGCGTTGCCGGCTATCGCCCTGCCGATCTGGACGAACTGTGCGCGTCGGGCGAGGTGGTATGGCGCGGATTCGGCGCGCTGGGCCCTCACGATGGCCGCGTGGCGCTGTACCTCACCGAGCACCTGCCGCGACTGGCGCGCGAACCGGTAGCGATCGAAGCCGGCGACGATTTGGCGCGCGACGTGCTCGCCTGGCTGCAAACACGGGGAGCGCAGTTCTTCGACGACATCGCCCTGGCGCTCGGAGGGTTTCGCAACGACGTGCTGGCGGCGCTGTGGCGACTGGTCTGGGCAGGGCACCTTACCAACGACACCTTGGCGCCGCTGCGTTCGTTGGCGCGGCAGGCACAGCAGGAACGTCGCCAGGCTCGCCGCCGAGGAAGCGCGTTTCGCTCGCGCCGCAGCGAGCGGTTGCCCGGCTCGGAGGGCCGCTGGTCGTTAGGGGGGCGGGCGGGCGTCACCGCGGTTTCACCCACCGAGCGAGCCGCCGCCATCGCGGGGCAACTGGTCGAACGCTACGGCGTGCTCACTCGCGAGTTGGCGGCCAGCGAGGCATTGGCGGGCGGGTTTTCGGCCATTTACCCGGTACTCAAGGCGATGGAAGAGGCAGGCCGACTGCGGCGAGGTTACTTCGTGGCCGAACAAGGCGCGGCTCAATTTGCGCTGCCCGGCGCTGCCGATCGACTGCGCGAACTCGAACAACAACCAGCCCGCGAACCGGGCGAAGTGAGGGTGCTGGCGGCGACCGACCCGGCGAACCCTTATGGCTCGGCGCTACCCTGGCCCGGCGACGAAACGCGAACAGGCGGGCCCAGCGTGGCCAACGTTGGCGACCAATTGCGGGAAGATAACGATCCGTGGGACGAGGTCGACTCGGCGCTGCCGAACGATCCAGCGCAGGAGTTAAACCTGCCTGACGATACGGACCAGGGGGTCGAATCGGTATCGCCGCCCCGGCCGCAGCGCGCGGTGGGGGCGAAGGTGATCCTGGTGGACGGAGCGCTGCGCGGCTACTTGGGCCGCCAGGGCCAGCACCTGCGCACGTTCTTGCCGGCGCCACAGCCCGAGCGAAGCCGCATTGTGGAGCAGCTTGCAATGGCGCTGGCGGAGCACGCGCGGCAGGAAAGCGAGACGCAGCGCCCGCTGTATTTGGCCCAGGTGGATGGCCAGGCCGCCAGCGAATCGCCTTGGGCGATGGTGTTGGCGGCGGCTGGCTTTCGGCGAATTGGCGCGGGATTGTTCTGTGGCTGAAGCCGGGCTGGGCAAACGACGCGCGTGGCCGGTCTACAGCAGGTGCCGCGCCTTGGCGTCGAGATAGCGGTTGATCAACGGCGCGGTCAGGTCTTCGGGGAAAGCATCGACCGACAGCACGCCCCGCGCGGTCAGGTCGGCCAGCACCTGGTGCCGCCACACGAGGATGTCGGCGGCGGCGGCGGCGCGGTACAGCGACTCGCCCACCGGCTGCGCCACTTCCACGGCCTGGTACATGCTGCGATCGCGCAGCAGGGCGGCCAGCGGCAAATGGCGGCCCACCATGTTGGTCAGGTAGCGCTGGATCTGGTGCGAATTCACTTCGTCGATCACGTTGCTGATGAAGATCACCAGCGAACGCTTGCGGCAATGGGCATTGAGATACAAAAACGCCTGGTCGTAGCGCGACTCCACCAGTTGGGGAAACCGGTCGAACGAAGCGTGCAGCAGGCGGTTCATTTGGCTCTTTCCGGCCTTGGGGGGCACGTAGGTGTGCACCTCGTCCGAAAAGCAAATCAGCCCTACCGAATCGCCGTGGCTCAGCGCCACGTACGACAGCATCAGCATGGCATTCAGGGCGTGGTCGAGCAGCGAAAGCTGTTCCACCTGGCCGGTCATCATCCGCCCGCAATCGACCATGAACACCAGCGTTTGGCTTTGGTTGCGTTGGAACTCCTTAACGGTGAGCTTGCGTCGGCGCGAGGTGGTGCGCCAGTCGATGTGTTTGTAATTGTCGCCCACGATGTAATCGCGCAGCCGCTCGAATTCGTTGTCTTGCCCTATCTTGCGGGTGCGGCGCACGCCCAGCAGGTTCAATCGGTTGAGCCGCGCCAGCACGGCGTACTCCGATAGCTGCTTCATGTCGGGATACACGTGCAGGGTCGACTCCACCGGGTACGAAAACAGCCGTTGCCAGAGCCGCAACCGGCTGGTTCCGCGAATGAACACCTGGCTTAACTGAAACGCGCCGCGCCGCGTGCTTCGCAACAGGTAATGTTTGATAGCCCGGCTGCGGGCGGGAATCCGCAAGGCAAATTGCCGAGGGCTGGGATGCAAATCGGCGGGCACGCCGTCGCGCACGTGCACCGTGTACGAGCGGCCCGAGTGATTGAACAGCGTGAGCGTGACGGGGTGCTTCTGCCGGAGCGAAGCCACGCGACCCATCTGGCGCTCGGCCGAAAACACGTTTTTCTTGGGCAGCGTGAAGCAATCGACGGCGGCCAGGCCGGCGATGAACAGCAGGACCAGCACCACCGAACTGACGTCGAGCGACAGCATTCCCCAGTGGATGGCGACCAGCGGGGTATGCACGGCGGGAAGAAACACGCCAAAAATGCACATCACCAGCGGGATCACCGCCAGCGCGGCCAATGCCCGGCTGGGATAAATGCGGCGCGACCAGCCCAACGCGAGCAACGTCGCAATCACCGGCAGCAGAATCAACAGCAAACCGGTCAAAGCCGTGGCACCTCCAACGAGCGGATCATTTGCGTGAGCACCTCGTCGACCTGCCGGCCTTCCACTTCGGCCTCGGCCGTGAGGATCACGCGATGCCGCAGGGCCGGCAGGGCCAACTCCACCACGTCGTCGGGCACGGCATAGTCGCGTCCGCGAAACGCCGCCAGGGTGCGGGCGCCCTGCATCAGCGTGATGCCCGCCCGGGGCGATGCGCCCAAATGAAACTGCGGCCAATCCCGAGTGAGCCGGACCAGGCGATTGATGTAATCGACCAGGCGGTCGTCCACCCGAACCTGCCCGCATTCCTGGGTGAGCCGGACGATTTCCTCGGGCGAGGTCACCGTTTCCAGCTCTTCGCGAAACCGTCGCTCCACGTCCACCTGCTGGCTGTGCATGCGGAGAATGGCGGCCTCTTCCTGTTCGTGGGGGTATTCCACGATCAGTTTGAACATGAACCGATCGAGCTGGGCTTCGGGCAGGTTGTAGGTGCCTTCGGACTCGATGGGGTTTTGGGTGGCCATGACCAAGAACGGCGGTTCGAGCTTGTGCGTGAGGCCATCGACGGTGACGTTGCGCTCTTGCATGATTTCGAGCAGGGCGGCGTGGGCCTTGGCCGGAGCGCGATTGATTTCGTCGGCCAAGAGCAGTTGCGTGAACACCGGGCCAGGCCGGAAGCGAAACTCCTGCGTTTTCATGTCGAACAGCGGCGAACCGGTAATGTCGGACGGCATGAGGTCGGCCGTGAACTGAATGCGGCCAAACTTGCAGCCCAGCGTTTGCCCCAGCGTGCGCACAAACAGCGTTTTGCCCAAGCCGGGGAAGCTCTCGATCAGCACGTGCCCGCCGGAGAACAGGGCGACCAGGCTGCCGAGCACCAACTCGTCTTGGCCGACGTAAATTTTGCGAATCTGCGTCATGATGCGTTCGAACACCTGGCGCAGCGGGGTGGTTCGACCGCCAGCGCTTTCGGCGGTCATTTTTGGCAAGCGGTCGGAGCGGCCGCGACCCGTCGCGGCACCTGGCATCCCGCCGGGCGGAGACATGCCGGGCATGGGCTGACCTTGCGGCGGCATTCCGGCGGGCGTTCCCTGCTGGGGATATTGAGGATATGCGGGCCCTTGCGGAAAAGCCTGGGGGTTCCAACCAGGGGGCGGCTGTTGCCAGGTTCCGGGGCCTGGCGCGGTTCCGCCCGCCTGGGGATAGTTTGGCGGCGGGCCATACCCTGGCGGGGGCGGGGCATAGCGGCCCGCCGTGGGACCCGCCGCGCCGCCAGGCACATTGCCGGCCGATGGGGGCGAGGTGGGCGCCGGAGTAACCGTGGGAGGCTGCACGCCATAGCCACCGGGAGAAGCCGCCTCGCTCGCGCTGGTCGGCGGCTCGCCGCCGGGCGCGGGTCCGCCGGATGCTTGCCCTGGGATTTGCACCACGGCCCCGCAATGGGGGCATTTGGATTGCCGGCCGGCAAACGCCCCGCCGGAGCGCAGCAGCTTGCCACATTGATCGCAACGAAATTCGATCGTGGCGTCGGATGCCGGTTGGCCGAAAGCTTCGTTCATAAGTCGTTGGTTAGGTTGGAGTCGGTCGCGGAGGAGTTCGCATTCTGCAGTGCGGAGGGCGCGGCTACAACCGGCCCGATTCGCGAGGGGAAACATCGCCGGGCGCCTGGGACGTGGCCTGGGGCGGTAATCCATGCGCCGGCGGCGCGGCCCCGGTCGAAGGCATGGACGAGGGCCCCACCGAGGAATCTGCCGAGGGCCCCGCCGCGGTTCGATTGCCGGCAGGGCCGCCGCTGGCGTCGGTGATCTGGCGATACGCGGCCAGCCGGCCCCAGGCGTATCGAACGTCGCCCCGGCGGGCGAGCAGCTTGCCCAGTGCTTCGAGATGCCGGCCAAAGTCGGTCAGGTGGCGCTGCGAATCTTCGCGGGGGAGGCCGAAAATGGGCCACAGGGCAAAGATCAGCACCACGGAAAACAGAGCCATGGCGCGCAGCAGGTGGTTGATCGGAGAGACGTTGAGCAGATTCCAGGTGGAAGGAATGCCTTCGGCCTCGTCCTTGTCGGCCACGGGGACCGATCCGCCGGCTTCGAGAAAGACCACCGTTTCGCCGTGCCCTCCCACGTCGTTGATGAGGGCGCCGGCCAACTTGCGATGCTCCTTGTTGACCAGCGGGACATTGAGCAGGAACGAGCCATTGGCGACCACCAACACCCGGCTCTGTCCCACGTCATGCTCGATCACCAAATGGTCCGGGTCCGAGGTCAACACCTCGCGGTCGTAGGCGTGCTTGGGAATGATCCGGCCGCGCAGTTCGATCTCCAGGTTGGCGGGATTCACGCCCTGGGTCCAACTGGGATCGCCGCTGAGCGTGTTCACCTGTCGCGGACGATCGGTCGAGTCGAAGTTGAACCAGCGCCAATCGCTGACGCCCGGCGGAAACTGGCGTCGCATGCCGGCGAACGCCAGGTCGGCCTCGTCGATTCGCTGCTGCACCTCGGCTTGCTGGCCCGCGGCGGCCTGGCTTTGCACCTTGCGCCAGTAGAGCGGCTCGGCGCTGAAGTCGGGAGGAACCACCACGAGCGTGCGGCCCGGCGACTGGTAGAGCCAGTTTTCGAGCCAACTGCCGGCGGCCTGGCTGGGCGGTTTGCCGTCGTTGATAAACCAGATGATGACGTCGGCCTTTTCCAGCCGGGGATTGAGCTTGCGGCTGCTCAACACCGAGTGCCCTGCCGACTGGAACATTTCGGCCAAGACGCCCACGCCGTTGACGCTGGCGTTGCCGCCCTGCACGGCTTGGCGCGAGCCGTACTCGGTTTGCAGTTCGGGGCCGGCCGGGCCGCCGCAACCGGCAAACCCCGCCGCCAGCACCCAAGGCAGCGCATCTCGCAACCGCATCATGCCGCAGCCTCCTGAGGACCCAGCAGTCGTTCGAATTGGGGAAGATCGTTCCAGCAGGACTCGAACTGCTGCCGATTCAGCGCGTGCCGGCCGAAATAAGCGTCTTCGAAGGAGATCATCGTCCGTTCCAACAGGGGTCGCAGCGACGGCTCCCGACCGCACTCGCGCAGGTACTGGCGATTGGTTTTGCCCTTCGCCAGACGGATGATTTGCCGCCGATCGAGCTGCACCAGCAGGTGACTGTACAGGTAGACGATGGCCTCGTTGAAGTTGCCCTGCTCGTAGAGACGCCGGGCTTCTCCCAGCAGGTCGTGCCGGGACCGCGTCACGGGGGCGGGCAGCGCCTCGACGCGGTCTTCTGGCGAGGCGATTTCTTCCGCGTCGCCCTCGGCCTCTTCATTCTCGCGGCGCTCGTACAGCCGAATCAAATAGCGAATCAAGAACAAGACCACCACCAGCACGACCAGCCAGGCCAAAATGCTGAACAGGTTCACCGAGAACGAAGAGCCGAACAGGCCGAAGTCCCAATTCCAATCGGGCCAGTCCCAATTGCGTTGCCGAGGAGGCGGCGGAGGAGGTTTCAGCGGGACCAGCTTCAGGTCGTCGGCGCTGTTGTCGTACCAGGGATGGCGACTGAACACGCCCTTGGAAAGCGTCTCGCGCGCCGATTCCACGGCCTCGTCGGGTTCGAGTTGTGCCCCGGCGGTGGATCCCGCCGCCCCGTTCAACGCGCAGCAGCCGGCAGCCAGCAAGGTCAGGGCGGCTCGGCGCAAGGCAACGGAGAGTAGCTGGTCGAAAATCATCTGGTGAACGAACAGGGCCGACCTCAGCGGGAAGTTCACGGGTTCGATCGCCTCGACGCGGAGGCGCTACACCAACTGTCGGGCCAAACGGTTTCCTTCGGCCCGCAACCGCAGTTCAACCTCCCAGCCTTCGCGGCGGATGCGCAGATCGAGGTAACTCAGGAAGCGAACCACGGCGGCATACACCACCACAAACCACATCACGCACGGAAGGATCCAGCCGTAGTTGGTCCAGTCGTGCGGTTCCTGTCCGGTGAGCGTTTTCAACATGTACTCCACCGCAAACCACAGGGCATACACCCACACCACGCAAGCCAGAAACACCAGCGCCCAGCGGCCGAACAAATCGGAGCCCGACTGCGCGTGCAGCATGCGATTGCGGCGCGTGGTGGTTACGGTTTCGGGCCGCGCCGATCGCATGGGATTGCGCTCCAGCAGAATGACTTCCGACGCGTAGGGCCGAATCAGAAACGGCAGCGGCAACAAGAACATGCCCAGCACGTACATGCCGGTGGTGTCGCTCAACAAAATCAGAAAGGCAGGCAGCAGCCACAACGCCCTCAAAACCACCCGGGAGAAAAAGAACTGGGGGAACATTTCCCAGTAGGTTTTCCACAGCCCTGGAAAACTGGGTTTGTCTTCAAACACGGCGGTTCCCAGGTACAAGGTGAGCGGCGCGGTTGCCAGGGGGATTTGCCAGGCGAACAGCAGCAACAGGCAAAAGGCGTAGCGGGTGATGGCGTCCACGTATTCCTGCTGGCCATACCAGTCGTTGGTATCGAACTGGTCGGGATCGGGAATCGCGTCGGCCAGCAACCAGGCGTTGAGCAGCAGCAGCGGCCCGATGCCCAGGGCGACCGCCGCCAGCAGCGGCCCAACATACACCCACATCACGCGCAACCCCAGATCGAGGATGTCCAACAACCCTCGTTCGCGGATCGTGATTTGGGTTCGATCAAGCTGCATGGACGGCAAATTTGCGTTTTCAAACGGTGGGCCGCGGTCTTGGCGGCCGCGGCGTGGGGAGCCAGGCGATGGATAACCAATGGCTTACAGCGCCGAACTCAACTTGGCGTGGCGGCCAGAGTCGGCGGATGTTCATGTTCAAGTTGGCGCGTTGTGGGAGTTTCTTCGTTGTTCTCGATGCGATCTTTTGCTCCGCATTCCGTTCATTCTTCATCCTCTTCAGCCAGAGCGGCTTCCCAGGTGCCCGCCGGGGCCTGGTTGGGCGAAACGCGGGCGGCTTTCCGTCCCCCCAGCGGCATGCCCAGCAGTACAAAATAGACCATCAGCAACAAGCAGCACAGGGCGCCGACGGCGGTCTTGGCCACGTAGGGCATGGTCGAGGGAGAAATGTTGCCTTCGATCAGCGCCGCCAGGCAGAACAATACCACCGCGGCCATGGCCACCGGCAGCGTCTCGCGTCCTCCGCGGCGCAGCGACGCCATGCGGGTGAGACCACGGGTGTAAACCACGGAGAACCCCAACCGAATGCCGGCCGCCGCCGAGAGCACGATGGCCGTCAGCTCGAACGGGCCATGCGCCGTGACAAACTCGAAGAAGTGTTCCGTGGTGGCGTTTTCCAGGCTGGCCATGTAGCCGAAGGCCGCGCCGAGAATCACGCCGTTGAAGCTCACCTCGATCAGCCCCCCCACGCCCAGCAGCAGCAAACCCATCACAAAGCAGCGGATGCCAATCGTGGAATTGTGCTGGATGTAGAAGCCGGTCATCACGCCGCCATGCGAACCCCGCTGGTCGAAGGGGACGGAATGGCCAGATTCGAGCGTGGCGATGAAATCTTCGCCCAGAATGGTTTCGGCCATTTGCCGATCGCCGGCGGCGATGTAGTACGACAGCACAAACAGGCCGAAGAACAGCAGGAATGCGGCTCGCAGCGCGTTGTCGGCGAACAACCGTTGCGGCACTTCCATCAGCAGCGTGCGACCCCAGCTCCGGTAGTTGAACGAGCGGCTGCGGTACAGTTGGTTGTGGGCGTTGCCCACCAGGCGATGCAAATACTGCACGGTGTTGGGCGGAAGCTGGTAGGCGTCGGCCAGGGCCAGGTCGGCGCAGGCCGCGCGATACAACGCCGCGAATCGCGTCAGCATTTCCGGAGGAAACTTCTTCTGGCTGCGCCCCTGCATGTAATCGCACATCCGCTGCAGTTCGCCCCAGTTGCGATGGCGTTCGGCGAGTAGTTCGGCAACTTTCATGGCGACCTGAGCGGGTAAGCAATCCAGCGAAAACCAGGGCGACGGCATGGCCGTGCCGCCCGAAACATCACACCGGCGAGCCCGGCGAAGGATAACCCGACGGGGGATATCCCGGTTGCGCCATTCCGGGTGGGGGCGGCATCCACGGTCCCCAAGCTGCAGACGGCCCGGCGGTGGGCAAACCGGGCGCCGCGGTGGGAGTTCCGCCGGGGCGTTCCTCGACAAATGCCTTGTAATACAACGCGCACAACAACAAATCGTAACTGGGGATAAAGGCCAGACCCAGCCGTTGCCGCAACGGCTCGGCCAGATGCCTGGCGATTTCTTCGCGGCGGGCCCAACCAAACATCACCCGCCGCTGCACGTAACTGCTGAGGGCCAGGCCCATCGAACGCGGAACGTCAAAATGCAAGGGAAGGTCGGCCGCCAGCCGGATGGCTTCCGGTTCCATCACCCGCAGCACGCCGTACATGCCTTCTTGTTCTTCCGCCACGACAATGGTGCCAGCCACCAGGTCGCCCAGCCGCTGGTAGCGGGCGTTCATCATGCTGGCGAAAATCGCCAATTGAAAACTCATGAACACCAGCGGGATTTCCCCCAGCGCGCCCCCGGCGATCGGAATCATCAGCACCGCCGGCGGAAAGCCATCCAAGATGCGAAACAGATTGCGGAGCACGGCTTGCGTGGCGTCGATCGGTTCGCCGTGGACGGTGACCACCCTCAGCCGCATCATCCGCTTGCCCGGCGTTTGCCCGTTCCAAACCGTTTCGAAAAAGCCCCCGTAAAACACGTCCAGGGCAAAATAGCTGACCAGGCCCCAGGCGAAGGCGAACTCGAGGCCAAACGTCAGCGCGGCCACCACGCACAACAAAATGAAGACCACCACCCGGAAGATCAGATCGAGCAGGTACGCGGGCAATCGCTGAAACGGCCCGGCCACGCGATGGTCGAAGGCGATGTTCTCGGGTGTAACGATCGCGATTCGGGTGTCGAATTCGTTGTGGCGTTCGGCCATGGTGGCCCCTGGCGCTTTCCACCCCGGGTGGGGAATTGATCGGGGCGGCGCGTTCAAAAATCCCGAGACAACAACTGCCCCTGGATGAAATCGTTCGCCTTCAGCTTCATCCGTTGGTGAGCTGCACGGTGCGCTCGTCCCCCGCGATTATCGACGCCGCCCGCCCGCTCCGCAACCGTTCGCCCGAAGGGGCCGCCCGCGCCAATCGGGCTCAAGCGTCGCTCGCTTCCCAGGCGCCAACTTCGCTTACGTCGTCGTCCGTCACCAGGCAGGACAAAAAACCGGGGGCCGCGGACCATTCGTGCCACCGCCAGGCATCGGCCGGCAGCCCCGGGCCCAGCGCGAGAGGAAGCACCTCTCCGCGACCCCGCACCGGAACCACGTTAAAACCTCGCAAATCGATCGAGAGCCCGGCGCCCACGGCCTTGAGCACGGCTTCCTTGCGCGTCCAAATGCGAAAAAAGACCTCCGCTTGCGCCTCGGGCGGCGCACTTTCCAGCCAGGCTGCCTCGGCCGGCGCGAACTGCCGCTGGGCAATCGACCTGGCGTCGGGGAGCGTGCGCACGCGTTCCACGTCCAGGCCCAACCGCCCGCTGAGCGCGAATGCCGCCACGGCCAGATCGTCGCTGTGCGACAGATTGAAACACAACCGTGCGCGACTGTGGGCGAGATGATTTTCGGCGAGCGCCAACTCGGGCTTGCCAAATGCGCCGGTGCGAAAAACCACCTCGCCCGCCGGGATGCCCGTGTAACCCGCAATCAACCGCCGCAGCATACCCCGGGCGGCGGCGAATCGCTGCTGGTGAACCGGCTGAAAAAACGCTTCGGCCCTGCGGCGTTCGTCTGGGATCAGATGGCTCCACAGCGCGTGCTGGTCGCGACGATTGTCGAGCCAGAAACGCCACACGTGAATCACCCCAGGCGATAGCGGTGGCAGGGTCGCGGCGGCCGAAAGGGGCACGAACTGCATGCGCGAATGGCCTTGGGGGTGCGGGATGCGGTGGGGGCACGTTGCTTGAGGAACTTGCGGGATCCTCGCCAGCTTACCCCGGGCGGCCCCCCTCGCAACACGTTTCGAGAATCGTATGGCAGCGCCGGCATTGCAGTTTGGCGCGAATTTCGATCAGCGGACCGCCACACACGGGGCAAGCCATTTTCGCTGGTTCCTGCTCCGGTTCGCTCGACTTGCGAGAGGGCCCAAACATCTCCGCTTCGGTTGCGCCGGGAACACGCGGTCGGGCAGCGTTGGTGGGTGGGGTCGGCGAGGAATCCGAAGGCATGGCACATACCAACGACGAAAATTCCGAGCAATGCCCGGTGGTTCCAGGCAGGCGCGGCGAGACGTCAATCTCGCCGGGTATCGACGGCGCGGGCTCGCAGGTAGCTGGCGTGCCACGCTTTCCAATCGGATTGATTGTATTGGAAGTTGGCGCCCGTCATGGCGATCAGTGCGTTGCGAACCGGCTCGTTGGCAATTTGTTTGTGATACACGACGGCCCGTTGGCCCACCTGCAAACCACCGCTGCCGTTGGAGCCGAAGGTAGCGTTAGTGCCCGGACGGCCCGATACCTCGCGAAACTTGTGGGTGGTCACCAGGGCGTCGATCAAAGGACCAATGGCCGAATCGTCTTTCAGCACGGCCAGGCCCAATGCCGCGCGATTGACCAAGAAATTGTTCTCGCTTTGCAGGGCCTGGACGAAAACCTTGGTCAGGTCGGGGCGGGATTGGCCGGCCATGCGCTCGCGGGCCGTGATTCTCGTTTCCTCGTCGGGATCATGGAGCGAAGCCATGGCAACCTGGTGCCAGGCCCCGGGGGAATCGATGTTGGCGAGCATTTGATGGAATTTTTGCCGCACGGCGGGTCGGGGCTCGCGACTGGGGTCCATGTGGAACACAATGGCCCCCACGGCATTGGGATCGCGCACCGTGTCCATTTCGGCAATGATTTCTTGCGGCCTGGCGGCGATGTTTTTCTTCCATTCGCTGATCTGCCGCATCCAGGCCTTTTCTTCCACTTCGTTCTGCCGCCGACGTTCACGCAGGTCGACTTCTTCCGGAAGGATCCACTCGCCCTTGTAACGCACAAAACCGCGCTCGGTCATCAGTTCATCTTGCGTGGTCCAGCGGCCCTGGTGCTCGAAGTACCCCAATGCCCTCCGCGCCGCCTCGTGGGCAGTGTCAAAATCGAGCACCCGGCGCAAATGCACCTCGCGCTCGGTCTTCAGGTTTTTTTCGCGGCACCACTCGGCCAAGGCCCATTGGCCTTCCAGCGTGTCGGCATACGTGGGCTGAACTTTTTCGTACTCCAGTTGCTTGTCGCCGATCGTGGCGACTTTGTGGACCACGTCGCGGGCGAATGCCAGCCGCGCTCCAAAGGCGGTTTCAATCTGGTATTGCGTGCGCGGGAACTCGCTGGGGTTGAGCAACTTGCCACGCACCTCGCCGCCCGAGGACAGCATCAGCACGGTTTCTTCTGCCGCCGCGGTGGCGGTCATACCCAGCGCCAGCACCAGCGCACTGGCCGACCCGATCGGTTTGCATGGGAAACGCATAAGACCCTGCCTGTTTATTTTCCAGGCGATGCGAACATACCCACCCTGAAACGGGGCGAAAATGCTGCATCGCAAACCGGCGAGAGGAATCCCCCGCCCGGCATCCCTGCATTATCTTCCTGAGACGGTGTCTTTCCTCACGCGGCTAAACCGCGGTAACCGACGGAGTTTGCCGGGAGCGCGGCGGACGGTTGAGCCCTGCGCTCGGCTGGCAAACTTCTCCCAGTATACGCCGGGAAGCCCCCCAACTCCAAGCTTTTGCGACGTTAAGACGGGGGCATTGCGGCGAAATTGGCGGTGCTGGCGGGAATTTCACTGGGTTCGCGGCCGCGCCCGGCCGACGAAAAGCAGGTGGTCGTTTCCGCCGAAGGCCCGCAGCCCCCCCCGGCTGGCGGGGGGCGGGTTCGGATAGACAGCGGTGGGCCGGGGCGCTATACAGGGGGGGCAATGGCAACTGCCGGATGAAAGATGCGGAAACCTTGGTATTTCGCCGCTGCCGGGCCCTTTTGACGGACGGCGGCTCCTGGTCTCTCTTACACGCTTCTCGCTTTGCCCTTTCCCCATGCAAGCGATCGTCATCGACAAACCTTACGAATTTGTGCCGGCGGTTCAGGGACCGTTCTGGCCTTGGGTGCTGAAATGGTTCTTGCCCCGGTGGCTCGACAAGAATTGCGGCGTGACCAGCATTGAACATCGAGGATTGGAACACCTGAGCCATTCGTACGCGGCAGGGCACGGCATCTTGCTCGCGCCCAACCATTGTCGTCCTTACGATCCCCTGGTGGTGGGCACGTTGGTGCGAGCGCTGGGCAAACCATTCTTCATGATGGCAAGCTGGCACCTGTTCATGCAGAGCAAGACCCAGTATTGGCTCTTGCGGCGAGGCGGCGCCTTCAGCGTGTATCGCGAAGGACTGGACCGCACGGCGATCAATACCGCGATCGACGTGCTGGTGGAGGCCCGGCGGCCCCTGGTCATTTTTCCCGAAGGGGCGGTCAGTCGCACCAACGACCGGCTCGAAGCCCTGCTCGACGGCACGGCGTTTATTGCCCGCAGCGCGGCCAAAAAACGAGCCAAGCAAAATCGGGGTCGGGTGGTCGTGCATCCGATCGCGCTCAAGTACGTGTTTCGCGGCAATTTGGAAAACGCCGTGAACGGGGTGCTCAACGACATCGAGCACCGGCTGGCGTGGCAGCCGCAAACACACCTCTCCATGCTCGAGCGGATTCGCAAGGTGGGCCACGGGTTGCTCACGCTCAAGGAATTGGAGTACTTCGACCGCGGTTTTACCGGCGACTTTGGTCCGCGCATCCAGCGTCTGATCGATCATTTGCTGGCTCCCCTCGAAGACGAATGGGGCCAGGCCAACCATACCGGGGGCACCATCGTGCGGGTCAAACGCCTGCGCAGCGCGATCGTGCCCGACCTGGCCACCGGCGAACTGGACGAGGCCGAGCGGGCGCGCCGGTGGCGACAACTGGCCGATTGTTACCTGGCGCAAAGCCTGTCGCTGTATCCGCCCGATTACTTGCGCACGCACCCCACGCCGGAGCGGATCCTGGAAACCGTGGAACGATTCGAAGAAGATCTGACCGATACCACTCGGGTGCATCGGCCGCTGCATGCGATTGTGGAGGTTGGCGAAGCCATTGAAGTGGGAGTAGAAAAGGTGCGCGGCGTCGATCCGGTGATGGAACAACTGGAACAGCGGCTCAAGAGCATGCTGGCCGGACTCGCCGGCGAAGGCGGCCCGCCGCTGCCGATTCCGCCGAGTTGGCTGCCGCATACGGTTTGAAGGTCGGCGCGGCTTGTCGCGGGCGCTGGGCTTGCGGACAATCGTCCTTCATTCCGGCTTGTGAACCCTGTTGGCAGTCGACCGAACCCCGGGGCCCCGCTTACCCCCGCTCGGTTTCAAGCCTGCCCTTCATCCTGAATTCAGTTTGGTTGCTCATGTCCGCCTTGCCCGATGTTTCGTCCGCTTCTTGGCCTGTTCGCTTATGGCTGCTCCGGGGCGCGCTGGTGCTGCTGGGGTTGGCGACCTGGTTTGCCACGCAAAGCGCGCTGAAGTCGCGCGAGGTCACCAGCACGGCAGAGCAACTCCAAACAGCAGGCGAGGTGCTCGTACGCGGAGACGCCCTGCTGGAAGCCACCGCCGGCATTCACGAATATCTCACGCAAGACAAACGCCGGGTGTACGCCTTGCTGATCGCCAGCAGCGTGTGCATCGACCTGTTGACCTTTTTCTTGTTGGGCAGATCGGTGTTCGGACCCACCATCCGTCCCTTCTTGGGACTACTGCTGTTGTTTGGCTTGCGGCAAATCATGCAGGCGATCTGCGCGCTGCCGGCGCCCCAGGGCATGATCTGGGAATCGCCCGGCTTTCCTTCCATCCTGGTCACGTACGAGGTCGCCAACGATTTCTTCTTCTCGGGCCACACGGCCATCGCCATTTACGGGTCGATTGAGTTGGCGCGGTGGGGTGGGTGGAAAACCGGAGTGACCGCCCTGGTGCTGGCCATTTTTCTCACGGCCAGCGTCATTCTGGTGCGGGCTCATTACACCATGGACATTTACGCCGGCGCCGCCACCGCTTTGCTGGCGGCGACTTGGGCGCCTCGCTGGGCTCCGGCCGTCGATCGCTTCTTGGCGAAACTGGCCGGAGTCGCCGCGGACGCGCCGAAATCCGCGGAAGACTAAGCCCATCGCGAGTTGCTCGATTCCTTCCAGCCGTCAGCGCGGACTCCTCTGGGGACACCGCGTATCGGTCCGGTCTTACCGACCACCCAGCAGCCGGGAAAAGTAGCGGGTCGTAACGCCTGAAACGGTTGTATTCGAGAATTTCCCTCCGTTCTTTTGGCCGTTCGTTTGACTCTCGCCGGGCGTAACCTAGGGTTGAATCGACCTTCCGTGTGCAAGCGGACGAGCGCAATCGCGCGATCCGCTGGATCAAGGGCAGCCCCTGGCGACATCGCGTGTGGCCGTTGCCACCGAGGCGGACGACGCCGTGAGTCGTTAATTCGAAAGTCCGCGGCGCGGTTCGAAACCCGACAGACGTCCACCGCGCCATCGTCTTCGCATTTCAATCCATAAATTTGGTCTGTAGTCCGAGAGAATCGCGGCCACGGCGAATGACCGCTCGGCTGGGGTTTCCCATCGCGATCGGTCGTTCGTGTTTCGAGCAGGCATCAACCATTCCTGTTGATGATCGACGCCGATCGCCGCGTGCCAACGCACGCTCCATTCCCAATTGGTTCTTCAAGGCACCGCTTATGACATCGCTGGTCCAGCCCGTCTCGCCGCAGAGTCCTTCGCTCCCGGCGCAGCCACCGCAACAAGAGTCCGACGTTCGCTCGCAGGTGTGGAGGGTGCTGGCAGGCATATATCCGTTGGAGCAGGAGCGGCGGCATCGTGCCCGATTTCCCTACCCCAGGCTGATGCGGCTCATTCCGTTGAACGAAGACGGCAGTCGCAGCGACGCGCCGCCGTTCACCGTGGTAGGCAAGCATCTTTCGGAGGAGGGCCTGGGGTTTTACCACGCCATCCCCCTGCCGCATCGGCAAATGCTGGCCCAATTCGAACTGCCCGGGGGCGGCGTCGTTTCATTCCACGTGGTGCTGCGGTGGTGCCGGTTTATTCGCGATGGCTGGTACGAAAGCGGCGCCCGGCTGGTGAAGTGGGCGCCTACCTAGCGAATGCGTTTTCTGTGGTCGAGCCCGCCAAAAAGGCGTGCCGCCGCGCTACGGAGCCACCTGCAAATACCTCGGCGGCACGTGGTCGGCCAGCCACACGCCGTTGGTCGAGCGCCAAAACGTAAAGCCGTCGGCGGCCATGTGTCCGGCGGCCACGGTCAATACGATCGCGGGCCCCCGCCGCCGGCCCACTTTTTCGGCCGTGTCGCGATCGCCCGACAAATGCACGTGGTGCCGCGACATCTTCTGCAGGCCCTCGGCCCAAATGGCGTTCAAGAATTGGACCGCCGTGCCGTGAAACAGTTCCTCGGGCGGAACGGCTTGCTCCAGTTGCAGATCGACCGGCGTGGAATGTCCCTGATTGGCGCGAATTCTGGCGCCGCTGGAGTCGAACGAGAATCGTTGTTTGTCGCTTTGGGCGACCACCTGCTCCAGCTCTCTCCGCGCGATCGCAAACCCTCGCGCAGCCGCGGCGGCCAACAATAAATCCACTTTGGCCCAGCCACCCGCCTCCAGCGTCAATCCCAAAGCCTCGGGCTGATGCCTCAAATGTTTGCTCAAGAACTTGCTGATAGCGACCAGTCGTTTGTCGGTTTTCATTGCATGCTGCCGAGGCATGGTTTTCTCTCGATTTCTTGCCACGTTGGCCCGCCGGGGGCCGCTGGAATCATCGTCTCTGGACAACGTTGGGGGAAATACGCTCGCCCGTCGCCGATTTTGGTTCGGCGGCTGTTGATGTGCCGGGCATGCTAGCAGGCATTCCCGTCTGGTTGCGCTCCGCACGATGTTTTACACTCCGGCGCGTGGGGTCTGTTTGCAACCCTGTTAGGGGAATATCGCCGTGGCGAGCCGTTCGGTTCAGGTCGATTGCGTGGTGTTGGGCGGCGGTGTCGCCGGATTGTGGCTGCTTCACTCGCTGCGCGAGCGGGGCTACCGCACGGTACTGCTGGAGGCCCAGGCCCTGGGGGCCGGTCAAACCATTGCCTCGCAGGGAATTTTGCACAGCGGCCTCAAATACTCGCTGCGAGGGCTGGTGAGCGCCGCGGCCCGAGAAGCCCGAGAAATGCCCGCCCTGTGGCGGCGCTGCCTGGCGGGCGAAGCTTCGCCTTCGCTGGTCGGCACCGAGGTTCGCTCGCAACACTTCCACCTGTGGGGGACGGATTCGGCCGCCTCGCGGTTGGGCATGTTCGGGGCCAAGTTGGGTTTGAAAGTCACCCCCCAAACGCTCAGCGCCGACCAGCGGCCCGAACTGCTGCGCGCATGTCGCGGCGCCGTGTATCGAGTGGACGAACAGGTGCTGTCGCCGGCGTCGCTGCTCGCCGCGCTTGCCAGGCCGCATGCCGATTGCCTCATCAAGATCGATCCCGAAGGCGGCCTGCAGTTCTGCCCCGCGAAACCAAACCGGGCGCCCACCGTTCGGCTGCAGCATGCCGGCGAAACGGTGGAATTGAATCCGAACTGGCTGCTGCTCGCCGCCGGATCGGGCAACGAACACCTGCGAATACAACTCGGGCTCGCCGCCCAGGCCATGCAACGCCGACCCCTGCACATGGTGCTGATGCGCGGACCGCTGCCCGAGTTCTACGGGCATTGCGTCGATGGAGGACACACCCGGGTTTCGATCACCTCGGCCATCGATTCGGCAGGCCGCGTGGTGTGGCAGGTGGGAGGACAAATTGCCGAAGACGGCGTTGCCTGGGGTGCTGACGAATTGATCGCCAAAGCCAAGGCCGAACTGGCCGCCGTGCTTCCAAATTTGGATCTAACCCCAGTCGAATGGGCAACCTACCAGGTGGATCGGGCCGAAGGCGCCACCCGATCGGGAAGTCGTCCCGATTCGTTTCGCCTGCTGCGAGAAGACCGCGTGCTGACGGTGTGGCCCACCAAGCTGGTGCTGGCGCCGCAGCTTGCCGAAGCCGTTGGTCAAGTGGTGGGCGAATCCGCGCCAACGTCTCCCGATGCAGCAAGCGAAGCAGCCCAGGCCTGGGCGAATTGGCCCCGTCCGCTAGTCGCCCAACCACCCTGGGAAGGCGCGGCATTCACCACCTGCAATTGTTCCCATTTGACGGGCGGCGATCATAACGCCCGGCGCAAAGCCTGCTGATCGCCAAAAGTCTGCTCTCCTCCGCGTGTTCCTTCCACTAGTTGCATCATGCCTGATATGCCGCGCAATTCCGGAACCGGCTCACTTCCCCGCACCGCCTTGGGGAGTACCGGCCTTGGCGTGAGCCGCTTGGGCTTCGGGGCCTTCAAAATCGGCCGCAACGAAAAGATCAAGTATCCCCAAGGCTACGACCTGCCCAGCGAAGCCGCCGTGCAGCAGTTGCTGGAAGGCGTGCTGGCGCTGGGCATCAACCATTTGGATACCGCCCCGGCTTACGGGCTGAGCGAAGAACGCATCGGCAAGGCGCTGTCGCATCGCCGAGACGAATTCGTGCTTTCGACCAAGGTGGGCGAGATTTTCGCAGGCGGCCAATCGCGATACGATTTCAGCCGGCAGGCCGTGCTCGACAGCGTGGCCGGCAGCCTCAGGCGGTTGCGGACCGACGTGCTCGATATCGTGTTCATCCACGCGCCCGGCGACGACGTGCGCACCCTGGCCGAAAACCCGGTGGTCGAAACCCTGCAAGAACGCCAGGCGGCGGGCGATATCCGCGCCATCGGGCTTTCTGGAAAAACCGTGGAAGCCGCCCAATCCGCCCTCGCCTGGGCCGACGTGCTGATGGTCGAATACCACCTGCACGACACCTCGCACGCGGGCATCATTGCCCAAGCCGCCGCCCAGGGGATCGGCGTGATGGTCAAAAAAGGACTCGCGGCCGGCCACTTGCCCCCTGCAGAGGCCATTCCTTTTGTGCTGAACACCCCCGGCGTGAACAGCCTGGTGGTGGGCGGGCTCAATCTGCAGCACCTGGCAGCCAACGTGCAATTGGCCGCGCGGCTCGAAAGTGTGTAGCTCGGGGGCATCCAGCCCAATTCGCCAGCCGCGCGCCGAGAAACGCGCCGAACACGCGGCCCGGCTGGCGACACTCTGCCGCGCAGGCGTCCCCTGTCTGTTCGCGCGATTGCCGCCTATAATCGGGCAATTCACGCGACCCGATCCCGCCGCGATTTGCCTCCCCACCCCCAAAGCGTAGCTGCTCGATGCCCCGGATTGGTTTGTTCATTCCCTGCTATATCGACCAGTTTTACCCCGAAGTGGGGCTGGCGACCGTCGAAGTGCTCGAGCGGTTTGGCTGCGAGGTGGATTTCCCCGAGGCGCAAACGTGCTGCGGCCAGCCCATGGCCAACACCGGTTGCGTGGACCAGGCCCGCCCTCTCGCCCAGCGGTTTGTCGAGATCTTCCACCCGTACGAATACGTGGTGTGCCCCTCGGGCAGTTGCGTGGCGATGGTGCGGCATCACTACGAGGACTACTTTCCAAGTGACGCCCGCTACGCCGCGCTGCACGGCCGGGTTTACGAACTCACCGAGTTCTTGGTCGACGTGCTCGGCGTGCGCGAGATCGGCGGTTCGTTTCCGCACAAGGTGGGGCTGCACCAAAGCTGCCATGGGCTGCGCGAGTTGCGGTTGGGCAGTTCCAGCGAAGTGGTTGGCCCTGCATTCAACAAAGCCCGCCAGTTGTTGGAAACGATGGACGGCATCGAGTTTTCCACGCTCACCCGGCCCGACGAGTGCTGCGGCTTTGGCGGCACGTTCGCGGTGAACGAAGAAGCGGTGTCGTGCATGATGGGCCTCGATCGCTTGCACGACCACCTGCAGGCAGGCACCGAAGTGCTGACCAGCAACGACATGTCGTGCCTGATGCACTTGCAAGGCCTGATCCGCCGGCAGAAGCAGCCGCTGCGCGTGATGCACATAGCCCAAATTCTGGCGGGACACCCCTGAACGGCACGCGACGGCGCGGCCGGCACGTCGGCCACACGCGAATTCCTCCACCAGCGACTCCCCATGAATTCCCATCACGCCACCTCCCATCACCCCGCCGCCGCGGCCGAGTTCACCCGCGACAACGAGCGGGCACATTGGCACGACCAGGCCCTGTGGTTCGTTCGCGTCAAGCGCGATCGCGTGGCCCAATCGCTGCCCGAGTGGGAAACCCTCCGCGCCAAGGCGTCCGCGATCAAGGCCCATACCGTCAGCCGGTTGGCCGACTACCTCGAACAGTTCGAATGCGAGGCCACCGCCCGCGGCGCCGTGGTGCATTGGGCGGCCAACGCCGCCGAGCACAACGAAATCGTGCTGGGCATTCTCCAGCGGCATGGCGTGGCCAAGGTCGCCAAGAGCAAGTCGATGCTCACCGAGGAATGCCACCTCAACCCGTTCCTCGAACGGCATGGCATCGAAGTCGTCGACACCGACCTGGGCGAGTGGATCGTGCAGCTTCGCGGCGAACCGCCCAGCCATATCGTGCTCCCGGCCATCCACATCAAGAAGGAAGAGGTCGGCGAACTGTTCCACCAGAAGCTGGGCACCGCCGCCGGCGCCACCGAACCGAAATACCTGGCCGAAGCCGCTCGCCAAAAACTGCGCGAGGTGTTCCTCGCCAGCCACGCCGGCATCACCGGAGTCAACTTCGCCATTGCCGAAACCGGCGGACTCGTGGTCTGCACCAACGAAGGCAACGCCGACCTCGGGGTTTCGCTCCCCAAGCTGCACATCGCCTGCCTGGGCATCGAAAAGCTGATTCCCCGCGCCCAAGACCTGGGCGTGTTCCTGCGATTGCTGGCCCGCTCGGCGACCGGGCAGCCGATCACTTCGTACACCTCGCACTTCCACGGACCCCCGCCCGGCGGCGAACTGCACATCGTGCTGGTCGACAACGGCCGATCGAACATCCTGGGCAACAACGACTACCGCCGCTCGCTGCATTGCATCCGCTGCGGAGCCTGCATGAATACCTGCCCCGTGTATCGCCGCAGCGGAGGGCACAGCTACCACGCCACCGTGCCGGGCCCGATTGGCTCCATCCTCAACCCGGCACGCGATCCACAGCAGTACGCCAGCCTGCCGCACGCGTGCAGCCTGTGCGCCTCGTGTACCGACGTTTGCCCGGTGAAGATCAATCTGCACGAACAATTGCTCACTTGGCGGCGCGACCTGGCCGCCGCCGGCCACTTGAGTTGGACCAAACGCGCGGCCATGAAGCTGGCCTCGCAAGTATTCCGCCGCCCTCGCCTGTATGCGTTCTGCGGCAAAATGGCCCGCACAATGCTCCGCTGCTTGCCGCGATTCCTCATCTACGGTCCCTGGAACCCCTGGGGAAAACAGCGCGAACTGCCCGCCGCCCCCCAGCGCAGCTTCCGCGCCGAATTTCGCCGCCGCGCCACGGCAGCCCCGCTCGGCCCGCCAGCCATCACGCCTTCCCGGCCTTCCGAATCCGTTGCCAGCGAGGGCGAGCGATGAGCTCCAAGAACGACATCTTGGCTTCCATTCGCCGCCAGGCGGTTGCCGACGCGCCGCTGCCCGACCTGAACGAAAATTGGATCGCCTACGCCGACCCTGAACGGCAGTTTGTCGAGGTGCTGGCCTCGGTGGGAGGGCAGGCCGTGCTGCTCGACAACCGCGCGCAGCTTGAAGCGGCCATTCGCGAACTGCCCTGCCTGGCCAATGCCGCGCAGGTGGCGTGCAACGTGCCAAACCTGTCGCTGGCGACCATCGATCTGCAGGCTATCGACGATCCGCACCGCCTCGCCGACCTCGACGTGGCCATCCTCGCCGGCGAGTTTGCGGTGGCCGAAAACGGCGCCGTCTGGCTTACAGATCGCAACCTGCGGCATCGCGCCGCGCCGTTCATTGCCCAGCACGTGGTGCTGGTGGTTCCCCGAACCCAACTGGTCCACCACCTGCACCAGGCCTACCAGCGGCTGGAGTTTTCCGGCGCCGGCTACGGGGTGTTCATTTCGGGGCCATCGAAAACGGCCGACATCGAGCAATCGCTGGTGATCGGCGCGCACGGCCCCCGCTCGCTCACGGTGATGTTGGTGGGCGAATAGCCGGTGCGCGGCAGGGAAAGTCGGGCGTTTCAGCACCGCCGCCGGCTGCCCGCACCGTGCAAAAAAATCCTTGGCTGCGGTGACGTTCAGCCTGCATCGATCCATTGGCACGTTTTGAACCACCGCGGCCGTAGCGTGCGAGGCCCGGCCAATATGCTGGCTCGGTGCCCAAATCGGCGCTCGCCCGAAACCGCCGATCACGCCGAAAACTGCGTGACAAAAGTAAAACCGACGGCGACAATTCGAGTTGCCACCGTCGGCTGCCCGCGCGCTGCACGGCAGTCCCTCGGCCTGCAGGTCATACACAAGAACTTCCTGACTGCAAGTTCGGCGGTGTCGCAGCGACTGGAGGTGTTCGCATGATTCGCACGATCCTCATCGCCGCGGCCCAGTGAACTTGGGCGTTCGGTGCGACATGCGCTATGTAGTGGCCCACTTTCTTTTCCGCCTCCGGTTCCCGCGTGGCTGGCTGCGCGGCACGGATTTTCAACCGCACTTCGACGGCCATGTGCTCAACGCCGTCATCTTGATACCCACGGGTCTTGACGATGCTGCCACGGAAGCCGCCCTTTTTCGTCGCCTGCGTCAAGCGTTCCACTGGATGCGCCGACTTCGTTTCCTGCTCCGTCGCGGGGATCGCGTGCAGTATTGCCTGGGAACGGTCAATCCTCGTCAGCAATACCTGAAGGCGTGGTCGTCGTGGGACGATTTGGCCAATGGAGTCGAACCCCGAAACGTTGTCGAATACTGGCGTGACCGGCCGCAGATGCGCCGAACCGCCACCCCACGCGGTCGTTGAACGGTATGGGTATTTGCCAGCGACCACCGTACCAGGTGCAGCCAGGCCATGCTAACTTCGTATCATCCAGGAAACCAACTCGCGCAGACACATATTCCTTACGAGGATTGCGCGCTTACGAAGAAATAAGTTGGCAGCATGGGCCGCGAATCAGCGGCCTCCAGGTAACAAGCAGAAAACGATCTATCAGCAAGTTCGCCAACAAGTGGAATGGTATGTTGACACCCGATGGCCAAGTCAAGCGGTGGAGCGACATGACGCCGGAAGAGCGCACCGCGGATCGAATGCGCCATTTCCCGACGTTGCTGAAACGGTGGAGAGGTGGTTACGCGCGGTTCTGGAGCTACTCGGTGTCCCATCGTTCCTTCGTAATTCGGATTGAACGGGCCGGCGTTGAAGGAAATCTGGAGATCGGTTGCCACGCCGAGTACCTATGTGGCCCTACCGCGTGGGACAACGCGGACATTGAAATCAGCATCGAGCCGAATGTTGGTTATGTGATCCAAGACCGGGCGGCGGGGGTCCGGATCGTCGGGGGACCCGTATCCCTTGCGGAGCATGTGAAGCCTGTTGATGTCGGAATGCGCACGCCAGGCACAGCGCCAGAGAATGGCGGCGCCTAGGGTGCGAGCGGTCCCGCGGCGAACCAGCCGTTGTTCCTGAACCGGAGGGCAAGTAGGCTTTCCCAGAAGTGGAGCTCCCCGCGCCCGCCGAGCAGGCGAGCTTGGTTGTTCGGCGGGAGAAAGCAGGGTAACGATGACACGTAACGATGTTGAAGCGAAGTTGCAGTCGCTGACCAGTTCGCTGGTTGAGGAGCTGATTGCCCTGACTCCGGAAACGATGACAGAAATTCAGTTCGAGATTGCATCCACCGACGACGGGGGCGCCGACATTGGCCTGCTCGAAAATCACCCTGATGCGACGAGAGTAGTTCTCAGTGATGCTGTCTACAGTGCCGCATCCCAGTATCTTCCATTGATCAAGCAATATGTGCCTGGGTGGAAGCGCTCGCTGATCGTCATTCGGGAGTCCGAGCACGGCTGGAAGGTGAAAGTGGATTTCGAGCACTTGTAGCCAAGACCGGCCCAACTGCCGGATGAACTTGTTGACCGCGTTCCGCGCAGGTGAACTCGGGCGATCGAATGTTACCTGAGCGGCGAACCACCCGCTGGACCGGAGCCAGCGCGCCGGTCGAGATTTCATGGGGAGTGGATTGGCGGCGGCCCGGTGATCGCCGCCGCTAGTTTCTTGCTCGTTGCCATCTTCGCAAACTGCAGAGAAGCTTCGAGAGGCAACGAGCGACTGCGGTTTAGCCGCCGCTAGGAGGGACATATGGACCTTGCCGAACTCCAGCGAATTGTCGACGCAATCGTCGAGAAGAAGCGTCTCGATGGCCTCAGGCCCCATGATTTGTTGGCGTCAATTCACCGCAAGACCTTTCCCGCGAGCGCTTTGCCGATTGTTGAGCCGCTCCTCCACATCAAGGACGGCGCAACCTATAAGTACGCGATCGACATGGTTGGCAAGATGAAAGGGGCGTCGGGCGATGCGTCGGATGCCGTCGAGGCCGCATGGGAACGGTCATGGGACCACGGCGTTCCCCAAGCATGCAAAGAGGCGTTTCGGGCACTACTCAAGATCGGAAATAATGACGAGCGGCTGCTAGCGATGATCTCCAGAGCACTGGAAGTGGACAACTACGGAATCCACAAGGAATGTGCCGAGACGTTGATGAAGATGCGTGGCGCGAGAGCGCTCTTGGCTAAATGGAGCGAAACAATCCCCGGCAAGTGCGATTGCGACTTGCACACAAAGCTGACAGCCAAGATCGCTCAGCACCTTACGCCTGCCTAACCGCTCCATGGACTCTGAAGTCAAGTGCGCGCACCTTGAAGAGGCCGCGATTTCATGCGGATGAGTTTGCCGCGCTGCCCGCACGGTGTTCTTCAATCCGGGCCTTGGTTTATTCGGGTTTCCCGCCGCAAACATGCCTTCGGCAGGGCGAGCATTTTTGGTAGCTTCAATCCTTTGCGCCTCATGCCGCCACGCCACCCTGCTTCCGACTGCGCCCAAATCGCTCGCCACTTTCCCCTCGCGGCACCGTTCCGTTACGCGTTTCGTAACGCGCCTTCGTCAGACGAAAACGCGGGCGTTCTGCAAACGCAATGCTTTAAATGGTGTGCGTTGGAATCCTGCTTGCGCGGCCAAATGCCCCTGTCACGGAAACCGTAAGGGAACGACGCTAAAATACCGTTGCCGATCGTTCCCAGCCGGTCCCCGGCACCTCCCGATTCGTGTCGCGCGAGAGCCGCCTAGCATTCTCCCGCGTTACACCTGCGCCATTTCCAACGGCAGCACCGCATCTTCGCTCGCAGGCGGAAGCGCGGTGGGCGTTGCCTCCGTCGCCGGCGTTCCTTCCACGCGCGTGCTGCTGGTGGCAATTTCGTAGCGGAAGTTGCCTTGGCCGTCGAGCGTGAGATGCACGGACGTGATCTGGCCGCCGTCGGCAAGGCAGGCCAGAAACTCGGCCGACATTTCCGGCAGCAGCGTCTTGGTGAGAATGTGGTCGACGTTGCGGGCGCCGGTGTCGACTTCGGTGCAGCGGGCTGCGACGGCATCGACCAGCTCTTCCGAGTAGCTGAACTTGGCCTGGTATTGCTCGACGACGCGGCGTCCCACCTTGCCGAGCTTCAGCCGGATGATCTTGCGCATCACGTCGTCGCCCAGGGGATAGAAGGGCACCACGTTCACGCGGCCCAGGAAAGCCGGCTTGAACGTCTTGAGCAACTCGGGAAAGATGGCCGCGGTGAACGCTTCGGGCTCGGGCATCGTTTCCGGATCGCCGCACAAATTCTTGATGAAATCGGTGCCCGCGTTGGTCGTCATGAGGATGACCGTGTTTTTGAAGTTGATGTCGCGGCCCTCGCCGTCTTTCATCGCGCCCTTGTCGAACACTTGATAGAAGATGTCTTGCACGCCGGGGTGCGCCTTCTCCATTTCGTCGAGCAGGATCACGCTGTACGGCTTGCGGCGAACGGCCTCGGTCAGCACGCCGCCTTCGCCGTAGCCCACATAACCCGGAGGCGAACCCATCAGCAGCGACACTTTGTGTTCTTCCTTGAACTCGCTCATGTTGATGGTGGTCATGTTTTGTTCGCCGCCGTACAGCAGGTTGGCGAGCGTGATGGCGGTTTCGGTCTTGCCCACCCCGCTGGTGCCGGCCAGCAGGAACACGCCGATGGGCTGCTTGGGATCGGCCAGGCCCGCGCGGGCGGTGCGAATCCGCTGGGCAATGGCCTCCAGGGCGTGCGATTGGCCGATGATGGCTTCTTCCATGCTGTCCTTGAGGTGCAGCACGGTGCGCACCTCGTTGGCCACCATGCGGCCCAGCGGAATGCCGGTCCAGGCCGAAACGGTTTCGGCCACGGCCTGGGCATCGACGCAGACGTGAACCAGCGGATTCTCGCCCTGCAACTGCTGGAGACGCTGTTCGGCCGCTTCGAGCTGGGCCCGAAGCTTGATGGGATCGACGGCAGGCAGGTCGTCGGTCGCCGCGTTCGTGGCGGCCTCGTCTCGGCCTTCCGCCCGATGGGCCGCGGGAGGGGCCGGCGCGGCCGGTTGTTCGCTGCCGTTGGCCGCGGCGGCATCTCGCCGTTGTTCCTGGGCTTCCAAATGCTCGCACAGCTTGTGGTAGGTGTCGTTGATTTCGTTGACCAGCTCCTTCTCCTGCTTCCAGCGCTCGTGGAGCCGGGCCAGTTCTTGTTCGCCGCGGGCTTTCTGCTCGAGCAACCCCCGAATCTCTTCGCCGTGCTGCACGCCCGCCTCTTGCTCGCGTTCGAGAATCTCGATGGCGGTTTGCAGTTGGGCGATCCGCCGCTGGCAATCTTCGACCGCTGGGGGCGTGGCATTCTGGCTGATGCCGATGCGGGCACAGGTGGTATCGAGCAGGCTGACGGCCTTGTCGGGAAGCTGGCGGCCGGTGATGTAGCGGCTGCTGAGCTTGACGGTATCGACAATGCCTTCGTTGAGAATCCGCACGCGATGATGCTTTTCGAGCGTGCGGGCGAGTCCGCGCATCATCTCGACGCACACGTCTTCGCTGGGCTCTTCCACCTTGACGGTTTGAAAGCGGCGGGCCAGGGCGGCGTCGCGCTCGAAGTATTTCTTGTATTCGGCCCAAGTGGTCGCGGCGATGGTCCGCAGTTCGCCGCGGGCAAGCGCCGGCTTGAGCAGGTTGGCGGCGTCGCCTTGTCCCGCCTGGCCGCCGGCGCCGACCATGGTGTGGGCTTCGTCGATGAACAGAATGATCGGCGTGGCCGACGATTTCACTTCCTCGATCACGTTCTTGAGACGGTTCTCGAACTCGCCCTTCATGCCTGCCCCGGCTTGCAGCAGGCCCAGGTCGAGCGAATGGATGGCGACATTTTTGAGGGCGGGGGGCACGTCGCCAGCCACCACGCGAAGCGCAAAACCTTCGACGACGGCCGTTTTGCCCACGCCGGCTTCGCCGGTCAAAATGGGGTTGTTTTGCCGGCGGCGGGTGAGAATGTCGATGATTTGGCGAATCTCGCGATCGCGGCCCAGCACGGGGTCGATTTTGCCTTCGCGGGCTCGCGCCGTGAGGTTGATGGTGTATTGATCGAGGGCGGGCGTGCCGGTGGGTCCGCCACGGCGCGGGGCCGCGCCGGCTGCGGCGGCGCCGGCTGCATTGCCAGCGGCGGCTTCCAGGTCGCCGGCCGCTTCGGCCGACGTGGAGGTAACGCGGGGCAGTTCCACCTTGAGCGATTCGGGCTTGATGCGGCCCAACTCGGGACAGGCATCGATCATCTGGCCCGCCGTCAACTCGTTGCTCAGCAGGGCCAGCAGCACGTGACCGCTGCGGGTTTGGTAGCCGCCGTATTCGACCGATGCCAGCACCCAGGCGTCGCGGGCCAGGTCGACCACGGCGGGAGACAACGCGGGTGGCCGGGCATTGCCGGTCTTGAGGCGATCCAGCGCGCGGGTGAGGTCTTTTTGCAGTCGCGAGGTATCGACGCCAAACTGCCGGCAAATCAACTCCAAATCGCTATTGGGAACTTCAAGCAGTTTGACGAGCCAGTGCTCGATTTCAGTGTTGTAGTTGGTGCGCGACATGCAGAGCGCAACCGACTGCTCGAGTGCCGTGCGGCAAGTGGGATTGAGTTTGCCGACAAGCGCTTTGAGATTAACCCCTGGCATGGATGGATCCCCGGTGTTGCAAGTGCATGGAGAAAATGGCGTGTGCCCCGACTGGCTCGCCTGTGCGGCGAACCATCCGGGGGGAGCCCAATGTTCCCCAAACGTAGCTTGCTGAATGGCGGCAGGCGGGAGCAGAAACCACAAGTTGTCGCGGCCGGCAGTTTTGCGGAGCAGGCGCCTGCCGCCGGAAGGCGCCCTGGACCTGCCAAACGACTTCACGCCGCAAACGCCCTGCAACACGCCTCCCGCCATTTTTCTGCGCTGCACGGTCCCAATTCAGCTGCCGCTCGGCAAGCGGCACCTGCTTGGCGTCGCTCGACCCGCGGCGCCACGGGAGCGACCTTGCCGTCTGGGCAGGTTTTTTCGTTTAGAGAGAAATTGCAGATTTTCTCGATTCAGTCGCCCTTGACGGCCGATAAGCATGGGCAACGGAACCCCCCTAGTTCTTCGAGGCGTGAACCACGGATGGTGATCTCGGCGGCGGATGCCCCCTGGGATGCCTGCACGGTGAAGCGCCCTGTTCGCGAGGAAATCTTCCCATGCGACGTATGCTGTTTGCCGTGTTGGCGGTCGCCATGTTGTCCAGCTACTCCGGCTGCTGCTGCTTTCACCAGTTTCTCTGCTGCATGAAGCAGAAGTTCTGCTGCTGTCACGACCCCGTTTGCGGGCCTCCGGGCAAGTGCTGTCCTCCGGTTTGCTGCCCCAACCCCTGCGGACCCGGTTGCGGTCCTAGCTCTTGTGCCACGGGCGGTTGCGGCGACTTGTACGTGGGCGACGTGGGCAGCATGCATGCCGGCAAAAATCAGCCTTGCAACAATTGCGGGCAATGGGTGGGCAAATCCTATCCTGGGGTGCCTTCCCATCCCTCGCCCATGATGGTGGAATCGGGCCGTCCGATGCCAGCGGCGGCGGCACAGGCCAAGCAGTTGCGGCCAACCCCGGCTAACCAGCCCCAGCGGCGTTAAAGCGGGCGTGAGAGAAAGCCGCGAGCCTCGCGGGCGGTGCGCGGGCGTTTGACACCTGCGGGGTGGAAGCGTAAGCTTGGCTACAGAGATGACGCGTTTCACCGCCAGCGGTGAAACCAACCCCCTGCTGCTTTGTGGTTGCCCATGCACGCTGCCCGGCACAATTTGATTAGCATCGTGATTATTATCGCCCAGGAGGCTCGGCCGTAGGGGGACAGGTCACGATACGTTCGGCATCCCAGCCCTGTGGTCGAAAAGGCCCCAGGGCTTTTTTCATTTTTTGAGCGAGTTCGCTCCAAGACTTGCCCTGGATGGGCCGGCCTACGGCAATGGCCGGCGCCGTCCCGATCTCAAATTACCGCTTTCCTTTCAGCAACCGAAGAACGCCATGCGACGCATCGAAATCTACGACACCACCTTACGCGACGGCACCCAGGGAGAGGGTGTGAGTTTTTCGGTTGAGGACAAGGTGTTGATTACCAGACGGCTCGATTCGCTCGGTTTCGATTACGTGGAGGGGGGCTATCCGCTCTCCAATCCCAAAGATGCCGAGTACTTTCGCCGGGCCGCCGATCTGCCGCTCGACCATGCCCGCGTGGTGGCCTTTGGCATGACCCGCCGTCGCGGGGTGCGGGTGGAAGACGATCCCGGCATGCGGGCGTTGGTGGAATCGCAAGCCCGGGCGGTGGCCCTGGTGGGCAAGACTTCCGATTTTCAAGTCGAAGCGGTGCTGCGGGTGTCGCTGGACGAAAACCTGGCGATGATTGCCGAGAGCGTGGAGTTTTTGCGTCAGCACGGCATTGAGGTTTTGTACGACGCCGAGCACTTTTTCGATGGCTGGAAATCCAATCCGGAATACGCGGCGAAAACCATTGGGGCCGCGGCCGGGGCCGGCGCGCGGATGATTGTGCTGTGCGATACCAACGGCGGCAGCATGCCCGAAGAGATTGCTGCCCTGGTGCGCGCGGCGGCCGCGGCGGTGAACGTGCCGCTGGGGATTCATTGCCATAACGATTGCGGCGTGGCCGTGGCCAACAGCCTGGCCGGCGTCGATGCCGGCGCCGCCCAGGTGCAGGGTACCATCAACGGCTTTGGCGAACGCTGCGGCAACGCCGACTTGATCGCGGTCACCGCCAACCTGGCGCTCAAGAAGCAAGGGTACGAACTGCTGCAGCCCGGCAGCATTGCCCGGCTGACCGAGCTTTCGCGCTACGTGTACGACCTGGCCAATCTCAGCCGGAGGAGCAGCCAGCCCTTTGTGGGCGAGAGCGCGTTCGCCCACAAGGGAGGCATGCACGTTCACGCCATCAACCGGGCCACGAGCAGCTACGAACACATCGCGCCCGAACAGGTGGGGAACGAACGTCGGGTGCTGGTGAGCGAGCTTTCGGGGCGTTCGAACATTGTGGCCCTGACCTCGCGGCACAACCTCCAGCACGACCAGAAGCTGATGGACCGCATTCTCGCCGAAGTGGTCAACCGCGAGAACCAAGGCTACCAGTACGAGGCCGCCGAAGGTTCGTTCAACTTGCTGGTCAAAGAGTGCGCCGGCACGCTGCGCCGGCATTTCGAGCGGCAGGGATATCATGTCAGCGTCGAACTTGACCGGCACGGCGAAATCACCACCGAGGCCACGGTGAAAGTGAGGGTAGGCGATGAAGTACTGCACGAGGTGGCCGAAGGGGACGGGCCGGTGAACGCCCTGGACAATGCCCTGCGGAAAGCTTTGCTCGACCACTACCCGCTGCTGGCCGACATGCAGTTGGTCGATTACAAGGTGCGGGTGATCAACTCCGAGGCGGCCACCGCGGCCATGGTGCGGGTCAGCATCGAAAGCAGCGACAAGAGCGAAGTGTGGGGCACGGTCGGCGTGAGCGAAAACGTGATCGAAGCCAGTTGGATCGCCCTGGCCGACAGCTTTGAGTACAAGCTGCAAAAAGACGAACAAGGAACGGCCGCCCAAGCCGCGCGGCAAACGGCCGAGGTGGGCGGGTAACCCGGCAGCAGATGCCTGCCGATCGCGAAGGACCATCGCCCACGATGCCCAGCGAGGCTACCGGGCATCGCGCGGCCGGGGCCAATGAAGATGCCGGTGCAAAAAGTCGAAGGTGCCTTGTCCGTTGATGGTGTGCGGGCCGTCGAAGAATTCGATCTCGCAGCGGTCGGGCAGTTTCAAGCGATGCGCATACAGGTTGCGAACCTTGGCGAATTCGAACGCCACCCATTCGTCGGTCGAAACGCCGTCGGTGTGTCCGCGTTCCACCATGAAGGGTCGCGGGGCAATCAAGGCGGCCATTTCCGCGTAGTTGAACGTGCTGCCCAGGTCGAATTCAAAAATTTCGTATTCCTTGGTCCAGACGTAACTGAACGGCAACCGGGTCGAGGCATTCTTGGCCACCCATTCATTGAAGTCGGCCGAGCAGATCGAAAGGCAATAGTCGGTAACCAGCGGCGGAATCCGCATGGCGCTCTTGCCCCCGTAGGAAAGTCCGTAAAAGGCGATCCGCTCCGGATCGACGTTGGGCAGCGTTTTCAGCCAGTTGAGCAACTGCTGATGCTGCGGCACGATGATTGAGAACAGCGTTTTGCCCAGGGGGTTGGCCTTGCGCTGCAGCGTGCGAAAGCGATCCTCAAAGATATACGGATTTTGCGGGGCAAAGGTGATGAAGCCGCGCTCGCAAAGCTTGGCCGCGTAGTCGTGATAGGCGCGATGGTCGTTGAGAAACGTGTCGGTGGGGCGGCCCTCCAGCCCATGCTGGCATACCACGACCGGCCGCCGTTCGCCTGCGGCCATGCCGCGGGGCACCAACAGCACGCCATAGGCGAACACGTTGGGAAACACATCGAGCATGACCTCGTAACCGGTCCACCGCTCGGTTTCGTACGTCTTTCGCGTGCGCGGGTTGAGCTTGGCCAGCGGTAGGTCGAATGCGCCGATCACGTCCTCGCGAAAAATTCGCCGGTAGTCTTCCACGGTTTTGGCGTAGTTCTCCAGCGAACTGGTGTCGAGCTTGCTCATGAATTGCTTGCGGACGTCGGCCGAGTCGGCCAGCAGTTGCTGGTTGTAGCGGTCCATCTCCTGAATCTGCCGCTGCTGCCGCGAGGGCGTGTCGGGAAGTAACGAGATGGCGTGCTTCGCCGCTTGGACCGTGGCCGCCAGCGCGGCCGTGGCGTCTTTCCCCGGCTTGCTCGCCAGGTGGCCATAAAACAGGCCCAACGATCCGTCGGCCCAATAGGGCGAGGCCTGGTCGGCGTTGGATGGCGAGAGGTGCAGCTCGCCCCCGGGGGCTACGCCGTCGCGCGCCCGGGCGACTTCGTCGGCCAGGGCCTGGCGCGGGGGCCGGGCGAGCACGGCCGGCGCGCCGCCTTCGCCGGCGAGTTCCAACTCGGGATAGGCGCCGTCATCGACAATCAACGTTCGCGGTGAAATCAGACGGGCCACTTCGGCGTCGCCAAATCGCTCCAGCAGGCCAAACACGTTGCGATCGAGCGGCTGCCGCCAGCGGTCTTCGGCCGTGCCGAAATAGCCGCTGACCCCGCACACGGCGATCCGCTCGTCGAGCGCCGCGGCGTACAGGGCGAGCATCCCCCCTTCGCCCCAGCCCAAGACGCCAATCCGCGGCTGGTTTTCGCCGGCTTGCCGAGCAAACCAATCCACGCCGGCCAGGATTTTTTGCACCTCGTATCCAATCAGGTGCCGCCCGAGTTCGAACGCGCTGCGATAGATGAACTCGCGATGGGTCAGATTGGCGCCGCCGGAACGGCCGGGGGGCGAACGCCGTGCCCTCTCGCGGCTTACCAGCGTGGGCACCAGCACCTGGCACCCCAACTCGGCCAACCGCCGGGCGTACTGCGAGGCTGGCGGCACGCCATCGACCAGGCCGGCGATTTGCTCGGGCGTCAGATCGGCGTCGGGCACGGCCACGACATACGCCAAGGCCGGTGTTTTGCGCGGCGTGAGCAGCAAGCCTTCCCCGTGCATGCCAGCCAGCGCTGGCCAGCGCACCGCATGCACCTGGTAGGTATCGGTTGTGGCCACCAGCGCGGGCCGCGCGGTGGTGGCGAGCAGTTCGGGCGCGTCGAAGGGCACGCGGTCGTCGCGCACGCCCAGGATGTGCGCCAACCGCTGGCGATGCGCCGCGATGGAGGTAGCGTTTTGCTGCCAATGCGTTGCTCTCGCGGTTTTCGCTTGCTGGAGTTGAGCGAGCAGGAATTTGTCGATGCCATCGACCATGGCCGAGGCGAGATCGCCTTGCATGGTGAGCGGCGCCGTGCCAGGGTAGGGCTCGCCTTGGGCAATGGCGTTTTGAGCCACGGCGGCTGGGCCGCAGGCCGCGAGGGTGAAGATCGCCAGGGCAAACGCGGGGCCGCCGGCCGATGCAATGCTCATGATGCTTGCTTTCCTGGAGCGTACGGGGGAAATCATTTGGCTTGGTTGGTTTTCGCGGCCAGTGCGGGGGCAATCCGCACCTTGGCCAGGTAGATGCTCGTTTTGCCTTCGTGCGACGAGTAATAGCTCACCCACAGCTGGTCGTCGTGCCATACCAGGCCGGCGTAGCTGGTGTCTCCGCCCGAGGGAAGTTTCAAAAACTCGGTGAGTTTGCCTGCTTGCGGGTCGATCCAGCAGAGCGAGGTTCGCGCGCCGCCATCGTACAACCGCACGGCGGCCAGGTAGCGGCCGTCGGGCAGGCGAATCATGTGCGGCCCGCCGATCCGCGTGCCCAGGTCCTTCCATTCCCACTTTGTGTACGGAGGCTGGGAAACGCCGAGCAAGCCCGAGGTGGGATCGCGCCGCAGCAGGCAGTAGGCGGTGTTTCCATCGAACACGAGGGAGGTTTCGTTGGGATAGCCCTGCTCGTAGAGCCGCTCGACCAGCGTGTCGAACGTCTTGCCGTCGCGGCTGGAGTACAGTCGCAACAGGCGGTTTTGGCCGACGCCATAACCGATGCCATACGCGCGATTGCCGTGCCAGGTGACGCGCCACAGCCAGAAATTGGGATCGCCGATGGCGTGGGCTTTGCTCCAGCGGCGGCCGTCGTCGGAAAACCAGGCCAGCGATTGATGGCTGGCCCGGGTCTTGTCGTGTAGCGCCCCCGCGCCGGTGAGCATCAGTTGATTGTCGGGCGTGATGGTGATTTTGGCGTCGCGCAAATCGGCGTCGTCGGCAGTGATCAGGGCGGCCGATTCCCATTTTTCGCCGTCGGTCGAGGTAATCACGCGGAGCGCCCCGTCGGGCGACACGTGCTTTTGCCCTTCGCGAAACACGCAATACCAGCGGTCGCGAAAGCGAACCAGATCGGTGAACGCATTGTGGGGAGCGGCGTCCCAAATCTTGCGCGCTTCCAGCAGCTTGGTCGGTTCGTCCGCGCCGACGGAACCAGGAGCGAACATGGCGACGCAGATCGCCAACAGCAACCATCGTTTCACAATGTCACCTCACTGGAGTGCAACGAATTGATCCGTCAGCAGTTCTTGGCGATGAACTCATCTTCGCTTGCGGGGGCAATCGCTGGCAACGGCGCAGCACTGCCGCATCGGTGGCCGAACTCGGCGACGCGGACTCCGCGCGTTTGGACTTGCCCGCAGCGCCAAAAAATTGCGGCCGGGCAGCGGTACGCCTATCATTAGCGCCAGACCCGCGGCGTGCCAGCAAAATTTTTGCGGCCGCCAGTCAAGAGCGCGCCAGTAGCGAAAGCGGTTTTCGAGGCGAGTGTCTCCATGTCGTCCGCGGGCGGCATTGGCCCGAGTCCCCGGCGCATGGCGAGAAGGAACAGCGCGCCGCCGATTTACCATTTCCACCAAGGGGGAACGCAAGCATGTTCCGAGAGCTTCTTGGCCGTTGCCGCGGCAAGGCAGATGGCACGATCCGCCTGGAAACCCTGGCGTGGTTCGTGAGCGGAGCGTTGTGCGCCGTCGCCGCCGATGCGAAAGCCGGCGGCCCCGACGATGTGGCCATTCGCCCCTTCAAAATTGAGGTTGGCGACGACGTGCTGGCGGATTTGAAGCAGCGATTGGCGCGGTCGCGCTTGCCCCAGCAGATGGACGGCACGGGCTGGGAGTACGGCGTGGACCGGGCGACCATGGAGGGTTTGCTGGCATACTGGCAAACCGAGTTCGATTGGCGCGCGCAAGAGCGGAAGCTTAATCGGTTCGATCAGTTCATCACCCGGATCGACGGATTGGATATCCACTTCATTCACGTGCGCTCGCCGCATGCCGACGCGCTGCCGCTGTTGATGGTGCACGGCTGGCCAGGTTCGGTGGCCGAATTCACCAAGATCATGGGACCGCTGACCGAGCCCGAAAAACACGGCGGAAAGGCCGAGGACGCCTTTCACGTGGTGTGTCCTTCGCTGCCCGGCTTTGGGTTTTCGGGCAAGCCGAACGAACCGGGCTGGAGTTCGGCGCGCATGGCCGAAACCTTCGCCAAGCTGATGGCGCGGCTGGGCTATGATAAATACGGCGCGCAAGGAGGCGACTGGGGCAGCGGCATCGTGCGCTGGCTGGCGACCAACGACGGCGGGCATTGCATCGGCGCCCACAGCAACTTCCCGCCCAACGCGCGGCCCCTGGAAGATCCGCTTCGCGGGGTGAGTCCGGCCGAGGTGGAGCGCATGGAGCGCCGGTCGCAAGAACTCGCCGACCAGCGGGCCTATGGCGCCATTCAAGGCACCCGGCCGCTCACGCTGGGTTACGCGCTCAACGATTCGCCGGCCGGATTGGCCGCCTGGATCGTGGACAAATTCTGGGCCTGGAGCGACCACGGCGGCAAACTCGAAAACAGTTTCAGCAAGGACGACTTGCTGACCAACGTGATGATTTATTGGGTGACGGAAACCATGCCGTCGTCGATGCGGATTTATTACGAATCGCAGCACAATCGCGACCGGCCGTCATCGATGACGCCCTTTGAGAGCAGTGGCCAAACCTCGCCGCTGGGATACGCGCTATTTCCCAAGGAAATCAACGTTCCGCCCAAGGTGTGGTTGGAGCGCAGCCTGGGGGCCAACCTGATCCACTGGACGGAGATGCCTCGCGGAGGGCATTTTGCGGCGCTCGAGGTCCCCGACCTGCTGGCCGCCGACGTGCGGAGTTTTTTCAGCAAGGTGCGCGGCGCGCGTTGAAATGGACGGAGCGAATTGGATGCGGCGCGGCGCGCGTTACAATTTCGGCGCCCGTTACATGGCCGCGAAGCTGCCGCCCTTGGTTCGCATGCAGCAGTTTTTGTACTTTTTGCCGCTGCCGCAAGGGCAAGGCTCGTTGCGGCCCACCTTCTCGTCGCGGTTGCGAATCGGCTCGATCTTGCGATCACCGCCGCCGCTGCTCTCGATGGCCTGCTGTTGCTGCTGGGCCATTTCCGAAACGGGGGCCGCCGCGTCGTGGCGGGTTTCGGTTTGCACCCAGGTGGAGCTGACGAAGTTTTCGTCCAACTGTTCCATGCGGAAGATGAGGTCGGTCACCCGCTCCCCGATCGACTTCCACATTTCTTCGAACGTGCGCATGCCGACGCGTTTGTATTCCACCTTGGGATCGACCTGGGCGTAACCCACCAGGCCCACGCTCGAGCGCAGATGGTCCATCGCCAACAGGTGGTCTTTCCACGATTCGTCGAGAATTTGCAGCAAGAGCTGGCGCTCGAGGCGGCGGATTTCGGGCCGGAAATGCATGTCGACGGCGCCCGCCACGTGGTCTTCCAGTTCTTGCTGTTCGAGCTGGGCCAGATCGTCGGCGGAAACCTCGTAGTCGATCGATTCCTTGAGCCAGGTGCTGAGCGACTGGAGGGCGCCGTTGCTGCCGGCCGCTTCCTGGGCCGTGACGCGGCGACCGTTGCTGTCGGCGAACAGCTTCTCGACCTGGCGCGCGGCTTCTTCCGCCACGGCGCTGGCCTTGGCCTGGCTTTGGCGGCTCGACTCGATCAGCACGTCGATCACTTGATCGCGCTCTTTGTTCTTCACCTCATCCGGGTCGATCGTGGCGCTGAACCGCTCCGCCGCCCAGGCCACCAGGGCGTCGCGGTCGTAACGCCGGGCGCCGTTGCTGTCGGCGCGCGAGAAGTGGTACAAGCCCGCCATCACCGGGTATTCGGCTTCGCGCTGGGTGTACATTTCGCGGGCTTTTTGTCGCACCAGCCGTTTGACGGCTTCGGCGTCGAGCTCGCGAATTTCGTCCAATCCCAGTTCGATGCCAAATTTCATGCGGACCCAGCCGCAGGCGCTCTTCAGGCCGTAGTCGGCTTCGAGGAACGGCGCGCCTTCGCTGAGATCGATCTTTTGCACGGCCTCTTGGGCCTTGGAAATCAGGTACTCGGCCAGCTCGTCGCGCCCGATCTTCTTCAAGTCGCGATCGCGCAGGTTCATTTGCCAGCGCATGTTGCAGGTGCGGGCTAGCGCCTCCCAGTTCCATTCCTCCTCTTCGGCGTCGCTGGGCAGGCTTTCTTCAATGGCGTCTTGAATGAAGGTTTCGGCGGCCCGCTCGGCGTCGTCCTTGGCGTAGGCCTCGGCCTCGGCAAAGGGCAGGTCGCGAAAGTCGTGCGGGTTGAGTTCGGCGCCCAGCCGCGGGCCAGCCCAGGCGCAAAAACTGGCCGGGCCGTAGTCGCGATCCAGAAATTGGGTGATGTAGTTCTCGATCTGCTTGTCGATCATATCGAGAATGATCTGCTTGCCGCTGGCGCCCTGCAGAATGCGCTGGCGGAAGCCGTACACCCGCTTTCGCTGCTCGTCCATCACTTCATCGTATTCGAGCAGGTTTTTGCGGCGTTCGAAGTGCGTTTCTTCGACCTTCTTCTGGGCGCCTTCGATGCGGCGACTGACCATCTTGCTTTCGATGGCTTCGTCGTCTTTCATGCCCATGCGGGTGAGGAAGCTGCGCACCCACTCGCCGGCGAAGATCCGCATCAGGTCGTCTTCGAGCGACAGGTAGAACCGGCTGCTGCCGGGATCGCCTTGGCGGCCGCAGCGTCCGCGCAACTGGTTGTCGATACGGCGGGCTTCGTGGCGTTCGGTGCCAATCACGTGCAAGCCGCCCAGGCCTTGGACCTTTTTGCCCTCGGCGCGCATATTTTCCGCGGCCTCGATCTCGTGAACCAGGGCGTCCCACTCTTCGCGGGGAACGTCGAGCCGCGAGGCGTACTTGTCCTGCAGCTTGGCCCAGGCCATGGTTTCGGCATTGCCGCCAAGAACGATGTCGGTACCGCGACCGGCCATGTTGGTGGCGATGGTTACGGCCCCCAGCCGGCCCGCCTGGGCGACAATTTCGGCCTCGCGCTGGTGGTGCTTGGCGTTGAGCACCTGGTGCTTGATTCCCCGCCGCTCGAGCAACTCCGAAAGGCGTTCGCTCTTTTCGATGGAAACGGTGCCCACCAGCACCGGGCGGCCCTTGTGCTGAATATGGCTGATTTCGGCACGGGAGATGTTCCTGCGCTCCTTGGATTGCGCCGGAATGAATTCCACGGCGTCGTCCGTCTCCTTGTGGATCACGCCCACCAGCTCTTTCTCTTTGCCATTCCGCAGCTCGATCGTGTCCCACTTGATCATGCGTTCGATCTCGTCGGCAATGGCTTCGAACTTGCCGCGCTCGGTGAGATAGATCACGTCGGGATAGTTGATCCGTTCGAGCTCTTTATTGGTGGGAATGGCAATGACATCGAGCTCGTAAATCTTCCAGAATTCGGTGGCCTCGGTCATGGCCGTGCCGGTCATGCCCGAGATCTTGCGATACAGCTTGAAGAAGTTTTGCAGGGTGATCGTGGCCAGGGTTTGGGTTTCTTCCTTGATCCGCACGCCTTCCTTGGCTTCCACGGCCTGGTGCAGCCCGTCGCTCCACTGGCGGCCCGGCATTTTGCGGCCGGTGAACTCGTCGACGATGATCACCTCGCCGTTTTCCACCAGGTAGTTCACGTCGCGCTTGTACAGGTAGTGCGCCTTGAGCGCGTTGTCGATCAGGTGCGGCCATTCCATGTTGCCGGCGGTGAAGAAGCTTTCCACGTTGGCCAGCTTTTCGGCCACCCGCACCCCTTCGTCGCTGAGGTGGCAGGTATGCTCTTTTTCCTTGACCTCGAAGTGCTCGCCTCTCTTAAGCTGGCGGGCAATGCGGTCGGCGTCGGCGTACTTGTGCGGGTTTTGATCGGCGGGGCCCGAGATGATGAGCGGCGTGCGGGCTTCGTCGATCAGAATGTTGTCCACTTCGTCGATGATGGCGAAGTTGAGGTTGCCTTGCACCTGCTGGAACCGGGCCGGGTAGCGGTTGTCGCCGCGGGCGGCCATCTTCATGTTGTCGCGCAGGTAATCGAAACCGAATTCGTTGTTGGTGCCGTAGGTAATGTCGCTGGCGTAGGCCCGCTGCCGTTCTTCGGGGGGCATATCGGCCCAAATGGCGCCCACGGTGAGACCGAGCCCCAGGTATAGGGGGCCCATCCATTCCATGTCGCGGCGGGCCAGGTAGTCGTTCACGGTAACCACGTGCACGCCTTTGCCTTCCAGCGCATTGAGGTAGGCCGGCAACGTGGCGACGAGCGTTTTGCCTTCGCCGGTGACCATTTCGGCAATGGCCCCCGAATGCAGAACCATTCCACCGAGCAACTGCACGTCGTAGTGGCGCATGCTGAGCCAGCGTCGGCCGGCCTCGCGGCACACGGCAAACGCTTCCACCAGCAGATCGTCGAGCGTTTCGCCGGCCTTCAGCCGCTGGCGAAAAAGCTCGGTTTGCTGGCGCAGTTGGGCATCGCTGAGTACCCGATATTTCTCTTCCAAGTCGTTGATCGCCGCCACTTTGGGATGGAGGCGCTTGAGGAAGCGGGCATTCGACGAGCCGAATACCGAAGTGATGCTGCGTTCGACGGTTCGTCCCAAACCGCCAAACACGCCGCTGATCACACCGCCGATTTTTTCCAATACGTCCATGGCAGGGAGCCGGAAAAAAGGAGAAAAGACCGGGGGGCTGAGCCAAACCGGTCCGTGGCTGCTTATATCGGGAGCGCAAATATCACACAAAGTCCGCAGAGGCAGACTCTTACACGCAGCGCCCCGCTATCTTCGTCATAATGGCGCAAAACATTAAACCAATTAAATTTATTGCGTTTGGCAAAATCGGTCAACAAGCGTTTTTGGCGGCCGTCTCAAGTGATTTGTCTCGCGCTGCTCGGCCCCTCCCCGTCGTTACGACCAGCCCTGCTCGCCGATTTCCCCGAGGCTGGGGGCTCGCCGACCGCCGGAGGCCCCATCGACGGAATTGAACGCGCTGGCACTTGACCTAAACTCAACCAAAGGGCCATGGTATACCCCTGTCGCTCCTTCCTGGGTTGACCGCCAAACCGATCTGCTCGTCGCGGAGACGTTCTGGTTCCAGGCGGTGATGCCTTCCCAGGTTGCCTTGCCCAGCCGTCGCTGCTCGCCACGAACTTACTGCCCGCTGCTGCTAATTTACGGACTTTCTCATCGATGTCGGACCATCACGATTCCCACGGATCGCAGAAGCCGCTCATTGCCGCGATCGGTTTGGTCGTTGTGCTTTACCTGTTGGCGCTGGCCATGCACTGGCCGCCGGTGGCGGAACACCACGGACCAGAGGATGGTGCGTCCCAAGTCTCTTCCGGTTCGGAAGATGCGCCGCATGGCCCAGCGGCCGATTCCCACGACGCGCACCCTGCGCCAGCCTTGGATTCTCACGGCGGGCACGCTTCGCATGCAGCGCACGAGGCGCCGCCTTTTTATACGGTGACGCCATTTATTTTGTTGCTGCTGGCGATTGCCGTGCTGCCGCTGGTGCCCAGGGCAAGCCACTGGTGGGAAAGCAATCGGAATCGGTTTCTGGTCGCGGCCACGCTGGGGGTTGTCACCCTGTTGTGGTATTCCACCGCCCGCAGCGCCGGCGACGCCTTGCACACCCTGGAGCATGCCATGCTCGGGGAGTATGTGCCGTTCATTGTGCTGCTGTTCAGCCTGTACACCATCAGCGGCGGCATTCGGATCGAGTGCGATCTCAAAGCCCATTCGCTGGTGAATACCGCATTCATTGCCATTGGCGGTTTGCTGGCTAGTTTTATTGGGACCACGGGCGCGGCCATGCTGCTGATTCGGCCATTGCTCGAAACCAACAGCGAACGCCGCCACGTGCGGCACACCGTCGTGTTTTTCATCTTCGTGGTTTGCAATTGCGGGGGTTGCTTGCTGCCGATTGGCGATCCGCCCCTGTTCTTGGGCTACCTGCGCGGCGTCGACTTCTTTTGGACCATGCAGCTCTGGCCGCAATGGTTGTTCGTCAACGCGGTGCTGCTCACCGTCTACTTCTTGTGGGATCACTTCCTTTGCTATCGCCAGGAAACGTTGCGGGATATCGTGCTCGATGAAACACAAGTGAAGGCGATCCGCATTTCTGGCCTGGCCCTCAATGGGCTGCTGCTGATGGGCGTGATTGCGGCGGTGGCGCTGCTGGACCCCAAGAAGAACGTGCCCGGCACCCAGTGGAGCGCCCCCAATTTCTTGCGGGAGATCGCGCAGCTTTCGCTGGTGGGCGTGTCGCTGCTGGCTGGCTCGGCCGAAATCCGCCGGGCCAACCGCTTTAACTTTCATGCCATTGTGGAAGTCGCCGCGCTGTTCAGCGGCATCTTCATCTGCATGCAGCCCGCCCTGGAAATTCTCGAAGTGCATGGCGGCAGCCTGGGCATCAACACTCCGGAAAAGTTCTTCTGGATCACCGGGAGCCTGTCCAGCGTGCTCGACAACGCGCCGACGTACGTGGTGTTCTTCCAAACCGCCAACGCCATGAACCAAACGGCCGGGCCCGGCATACTGGCCCTGAGCACCGGAGGCTTCATTCGCGAAGACCTGCTGGTGGCCATCAGCTTGGGCGCGGTATTTCTCGGCGCCATGACGTACATCGGCAACGGGCCGAACTTCATGGTCAAGGCCATCGCCGAGCAGTCGGGCATCCGCATGCCCAGCTTCTTTGGCTACATTGTTTACAGTGCGGCCATTCTGCTGCCCATTTTCTTGTTGATGACCGTGGTGTTCTTGTAAAGCCCGGCGTACTTGGGAACCAGGGCCGCAACCCGCACGCCTGCTCGAAAAAGTTGCCGCCGGCCCGTTCGTTCATGCTGGCATCGCGCGGTTTCGGCAAGCATACTAATGCGCGACCGCCTGGCACTGGTGGCCGCAGTCCCTCCCGCCGTGGCGCTGGCCACCGTCTTCGTTTTATTCCTCCCGCCCCCCGAGTCGACATCCGATGAGCGTTTCCCTCCGACTCCGGTCCGCCTTGTCCGATTGTGCATTCTCCGCGCTGGCCTTGTTTTTGGCGTCCGGTCTGATCGCCAGCGCGTCGGCCGCGCCAATCGTCGCCACGCCCACCGCGTCGTACCTGCCCGCCGGCACGTCGTTCGATGCCAAGGTGCCCACGCCCGAGGCCCACCTGGGGTTTGAAATCGGCACGCGTCATCTGCAGCATCATCAATTGGTGGACTATCTGCGGCAGTTGGCGAAGGTATCCGACCGCGTCAAGGTGGAAGAATACGGCCGCACCCACGGCGAGCGCCCCTTGCTGCTGCTCACCATCACGTCGCCGGCCAACCACCAGCGGCTGGAAGACATCCGCCGCGAGCGCCTGGCCTGGGCGAACCCCACCAGCCCGCCCGACAAGAACACCAAGCCGGAAAAATTGCCCGTGGTGATCAATATGGGCTACAGCATTCATGGCAACGAACCCAGCGGCGCCAATGCCGTGCCGGTGGTGGCGTATTACCTGGCGGCGGCCCAAGGCGAAGCCATCGACGAACTGTTGGCCAACGTGATCGTGCTGATCGACCCTTGCCTCAACCCCGACGGCTTCGAACGGTTTGCCCATTGGACCAACAATCACCGCGGGGCGGTCCCCAACGCCGATCGCAACCATCGCGAACACCAGGAGACCTTTCCCAGCGGCCGCACCAACTATTACTGGTTCGACCTCAACCGCGACTGGCTGCCGCTGACCCAGCCGGAAAGCCAGGCCCGCATGGAATGGTACCACCGCTGGTTGCCCAACGTGGTGCTCGACTTCCACGAGATGGGCACCGATTCGACCTACTTCTTCCAGCCCGGCGTGCCCCAGCGGAAGAATCCTTGGATTCCCAAAGCGAATGTCGAACTCACGGTTCGGTTGGGCAGCTACCACGCGGCCGCGCTGGACCAGATTGGGTCGCAATACTTCACCCAAGACCAGTTCGACGACTTCTATCCTGGCAAGGGTTCGACCTTTCCCGACCTGCACGGCGGGGTGGGCATTTTGTTCGAGCAGGGCAGCTCCCGCGGGCAAGTGCAAGAAAGCATCAACGGCCCGGTGAACTTTCCCTTCACCATTCGCAATCAGGTGACGACGTCGCTTTCCAGCCTGGCCGGCACGCTGGCCTTGCAGTCGTACTTGAACGAACACCAGCGAACGTTCTACGAAGAAAGCCTGGCGATGGCCAAGAAAGATCCGATCCGCGGATACGTGGTGGCCGCGCCCGGCGATCCGCAGCGGCTGGCCCTGTTTGCAAACTGGCTGCAAAAACAACGGATTGCCTTCGAACCTCTCACCACAACGATCTCGGCCAACGGCCGTTCGTACCGGCCCGGCGAATCGATCCTGATTCCCACCGAGCAACCGGAGTATCGCTTTCTGCAATCGGCTTTCGAGCATCGCACCGAATTTGAAGAGCCGGTGTTCTACGACATTTCGGCCTTCAACATGCCCGACTCGTACGGCATGGATTGGGCCGCGCTGGAGCAATGGCCCAGCGGGGGCGGCGCCAAACCCAAGGACGCCAAAGCAAAGGGCAAGCCCAAGAAGTCCGATCCCGCCGATCAAAACCACACCCTCGCGGAAGCGGTGGCCGCGTTCCAGGTGGCCATGCCCAGCCCTGCCGCGTTTGCCGGCAACGACGCGGCCTGCCTGATCGATTGGCGCGGCTACCACGCGCCGCGGTTGCTGCACCAGTTGCACGCTCAAGGCTGGACCGTCAAGGTGGCCACCGAACCCTTCCAGGTGAACATCGGCAAGGAACCCAAAACCTTTGGTTATGGCACGCTGATGCTGCCGCTGGGCGAGCAGCGCGACAAACTGCCCGAGCTGCAAAAACTGCTGCAACAAGCGGCGGCCGAAGGCGTGGCGTCGTACGCGGTGGCGAGCGGGCTCGCGGTGGACGGACCGGACCTGGGCAGCCGCAAATTTGTGGTTATCAAGCCGGTGAAGGTACTGCTCGTGGTGGGAGAAGGCGCCAGCGCCTACGACACCGGCACGGTCTGGCATCTGTTCGACCAGAAGCTGCGGATGCCCGTCACGCTGGTCGACACCCATCGGCTGGGCAGCACGCGGTTGGACGACTACACCACGGTGGTGGTGGCCGGCGGCAGCTATCGCTCGGTGAGCGCCGGCGCCGTCGAACAACTCAAACGCTGGACCCAGGAAGGCGGCACGCTGATCGCGCTCAGCGACGGCATCCGCTGGGCGAAGACGGCCGGGCTGGCCGAGGTGAATTACACCACGCTATCGGCCAAAGACTCGGCAGGCGCTTCCGGCCGCCTGCCCTATGCCGAGTCCGAACGCCGCAAGGCCGACGACCTGGTGCGCGGCGCTATTTTGCAGGCCCAAATCGACCACACCCATCCGCTCTGCTACGGCTACGAAAATCGCCCGCTGGCGGTGATCCGCTCGCACGAAACGTTCATGCAGCCGGCCAAGAATGCATATTCCAGCCCCGTGGTGTATCGCGAGCGGGCCCTGCTCAGCGGATTCATGTCGGCCAGCAATCAAGAGCGGGCGTCCACTTCGGCCAGCGCCGTGGTGAACCAGCAAGGCCGCGGGCGGGTGGTGCTGCTCTCCGACAACCCCACCTTCCGCGCCCACTGGCTCGGCACCGAACGGCTGTTTGTGAATGCCGTGTTCTTCGGAACGCTGATGAACGAACCATAGCCGAAGTGCGGGGCCGGGTTTTTGCTGCGCGGAATCACGGACGAGGCGGACAACCGCCGGCAGGCCATCGCCAGGCGCCCGCCACGGCTAACGCTCCGTTCTTAAATCCACAAACCGGGCTGCCTTGGCTTCAAACCGCGGCAGGCTGCCGCTGGCCACGTTCTGCACGTGCACCGTTAACCCGAGTTGGGCGCGGAGCGCATCGGCAATCCGTTCGGGCTGGTCGGTGCTGTCTTCGACTTCGATTTCCAGGGCGTCCATCGTGCCGGCCTTGCGCACGGTCAGGCGAAATTCGGCCACTTCGGGAAAGCCTCGCAAGATGTGTTCGATGGCGCTGGGAAAAACGTTCACCCCGCGCACGATCATCATGTCGTCCACGCGCCCCAGCACGCCGCCCTCCAAATGCACGAAGCCTCGTTCCGGGGTCCGCGGCCGCACCAAATCGCCCGTGCGGTAGCGCACCACGGGGCTGCCTTCGCGAAACAACGGGGTGAGCACCAGCTCGGCCAGTGCTCCATCTTCGGCGGGAGCGCCGGTTTCGCGGTCGATGAATTCCGGCAAGAACGCGGTTTCGATCACGGTCAGCCCCGCCCCGTGCGCGTCGCCGCATCCCCAAGGGCCCACTTCGGTGGCGCCGCTGTGGTCGATCACGGTTGCCCCCCAGGCTTGTTCGATGCGAGCCCGCGTGCTGGCGACCGACCCGCCTGGCTCGCCGGCCACGATCAGCACCCGCACGCTGCTGCCGGCCAGGTTGCAGTGCGACTCGGCGGCCACTTCGGCCAGTCGCAACGCGTAGCTGGGCGTGCAGAGCACCACGGTGGCCTGCATATTGACGATCATTTCCAACCGGGCGGCGGAGGAAAGCCCTCCGCCGGGAATGACCAGACAACCCCGGGCGGCCACGGCGTCGAACGCGCTCCAAAACCCGATGAACGGCCCGAACGAAAACGCCATGAATACCCGATCGGCCGGCGTCACCTCGGCGGCATCCAGCACGTATTGCCAGGTGTCGATCCAGTGAGCCCAGTCGTCGGCCGTGTCGAGCACGGCCAGCGCACGCCCCCGACTGCCCGAGGTCTGGTGGTAACGCACGTACCGTTCGAGGGGAAACGTGAGATTGCGGGCGGTGGGGCTCGTTGAATCGGCGTCGGGCAGCAGCTCGTCTTTGGTGGTGAACGGCAGTTGACGCAATTCGGCGAGGTTGGCCAGCGGCAGATTCACGCCGCGCAGCTTCTCCGCGTAAAACGCGTTCTCGGCCTGCAAACGCTGCAACAGCCGATTGAGCCGGGTGAGTTGATACGCATCGAGCGCGCGGCGATCGAGCGTTCGCATTTGCTGGCGAAGCTCGGGCGTGGACAGGCGCGGGTTGTGGTCGGGTTCGAAGGACATGCAACGAGCTGGTTTGGGGACGTTTACAACTCGGTTTCCAACGCTGGGGGAAAGCCGGTGCCGTGCGGGGGCAGACTCCAGTTTACAGGCTGTCACCCCTGGCGGCAGAAACGGAGAACTTTAAGCAGGGGCAAACTGGGCAAAAAATGGACAAAAAACGGGATGGAGCGAGTACATATGTTCATGTAACCGGTGATGTTTTGACCCAAAAAGCTTGGGCAATCTGCCGATAACCGGTTATAATCTCAGCCATCCCGCCTGCCACGCATTCCCTCCCCTCTATCCGCAATCTGCCAGCATGAGAAGCACCCCCCACCAGCAGATGCCGGTCGCTCGCGCACTTTCCCTTCCTCCATCCCACGTTCGACGCCAGGCTTTGCGAGTATTTTTCGCCTGCCTGGGCGGTTGCTTGATGGCAATTGTCTGTGTGGCCGCGGCCTCGGGCGCCGAACCCCAGCAGGGCAAGGCCGAAGGGTCCCACGCGCAAGCCGCGCAGCTCGACCCGGCCCAGGTGGAGTTTTTTGAGAAGCAGGTGCGGCCGCTGCTGGCAAAACACTGCCTGGAGTGCCATTCCGCCGACAAAGAGGCCAAGGGCAACCTGGCCCTCGATAGCAAAGCCGGCTGGCAAAAAGGGGGCGACAGCGGTCCGGCCATTGAACCGGGCGATCCCGAAAACAGCCTGCTCATCGCGGCGGTGCGCTACGAAAGCTACGAAATGCCCCCCAAGGGCAAGCTGCCAGCCAAAGATATTGCCGTGCTGGAAAAGTGGGTCAAGTCGGGAGCGATCGACCCCCGCGCCGGTCCCAACGAAGTCGCTGGAACCACACCCGGTTTGGATCTCGCCGAGGCCCGGCAGTTCTGGTCGTTTCAACTGCCCGAGGCGCATCGCCCTCCGGCCGTGGCCAACGAAGCCTGGCCTTATTCCGACATCGACCGCTTTCTGCTGGCCAGGCTGGAAGCCGCGAAATTGCAGCCGGCCGCCGACGCCGATCGGGCGACCTGGCTGCGGCGCGTCACGTACGATCTGACCGGATTGCCCCCCACGCCGGCCGAACTCAGCGCCTTCTTGCAAGACACGGCGCCCGACGCCTTCGATAAGGTGGTCGACCGGTTGCTGGCTTCGGAGCAGTTTGGCATTCACTGGGGACGGCACTGGCTCGACGTGGCCCGCTATGCCGACAGCAATGGCAGCGATTTCAACGCCACGTTTTACAACGCCTGGCGGTATCGCAACTACGTGATCGACGCCTTCAACAACGACAAGCCGTACGATCGATTCGTCCGCGAGCAAATCGCCGGCGATCTGATGCCGTACTCCACCGATCAACAGCGGGCCGATCAACTGGTCGCCACCACGTTTCTGACTATCGGTCCCAAAATGCTCAGCGAGCGGGACAAGGAAAAACTGGTGATGGACGTGGTCGACGAGCAAATCGATTCCGTCGGCAAGGCATTCCTGGGCATGACGCTCGGCTGCGCTCGTTGCCACGATCACAAGTTCGACCCGATTCCCACCGCCGACTACTATGCCCTGGCCGGCATTTTCAAGAGCACGGTCATCCTCGAGGGCGAAAGCCAGCAGTATGTGTCGGCCTGGAAAGAAACTCCGCTTCCCATGTCGGCCGAGCATGCCGAGGCCCTGGCCCTGCACAACCAGGCGAAGGATCGGCTCAAGGGCAGCCTGGCCGAGGCCCAACAAGAACTGAAGGCCGCCGAGGCGCGGCTGAGCCAACTGGAAAGCAACAGCCGCGGCGTTACCGTCGACGACAAGCAGGCCAAGCTCGTCGGCCAATGGACAAACTCGAAATTCAGCCCCAACTTTGTGGGCGAAGGCTACCTGCACGACGAAAAGATGGGCAAAGGCGAGAAATCGGTCTCCTGGACGCCGGACCTGCCTTCGCCCGGCCGGTACGAAGTGCGGATTTCGTATGCCGGCGGCAACGGGCGCGACGCCGCGGTGCCCATCACCATTGTGCATGCCGACGGCACGGCGCAGCTCAAACTCGACCAGACCAAGCCGGGCACGATCGACAAGCTGTTCCAACCGCTGGGCACCTTCCGGTTTGAGCGCGGAACGGCCGGATCGGTCCAATTGTCCAACGCCGGCACGACCGGCCACGTGATCGCCGACGCCGTGCAATTCATTCCCGTGGATGAAGACGCGGCGGCGGTCGCCAAGGAAGATTCGCCCGAAAAGCGGGCAGCGCAAGAGCAGGTTGCCACTGCCAAAAAGACGGTGGCTCAACTCGAACAGGAAATGAAAGACCTGGATAAAACCGCGCCGCCTCCGGCTCCCACGGCCATGGCTGCCCGCGAGGCCCCGCAAATCGACGATTGCCAGATTTGCATCCGGGGCGAGATCAAGCACCGCGGCCCCAAGGTGCAGCGCGGATTTTTGCAGGTTGCCAGCGACGCCACCGTGACCATCGAAAACCCCGATCAAAGCGGCCGGCTCGAATTGGCCGACTGGCTGACCCGGGCCGATCATCCGCTCACCGCCCGAGTGATGGTCAATCGCATCTGGCAGCACGTCTTTGGCGAAGGCTTGGTGCGCACGGTCGATAACTTTGGCCACCTGGGCGAGTTCCCCAGTCATCCCCAACTGCTCGACACGCTCGCCGTGGAGTTAGTGGAGAGTGGCTGGTCGGTTAAGCAAATGGTTCGCCGGTTGGCGCTCACCAGGGCTTACCGCATGAGCACGGAATACACCGAAACCGCATTTCTCGCCGATCCCGACAACCGCCTGCTGTGGCGAGCCAATCGCAAGCGGCTGCCCGCCGAGGCCCTCCGAGACAGCCTGTTGGCCATATCGGGCAGGCTGGATCTTTCGCAGGGCGAATCGGCCGTGGCGGGTTTGGGTTACCTGGCGATCGCCAACAACAACCAGGGCGGCAGCGGGCGCGAGGAAAACGCCCAGCGGCGGAGCGTGTTTCTGCCGATCATTCGCAACGAATTGCCCTCGTTCCTCACGGTATTCGATTTCGCCGATCCCGACCTGGTGACCGGCCGCCGCGATGAAACCAACGTGCCCACCCAGGCGTTGTTCTTGCTCAACGATCCCCTGGTTCGCGATCAGGCCTCCGCCACGGCCCAGCGGCTGTTGAAAGATCATCCGCAGGACGAAGCGGCTCGGCTCGACAGCGCCTACCGGCTGATTCTCTGCCGCGCGCCGGTTGCGAGCGAGCAGCAGCGGGCCCTGGACTTTGTGAACACCATTACCCAAGATGGCGGCAGCGACGCCGACGCCTGGCAGCAACTGGTTCAGGCACTGTTCGCCTCCACTGAATTTCGCATGTTGAATTGAAGGAGCCCCCCATGACCAGCATGATTCCCAGCAGTGGAGTGATTTCGCGCCGCCGCCTGCTGCAAAACACCGCGGCTGGTTTTGGCTACCTGGCCTTTGCCGGTCTCACCGCCGAAGCCGCCCGGGCCGAGCAAGCCCAGCAGGCTACGGCGCTGTTGCCGCACCACGCCCCGAAGGCCAAACGGGTAATTTTCCTGTTCATGCACGGCGGACCGAGCCACGTCGATCTGTTCGACTACAAGCCGCAACTGCAAAAAGACGACGGCAAGGAATTGCCCTTCGCCGCCGCCCCCAACATCGGCGCTAAGCTCACGCTGATGAAGTCGCCGTGGAAGTTCGCCCAGCACGGCCAGAGCGGACTGTGGGTTTCGGAACTGCTGCCCCACGTGGCCAAACACGTGGACGACCTGTGCGTGATCCGCTCGCTGCATAGCCGAGGGCAGTCGCATGGCCAGGCGGTATGCATGCTGCACACCGGCACCGACAATTTTGTCCGGCCCTCGGTCGGCGCCTGGGTTTCGTACGGCCTGGGCAGCGAAAACCAGAACCTGCCGGGCTTTGTTTCGATCAGCCCTCCCAGTGGGCACGGCGGACCCCGCAACTACGGGTCGGCCTTCCTGCCGGCCACTTACCAGGCCACCACGGTGGGCCGGTCGGGTCGCCTGGGCGACGGCAAGGTGCAGAACCTGGTTGGCGGCGACAGCCTGGCCGGCCAGCGGCGGCAACTCGATTTTCTCCAATCGCTCAATCGCGATCACCTGGCGCAAGCCGGGCGCGACGAGCAGATTGAAGGCGCCATCGAGTCGTTCGAGTTGGCCTTCCGCATGCAGGAAACGGCGCCCGGCGTCATGGATCTTTCGGCCGAGCCCCAGCACATTCTCGAGATGTACGGAGTGGGCCAGAAAGAAACCGACAACTTCGCCAAACAGTGCGTGCTGGCCCGGCGATTGGCCGAAGCAGGCGTGCGCTACATTCAGGTTTCCACCGGCAACGTGTGGGATCAGCACGGCAATTTGCAGGCGGGCCACGAAAAGAATTGCCGCGAAGTCGATCAGCCCATTGCCGCCCTGCTCACCGATCTCAAGACTCGGGGCCTGCTCGACGACACGCTGGTGGTGTGGGGCGGCGAGTTCGGCCGCACCCCCATTGTGCAAGGCTCCAACGGCCGCGACCACAATCCCCAGGGCTTTACCATGTGGATGGCCGGCGGCGGCGTGAAAGGCGGCCTGGCCTACGGCAATACCGACGAGTACGGCTATTTCGCCCAGGAAGACCGCGTGCACATGCACGATCTGCACGCCACCATCTTGCACCTGTTGGGCCTCAACCACGAGCGGCTCACCTACCGCTACGCCGGCCGCGATTTCCGCCTGACCGACGTTTACGGCCAGGTGGTGCACGACATCATTGCCTGAAATACCATTGCCTGAAACGATTGCGTGCGTCGCCAGGATGGCTTGAGGCGCTTCGCGACAAATCATCCGTTCGCAACGAAACCCGACCCGGCGCGCCCTTCCTTCAGACCGAAGCGTGCGCCGGGTTCCGTTTATTTCAGTTGGCCCGCCAGCCACTGGGCTGCCGAGTCGCGCGCTTCCCCAAAGCTCACGGCCGCGCTTCGCTCGCCGTACGCTTTCTGGGTAGTGGCATATTCCTGCTGCACCAGGGCCAACGGGACCGGCCGGTTGAGATGGTCGACCAGGCCCGCCAATCGCATCGGACGCGGCGCCAAACCGCCGGCCAGGTCCGCGAGGTCGCCGGCCGTGAGTTGCCCTGGCACGCAGGCGTCGTGCGGAACCAGCACCGCAAAGTGCTCCAGCACGCCACGGTAATGGTTCAAGCCGCCGCCGACGTACACTGCCTGCACGTTGTCTTCGAATAATCCTCCCAGCATGGCGAGCAGGCCCCCCAGGGGTTCGGGCTCGCGCGGCCAACCGTCGATGCCGCGCGGCAGTTTGAAGTTGGTGTCGGCCGGGTTGGGCTGGGCGAACGAGTCGCCCCACAGGGCCAACCGCTGCGAGTTCAGATCGTCGCGGGTTCGCAGGTACTGCATCACCGCCCGCAGATCGCGGAGCCGCTGCCCTACCAGGGTTTCGCCGAAAAGCTGCACGTTGACCGACAGATTCGTCGCGCCGCTGGTCGCCCCGCGCGACGTGCTCGCTTGGCCTTCCCCGGTTCCTCGCACGTCGGGCAGCGCCACGGCATAACCGGCCGCGAGCAACCGGGAAATGTCTGCCGACCGCTGCGAAAGAAAGCCTTCCTTGCCCGCTTGCGACACGCCGACAATCACCGCGGGCTTCGTCGACTTCTCCGGAACCAGCAGCAGGATGGGCAAGATCAACTCCGGTTCGACAGCCAGCGCAATTCGTTCCACGCGGGCGCCCGCCACCGGCTGCTGGTCCACCACGCGTTGCTGCTGCATTGGCGGTTGTGCCGGTTCGCAAGGTCCCAGCAACTGCGACCAGCGCTGGCGCAAGTTCTTGCGTCGCGCGTCCGGCGATTGCTCCAGCAGTTGCTCCCGCGCCGCCGCAATGCGTTGTTCAGCCACTTCGGTCATCAACGCACTCAGCGATTGGGGCTGCAACTCGCTGCGAACCTCGGGCGTGAGGCAAACCAGGTCGGCCGCTGGTCGCGGAGCGCTGTACTCGTCTTCCTCTCGCACTTTGATGCCAAACCAGCGTTCGAATAGCGGGTGGATCATGCGGCGGTGGAAGTGGCCAATGTTGGTGCAGTGCGAAGCCGCCGGCGCTTGCTGGCGCAGCGTGCCCTTGCCATGGGCGACCCCCAGCCTGCCTGCAGCGCCGTAGAAGTCGCCCCACACGCGTTGGTAGCGGCGCCACACGGGGTCGTGCTGCTCGTCCCACGAAAACTCGTGGGCGTGGATCAAATACCGCGGCGCGGTACTGCCCACGATCACCCAATGCAGAAAATCGTCGCGGCCGCCCAACCGCAGTCCGCGCGTCGAATCCCAATAGCTTCCTCCCAGCAGGTTGAATGATTCCTCGGCGTCTTCAGGAAGCGGGTAGCGCGACTCGGGCTGCGGGCCGCCAAAGTTGAACGGCACGCAGCAGGCGATCCGCGAATCGAGCGCCGCGGTCACGCCCGCGGGGTCGCCGCCGCCGGCCACCGCGCCCAGGATGATGATCTTGCCGGGATCGATGCCTTTTTGCGTCAGCAGCAGATCCACGCCGCGCATCTGGTCCCAAACCATCCAGCCCATCAGGCTGTCGCCGATCAATTGAAGCTGCACTCCGCTGTCAAAGCGAAAGTAATAGTCTTGCCGGCTCGTGCGATAGGCGGACGGGTAATCGGCATCGGTATGGAAAGGATGGTTGCGCCGTTCGCCATAGCCCACCTGGTCGATGACCAGCACCAGGCAACCGGCCCGGGCCCAAGTCATGCCCATGTCTTGCAGTTCGCTCTGCGGCTTGTCGCGATGATGGGCGTGCGCGATCAAGATGCCGGGCATGGCATTTCCCGGCCTGGAGGGTACATACAAATTGCCCGGCACCCATTGGCCCGGCCGGCTTTCATAGATCACGTTCTGGATTTGAAAGCCTTCGCCGTCGATCGTGCCGGTGATGCGCACGTTGAGTTGCCGGGAAGGATCGGGATAGTCGCCCAGCGACTGGCGAAGTTTTGTTATCCGCTCGTCGCGGTAGGCCTCCCATTGCTGGCGGTTTTCGATCTTGGCCCAGAGGGCGCGGTTTTTCGCATTCACTTCCGCCGAGCGGCGGCGAATGTCGCGTTCGATGGCTCCGGCGGCCTCCTCTCGCTGTTGCGCGGCAAGCACCGCCGGCGAAAGGTCTGCCAGGGCCGCGGTGCTGGGGGGCAAGTCTTTTTCGGCCGCAGGCATTTGGGCAGCGCCGCCCAGCAGCAGACACGCGACCAGCAAACGGGAACTCCACCGCCAAAACCGAAAACCAAAGGATGTCATGAGAACCTCGGCCGAAATGAAAGGCAGCGAATGGAAATGATTTCAGGCCCCGTGCCGCACGACTCGGGGCGCGGCGTTCAACCACGCGCGGTTCGTCTACTTGGTGAGTTGGGTGATGGGCGTCAGTTCGAGCTTGCGGAACTCCACTTCCGAGCCCTCCGCCTGCAGGGCGATTTTTCCCTTTTGGGCAGTGCACTCAAAGCCGTGGTTCACCAGGTCGCCATTCACCCACACCTTGACTTCATTACCCAGGCATTCAATCACCATGCGGTTCCACTCGCCCGGCGGGTTCTCCGATCCGTCGGTCAGGTTGAGAATGCGGCGGGCTTTGCCTTCGGTAATGCCCCAGTTCTCCTTGGGCCCGCGGCGCTTTTCCATGTCGGGCACTTTGATGTCCTCCACGATGCACCAGAAGTCCCCCGCGTTCTCATGGTGCATTTGCACCTCGATCGACTGCGGGAACATTTTGTACAGTGCCCTCGGCTTCGAGGCATGCACCAGCACGCCGCAATTGCCCGGCTTCGCCGCAAAGCGGTATTCCACCTCGAGGCGGTAGTTCTGGTACTCGTCGTTGGTGATCAAATGTCCGGCAGGCGTGCCGAGGCTGACCAGTTTGCCGTCGCGGACGATAAACGCGGTCTTGCCGTCGGGATCGTCGTCCAGCTTGGGAATGTCGACGTGCCAGCCGGTGAGATCCTGGCCGTTGAACAGGCTTTTGGTCTTGGCGTTTTCGGCATTGGCATCGTCGGCATTGGCCGCGGCCGGCAGAAACACCAACGTGCTCCAAGCGGCGACCAGCAATGGGAACGTGCGCATCGATCGATCTCCTTCAGGTAATCGGCCATGGATTCGTGTCGGAAAGCGGCCGCGGTTAAGGGGCATCTGGCTTGATGTCCAAATCATTGTCGCGGACTTCTTTCAGCTTCTGCTTCATTTTTTCCTTGAAGCTTTCCACCACGTTTTGATATTCCGATTTCTCGGCCAGGTTGGTGTATTGCCGGGGATCTTGTTTCATGTCGAACAGTTCGATCCCCCGCTCGGCATTCTCGCCATATTGAATGTACGCCCAGCGGTCGTCGCGAAGCAGAAATCCGCGGCCGTTTACCGAAAACGCCGCTTCGCGCACCCTCAGGCTGGGGTCGTCGAGCAGCTTGGAAATGTCCTTGCCTTGCAGCCGCGAGGGCACCTCCAAGCCGCACAGGCTGGACAGGGTGGGATACAGATCGAGCAGTTCGACAAACGAGTGGCACACGGCCGGCTGCTTGCCCGGCACGCAAATGATCAGCGGCACCTGGGCCGACTCGTCGCGGAGGCTCACCTTGGCCCAAAAGTCGTGCTCGCCCAGGTGGTACCCGTGGTCGCTGGTGAAAATCACAATGGTCTTGTCCGTCAGTCCGGCCTCGTCCAAGGCCTGGAGAACCTTGCCGACCTGGGCATCCATGAATGCAACCGAAGCATAGTATCCGCCCACCGCTTTCTTTTGGCGGCGAATGTCCATTTTCATGTTCAGGCTGGTCTTGTAGTTGATGCCGGCCTGGGGGATGTCGTCCCAATCGCCCGGCACCTTCTCCGGCAACACCATCTTGTCGTAGGGCAGATAGGGTTCGTAATAACTTCGCGGCGCCACAAACGGCACGTGCGGACGTACAAACCCCACACCCAGAAAAAAGGTTTCGTCCTGGTGCTTGTGGATCAGCTCGCAGGCGGTTTGGGCCGTCTTGCCGTCGGAATGCACCAGGTCGTCGCCGTCGGCTTCGACCACCACGAACGTATTCCCGCCCACCACCGGTTTCTGGCCGTCGGGGTTGCCTTCCAGGGTTTCGCCGTCGCCGGGGGCTTTCCATTCGGGACCAGGGCTGTTGAACCGCTCGGTCCACGAAAGCGGATCGTCGGCGCCATCTCCGCCCGACTCAATTCCCCCAGGCACGCCCATATGAAAAATCTTGCTCACGCGGGCCGTGTAGTAACCGGCGTTTTTAAAGTGCTGGGCCCACGTGGCCCGATCGCCAATCGCCGGCCGAGGGCTGCCGTACCCCAGCATGTTGATGGCGTGCGGATAGTAGCCCGACATGAACGACGCCCGGCTCGGCCCGCAATACGTTCCCTGGCAATACGCCCTGGTGAAGCGGGCGCCGCGCGCGGCCAGGCGATCGATGTTGGGGGTCTGGCAGACTTGGTTGCCGTAACAAGACAGCGCGGTCGACGTGAGGTCGTCGGAAATGATGAACAGCACGTTGTAGCGCGGCTGCGCAGGGTTCTTGGCGGGAGATTCCCCGCCGCGCGCCGCAACGCTGGCCAGCATGACGCACAGCGCGGCCGCGATAGCAAAATTCTTCATAAGACATGCTCGCACGGGGGGCGAAGCGCGAGGCAACCCGAGGGCTTCGCCGTTGAAGTCGATTCTACGGAAGCTGGAAACTGCCGCGGCCTGGCGGGCCAAAGGCAATGTTTGGTGTTTACGATCGCCGCTGGGCCAGCCGGAGTCAACCAATTCCAGTCCAAAGATTCGCCATCAGCCTGGAAAGACCGTGCGGCGGTCGGCATCGCGTTGCCGGCGGCGCGGCGCGGCGCGCAACTGGCCCGCGAAACGACTGGCGGCCCTTGGTGCGGCATTATGGTTTACGACTTCGTATTCCGCGGCAGCAAATAGATGAAGCTCTTGCCGAGTCGGCCTTGATAGTTGCCGGCCGAAATGCGCAGCAACCCCGGCGTATCGACCGAGGCGGCGATCGCCGCTTGCGTGGCCGCGCTGATCGACGCAAGATCGCGGCCGTTCATTATGATTTCCATGACCGAGTTCACGCCGGGCGGCAACTGGCAGTTGGCTTCTTTCACGTTGCGCAGCGCGGGGCAATACTTTTCGTAAGTGCTGGCGATGGAGAACGAGTACCGGCTGCCGGCCTTCGATCCGCTGCCGGCAATTCCGCCGGGAAACGTCATGATGACGCCGGGGCATTGCCGCACGGCTTGCACGCCGCGCTCGGCCGCGGCCAAGGCCGACGCGGCATCTTCGCCAAAAAACCACAGGTTGCCGCCCATCAGCCCCTCGGCATGGCCCAATCGACGATCCAGAATGAACTCGCCGCCCAGGGTGGGAATCCACCACATTTTGCGGCCGTAGCGGGTGATGCGCTTCTGAAAGCCGTCGCCGAAGAAAGCGACCTTGCGGCCCAACTTGAAGTACGTTGGGGAGTCGATGAGATTGAAGCAGGCCGCCGTGGGGCACGTGAGCACGTTTTGACTGATCCGCGTGAGCGCGGACTTCTCCAGCGCTTCCACGCGGTCCTTGCGAAACCGCGGCACGTGCAATTGCACGATCGCGCCGGGGCGGCCGTCGGGCGTGGCGTAGCTTTCGTCGTCGCCCTCGGGGCCCACGGTGCGATCAACGCCCGCCTCGCAGTCGCACATGATGGTGCTCGAAGCGTTCCCCGTCGCGGCTTGCACGGCATGCTCCACCCAGCGGCGACTGCACGCGGTGATCAGAAACTCGACGTAAATGCTGCGAAACGCCTCGGCGTAGGTGTCTTCGATGATGGCGGTCACGAGCGGGGAATCCTCATCGGCCTGGTGGGGGGATCGACTGCTAGCGGCGTCCGCGGCCCTGGTAGACCGCGGCTTCCGTTACCACTTTGTCCATGTAAACGTCGTGCGGGCCCACGACCAGATCGTCGAACAGTTGGCTTTCGTAGCACAGCGCCACCAGGGCGCAGTCGGGCCGCACTTTCTCCAACAAGCGATCGTAATACCCTTGCCCGTTGCCCATCCGGGCGCCGTCGCGGCCGAAGCCTACGCCAGGCACCATGATGATGTCGAGTTGGCTGGGGTCGATCTCCTTGCCGGGCTCGCCCCACCGCGCGCGCGGCGGCTCCATGATCTTCCACTTGCCAATGACCAGTTCGTCCATGTTTTCCAGCAGCCACAGCCCCAGCTTGTTGGCGCCCGTTTCATCCTCGGTGCAATACGGGACGACGATGCGTTTGCCGCTGTTCAGCGCGGCAAAAAGGGCGTGCCGCGTGCGCAACTCCGAACGGCAGTCGATGTACCACATGGCCGTGCGGGCCTGGCAATACTCGGGCAATTGCACAAAGCGCGCGATCGCCGCCTCGCTGAGTTGGTCCTTGTTTTCTTGCGCGTTGCGGGCGTCGTACGCTGCCCTCCGCATGGCATTCTTGCGGTCGATCAGTTCTTGCTGGTTGTCGGTCATGAACGATGGAATTGCCCGCTGGGCCAGAAGAAAACGCGGCGAAACGCGCATCGGTTCGCCGCGCAGGACGGATTGCCGCCATGCCACAAAAGACATGCAACTCGGGAATGCGCCGGTTCATTAAACGGACTCGGCCCCGGATTGGCAACCAGGTGCGGCGCCGATTGGAACACGCGGCGTAAATCTGCCCGCCGCTTGCGCTGGGTCAGGTCTTTTCCGCGCCCGGCTTGCCGGCCTCGACCGTGAACGAAGCCCTGGTCACCAGCGGCGCGCCGGGCCGATCGACGTACTCCACCACCTGGTAGTCGCTTTGCCAACGCTGCGGGGTAACGGTGCAGCTCACGTACCCCCGTTCGGCGTTGAAGAACCGCACAAACGGGTTGTTGGACAGGATGGCCGCCTTCGCTGGCGGATCGGCGATGCCGTTTCCGCCCGACGACATCGACGTGCCGACAAACTCGGTGGCCACCACGGGATCGTCGTCGCGGTCGAAATCCACCTTCAGATCGTTCACCCAGTTCGAGTGAATGTCGCCGGTGAGCACCACGGGGTTGGGCACGCGCCGCTCGGCCAAAAAACGGAGCAACCGCCGGCGGGGAACGTCGTAGCCCGACCATTGATCCATGCTGAACAGGGCTTCGTCGGTGGTCGAGGTATTCACGCGGCCCATCATGATTTGCTGGGCCAGAATGTTCCACCTGGCCGTGGACGTCAGCAGATTCGCCATCAGCCAGCGTTCTTGGGCGCTGCCCAGCACGGTGGCCTTGGGGCTGAGCACGTCGCCGGTGAGCGGTTTTTTGCCGTCGCCGTTGGGTTGGTCGCTGCGATACTGCCGGGTATCGAGCATCGCGAAATCGGCCAACTGCCCATACGGTATGCGGCGATAAATCTTCATCGCCGGGCCGCGGGGCAGACTCGTCTTGCGCAGCGGCATGTGCTCGTAGTACGCCTGGTAGGCGTTCGCCCTCCGCAGCAGGTAATCTTCGCGCTTCACATCCAGTTCTTCCGAAATGTCGCCGGCGCAGTTGTTGTCGAACTCGTGATCGTCCCACACCACCAGCCAGGGGAATCGGGCGTGCGCCGTCTGCAACAGCGGATCAGATTTGTATTGGGCCAGGCGGTTGCGGTAATCGTCGAGCGACACAATCTCGTCGCCCACGTGCTTGCGCACGCGATTGTCGATGCCGCCATATTCGTAAATGTAGTCGCCCAGGTGAATCACCAGGTCGAGGTCTTCGGCGGCCAGGTGCTCGTAGCCAGTGTAAAGCCCCATCTCGTAATGCTGGCACGAAACGAACGCGAACCGCAGTTTCTCCGGCATGGTCGATTCGGCCGGCGCGGTGCGGGCACGGCCAACGGGACTTTGCGCGTCGCCCACGTGAAAGCGATACCAATACCAACGGTCGGGCTTGAGCCCCGCCAACTCCACGTGAATGGAATGCCCTAACTGCGGAGTCGCCGCGGCCACCCCCCGGCGGACGATTTTTTGCATGGCATCGTCTTCGGCAACTTCCCAGCGAACCCGGTATTGCTCGGCCGGCATGCCGCCTCCGGTGGTGGGTTCGGGCGCCAGCCGCGTCCAAATGACGAAGCCGTCGGCGGCCGGATCGCCCGAGGCGACCCCCAGCGTGAACGGATCGGCGGAAAATTTCGCCTTGCCCATGGGCGCCGCCTGGACGCCGATGTTCAGCCAAGGCAGGGCGGCCAGCGAGGCCCCCGAAAGAATGAATTGCCGCCGCGAGGTTTCCCCAGCCGAAACCAATGAACTCCGTGCCATGAAATGCAAACTCCCGTGATCGATGGTGCAAACGCAAATGGAGGAGGGACTGTTTTCTCTATTTTTATTGCACCATACTCGGCAACGCAGGCAGGTGCCAGCCTGCACACGGATTCTTCTCGATATGCTCGCGGCAGGCTGCGAATTGCAAAACCGCAACGGCACCGCTGCCCGTGACGAAACGGGAAACAGCGGCGAGTTGTCCAGCCCGGGATGCTTCGCATCCGGTGCCGGCACGGCGACGGGTTCGGGGGAGGCGCCAAGGATCGCCAAGCGCGTGGACAAGGATGGCGACGAGCAGTTT
>JAANMU010000057.1_pt1 | contig 126333 bp, 95 predicted proteins | sample 7279701 | NCBI WGS metagenome assembly JAANMU01 (sample SAMN14094539, study PRJNA606508) | bioreactor metagenome | isolation source: A lab-scale SPAN reactor treating ammonium-rich wastewater day 57 | place: Ireland: Galway | collected 2017-03-13
TTTGCTGATGGCGCAGACTATCGTGCGAAAACCCCATGAGGGCCGCACTCTCGCCGTGGTCGGTGACGTGTACCGCTTCCTGGCGCTGGGCGAGGAGACGAACGGCAAATATGCGACGTGGGAAGCCATCGTCCCCCCTGGCGGCGGACCTCCGCCGCATGTTCATCGTCGGGAGGAAGAAAGCTTTTATATCCTGCAGGGCGAGATCACTTTTCATGTTGGTCATGAGCGAATCGTGGCAACGGCTGGCATGTTCGCCAATATGCCTGTTGGAACCCCCCATTCGTTCAGAAATGAAAGCAACCAACCGGCGAGAATGCTGATTTCGGTTGCTCCTGCGGGTCTGGAAGAAATGTTTTTCGAGTTTGGCGTGCCCCTCGCCGAAGGTTCGACGACCGCGTTGCCGCCGACGCAAGAAGAAATCGAAAAATTGCTGAAAGTTGCTCCCCGCTACGGCATCGAGATTCTGCTACCCCAAACGGAGTGAGGCCGGCGAGCTTCGGTGCGCCATGAGCTTGTGCATGCCTGCGTGCCAGCCAAACCAGCCCGGCTCTTGCGATGGTTTGGAGCAAGGGGCTGAATGCGATGTCGCGCCGCGCGTCGTACGAATGCGTGATTGGGCATGTGGGTCGTGCTATGATCGGGCCAGAATCTGATGGAACCGATTGAGCGACCTTCCAGGGGGCCTGCGAAGTAATCGCCGTGGACGAGCGAATTGGGAACCACAGGGCGAATTCCCCAGCCAGCCCATCGGTCAACACCACTGGCATTGCTGTTGGCGGCGATCGAGGTCGGCGCCATGGGTTGTGGCATTGCGGCAGAAGCAGGGCAAGACTCGCCGTAGGCGCCAGAACGAAGCCGCCAAGGACTCCAGGCTCTTTACGATTTCCGCTTGGCCCAAGAGGGAATCGTCAAGGATGTCAGTGGTCGGGCACAGAATCTGGACCTGCAAATCGCCAATCCCCAGGCGGTGCAAAGCGATAACGACGGATTGCAGGTACTGAGTCCTACCCTCGTCTCCACCAAAGGGCCTGCGACGAGTCTGAGAGAAGCCGTGCGGCAGACTGGCGCGATCACGATCGAAGCCTGGATTCGTCCGGCCAACGTCCGTCAAAATGGTCCCGCGCGCATCATATCAATGTCGCAAAACAGCACCCAAGGCGACTTCACCCTAGGGCAGGATGGCGACAAGATTGAGGTGAGGTTGCGAACGACCAGAGCGAGTACCAACGGCAAGCCGCCATACTCGCTTGACGGCAACAGAACTCGCCCAAGCAGGCTGATTCGTGGTTCGTTGCTCGGCGTTCACTGAAGCAAATGCGGCCGAACTTGATTCCCATGCCCTCTTACGGCAGCAATTCCCTGATCACGTGCCCATGTACGTCGGTTAGCCGGCGGTCGATTCCGTTGTGGCGAACTGTCAGTCGCTGGTGATCGATTCCCAACAGGTGCAACATGGTGGCGTGGATGTCGTAAACCCGGGTGACGTGCTGAGGGTCTTGGGGTTTGAATCCCCAGAGGTCGCTTTCCCCGTAGGAGCCGCCGCGGATGCCGGCCCCGCACATCCAGTTGGTAAACACAAATGGATTGTGATCGCGCCCCTGGTTGCCTTGCGAACATGGCATCCGGCCGAACTCTGTGGTCCATACGATCAGTGTGTCGTCGAGCATTCCCCGACGCTTGAGATCGTGGATCAACGCCGCGGCACCGCGCGCCATGCCCAGGGCCAGCGGCGCATGGTCGCGTTCCACGTTTTCGTGGCTGTCCCAGTTTCGCCGGGGAAATCCGTTGTCGTTGCCGCTCCAGATTTGAATGAACCGCACGCCCCGTTCGAGCAATCGCCTCGCCACCAGGCATTTGCGGCCGAAGAATTCCGATTCTGCCTTCTCGTTGATTTGGGAATCGTCCACGCCGGGACCATCCGACGCCAAGCCATAGAGTTGTTGCACGTGCCGAGGTTCTTGCGACACATCCAAGGCATCGGTGGCGCTCAACTGCATCGCGGCAGCCAATTCGTAGCTGCGCACGCGGGCAAACAATCGATCGTCGCCGCGGCGCGCATCGGCGTGCGCCTGGTTCAGCATTCGCAATACGTCCAACCCGGCCTGATCGGCCGCGGGGGTAATGAAGTTGCTTGGCGGGGCATGCAAATCGGCAATCGGCTCCGACTGCCCTGGCCGAATCAGCGTTCCCTGGTGCTCGGCCGACAGGAACGCGTGGGCCCAGTTCTTGGAACCGTTGGATGCCAGGCCGCGGTGGTCGGGCAATACCACAAAGGTTGGCAGGTTCTGGTTCTCGCTTCCCAAAGCGTAGGAAATCCACGCGCCCGCGCTGGGGAACCCGGGGAAATCAAATCCGGTTGTTTGCAGCAGCGTCCCTTGGCTGTGAACGCCCGTCTTGCCGACGACATTGTGGATGAAGGCGATGTCGTCGACGACGGCGCCCAATGGCGCAACCACGTCGCTCAGCATTTTTCCGCATTGGCCATGCGGCCGAAAGTTCCAAGGGCTTGCCATGCAAGCGCCGGGGGTACTCTGAAACAGTTCGACCTTTTCTCCAGGGTCCCATGGTTGACCGTGGCGTTTTTTCAATTCTGGCTTGTAGTCGAATAAGTCAACGTGGCTCGCCGCACCCGCCATGAAGAGCTGCACCACACGCTTGGCGCGTGGGAGATGGTGCAAGTTGCCGTTCGCCAAGGTTCCCTGGGCGCCGTGTCCCTCGCGGGTCAACAGATCGGCCAGCGCAAGACTGGCGAAACTGCCCGTCACCGTATTCAGGAAACTGCGACGATGGAGGCGACGCGTCACGTGCGGCATCTGGAAAGGCCTTTCAGTCAATGTACATCAGCGCGTTGAGATTTAAGATCACGCGGCAGGCGTTTTCCAGTCCGTGCTCTTGGGAAAATTCTTGCAGCGCTTGCAATTCGTGGCCTGAGGGTGCGCGCGAGGTTGTCCGCCGCAACGCCTCGGCGATGGGGTCGTCGGCGTGGGCCACCTGCCGTGCGAATCGACGTGCCGCCATTTCGACCAGGCGATTGTTCCATTGGGCCAATGCCTGAAGGGCTGAAGTGGATTCATCTCGAAGTGGCACGCTGATCGATGGGTCGGCGCAGTCGAGCGTGGTGAACAACGGCTGGGGCTGGCTTCGCACGACAAAGCGATAGACGCTCCGCCGATGGCCCGCCGGATCGTCAGGGTTGTACAAATGATACTGGTAGTGTGGCGAATGTTCGGGTTTTTGCAGAACAAAGTCTTGAAAGCTAGGCCCGCCAAATTCTCGTCGGAGCGCGCCTGCCAAGGTCAAGATCGTATCGCGGAACTCTTCCGCCGTGAGTCGCCGCCGATTAGCCCTCCACAGCCATCGGTTGGTTCCGTCGATGGCGGCATTTTCCGCTATGTGCGCGCTAGCTCGACGGTACGCGCGGCTGGTAACGAGAAGGCGAACAATTCTTTTCAAAGAATGTTGCGGATCGTCGCGTAATTGCGCCGCCAGGTAATCCAGCAATTCCGGATGACTAGGCGGCAGGCCCATTCGACCAAAGTCGTTGGGCGATCCCACCAGGGGGCTGCCAAAGGTCCATTGCCATAACCGATTGACAATCGACCGCCAAAACAGGGGATTGTCGTGACTCGTTACATATTGCGCCAGTGAAGCTCTGGCTTCGCCTTCGTTCCAAGTATCGCCAGACGCGAACCGCACCTTTGCCTCGGGCCACAGGCGCGGTGCGCCCGGGGCAAGTCGCTCGCCGGGCTGTCGGAGGTCGCCGCGATGCAGTAAGTGGATGGCCCGCGGCGTCCCGCCCGTGGGTGCAAATGCTCCTTGCCGTGGAAACTGAGTGGCAATGGCATAGACCATTTCCTCGGGCGGAAATTGCGCGAGTTGCTCATTCAGTTGCTGGATTTCGCCGGGAATTGCGGCCAATCGCTGGCGAATCTCAGCCGGCACGGTGCGGTCTTCGATCGATTGCCGCTGTTGCTCCAACTGGGCTATTTCGGCCGCCAGCTTTGGAAAGTCGTGCTGTCCGTGGAAAATACCATCGGTCAAATTCGCAGCGCCCCAGCGGGGTTTCTGCTCAATGCTATCCAGCGCCGTTACTTGCTTGTGATGCGCCAGGTTCTGACTGCCGGCGACAGAGATCGCTTCCAATTCCCCGAGCGCAAAGATGAAGTCATTCTTGCGGGGGGCGAGCCGGGTCGCGGTGATTCGCAGATAGCGGGCCCTCACCCCGCCTGCATCGACAACCAGCGGCTGCGCACCTGGGTTGGCTTGATCTTTGTCTGTTGCATCGAGGTGGGTTTGCACGTCGATGCGAAAATCCGGATCGTTGGAGCTTTCCACGCGAAACCGACGCGGAAAGCCGAAACCAGCCCCAATATTATTGAACGAATCGAAGGCGGGCACGATCCGCACCTGGGACAGCGATTGGGGTTCCCCCAGGTCGACTTGGACCCACTTCGTTTGATCGGCCGTGCCTTCAATACGGCTATGGTAGCCGAATTGGGGATGAGGAGGCTGGCCGGCGCGGCGATCATTCAGCCGACGGAGTTTCTGGTCGATCTCAACCACTAGCGGCGAGAGAAGTTGCCTGGCTTTCGTTTGAAGTTGCTGTTCTTCCTGGCGCAAGGCGTCGATTTGTGCCAGTATCGCCTGTGTTTTTGACTGCTGCGCAGGCGTCCGGCCTCCGCGCGAACGGTTGGTACGATCGACCGCGGCAAACACCGCGTGCAGCCGGTAGTAGTCTTCGCTCGAAATAGGATCAAACTTGTGCGCGTGGCATTGTGCACATTGCACCGTTGTGCTGAGAAAAACATTGAACACCGCGGTGATCATTTCGTCGCGATCCAGGTGTTTGGCGATCCGGCCATCGAGTTTGCCCTCGCCCACTTCCTGGTGTCCGATATAGTCCCAGGGACCAGCCGCCAGGAATCCCAAAGCGACCACCCCCGAGGCGCTCATCGTGCCGGGCTGCCCCGGCAAGTTGCCCTCACCCGCCAATACATCGCCTGCGATTTGTTCCTGTACAAATTGGATATAGGACTTGTCTTCGTTCAAACTTTGAACGACATAATCGCGATAAGGCCAGGCATTCATGCGAGGCTTATCCTTATCGTAGCCATGCGTTTCTGCATACCGGGCAATATCGAGCCAATGTTGGCCCCACTTTTCTCCAAAGCCGGGATCATTCAACAACCGATCGACCCTCCGCTGCCAGGCGGCTTCACGATCCTGGCTCCAGTCCGTCACGAACGCCTCGACTTCTTCGACCCGAGGTGGTAAACCGGTCAGATCGTAGCTTAGTCGGCGAATAAGGGTTACCGGGTCGGCCTCGGGCGCAACATGCAATTTCACTTCTGCGTGCTTTGCAGCCAGAAAAGCATCGACGGGATGATCGCTGCTGTTCACGGGTATTCGCGGCATGGTGAGTGGCTGCAACGACCACCACTGGGTATCGGCCAAGGCTGGCGGCGCGAGCTTGAAATCATTGGGCCAAGCGGCGCCGGCCGCGATCCAGTCGCGAATGGCCGCTATCTCCGCGGCTGCAAGTGGGACGGCGTCTTTGGGCATGGTCGCCCGGCCATCCTCAGGCGTAATCAACTCCATCAAGTGGCTCGTATCTGGCGAACCGGGATCGATGTAGCCCAGAGCGAGCATATCGGCGACCGTCGCGAGCGATAACTTTCCTTTCGCTTCGCGTTCGTTGTGACAGTGCAAGCACCGCCGCTGAAGCACGGGGGCCACGCGCTCACGAAAGTGAGTCTCATCGGCCTGAAGCAACGACGCGGCGACGGCAATTGTCAACGTCGCCATGGCAATCGAGCGCCAACGGGTCTCAAAACGAAATGTCATGCGATTCCTAACGCCGCCATTTGCCGAGGTTGAAAACTTCATGGGTAGTCGGAACCATTTCCTGCAAACCGGCGGCACACGCGGGTTGCTGAATGGGCTGTCGAGAAACGCCGTATCGCCGATAGCTGGCGATTTACCCCGCCTGCGCCGACTCGCCCCTTATCATACGCAAAATCGAAGCAGGTTGAACTGCCGCGCATGTCGGCAGCGAAACGGCAAGCGACGTAAGCAGTACAAACTTGGCACTCCAATAGAAATTCTCGCATTGAGTGAACGGTCGCCCGAGTAATGACGCCAAGTCGGTAAATCTGGTGCCAGTCTAACCGATCGGAAAACCTGCGTCATCGACCGGCGGGAGCACCGTCGCATCGGCCCGCCGAATCTTCTGGAGCGACCGAACAGGTGACGACGGTGCGTGCCACCCGCCGTGAAGCGCAGTCCATGTGGATGACGCGCATACGCGAGCCGGTCGCCTACCAAGACATCCATAGGGAAATGCCTTCCCGTTCGAAGCGGGCGAGGCCGGCGGTCTTAATGAGGTGGAAGCAGGCGAATCGATTGTACTTATGCCGTGAATAACTGGCGTTGACACAGGGAGACTCTATGGCGATGATCCCACGAAATGACGCAGGAGATTCGTCGCAGAATGAAATCGCTGTCGCCCAAGCTGCTGATTTGGTGGATGGCGGCCACGATGGCCCACCTGCCCTTTCCTGTTTGCGATGGTAACGATTTCGCAACCTGCCTCGATGGCTGCGCAGCGGCGGAACAGTGTGGCGCCCGCCGTGTTTTCGATATCGACTTTATCCTGCTGGGATGTTTCCCTCCGGTCGATGTCGACGAAGGTCCCTTCAACCGCGATCCGCAGGATATCCAACTGGGCGATGGACTGTTTCCGGTATGCCTGTCCAGTCGCACCGCGCACGATGCCTGGGATCAATCGCTTCTGCCATTAATTGAACCGTTCGCTCCCTGCGCGGAACGGCGCCTGGAAAACGTGGCAACGCGCCTGACTCGCGCCCGCAGGCTCGTGCTCGACCGAGCGTGTCCTCGAGAAAACCCCGTCGAGACGGCGATCCTTCGCTGTTGATGTATTTGAATGCCGTGGTTTCGCCAACCGGAATTGCCCGTAGCAATCCGGTGAAATCTGCGTTCACGTTGCTTGCAAGGAATCGCAAGCAGCATCATCCAGGCAGGGAAGTCACATGTCGGTTCACCCCAGTGCCATTGTCGATCGACAGGCCAAGATTCACCCCACGGCGACGATTGCCGCTCACGTTGTGATTGAAGGTCCGGTGCAGATCGGCGCCGATTGCCGTATCGGCCCCTCGGCGGTCATTCTTGGAGCGACCGAGATCGGAGCAGGTTGCCGGATCCACTCGCATGCAGTGGTGGGCGACGTGCCGCAAGATCGCGCCTACTTTGGCGAAGAAACCTATTGCCGTGTCGGCGAGGAATGTGTCATTCGCGAAGGGGTGACCATCCACCGCGGCACCTTGCCGGGCTCGGCTACCGTCATCGGCAATCGTTGTCTGCTGATGACGAACAGCCACGTGGGACATAACTGCGAGTTGGGCGACGACGTGACGCTCGTGAGCGGGGCCCTCTTGGGTGGTTATGTGGAAGTGGGCAGTCGAGCTGTCATTTCCGGGAATGCCGCAGTTCATCAGTTTGTGCGGATCGGCGAAATGACCATGATCAGCGCCCTGGCCAAAATTGTGCAGGACGTGCCACCGTTCTTCATGACCGATCGCGAGGGAGCCGTTGTGGCGGTTAATCGCGTCGGTCTTGCCCGAGCCGATCTAACGTCCGCCGAACGCGATGAAATCAAGGCCGCCCATCGAATTCTCTACCGCCTGGGCATGTCTCGTGAAGAGGCTGCCGAATATCTCCAGGCATTGGTTACGCCTGCCGGCCAGAGACTGCGCGACTTCATGGCCGCCGAATCGAAACGAGGCGTGAACCGCAGGGAATCGTTCCGTCGACGACCGGCCGCGGCCTGAAACTCGCGGGATTGCAAACGGGCGAAAAATCCAGTCAGGTTGCTGGGGAGCGGCTGTCGCCACTCCCCAGCAACCTGAAACGGACATCAGGCAATCGCTGGCGATTGCCTGACGAAGGCAAGACGAACGCAGGGACGTGTCTCCAGGAAGTAAGTTGTCCCGCAGGCACCAATGATAACCAAAGGCCTGTGCCCTTGAGCCAGGGGAATCCGTGGCGGCCAACAAAGTTTGCCCAGCCGACACGACGTTTCCGTGCAATTTTGCCTGAAGCGTTCGATCTGATTCTCCGCCGCGCAGCATGCAAGCGAACGATTGCCATTTATCGCTTCAAGAGCGTCACCTGGCTGTTTGAACAGGCGCCGCCGGAAAGATCGTCGCCGGACAGTTCTTCCGGCAGCAGCGTGTCTTCCAGCGCGGAGTCGGCTTCGTCGGCTTGTTCTTGCTGCCGTGCCGCTTCCCGCATGGCCTGGGCCATGAGCGCGCGATTGGCTGCGTAATAAATCACGCCGATGATGGCGACCAGCATGGTGATGGCGCGATAGGTGAGACAAACAATCAACCCTGCGCCCTTGGCGACCGGTAGAGTGCCTGGTAGCCGCACATACAGAAACTCCACCACGGCCTCGGTAGCGCCCAACCCCGATAGGGGGAGCGGAGTGACCCCGGCGACCATGCCCAGGGGCACGATCAATACGTGATCGGCCAGTGTGGGGGCGTTGCCCGGTAATCCCAAGGCGATGAGGTAAAAGCAGCCGGTAAAAAGCAGGTGAACCACCAGACTGATCGCCAAGGCTGCGAGCAGAATGGACTTCTTGCGGCTGTAGATTTGCACGGCAACCAGTAAGCGGTGAGCAATGGGACCTACTTTGGGGATCCGAGTGAGGCTGCGGGCAACCCGTCCTCCCGCGCAGCCCGGGGTGAGCAACAGCAGCACGCCCACGGTGCCCGCGACGGTGCCCGCCACGGTAATCTGGCATATGACCCGAATCTCGGGAACCGGGCTAGACAGCAATCCCATCCACATTACGGCGATGGTCGCCAGCAGAAATAGCGTGTAAAGTCCAATCAGCCGATCAAAAAACACCGTGGCGACGGCTTCCGCGCGGCGTCCCGGTTGTTCGCGGGCAATGAAAACGGCTTTGAACAAGTCACCACCGACAGCCCCCAGCGAAACAAAGTTGAACAGGTAGCCGACAAAACTGAGCCGGTAGGCATCGCGAAGCCGGAACGGCAGACCCAAGGCGCGGACCAGTATGTACCAACGAAAAAAGGAGAGGCAAACGGCAACCAAAGCCACTGCCGTTGCCATCGACAGCAGGCCCCAGTTCTTGGGTTGGTCGCGAAGTTCGTACAGGCTATCCCGTGTTCCCATGAACAGCAGCGCCAGGATGGTCACCGACCCCCCGATTTTGAGCAGATTGATCAGAAGTCGCTTCACGACAAATCCTCGGGGCATCAATCGGTTTTGCTTACGAATCCCAGGCCATCCACCGCTCGTCCGTCGTGCCCGCTTGACACTGTAGCAGGGCGGTGATAACTTTCTTTATCTATTCGCCTTGCGGGGGATTAGCTCAGTTGGGAGAGCGTCTGGCTGGCAGCCAGAAGGTCAGGGGTTCAAGTCCCCTATCCTCCACTAACGGCCACTTTGCGTTTCGGCGTAAAGTGGCTTTTTTTGTCGACTGAAGTCTAAGGTTATTATAGGTCAATGACTTGCGAAAATCCTGGCTGCCAACAAACCTTAGCCGCGTCGGAGCTTAGCGAGGCCTACCCCCAGTGGCAAGACCAGACCTTACCCTTTGAAGTCGCCAAGTCGCCATGCTGCCCTGGTTTGCGTCCCCTCCGCAGGCCCCCGCCGACAGCTGGCAACCTTCAATCCGGTCGAATGCGAATGGCTTGGTTGTTCTGACAGTTTCGCCATCTGAATTTGTCGAGTCGAGTTCGCCTCACCGGTGTATGCAGCGTGCCAATTTCAGGCGTCGAAATAATACGAGGGACTAGCAATCGAGGGATTTCGCGTGGTGGTGCTTCGCCAGTTCCAGCCAGACGATGCACCAGCCTTGCTGGCCCTGTTTCGAGATACGGTTCGCCGAGTGAACAGCCGTGATTATTCGCCCGCTCAAGTGACAGCATGGGCCTCGGACGAAATTGACCCAGTTGCTTGGGCCGAGCGGTTCAGCGGGCGTTATGCCGTGGTGGCAGAACTCCGCGGTCGCGCGGTCGGTTTCGCTGACCTGCGGTCCGATGGGCAGCTCGATCGGTTGTTCGTTTCGGCGGATCATCAGGGAGAGGGGATCGGGGGGCTCCTGGTTGCTGAGTTGATTGCCGAGGCTCGCCGACAGGGGATGACGAGGCTGCTGGTGGAGGCGAGCGTCACAGCCCGCCAATTTTTTGAGTCGCAAGGCTTCACGGTGCTCGCCCAGCAGTTGGTAATGTGCCGCGGAGAGGAGTTTGTGAACTACCGGATGGAACGGCATCTCGGTTGACGATTGACCGCCGGCGGCCGTGGAGAAGTCGGAGGCAAGAATGCATGGCCTGCTCTGTGGAGCAGTTGTCTAGGAAATGGACGGCGGACGCATTTCCTCAATCGAGCCGACTCCCGCCATCACTTCATCTCGGGATTGGTCGTGTGGGGGTTCGATTGTCGGATGTACCGCCAAGAGTCTGGCGAAAAAACCGAATGTTCCCGCAAAAATTGGCCCATCCCCTGTTTAATTCGCAAGTCCCGCGTGATACAGTACGTAAAGTAGTTCTGGTTTGGCATAACAGTGAGGTTGCAGGGGGGAATCGCGGAGTGGACGTTGAACTGAGTCTGACAACGCAACTGATCCACGAAGCACCCATTGTTGAACCCTTGATTGTTGGGCCGGAAACGACGATTCGTGATGTATTGCGGCGATTGCAGGAACTACGTACGGGTAGCGTGTTGATTTGCCAAGATGAGCAGTTGCTTGGCATATTTACCGAACGAGACGCTCTCCAATTGATGGCTCAGTCTTGCCGCCAGGGAGAGTCGGTTTTCGATGCCCCGATCGAAGAGGCGATGATTTCGCCGGCAGTGACGCTGACACCGCAATCTTCAGTTGCGTCGGCTATTCGGAAAATGTCCGAGGGTGGATACCGCCGGTTGCCGGTGGTCGACGCAGAGAACCGTCCGCAAGGGATGTTGACGGTATCTGGTATTGTGCATTATTTCGTGGATCACTTTCCGGAAACGGTGTACAACCTCCCGCCCGATCCCAAACCTGCCCCGCAAGAACGCGAAGGCGCGTAGCGCCATCGCGACAAAAATCCCGCCTGCAATAACAACTACCGGCATTCCGGTTTGCTTGAGGTATTTGCCGTCCGCTTGTTTCCATCCCCTTGCAGATCTCTTTTCGAGCGTCAGCTCCCCACGAATCCTTATGGCCATCACAACGCAGCCTGAGAAAATGGTTCGAGACCTGGAGGCGGCGACTGTCCGCTTCTGTGGCGATTCTGGCGACGGCATGCAGCTTGCCGGCACGCAACTTACCAACACGTCGGCCCTGGTGGGCAACGACATTGCCACGTTTCCCGATTTTCCGGCCGAAATTCGGGCTCCCCGCGGCACCAAGGCGGGCGTTAGCGGATTCCAGATTCGCTTTTCGAGCAATGATATCCATACCCCAGGCGACCAAGTCGACGCCCTCGTAGCGATGAACCCGGCAGCGCTGGTGACCAATCTACCCGACCTGGTGACGGGTGGAATTCTGATCATCAACAGCGAGTCGTTTGACAAGAAAGATCTGCGTCTGGCGGGGCTCGATCACAATCCTCTGGAAGATAGCAGCCTGGAAAACTACCAGGTGTTCCTGGTGGAAATGACTCGACTCACCCGCGAATCGGTCAAAGAAACCGGCCTCTCCGTCAAAGAAAGCGATCGCTGCAAGAACTTCTTCGCCATGGGGCTCACGTTCTGGCTGTACGATCGGCCGCTCGATCCCACGTTGCGATTCATCGACGCCAAATTCAAGGCCAAACCCGAAGTTGCCGAGGCCAACCGCCGCGCGCTGATGGCCGGGTATCACTACGGCGAAACCACCGAGGCGTTTGCCAGCCAGTATCGCGTCGCCAAGGCGAAGTTGCCCGCAGGCGTTTATCGCAACATCACTGGCAACCAGGCGCTGGCCTGGGGCTTGATTGCGGCGGCCAATTTGAGCAACAGCGACTTGTTTTTCGGTACGTATCCCATCACGCCCGCCAGCGATATTTTGCACGAGCTTTCGCGACATAAGAATTTTGGCGTCCGCACCTTCCAGGCCGAAGATGAAATCGCCGCCGTCACCGCCGCTTTGGGGGCCTCATTCGGCGGAGCAATGGGCGTTACCGCGTCTTCGGGACCGGGCATTGCTCTCAAGGGCGAGGCGATGGGCCTGGCCGTGATGACCGAACTGCCGATGATCATTATCAATGTGCAGCGAGGCGGTCCTAGCACGGGCCTGCCCACCAAGACCGAACAGGCCGACCTGATGCAAGCCGTATTCGGCCGCAACGGCGAATGCCCGATGCCTGTGATTGCCGCTCGAAGTCCGGCGGATTGTTTCGACTGCGCCATCGAGGCCTGGCGGATTGCCACCCAGTTCATGGTGCCGGTGATCGTGCTCACCGACGGCTACCTGGCCAACGGCTCCGAGCCATGGAAGCTTCCCAAGATGAGCGAATTGCCGCGCATTCACGTGAAGCATCCCGAGGGCAAGGAAAATGGCAGCGGAGAGCCGTTCCGGCCGTACGCTCGCGATGAATACCTGGCCCGGCCTTGGGCCATTCCCGGCACCAAGGGCCTGATGCACCGAATTGGCGGTCTCGAGAAGCAAGACATCACGGGCAATGTCAGCTACGACCCCATGAACCACCAACACATGGTGGATACCCGGGCGAAGAAAATCTCTTGCCTGGCGCAAACCCTGCCGCCACAAACCGTGGACGGTCCGGAACAAGGCAAGTTGCTGGTGGTAAGTTGGGGCGGCACATTCGGCTCCTGCTCGACGGCCACGGCCGAGGCGCGGCAGCAAGGGTTGTCGGTGGCCCACTGCCATTTGCGATACGTTTATCCCTTCCCGGCCAACCTGGGCGAGGTGCTTCGCCGCTACGACAAGGTGCTGGTGCCCGAGTTGAATAAGGGGCAGTTGCGGATGCTGCTCCGTTCGGAATATCTGATCGATGCGCTAGGATTCAACAAGGTTCAAGGCAAGCCGTTCGCCGTGGGCGAACTGGTCGAAAAGATTCAGCAAGTTCTTGAGTAGGGAAGTCGAAACCGTCGCTGCATGAGGTTGCGGCTGCCGGCCGCGGCCTGCAAAACGTTCGCCACTACGATTCGTCGGTCGTCCCCCTCAAAGGGTTCCACAACACCATGAGCTCCGAAATTTCGTCGACACCGTCCACGTCGTCGCTTCCCGTGCTAACCGCCAACGATTTCGCCAGCGATCAAGACGTGCGCTGGTGCCCTGGCTGCGGCGACTACTCCATTCTCGCCCAAATGAAGAAAGTGCTGCCTACGCTGGGTATCCCCCGCGAGCAGACCGTGTTTGTGTCGGGAATCGGTTGTTCCAGTCGGTTCCCGTACTACATGAACACGTACGGCTTTCACTCGATTCACGGCCGGGCTCCCGCGGTGGCTACGGGACTCAAGTCGGCTCGCCCCGATCTGTTTGTGTGGGTCATCACTGGTGACGGCGATGCCCTGTCGATTGGCGGCAATCACCTGATGCACGCCATCCGCCGCAATATCGACATCAACATCGTGCTGTTCAACAACCAGATTTACGGACTCACCAAAGGGCAATACTCGCCGACGAGTCCGCTGGGCAAAATCACGAAGAGCACGCCCATGGGGTCGGTCGACAATCCGTTGCACCCGCTGTCCATTGCGATTGGCTGCGAAGCCACCTTTGTTGCCCGCAGCATCGATGTGAACATTAAGCATTTGGGCGATACGCTCCGTCGAGCGGCCGAGCACCGTGGTACCTCATTTGTCGAAGTCTATCAAAATTGCAACGTGTTCAACGACGGCGCGTTCAGTTGGGCCACGGATCGCGAAACCAAGGCCGACACCATCATCGAACTGGAGCACGGCAAACCGCTGATCTTTGGCAAGAACCGCGACAAGGGCATCCGCCTCAACGGCATGGAACCCGAAATCGTGGAATTGGGCAAGGGAATCAGCGAAGACGATCTGCTGTTCCACGACGAAAAGCTGACCGAGCCAAGCCTGGCCTATCTGCTCAGCCGCATGCGGCATCCGGAATTCCCCGAACCCATCGGGGTATTTCGTGCCGTGGAGCGGCCGGTATACGATGACGAGCTCAACAAGCAAGTTGCGCAGGCCATTGAAAAGCGCGGCCCCGGCGACCTGGAAAAACTGTTCTACTCGGGGGAAACATGGACGGTCGAGTAGCATGCCCTTTTTGCGGAGCGTGGAACATTCCGGGCTCTGATTCATGCAAGAAGTGCAACCATAGCCTGGCAGATGTTGCCGTGGCCCGTCGCCCGCTGAGCCGCGTGGAGCAGAATCTGCTGCGCGATCGATTGCTGTCGCTGGGGCCCCGCGCGCCGAAAATGGTTCCGCCAGACGCCACGGTCTGCGAAGTACTCGAGTTGCTGACGCAGGAGAAGATCGGCTGCGTCCTGGTCATGCAGGAAGACCAGTTGCTGGGCATCTTCAGCGAACGAGATGCTTTGCTCAAGCTTGGACCCGACGTGGCGCAGCATGCCTACACGTCGATTTCCGAGTTCATGACACCGTCGGTCGAAACGCTCGAGGTGGACGACAGCATCGTGTTCGCCTTGCACAAGATGGATCTCGGTGGCTTTCGCCACATTCCCATCTACCGGGACGGGCAAGTCTCCGGCATTATCTCGGTACGCGATATCCTACGCTACATTGCCGATGACCTGCTCGCCAGCAGTTAAGCGATCAGGACGAATCATGTCCGCATGCGGTCCGCGATAGCGTGTGGCGTGCCGATGTGTCATAGGACTTTGGCCGGCGAGGAACGTTAGAAACGCCGATCAGATTTTCCCCCCGGTGATGGCGGAGAGAAGTCGCCGCGTCTCGATGGTCGACGCCGCATGGAATCGTGCGAGGCTTGTGCCCCTATGCCCGCGTATTTGCTGCCCTGGCAGCGTGGTCGCGGAACCGTGCTCATGGTGTGCACACGGTGAAAAGCGGAAGAAACGCGTTTGTCTTAGCCCGGATGACCAAGTCATGCGGCAGCTTGCCGCCTTCCTGCTGCGTTGGAAGGTTCGTCATCCAGGTTGCCAACCTGCGGCACGTACGGCCACACTGTCATGGTAAACCCCTACGTTTCACCGTCCCCTCAATCAGCGGCTACCCGTCCTCCCCTTCGGGCATTCTTTGAAGTAGGCCGCGAGGAACGGCACACGGTGGCCATCTACATGGCATTCGCCGGTAGAGAGGTCTATGCTGTCGATGATGTGGAGGTGCTGCAACTAGAGCGTCATCCGATCCGCAAGATTCGCCGGTTTGAAGTCGGCCTCGTGGAACGACACCTGGTGGAAGTGAAGTTCGCGATTCCGCGATTCTGGAAGCGGATGTGGAGCGGACACGATTTCTTGGCTGCCGTGTTTGTGGACGGCGCCGTGGTGGTACCCGACCTGCTGCCCGATTGGCGGCGCCGGGCCAAGGGATTTCAGCGTTTCTTGAACATCACCTTGATAGCCGGTCTGTTCTTGATGCTGGTGTTGATGATCGTGCTGGCCGTCATGTAAACGCGGTAACGCTGCTTACGGCAAAACGGTGTGGTGTTGGTTGGAAATTGCCGCCCTTGAGATTGCGACGAACGACGCCCATTAGCGACCAGCCGCTTCGGGTGAGTTGACTGCGATGGCCGATTCGGCCTTTCTTAGCATGAAGTACACCTCTGAATTGAGAGCCGCGCCAAGCAAAGGGAACGGGCTAAACCACTTTTTTTCCAACCGGAACCGTGTCTGAAGCACGTCCCTCAGCACGCGATAGTCGAAGCCCAGGTGATGAGGGTGATACGCAAGGCCCGGGGAGATTTCTCCGGAGGGCCGCCTCAAGGGCGGGCGTCCCAGGGCCGCTCTCATAATGTGTCCTGGCCGCGCGTCAAATTCTCCAAAGCGGCGAAACATGCGAAACAGGCCCTTAAACATTGCCGGGGCGAACAGCTCGTGGGGCACGCCGATCACGGCTGTACCTTCAGGCTTCAGCAATCGATGAATCTGAGCGATCGCGTCGGCGGTTTCCTTCTCGGGCAAATGTTCAAAGACCTCCAGGCAAAAAACGTAATCGAATGTTCCTGATGCGACAAAATCAAGATTCTCGGTCAGGACGACTCCTTCCAACCCGGCCAATTTTTTTCTCGCCTCGTCCATGAGCGACGGCGCCGGTTCATATGCCCAGGCCTCAATCGAGGGAGCATCTGCAATCTGGCGAATCAACTCGCCATCGCCGGCTCCAAAGTCCAAAACACGAAGGCGATCGCGAGACTGCGCGCGCTTCACGATGGCGACGGCGTCGGCAAGCCGGCGACGTTGCAGCCAGCGCTTGACGGGATTGGGGTCGCGTGTGGTTATTTCGGCGTAGGCCATGATCAGAATCGTCCCAACGGGTATCCGAACGCCGCGGACCGGAAGCAGGCTGCCGCATCTTGGCGTTTGACCCGATAGCCGTCAACTCCGATGCGCCGCGCGCAACAACACGCTGGGACGACGTTGACGATTCGGAGTTCTCAAGCAACGCAACCGGCAGCAAACCCAATCCGTTGAGGCTCACGCGAGGATATCCTGAAGCACGTTAGCCCCTTCCACGCCGGTGAGCCGGGCGTCGAGCCCTTGAAATTTTACACTGAATGCATCGTGCCGAATGCCGAGTTGATGTAGCATGGTGGCGTGTAGGTCGTGTACGGTGCAGATGTTTTCGATGGCAGCGTAGCCGAGGTCGTCGGACGCGCCGTAGACCATGCCGCCGCGCACGCCTCCGCCACACAGCCAGACCGACATCGCCTTGTTGTGGTGATCGCGGCCACTGCCTCCTTGAGACATGGGTGTGCGGCCGAATTCCCCCGCCCACACAACCAGGGTTTCGTCGAGCATGCTCCGCCGTTTGAGATCGGTGATCAGGGCCATGCACGCGCGGTCGATCTCCAGAGCCTTCTGCGCGATGCCGTCTTTCACCCCGCCGTGATGGTCCCAATCTTTGTGATAAAGTTGGATAAACCGGACACCCCGATCGGCCAAACGCCGAGCGAGCAGGCAGTTTGCCGCGAACGAGCCGTCGCCGGGCTGGCAACCGTACAGGTCGAGCGTTTCCTGGTTTTCATCGCGAACGTCCATCAACTCGGGAATGCTTGCCTGCATTTGAAATGCCAATTCGTATTGGGCAATGCGAGTGGCAATTTCCGGATCTGCCGACCGTTCATGTTGTTGTTTATTCAACGCGTTGATCGCCGCAACGTCGGCTGCTTGCTGTTCGCGCGTCATGCCAGCGGGCGTTGTCAGGTAGAGCACGGGATCGCCTTTGCTCCGCAATTGCACGCCCTGGTACTTGCTGGGCAAAAAGCCGCTACTCCACTGCCGGGCAGCGATGGGCTGATTTTGCCCTCCTCTGCCGAGCGAAGTCAGCACCACAAACCCCGGAAGATTTTCCGCCTCGCTTCCCAAACCATAGGTGACCCAGGCGCCCATGCTCGGCCGGCCGGCGATTTGCGAGCCGGTATTCATGAACATGTGGGCAGGATCGTGGTTGATGGCGTCGGTGGTCATCGAGCGGATCAGGCAGACTTCGTCGATCACCGAGCCGAAGTGCGGAAACAAATCGCAGATTTCAATGCCGCTGGCGCCAAACTTCGCAAACGAGTGCTGCGGGCCAAAACAGAGCAGCGGCTTGCCCTGCAGTTGGGCCAGCTGCTGGCCTTTGGTCAGGCTCTCGGGCATGGGTTCGCCGTGCATTTCGGCGAGCTTGGGTTTGGGATCGAAGGTTTCGAGATGGGACGGTCCACCCGCCATGGTGAGCCAGATCACCCGCTTGGCCTTCGGAGGGAGCGGGAGTTTGGCTATTGCGCCGCGCGTCGGGGCCGCGGACGCGCGAGTATCGTCCACCGTGGCGGCGCCCAGCAGCGATCCGAGCGCAACCGCGCCGAGTCCCTGCGACGTGCGGCCAAGAAAAGTGCGACGCGTGACGGTTGGATAGGGCAGTGGTTTCATAACGATATCAACGAAGAACTTGCGAACGAGCGAATCAGGCCAGGATGTCGTGGAGGACGTTCGCGCCCTCAACTCCGGTCAACCTGGCATCGAGCCCTTGGAATTTCACGCTGAAGGCGTCGTGACGAATGCCGAGTTGGTGCAGCATCGTGGCATGCAAATCATGAACGGTGCAGACGTTTTCGACGGCGGCGTAGCCCAAATCGTCGGTGGCTCCGTATGCCTGGCCGCCGCGCACGCCCGCCCCGGCGAGCCACATCGACATCGACTTGTTGTGATGATCGCGGCCGATGGGTCCCTTGTTGCCTTGCGACATGGGGGTGCGGCCGAATTCGCCGGACCACACGATCAACGTTTCGTCGAACATGCCCAGGTGTTTCAAGTCGGCGATCAAGGCGGCGCAGGCCTGGTCTATTTCGCGGGCTCGCAGCGGCAGTTCTTCGCGGAGCAGGCTGTGGTGATCCCAGTCGCGATGATAAAGCTGGATGAATCGCACTCCCCGCTGTGCCAATCGCCGGGCCAACAGGCAATTGGAGGCAAACGAGCCATCCCCTGGTTGGCAACCGTAGCGGGCAATCGTACGGGCGTCTTCATCTGCCAGATCCATCAACTCCGGAACGCTCGTTTGCATGCGAAAGGCCATTTCGTATTGCGCGATGCGGGTGGCGATTTCGGGGTCGTGCTCGACGGCGTCGCGATGGCGATTCAATTGGTTGATGGCCGCAACGTCGGCCGCTTGTTGTTCGAGTGACACACCTTCGGGCGTTCCCAGGTAAAGCACCGGATCGCCTTTCGATCGCAATTGCACGCCCTGGAAGCGGCTCGGCAAAAAACCGCTGCTCCACTGCCGAGCTGAAATGGGTTGTGGCGACCTGCCTTTGCCGGTGGAAACGAGCACCACAAAGCCCGGCAGGTTTTCCGACTCGCTTCCCAAACCATAGGTGACCCAAGCGCCCATGCTTGGCCGGCCGGCAATCTGCGAGCCGGTGTTCATGAACATGTGGGCAGGGTCGTGGTTGATGGCGTCGGTGGTCATCGAGCGCACAAGACAAATGTCGTCGATCGCATTGCCAATGTGGGGCAACAACTCGCAGATTTCGATTCCGCTCTTGCCATACTTCTTGAAAGGAAACATCGGGCCCAAGCAGAACAGCTTCTGCCCCTGAAGCTGCGCCAGTTGCTGGCCGCGCGTGATGCTTTCGGGCATCGGCTCGCCAGTCATTTCTGCGAGCTTGGGCTTGCGATCGAACAGTTCCAGATGCGAGGGGCCGCCTGCCATGGTGAGCCAGATCACCCGCTTGGCTTTTTGGGGAAGGGGCAGTTTCCCCAAAACACCGTTGGTTGGCGAAGCTCGAAGCAACCGGGGTTCCAGCAGCGACGCCAGCGCCACTCCGAATAGGCCCTGCGACGATTGACTCAAGAATCGGCGCCGATTCACGGCAGTAGGGGCAAGCGTACTGACAGGTTTCATGGTTCCATTCTCGCGGCTGCGATCGCGTGCTTTCAGACTGAGGTAGGCGACTACGGGATACGATGGTGTCGCGTCGTTGTGCCTTACGACCGGGTGATCATCTCGTGCAGGTTCAGCAGCACGCGCGCGATATGCGTCCATGCCGCGAGTTCGACCTTGTCGAGCGATTCGGGGGCGGGGCTCAAACCCACCTTGAGTCGGGCCGCTGCGGCTTCCGGGTTTTTGCCGTAAACCCCCAAATGCATGGCCAGTAACTGTTCCATGGTTTGTAACTCCTCGGTGCGCGGCGCCCGCTGCAACGCCTGCCGCCAAGCCCAGGAAATTCGCTCGCTGGTCGACCCTTGGCATTCGCTCAAAATGCGAGCCGCGAAGGCGCGAGACGCTTCGACATACGTAGGATCGTTCAGCAGCACGAGTGCCTGCTGGGGAATGTTCGAGCGGCCACGCTCCGCGGTGCATTCCTCGCGGCTGGGCGCGTCGAACGCCAACATGCTGGGATGCAGGAACGACCGTTGCCACCAGGTGTACAGCCCCCGGCGGTACTGGGAGTCGCCCGTGTCGGGCACGTACTGTCGGGTGGGAAAATTGAGATTCTCCCAATATCCGTCTGGTTGGTACGGCTTCACACTGGGGCCGCCGATTTTCAGCGAAAGCAACCCCGACACCGACAATGCATGATCTCGCACCAACTCGGCGTCGATGCGAAACGCACTTTGCCGTGCATGCTCTCGGTTGTCGGGATCGGCCGCGAGCAATTCCGGAGTTGCCGTGGATGTTTGACGATACGTTTGACTGGTGACGATGGTGCGCACCATGTGTTTCACGTCCCATCCCGAGTCCATGAACTCGCAGGCCAGCCAATCCAGCAGGGCAGGATTCGGGGGCGGTTCGCCTTGGGCTCCCAAATCGTCGAGAACCTTGCTCAGCCCGAGTCCAAAGAACTGTTTCCACAGCCGATTCATTACGGTTCGCGCGGTAAGCGGATTTTCTCGCGACACCAACCAGCGGGCGAGGTCGAGCCGAGTCAGCGGTCGATCTTCGACGCTGGGTTGCGGAAGATAATGCGGCAGCGCGGGCTGCACGACTTCGCCGCTGGCGTCCATCCAATTGCCGCGGGGGAGGATGCGCACCGTTCGCTTGTTGGTCGTGCTCACGCTGACCAGGCATTTGGGAAGCGAATCGTAGAAGGCCTTGCGATTCTGCTCTGCCTTAGCGAAGGCTTCGATCTCGGCGCGATGGGACTGGTCGACATGAGTGCGAAAGTAAATCTGGATGGCGGTGTTGTCATTGGCGTTTCGCGCTGTTGCATCTTTCTTCAACGCTACGGCCGCCGCCTGGGCCGCCTTCTTCGCTGGTTCGGCAGCTTGTGAATCAGGACTTAACTCCGGCAAGTTGATTCCCTCGGCGATTGTTTTTGCCTCCCACTGAGCCTGGTCAGCGTTCAATTTCGCGGTCGCCGCGTCGAAGCTTTTCTTGGCCGCGGCCAATTCCGCATCGAGCGAGGCTAGTCGTTCCAGTTCCTCCGTCGAAGCGACCACCATGCCGTCCTCACGACGGCCAATGATCGGTTCTTGAATGTCGGCGAAGAACGCTCCCAGCGAGTAAAAATCTCGCATCGTGAAGGGGTCGAATTTATGGTCGTGACACTGTGCGCAACCGGTTGTTTGACCAAGCCATGCGGCGCCGATTGCCCGCACGCGATCGGTCAGCATCCTCGCCTCGTAATCCTTGGCCTGGGCGCCGCCCTCCTCGGTGCTGAGCAACAGGCGATTGAAGGCAGAACCAACACGCGTTTCTACCGTTGCGTCGGGCAGCAGATCGCCTGCAACCTGCTCTATGGTGAAGCGGTCGAACGGCTTGTTCTCATTGAAGCTGGCGATCACCCAATCGCGATAGGGCCATACATTGCGAGGGTTGTCGCTGTGATAGCCGATGGTGTCGGCAAAGCGAACGACATCCAACCATCCAATCGCCATCCGCTCGCCAAAGTGGGGACTGGCCAGCGCTTTCTCAACCAGCCGTTCGTAGGCGCCCGGTTGTTTGTCGGCTTCAAAGGCGGCGGTTTCCTCAGGCGTCGGTGGCAAGCCCAGCAGATCGCTGTACAGTCGACGAATGAGCGTTCGCCGGTCGACTTCAGGCGACGGCTTTAGCCCTACCTCCGCCAACCGTTTGCGCACCAGAAAATCAATTCCGTTTTCGCCCGCGGGGATCTCCGCCTTTACCGGTGGTTCGTACGACCAATGCTGCTGATACTCGGCGCCCTCTGCCACCCATCGCTTGAGAATCTCTTTTTGCTGCGGCGTGAGATGCTTGTTCGATTCAGCCGGGGGCATCCGTTCGTCGGCGTCTTCGCTCAGAATCCTCGCAACGAGGGCACTGGCGGCCGGCTTGCCCGGCACGATCGCGCCAAACTCCACCGCGGCCTCGCGCACGTCGAGCCGCAGGTCGCCTTGGCGATGACCGGCATCGGGGCCATGGCACTGGAAGCAATTGTCGGAGAGGATGGGGCGGACATCGCGATTGAACTGAACGCGATTGTCGGCCATGCCGCAGTTCGCCCCTGCGGCTAGCAGCAACACGGCCCAAAACCCGAACAACAATCCAAACGTCTTCATCGCGAATTCCTCTGGTGCCTGCATCTTTCGTCCGGCGATAATGTTGTCAACGGGTGTGGCTCAGGCCATTACAGCGCGCCGAGTCTACACTAGGATTTCAATTGTCGGTTGTCCGCAAAGCGCCAATGGCTATTGGGATCATCCTAACGCCAGTGTAACCGCCAACGGCCACTGAAACGAGATCCGGCCCTCGGGCAAATACTTGCCGCGGGACCATGAGTGATTGAATTGTATCTCGTCTTGCACTCGACCGAGTCGAAGTAGTACGTTTGAGCATACATATTCTGTTCCACCGTTTCTGTTGCGGCCCTAAATCGATTGGGTGAGCGGATGGGCAGCGCCAATTCCCTTGCTCGCCACGGGGGTTCATGTCATGCAGAACTTTCTTTGCATTGCCGCGTACGTGTTTCTAGCGGCACCGCCCGAAGCAGATCGAGTGGCTGGCCCGGGGCAAAATTCGTCGCTCAATCAGGCGATCGACGGCATTTGGAAGGATGCCGCTGTTGGCAACGACTCGGTGTATCAAAGTTTCATCAACAAGACCGCAGGTTCGGCACTTGCTCCGCTGGACATGCGTCGGATCGTTTGTGCCTGGCCTCAACCGCGAAACTTGCGAGGCCGGCTCCAGCAAATGCATGTCAGCTTCGAGCGTGGTCGAGTTGCGCTGAAGTGGAATGGTGAACTTGGCTCGGGAGAACAAGCCGAATCTTCGCGACAGCGATTCGCCGCTGCTTTGGAGAAGCAGGGATACCGACCATTGAATCGAAAGCAACAAGAATTGTTCGAGCAGGAGCTTGGATCGCGGGTGGACAAGGGATACTCCGTGTTCATGCGCACGGCGGGCGAAACGGAATTGCTTGTATCGTTTGCAGCTTTGTCGTACACCGGTTCTCCCACATATCGGTCGGGTGTCACATTCACGTGGTTGATTCGGCGAAATTTTCAATCGGCGTCGCCCAAGCTTTCCGAAGTCTTCGCCGTACTCCCTCGCGGGATAAAGGTTGATTACCTTGACGACAAATTCTACGCGTCCCTCGGCGACGAGCCGATACTGTCATTGAGTTCCGGCCGGGATCTGAAGATCCAATTTGCTCGACCGGCTAAGCAGAAGCTAATCACGGCCCTGGAAGAAGCCGGATTCGAGTATCGACACGAAGGTAGTCCCCATTCCGACGGAAGCACGCAAAAAACGTGGTATCGATTCTCGGACATCACGTTCGCACACGTGATTACCTCTGCCGATGGCCAAGGCCTGCGATTCTATTGCCAGTTTCCGCAGCATCATGGAGAGCCCATCGCGGTAAAACCGCCGCCCTTACATCCGAGCTTGAGACTGCCTCCCGAGAAGCGACCGATTCTCGCCTTCGAACAGTTGCCCTTTGCCAACCGGGAATTACAGCGGCAGGCAAAAATTTTCCACGAATTAGCCGAAGGACTCACAAACAAAGGCTGGCATACGCAGCAATATAAAGACACCCGCTATTCGAGCAATCCTTACTACACGGCTTATTGGCAATCCAGCGTGGTGACATCGAGCACCTTCACAAGGAACAAACGGCCCTATCGTGGTATCTCCATTGCGCTCGAGGGTCAGTTTGTCGACGGCAAGGATCGGCTGAATACACTCAATGTGCATGGCACGATCGTACCGCGGGAAGGCTGGGCGGCTCAAGTTGGCTATAACGTTTCTCTGTCCCCGGACGGAGTTTCAGTCGCCAGCATCAGCGCGACGACCGGACTCGCCCGCGATGACCAGGTTTTTTCGTTTGGCAATTTTTCGCTGACTTCCCCATACGTCACGGTTTCCGTAAGTGAGTCCAAGAGTTTCCACTATCGCTTCCATGCCCAACTGGAGCGGGACGATCTCTCTCGCGGTATGCGAAAGTTGTTTAGGAGTCCTGAGACGTTTCGAGACGAATTGGTGGTCGACTTTGCCTCGCTGCGCAAGCAAGCGCGAGATCAGCTCAATCGGAAGGCGGGAATTACGGCGACCGACCTTCGCAATGTCCGAAGCGATCGTCCGCCCCAGGAGTTTCCCGTTTCCGAGCGGTCCCCGTCGGCGGATACGATCCAGGCGCTTCTCAAAAAAGTCGAAGCGCAGCTTGCAGCGCAAGAGAAATTGGTTCGCGAAAACTTTCGCGAACTCCATGCTGCAGTGCAGCAGGCGCTACCGCTAAACGCAATTCACGGAGATCTTGTGCCACGGCAAGACCTTGCTCCCGAGAAATAACGAGTGGTGCCTGGGGCCCGTCGTCACGCCGTTCAGTAGAGTCGTGCCCCCCCATTGAAGGAGGCAGAATTGAACGATTGAGAACAATCGGAGTTCACTTTGAACTTGGAGAGACGTGCCCTTGACGGGCTTCGATTTTCGGAGGGCGACGAGCTTGCCCGTGTGGTGCGACGAACGTTGTTTGTTTGACGGCTGTGGTGTAAGTGTGTACAGTTTCAGGGGAAGTTGAAAGCGAAAGTACCCGGTGGGTTACAGCTTTTGTTGAATTTCGTCGTCACGAGTTTGGCTGTCTTACCTCGCCTTGGTTCATGCGAAATTTTGGCGACAATCTCCAGCGGCTGATGGCCCGGTTTGGGCTGACGGTTCGCCAATTGTCTGAGAGCAGCGGCCTCGACGAACGTACCATTCGTGGAATTCTAAACCACGGAATCGAAAAGCCGCACGCTCGAACGCTCAAGAAACTGGCTCAAGGAATGGGGGTCGAGGTTGACGAACTCTTCGACGACTCCCAAAGCGAGTGGCGGCGAGCTTTTGACCGGGCCACGAATCCGCTTGTGGAGGAGGCAGCCGAAATACACCCCGAGCTATTCGTGGGCTGGCAAGAATCGGATTTCGATGAATTATTCAGCCATTTTGGCGCCGGTGGCCAGCTCACCTTAGAGGGCGCGGTTGAGGCAGCTCGGGCGATCAACCGCAAGCGAGAAACCATGGCCAAATTGGCTGTGGTGCTGGAAACGAACGAGGGCCCGCTGCTCAGTCAGATTGTTAATGCGTTTTATGATCGAGTGGTTATTGCTTCGCCACCCCAACGAGCATGAACCACGGGGTTTGCAAGCCAATAACACCGATTGCCGTTGGTTTCCGCCCCCGACCGTGCCGGGAAGAACTATGGTCGTGCCGGCGGTTCGCCAGGCGGGGTGTCGGATTGCGGTCCGCCGTCAGGTGTACTGCTATCGTTGGGAATCTCGTCGCGTGGATTGCCATTGCGCGGACCTTCACCGAAAGGCCCTTCATTTCGCGGTGGGCCAAAACGGGGGCGTTCGTTGGCAGGCGATCCAGTCCGGCTCCCGTCGATTCGCGGAGGTTCGAAGCGAGACGCGTCAGTTCGCCCACCCGGAGGGCGACTAAAGCTCGGTGGACCAAAGGGGCGATCCGGATATTTGTCTCGCAAGTAGAAGATGCGCAATCGCTCCGTACGTTCGAGCGGTGTTAAAGCCAGTAATTCCTCGCGCCGCGCGTCGTCGAGTTTGCTCTCAAAAAACTGCACCAACTCCTGCTCGCTCACTTCTTCGAGTTGCCACGATCTGCTTTCGCTGTGCAATTTGCGCATGGTGAGGTAAATCCAGCCAACGATCTCCCGCCGTTTTTCGGTCAGACTCTTGGCATCGGCCAGGCGTTGGCGTGCCTGCGGCGAAAGCTGCTCCGAAAGTACCTGAAAGTCGGCCTCGCTGAGATTGATCGTTCGGCTGCTGCCGCGGTCTTGCAGTCTTTGCAGGGCGAACCACAGCAAACGGCGTTTTCGTTCGTTGACGTCTTCGCTGTGTTCCAGAATGCTTCGTCCTTCGCCGTCGACATTTTTCCGCACGATTTCGTCGAGCCAGGTCACGAGACGCTGAATGTCATCTGCGGTGAGTGGAGCTCGGCGCAACTGTTCTCGCTGATATTCCTCGACGCGACTGATCCGTTGGGAATTGTCACCGGCCAATAAGGTCAACTCGGCGCGTTGGGTTGGCGTGAGATTCTTGACCCAGCGTTCGTAGTTTTCCAAGATCACCGACAGCGACTCGGCATCGCTGGCGGCGGCCAGCTGCTGCTGGAATTCCCGCAATTGCTGTTGTTCGGCGGCGGACAGCCTGGTGAACAATTTGTAATTGCGCAGAATTTCGCGCTGCTCGGCGGGTGACAATCCGGCAAATTCGGAGCGGGCCGCGGCATAGGGATCCGCACGCAGCGAACGCACGACCAGCCCCGCGCCGATACCAATGGTCAGGCACGCCATGCTGAAAAGCAGTCTCATCAAAATTCGTCGAGGTTGCTGATCAAGGGCCATGGCTGGGCTCCGCTTGGAGAAACAACTCCCGCTCTTTCAGCGATTCGAGGAAGGTTATGCTGCCTGCCTGGCGGAAGGCGTCCAGTTTTTGCACCACCGCATAATCTCGCAGCAATTCGGCGTCACGTTCCGGCCAGAGGAAATCGGTGGCAAGCACCCCCAAAAAGCCCGCCAAAGCGAACCCGGCGCCCCAGATGAGCCAGGTGCGCCGCTGCCGCAGGGGAGCTTCGCGCTGTTCACGATCCAGTTCTGCCTGAATGTCGCCTGCAATCAATTCGACGGTGCTGGTGGCGAAACGCTCATCGGCTTCGGCGCGGGGAAGATCATCCAGCAGATCCCACGCGCGCTGCAATTGCAGGATCTGCTCGCGCACCGTGGGATTACTCGCCATCATTTGCTCGACATTGTGCGATGTTTCTTCGTCGAGCTCGTTGTCGAGGTAAGCAACCAACTGTTCGTGCAGTTGCAAGTCATCGAACTTGTCGGGGGAAATCTTATCCACGGCCGCACACGCAGTCATCGAAAGGAATGCCGCCTATTGGTGAGCAGGCGTTTACTCAGGGACGCCGCTTCCAGGAAGCAAGCAGCGTGAACCTTGATTGTTGTTGATTACTGGTCTGGTCTAATCGGGCCGGCCCATCGGCCGTTCGCCGCGATCCAAATAAGGCTCCAGCACTTCGCGGAGATTGACTCTTGCTCGCGACAGCAACGACTTCACGGCCTTGGTGGTCATGCCCATCGCTTCGGCGATGTCGGAGTACCCCATGCCTTCAAATTTGCAGAGCAACACGGCCATGCGCTGCCGCTCGTTGAGCGCCGCCAGCGCGGCCATGACCATGTCGCGTTGTTCCGCTTTGTCGAGCAACCGAGTCGGCATTTGCCCACTGGCCGCCAACGCCAAATGGTCGATGGATTGATTCCCGTGGGAGCCGCTTGACTCGGTTGTCAGGTTGACCTCTTTGCGCCGCGATAACGTTCGTCGGGCATTGGAAGCCACGTTATTGACGATTCGAAATAGCCAGGTGGAAAACTTGGATCCCGGTACGTAACGCTTCCGCGCGCGGAACACGCGAAGAAACACTTCTTGGGCCAGGTCTTCGGCTTGCTCGCGACGGCCGACCAGGTTCTCCAGAACGGTGAGCACCCGGTTTTGGTATCGCAGCATCAATTCCTCGAACGCCGACGCACTATCTTCGCGCACCTCCAGCATCAAGCGAACATCCGGATCGCGAAGTTCATAATCTCGGGCAGTTGTATCGCTTACCGCCAAAGCGATTCCTCACCATTTGACTTTGCCATTCCACGAACCTGGTGGACGGCCGGGGGTGTCCACACGCTTCGCCGAACTTGATCCCAGTCAGTCACGGTATAAACCTTGCCTGACAAAGCACATATCCATCTCTCCACTCTTAGAACCCATCCAAGAACCGTCACGGCAGGTCGTGCGGCCAGGAATTTCGATGCGAGATCAAGTTTTGGACCGGCTCTTAAATAGTCTAAGGCATACGCGTGGGGGGGACCAGGGTGGAAGGCGGCCCGCGCCGGCGCTCCCGAGGTACAAGTAGGGAATTCAACGTCCTCCTTTTGAACCGCGCGGAGATCTTGTGGGGGGGGCAGGTTTTCACCTATTCGTTACCGCAATTCGGGAGAGCGGCGCCGCCAATGCGGGGCCACCGTATTGAACCCCAACGCCCGCCCGAAGTTCCGGAAGAGCAGAAGTTCGGCTCCCATCCGAGGTTGACGCGTTTCTGCCGAAACAGGCGGGATTGTATCCTGGTCTGAAGGACGTGTGCCTGGCTTGCCCTCGAAGCGTCACCGAAACATCAACCACCCGAATGAACGATTGCCAGTGGCGGCAAGCCGAAAAGCCGCTCGAAAATGCCATTTGAGACGCACCGCTTTTTCGTCTTGAATCGAAAAACGCAGTTGATTTGGGGGGACTGAGTTTGTGCCGGTCAGTTCGGCTATTCGCAATGCAAGTTCTTCTTGCGCCATCCCATCCTTCGATTTGGAATATCCGGACGACGCTCCTGGGAATTTCCCCATTTTTTGAGCCATTCGCGATCCTCTTTCGCTACCCGACCCCGCGTGTCGGCGGGGGTGACCTAGAGTTGGTCCAGTCGACGCCCTGTGCCGCTCTTGTCTTGGTGGTGTCCTCCGTTATGGAACGGGCGGGCAGTTCTGCCGAGAGGCTCAAGGCGAGTTTCGCACGATCGTTGTGTTCAGTTGAAAGGAGCGTTTTTGTGTCTACGCGCCTGCACGAACCGAGTGGGCCGGCCGCCCGAGCCGAGGCGACCGGCAGCATGCAGTTGGTCAGCTTCCGACTCGCGCAGGAGGAGTACGGCATCGAGATCACGAAAGTGCAGGAGATCATCCTGATGGGTGAAATCACGCGCGTGCCGCAAACCCCGCCTTACATCAAGGGGTTGATCAACCTCCGCAGCACAGTCATCCCCATCGTGGATTTGCGATTGCGATTTGGCCTGCAGCCAGAGGCGCAAACCGACGAAACCCGAATCATGGTGGTCAACGTTCGCCAGAAGACGGTGGGCATCATCGTTGACGCCGTAAGCGAGGTTTTACGGATCGCCAAGGAGCAGATTGCCCCGCCGCCGCCCACCGTGGCCGGTTTGGGTCGCGACTATCTGACCGGTCTGGTCAAGCTCGAAAACCGGCTCCTGATCCTTCTGGAGATTGACAAGATTTTAGGAGCCGAGGAGCCTCATCACGCCCACTAATCCGGTCGAAATCCGGATTGTCTGACGCCCTGCCACGAATACGCCATTGCCGCCGAAAGGGGGCCATGAGCGGCTGGCTTGCAGCTCAGCAGCCAGCTTCCCGCCCGAGAATTCATTCCGTCCTGGCTTCCCAGCCAACCAACCTTTTGCTCACCCGCCACTTGTAAACGAAGGGGTTTTCCATGACCACAGCCACCCTGTCGCGCAAACCGTCGCACGACGTCCAGCAACTCAAGGATCAACTGGCGATCGCGCGAGCCATGAGCGAAAACTCGCCGACCAACATCATCACGGCGGACAAGTCGCTGCATATCACCTACATGAATCCCGCGAGCCAGCGCACGCTGTCGGCCATCGAACATTTGTTGCCCGTGGCCGTCGATGAAATCGTGGGGCAGTCGATTGACGTATTTCACAAGAACCCTGCCCACCAGCGAAAGATTCTGTCGAATCCCAAGAATTTGCCCCGCACTGCGGTCATTCAATTGGGCGACGAGCAGTTGGAATTGCTGGTGAGCCCCATGTACAACGACGCCGGCGAGTATTTGGGACCCATGGTCACCTGGGAACTCGTCACCGAAAAACTGCGCCTTCAAGAGCGAAATCGCGATTTCACGAGCCAGATCGACGCCATCAAACGATTTCAGGCGTTTATCGAGTTTCAACTCGACGGCACGATCGTGACCGCGAACGAAAACTTCTGCAATTGTCTGGGGTATCGCCTGGATGAAATCCAGGGCCAACATCACCGCATGTTTGTCGATGAGGCGTACGCCCGCAGCCACGAATACAAGGAGTTTTGGAACAAGCTCAACCGTGGCGAATTTCAGGCTGGCGAATTCCAGCGGACGGGCAAGGGTGGGAAGGAAATCTGGATTCAGGCGTCGTACAACCCCATTCTGGGACCAGACGGCAAGCCGGTGAAGGTGGTGAAATTCGCCGTCGACATCACCGAAGCCGTCCGCATGAAGCACGCCCAAGAACAGCAGCAACAGGAGCTTCGCCGCAAGGTGGACGAACTGCTGAAGGTGGTCCGGGCCGCGGCAGAGGGAGACCTCACCGAGGACATCTTGGTTTCGGGAGACGATCCCGTGGGCCAACTGGCCGTGGGTTTGGATCGCATGCTTCGCGACCTGCGAAACATGATCGGCCAGGTTGCCGAAAGCGCGTCGCAGTTCACCGAAGGCTCGCGAGTGATTGCCGAAAGCTCGCAAACGCTGGCTCAAGGCGCGCAAACGCAGAGCGCCAGCGTGGAGCAAATGAGCGCCGCCATCGAGCAGCTTTCCCGGTCGATCGACGCCGTAAAGGACAATGCCAACGAAGCAGACCGCGTGGCCAAGGACACCAATCGCCTGGCCGAAGACGGCGGACATGCCGTGCAAAAGTCCATTGAAGCGATGGAACTGATCAAGACCAGCAGTGAGCAGATCAGTGAAATCATTCAAGTGATTTCCGAGATCGCGAGCCAAACCAATTTGCTCGCGCTCAACGCCGCGATTGAAGCGGCCCGAGCCGGCGAACATGGCCTGGGCTTTGCGGTGGTGGCCGACGAGGTTCGCAAGCTGGCGGAACGCTCGAGCGAAGCCGCCAAGGAAATCTCCTCGCTGATCAAGGAATCGACCAAGCGCGTGGAAGACGGCGCCAATCTCAGCGAGCAAACAGGCGAAGCGTTGAAGAAAATCGTTCGCGGCGTGGAAAACACGGCCGGCAAGATTGCCCAGATTGCCGAGGCGACGGTCGAGCAGGCGCAAAACGCCAAAGAAGTGGCCAGCGCTATCCAGAACGTTTCGGAAGTGACCGAGGAGGCCGCCGCTGGCAGCGAGGAATTGGCCAGCAGCAGCGAGGAACTAGGTGCTCAAGCGGCCAGCCTTCGTGACCTGGTTTCACGGTTCAAGACGCAGAAGTAACCCGCCGCGCCCGGTGGCACACGCCCACGGCGGCGCGATCCGATCGCGCCGCCGTGGCCCCCCTTCCAGGTTGCCATCAGGTGAAGTTAGCTGCACGATTCGTTGGCCAGCGCGCAATCGTGCGGCTCAAGGCTGCCACGCGGCGCGGTGCGACCTTGCATTTCGTCGGTGTTGGCGATCGTGAAACCATTGCCGGCGATTCGACGGCAATTCTTGAAATGGGAGTCTTGAGAGATGTCCACTGCCACGAGCGACCTGGTCTCCGACCTGGAAATGACGCAGTACTCCAAGCTCATCTACGAGCGGACGGGCATCCGCATTCCTCCCCAAAAGAAAACGCTGCTCTCCAATCGCTTGCGACGTCGCTTGCGTGAAACCGGGCTGGCCAATTTCAGCCTATACATGCAAGACTTGCAACGAAGGCCCAGCACCGACCCAGAATGGGACGCGTTTCTGCAAGAGATCACCACTCACGAGTCGTACCTGTTCCGCGACCAGTCGCAATGGGAATGGTTTCGCGGCGGCTATTTGCCCGAATTGGATGCCGCCGCCCGGGAGGGGAAACGACCTCGCCAACTGCGTATCTGGTCGGCGGCATGCAGCACGGGCGACGAGGTTTATACCATCGCAGCCTGTGTTTCCGTGGCGCTCGCCAATCTAAGCGCCTGGCGCGTGAAAGTTCTCGGCACCGATATCGGCGTTGGATCACTCGAGGCGGCGCGTAACGCAAACTTCAACGAAAGAGCCATGCGCCAGGTACCTCTGGAAATTCGCCGCAGATGTTTTCGGGAAGCAGATAATGTTCGCGGCTGGCAGCCGAAACCGTCGTTATCGGCGATGGTTGAGTTTCAGCAGCACAATCTGCTGGAGCCGCTAAAGCAAAAGCCGTTCGACCTGGTGTTCGTCAAGAATGTGTTGATCTACTTTGATGCCGCCTCAAAGCGAACCGTTCTCGGCAATATTCGCGAGGTCGTTGCCCCGGGAGGTGCGATTGTGGTCGGCGCGGCAGAGGGCGTGTCGGACTTGCTAAGAGATTTCGAGCGGATTCAACCCTGGTTGTTTCGCAGGCCGGCAGGAGCCTAATCCATGTCAACCACCGAAAGCTGCGCACAGGACGACTTTCTCGACGATCTGCTGGGAGATTTCCTCGACGAATCGGGGCAACTTCTCGAGCGGCTGAATGAGAACCTGCTGCTGTTGGATGACTGGGTGCGCTCGCGAGATGGGCTGCCGCCGGAAAGGTGCGACATCGAACTGATGAACGACCTGTTTCGTGCGGCGCACAGCATCAAGGGGCTGTCCGCGATGCTCGGCCTGGGTGATGTGAACCAGTTGACGCACAAGATCGAAAATGTGTTCGACGCGGCACGCAGCGGTCGATTGTACTTCGATCATGCGTCGGTGGAATTGTTGTTTCAGGCGGCAGACGCCCTGTCCCGGCACATCGAACGGGTGCGAGATCGCAGCCTGCCGCGAGTCGACGACGGACGGCTGCAGAAACGAATTCAAATGTTGCTGCAAGATGCGGGGGCAGACCGCGAGCCTTCGCAACAAGGCGATGTCGAGGCGTCGCTGGCGGCGGCCCTGGCCCAAATGGAGGCATTCGTGGAAAGCGAAAACAGCGCTGCTCACCAGCATTGTCGCGACGTAGGCGTCACCACGCACAATTCACCCAATGCGATGGAAGCATGCGCGCTCCTGGAAATCGAATTGGTGGAGAACGCGCCGGCAGCCGTATTGGGCGTCGAAGCCATGTCGGTTAGCAGTCCCGATCCGTTTGAAGCGATCGTTGACGAATTGGAAGCCCCATCGAAGTATCTGGCAATTTTCATTGACGAAGCCGAGGAGTCCATCGATAGTCTCGCGGAGACGCTGCTGGCAATCGAGCATGATCGGCAACCGCACCTGACGGAACGCCTGCTCCTGATCGCCCATCGCATCAAAGGGTCTTCGGCCAGCATTGGCTTGAATCGCTGCGCGAAACTTGCGCATGCCATGGAGGATGTGATGCAAACGGTGCACGAAGCCGGAACATCACCAAGCCCCGAGGCCGTTGAAGCCTTGCTCTGCTGCACCGACGCCTTGCGTGGCTATGTTGCGGGACTTCGCTCGGGCGAACCCGACGTGCAAGGATTTTCGGCTGCCTGGTCCGCACTTTCGGCCAAGGCGTGCCGACCAACGTTGCAATCCCAAGCAGGCGACACAGTGGCTGCAAGGTTGCCAGCCGAAGGACCGAATCCAACGGCCGACCACTCGGTATCCCCTGTCGATCCGGCGGAAGAGGTACAAGCATACCCGGAAAACCTTGATCATTACCAAACCGGAGTCGTTGAGGAAGTCAGCGGTTGCCTCGGCAGCGAGTTGGCCAGCGCATCTGGTACGGATGGCTCGCCGACGGAGGAGGAAGTGCAACGAGCAGAACAATTGAAGGCCTGGTGCGCCGAACTTTGTGGCGATTGGCCCGACAATCAGTCTGTAATTGCCGGTCACGCGTCCTTCAGCACCCAAACGCCCATGCAAGGGCTTAAAGCCCTGTTGCTAATGGAGAAGTTGAACTCGATCGGAAAAGTGAGTCACAGCGACCCTCCGACCGAATCACTCGGTGATCTGGAAGAACTTCCCTCTTGGAAGTTTGCCGTAGTCACCGACGTGGAGGTTGAGCAAATTCGCGCACAACTGCGGATTGCTGCTGTCTCCTCGCTGGAGCTGGTGAACGTTTTCTCGCCGAACGCGGCAGCGTCCGGTTCGCATCCGTGCGTTGAGTTGCCGCCGGAACAGATCGAGGCATCTGCGGAGTCCCGCCGCATGGCAAAAAAGGCCACCTCACCGTCGACTGAGGAACACCCCGCCGAGGAAGGGCAACACCGGCAATCGGCCAGTCCGAAAGGACTGTCGCCCGACACCGCTTCGGAGCTTGTGTCGAGAGAGACATCCGATCCACCCGCTCGGGTCGCGGCGAATGCCGGCACGTGCGACCAAATCGAGAAACCGGATCGGGGCGGGAAGCCGACCGAAACACTGCGGGTGGATATCGAGCGACTCGACCATCTGATGAACCTTGCCGGACAGTTGGTGATCAACAAAGCCCGCTTTTCGCAAATTGGCGAATCGTTACGAAATCTGACCCGTCGCAAACGCAAGCAGGCTCTTCCCCGCATGCACGCTGCATTGAGCAAGCTGGCCGCGATGGCAGGCGACATGCAATCGCCGGCGGACTCGTACAACGAGATTCACCTGCACGTTCGCCGACTGCAGATGGAGTTGCAATCCATGGAAGAGGAGGTGCAGCGTTTTGCCCAGGTGCGGACGACGGTCATGGAACTTTCGGAAGCCATTCACCAGTTGGAACGCGTCTCCGATGGATTTCAACATGCTGTCATGGAAACGCGGATGGTGCCCATCGGGCCGCTTTTCAACCGGTTCCGTCGCGTCGTGCGCGACATCACGCGTTCGATGGGGAAAGAAATTCGATTGCATTTGCTCGGCGAAAAAACCGAACTCGACAAACGGATGATCGATGGACTCGGCGATCCGCTGATTCATATGGTTCGCAACTCGGCCGACCACGGGATAGAGCCGCCTGAAGCGCGGCTGGCGGCCGGAAAGCCCGCCCAGGGGACGATCACTCTGAACGCCTTCCATCGGGGCAATTGCATTTTGATTCAGGTGCAAGACGACGGTCGAGGGCTAGACGAGGATCGCATTCGCGCCAAGGCGGTACAAAAAGGGCTGCTCACTGCTGCCGACGCCGAAAAGCTCACCAGCCATCAGGTTTTTCAACTGATTTGGGAACCAGGGTTCACCACGGCTGCGGAAGTTACCGAGATTTCTGGGCGCGGCATGGGGATGGATATTGTGCGAGCCAAGATCGAAGAACTGAACGGCACCGTCGAACTTGACAGCAGGCTGGGCGAAGGAACCGTGTTCACGATTCGACTGCCGCTCACATTGGCAATCCTGCCCTGCCTGCTTTCGGAAATCGATGGTGATGTTTATGCCTTGCCCATGGAAGCCGTGCGGGAGATCGTTCGACGCCGCCCCGACGAAATGTCAACGGTTCACGGCCGCCTGACGACTCGGGTGCGCGATCGAATTGTGTCCATCGTGGAACTGCGAGACTTGTTTGCCTGGAACGAACCCTCGCTGCCGACGAACCTCACGGGCGAAAAGACTCTGGTCGTCATTGGCGAACCCGGCCGCGAGGTGGGACTCGCCGTCGATCGCCTGTTGGGCGAGGAAGACGTGGTCATCAAGTCGATGGCCGAGAACTATCACAATGTGCCGGGCATTGCCGGGGCCAGCATTCTCGGGGACGGGCGCGTTTCGCTGATTTTGGACGTGAATGCGATGATCGAAATGGCCTCCGTCTGCGTCCATGTCAACAATGCGTGAATCAAGGAATTACAGCATGACCTTTCCTGCCGCGTCGCCATCCGCAATGGAAACGTTTCATCAGTTTTTTGCTGCTGCCACACACGAAGCTTCTGCGGCGATGTGTCGCTGGACATCGGGCTTGATCAAACTCTCGCTGGACGAGGTTCGCGAAGTGTCCCTGGATCAGGTGTGCCAGGAGTTTTCATTTGGTGACGACCGGCTCACGATGGTCGTACTAAGCCTTGAAGGTTCCCTGGCCGGAGAAATGATTCTCACCTTCGATGAAGAAAACGGCAGGCAATTAGCCGCATCGCTGCTTCAGCGCCCCGTGAACCATGATCCGGAATGGTCGGAGTTGGAAAAGTCGGCATTGGCCGAAACGGGCAACATCTTGGGGTGCGCCTATTTGAACGGTTTGACCCGACTCATCGGCATGGAACTTGTGCCTTCGCCGCCGTATTTCATTCAGGACTTTGGGGCCAGTGTATTCGAGCAAGCCATTGCTCCACAGGCCATGTTGAGCGATCGTCTGCTGGTTTGCCGTACCTGCTTTCATCACGAGGGCAAGGCGGTGGACTGGAGCGTATACTTTTTGCCGACCGAGCCATTGCAGCGTCGGATTGAGCAGGCGTTGCAAGTGCGACCGCGCTCGGGCCACGTGGGCCGCTCCCGTACATAGCAGGCCGCTGGAAACTTCAACCTGTGACAGAATGAATCGAACAGGGCGATATGCGCCAGTGAGGGAAATTTGTATGGCGGTCACGTTGGAAAAGACAGTGAGACATTCAGTGGGAATGGGCCAAATCGTTGCCGCTCGAACAGGTGAGCTGTCGGCGATTTTGGGGTCGTGCATCGGATTGTGCCTGTATCATCCGCGTTCCAAGGAAACGGCCCTGGGGCACATCGTGTTGCCCGATTCGGCGGGACGCGAGGGACTGCCGGGCAAGTATGCCGACACTGCGGTGCCGTACATGCTTTCTCTGTTTCGCAAGCAAGGTTTCCCGCCTTCTTCATTGGTGGTCAAGCTGGTGGGCGGCGCTGCGATGTTTGGCAAGCCAGGTCCGCTGCAAATCGGTGCGACCAACGCCGAAGCCGTCAAACGATGCCTGGCTGCCCACGGGCTGGAAGTCTGCAGCGAACACCTGGGAGGGAACAAGGGCCGACGCATGATCGCCAATGCCACCACTGGCGAAGTATGGATTGAGATGATTGGTCAGCCCACGGTCATCATCTAAAGAGCGCATGCCTAGTTCGGTTTCGCTTTGTCTGCTAGCCTAGAATAAGGAGGAGGCGATACGCGGAACCCATGTTCCGGCAGCCTCCAGCACTTGCTGCCCGTCCACCGGTCAGTTGCTCGCCCGCAGTTGCTGGCTCCAAGCCTTGGGGACCGATGCCTGTTCGATTTCCTTGTGAACGCTGCCGAACGACGCTGAGCATCGCTCGCCGTAAAATTGGCACTCAAATTGCCTGTCCCAAGTGTGGACAAGCGATGGTGGTCCCCACCGAGGCCGAAGCCGAAACGCGGCGAATGTTAGCGCAGTCGGCTGCCTTGAGCGGGGGGCCTGCGCCTATCGAATCGCCGCTGTCCGAGTTTGCGGTGTACGACGACGAGGGAGACGAAGACGAAGAACTCGACCCCTCGCAGATTTGGGTTACCGACCCCCAACCAGCAGGGCAAACCGCCACGCCCGCTCCGGAGGGGCCGCTATCACCCCCTCCTTTTGTGGTTCCTCCTGTTTCAGCACCGCCTGCCCTCGTACCCGCGACGCAGGACGATAGCCAAGCGAAGTTGCCCACCGTACCACCGCCGAAACACTCGTCGAAGCGTCCGCCGGTTGCCTCCCCACCTTTGGGGTCGACTTCGGCGCCTCCCCTGCCGGCCGGCGAAAAAAAAGAGCAATCATTCCCGCCGACCGCTCCAGCCTCGCAACCGAGCTACGCGTTTCCCCCTGCACAGCCGCCGCAGCTGACATCCACAGAGATCGAAACCACTGCGGTCGCGTCATCCCCCTCGCCTGCGGCGGTAAGCACTTCGAGTCCGTCACCAGTCCAAACGCGGGCTGCGACCATGGTGTCGCGGCAAATAGCGGCGCGGCGAGCCTCGGAAGGATGGCTGCTGGTCTCGCGAAACGCCGTGTTCCTGCAAGGCGGGATCATCTTCCTGGTGGCAATCGGAGCCTTCGTGGCCGGTTGGTTTATGGGCGGGGGAGCGCGCGTATCCGATTCCAACGGCGGTGGCAAAAATCAAGCGGAAGACACCGTCTTGATTCAGGGAACTCTAACGTATGAGTCGTCCGAAGGAGGCGTGCAATCGGACGGCGGCGCGGTTGTGATCGCATGGCCGCAGGGAGCCATGGCAAACCCGCGCATCGATCCCCAGAGCTTGCATCCCGCGCAGCCCGCCCCCGCAGACGGCAGCCATGTGATGTTGGCCATGGAGGAAGCCGGGGTGAAATATGCGCGCGTCGCCCCCGACGGTGCCTATCATCTGGTGCTCCCGCGCCGCGGCGATTATTATTTGCTGTTCATTTCAAGCCATGCCGCGAGGCCTCTCAACCAGGCCGTGGCAGAAAGCGATATGGAAGTGGTCCGACGGTTGTTTTCACCCCCGACCTCGTTGATCGGCCGGCAAAAATACCGGCTTGTTCGCGATACGCTCGACGAAGGATTGGAAATGCGGCCGCATGATTTCGGCCGCTCCGGCATGTGAGGGTTTACTGAACTGATCCGAACTTGGTTCGGCAATCCCGCCGCGCGATCGACTCATCTTCCCCAACACGGATCACTCTTCAACCTCTCCCATTCTTCGCCATGAAGCTGGTGACGTTTTGTCCGAGTAATATCACCGCCGAAAGCGGACCGCAGATCGCTGCGCACCATGGCAGCAATCGGTTGCATTCGAATTCAGATTCGCGCCAGGATCGAATGCCAGCGCTGGGAGCAGTCGATTCCGCCGGCACTGCGGTAATCGATCTCCAGGCGGCCCATCGCGCAATTCATGGCGTAGACAAACCGTGGTTGGACTCTCTCCTGAACCTGCTCGACGCCGAATCCGCTGGCATGGAATTAGCCACGTCCATTGTCGAAGCGGCTCAGCGCACGAGTTTCCCCGGAACGCATTGGAATCTCGCCGATGTGACATTGCTCTCTCCACTGCCGCGTCCCCGATCCATTCGCGACTGTTTGGTCTTCGAAGAGCATTTGCGCAACGCCACTGCCACCATGGTTTGCTGGAGGTCGCGAGCAGCCGGTGCGATCGATCGGGCGATGCGCCGTTGGCTGCGTCGACCTCTGGTTGGAATTCCCAAGGTTTGGTATGAGCGGCCCATCTACTACAAGGGCAATCCGCAGAGCGTGGTCGGCCACGAAGCCAACGTCTGCTGGCCCAATTACACCGAGCGTTTGGATTACGAATTGGAGTTTGGTGTATTCATCGGAAAACGAGGCAAGAACATTCCGGTGGAAGAGGCCGCTCAATACATCTCGGGCTATTCAATTTTCAACGATTTTTCCGCACGTGACGTTCAGGCCCAGGAAATGCAAGGCCGCCTGGGGCCAGCGAAAGGCAAAGATTTTGACACCGGCAACGCCATTGGACCCTGGTTGGTTACGGCCGACGAAATTTCCGATCCGCAGAGCCTGAATATGACCGCCCGGGTAAACGGAGAGACTTGGAGCCGCGGCAATAGTCGGCAAATGCACTTCAGCTTTGCAGAGATCATTTCCTACATTTCGCGCGAAGAAACGCTTTATCCCGGAGAATTCATCGGTTCGGGCACGGTGGGCACCGGATGCGGACTCGAATTGGACCGTTGGATTCAGCCGGGCGATGTGGTGGAACTGGAAGTGGAAGGATTGGGAGTGCTGAGGAATCGCGTGGTGCGAGAATCGGCTGGCACGAGCTAGGCGTCATCTTGCGGTTGCGGGAAGCCTCGGAGTCCGGCCACCGCGGTGACGACCCCTGAGACTAAGGCGCGTTCGCCCTGGGGGGTGGCCAGTCGCAATGCGCCCCGGTCATCGATCCCCTCGCATATGCCCACGATTCGATCTCGACCGTGGGTTACTTCAATTTGCCGTCCCGCGAGTATGCAGTACGGACGCCACAATTCGGCGAAACTTCCCGCAGATGCGTTACTGCCCTGCGCTCGGGTAAACCAGGTTAGTCGCGATTCAAGGGAGCGCAGCACCGACTTGAGTACATCGATCAAGCGAAGGGGTTCGCCCAAATGATCGATCAAGGCCACGGCTCGATTCTGCACCTCGGCGGGAGCACCTGGTCTGGCGGGGATTTTTGAAGAATTTCCCCCTTGGATCGAATTGTTGATATTGATGCCAATGCCCATCACCAGGAGGTCGTCCCGGGTTGTTTCGACCAGAATTCCGCTAATCTTGCGTTGAGCCAGATACACGTCGTTGGGCCATTTGAGCTGCCAGGGCCCCGCGGGATAAAAAGTTTGCAGGCCCTCCAGAACCGAAACGCCGACAATCAACGAGATGGCCGAAATACGCTCCGGCGGCAATTTCCACGGGCTCGCATCGAGCAGCAGGCTGAAGGTCAGCGCGCCTTCGGCTGCCCACCAGACATTGGCCCCGCGTCCCCGACCGGCCGTCTGCCGCGAGGCGAGTATCAACCTCGGCAGCAATTCACCTGGTTTGCTTCCCATTCCTTCGTACATCCACTCGGAAGCCAGGGCCAAGGCGCGATCGTTGGTGGACCCGATTTCTTCGTGGTATTCCACGGAGCGGAGCAATGTCCCCTCGAGTAATTGAGCAACTTCGCTTTCCCAAAAGGGCAAGTTCATGGGCGAGATCGAGATCCGATTCAAAAGGAACTGGCAACATCGTGGCAGCAGCGGGCGCTCGCCAATAAACGGGCGCGAAACGCTTCTGGTGACGCTGCCAAGGGTTTAGTCTCCGGTCATGCCCCCCCTCGTTTGGCGTATCTGCTCACCTCCTTTGGGCCGCTATTGCTAAGTTACGATCGGAAGACACGTTCGCCAACGGTGGCTACGATGAATATCGTGGCGATGCGAAAAGACAATTTCTCATGCGGACAAGGAGCGAAAGATGAAGCTTGGGTGCTGGACATTCGCCGTGCTGGCCGCCATCCCATTGGTCGCGGCGGCTTCTCCTTTGCAGGGTGTGGGTCCCAATGTTTTCTTGCATACGGCCGTTGACGTGCAGCCCGAAGACGTCGAACAGGCGCAATGGGAGGCGCTGATGAAAAAAGTGGCCGCTCGACTGGAAGAAAGTGGACTGCGGGTGCAAACCGGAGATTGGTTCACGGCGCAAGCCGAGTTTGAAGCGGCACAAAAGCGAGGCGAGCAGGCCACTCCCCCCGGCGCTCGCGTCATGGTTTCGCTCTCGGTGTTGAAAGACAAGCAATCTCGATATGTTTATTCCGCCCGATTCGAGCTGCGCGAACTGGGGTATTTTGCGCGGCCTGATGGCGCCGGGTATGTGGCGCAAGATCAACAGCTTCATGCCGATTTAGCATTTTTTCCCAAAGGCGAGCGACAAGCTCCGGCAAATCGGATTGCCGAGTGGAAAGCGGTGCAAACGGGCGATGTTGCTTCGTACGCCACGCCTGGCACGTTGGGCTACGCTACGTGGGATAGCGTCGAGAGCGGGGTGCTTGCCGAGGCAGAACGGTTCGCGCGGGAATGGAGTCGGGCGAACCGTCAATAGCCCTTACAATAACCCAACATGGGTACGGCAATCGGCCCAAAACAGCCGGCAGGCGCCGATGAGTTAGGCGCTGTTGGATTCGCCGCAGTTGGTCCCAGCGTCAACCGTCGAATGTGAACCTGGCCCGATATCGTTTACCGTGGTTTGTAATCTCGCCATAGCCAGACGAGCGACTCCGGCAAAATGGCTCCTCCGTGTTTGCCGTTGTGCCCACCATCGCCGTAGACAAACTGGTAGTCGTAATTGGCGAACTTGAGGGCCGCGGCCATTTGCTGGTTGGCCAGCGGCCAGTTGCCATGCAGGTTGTCGAGGTCGCCGGAACCGTCTTGCAGGAACACCCGGATCGGTTTCTTTTCTGTCTTTCGGATCAAAGCGGGGTAGACATGCCCGCCGCGAATATTGGTGAAGCTGCCCACGTGGCTGAGCACCTTGCGGAAAGCGTCGGGCCGTTCCCAAGCCACTGTAAAGGCGCAAATGCCGCCCGAACTGATTCCTCCGATTGCCCGGCCTTCGGGATCGTCGGTCAGATTGTAGTGTTTGCCGACTTCGGGCAGAATTTCATCCAGCAAGAAACGGGCGTATTGGTCGCTGAGCGAGTCGTATTCAAAACTGCGATTCCGCCGCGACTCTTGCCCTTGCTTCGAGGCGGGCACCACGCCTGGATTGATAAAAATGCCAATGGTCACGGGCATTTTGCCTTGGTGGATGAGATTATCGAACACGATCGGAACGCGAAACTGTCCATCCTCGCGGGCATAATTGCCGCCGTCTTGAAATACCATCACGCACGCCGGTCGGTTCGCATCGTACTGGGCCGGCACATAAATCCAGTAATCGCGCTCGGTTCCCGGGAAGATCCTGCTCTCCCAGCGATGTTTGGTAACCGTTCCTTGAGGAACGCCCTCTTGCCGTTGCGAGTCGCGACCAAGCTGGTAGTCGTCCGCCGCGTTAACAACAGGGAACTCCGGAACAACCAACATACCGAGAATCAACGCCATTAAGATGAGCGGTGCGACCGATGGCCTGGACATGCAGAAACTTTCTTTGCGTAATGGAGGTCGATGCAAGATTAACCGGGTATTCATCGTATGCGAATTTAAACGTTCGCTCCAGTCGCGGCTGACGTTGGCCCGGCAGCGACTCCCATCGTCTCGTTACAGACTAGGTCGGCAACTGGAGGGCCGAACGCAGCCAACACGACCGACTTGCTCCGGACCAATCGCGCGGAACGCAGTCGCCGAATCGTTACCCAAATTGCACCGGAAAAAAACTAGTGAAATGCCCCGCGAGCAGAGTATAATCCCCGCGCCGATCAATGCCGGTGTTTGATCGGTGGAAGTTTGAGGGGCCGCAGACGGCGAGCAATCTCCGTAAGTATGTCTTCTGTTCCGAATACACTTCGTCAGAAACCTATCTTCGTGCCAGGCAGGTTGCCGCGCATCTTATGTTCCTCTCTCAACCCGCGCCGGGCGGTTGTGGGGAGGAAACAAACGTGGCATCGAATAGCTGGCTGCGAGGCGATCCCCCACTCTTCCTGCCGTGCGAATCGTACGGTATCGACGATGCTTTTGTTTTTGGCGATTCAGATCGTGAATCGCAGAGGAGTGAAATGACGAAGAATTTGTACGTAGGCAATCTTAGTTACCAAACAACAACGGACGGACTGCGGGATGCGTTTGCCAAGTACGGCACCGTCACCCGGGCTCAAGTGGTTTCCGATCGGGAAACTGGTCGCTCGCGGGGCTTCGGCTTCGTGGAAATGGCCGATGGGGGTGACGAAGCCGTGGCAGGCATGAATGGCGCCGAACTTGATGGGCGCACGCTCACGGTGAACGAAGCGCGGCCACGCGAACCACGGGCGTACTGACGCCAGGCGCGCGTTGGAACGCATCTGTTTCGTTGAAGAATCTCCCCCGAAGGCGTCCCGGCCGCTTTCGGGGGTTTTTCATGCCCGTTCATCAAACGGCGCCCGGCAGGCCATTATTTGCCCACGCAGTACAGATACTTGTCGCTGCGAATCAGGATTTGCCCATTGTGGGCAACGGCGCAAGCATTCGCCCGGCTGTCGTCGCTAGCGAAGGTGTTCACGGCAAGCAACTCGAAAGTTGGCTTGGCCGCAATCACAAAGGTGCCGTCGCGCTGGCTAACGCAATATAGTTTGCCGTCGGCCAGCAGTGCCGACGAATAAACCGTGCCAGGGCGGGGCTGCAATCGCTCTTGATATACCACCTCTCCGTTTTTGGCGTTCACGCAGATCGCCGTTCCCCGGCCTTCATGCAGCCAATAGAGATAGCCGTCGTGGTAGACAGGCGACGCCACGTTCGATCCCACGCCGACATTCCACAACAGGTGGGTCTTGGAAACGTCGCCGCGCCCGCCGGCCTTTACGGCCAGGGCCGTGTTCTTGCGGCCGCCAATGGCATACACGACGCCGTCGTGCGCCACCACGCTGGGGCACACATAACCCCGATCGGGAATGCCTTCGCACTCCCATAGATTCTTCCCAGTCGCCGGATCGAATCCCAGCACCTTTTCCGGTACGCACAGTACCAATTCAGTTTGGCCGCCGGGCACTTCCACCAGGACCGGAGTGTTCCACGATCCACGAATATCGTCGGCTTGCCAGACTTGCTTGCCGGTCTTCTTATCGAGCGCTACCAGCGTACGGCTCTCGATACTGGCATTCACCAGCAACAAATCGTTGTAGAGCACCGGCGAATTGGACGACCCCCAGCCGTTGTTGCCGTTGCCTACCGACGCATGCCAGATTTCTTTGCCGTCTTCAGGATCGAAGCAATAGACGCCGTGGCGTCCAAAGAATACGTACAACCGCTCGCCGTCGCTGGTGCAAGTGCTGGTGCTGTACCCATGCCGTGCGCCGTTTCCCTGATAACGCGGTTCGTCGCCGTCGGAGGGAAACGCCTTTTGCCAAAGAATTTTGCCGTCGCCCCGACCGAGGCAAACCACATAACGAACAAGGTCCTTGGGATCGCCCGGCGATTGCTCGTCGGTTCCGTAACCCGAATAACACGTGAGAAAAATACGATCTCCCACCACGATGGGACTGCTGCTGCCCGCCCCCGGTAGTTCGCTCCGCCAAGCCAGGTTTTTGGTTTCCGACCACTCGGTGGGCAGCCCCTTCTCTTCGCTAATGCCCAGACCTCGGTCGCCGCGAAATTGAATCACATCGTCGGCATGTACCTGGGATGGCACGGCGTGGGACCCGAGCAATACACCAACAGCGGCCAGCAAGGTCGCGGGAGTCTTTCTGAGCATGGTTCTGCTTCCGTAAAGGTCGGGGATGTTTCGCTGCTGGCGGCCGACGAACGCCAGCGGTAGATGGCATGATGCAGGGAGCAATGGCGGGAAAAATACAACAAGCTTCTAGAGCCCCCCTCGTGACCTAACTGCCAGCGAGCCAAGAAACCGAGGGCGTGGCTGAGACGTTACGAATAGTACCAAACAGATCCTGCAGTAGCAACTTTCTGTGCGATAAGAGTTTGCGTCGATTGGCTTGGTGGCGGGCCCGGTGCGCACCGCTCCAGCAGACAGATGCGCAGCCCCCCACCGATATTTACCCGCCGACAGTTTTTCTCATGATTTGCAAGGCTGATGTAGCCACAAAAGCGCAGTTTTCGCATGATGCTTGGCCGCAATCGGGGAATCGCAATCGTTCGCTCGCGAGCGGGAGTTTTCCTGTCCGTCGCTGGCGAAGCAAAACAGTGGACGACTTGTTGGTAAATGCGATGCATCGTCTCGGTGCGTGGCCGCACCGTATCGGCTGCTGCTGTTGGTTTTAGCGCGGAAGTTTACAATGCACATCACCAAGATTCGAGCGCTCGTCCTGACCTTCACGATTGCCCTGGCATCTGCCCCGGTGTTGGCCGTAGATCCCCAATGCGACGCCACCATGAGCGAACATGATTCCCTCTTACCCAAGCCCCTTGCCGATGCGGCCCGCGCTGCCAACCGGGCGAATATTCCCATGACCACCCTCGGCGGTAAGCAGTTTTGGGGCGATGAATTGGTTTTTCACAGTTGGCGAATACAACGCCATGTACTCACGCATCATTGCCGGCTGATCGATCCCGAGGATGTGCGCCACGCCTGGGGTACTTTCGAAGAATGCCGGGCAGTCCTCGATCGACTTCGGAACGAACGAGCCATTCCTCCCATGCGCGATCGCGTGGTGCTGGTGCTGCATGGACTGATACGTACTCGCAGCGCCATGCTGCCGTTGGCGAACTTTCTTTCCGAACACATGAACTCGGCCGAGGTTGTGGCGTTGAGCTACCCGAGCACGCGGGCAAACGTGGCGCAGCATGCGGCGGCCCTGGCCAAGGTTGTCGAAAACCTGGGCCCTGAGGTGACGCAGATTGATTTTGTCGCCCATAGCCTGGGGAACATCGTCATTCGCCATTATCTGGCCGATAGTATCCAGCGTCGTGGCGGCGTCGATCCGCGACTGCACCGCATGGTGATGATTGCTCCGCCCAACGGTGGTTCTCTCCGAGCGATGGAATGGTCGCGCAATCCGCTGTTCAAACTGGTGATGGGCAACCCGGGGCAAGAACTTTCGGTGCGGTGGGAACAATTGCAACAACATTTGGCGACTCCGCCGTTCGAGTTTGCCGTGATCGCGGGTGCCAAGGGCGACGGAATTGGGTGGAAAAGCTATCTGCCTGGCGATGACGACGGATGCGTGAGCGTCTCGACGACGCGGTTGCCCGGGGCCGCCGACTTCGTCACGCTGCCGGTCAAGCACACCTTTATTATGAACGACCAGCGAGTGCAGGAAGCCGCCGCCCGCTTTCTCGAGCACGGATATCTTCGTTCGCCCGAACTCAAAAACCCCATCCGGGAATAATTTCTCGAACTGCGGGCCGCATTCAGCTTCCAACTCCTTCCGGTCGCACAAAGCGGGCGCCGATACGCGCATCTCCGCGAATTCCGAAAATTTTCTGGTGCCAGACCGACGGCTCGGGCATCATTGGGGGCGGTAACGGACCTTGAGCCAGATGGCTTGAGGCCTCATGTCTTCCGTTCCTAGTCAAGGGTGGGCAACAATGGCCATTGCTGTGCAATGTGCGCAGTGCAGCGCGTCGTTTCGAGTAAAAGACGAACTGGCTGGTAGGCGAGGTCGGTGTCCTCGCTGCACCGGCCTGATCGAGGTTCCAACGTCCCCTTCCCCGGTTGCCAGCCAAGCATCTGCGGCGGCAAGCCAGGTTGCGGTGGCAGTTGCACCTGCCCATCTTGATGCCGACGCCACGCCGGAGGGCGGCGATTCTCATCCGCCTGCGCACTCCACGCCGCCCACCGTTCCCGATACCCACAATCCTTGGCGCGCCGCAGAGTCACCCGCCCGGCAAAGACAGATCATTGAGGGCCTTTCCACGCCGATCAAGCCGGTGCCAACTTCCTTGGCCTATCGAGTAACCCTGCTGCTCGTTTCGGTAGTGATGGTGTTGCTGCCAGTGGTGTATGTGGCCCTGATCGCCGCCGCGGCGTTCGTGGTCTACTGGCACGCGACGAACCATCTTGGCATTTTGATGGTGGGCGGGTACGGCTGGCGGGCGGGAATCGTCAAGTTGTTCTTATACGCAAGCCCGATTGCGGTCGGCGGCATCCTGGTTTTGTTCATGATCAAACCGTTGTTTGCCCGCCCCGTTTACATCGAGCGGCGGCGATCGCTCACTCGGCAGGGAGAACCGCTGCTTTACGAATTCGTCGATCGGCTGTGCGAAGTGGTGGGGGCGAAACCGCCGACGCGGATCGATGTCGATCTGCAGGTAAATGCGGCGGCAGTCTTGCGCGGGAAGGAACGGATCCTGGTCATCGGTCTGCCGTTGGTGGCCGGACTTTCGCTGCGCCAATTTGCCGGGGTATTGGCGCACGAATTCGGCCACTTTCGACAAGGGGCAGGGGTTCGCGCCAGTTACCAGATTCGCCGCATCAATGCCTGGTTCGAGCGGGTGGCTTACGAACGCGATCAATGGGACGAATGGTTGGAAGAATTGTCCGATCACGAGGAGTGGTGGATTCAACTCGTCGCGATGACCGCCAAGGGAGGCGTGTGGACGAGCCGACTGATACTCAAAGGATTGATGCTGGTGGGCGCGGCCGTGGGCGGGGCGCTATCGCGGCAAATGGAATTCGACGCGGATTTGCGACAAATCCGACTTGGCGGCAGCGAAACGTTTGAAACGGCATTTCGACGAGTCTATTTGATCGACGTGGCCACAGATGCTGCATTGGGCGGTCTGAACGCTTTCTTTCGCGACGGCAAACTGGCCGATAATCTGCCAGCGCTCATTCTTTACACGCTGCCCAAGACGCCTCGGCATTTGATGAAAAAATTGGATGAGGCGATCGACAAATCGCGAACGCATGTGCTGGCCTCGCACCCCAGCACCCGCTCGCGCATCGAGCGGGCTAAGCGGGAGAATACCCAGGGCGTATTTCAGGTGGAGGGCACGGCGGGCGAGTTATTTCGCGACTTCCGCACGCTGTCGCGGAACTGCACCTGGGATTTGTACCGGGGCGTCTTTGGGCCGCGGGTAAAAATATCCGATTTGCACCCCGTAGACGAACTACTGGGCGGCTCGAGCAGGGAGGAATCGGGACCTGAAAATCAACCAACCTCGCAAGAGGACGACAGCCCCATTCCCCTCGCGGAGTGACTCCACCTGTCATTCGGCGTCCGCTGCATACCGCGTGTTCTCACCACGCAGCCGGCAAGGCTCCGTACTTTTAAGCATCGGCGATTAAATCGCTCTGGAGCCGTCGCGACGGGTTACCCCCGGCATGCCCGATTTCCCAGGGATTTATCCAACCCTGAAGGCTCTCCCGACAGAACCTCCGTGAATTCGCTGTATTCCACACGTTGACGCCCCCCGCCCGGGGCTTAAAATATCGGGTTTCTGCACCGAACCGCTCGCGGCGGAATACAATGCCTTTTGGTTGGTAAAGCATAATCCGACATAGAGTTACCCGCTGCATGCGAAACCCCGGTCGTGCGCAGGTCCTCCTGATTTTCCTCCATCCTTAGCTTTTGGAGCTCCCCCACTTGGAAGAAGCGATCCGCAAGGCCGATGTGCTAATCGAAGCATTGCATTGGATCCGCAAGTTTCGCGACAAGGTTACCGTCGTGAAAATTGGCGGCAGCGTGATGAATGACGAAAATGCCTTGCGGCATTTACTTCTGGACATCGTGTTTATGGAAACGGTGGGCATGCGGCCTGTCGTGGTCCATGGCGGCGGTGCGGCCATTAGCAAACGGATGGAAGTTGCCGGACTGGAACCGCGGTTCATTCAAGGGCGGCGGTATACCGACGCGGCCACCCGCGACATCGTCGAACAGGTGCTGGCCTACGAAACCAATAACCATCTGGCCGATTCCATCGAGCAGCTTGGCGGCCGGGCGGCCCCCCTCAACTTCAAGACAACTAACGTGCTGTTCGGTGAGAAACTCACACTGCGCGACGCCGCGGGAGAGCCGATCGACCTGGGGTTTGTGGGCAACGTCACTCGGGTTGATCGCACCACCATCGATAACCTTTGCTATGCGGGAATTGTCCCAGTGATACCGTCAATGAGTTTGGACGGCGCCGGGCAAAAGCTCAACGTGAATGCTGACACCGCCGCTACGGCGGTGGCGCAAGCGGTGGGCGCGGAAAAACTGGTCTATTTGAGCGACGTGAACGGAGTGCGCCGGGACAAGAATGATCCCGCCTCGCTCATCAATTCGCTCACCGCCAGCCAGGCCCAAGAGTTAATTGCCAGCGGCGCGATCGAGTCGGGCATGATTCCCAAGGTGCAGGCTTGCCTGGAAACGCTCGACCGCGGCGTTCGCAAGGTTCACATTATCGACGGCCGATTGCGGCACTCGCTGTTGCTGGAAATTTACACCAGCAGCGGCGTAGGCACCGAGATCGCGCGCGGGAACGAATAGGTTTCAGCATCCATCGAATTTTCGTCGTCCGTTCGTTCGAAACGGCGGCGGTACATTGGCACGAGCCATCAGGAACCCCACCCTCATGAGTGCGACATCCACCCATCGGTCCGACCTTTCTTCCGCGGAAACCATGGACCTGTTCCGCCGGTATGTCGTGCCCAATTACACGCGGTATCCCGTCTGCCTGGTGCGGGGCGAAGGATCCTACGTGTGGGATGCCGAAGGCCGCCAATACCTGGATTTTTTCCCCGGCTGGGGCTGCAACCTGCTAGGGCATTGCCCGCCCCGCGTGGTGGCCGCCGTGCAAGAACAGATTGCCCGGTTGATTCATGTTCCGAACACGTGGTACATCGAGGCCCAAGGAATCTGGGCGCAGTTGCTGTCGGAGCGCAGCTTCGGCGGCAAGGCGTTCTTCTGCAACTCGGGCGCGGAAGCCAACGAAGCCGCCATTAAACTGGCCCGCTTGCACACGCCACCGCAGCGCTACAAGATCATCACCTTTGAGGGGGGATTTCACGGCCGCACAATGGCCACCGTCACGGCCACGGCGCAGCCCAAATACCATGCCGGGCTGGGACCGATGGTGGCAGGTTTTGTCTATGCGCCGTTTGGAAATCTCGAAGCCGTTGCCGATCTGATCGACGACGAAACTTGCGCCATCATGGTCGAACCGATCCAGGGCGAAGGAGGGGTTCGCATTCCGCCGCCGGGATTCTTGCAGGGACTGCGCGACCTGGCCGACAAACACGAGTTGCTGCTGATCTTCGACGAAGTACAAACCGGTTGCGGTCGAACCGGCCATTGGTTTGGTTATCAGCATTTCGGCGTTACGCCCGATATTCTTACCCTCGCCAAAGCCGTGTGCGGCGGCGTGGCTGGCGGGGCCATGCTCACCACCGAAGCCATCGCCCCCAGCCTGCGGCCCGGTATGCATGCCTCGACTTTTGGCGGCAACCCTATCGCCGCTCGGGCGGGGATTGCCACCATCGAAACCATCGAGCAGGAGGGCTTGCTGGAAAACGCGACTGCGGTGGGCGAGTTGTTCCGCGCTCGGCTGGCAGCCCTCCAACAGGAGTGCGAATTGATCCGCGACATTCGCGTGCAAGGAGTGATGATTGGCGTGGAATTGTCGGTGGAAGGCACGCCGGCCGTTCAAGCCTGCATGGATCGCGGACTACTCATCAATTGCACCCAGGGCAACGTGATCCGCTTGTTGCCGGCCATGAATCTCACGGAAGAGCAAGTGCATGAGGGGTGCGATATTCTCGCGGACGTGATTACCCAGCAGTTGACAGAGCGTTCGACGGACGGTTGAGCGTTCCTTCTCGGCGAAAAATCCCGGCCGTCTGGCCAGGCCGCCGTCAGCTCATTTGTGTGCGACCCCTGTTCCCTGGAGTTCAGGGGGAGCTGCTTCTTATTTGCCGAACTCTTGCCTGGTTTGCCGCCATGCGACACTTATTGACTTTGGCCGACTTGTCGACGTCGGAAATGGAACGCATCTTTTCCATCACGGAGGACATCAAGACCAAATACTTGGCTGGCCTCCGCGAGCCCCTGTTGCCAGGTCGCACGGCGGCGCTGTTGTTCCAGCATCCGTCGCTGCGCACGCGGGTGAGTTTCGAAGCCGGCATGGCGCATCTCGGGGGCAGCAGCATGTTCCTTGGCAAGGACGTCGGTTGGGGGTCGCGCGAAACGGTGTCGGACTTTGGCCGCGTACTGAGTGAATACGTCGACGTGATCATTGTCCGCGCAAAAAAGCATTCCGACGTCGTGGAACTCTCCAGGCACTGTCGTTGCAGCGTCATCAATGGCCTAACCGATTTCGCCCACCCCTGTCAGGCCATGGCCGACCTCTACACCATTCGCGAGTTGGTCGGCACCCCTCAAGGATTAACCTTGACGTTCGTGGGCGACGGCAACAATGTCGCTCGCAGCCTGGCATACGGTTGCGGCCGAATGGGCATCCGATTTGTGTTGGCGGCGCCCCAGGGATACCAGTTCGATCAGGAATATCTTGATCTGCTGAAGCGAGATGTGCCTGAACTCGATTTCACCATGACCGACGATCCGCGGGAAGCTGTTCGCGATGCTTCATTCATATACACCGATGTGTGGACGAGTATGGGCCAGGAAGAAGAAAACGATCGCCGCCTGAAAGCTTTTGCTGGTTTTCAGGTGAACGAAGACCTGTTGGCCGCCGCGCCGGCCGATGCCTGCTTCATGCACGACTTGCCTGCCCGGCGTGGCCTGGAAGTCACTGACGGCGTGATGGACGGTCCGCAAAGCGTGATCATTCAACAGGCTGCCAACCGCATGCATGCACAAAAGGGCATACTCGTGTGGTTGCTGGGATCACAAGGGTAGGAGCGTTCTTGGAATGGTTCGCCAATCCCGTTCACCAAGGGGGGGCGATGCTCATCGCCAAACCGGTAGGCAACTAGGAGTTGGTTGGTCGCTTTCATGGGAAGGACCTAAAGGGGATTGGCCTCCAGGTTCAGCAACCGACGCACCTTCGACACCGCCTCATGCGATGGGCGTTGCCGTCGATGCGGCACAACCAATGGGGGGATTGCAAATTTTGAAAGTTTTTTGGTAGGAGGCTTGTGTCGGACTCTGCGAGTGGTATCATCATGGGCGTTGGCGGTACCTGCCCCACCGCTAACAGATCTTCGCCCCGTTGGCTCCTGCCCCGCCAACGGGGCTTTTTTTTGCGCTATTGCCTGCTCCTGCTTGTCCCTGCTTCTTCGCACTAGGGCGTATCCGCGGCAGCAAGTCGCACACCCGACGGCAGCCAAACAAGGCAAATCTCGATTACGTTGATGTCGCTCTTGCGAGGACGTAGCGTTACCTGCTCGAGGGCAATCTGCTCCGGGTGGTAGTCATGAGCGATGGCTGTTAACGCATGCTGCAGTTCTTCATCCAGTTGCGTGCGCTGTTGCCGTAGCTCCGCGAGGGCCGCTTCGGCTTGCGCCACATCGGCTTTTTGCTGTCGTGCCTTTCCCAAGCCCCGCATGGTGCGGGTGACCTTCGAGGCATTGGTGCGAGTGAAGACCTTGCGACCAAAAATGGTGCCAAAAATGGATTCGCCCAGCGAGGCGGTCGTGTCGAGCGAGGCCTGTTGAAGCTGTCCTTTTTCCCGGGCGACACGGTCCTCGGCCGTGCGGATGCGATTGTCGAGCGTGGTGAAACGGGTGGCATATCGACTGCGAAGGCGATCCTTGGCCGCGTCACGTTTTTCGCGAGCCAACTGGGCAATTCGGATACGAAATTCGCTTTCACTTTCGCCGGGGCGCGACGTCTCGCGCAACTCGGGCGACCGCCACAACGTGAGCGTTTGAGATTGATACAAATGATCTTTGAGTTGCGAACCCAAGCTGGCATATGTTTGCCGGCGGAGCAACTCGGTTGGCAGCGATGCATAGGCCGCATTTGCCACCGGGGTGCTGGTGAAAGCAAGCGTTTCGGCCACGATGCGCTGAGCGCCGTGCCACGGGGGCGTGGGAACCTCACCGCTTGCCAATTCCTGGAGCAGGGCACACTCCTGCCATTCGTCCACGGCATACGTCGCGCGGACGAAATGCAGTCGGAACTTGGCCAGCAGCGCAGGAATATAAACCGACCCCGGCGGCACTCCGTGAGATTGCGTGCCGACGATGAATTTCTCGTTCGCCTCGGGTGGCAATAAAGGGCGGCCAACCCATCGATCCGCGGACAGGGCCTTTCCAGGCGACGGCCCAGTAACCGAAGTTGCCGCTGGTTCGGCCGTCGCCTTGGTTGACGTGGTCGTCGTCGCCGCGTCGAACAGGTCCTCGGGTAAGATAAGCTCGACCCGTGATGGCCTTTCCGACGGCAATGCGGATGGCAATGCGCCGGTCGACGAACTTGGTGTGGCGGGTTGAATGCGACGCCCCGCGGCCAAATGCGAATCTTGTTTTCGCGCGGCCATCAATTCGCGAATCTGGTCGCGTGTGAGAGGACCCCGGAGATACGAAAGCACCCACCGGGTTTGGAACACAACGGGCACTTCTTCGTGAACATTGTTCATGAGAAATACGCGCTGTCCCAGCGCGGATAACATTTGCTCCATTTGCGCTCGTTGAAATTTCGCTCCCGCTTCGGCCGAGGCGCCTTCCAATCCTTCCAGCACCCGGGCCTTGTCTCGCTCGGTTTGCAATCGGCCAATAAACCACGTGCCGGTATTGGCGAGCCCCTTATAATCGAGGTCGACCGGGTTTTGCGTCGCCAGCACCACGCCCAAACCATAAGCGCGAGCTTGCTTCAACAGCGATAGCATGGGAAGTTTGGAGGGCGGGTTGGCCACCGGCGGAAAGTAGCCAAAGATTTCGTCCATGTACAGCAAAGCCCGTAGGCTGGAAGTGCCCGGTTGGCTGCGTACCCAGGCCACGACTTCGTTAAGCAATAGCGTGACGAAAAACATGCGTTGGGCATCGGAAAGATGCGCGATCGAAATGATGCTCAGGCGCGGCTTGCCCTCTGAGGTGTAAAGCAGCCGCTGGATGTCGAGCGGTTCGCCTTCCATCCAACCAGCAAACGATGGCGATGCGAGCAGATTGTTAAGGGACAGAGCGAGGTCTGCCCTGGCCTTGCTGGGATAAAAGGTCTCCACATCCATCACGCCCACCATGGCAAACGGCGGCGACTGAATCTCGCGTATCAGCGAGGCAACATCGAGGTTTTGCCCTGCGCGCCAATGGTGTTCGAGCAAATTGGCCAGCAGAATGTGCTCGCGACTTCGAACGGGATCGGCTGCAATTCCGAGCAGTCCCAGCAAGCCCGACACGGCCGAGGTGATTCGATCCCGCAGCAGATCAGTGTCTTCACGAATTGCTGCCGGGGGTGCATCGAACGTGCGAAGAACCGTCAGCGGCAGTCCAGCCGTACTGCCAGGCGTGTAGATCGCCACGTCGGCCGAGGATCGAAAGCGTTCAATGCGAGAAGCATCTTGTCCCCAAGCGGTGAGACCTTTTCGCCAGGTTGCCGCAGTCTTGGCGGCGAATTCCTCCGGTGTTTCGCCCGCTCTGGCCGCGGCGCCGGCGTCGATCCACGGCTGAAAATCCTCGGCCCGCAACTCGGGAAATGTCAGCAGCAGATTTCCCAGGTCGCCCTTGGGATCGATGGCAATGGCCGGGATGCCGTCAATGGCCGCTTCTTCCAGCAGCGCCAGGCAAAGACCGGTCTTGCCGCTGCCCGTCATGCCGACGCAAACGGCGTGGGTCGTGAGGTCCTTGGAGTCGTAGAGCAGCAGTTGTTCCTGAAGTTGCCGCGAGTCCAGGTCGTACCGTTTGCCCAGGTAAAACGCGCCAAGTTGTTCAAAATCGAGCATTCGTGAACAAACTCCAGGCAAGCCACGAACAGGCACTTCCACTATTCGCGATTAAGATCGGGCTGATTCAGATGCTGGCTGCATACATTTCCGCGTATTCGAGCACCCAACGGTCAATTAGTTGCAGGAATTGCGAGAGATCGGCCTGGTCGAGATTCTCAAAGTGGCTGCGGCTGAAAACCTCTTTGTTGCCGATCGTGCCTTTGGCTGCCAGATCAAGCACGTGGTATTTGCCAAATGGGCGAACGGTGATTTCCAACCGGCTATAGTCGCTGTCGCGGCGCTTGGCTCCCACGCTGCGCAGGTCATCGCGATAGCAGGCAGCCCCCCACCCTCGCTCGCCATAGATGGTTTCGTAGCGAAAGCCAGGGAAATAGTTGGGAAGTCGCTGCACGCACTGCTCAATATATTCGGAAAGTTGCAGGCGATACTGCGTGTGGAGCTTCTGGAACTCCTCTTCCGAAAGTTGTTTGGCCAACTCTTCCCGCTGCTTTTCATTGGCTCGGTTCTTGCCGCGGGCGATGGCCTGTTGGAGCTTGTCTTCAAAATTCATGAGCGTGGATTGGCGTTGAAAGTGTTTTGAGGGGAGGGCCCTGAGTCCATGTGCAATACACACGCGAAAATTACATTCCACGGCGCCCGCACATGCCGCGCCGACTTGTGGCACAATCTGTTCAACAGCTTGTCTGCCGCTGCTTCTTTATTGTATCTCAGTACGGCAAGGCTCCAAACGGCGGTCCCAAATGTTCCTCCAGCAGCATCGTGGCAGGAATGCATCGTGCAAAAGGACCCGGAGAGCCGAGTTGGCCGCCTATTTCAGCGCGGGACAAACGTCGAACCAGTCGCGGCCGTCGCGCCAAATCCACTTATTGCACTCTCGCGGTCCCCAGTACCCGATATCGTAAAAGGCCAGTTCGGGTGCCCCCGTTTTCTGCCACGTTTGCAGAATGGGATCGATCAGGCTCCAGCACAGCTCCACCTCGTCGCTGCGGGCGAACAAGCTGGCATCGCCCGTCATCACGTCGAGCAGCAATCGCTCGTAAGCTTCTGGCAGAGCTTTGGCAAACTTTGAATCAAAGCGAAAATCCAGGTCGGTCAGCCGAAGTTGCATTCCCGCATCGGGGACTTTCGTTTGAAAATGAAGCTGAATGCCTTCCGCCGGCTGAATTTGAATCACCAGCCGGTTGGCGTCCATAGTCTTCAACCGGGCCTGCTCAAACATCAAGTGGGGCGGGTCGCGAAACTGAATGACAATTTGCGTGGAGCGGCAATCCATGGCCTTGCCGCTGCGAAGATAAAAGGGCACTCCTTTCCAACGCCAGTTGTCCACGTTGAGTTTCACTGCGGCGAAAGTTGCCGTTTCACTTTCCGGGTGAACGTCTTTCGCCTCGCGGTACCCCCGATACTGAGCGCGAAATGTCTGCTCGGCAACCTCGGCCGGTTCGAGCGGGCGAATCGCTTCCAGCACTTTCACTTTTTCATTGCGCACGGTGTCGGCCTCGAACCGGCTGGGAGGTTCCATGGCGACAAACGTCAGCAATTGCAACAGGTGATTCTGAAACATATCGCGGATCACGCCCGAGCTGTCGTAATATCCGCCGCGGCTGCCCACGCCTTCTGCTTCGGCGGCGGTGATTTGAATGTGGTCGATGTAGTTTCGGTTCCAGACCGGTTCGAAGATCGTGTTGGCAAACCGCAGCACCAAAATGTTTTGAACGGTCTCCTTGCCCAGATAATGATCGATGCGGAAAATCTGCCGTTCTTGAAAAGCCTCGTGCAGTTGGATGTTGAGTTGCCTGGCAGAAGCCAAATCGCTGCCGAACGGCTTTTCGACCACGAGCCGGCGCGGACCTCGCAAGTCTTCAGTCATGTTGCAGGAACGCAACGCACCTACCGTGGGTTCGAAGAACTGCGGCGCGGTGGCCAGGTAATAAATCCGGGCCGTATCGTCGTGATTGCCTTCGATTTCTTGAAGTCGCCGATCCAGCGCGCGAACCTCGTCGAGATCGGCAACATCGCCGGCCTGGTAGTGAATTGCCGTCGCGAATCGTTCCCATACCTCGTTCTGGAAATCGTTTCCAAGGTACTTGGCAGTGCTTTCTGCCAGCCGGCCTCGCCACTGCTCATCGGACAAAGGTGTGCGCGAATAGCCCACGATTTTTGTTTGTTTTGGCAGCCGACCCTTGCGCGAAAGCTGATATAGCGCAGGAATTAGCTTCCGGCGAGCAAGATCTCCCGACGCTCCAAAAATCACGATCGTCTGCGGCATTTTAATTTGGCTCCCAATCGGCGAACACGCTCGGGGATGAGCGTTGGGTTCAGCATACAGGATTTGATCCAATTTCAGGAGGAGGACACGTTGTTGGGCAATATTCTCTTGGCGCGAGCCGCCCCCTCGAAATGGAAGGCAGCAGCAATCACAATGGACTTGTCAGACGAGGCACGGCGAATGCAAGGCGGGTGGGGCGTCCATCGCGAAATGGCTGTTGGTTTGTTGTTTGCCTCGGCTGCGATTATCCTGTCCTGGTTCTTTGCTGAACGCGGGTAGCCCGCAAACAGGCGTAGACTCCGCAAACTTCCCCACGGCTTGGGGAGATATCCGCACGCATGAAACGAAGAGCCACAATTTTGGAGCGATTTGCCATGGTCTTGCTGTTACCACGATACGTTTGGATCGCGCTGTTCTTGCCGTTGGCCTGGGTCACGGCGGTCGCGGCCCAAACGCCTCAGGATTTGGCAACCCGGCAACAGCGCAAGCCGGCGGATGATCTCCACGGGCCGCCATTTGTGACTTGCAAGGCGTGGGCAATTGCCGACGCCAGGACCGGGAAACTGCTCTATGGACAGGGCGAAGATCAGCGATTGGATCACGCCAGCACCACCAAAATGATGACCGCCTTCCTGGTGCTCCGCCTGGCGGAAAGCGACCCCGCCGTCCTCCAACAACAGATCACATTCTCGGAAAACGCGGACAAGACGGGCGGCAGCACGTCGGGACTGAAGGCCGGAGAGCAAATCTCAGTGGAAAAACTGCTGTATGGTTTGCTGCTGCCATCAGGGAACGATGCCAGCGTGGCCCTGGCCGAACACTTTGGCGCAAGGTTCGATCCCGCCCCGCCGGCCAAGGAAGGCTCGCTGAACGAAGCAGACGCGAATGGGGATCAGTCATCGCCGGCTAGTTCGCCAGGCGCTTCCAATAGCAAACCGATGCCTCTGGCAGACCCGTCGAAACCCGCTGATGCTGATTCTGCCGGAACAGCCAAGATAGATGCTGCGGAGGCTGTCGATCGGTTTATCGCCGAGATGAATCGCACGGCTGCCGCCCTGGGTATGAAGAACACCAGCTACAAGAACACTCATGGACTAACTGCGGCAGGCCACCAGTCATCCGTACGCGATCTGCTGTTGCTGGCCACCGAGGCCATGAAGTTGGAACGATTTCGCCATTATGTTTCCACCCCGCGATTCAAAGTCGAGGTCGGTATCCCCGGTGAACCCCCACGAATCGTGGTCTGGGAGAATACCAATCAGTTGCTCGCCACGGAAGGTTACGACGGCATCAAGACGGGTACCACAGGCGCCGCCGGTGCTTGCCTGGTTTCCAGCGGGCGGCGCGGCGATGATCATTTGTTTGTGGCCGTGCTCGGTTCGGCAAATTCTGACGCCCGCTATGTCGACACCAGAAACCTGTTTCGCTGGGCATGGCGACAACGGGGGCACCAGTAGCTTTGATCGTATTTCGGGAGAAGCGGAGTCAACGCTCGCGCTCGCTCGATTCCGGGGGGCAACCACCGCAGCACGGTGGAGAACGCAGTCGCGCGCCGGAGCAGGCAACGTGTGACAATCCCGCGGCTGGCAGTCGATGTTTGATTCAAGCTTTGCGGTGCCAGAAGCACTGCGGCATTCGACCTGAATAGATTGTCACGGGAACGAATGTTCACATCCAGCGCCAAAAAAGTTTGACGCTAGCTTCCTGCTTCTCTACATTCAAATTGGAAGAAGCGTGGTCCCTCCCCCCTGATTTAGCGGGGGCGGAAATCACCAGGCCATTGCGGTCACACATCTAAAATCTTTTCTGTTCGGGATCAACTCTTCCTGAAAGGGTTCCGAATTTCGGATCCCCGACACTTCGGAACTCCTAGTAGCGGTTTCCGTCGATCGGCAGACCGTCCACTTATGAAGTTGCTCAACGTATTGCCCAAGACTTCGATGGTGACGGCTGCGCACTCGCCCTGTGTGGCGTTTTCAGGAGGGATTGTATGGCGATTCACACTGCTACCGTTACGATCAATGCCGCGTTTCTTCTGGAAATCAAGGAAGACAACCAACGGCTGAAAGAACTGCTCGCCGAACTTCGATCGATTGCGGGTCCCGACAGGAACGGTCCGGAACTCTCCCGTCATGAATTGCTGGAGAAACTGGGCGACTTGCGGGATCAGTTGGCGACGCATTTTTCGTTGGAAGAAGCCTTTGGCTATTTCGACGAACCCCTCATTGCCGCGCCGAGATTGTCGGCCCGTGCCGAGGAACTTCGCCAGCAACACGCCGATCTGTTTGTGCGGATTTGCCGACTGGTGGACGATGCCGAGGAGGCCTACCAGCGGGAATCGCACCACCGTGCGTTTCATTTGGTGGCATATCGCTTCCAGGAGTTTGACAGCCAATTTCAAGTTCACGAACAGGCTGAGAACGAATTGATCTTGGAAGCGTTCAACGCCGACATCGGCGTCGGTGACTAACGCCTGTGGCAGTTAACTGGGTCGGCGCGGATTTCCAACCAGAAGTTCTTCGCGAGAGGGGGCATGTTGGTCCCATCGCAAAATTGGTATCATCGCCTGCGCGACTGATATTTTTTGTGCGCCTAGGGAACTTGAGGCTGACATGCACCGTGTGATTATTCTTGATCCCCTCGCCAAGGAAGGTTTGGCTCTGCTCGACGCGGCGCCCGGGATCGAGTACGAAACCAGAACTGGCCTGAAAGGCGAAGAACTTCGCCAGGCGTTGACCGAGTTCGATGGCGCGATCTGCCGTAGCGGCGTCAAACTAACCGCCGATGTGCTGGCCGGAAATCGTCGGCTTAAGGCCATCGTCCGCGCTGGAGTTGGTACCGACAATATTGACAAGGCAGCCGCAACCCGCGCTGGCATCGTGGTGATGAACACGCCCGGCGGCAACACGCTCAGCACGGCGGAACACACGCTCACGCTCATGCTGGCACTCAGCCGCAATGTGGCGCCGGCGTACCAGGCACTCTGCCAAGGCAACTGGGACCGCAAGAGCTACATGGGAACGCAGCTCGCCGGAAAAACGCTGGGTGTGGTTGGCCTGGGACGAATTGGCCAGGCCGTTGCGGCTCGGGCCAAGGCATTCGAGATGCGTGTGCTGGGATTTGACCCGTTTCTCTCGGCGGACAAGACTGCCCGCTTGGGTATCGACCCCGTGGAAAACGTGGCTGCCATGCTTCCCCTGGTGGACTATCTTACGGTCCACACCCCGCTGACCGACGAAACCCGCAATCTGATCGACATGCCGCAGCTCGACCAGCTCAAACCGGGCGTTCGACTCATCAATTGCGCCCGCGGCGGCATCTACAACGAAGCAGCACTGGCCGCGGGGCTCCAGAGCGGCAAGATTGCAGGTGTGGCCCTCGACGTGTTTGAAGAAGAGCCCTGCACGAACAGTCCGCTATACGGCCTGCCAGGAGTGCTTTGCACACCGCACCTGGGCGCCAGCACCGAAGAGGCGCAAACCCAGGTCGCGGTGGAAGCCTGCGAGTTACTTGTCGATTTCCTGACCACCGGCGCCATCCGCCATGCCGTCAACATGGCGGCCCTCGACGCCCGGCAGCTTGAAGCGATTCGCAACGAAATTGGCATTGCCTACCGCCTGGGGTTGCTCATGGCCCAATGGCATCAAGGCAATACGCAAAGTGCGCATCTCACCTACCGGGGCGAGGTCGCCGACAAGAACACCAAGCTGATCAGTTCCGCGTTCGCGGCGGGATTGCTCGAAGCAGCCTTGGAAGAAGACGTAAACATCGTCAATGCCGAGTTGCTGCTGCGCGAACGGGGAATTGAACTCTCCGAGGAATCCCGTTCGGAAATGGGCGGCTTTCGCAGCCTGATCACCGCCGATCTGCAAACCGATATCCGCAAATACTCAGCCGGCGCCACCGTTTTCGGACAGAAAATGCTCCGCCTGGTGCAGTTGGACGGCTATCGATTGGAAGGCTACCTCGATGGCATCCTGCTGGTGTTCAGCCATCAGGACGTGCCCGGCATCATTGGCCGGGTGGGAACCATCTTCGGCGAACATCAGGTGAACATCGCCCAGATGGCGGTAGGCCGTTCGAGCGACACGCCTGGCAGCGACGCCGTGGGCGTACTCAACCTCGATAGTCTACCTAGCGACGAGGCGGTGAAAGCCGTGGCGACGCACCCCCACATCAAGAGCGTACACGTCATTCAGCTTCCCCCCGCGGGGCAAATGCCGCCCTGGCTCGCCTAAACCAGCATCGCTGCCTGGCTTCGCGGTGTTGCTTAACGCCACGGTGTTGCCTGGCAAGCGGGCGCCGGCTGCAGCATGCCCCAATGCGGGGCTTGGCCATGCCGTTATGCCCGCGGGCGGTGCTCCGCTACTTTGCGGTTTGGATGAGATCTTGGATCGTGCTCTTGAGAAGCGAATCCCCGCCAAAGGTCATTCCCAGCGCGCGGAGTTTGCCGGTTTCGATCTGATTCTTGGGCGAAGGTTGCTTGCCGCGAATTTCGCTATCGCTCCCGGTCAGTTCCTTGGCCATTTGGGCCACATCCCATTCCGAGATGTACCGGTCGTAGCAGTTGAAAGCCTGGCCGACAATGTCGTTCTCGTTGGCCCCGAGCAACAACAGAATGGCTCGGGCGACATCGGCCGCATGCACTTCTTTGCCGCCACGGCGGCATTCCACGCTTTCACCGCGAACAACGGCCGACACCAGCTCGAACCATTTGCTCCGCTCAAGAGGGTAATTTACACCATACACGCCCGTGGGACGCAGGGCGCAAATGGGATAACCTTGGCCCAATCCGTAGCTATGCACAAACTTTTCGAGTGCCGCCTTGTGGGCCCCGTAATGGCTCTTGGGCCAGAGCGGATGCGTCTCGTCGAGTGGCCGATCGGCAAGAATCACATCGTGCACAGCGCATGTCGAAACAAAGATTACCCTGGCCACATTCGCCCTGCGCGCGGCTTCGATCAGTTCCAGCGTGCCCAGCACGTTCACCCTGGCGAATTCGAGCAAATCGCCTTCGCCGCCCATGAATCCGCCCTGAGGGTGGTATAGCGCAGCATGCACCAGGGCGTCGCATCCGGAATTCAAAGCATCGCTGGATCGCGAGTCGCCCAGTTCGCCTTCAACCCACTCGATCGAACTATCGACGGTTTCCAGTGCAGAACGATCGCTTCCTCGCCGATACCAGGCTTTCAAAGAATGACCGTCGGCAACCAGGTGCTGGGCGATGTAGCGACCAATAAATCCTGTAATGCCGGTCACTGCGACGCGCATCGTTCGATCTACCTTTCCAATGGAGGAGAGGACCAGTCGTGAGATGCAAAGGCGCTCAGTTCAATTGGTTTTGCGACGGAGCGGCCAAAGTTGCTTTGAGACCACGATTCGACGCCGATTCAACCAGCGGGACATGGCGATGCGAGTCTGCCTGAGACACGGGCCGTTGATGCTCGACCTGGGGGGAAAGTCGCCCGGTTTCTGCCTGCAAGTCAGTTTCGTCGCGCCCGGCCTGTGCCAGCACTTTGGCCGGCACCGGCTTCAGATCCCAAACCAGCCCCAACCACGACAACAAAACCAATGCGTAATAGGTGGTGTCGATTTCCCACCAGTAGAATCCCTGGCGAGCCGAAGCCGGGTAATGGTGATGGTTGTTGTGCCAGCCCTCACCGCCGGTCAGCAGGGCCAGTACTAGATTGTTTCGGCTGTCGTCCTTCGTTGCGAAACGCCTCCGGCCAATCAGATGGGCCAGCGAGTTGATCGTGTAGGTAACATGATAGACGGCCACCGTTGAAACAAAGAATCCCCAAACAAACATCTGCCAGCCGGTGGTCCCCAGGTTGGGCGCCACCGCTTCCAGAAGCGCGCCCAGCCCGAATAAGAGCCCGCCGAATGCTAAGGGAACCACGAGGTCGTACTTATCGAGGAATCGCAATTCGGGATACTTGGCGAAATCGTGTACCGACTTGAAGTCGGTGGCAAAGTTTTCCTTGTTGAGGAACCAGCCCATGTGGCTGTACCAGAATCCTACCTGGTGTGGCGAATGGACGTCTCCCTCATGGTCGCTGAGACGATGGTGCCGCCGGTGGTGCGCGGCCCACCACAACGGCCCCCGTTGCAAGGCAGCACTGCCCAACACGGCGCCGACAAATTGAAACCAGCGCGATGTACGAAAGGCGCGGTGGGAAAAGTACCGGTGGTAAAAACCTGTCAGCGCAAACACGCGTATGGCGTAGTACAGCGCCGCCACGGCCAGAGCCACCCAACTGAAGCCGACCCAAAAAACCAGAAAGCAACCCAAGTGCATTCCAATGAACCCGATCGTGCCCGGTCGAAACCAATCGAGGGGGGTACGCGCGGTGCTTGTCGAGACTGACGTATTGTTCACGTGACTATTTTGGCTCTGGGGATAAGAGGAACGACCATCGGCGAGGGCGACCCTTGCCTTGCCCGGTAAGCTCTCCTTTGTAGGTCGAAGAGCCCCTACTACACAAGTGCCTGGACGGCCATTCGGCCATTTTGCCGCAGCAACTCCCTGGAACAACCCAGGACCATTTCATGGCATTTTCCGCCAGGGTATGCTTCAATCACGAAACGGGTCTCCCACGGCGAATCGACATAATGGACGATTGTTCCGCCCTCGTTTCGGAAGACCGATGACCTGCTGCCGGAAGCCCCTGAATACGATTTGCTTAAATCTCCAGGTCGCCATGCGCATGCTCATTCTGGCCGCTGTCGTTGCATTGCCAGCAATCGCGGCAATCGCTCCTTGGGCGCATGCCCAAGCCGTCGCGCCCGCTCCTGGCGTCAAACCAGTCAACATTCCCGAACTGCTCAAGACGCTTAGGGATGAACATGCCCTGGACACCGACCTGTGGATCTACAACGATCTGAATCTCGCTTTGACCGAGGCTAAGACCGAAAACAAACCGCTGTTTGTGACATTTCGTTGTGTCCCTTGCAAAGCGTGTGCCGGTTTCGACGCCGAAGTGGCACAAGGCAGCGACGCCGTGGATCGTCTGGCCCGCGAAAAGTTCATTGCCGTGCGGCAGGTGGAAATGAAAGGCGTGGACCTCAACCAGTTTGAGTTCGACTTCGATCTGAGCTGGGCAGCCATGTTTCTTCACCCCGACGGCACGGTGTACGCGCGATATGGAACTCAAAGCGCCGCGGGACCCGACGCCTACAACTCCACCGAAGGCTTGCTCAACACCATGCAGCGCGTGCTCGAATTGCATGCCGATTACCCGGCAAATCGCGCCCAGTTCGAAGGCAAGCGTTCCCCGCGAAAGCCGTATGTCACGGCGCTCGAAATGCCCGGCCTCCCCCGCAAGGAACAGTATCGCGGTCCTACCACGTGGCAGAATTGTATCCATTGCCACAACATTCACGATGCCTTGCACTTTGCCGCACAGGCCGCCGGCAACTTCGACATCGACCTGCTCTATCGCTATCCGTTGCCGGACAACGTGGGGCTGGTGATCGACCCCCAAGATGGCGTGCGAATTGCCAAGGTGATTCCCAACACGCCAGCCGCGCGGGCCGGATTTCAGCCGGGCGAAAAGGTCCTCCGTATCGATGGGCAAGCCATCACGTCCATTGCCGACATGCAATGGGCGCTCAATCCACTCCCCAACGCCGATTCGGAAGTGTCCATCGAGGGAAGTCGCTCTGGCAAACGCACTGTCAAACTCGTTGCCGGCTGGAAAGCAAGCGATTTTTCGTGGCGGGGCTCCATCTGGTCGGTTTCGCCGCGTTTAAAGATTTGGTTGCCCGAAGCAACCGAGGAGCAGCGTCGGCAACTCAAACTTGAATCGGACCATGCCGCGTTTCAGGTTCGCTACATTGCCGACGAACCCGCTGGTCGGGCTGCCCGCGCGGCGGGATTGCAAGTTGGCGACTTCATTGTCGCCCTCGATGGCAAACCGATCCAGCCAATGACATCGCCGCAGTTCAACGCGTACATCAAGTTGCGGTATAAAGTCGGCGACCGCTTGCCCGTGACGATCGTCCGCGGCCATGCGCGTCGCGACATTCAGATCCAACTGGTCGAATAAACACCCCTTGCACACGGAAATGCTTCATGAAAATCTCGCGCCGTCGATTCATTGCCGCTTCTGCCGCCACCTGGGGATGCTCGAGCTTGCCGCTGGCAAACGGGATGCTTGCCGCCGACCCCGCGGCCGTTGCCCCAAAGAAACACGTTCCCTGGCTCGCCGAAATTCAACAGCGCCCTGACAGGTTGCCGGACAACGCGCCGCGGTTGTCGCGACTGTTGGTCGACGACCAGGGCCGGCCCATTACCACGTTGGCAGCATGGGAGAAGCGCCGCGAACAATTGCGCCAAGTGTGGCAAGACTTCATTACGCCGCTCCAGTGTGAGCGGCCCGATAATCAATTCACCGTGGTTGAGGAAGGCACCGCGGAAGGCTGTCGCCGGCAAAAAGTGCGTTACACTTGCGAACCCGGCTTGGAAGTGGAAGGCTATCTGATCTTTCCGCCTCAGTTGGGCGCCGCGACCGGCCAAAACACCAGGCTGCCGGGCGTGGTGGTGCTGCATTCCACGGTCGATTACACCATCCGCCAGCCCGCCGGATTGGAAGGACCTCCAGAAAAGCATTTTGGCCTCAAACTCGCCAAGCGAGGGTTTGTCACGTTCTCGCCCAAATGCTTCTTATGGGAGGGCGAAGGCAACTACGCCAGCCGGGTCGAGGCGTTTCAGAAACGCCACCCTGGCAGCCTGGGCATGGCCAAAATGTTGTGGGACGCGCAGCGCGGCATCGACATGCTGGAAAGCCTTCCGGCGGTCGATAGCGCGAGACTCGGCGCTGTGGGGCATTCGTTGGGTGCTAAAGAAGCCCTGTACCTGGCCGCCTTCGACCCTCGCGTGAAAGTTACTGTCAGCAGCGAAGGCGGTATCGGCACCAGGTTTTCGAACTGGCACGCATCCTGGTACCTGGGCTTGGGCATTCAAGACGGCACCTTCACTCGAGAACATCACGAATTGTTGGCGCTCGCGGCGCCTCGCCCGTTCTTGCTGATCGGCGGCGACTCCGCCGATGGCGACCGAGGCTGGCCATTTATCGAAGCGGCCCTGCCGGTGTATGAACTGTATGGCCGCCCCGCCGCGCTGGGGCAATTCAACCACCGCAAAGGTCACGCCGTGCCGCCCGAGGCCGAGCGGCGGATTGAAGAATGGTTTGAAACCTATTTGTAGGGGCCAACCGCACGGACTGCTTGGCGGCCTGACTCACAATGTCGAAATCCTCAAATAGAAAAATACGAAGAGCCATAGCGGCAGGGTGCTGCTGCCCACCATCCACTCCCACCGTTTCAGCGCACGGACGCCGACCAGCGCGGTCGTCGTGGCGGCAATGCTTAACGGCAGGCAAAGGTACAGAAAGATCAAAAACCCGATCATGGCCAGACCGGGAAGTTCCGCATTTCGATTATCGGGGTGTTCCCAAAGATAAACCGCCACGGCCAGCAACAGCAGGTTCAATCCACCGCCGAGCACGACGAACCATGCCCTCAATGGCCGGCGCCGCGTGTTCGCGGCCAATAGCTGCTTGTAGGTGGTCATGAACCGCCGCCTCCAGTTGAGGCCGGGTGATCTCGTTCGCCGATGATTTGCGCCGGCTGGTTTGAATTTCGAAATTCAAACTTCGCGAGGAATCGCTATCGTCCTCGTCCCGAGGTGCCTCGAGTCGAACCTCCTCGATCACCACCACCACTACCTCCTCCGAAGGGGCTGCCGCCGCGGCCCGATGAGCCTCCGGAATCTCCACCCCGCTGAAACATCTCGCGCATCTGCATAAATCGCTGCAATCGTTCTTGCGCCTCTCTGGCGCTGGCATCGCCGGACGAGCTTCCAGGCCGGGGCGAAGGAGTGCTCGCCGTTGGGGCTGTGGCTGAACTCGGGGGGGTAGCGCCTGGAGTTGTTGCCGAACGAGTGACAATTTTTACTTTGTCGCCGGCGATGGCTTGCAACGCTTGTTGCAGCGCGGCGGGACTGGTCCGTTTGGTTGTATACATGAACGACGCCTGGTCGCCCATGTTGCTGGCCGCCTGATCGAGCACAGCCACCAACTGTTCCACTTCCAAAAACAATTGCTGCGGCGCGGACACCACGAGCGAATTGCTGCGTTCGTCCACGCCCAATGCCATTTTGTTCACGTCTTCGGCTTCTTCCGAGCCGCCGCGTCCGCCGCGTCCGCCTCCGCCTCCACCACGCAAGGCACGGATGAAATCTTCCGGCGAAGGTTGACGGGCCTGGCCCGAACTCCCGCCGCCACTGATCAACTTGTCGGAATAAACCTGACGCACCACTTTTTCAATTTCGGCGGCGCTGGTATGGCGTACCGGAATCAGCCGGGGTTTGCGGGCGACTTGCGTATCGGGCGTCCCTTCCTGATCGATGTAGGTGAGCAACCGCTCGATCAAATCGAGATCGGCGGCGCCAGCGCTAATGAACAGGGCGTTGAGTCGGCCGTCGGGAACGATCAGCACCGAGTTGCCGCCAAGAAAGCTAGAACTGCTGCCGCCTCCGCCATCGAGTCCCAATATCCCCCGCATCAATCCGCCGCCCACGCCGCCCAAAGCCGAATCGGCCAGAGAGCCGAGCAATCCGCCGCCACCGCCTCCCGAGGCGTCGGAGGCAATGGTTCCCCCGCCCAATACCTTGTCCAAGGTTTGCGCCGCCGCGGCGGCCGTGGTGTGTTTGAGGTAGAACACATGGAAATCTTCGGGCTGCAGCGCTCCTAGTTCCTGAAATTGTTCCAGCAGGTGCTCCACGTCATCCAGCGCATCAAGGTCTTGCGATGAGATCACCAGTCCCCGCGGCGTAACCATGATAATGACTTCGTCACCTGTTGCCCCGGGAAGGTCCTGCCGGTCGAGCCCTTCACTCGAACTGGGCCGAGGTTGCGACTGCGCAAAGGGATTGCTCTGGCTCGGTGCGGTTGGGTTTTCATCGCCGGCGCGTTGCTGAAAGACTGCTGGAACCAAGCGGGTGGTGGGCCGTGGCGCTGCAGTATCTGCCGTGCCAACGGCCGAAGGTTGCTCGGCAACATCGACCGGAGCAGGAGTATTTCGCGGAACCAATTGGCCGATAGCGGCCAGCTTACCGCCATTCGAGGGAGCCCGATCCACGCTTTGCAGCGGCTGGGAGGGACTTCGGCGAGCATCGGGGCGGGAAGGTTGAATGGGCGTGGCGCGACCAGGGGCGTTGGCTGGCCATGGAATATCGTCGATGGGGTTGAGGCGATTCGTGCTTTCGCGCGGCTCTTGCGATCCGGGGGCAAATTGCGAGGGGTAGACCACCCGGATCCGATTCCGGCGCATGGTGGGAAAGTACTGTTCGATCAGCTGAGCTGCATTGCGGCCGGTCACGCCGGTCAGATTCGGCAGCACGCGCAGCGTGGAGCGCTGGGCAGGATCGACGGGCTCCAATTGATTGGCATCCCACTGAAACTGCTGCAAGAGCTGTTCAATCTGGGCGATTTGACTTTCGGTTCCCATCGCCACCATGCGTTGCGAAATAGGATCAAAGCTCATTTTGGGCGCTTTTTTCTGGTCCTCTTCGGTGTCTCCACCCAAGAGTTGCGTTACCGTGAGTTGCACCACCGTGGCATCGGCCGAGGGCGCCAGCGTCCACGTGGCGATCTTTCGCTGCGCCTGATTCTGCATCTGCTTGATGGTCGCCTGAATCGTGGCGTGTTCGCTGGGCCGCGCCAGGGCAACCACGCTGCCAGTGGCCGGATCAACCGTGAGCCGAACGCCTGGCGATCCCGTGAGCATGGTTTGCAGTACTTGGAGTACGGTGTTCGGATCGGGACCCGTGATCGTGTGGATTTCTAATTGCAATGTTTCTCCCACTCCGACATCGGCTGCCGGCGGAGCTTCTTTGTCGATTTCCTTGAGATAGCCCTCAATCTTCTTAAGTACGTCGGGCGGCGCGCTCACCAACAGCCGTTTCGTTACCAAATCGGGAGCGATGCGGATGGTGTCGGTCGAATTCAGATCCTTGGGAATTCCCAGCAACTCGCGGATGATCGCCATGGCTTCGTCGACCGTAATGTGTTCGAGCATGAACGCCCGGAAGCCACCGTCCCCGCTCTCAGGGCCTTCTACCCGCTCGACCACCCGGCGAATCGTTTTGAGTCGCCCCGCGGTTTCGGTTACGAGAATTTGCTTGGATTTAGGCAAGACCACGATCGCCCCTTGAGGCCCCAGCAGTTTGCGAATCTCCGCTTCGGCTTCTTCTGGAGCGAACTTATCGAGGGTGAACAGGACGCTCACCAGTTCGAATTCTCCACGCTGGTCGAGTTCTTCCGTGCCCACGTAAGGTACCCAACTGGGAGGCACGCCGTTCTCGAGATTGATCAGCATGAGGATCTGCTCGCGTTTGACCAGCATGAAGCCCTTGGTCAAAAGCACGCTGTTGAGCAAATCGATGGCTTGGGCCGGCGTGTAGGTCTTGCTGTCCGACGAATAATTGAACGTTCCCTCGGGCAGGTCGACAAAATACAGCGAATAACCAGCCTCTTCCGCCAGCCAATCGAGCACGTCTTTCCAGGGTGCGTACCGGAATCCGAACCGCAACCGGTTTTCTTCACCCGGTTGCTTAGCGCGGGGATCGGGTGCTGCCACGGGGCCACGATCCGCCGGTCGGATAATGGTGGCGCGCGGGTCTGGGCCGCTTTGGGCGGGCGCCAACGGACTCGTGCTGGGCGCGGCGCCGTCGGTAGTTGGGGCAGAAGGCAGGGGCGAACCGGGAGCTTGCGAAACCATCGGCGGCTGGTCTGGCGATTCAGTCGCGGGGGCGTCGTCCGCAGCCAACTTTTCGCCAGCAAGCACGCTCCATGCTCCTCGTTGGGCGGGTGACAAGATCTGAGCCAATTTGCGTTCGTATTCGAACTCGGCAGTCTTGCGGCGATTCTCGTCCCTCTCCGCCGCCAACACCTGCTTCCGCTCGGCCAGCAACGATTGCACCTGTTCTTCTTGTTCGGGTGAGAGTTGCAATTGCTCCGCAATTTTTGGATCGGCGAGGCTTGCCAACCCCTGGACGGCAATGCGGATTTGCTCCAGACGTTCACGCTGCTGGTCTGTGAGCAATTCCAGCCCCTGTCGCTCCGACTCCTGTCGGTACTCTGCCAGTTTGGCTTGCCTCTCGGGCTCCTCCAGCGATTTCAACTCGTCCTGCAATTCCAGCACGCCCAGCTCGCGCGCGCTAACCAGGCTTTTCAACTTTTGCAGGGGTTCGCCTTCCAGCCCCAGTTTTTCCGCCGTATCTTCCTCAATAGCTAAGGCCAGCACGCCGACAAAATCGGCATCGGCGGCAAACAACGGGCAGCACATCGCAATGGCGACGGCAGCCACCAACACGAACTGAGTGTCAGCACGATGGAATATGTATGAGAGGGTCGAACACATCGGCGGAATCGCTCCCAATCGAAATGACCTACAATTTACGGTCGTGGTATTATCTGTTGACTATCCTACTTCCGTCTTAACCTATTGGCCAGAGAAACTTTGCGACGGAAATTCTGCGACCGCGCGGCGTCCGCCAACTTTTCGTCCCTGGTGATTTTTGCCTCTGGGGAACATCGCCCCGGCGGCAGCGCAGACCGCCCCCGTGGACGGACGAATCCATATCTCATTGAACCCCGCCCGTCCGATAAAGCTTCGGTCGATTCCCAAACATCGTCCATAAAACGAGATTGCCCTGAGGAACACTCCCATGAGCCAAGCGAATTTTGACTGCGTTGTTATTGGGGGGGGGCACAATGGTCTGGTCACGGCAGCCTATTTGGCTCGGGCCGGCAAAAGGGTCTGTGTGTTGGAACGGCGAGCAGTGCTTGGGGGAGCTGCCACCACCGAAGAACTCTGGCCCGGCTACAAAATCTCCACCGCGGCTTACGTCATCAGCCTGTTTCTTCCCTCAATCATCAAAGATCTGAAGCTGGCCGAGTACGGTCTCACCATCTTACCCCGGAATCCGTCATCGTTTACGCCACTGCTCGATGGCCGCAGCCTGTTGCTCGGACCCGAAAGGGCTGCCAATCAACGCGAAATCGCCAAATTCAGCGCCGCCGATGCCGCCGCCTTTCCGCGTTACGAAACCCTGCTCGAACGGGTGGCCGGCGTGATCGAGCCGATGCTGTCGCAAACGGCGCCCGATCCGCTTCCTCTTCCGAGGTCGTGGCGCAAAGTTGGAATAAAAAAGAAGTTGCGCGACGGACGCCAGCTCTGGAACCTGCACGGGGCCATGAAGCAACTGGGGGCGGACCTGCCGGAAGCCATCGAACTGCTGATGGGGCCGGCTCGACCTCTGCTCGAACGCTGGTTCGAGTCCGAACCCCTGCGAGCCACCCTGGCAACCGACGCCGTGATTGGCTCGTTCACCTCCATCAATGCTCCCGGCAGCGCTTATGTGTTGTTGCACCACGTGATGGGCGAAGCCGGAGGTGCACGTGGCGTATGGGGTTACGTTCAAGGAGGCATGGGGGGATTGGCCACGGCCCTGGAAGGCGCCTGCCGCGATCTGGGGGTGGAAATTCGCCGCGAAGCGCCCGTGACCAAGATCCTGCTACGCCGGAATTCGGCGGTCGGCGTGGAATTGGAAAGCGGTGCGGAAATCTCAGCGAATGTGGTGGCTTCGACTCTCGACCCGCATCAAACATTCGAGCGTTTGCTGCCGGAGGACGCCCTGCCGGTGGAATTTGCCAACGCCGTTCGACGGATCGATTACTCCTCCGCCTCGCTCAAAATCAACGTGGCATTGTCCGAATTGCCCGACTTTCGCTGCCAGCGCGGCACCTCGCCGCAGCCCCACCATCGGGGCACCATCCACATTTCGCCCGACATGGATTACGTGGAGCGCGCCTACGACGATGCCAAGTACGGCCTTCCCAGCCAAAGCCCCATTTTGGAAATCACGCTGCCGTCGGCCGTCGATACCACGCTCGCGCCCAGCGGAAAGCACGTGTTGAACATGTTTGTGCAATATGCCCCGTATAAACTTCGCGAGGGCAATTGGGATGAATGCAAGGAAGCGTTCGCCGATCGCTGTCTGGAAATCCTGGGAGAGTACGCCCCCAATATTCCCGGCGCAGTGCTACATCGCCAGGTGATCAGTCCGCTCGATTTGGAACGAACCTATGGGTTGACCGGAGGCAACATCTTTCAGGGGGCCATGTCCTTGCACCAATTATTTGCCATGCGACCCGTGCCTGGGTGGGCCGACCATCGCACGCCGGTCCAAGGGCTTTACCTGTGCGGTGCGGCTTCGCATCCTGGCGGTGGTGTTATGGGAGCGTGCGGACGCAACGCGGCCACCGAAATCTTGCGGGACCTGTAGGCCGCCCGAGACGAACTGAAGGCGTTCCAACGACGTTCGCTGGAAAAGGGTTGCCTTACATCTCGAGCAGCTTTTCAAAGGCATCTTCGCTCAGCACGGTCACGCCCAGCTTGTTGGCTTTATCGAGTTTGCTGCCCGCCTTTTCGCCAGCCACCAGGTAGTCGGTCTTGCCGGAAACGCTGCTCGCGGCCCGGCCGCCGTGGGCCGCAATGAGATCGTGAATTTCGTCGCGCGAGTACTTGCTGAGGGTGCCGGTGACGACAAATGTTTTACCCGCGAACTTGTCGCTGGCGGCGCCCGCCCGCTCGCTGCGAGGCGTTTCCATCACCACGCCCTGGGAGCGCAGGTCGGAAATGGTTTCTTGCCCAAAGTCGCTGTGCAGATAGTCGTACACGCTTTGGGCAATGATGGGCCCAATCTCGTGGGTAGCGCTCAAGGTTTCAACATCGGCGACCAGCAAGGCATCGATGCTTGAAAATTCTTCGGCCAGCACTTGGGCCACGCGTTGCCCCACGTGGGGAATGGACAGCGCATTGAGCAATCGGGCCAATCCTCGTTGCTTGCTGGCCTCGATTTGGGTCAGCAGGTTTTCACTGGATTTATTGCCCATTCGTTCGAGCGTCGTCAACCTTTCCAAGGTCAGTCGATAGAGGTCGCCGAACGATTTCACCAAACCCGAGTCGGCCAGTTGCACGATCAGCTTTTCTCCCAGACCCTCAATGTCCATCGCGTTTCGCGTGGCAAAGTACCGCAGCCGCTCGCGGACGCGAGCCGGGCAATACACGTTCGGGCAGCGCAGGTAGACACCGTTGGTGTCTTTGATGAGCAACGTGTCGCATTCAGGACACCTTTCAGGCGGATGAAACTTACGAGGGTTGCCCTGACGCTCGTGTTTTTCGACGCGCACGATGTGTGGAATCACCTTGCCGGCCTTTTCGACCACCACCACGTCGCCCACACGCACGTCTTTTCGTTCCACCTCGTCGAAGTTGTGCAAGCTGGCGCGGCTGACGGTGGTTTGGGCTAACTCCAAGGGTTGCAAAATGGCCACGGGTGTGACGGCGCCAGTCTTGCCTACTTGAACGCGAATGTCGTTAACGCGAGTGACCCCTTCGTATTTTTCGAACTTATAGGCGACGACCCAGCGAGGGCTCTTGGTGGTGTTGCCCAATCGCTCCCGCTGATCGAAGCGGTTGACCTTGACCACCAGTCCATCGACCTCGAAGTCGAGTTCGTGCAATTCACCGATCAGCGTTTGGCAATGCTCGATCACGGCCTCCATGTCGGGCAAAACCTGCACGTGCGGCGTTGCGGTCAACCCCCAGTCGGCGAGTTTGGCCAAGAATTCCATGTGGGTTGAGACATCGAGCCCCTCCGAGGCCCCCACGCCATGAATGAACATTCGCAAACCCCGGCTGGCGCACTCCTTGGGGTCTTTTACGCGGATGGTCCCGGCGGTGAGATTGCGAGTATTGGGATACGTTGGCAACCCCTTCTCGGTTTGCTGCTCATTTAGTTTGACCAATTGGCTATTGGTCATGTAAACCTCGCCGCGAACCTCGATCAGGCTGGGGGGATCGCCGCTCAACCGCAGAGGCACCCCGAGAACCGTGCGGATATTGTGCGTGATGTCGTCGCCGACGCGACCATTGCCGCGAGTTGCCGCCCGAACCAGGCGGCCGTTTTCATAAGTCACCGCTGCGGCCACCCCGTCAATCTTCAGTTCCACCACCCATTCGATCGATTCGCCGGGCAAGAGCTTGGCGATGCGGTTGCCATACTGCCGCAACTCTTCAATGCTATAAGTGTTGTCGATGGAAAGCATCGGGATGCGATGCTCAATGGGCGCCAGCACGCCGACCGGTTGGTCGCCGATTCGCTGCGTCGGGCTGTCCGGTTCCACCAGTTCCGGATGTTGTCGCTCCAGGTCTTGTAGCCGCCGCAGCAAGCGATCGTATTCCAGATCGCTGATTTCCGGCGAGGCGTCCACGTAATATTTGCGATCGTGATAGCGAATCTTCTCCGCCAGATCGGCAATTTCCTTCGCTGGATCGACCATGGCTTACCCCGTGCAAAACGACACAACCGTTCGTGGTCCGAATGGATACGTTTGCTTCAGCACTCTTGGTGCGGGAATCCTATCGCACCGAGAGCAGTATAAAATGTTCATTGAGCCGCCGCCCGGTGGGGCGCACCGAGTACAATCGGTGAGCGATCAGCATTGAAGCAAAAATTGCGGACTTCGACCACTCACTTGCGTTCGAGATTGGCAGCAGGCGGCGAACTCCCGGGAGACAACGTGAAAACTCTATTCATTCAAAACAGCAGTTTCGCGACAGAATTCCCGCCTTCGCCGCGTCGGCTTTCTGCTGCGACGTGGGGGCTATGCCTCGTCGCCGGCTGGATGTTGCCCGCGGCAGCGCAGGGTCAAGAGTTCGCGAGAACTCTCCCCGGCACGCAGCTCTTGCAGTGGGACGAGGAAAGCCTGCCCGACCGGATGATGGACGGCGCCCACCGATTTATTGAGCGCAAGTTGAATGAAGCCAGGAAGCAGCGGTCGGTGCATTGGAAGAACCATTACGCCTCGGCGGCCGCTTATGAAGATTCCCTCGAGCCCAATCGCGCTCGGCTGAAAACCATTCTGGGAATGGTCGATACGCGTGTACCTGCTCGGATGGAGCGGTTTGGCGATGACGCCAATCCTGCGCTCGTCGCCGAAACGAACCAATATCTGGTTTATCAAGTTCGTTGGGCGGTGCTCGATGGCGTGGATGGTCACGGACTGCTGGTCGAACCGCGACATGCGGCGCAGGCGAGCGTCGTCGTCCTATCCGATGCCGAACAAACGCCAGAGCAATTGCTGGGGCTTGCCGATGGCTTGGCTCCGCAAGAACAATGGCCGCGGCGGCTGGCAGAAAACGGCTTTCGCTTGGTGCTTCCGGTCCTCATCAACCGGCAACCGCTCGACACAACCGACGAAGCGATTCGCCGAACCCAGCAAACGCATCGCGAATGGATTTATCGCCAGGCGTTTCACATGGGCCGCCATGTGATCGGATATGAAGTACAAACCGCCCTGGCGGCCGTGGAATGGCTGGCCGCACTCCGCGAGCCGGGAAAGAAACTCGGTGTCGCCGGCTATGGCGAGGGCGGTTTTACGGCATTGCTTGCCGCGGCGCTCGAGCCACGCATCGACGCCGCGCTCATTAGCGGTGCTTTTCATACTCGCGACGAGGTCTGGAGCGAACCCATCGATCGCAACGTGTGGAACCTGTTCAAGGAGTTTGGCGATGCCGAGTTGGCCTCGCTCATTTTGCCCCGGTCGCTGGTCCTCGAGTACAGTCGCCCTGCCGTCTTTGCCAGCAGCAAGGGAAATCTGCCTTCGCCCACCTGGAACGACTTTGCCGCGGAGGTGCGCAGAATTCCCGGCCAAGACCAAATACTTAATGGTCGCAAACTCGCGGACAGCATTTCTTGGTTTCCGCAAACCGAAGGCAAACCACTGGCGCCAGGTTCAGATGAGGCGTTGCATGCTCTGTCTCGCGCACTCGATGGCGGCGAACTGCGATCGCTCACCGACGAACGGCCTCGCGAGCTTCGCCAGCAGTTCCGTGCGGCCGATCGTCATGCCACGTACTTCCGGCAGTTGGAGAAGCACGTGCAAAATCTGATTCGGGGTTCGGAGCACGTTCGCGATCGATACTTTCTCTATGCGGCCATGCCCGAATTGGCCAACAACGCCTGGAGCACGGTGCAGGAACTTCCGACGCACGCTTCCGCAAGGTTCATCGCGGCCGCGGAGAAATTTCGCGAGCAGTTTCATGCCGAAGCGATGGGACGGTTTGACGAGCCGCGGCTGCCGTTCCACGCGCGAACGGCAAAAATCATCGAAACCGATCGTTGGGTGGCCTACAACGTGGTGCTCGATGTGTATCCCGAGTTATTTTCGTGGGGGGTGTTGCTACTGCCCAAGGATATTCGACTCGGGGAGCGGCGGCCCGTCGTGGTTTGCCAGCATGGCCGCAATGGCCTGCCCCGCAAAACGATCGACGAAGACGCCACGGGATACAGCAATGTGGCGGCCAGGCTTGCCGAGCGAGGATTCATTACCTTTGCGCCGCACAATTTGTACCGGGGCGAAGATCGCTATCGCTGGCTCGATCGCAAAGCCAACAACATCGGCGCCACGCTCTTCTCGTTTATCATCGCCCAGCACGATCAAATTCTTCGCTGGCTGGACAGTCTGCCGATGGTGGATGGCGATCGGATCGCGTTTTATGGATTGAGCTACGGCGGTGAAACGGCGGTTCGCGTGCCTCCGGTGCTGCCAAAATACTGCCTGGCCATTTGTTCCGGCGACTTCAATCAGTGGACGCGAAAAGTTGCCGCCACCGATCAGCCCTTCAGTTTCATGCGCACCATCGAATGGGAAATGCCCTATTGGAACTTGGGGCATACCTTCGATTACGCCGAGATGGCTTACCTGATGATTCCTCGGCCTTTTATGGTGGAGCGAGGGCACCTGGATCGAGTGGGCCGTGATCAATGGGTCGCTCACGAGTATGGCAAGGTTCGTTGGCTTTACGCGCAGCTCGGATTAGCGGATAAAACAGAGATCGAGTTCTTCCAGGGCGGCCATAGCATGCGCTGTGAGGGAACATTCAGGTTCTTGCACAAGCACCTTGACTGGCCCCATCCGGCGACGGCTGCGCCGTGACCGCCGTCAGGATTGCTAACGTACGCGATAGCGACAAGCCTGTTTGCCCCTTAAGCCCCGGCGTAAAAACCGCCGAAGCACGAAACTTTTTACGCAGTATGGTCGCCGCAACGCACACGACATTCGAGCCACCTCGGTTGAAAGCAGCAGGAAGTGATCCGCGATAACACGTTACATCGTAGGTTGTGGTGGTGCGATTTCCGCGTGCTTTGCCTGGCGTTCGCACTCGGCGCTAATGCCGGTTGTGGTGGCCAGGTGGCGCCCAGTGGGTCGTCACCTGCGACCACCACTGCGGCCGAGCACACCCCAGAAGTGGTGGTGACCGACGACTTAGGCCGCGAAGTTCGGTTCTCGTCACACCCACGCCGTATTGTATCGCTGGTCCCTTCCAGCACCGAAATTGTGTTCGCGCTGGGCGCTGGCGACCGTTTGGTGGGTGTAACCGAGTATTGCGATTTTCCCGCGCAAGCCCAGGACGTCGCCAAGGTGGGAGGGTTCACGGCACAGAGCGTAAGCCTGGAGAGCATTCTCCACCTGCGGCCCGACGCCGTGCTCGCCACCGGAAAACTGCACCAACTGCTGATCGCCGAGTTGGAACGATGGAAGATTCCCGTGGTGGCCCTCGAGCCGGAATTATTTGCCGACGTTTACAACAATATTCGCCTGCTGGGGCAGGTGACAGGGACAGAAGAAGCCGCGCAAAATCTCGTCGAGCAAATGCAATCGCGGGTGCGCGAAGTTCGGGTCATTGCGGAACAGATCCCAACCTCCGATCGGCTAAGGGTGTTTTACCAGGTGTGGGACGAGCCCCTCATGGCAGCAACCAACCATTCCTTCATCGGTGAAATGATTTCCATGGCCGGCGCGGAAAACGTCTTTGCCGATCTGCAGCAGCGTTCGCCCCAGGTAAGCGAAGAGGCCGTGTTGGATCGCGACCCACAGGTCATCATCGCGCCCTCGGGACCCCAGCTGGACGACGTGAAACTACGGTTGCGCAATCGCTCGGGCTGGGCAAACATTGCCGCGCTGAGGAACGATCGCATCCACCTGGTGCCGGCCGATCCCGTATCTCGCCCTGGCCCGCGACTGGTCGAAGGCCTGCTATCGATCGCCCACGCGATATATCCGGAGCGGTATCCGTGAACCGCACCGCAGTGAAGTTGACGCTGCTGGTCGCGAGCTTGCTGACGTTGATGACCATCAGTTTGGGCGTGGGCGCCGTGCATGTTCCGGCGGCGGACATCGTTCGTGCCCTGCTTTGGCCTACCAGCGAATCTTCGATTACGGCAACCATTGTGTGGGATTCACGATTGCAGCGGGTACTCTTGGCCGTGCTGGTGGGAATGGGGCTGGGAACAGCCGGAGCAGGTTATCAGGGGCTGTTTCGAAACCCCTTGGCCGATCCGTTCGTGATCGGTGCTTCGAGCGGCGCTGCGTTGGGCGCCACGCTGGCCATCACCACGGGACTGTCGGCCACGTGGCTGGGCCTGAGCGTGGTGGCCTTGTTGGCGTTGCTTGGCGCTTTGGCCGCCGTCGCGGTGGTTTACGGCATCGCCTGCTGGGGGAATCAACTTCCGGCGGTGGGTTTGCTCCTGGCCGGCGCCGCGGTAGGCAGTTTTGTCGGTGCCCTGGTCGCACTCTTGATGTTCTTGAGCAACGATCAGGTGATGAACATCATCTCGTGGTTGATGGGTAGTTTGGCCGCGCGCGGCTGGTCGGCGGTGTGGTCGTCGGGACCGTTGATTGTAATCGCCATCGCTGCCTTGTGGATGCTGTCGCGCCCGCTCGACGCGCTCGCCTTTGGCGAAGAGACCGCGACTGCCTTGGGGATTTCGATGTCGCGATTGCGGGCATCGGTGGTGCTCGCTGCCAGTCTGGCCACCGCCGCGGCCGTGGCCGCGGGCGGAATCATTGGATTTGTTGGCCTGATTGCTCCCCATGCCGCACGACTGCTGGTGGGGCCCAGCCACTCACTTTTGATTCCCGTCAGCGGATTGCTCGGCGCGATCTTGTTGTTGGTGGCGGACGACCTTGCGCGGACCGTGGTCGCCCCCATGGAACTGCCCGTGGGAATCTTGACGGCCTTGCTGGGCGGCCCCTTCTTTCTGTATTTGCTTCGCTCTCGCAGCGCCCGCCTGGGAACCGGCGAGTAATGCCGAAGCCAACGCGGTTGGGATTTCTCGCTTGGGCCGCAGGGTACTGTGCCGCGAGCAGGTATGTTAGATTATTTCGTCTGTCAACATTCCACACCAATGAGGTATTTACGATGGCCGCTCGATTCTGCTTCTGGCTGGCGTTGTTGTTGGTTGCCCCGTTCGCCGCTGGTTGTGAAGACAAGCCGGACCCGTCTGCCAATCCATCCGCGCCGCCGACGCCCTCGCCCAGCACGGCGGCCGTGCTTACCGAAGAACAGGCCGAAATCGAAAAGGCCCTGGCTCAGTTGGACCCCGCCGACCGTGCCTTGGCCGAAAAGCAGAAAATCTGCCCCGTGGCGGAAGAGCCCCTGGGTTCGATGGGCAAACCCGAGATTGTCGAGGTGAACGGGCAGAAAGTATTCATCTGCTGCGAAGGCTGCCGCAAACCGCTGCTGGCCAAGCCGGAAAAGTATTTGGCCAACCTCGATTCGGCAGAAAAATAGTCCCTGCCCGCACAGAGAGACTCGGGCCAGTGGCCGGCATTAACTTGGCATCAGCGCATAGACTCAGTTCGCTGAGCCCAACGGAGGCCGGATTTAGGGTCGTGTAGCAGTGCCTTCGTCTCAATCAGCTTCGCGAGAAACCTCGAAAAGTGCTCTGCTCCCTCGTGGGTTAAATGCACTGCGTCCGCGAAGTGTTCCGCTTCCAGTCCGCATTGCTGGGCATCATCGAAATAGAACCACGGAACACCGGTCCGCTGGGCAATTTCGGCAAATGCCTGACTATGTGCCGCCTGAAGACTCCCGTACGTCTTTCGCACCAACTCGTGATAAGTCGGATAGGTTGGCGGGTGAAGCAAAATGACCCGGCATCCCGTTTGTTTCACTCGCAACACAAATGATTCGTAATCCGAGATCGCCGTCGGGCTGATCTTTTTTTGACCATAATAGGACTGCGCGATCGCGGTAATCAAAGTGTTTGTACGATCCGGGTCCTGCAGCAGAGTGCTTGTACGCATGGATTCGTCGCACCAAAAGCCTCGATCGTCGACATTCCACATCCAGAGTCCGACCCGTGGAGCGAGCCCGAAGTCAACAAGAAAATGGTGTCTGACCCACGTGAGACGGCTACTAAGGCCGGTAACATTTCGTAATTCATTCAGCAACGTATTTTCGATTCTCACTGCCGGTGAAGCGTCTGACTCGGTTGGTGTATTTTCGAACAGGAAGTATTCATCAGTGAAAATGAATACCAGCGGCTTATTGCTCAGTAGCTGTGGATTGCGATCGAGCAACATGTTGAATGATCGGACGCCAGACCCCGGATAGCCTGCGTTGATCGTTGAGTGCAACGGCAGTCCTAAATTGCCATCGATCACATCGGGAATGACGCTGAACGCGGCCCGCGAGGAACCAATCACCACAATTGCGGGGTAATCGGACCGACTCAGGCTTTGCTCCTCGACTGCTTCAATCCGACGTTCCAGCGAAGAGGGATCCTCAAAGACTTCCGATGGGGACTGGAGCACGAAGGCCACGTGCGCTCCAACCAAAACGGCCGTCAGGAGCCAGGTTTTTCGCCACGCCGAGATCGATCCCCAATCACCGAAACTAGAACTGGAAGTAGATGAAGCCACGGGCCGTTCCCTGAATGTGAAGGATGCCGATGATGAGTCCAGCCATAACAACGGACCTTGCCCACCAAGGGGCGCCGGTAAGAATTTGCGTCAAAGGCCGCTCTCGCAGCAAATGATGAGCGAACAGCGTCATGCAAACCAGCGAGAGCACGACGGTGATTTCGATCGGCAGCAGTAGTGACGTCGGCAAATGACTGCTGCCTCCGGTCATCGTTTGGATCAATTGAATGGATGCGCCGAGCGTGGGTGCGCGAAAAAAGACCCAGGAGATGCACACTAAATAGAACGTCAGCGCTTGAAGGCTAAACTGGGCTACAAACGTTTTCGTCCACCGGGCACCGCCCGTGAGCCAGGCGACGAATCGTTCAGCACACAAATAGAACCCGTGCAATCCTCCCCAGATGACGAAGTTCCAGGATGCACCGTGCCACAATCCTCCCAATAGCATCGTGGTGGAGAGGTTAACGTAGGTGCGACGTTTCCCTTTTCGATTGCCGCCGAGGGAGATGTACAGATAATCCCGCAGCCATTGCGAAAGCGAAATATGCCAGCGGCGCCAGAAGTCGGAGAACCCTCGGGCGGCATAGGGGCAGCGGAAATTGTCCGTGAGTACAAACCCGAAGCAAGCAGCCACCCCAATCGCGCAGATGGAGTAACCCGCAAAATCAAAGAATATTTGTCCCGAAAACGCCAGTACGCCCACCCACGCCTCTGAGAAACCAACAGTGTCATGCGCGGCGAACACTTTGTCGGCAATGGGGGCGAGCATGGCATCGGACAAAACCATCTTTTGAAAGACGCCCCAAACGAGAAGCGACAACCCCCAATAAAACTGCGCAGGTGTCGCGGTTCTTGGTTGCTTCAACTGGGGTAAGAAATCCCGCGCACGAACAATCGGCCCGGCGACGAGTTGTGGGAAGAACGAGACGAAGAAAGCTACGTCGAGGAAGGATCGGTCAGCTCGGATCTCTCGACGGTAAACGTCGATGGTGTAGGACAGTGTCTGAAACGTGTAAAAGGAAATGCCCACCGGGAGCAGGATATCCATCCTTCCCGATTGCCATACGATTCCCAAAGTGCCCAGGAAAAAATCAACGTTTTCAAGGATAAAGTTTGAATACTTGAAAAACGCCAACAGACCTAGATTTCCGACGATACTTGAGAGCAACAGGAATTTGCGAATTCTCGGCCTCTCGGCCGCGTCCATCGCCAGAGAAAGCCCCCAATCGAGAAATGTGGACGCTAGCAGGAGCACAACGTAAGAGGGGTGATAGCTCGCGAAGAACAGATAGTTCGCGAAGAGCAGCAGGCATTTCTTAAACGACCAGCTTAAGGGGACGCGGGCAATCAGCAACAACGCAACAAAGAAAACTAGAAATGTCAGCGAATTGAATATCATTGGATTCCTCGCCGGGAGCCACGTTGCCAAGGTGCGCATATTGCCCAAGCAGCCTCGTTTTCGCGAGTTGCGAGCAGCAGGCGCTGGACTAAGTTCGCGTACCTTTCGAAGTGCTGGTGCGCCAATCGGCAACCTTAATTTGCCCTTTGGCAACTACTGCCCAGAAGTGAACGCTGGACGGATGCCCGTCTCGATTGAACAAAGCGGTACTTGTGGGGGGGCAAATAACTGATTCGGGAGTTCATGTCAAGGTGGCTATGGAAGCCAACCGGCGTAGCATCGTAACTGTATTGGCGTGTTCGCCTCCGTTCTCCGAGACTGGAATGGTCTTAATGGGATGCAGCGAAACGTGATAGCAATGACGTAAGTGAAATGAAGCGGATCGCCCGGGCGAGTTTACTACCAATTGCGCCGCAGTGGCCCGGACCTTTACCCTTCCGCGAGTTCTGCGAAAGATCGTAGGTCTGTGAGCAGTGCTGCCAAGGCCGTTTAACGCAGTCACTCTTGGTGAACATATTCGCGATTGGCCAATTCTGCCTCATCGCGATGGCTGGTTGTTGGTCAAAGGGCGATACGCTACGGCCCCTTCGGAAAACACGATTGGCACGGCTAGTATTGCAACGCTTGGTTGCTAAATATTGAGAGAGATCGAATCCCGTTTTATCGCTTTCGAGATAGAATACGCACGTGGAGTACTCCCCTGAGCGTCAACGCGAATTTGCCTTTCAAATCGTGGAGAAGCTGCGCGCCGCGGGGTTCGAGGGCGTGTGGGCTGGGGGGTGTGTGCGCGACATGCTGCTGGGGCAGCTCCCCAAGGATTACGACGTGGCCACCAATGCCACGCCGCCAGAGATTCGCAAGTTGTTCCGGCAGCGGCGCACCCTGGCAGTGGGCGCCGTGTTTGGCGTGATTGTCGTGGTCGGGCCGCGCGGGGCGGGCCAGGTCGATGTGGCTACTTTCCGCAGCGACGGCACTTACAGCGATGGTCGCCGGCCCGACAGTGTCACTTTCGGCACGGCCGAAGAGGATGTGAAACGCCGCGATTTCACCATCAACGGACTGCTGTACGACCCACTTCAAGATCGCGTGCTCGATTATGTGGGCGGTCAGGCCGACTTGCAGGCGGGCATCATTCGTTCCATCGGCGATCCGGCGAAACGCTTCGGCGAAGACAAGCTGCGACTGCTCCGCGCCGTACGATTCGCCGCGAGACTCGGGTTTACGCTAGAATCCGCCACCTACGCCGCCATGGTCGATATGGCCCATTTGGTTGCCACGGTTTCGCCGGAGCGCATTGCGCAAGAAATGCGGCCCATGCTCAAACACGCCAGTCGTCGCGCGGCTGTCGAATGGATGTGCCGCACTGGTTTGGCCGAAACGCTGATTCCGGAATTGACGCCACTCGTTCAAGACGCCACTGGGTGGAACCGGACGTTGCTGCGACTGGAACAGCTTTTTCAGCCTTCGTTTCCGCTAGCGCTGGCCGCCTGGCTGCTGGACCTGGGGCCCGAAACCACGGCTAGCGTGGGCGAGCGCTGGCGACTTGCCAACCTGGAAACCGAACGAGTTACCTGGTTGGTGCGGCATCACGACGACGTGATGCAGGCCCCGCAACAAAAATGGTCGCAAGTGCAACCTTGGCTCGCGGGTGAAGGGGGGCAAGAACTGGTGGCCTTGGCTGCCGCTCAAGCAGCGGCCTGCGGTCAGGCGGCCCCGCATGTGGAGTGGTGTCGTGAAAAGTTGGCTTTGCCGGTCGAGGTGTTGGATCCGCCGCCGCTGATTACGGGCCACGATTTGAAAAGCTTGAACATTCCGCCGGGCAGGCCGTATACCGTGCTCATTCGCCGCATGCGCCAAGCACAACTCGACGGTGAAATCACAACGCACGGGCAAGCTGTGGAGCAAGCCCGAGCATGGTGGGCGCAAATGCAATCCGAGGGGGTGTAGATTACCCCGCGCTATCAGCTCAAGGCCCCGTCGCCAACTGGTATCGCGGTGTTTCGCCAACGCGTTGACGCACGGTACGATTTGCCAACAGTGCTATTCGTCCCACCGCGCTCCTTCATCGACCCAGCGCACGATCCGCTTGACCTCGGCCTCGGTCAGCCGATCTCCCTCGGGAGGCATCACAAAATCGGGATCGTCGCCACGGATATATTGAATGAGCGGGCTATTGTCGGCATCTCCTCGAACAATCGCCGCTTCCCCCGATTCTCCGCCGCGAAAGGCCGCATCTTTTTGGTCGAGTCGATATCCGGCCCGCTGTTCGTCGGCGCCATGGCAGCGGTAGCAATGGGCTTTGAACAGCGGCTGAATATCTCTCGCGAAAACGAGCGGCGATTCCTTGGATCGAGCCAACGGTTGCGTCAATTCTGGACGACTGGGCTCCGCGAACAGACGCAGGTTGACAACGACGCAAAGGCACAGCGCCATTGCGGCGAAGATCGATGAACCGCGTGGCAACCGTTTCACCGTCGCTTTCTCCGGACTACCTGGCGGTGGGTTCAAAGCGGTAAATCCCTCGGCCGTCGTTGCTGACGATCAAGAAATAGATCTCGCCCTGTTCGTCTTCGCCGAACGAAATGATCGGAAAGCCGTCGGTGGGAATGGCCAGGTTGGAGACGACCTGCTTCTTCTCGAAGTCGTACTTCAAGGCCCATATCTTGCCAGTCACATAATCGGCATACACGTACGAGCCCACCAACTCGGGCAATTTCTTGCCGCGATACACAAAACCGCCGGTGATGCTCTTGCCCAGCTGGTGGTCGTATTCCCAGATTGGGTCGATCAGGTCTTCGCGCGGCCCGGATCCTTCGGCGCCAAAGGGATGCATGCCTTCGCGGAGGTTCCAACCGTAGTTGCCGCCTTTGACGATCAGGTTGATTTCTTCCCACAGGTTCTGCCCAACGTCGGCAGCCCACAACACGCCGGTCTTGGAATCAAACGAGAGCCGCCACACATTTCGCAGACCATAAGCCCAGATTTCACCCCGGGCTCCGTCGCGGCCAACGAAGGGATTGTCCGAGGGAATGGCGTATGCCAAACCGGGCGACTTGCGGTCGATGTCGATCCGCAGGATCGATCCGAGCAGCGTGCCCAGATTTTGCCCGTTCTTGTAGGGGTCGTTGGCCGCGCCGCCATCACCCAGTCCAACGTACAGATATCCGTCGGGGCCAAACGCGATGGTGCCGCCATTGTGGTTCCAGAAGGGCTGCTTGATCCGCATGATTTCTTCTTCAAACTTGGGATCGGCCCGGTTGGGGTCGTCTGCTGAAACCTTGAACCGCGAAATCACCGACATTTGCGGTTCTTCCTTGGTGCTGTAATAAATGAAGAACTGACCGTTCTCTTTGTATTTGGGATGGAAAGCCAGGCCCAGCAGCCCCTCCTCATTCTGATTGTCCTTGTAGGTTACTTTGTCCGACAGGTCGAGAAACACCTTGCTCTGTTTGACGTTGGGCTGGTTTTCAAACACGTGGATCACGCCCTGCTGCGTGGCCATGAACAACCGACTGCTGCCATCGTTGGCGTGGGTGAGAATGATCGGTCGCAACGGCACGTTTTGGCCGCGGGCGTTGATCGGTTCCCAATCGGCCCAGTTCAAATCGGGAAACGCCCGCACGGCCTTGAGCGGCAACTGCCCATCAACCGGGTTGGGCACTTCGCCCGAAAGTTCGCGGACCTTGATGTTGCGAAACGCAACCAAATCGCCGTGATCTTGCAGACAAATATGGCCTTTGGTCGGTTTGCCAAACTGGGGGAACTGCGCGAACTTGCTCTTCGCCACCCGCTCATCCCAATCCTTGCTGCCTTTGACAAATCGGGCGTAGCGGTGCCCATTGACGTTGATTTCGCATTCTTGAGGCGTGACTCGCAGGTGAATCGTGTTCCACTCGCCGGCTGGCCGAGTGGCGTCGACGTCGCTCTTGTATAACTGATAAAGCCAGCCCGACTTTTGCGGGTCGCGACCGGCCACATTGTCTTGAATCTGGATTTCGGGGCCCGTTTGCCAGGGTCGATCGGCTTCTTCGGTCACGTGAAACATCAGTCCGCTGTTTCCGCCGGTCGAGATTTTGTAATCGAGCGAGAGCTCGAAGCTCTCGAATTGATCCTTGGTGATGATGTCGCCTGCGCCGGCGCCCTCGCGGCGCAATTCACCATCGACAACCTTCCAGCCGGGTTTGACGCCGTCGGCCTTGTAGTTGCGCCAATGGTCGAGCGATTTGCCGTCGAACAGCAGTTTCCACCCCGATTTTTTTTCTACCTCGGAAAGCCGATTGCCGTCGTCATCCGCCGCCATGGCGACGGCACTCAAGCCGAGCCCCAAAACCCAAGTTGACAGGGATGCGACGATGCCGAATCGTAGATGCTGTTTCATGGAAAGCTGCGCGTTGCTTTGGAATGGAATAGCCAAGGAAAATGCAAACGATCGGGGCGGGACAAGTCGGAGAGCACCTCGTAGCGGAGAGTACGATGCGAACCTTCGTCCCATCCCCCCAGGGTTCCCTATCGTACCCTGACAGCTAGCCGCCTGCAAAGGCATGACGCGGCAAGCTGCCACGACCGGGTGCTTCATGCTGGCTCACGCCGGCCGCTACGGTGTTATCACTTTTCTGCCAGCGGCCACAATCAGGTTTTCCAATTGGTTGGCTGTGGTGTTTATCGATTTGGCTGCGTCGCCGTTTGGCTGGTCGGCGGGCAATGGCTGAACAATCATCACCACGTACACCAGCGGACCGTCGCTGGTGTCCCACCACCCGGCACGCACGCGGGTGAGCGGGTCGGTATCCAGGCTGCCGCCTTTTCCATAGCGGACTCCCAAATTTGGATCGTCGACCCAGCGTAGCGTGTCGCGAACCGACTGCATGGTCGCGTTGTCGATCCCCGGCAATTTTGCCGACGCCAATCGTCGATACAGCACGGATAAAGCTTGTGCCGTCGCCTCGTTGTCCCCGGGCTGTTTGCGATCTCTTAGCATGTAACGCCGAGCCGCCACCGTTGCGAATGCGGGATCTAACTTGTGGATTGCCTTGGTCAGGGCTTCAGGGCCGCCGAGCACGGCGGTGGTTACGTTGGCCGCGGCGTTGTAAACGACATTGGAAACTTCGGTCTGACCGATCATCACCTGGCCGATACGCCGCACAGTTGCGCCGATCAATTCGCGGCGAATTTCGTCGCGTTGCTCCGCGGTAAAATGAGAAATTGCGGGGTGCTGGTCGTCGCGGAGAATTTCACCCACTCCAGGCAACTCCCGATCCAGCGCATTCTTGTAGCGATCGAACAGCACGACCAGGTAAAACGCCTTGATGGCGCTCGCCGTGGGGCGGACCACCGCGGCGCGCGATTCATACCAAGTGGCTCCGTCGGCGCTCCCCAGCCAAATGCTGGCTTGCGCGCCTTCACCTTGCTGCTTCAACAAATTTGCAACGGCCTCGTCCAGGGCGGCGCCGTCAACCTTGCCTCGTAACCTGCCGGCCGAAGTTTCATTCTGTGCTGGCGCTATGCCGGAAAAAACGGCGGCCAACCAAACAAAAGCCCCCGACGCAATCCAGAGGATTGCCATTTGGCCAGCACGATGTGGCCGAAAAAGCTGCGGATCCAAACTCGCCATTGCCATGGTTTCCTTCGAATGAAGTCTTATCTTGATGACCAACAAATGGCTCGATCACTCTACTTGCCCGCTGCGGTCGCGTCGACCAATTTGCTGGGAACTCGCCTGCTTTGGCCGTAAACGTCTCGATTTCCGATGCATCCTCCGTCGTCTCGAGCGGCGGGTTGCTACCTGGCTGGCCGAATCTCACAAGGAGCGCCGTGTTCGCACACGCTGCAGCGATTGCCCCCGGAACCGGCCTGGTCCAGGCAGTGTTGAACTCGTTCGGCCATTACCTCAATCAGTTTGGCGTGCAACCCCAGCGGCGCGGTAACCAGGTACGGAATGCCGGCATGCTCCACTGCCGCTGCCGCCGCCAAGGCGGGAATATCCTGCTCCCAGTGTCGGCCCGGGCCCAAAAAATAGGGGAAAATTACCACAAACCGGGCACCTTGCTCCACACAGCGGCGAAAAGCCTGAGAAAGTGTCGGCTCGGCCAACTCCATGTGCGCAGGCTCCACGATGGCGTGACCGGTGATTTGCTGAAAGGCCCGAGCCACGTCCAGCAGCAATTGATTGCTTTCTGGACGGCGCGAACCATGATCGATCACGATTACGCCCAGCGGTTGGTGTTGGATCGCTGCCTGAAGTGTCGAGGGGAGGGGACGATCTGCCGACATGCACGAAGGCCTTTAAACAAAAATTGTCGCAGCGTGCACATGATTGCAGGACACCTCGCGGCGCTGGCTCACCCGAGGTCGTCTTCCGATGGGCCCTGGGGAGGGTTCCCAGGCGTGACGCCCGACTGCTGCACTTGGCGATGGAATTCTCGTATTTGCCGCCAGGCTTCTTTGGGCGAGTCGGCGTAGTTGATCAGTTCGAGGTGCACGTCTTCGATTGTGCCCTCGTCGGCCAGGAACTGAAAATCGATAACCTGTCGCCAATATTCGCGTCCGTACATGATGATCGGAATTGCCTGCATACGCTCGGTTTGACGCAAGGTAAGGGCATCGAACAACTCATCGAGCGTGCCGAACCCGCCGGGGAACACCACGAGGGCTTTGGCACGCAGCAAGAAGTGCAACTTCCGCATCGCGAAATAGTGGAACTGAAAGCACAATTCGGGGGAGATGTACGGATTGGGACGCTGCTCCGCAGGCAACGTGATATTCAGGCCTACCGATTTGCCGCCCATATCGAAAGCACCGCGATTGCCGGCTTCCATAATCCCCGGTCCGCCACCGGTCACCACCACGTAACTGCACGCATCGTTGCATTGGCATTCCTGGGTTACCAGCCGGGCAAATTCTCGGGCAGCATCGTAATAATGGGTCTTGGCCAAAATCCGTTCTGCGCGGGCAACTTCGCGGGCAGCCGCAGCGTCTTGCGGATTGGACCGGAGTAAGCGGCGGGCGGCTTCCAATCGCTCCGTTGCCTCCTTCTGCTCAACGATCCGGGTGCCGCCAAACAGCACCACGGTGGAGTGCACTTTTTCCTCCGCGAATGCCATTTCGACCTTGAGCAACTCCAATTGCATTCGCACCGGACGCAATTCGGGTCGCGCCAAGAATTCCACATCCTGCTCCGCCAGCCGATAGCTGGGCGAAGCCAAGATGGCCCGCATGTTCTCTTCGGGAGTCAAGTGGCAATGGCTCCTCTATCAAGCGGCCAGCCCACGCAACATACAAGCGTGGGCTGGCGATTGAACTAGCTGAATGGACGGTAATCGTTGTGATCAATCGATCTTATTTAATACTTCCAACACGGCTTCACTCACCCGCTGGATTTGAGCGGCGCCCGTACCGGTCGTGGAACCGGCGTTTTCCACCTTTCGAACGACAACCTTATCGGCGGCGATCCAACCGCGGACGGGAACTGCGCCTACGATTCCGGCTACGAGCACTTTCCCCTCGGCCTTGTCGATGACGGCGAACTTTTGGCCCTTGGTTACCTCAACCGATACAAATCCCAGTGGCCCCACCACGCGAGTATCCGCGGTCACTTCCGCCTCTTCCGTAGCCCCGCCAGCCAAGGGGAGGCCGGGGATTGCAATTCCGCCTGGCCCCACGGCGCCGCCTGCCTGAAGTTCGATATTCAGTTGATTTAGAATGCCAGCCAGGATTTCTTGCCGCTTTTCCACAATGTTGGCCGCCTCTGCCGAGACCACGTCGAGCAGCGACTTTGCCGCGTCGATTTCCAGTCGATTGCAGTGGAAATTACCGCTCAGGTACGTGTCTTGAACCTTGTCCCGAGCAATCCAGATCGCCGCTTGAATGATCTTGGGTGTACACGCCGATCGCTTGCCTTCAATCATGACTTTCAAGCACGCTTCGTCCGGCTTGGCCAGTGTGAAGTAGTCGGTAGGCTTGGGCGATGGCAGTTTGGCGTCGCGGCAATATCCCTCGACAATAAACGTATGATCCACCCCGCTCTTTAGCACGATTTCGCTGCAGGCTGACCACTTTGCCTGGCCCGACCACTGCCATTTGACACCATACACCACCATGCTTTGGCAGCGGCCCTTGGTATGCACAAGTACCGTGCCCGGCTCGATTTGAATGGTCAAATCCCCTGCAACTTTCTTGCGTACGCGAAGTTGCAAAGCGTCGCCCGTAGAGTACCCTCGGCCAGAGATATAAACTTCGGCGGCCCCCTGTTGCACCGCGGCCGTCAGCGACAATTCGGCTGCCTGAGTCGCGGGCGATAGCATGCCAAGGCCGACCACCGTGAGCAAAACGAGCGACACGTTTTTCATGGTTGCAAATCCCTATATTTGTTACGCGCTGGTATCTCCGCAAGCCGGGAGGAAGTTAGCGCAGTAATCGTCCGTTTGCGGGTTGCCCGCGTTAAGTTGCGTTGCCGTCCAAATTAGCGACAGCGACTGGTTTGGTGTCCAGCGGGGAGAATGGCGTCAAATGCTCCGAGGTTAACCATGTACTGCCATTTTCAACTTGGAAACGGTCAGCGGCCAGAAAGAATTTTAAGACACGCCGGGGAAAATGTCTTTAACCCCCGATTGCTCGGCAACACGGACAGAGCATTTTGAGCCGGAACCGTTCTCGAGTTCGTCCGCTGCGTGCGTAATCTTCGAATTATTGGAACCTAGGGCCTTCTGCTACAAGCCCGTCAGCAAATGCTGGTACGCCGCCACCGCCAATTGATCACAACGTTCGTTTTCCGGGTGTCCGCTGTGCCCTGCCACGTGCGTGAACCTCACCCGGTGTGTTTGCGTCAGTTCATCGAGTTTGCGCCATAAATCCTCGTTTTTTACCGGGGCCATGCGGCCGCCTTCCCGCCGTTTCCAACCGTTTCGTTTCCAGTTCGCCATCCACTCGCTGAGGCCCTTGCCCACGTAGACGCTATCGGTGAAAAGCTCAACGGTTGAAGGACGGCTGAGCGTGGATAGGCCTTCGATGACCGCCGTCAGTTCCATGCGATTGTTGGTGGTTTGCGCCTCGGCGCCGAAACGTTCTAATTCCTTGCCCGACTGGGGATGGCGAAGCAAAAACGCCCAACCGCCGGGCCCGGGATTGCCGCTGCACCCTCCATCGGTAAAGAGTTGCACAAGTGGTCGAGTGTCGGACGAATTAGGTTCATTCATTTGGGGCCAGGTTGTCGCGGGTGACTTCGGGAATCGAGCATCCCCGGAGGCAACTCATTTGGGCATGGCATGCTTCGCTGGCTTGACGCCACGGCGAAAGGTGCCGAAACCATACGCGGTAGGCTCATACGCGCCTACCAGGCTGACGTCGCTTTTGTCAGGAATCTTGTCCTCCATTCCCAGGCACCAGTAACTGGCGTTCACCAGCATCCGCCGCAGGCCTTCGCTCAACAGATCAGTCGAAGAACCCATGGTCGTAACGAACACTCGGCCGTCTTTGTAGGTCCGAGTCCAGGCGATCGGCATCATGGGATCGTTCTTCTTTCCTTCCAAGGGCGGATCCGTCGGTCGCATGCCAAAAAATGGATCGTCTTTCAAAAATTCTTGCGGTTGCTTGAGCACCTGCCCCAGCACTAAGGTCTGGCTATCGCCCGGCAGCGGCAAGTTCACCGTGTAAACGTCGGTTGGTCCCCAAATATCGCCGTCGGCAATGCCTCGCAAGATGGGATGATCGGCAGCGCCGTCGGCAATCAATCCTCGGGTGCTTTCATGCTTGTGCGATCCATGGTGGGCCACCCAGGTTTCCCCCAAAACCTGCTTGCCAAACCCCTTCGAATAGTCGTCGCCCGCGTACCGCCAGTCGTACTTGCGATACTGCGAATCCGGCCGAATATTGAAGGCGTGGGTCGCCGTGCGCATGCCCATGACCGGCTTTCCTGACTCCACGTAGTCGACGACGTGCTTCATTTGATCGTCGGGCAGATCGCGAAACCGCAGCGAAACGATCATCAAGTCGGCCGTGGCCAGGGCTTCCAGGCCTGGAATGTTGTTTCGAGTATTGGGGTCGATTTCGCCAGTTTTGGGATCAACGGCAAAGAGCACTGTGCACTTGAAACCGTGATGCTTCGCCAGGATTTTCCCCAATTGCGGCAGAGTTTCTTCCGAACGGTATTCTTCGTCGCCCGAAATCAGCACGATGTGTTTGCCGGCCCCCGGGCCCTTGAACCCATCGTATACCACCCATGGTGTTTCGGGGGTGTCGGCAGCATGGATGCTATCGGCGGCACTCGCCGCGAAAAAGGCAATTGCGATCAGCATGGTTTTGTTCAGACGCCGTTGCATACCACAACCTTTGTGGGAAAGAAGTTCAAACGGAATGACGAAGTTCGGGCCTTCAACAGCCGCACCCATCTCCGGCTGAGCAAGGCCTGAGCAACCATTGGATTGTGGCCCATTTTGGCTGGCCAAACCTTTGCCATCAAGCAGCGATTGCCGGAACGCGAACCGGCTCCGTCGATAATGGTTGCTCCCTTCGCATGACCAAGAGACAATGACAACCTGGCTTTCGGGTGTCTTCCGAACGTCAACAAGTTCGGCCCGGGCGATGGGTTCGCCGCTCGCATCACGAGAAATCCATGAAAAGCACGTTCACGTCGAAATGTCGGATCGGCCTGCTGGCTTGTTTGTTCTTGCTGGTCTGTGCCGGCCTGCGAGCCGCGGATCAGCCAAACATCTTGTTTATCATGACCGATGACCACGCCAACCACGCCATCAGCGCGTACGGCAGCCGCATCAATCAAACCCCCAACCTCGATCGGCTGGCCAAAGAGGGCATGCGGTTCAACCGATGCCTGGTCACCAATTCCATTTGCGGACCCTGCCGGGCCGTCATCCTGACCGGAAAATACAGCCATCTCAATGGTTTCATTCAGAACGGCAATCGCTTCGACGGCAGCCAGCAAACGGTTTCTAAGTTGCTTCAGAAAGCAGGCTATCAAACCGCCGTGATCGGCAAATGGCATCTGGAGACGGACCCCACCGGTTTCGACTACTGGAACGTGCTGCTCGGCCAAGGCCCCTACTACAACCCACCAATGAAGACGGCCCAAGGCATCACTCGGCATGAAGGCTACACCACCGACATCATCACCGATCTCACCCTGGACTATCTGAAAAACAAACGAAATGCTGAAAAGCCGTTCTTCCTCATGTACCACCATAAGGCGCCGCATCGCAATTGGCAGCCAGGCCCAGCACACCTCAATAACTACAAAGATGTGACGATTCCCGAGCCAGACACCCTTTTCGACGACTACTCCGGCCGCGGGACCGCCGCGCGGACTCAAGATATGACGATCGAAAAGACGATGACCCCGGCCGATCTCAAGCTCACGGCGCCGGGCAACCTCACGCCCGAGCAGCGTAAGGTCTGGGACGACGCCTACTCAGCGGAGAACGAGGATTTTCAAAAGGCCAATCTGCAGGGCAAAGATCTCGTGCGCTGGAAGTACCAGCGATACATCAAGGATTACCTCCGCTGCGTGGACAGCGTGGACGAAAACGTGGGCCGCGTGCTCGACTACCTCGACGAAAGCGGACTGGCCAAGAACACCCTGGTGATTTACACCTCGGACCAGGGATTTTACCTGGGAGAACACGGCTGGTTCGATAAACGTTGGATGTATGAAGAAAGCCTGAAAACGCCGCTGTTGGTAAGGTTTCCCGGCCGGATTGAACCAGGCAGCGTTAACGACGACATGGCGTTAAACCTCGATTTCGCCGAAACGTTCCTGGACGTGGCCGGAGCCGAAATTCCCGCCGACATGCAAGGACGCAGCCTGATGCCGCTGTTCGCCGGGAAAACCCCCGGCGACTGGCGACAGTCGATGTATTACCACTATTACGAGTTCCCAGGCGCTCACAGCGTGGCCCGACATTACGGTGTGGCCACAAAACGATACAAATTGATGCACTGCTACACGCTCGACGAGTGGGAACTGTACGACCTGGCACAAGATCCGCAAGAAATGAAGAGCGTGTACGGCGACCCTCAATACGCGGAACTTACCGCCGAATTGAAGAAGGAACTTTCTCGGTTGCGAACAGAACTTAAGGTGCCCGACGACACCCGACCTGTAACTCGGCCGGCGAATCGACCAGCTCGACCGTAACCGATCGTCGCTAGGCATGGGATTTCCCGAAGCGTCGGTGGCAACTCACGAAGGAGTGCGCATCTTGCCACCACGTCGGAACGCAAATTCACGGCACGCAACTGGAAGATCCGGACGAATTTGGCGCTGGCAACCGGGGGGCGTACAAGCCGCGATCACATTTCCGTGTCCAGTGACAGAATGTCATCGAACGAGCAGCCAATGATCCAAAGTTCGCCCTGCTGCAGTCTGACGTGGCGAACTTTGCAAATCAACCGAACAATTTCGGCCGATAGAGTCGGATACGGGTGAAAGGAAAGGATCAATTCGTCGCCGGGCGTGAAGGCCTCCGCAATCGCCAGGCCCATCCCACTCTGGGAAAGATCAAGACCTCTTCCCAAAACGACCGGACCGGGAGTCATTATGTCTCCGAGCGTTTGTCCCCATTTTCGCCGAACGACCACAGGATCGACATAGGGAAAGCGGTGGAATTGACGGCGTTCGACAAAGTTGCCCTGCGGCTGCCGATGAAATTCCTCGACCGGATGCGATAGCGGCAACTCGAGATTGCGGTGACCTTTTTTTCTCACGCCGATGCGAAGCGGCCGCGAAGGTTTTCGCCGATTGCGTCCCTTACCTTTCATAAGAAGTCTCTCGATCCGAATTTCGGAACGCAAATCGGCCGAATACGGCTGAACCTTCCATTTGCGCTCGTATCAGTTGACTGACGCCCGCGGACTTCAGCCCGGCAGTTCCTTAACGCGGGGCAACCGCAAAGGGACGTTAACTCCGCGAATTTCCCCTGGCTTCCGAAGATCTCGACACGGACGAAACGAACCGGAACAAAAAAGTTTGAGACTGTCGGTGCTGAACCTGACGGCAAATTGCCACGTAGCATCGAACGGCTCTCGGGTACGGTTTCGCTACGCTCAGGCAGCTATTTCAAACATAGTTCACACCGGCTATCGATGCAGACCATTACCGCATCGATAGTTGTGTCAGAGGACCCATGCCAGAGAGGGGGGGCGAAACAGTTGCTCGCAGCCCGAGGGAGTAGCGACTATGGTCCTTCGCCCAACAAGCTCTCGACTCTCAGTCATTGAGCATGCCCGGCCCTTGTGGTACCCGGATTGAAGTCACTTATGCGAATGGATGGAAATCCGGAGGGCTGTTCGGTTCAAATCCAATACGAGGAGGCGTGTCAGCGCAAATCTCCTCGGAATGTTGCCGCTTTCGGGCTCTAATTCTGCAGAATCTTTCAATTCACCTGGGCTTCGCCGTTCGCCGCTGCCCAGCCGTTGCTGGCGCAAGTACCTCCTGGAATCGAGCCGCGGGTGGGGCAAGCACCGCTGAACCGAGTCGCGAATTGACTGAGAATCGCAGGCTCCTTCGGCAGCCCAAGGTCCGCAGGGGCAGCGGTCACCGGCGACGGTCGTCCTGCCGCGTCAATTCAGAACCAACTTCGATTTTGCAAAGTCCCCGCTTCCGCTGGTCGGCCGCTTGCTTTACCAATGAATGAGCAGGTAGTCTGTTGTAAGGGGAGGATTCTAGGCGTGCTTGTTCCAAACGCTGCTCTCCCTCGTTAAGCAGCTTTGAATGCCAAGCAGAATTCGAGGTTTTGCTGATGAGTTTCGCATGGTTCTTGCGACGCGTTCTGCCGATGGTTTTGTTGGCCGCCACTGCGTTGGCGCCCCAAGTCGTGCTTGCCGAGGTTGGTGACAAGGAGTACGCCGTTGCAGCCGAACTCTACAACCTCAAGTCGTACGACCTGGCAATCGACGCCTGGAGTTCCTTTTTGAAAACGGCGCCGAATCACCCCAGGGCCGCCCATGGTCAACATTACTTGGGCATCTCATACATGAACACCGGCCAGTTCGAACAGGCCGAGGCCGCGTTCCAGAAGCTGATCCAAACCCATCCCAAGTTTGACTTGCTCGACCAATCCTGGCTGTTTCTGGGCATGAGTCAGTTCAGTCACGCTCGCAAGTCAGCCGACCAGAAGGCCTATGAGCGAGCGGCGGCCAGTTTTGCCAGCCAAACGGAGAAGTTTCCCCAGGGAAAATTCCGACCTCAATCGCTTTACTACCGTGCCGAGTGCCTTTATGCCCTCGGGAAGAAGGAACAGGCTGCGCCGCTCTACGAGCAGGTGGTGGCCGACAAGAATTCGGGAGCCCTCAAGGCCGATGCCCTTTATGCTTTGGGGGTTGCCCAAGAAGAATTGGCCCAACCCGAGGCTGCCGGAAACGCGTATCAGCAGTTTCTTAACGAATTTCCGCAGCACAAGTTTGCGGAAGAGGTCGGATTCCGCCTCGGCGAGTCGCTACTGGCCCGCAACCAGTTTGCGGAGGCCGAAAAGCGGTTTGCCGTTGCGGCCGAAAGCAAAACGTTTCGGGCTGCCGATCTTGCCATGCTGCGGCACGCGGAATGCCTTGCCGCAAGAAAAAAGTATCCGGAAGCGGCGCAAAGATTCCAGCGGTTGGCACGCGACTTTGCCCAGTCCGAGTTTCGAAATCAGGCGCTGATGGAGGCCGGCAAATGTGCCTATCTCGCCGGCGATCATCGCATGGCAATTGCCTCACTTCAGCCGCTCACCTCGCTGAACGATGAGGTTGGTGCTGAAGCCGCGCATTGGACGGCCCAAAGCATGATTCGAGCGGGCCAACCGGCCGAGGCGCTCAAAGTTGCCGAGGCCGCACTCAAGAACGCTGGTGCCAGCACGTTCGCGCCCCAATTGCAACTCGATCAGGCCGACGCCTTGTACGAACTGCCCGAGCGAAGGAAAGAGGCTGCGGCCGCGTATGCCAGCCTGGCCGACAAGCATCCTCAAGACGCCGTGGCCCCGCAGGCCCGTTACATGGCGGGATTCGCCGCGCTCAATTCGGGCGACTACCAGCAAGCGCTCGCTCAAGCCGCGTCATTCCTCAAGAGTTATCCTCAGAGCGAATTGGCCGCCGACGTCAATTACGTGGCCGCCGAAAGCCAGTTGCAGTTAAAGGCATATGATCAAGCGGCAAGTTCCTACCAGACGCTGCTCAAAAATCATCCCCGGCACGCCGACGCCGAAGCCTGGAAGGTGCGTCTGGGGCTCGCCCTGCATTTGCAAGGCAACGCAAAAGACACCGTGGCGGCATTGGAGCCGGTCATCGCCGAAATTCAAACACCAGCCCGCAAGGCCGAGGCGTTGTTCCTGCTGGGTGTCAGCCAAAATCAACTGGAGCAATCGGAGGCCGCCGCCAAATCGTTGCTGGCATCGTTGGCCGCTGACGAAAAGTGGCGACAGGCCGATGAAACCTATCTGGCCCTGGCCCATGCCCAGCAGCGATTGGGCCAGCTTGAGGCCGCGAGAAAATCGGTCCAAACCGCGATCGAAAAGTTTCCCAACAGCGAGGCTCTCGATCGAGCGCATTTTTTGCTGGCGGAGTACGCCTTCGAGTCGGGCGATCTCAAGACCGCAAGCACGGAATACCAGCGGATCATCGCGGATTTTGCTGGCAGCCCCCTACAAACCCGAGCCCGCTACGGTCTCGGGTGGACCCACTACTCCCGCGGCGAGAACCCCCAGGCCGTTGAAGCCTTGACCGAAATGCTCAGCGCACTGCCCAAAGACGCGGCAGTGACGGACGAACTTGCCCGGCGGGCTCACTACGTGCGAGGGCTCGCTCAATATGGCGCAAGTCAAACCGCCAGCGGGGAGAGCAAGTCGAACCGACTGAAGGAAGCCGTCGCCGATTTGAGCCTGTTCCTCAAGCACGCTCCCGAGGCTCCGGAAGCCGCCGACGCCCGATATATGCTCGGACTGTGCCAGGCGGGCATCGGTCAATCGCAGGCGGCCGTCGCCACCTTTCAAGGGTTGCTGAAGGACTTTCCGCAGTACGCGGGCGCCGACAAGGTGCGATACGAATTGGCCTGGTCGCTCCGCGATTTGAACCAAGAGGTCGAAGCCACCAAAATCTTTGCCGAGTTGGCGGACAAAAACAGCAGCAGTCCGCTTGCCGCCGAGGGCCGGTTCAATGTGGGCGAGGCCGAGTACGCCAATAAGGACTTCAAGGCCGCGGCCAAGAGCTACTATCAGGCCGAACGGCAGGCGCAGCAATTGGCCAAGGAGAAGGTCATTTCGGCAGAACAAGCGCATGAGTTGGGCGAGAAAGCTTCGCACAAACTCGGCTGGAGTTATTTCCGCCAAGACGATTTCGCCAACGCCGAAAAGACCTTCGAGTACCAGCTTCGTGTGTATCCCCAACGAAGTTTGTCTGGCGACGCCGCATTCATGCGAGGTGAGTCGCTGTTCAAGCAAAAGAAATATCGCGAAGCCTTGGCCGCACTCAAAGATGTCAAAGATGTAACACAGCCCGAATTCCTTGCGCTCGCTGTGCTGCATTCCGCCCAGGCCGCCAATTTGTCGCTGCAATTTGACACGGCCCTGGCGTTGCTTGAGAACTATCGAGAGCGTTTTCCGGATGCCAAAACCCATCTCGAGGCCATTTATGAAGAAGGGTGGGCCTTGCAAAATACCGGAAAGCTGGACGACGCCCTGATTCGTTACGAGAAAATTACCGCCGAGGATAAGGACAATCTCGAAGTGGCCGCCAAGGCGCGGTTCATGATCGGCGAGATTTACTTCGAGAAAAAAGACCACCCCAAGGCTATCATCCAGTTTTTCCTGGTGGCAAAAGGTTATGGGTATCCGCAGTGGCAGGCGAATGCCTATTACGAAGCAGCCCGCTGCTTCGAGGTACTTCAGAAACCGGAACAGGCACTGCAATCGTACCGCGAAGTGTTGAAATACGCCGACAGCGACAAACGCCCGCTGGCCGAACAGCGAATCAAAGCTCTCGGCGGGGGATGAGACATCGCCCCATAAACCAAGCTGGCGGATCGTAATCGTGCAGGCGTCGCGGCATTCAGAGCGTTGGGTAGGTTGCGCCCTTGAGGAACGAAGGGCCGGGTTGTGATCGTGTATCGGAACAAACCCACAGTCGCGTTTAGATTCGCACCGGGAATCGGAAGAAGAGGCAACAACCTTATGCATATTCGCAATCGATTGCATTGCCGCGGGCTATCCGCGCTGGTTGCCGTCGCGCTGTCGTGGACGGCGGCCGCGGGCCAAGAACCGGCCCCACCGGCGCCCAGCTACGATATCCATCTGGTGCAAGCGCCGCCCGCGTCGGGTCAGCCCACCATCGACCTCCAAGAAGCAGAACGGCAGGCTCGTGCAATGCTGGAGGGGCCTTCGGGGCCGCGACCCGCCGCCAATGCGGCGGCATCGACCGAGCCTGCGGCGCCCGCTCCCGAAAAGAAAGAGCTGAACCTGCTTAAGCTCATCTTTGGCGGCAGTTGGCTCATGACTGCCACGGTGATTCCCATTCTGTTCATGTCGCTGCTGGTCACCGTGTTTGGCATCGAGCGGGCCTTGGGACTGCGCAAACGCAAGGTACTTCCCCCGCAACTGGTCGAAGCGTTGGGCGAAGCCTCGAGCAGCGAAGGCGGACTCAATCCGCGGCAAGCCTACAAAATCTGCCAGCAATATCCCTCGGCGGCCGCGGCGGTTATACGCTCGGCGCTGCTCAAGGTGGGCCGTCCGCATTCCGAAGTCGAGCATACCGTTAAAGAAGCGTGCGAACGCGAAGCTGGCCGTCTGTATGCCAATGTGCGGCCGCTTTCGCTGGCTGCCGCGGTCAGCCCGCTGTTGGGGCTGCTCGGTACCGTGTTGGGCATGATCATGGCTTTTTTCGAAACCGCCTCGGGTAACATCTCAGGCAGCAAGGCCACGGCGCTGGCCGAAGGGATTTACACGGCACTGGTGACCACTTTTTTGGGGCTGGTGGTGGCGATTCCAGCGGCAATCCTCGCCCACTGGTACGAAGGTCGTATCCAGAGGTTGTTCTTGGAAATTGATGAATTGCTTCTGGGAATGATGCCGCAGTTGGAACGCTACGAAGGCAAATTGCGAGTGCAGCGTCGACCTACCAAGGAAGCGGCCGTCAAGAACGGAGAGCACGCCGCGCCGCAGGCTGCCGCACCCATTGAACCGGCCTCGCACGAATAGCATTGCTCCGGGTGCATTGTCTGGGGGCTTCGATCGGCATCGTGCGACCGCAGGATGAAGCCCCCCAAAGAATCACAAAGAAGCCTCATCGGAAATCGTTTGGTTTGGCTGTTTTTGGTAGTGACCGCCCATGACCGTCAAGATCGACCGCGGAAAAGCCTTGGCCAACTTGAACTTGACGCCGTTGATCGACGTCGTGTTTCTGTTGTTGATCTTTTTTTTGGTGGCGACCACCTTTCAAGAAGAGGAAGACCAAGAACGAGCCAAGGCGGAACACGCCATGTCGGTGGAACTTCCCCAGGCTTCGGAAGCCAAGCCGCTGACATCCCGCCCCGATGCTTTGGCGGTGCATGTGGATCAGCGCGGCCGGTTTTATGTCTTTACGCACGAAAAAAACGAGATCGACCGCGATCGATTGTTCGAGATATTTACGCAGGCGCACGCGAACAACCCCGGGCGGCAAAAGGTTATCATCAGGGCCGATCGACGTGTGCCGCTGGAACACGTGGTCGTGGTAATGGATCTCTGCAACAAAGCCAACATCCGTGATTATTCGGTTTCCACGGCGGAAATGCCGACGCTCCAACCCGCGCAATCGCCTTGAAATTCGACAAGAACCAGGTTCCTCGATTAATTGAAAGCCAATCGGGCTCCGCGTGTGCCAGGAACAGAAGCACCGCATCGGGAACACATGCGCGAACGGACTGCAAGTTTGTCAACAACGCGCAATCTCCCGTTAGTGTCGCCTGCTGCGCCTCCCGGTTAGATATAGGACAGAATCGCCGGAACTGATTGAGCCCTGCAAGTACCCCTGGTCGGTTCGAAAGGACCTCCTCCCCATGCCAAAAACCAAGCGAGTGATCCGCCGCGTCAGCCACGGCAGCGTGGCCGATTTCGACGACCAGCTTTGGCCCATCAACTGCTTGCTATTGATCATGGCGGCCATGGTGGCGGGGTTGGTGTTGGCGGTTAAGCCTTCCTTCGCCCCGCCGCGTCTGGATCACACGTTCTTTAACAACGGCTGGGTGCTGCTAGGCGGCATTGTGTTCCTGGTGGCTAGTTTGCTGGCCGGCACCTGGTGGTTGCAGCGCCGGCAGGCCACTCGACGGATGCAGTTGGCCGTGTTGCTGGCATTGTTTTTGCACCTATGGGTCGCGGTAACCATGTATGTGGTGCCGTTGCGATTTGCCGCCAATGCTCCGCCTGACGGGGCCGAATCCCTTTCCGAAGAATACGAATCGTTGCCGATTACCCTGCCTGACTACGGGCGGCCCGACCCTGAGATCGTGCCCGACGCCATCACTCAGCCGCTCGATACCCCCGTTCCCGATCAGCAAGAACTAACGGCTCCGCGTCCCGTGCCGCATGACGAGACGCCGATCCGCCGGCAGGCCGAAAATGAACCGGCAGCCACCACGCCCACTCGGCAACCCAATCCACCAGAAGAGATGCAACGCGCCGCAGCTTCGGCATCGCGCCGCAACAGCGAACCCTCTCCGTCGCAACTCAGCCGCTCCGAGTCAACCGAGGCCTCCCCGCCGTCTACGCAGTCGGCTCCGACGATCGAGGCCCCGCGCCCCTCCCCGGTTGCCAGCCAGCAACCCTCCCTCGAAGCGTCCTCGTCGCAGCAACGCCAACAGGCATCGGCCGCCGCGGCCCAGCGCAGCGCTTCCAATGCCGCCGCGCCGCAAGCCGTGGTGCAGACCGAATCGCTCACGCGGCGAACTGCGGATGCTTCTGCTTCGCCGACGTCCGCCGCCAGCTTGGCACGCAGCCAGCAAGACAGCGCCCTGGCTCCGTCAACGGAGAGCGCCGCCACCACGAGCGCAGCACCTGCCGCCACGGCGTCGACCGAAGCGCCGTTGGAAGCTACCGCGGCGAGTTCCCGGCTGGCCCCGGCAAGCGCGGCACAATCGCAACGGCATGAGGCTCAATTGGAAATGAATCGGCCGACAGCGCAACCGTCCCTCGCCGACGCGCAGCGTGCCGTCGCGCCGCAAAGCACTCCACAACTCATGCCTGCCGAGCGCTCCACGGCCTCGCGCAGCGATGCGCCGATTCCCACGCCATCAGTGGCGGAAGCAGCCGCGGCGCCCTCGGCTGATGCGCCGGCAGTTGCCCAGGCGAGCCAGCAAAGCCTGCAGCCATCGGACACTGTCCTCGCCCGCGCTCAACTGCCATCAGCAACTCCCGCTCTCCAGCCGGATCGCGCCAGCGACTTGGCCCAGGCCAGTCAAGCCAGCAGTTCGCCTGGACAAAATCCGATCCAGCGTTCTGAAATCGCCAGCGGTTCGGCACCTGCCATCGCGAATCCGCTGGCGTCGTCGTTGGCTCGCGCCACATCAACGCCATCACGTGACGTTTCGGCCGATCTGGCCGGTGCCGCAACACCGGTTCCCACGCCAGCGGCCAATGGCAATGCAACTTCGGCTTCTGCGCAACTGCAACCAGGAGGCACTTCGGTCGCACGTTTATCGCAGCAGCAATCCACCGCGGCGAGCCGCGCCGGAGGCCCCGATAGCAATCTCCCCGGGGCGGCGGCCAGCGTTGGCGCGGCTTCCACACCCAGGGCAGCGTCAACTCGCAACGCTGCAGATGGTCCTGCCGTCAACATTGGCATGACGGCTCAATTGGAGCGCTCGCCAACCGGAATCGCAACCGGTGGCGGTCCCATGGAACAAGCTCCGCAACTTGCGGCCGCATCCCCCAATAACGCCGGGGGAAGTCCTGGTAGCGGATCGGTGGATGCATCGCAGCAATCGGCGGCTACGGGGCGGATTGTCGGCTCTGCGGAATCGGTCGCTGCGGCTCGCGGCGTTGCCCCTGGCGGCGCCGGAAATCCCGACGTGCAAACCGGCGCTGCCATCTTGTCGCAGCGCGGAACCACGCAAGGCACTCCGCAGCTAACCACGGGTCAATCCCTCGCTGGCAGCATGGGTCGCACGGTGGCCATGCCCGCCGCCCCTGGCGTCGGCGAGTTGGCTTCGGCGGTCGCTCCCCCGTCCGTTCCCGCGGCCAGCGCTGGCGGCGGAAGCACCGGGGTCGTTGGTCCATCGGGTTCGGCTTCCGAGCGTCTGGCGGCCCCTGGAGCGGTTGCTTCCCGCGCTCCAAACCAGTCCTCAGGGCCGGTGGCGGTGGGGCAGGCCAACATGATTGGCGGCACTCCATCGGTGACAGGTCGTGCCCAGGCCTCGCCGCAATTGGGCTCAGCCAACCAGTCCACTGCCGGTTTGCAGCGACAAACGTCTGGATTGGGTTCACTGCCTGAGTCCATTGCCGCCGCGCCCGCGGCCGGCGCCATGACCGGGCCAGCCCCGCAAACTTCCGGACCTTCTGGCACTGCGGTGGCCGCGCTCGAATCGGGGCTGGCCCCCGCGGCCAGCGCCAGTCGTCGGACTGCCGGTGAGGCGACCGGAAATGTGCAGCGAGGAATGGGGACGCTGCCAGTCGTCGGAGATGGCGCGGCGCAGCCCAGCGCTTCCGCCAGCATGGCCCGCGCCGCCTCCAATTCGCTCGATGGCCCACAATTAGCGGGAATCACCCAGGGTTCGCTTTCGAGGGCACTGCCATTGCCGGGCGTTCCCACGGGTGACGCGGCGGCCGAACTGGCCGAAGCCGAAGGACCGCAGCCCGGCTCGCCCTCGTCGGCAACTTTGGCCCCAGCCAATTCCGGCGGTGGTCCGCCGCAGCGGCTGTCGGGAAGCATCGCTGTGAAAGCACCAGCCACGGAAGGTGTCGGCGGCATGAGTCAGCAGCGGCTTGCCGAGGCAGGGCTGCCGCATCGGTTGGCGCGGCCAGAGAGCCAGATACTTCGACCCAGCACCGAACGGTTTGTGCTGGAAAGAACGGCGGCGCCGCTGTCGATCGACGCACCCGTGAAGGCCGAGCCGGCGCCTGCCTATCGCGATCGCAATCCCGAGCGGAGAGACGAGCTTGCCCGAAGTCGCGGCGGCAGCCCTCAAAGCGAACGTGCCGTGGAGATGGGGCTCGATTTTCTCGCCCGCCATCAGTCGTCAAACGGTCGCTGGAGCCTGCATGGTTTTAGCGAGGGTCACGGCTACAGCGGAAATGTGGGCGAAGGACAGATGGAGTCGGACACCGCCGGCACGGGTTTGGCGCTGCTGGCCTTTCTCGGTGCCGGCTACACCCATTTGGAAGACAAATATCGCGACAATGTGGCGGCCGGGCTGCAGTTTCTGATCGAACACCAGCAGCCCAACGGCGACCTGTTTTCGGGGGTTGGCGGTTCCAAGTACGTCTGGCTGTATAGCCACGGCATCGCAGCGATTGCGCTGTGCGAAGCCTACGGAATGACGCGCGACCCCGCCTTGAAAGAGCCCGCGCAAAAATCGCTCGACTTCATCATGGCCGCTCAAAACACGGCGCAGGGCGGTTGGCGATACGCCCCGGGCGTGGGCGCCGACACTTCAGTCTCGGGCTGGCAGTTGATGGCCCTCAAGAGCGGACAAATGACCGGATTGCGAGTGAACCCCGACGTGCTTCAGGGCGTGCAGTCGTGGTTGGATGGAGCTCGCGATGTGAAAGATCCGGCGCTATTTGTTTATCGCCCTCGCGCCGAGCAAGAACACCAGCGCACCCCCAGCCCCGCCATGACTGCCGAAGCCATGCTCATGCGACTCTATCTGGGAGGCGGCGACCGTGAAATGTTGCTCCGCGGGGCCGCGTATCTTCGTGCTCGGCTACCCAGCATTGGAGCCGGCCCACAAGACCGCGACGCGTACTATTGGTATTACGCCACGCAAGTGATGTTCCATCTTCAGGGTGAACATTGGCAAGCCTGGAATAATCGTTTGCGCCCGCTGCTAACCGAGTCGCAAGAACAGCAAGGCCCGCTCGCCGGTAGCTGGAATCCCAGAGGCCGAGCCCCTGACCGTTGGGGCCCCCAGGCTGGCCGCATTTATGTCACGGCCATGCACCTGCTGATGCTGGAAGTGTACTATCGCCATTTACCGCTGTTTGGCGATCGGGTGGTCGAGGTGGCCAAACCTTAGCCCAACTTCTCCAATTGTCGACGGAAGTCGTTGGCTGGATTGGCGGGGACCTTTGTTTTTCCACTTCAATCGCTTTTCCTTCAGCGAGGCGGGCAGTTTCCAGCCGAGGCGGTCGAACAGAAATCTTGCGGTGGTCGCTGAACTGCGTCACCCAGGACGGCGCGATGGCAGCCCTGACCGAGAAAGTTCCAGAACACGCAGCAGCCTTCGCTCAGTTCGGCCCCGGATTGTTTGCCGCTCTTTTTCCACGCGAGTTGCGTTTGTCCCGCGGCCATGTTTTTTAGGCTATTTTTTTCCGCTGGGCGAACGTGACGCAGATCGCTTTTTCCTTGGCTCGGCAGCAGGCGGTAGAGCAAGTGCAGCAAACGTTGGCCGGATGGGAACGTCACGCCTGCCAGCATGCGATTTGCTACTCGGTGCGTGTGGTCGGGCGTTTTCCCCAAAGCAATGCCAGAGCCGCAAACGCCAATAACGGGCCAAATCCCACCGTGGCAAACAGCCAGGGCCGGATGGTTGGATCGGCATCGACCCAGCCACCAATTGCCGGATGAATCACCGCCAGCAGCACCCAGGTGGAAAAGCCCAACGTTCCACCCACCTTGCCTTGGTTCTTGGCCGAAAGTTCCTGGTTGAGCGAATAATAAATTGGGAATAGGCCGAGCGAACCAAACGCCACAGCCAGCAGCAAGCCCAACAGCAGAGGCCCGCTCTCCGCAAACGCCGCGGGGATGGCCATGGCCGAGAGCAGTGAAAACATCAAGAACACTGCCAGCCGCGCGCGATGCACGTTCCAGTTTGCCGCCGCCAACCTCAACGTCAGCCAGCCCGAGGCCAGGCTGCCAAAGAATGTCGCCGCGTAATATACCGAAGTAAATGACTGCGTAAATTGTGGTGAATAACCGTGGTCTTTCTCCAGCATCAGCGGCATCCATACGCGTATGTAATGCCACAGCGTGTTGATGCAGATCACCACCAGCAGCAGCACCCACCACCGCCGGGTGAGAAACAATCGAAAGAACGGAACTTCCTGTAGTTGCCGCTGTTCGCCCAACCCCGCGCTCACTTCATCCGTCTGGATCACGGGCCGCCGGGTGTCGGCTTCGCTCACGGTCAGCAGCCACACGATCGCCCAAGGCAATCCCAATCCTCCCATGATGAAGAACACCCAGCGCCATTGGCTGGGGTCCCATTCATACAAGGCGAGTACCGCCAGCGGCGTCGCCACCGCGCCAAGCGAAGCGCCGCTTTGCAGCAGGCTGTTGGCCCAGGTTCGCTGGTCAGGGCGAAACGCGCGCTGCGTGGTCCGCAAGGCGCAAGGCCAATGGCCCGCCTGGAACAACCCCAGGGCAAACTGGCTCACGCCCATGGCCCAAACATTGTTTGCCAACCCGCAAGAAATGTTGGCCAGCGACCACACCACGACCACTGTCGGGTAGAGTTTCCGCACGCTGACCCAATCGGCCAGGATGCCAAACAGCAGACCGCCGCAGGCAAACCCCAAGCCGAAATATCCGGCCAAGGCGCCGTACCCCGCCTCGCTGAGCTTTAGCGCCTCTTGCACGCGAACCGCGTTTTGAGTGAACGAAAACCGGTCGGCGTAGTTCAAGAACGTGGCCGAGAGCAGGACCAGGCACACGGCAACTTGCCACGCAGTGAACCGCGATGACCGTGAGTTGGCTGAATCGGTGCTGGCGCTGTTCATGTTGGGTATGCGCGGAAGAAAGACGCCTGAGTGAATGTCTGCTATCGTAACGGGGTGGCCGTTGGCTCACCAACTGCGTCGTGCGTTAAATTTTGTCGGGGAGGTTGTCGTGCAAACCATTCGTGTGGCCGCTGTGAGTATGGATGGAGGGCTGGGAACGCCCGACATTTCCCTCGAACGAATGGCCAACTATTGTGACCAGGCCGCGAACGAAGGCGCCGCACTGGTCCTGTTTCCCGAATTGGTGGTGCACGGCCACTGCACGCCCAATACTTGGGAACTGGCCGAAGCGGTGCCCGAGGGCCCCAGCGTGAGGCGACTGCAGGAATTTGCCAAGCGGTATGGTTTGTACGTCTCGGCAGGCCTCAGTGAAAAGGAGCATGACATTGTTTACAACACTCAGGTGCTGGTGGGACCCGGCGGGTACATCGGCAAGCAACGCAAGATACACATGTCGCGAGACGAAGGTTTGCACTACAAAGGGGGCCGCGAGATCTCGGTGTTCGACTTAGGCATCTGCCGCGTGGGCACGGTGATTTGCTACGACAACCAGTTTCCCGAGTTAGCCCGCATTTGTGCCCTTCGCGGTGCCGATGTGATCCTCATGCCCCACGCGGCGCGCGAGGCTCGCTGGGACGATTCCCCGGCCTCGCAAGCCGCGGCACGTCAGCGCATGTTCAAAATGTACGGCTATTACGCCATGCGGGCGAAGGAAAACGCCTGCTTTTGCGTGCTGGCCGATCAGGCGGGCGCCCCGGGCTTTGTGCCGGGTTATCCGCCCGAACATCCCAACCAGCCGCACCACGCGGGGGGAGCGGTAATCTTCGATCCATTGGGCGAAATCATCTGCCATACCGGCCTGGAAGCTGTGCGCGACGAAGTGATCGTCACCGACCTGAATGCAGAATTGTTGGCCAAGGCACGGAGCAATCCCAACTACACGCTACGAACTCGGCGGCCAGAACTTTTTGCCGAGTTGGCGCGTGAACAAACGCTGTCGTGAGGTTGCGGACTGGCGGGGCAAACGCCGCTTCAGTCCAGCGAATGAAATACCAACCCCGAAAGCAGTTTGGGATAGAAGTAAGTGCTCTTGGCGGGCATGCGTTCCAGATGTTCGCTCACCGCCTGAATTTGGTCGAGGCTCGGCGGCATGACCAACGCGGCCAAGGGGAAATCCTCTTCCTGCAATCCGGAGATCGCTTCATCGACCAGATGCACGTACCCCGGCTTGGGAAGGTCTTTCGCACCCAGCAGTCCCTCGACGACCAGCCGATGCAAGATCGCCACGCCGAGCCCTCGCCAGTCTTCGCTGCGATCGGCCGCCAATTCGGCCATTTTTTTCTCGCCCTGGGGAGTCAGTTCGGCCAAGGTCCAGCGATGATCGGATTGGGTATAGAAACCGAGCAGCCCCTGCGAGCCATACGTTTCCATGTCTTCCCACACGGAAGAGGCGGCTTCGGGGCCATCGCCCGCTGCGCGACAGCGGAAACAATCTCCGAGTTTGGCAGCCAATTCGTCGGCCGTCATCGCCGGCAGGCCGCGAAACAACCGGTGTGTGGGAAACACCACCATGCCTTCGTCGCTCATACCCACGCACATCATGAGCACGAAGTTGGCGGGATGGGCCGCATCGAGCGGACCATGTTTCGCGAGGCTATCGCGATAATTGCAGGCCGTTTCGAAACGGTGATGCCCATCGGCGATGAACACCGGCTTACCACCCAGGGCGGCCGTGACTTCGGCGATAACCTTGGGGTCGCTGACCACCCACATGCGATGCAGCACCCCCAGATCGTCGGTTGCTTCGAGCGATGGTTGACCCGCGATGGCCATTTCCAGAATATTTTGGGCATGGCGCTGCGGATCGGGATACAAGCCAAACACCGGGCTCAAATTGGCCTTGCAGGCGGTCATTAGCTTGAAGCGATCTTCTTTTGGCCCCGACATCGTTTCTTCGTGGGGGAAAATTGTACCCTCGCCAAACCGCTCCAGCCGCACCCGAGCCATGAAGCCGCGCCGTGTGTACGAGGCGCCGTTGTAATCGAATTGCTGGTGGTACACATAAATGGCCGGTTCGCCCTCGGTGAACAGCACCCCTTGCCGCTGCCAATCTTTGAAGAACTTGGACGCCCTGCTGTACATATTGCTTTGGGCGTCGTCCCCCGGCTCGGCGCGATTCAAGATCAGCCGAACCACGTTCGCCGGGTGCCGTTCGTAGAGTCGAGTTTGCTCTTCCGTGCCAATCACATCGTAAGGAGGCGCCACCACGTCACGCAATGAACCAACGTGACCCAGGTCGTAACGAATCGCGCGAAAAGCCTGAATGTCGGGCATGACCACCGCCACCATGTGTTGCAGGAAAGCTGAACGTAGCCGAAAAAACGCGAAGTCCTTTTCAAGCCGGATTGAAACAGAATTGCCAGCCAGTTGGCAAGGGGGATGAAATTCCGATGGCAGCCGACACGGCGGCATTGGCGGAAAACTCCAGCGAATGCCTTGCCGCCTTCCGAGCGGAAAAAATACGCTTAGAGGACCTATCTCGCCAACCTGCCAAAAGTTACAATACTCAACTCCCTGGGGGCGAACCGAGTCGGTCGCTGGCAGGGGGTTGGATTTCCGCATGTGTTCGCGGGGTGTTTTCGTCCACGAGGGGCTGGATGTCCTTCCAGGGACATAAACCCCGTTCCATAAAGCATTTTGCTGATTTGCAGGAGTTTTACCCGTGGCTGTCCCTAAACGGAAGCATAGCAACGCCCGGAGCGGTTCGCGTCGCGCTCACGATCATCTTAAGGCCAAGCAGGTGAGCGCCTGCCCGCAGTGCAGCTACATGCGTCCGCAACACGTGGCTTGCCCTCGTTGCGGTTATTACATGGGCCGGGTGGTCATTGAACAGGCCGATTGATCGAGTTTGCCCTAGTTCATTTTTGGCCACCCAACGTTGCCGCGGTTAACGTCCCCACCTCGATCCACAAGGGTGGGGAACGTTTTTGGTGCATGGCTCGCGCTTCCCAGGCCAAGAAACCTTGGCGAGCCGCGCTAGAACCGAGCCTCGCCGGGAATCTGCCGTTCACACTGCGAATCCGGCCAGAAAGGCTGACGAATAGGGGACGACGTTCGCGTTGAAATCCCCATGGCATGACCGCGAACAGACGCCAACGCATCAGTCTCGCTTGTGGACGTCGAGTCGCCCGTTGTAGCGTGTCGGCAACCATGGTGTCGTCCGTCTCCCTTTGGTGTTTTCTGAAGCCCGTGGTGTCTTTCCCCGTAAGGTTTCGTGGGCAACACCCTGGGTATTCGCCAAATCGGTGCATAGAAATAGCCGCCTTGGTTCGTTAGAACTGTGGGGATGACCGCGGGAACTTTGCCGCGATTGCATTTTGCTGGGAAGAATGAGCACGCCCATGGATACTTCCGTCGCTGACTTGCTCCAGCACGACGCTGCCCATCTCATCCACCCGCTGCACCATCCCCAGTCGCAGCGGCAAGCCCAGGTATGGGTTCGTGGGCAGGGCGCACTTCTTTTTGACCAGCATGGCAAGGAATACCTCGACGCGCTGGCCGGATTATGGAACGTGTTGGCGGGGCACGGCCGCCGCGAGTTGGCAGCCGCGGCGGCAAAGCAAATGGAAACCCTGGCTTATGCCAGTTGCTATGCGGGCAATTCCAATCCACCGGCGATTGAATTGGGGGATCGCCTGGCCGAGTTGTGTTATCCCAGCATCAACCGGTTTTTCCTCACCAGCGGTGGAGCCGAGGCCAACGAATCGGCCTTCAAGACAGCCCGCTATTTTTGGAAGACCCAGGGCCAGGGCGGCAAATACAAGGTCATCAGTCGCGTGTGGGCCTATCACGGCACCACGCTTGCGGCGATGTCGGCCACGGGCATCGGTTCTTACTGGCCCATGTTCGAGCCCCGCGTGCCAGGCTTTTCGCACATTGCCAGCCCTTATCCTTATCGGTTTGATTTCCAACCAACCAAGGGAGACACGCGTACCCCCGGTCAGGCCGCTGCCGATTTGCTGGAAGAAGAGATTCTTCGCCAGGGAGCGGATACCGTTGCTGCATTTATTGGCGAACCCGTCCAGGGCGCCGGTGGCGTGATTGTGCCGCCTGAAGACTATTGGCCGCGAATTCGCCAAATTTGCGACCGGCACAACGTCTTGCTGATTGCCGACGAAGTTATCACCGGTTTTGGCCGCACGGGCGATTGGTTTGCCCTGGGGCGGTATGGCATTGAGCCCGATATTGTGAGCTTTGCCAAGGGCATCACCAGCGGCTACTTTCCGCTGGGGGGAATCGGGGTCAGCGACCGCATTGCCGCGGCCATCGACGCGGGACCTGCTGCCGGTCAAACTTGGATGCACGCCTTTACCTATTCGGCCCATCCGGTCGCCTGCGCTGTTGCCCTGGCCAATCTCGACATTTTTCAGCGAGAAGGTCTGCTCGAACGAGCTCGAAAATTGGGACAAACCCTACAGCAAAAACTACAATCGCTGGCTTCGCATCGACACGTGGGCGACGTGCGTGGGCTTGGCTTCATGGCGGCCGTGGAACTGGTGGCCGACAAAACCACCCGAGCGGAATTCCCCGCCGACGCCCAGGTGGGAATTCGAGTGCTTCAAAGCACGCTCCGGCGAGGTATGACGACGCGATTGCGGGGCGATATCTACAATTTTGCGCCGTCGTTTGTGGCGGAAGAAGCCCAGTTGGAGCGCATGGTGAATATACTGGGCGAATCAATCGACGAAGTTCTTCCCTGAGACGTTTGGGATGACCACTGCCGAAAATCCTGCCATGGATTCGCAGCACGACCTCGACGACTTGCCGCAATATCGGCCGGTGTGCGGCACCGCGGTGGTGGCCATGGTGTTTGCCGTTGTCTCGACGCTGGCGATTTTGGGGCCCGTGTTTTGGGGACTGCCCCTGTTCACGTTGGGGTTGGGCGCGTTGGCCCTGCGGCGAATTTCCGCGAACGATCCTCCCCTGTGGGGACGCCGCTTGGCCCTGGCGGCCATGTTTTGGGCCGTGCTGTGCGGTGCCGCTGGGTTGGGCCATTGGTTGATGCATGCGTACCTGGTGCGGCAGCAGGCGCAGCAATGGGCGCACGCCTGGTTTACGCACATGCTGCGGGGTGAAACGGCCCAGGCGCATCAACAAACGCTGAACGCCGTGCATCGCGAATTGCGGTTGGATGAACTCGATCAAATTTATGCCGACAACCCCAAGCTCGAAGAGCAGCTTGCCGAATATGTTCGTCTGCCAGGGCCGGCTTTGGTGCTCTCGTTTGGATCAGACGCTCAGCTAACGTATCTGCACGTGTTGAGCCAGTCGCGCGAGGGAGACGAAGACTATGTGTGGCTGGCCTACGAAATTGCCGATCCGAATGCCCCGCAGCGCAGGTCAAAGGTGGCAATTTGCCTCAAACGTCATACAGGCAAGCCGCCGGGCTGGATGGTTTACGAGGCGATGTCGCTCGACGACTATGAGCGCCGGCAACTCAGGGCTTTCTGACAAGGCGAGCGGTTCAGACGATCTTCGCAACCATGGCTCCCCCCTCACCAACATTCCAAGCTGTTCTGGTTGGCAAGTGGCCAAACAAGGACGCTTTTTTGGCCGCATGCGCACACTCAAACTCACCGTAGCTTACGACGGCACCGACTTCGCCGGCTGGCAATTGCAGCCGGGGCGCCGTACCGTGCAAGGTGTTGTGGAGCACGCGCTCGCCCCGATCACCGGGCAATCACGCACGCTCGCGTCAGGCCGTACCGATGCTGGCGTGCATGCGCTGGCTCAAGTTGTTCGCGTGCGAACGGAATCGATCTATCCGCCAGAGACGATCGTCAAAGCGCTCAATGCTCGGCTGCCTTCCGATGTGGCCGCCTTGTGCTGCCAGGAGGTTTCCGACCGCTTCCATCCCATTCGCGACGCGGTGGGAAAGACCTACCGCTATGTGCTGCACGATGGTCCGCTGCGCGACGTGTTCCATCGTCGCACCAGTTGGAAACTGTGGGAAGCCATCGACGAGCGGGCCATGCGCCACGCCGCGCGGGTGCTATGCGGTCGCCATGATTTCCGCAGCTTTCAAACCAGTGGGTCCCAGCGGAAAACGACCGTCCGAAATGTGCGGAGACTGGAAGTGACTCGCGGGTTCAAGAATTGCCCTCACCTGATCGCGGTGGAGATCGAAGCCGACGGCTTCTTGTACAATATGGCTCGGGCCATCGTGGGCGCTTTGGTCGAAATTGGCCGAGGAAAACGCGATTCCGACTGGCTGGCGGCCGCGCTCGCCGCGACAAACCGCGCGGCCGCTGCCCGCACGGCGCCTCCCGAGGGATTGTTTCTGGTGAAGGTCGATTATGGAGCAGCGAATTTGGGCGGCGAAAACGCAAAATGACCGAGCGAGTGCTCGAGTGCCGCGATTGCTCCTATTGCGGGCGTTGCCTGGCGAATTTTATTTTCTCGACCAGTTTCACCACGCTTTCGCCCTGCACATACCCCGAAACGGCGGTGATGGCTTCGATGACGTGTCCGTAGTGCAGATTGTAATCGCAGTCGAGTTCGACCTCGGTGCTCTCGGCAATGGAACCGGGGCCGCGATCGGTGCCCACGATGCCGATGATCTCACCCCGCAGGGCGTCAAAATCGCGACCCAGCGAGCGCGAGCCAATGCCAATGTTGGCCAGATTGCCGTTCACGTCGGCAGTCATGCGCACCTGAATGGGCGGAAGTTGGTGCGGATCGGGTTCGCCCTGGGCGGGCTTGGACGGCATCTTGATGCTGAAATCACCCTCTTGGGCCACAACCTTGAAGGTCATCACAAAGAAGACCAGCAATTGAAACACGATGTCAATCATCGGTGTCATTTGCAGTTCAACCTTGTCGCCGCCGCCGGCGTCGGTGGTATTGCGAACTTTCATGGGAAATCAGTCCTTGGTGCGGGCAACCCGCCGGCTATGTGAATCGCCAGCACGATGTTGCGAATGACAACGCTGCGACTGGCGAATGCGATCCAATGGAGAACACCTAATTTGCCGATTCTTGTTTGGCGCGCAGTGCAAACCGTTCAAACCCCACATCTTGGCAGGTGGATATGAGTTCTTGGACGACGCCCGTTTCAGCACGTCTGTCCGCCCTGACCACCACCGTGACATCGGGTGGGGTGACACCCGTCAAACTCAAGAACTGGCGTTCTCGCTGCAGGACGGTAGACATTTGCGAAACCGGGTACGGTCGTCCCCCCAGAATCACTTGTTCTTCGGCCGTGAGTTGCAGGGTGATCAGGTTTTCGGGCGGCACTTCCGGCGGCTTGGCCAACTGGCTGGCCGGCAACTGCACCGCCTCGTTCACTTCGGCGTCGGAGAAGTTGATGATCACCATGAAGAAGGCAATCAACTGGAACGTCATATCGATCATTGGCGTCATGTCGCCTTCGGCAACGCCGAAGTCACGATTCTTCGGTTTCACACGCATGGGCGTCTCTGGGGTACGGCAAAAAGCGGCGAGGCAAACAGCCGCTGCTCGCGGCCAAGCAGATCAATGGCACAAAGTACAATACTCGCCGCAAGGTGCGGCAACGGCTTTTCTATTTTCGGGAACACCGCTTCCACGAGGGCGCAGAGGGTTCGTTCCCGCGACCGGCCGCCGCAACCTTCCCTAGTGGCGGCGACCAACCATCAAGTCCCTCCTGGGGAACAAGCGGCGGGCGGAGGCCATCCTGGTCATGAACCCTGGCAGCCCATGGCCGCCAAACGTTCACATTCCGCCTTCGAATGACTTATGTTTACTGCGATTATTTGCGGCCGACGGCCTCGAATCGATTCATCAAACCTTCGCTGAGGATGCCCACCTCGAGAATCAAACGCTGTGCCCGATTCTTGATAATGCTGAACGCGGCAATCGCGGGGATGGCCAAAGCCAGACCGACCAGCGTGGTGAACAGGGCCGTCGAAATACCTTCGGCCAGCTTGGTGGGACTGGGAGCGCCGCCGCTGGTGTTGGCGATCACCTGGAACGAACGAATCATGCCGTCCACGGTGCCGAACAAGCCCACCATCGGTGAAATGGATCCGATCAGCGCCAAATAGCTGAGACGGTGCTGGATCTTCATGTTTTCTTCTTCGCCTACCTCTTGCATGGCTTCCAGGGCTTTTTCGTAGCCGCTGGAGAGCTTGGCCAATCCGGCGGAGAGCACCTGGCCGAGCACCGATTCGTCGGTTTTGGCCATTTCGTACGCTTCCTGATAGCGTTTCTCGTTGAGTTGGGCTTCGAACGCCTCCACCAGTTGCAGCGGCACCACGTTGTCGCGGCGAACGGTGAGAATGTTCATCACCAGCAGGGCGACGAACGTGAACGACAAGCCCAAGAACACAATGCTGTAGGTGAGCCCCAGCGCTTTGTAGACCCAGGCGAGCGTGCTTTGGGTTTGCACGGTGTCGCCCGTGCTGCCACCGGCGGCCGGCGCGGCGGCCCCATCGGCCGGGGCTGGAGCGGCGCCGCCGGGAGCGGGCGCCGGTTGATTCTCATCGAACTGAGCTTGAACGGTTGTGGGGTTCAGCAATGTGCCCATGCCAACAGCCGTCACCAGGGCGAGCACGACGGCCACCGAGGTCAGGCTTGCTTTGCGGCCAGAGCGAATGAATCGCAACAACATCGAATTGTCTCCCAGGGCGAAAATGCCAACAAAAGTTCGCAACCGGCTGCTGTTGCCTGGCACACTGCACATAACGACACAAACGAACCGGATGGCTTGCACGAGCGAAAGAAGATTTTGGCGCCGCTCCCCTCACCTGCCGGTTTGCCAAAACCCTGGCGGCCGGCGTGCCCTGTGGGAGCAACTTTGGCTTGCCAGGAAGATTTTCTGGGGGCGACACTATGTTCAGTTTAGTTGGCCCTACGGGGCTCGTAAAGTTAACACCATTGGAGTTCGGCCAGCGAGACTTCGCCGTTCGCCAGCCGTCCACCGTTGTTCCATTCTGTTCGCCGCCAGCGGCCCAAAATATTGCCTTCTTTGGCAAAAATATCTGGGATAAAGGCTTTAATGCCGTATTCTGCCGGCTGTGGGGACGCTATTCCTTGGAAGCCCAAGGACTGGAACTGTAACGTCGAGCAAGCTCGTCCTTGGCTTGCAGGCCAAGTTCAGGCTTTTCCATCACCCGCCACAGCTTGCTCAAGTTGTAGAGCGCCTCGGCGTGATATTTTGGAAACGACGGATAGAGCACGTCGACCTTCAAAAAGTTCATGAACGCGTCTTTGGGCTGCGGGGGCGAAGTCTTCAAATAGCAGTTGCCTAGAGCCGTGAACGCTGCAGCATGAAGTTCCGCGTTCTCAATATTGGCGCCGGCAATCACGCCCTGCACCAAGCTGATGCCTTCGTTGGCCTTGCCCGTCTCGGCCAGGCAAGAGGCTTTGCCCACCGTGGCCGCCAGCTTCTGCGATTCCACGGCATCGCCTTGCTGGTTGGCCGCCACCTGCAAGGCCTTCTCATAGGCGCTCAGGGCTTCCGTGTGCTTGTTTTGCGACTGCAGCGCCCGGCCGCGAGCGATGGAACCCCGCATCTGAAAGTCAGGCCAGGGGGCCGCTTCCAGTTTGGTGTATTGCTGCACGGCCAGATCGGCCTGGTTGTCGGCAACGAACAAATCCCCCAGCACCTCCAGCGCCTCGAAATAGTGCCAGTTGCTGGGGTTCTTGGATACAAAATCGAACATTGCCCGTCCGGCGTCTTTGATTTCCTGAGTGGTGCGCGCCAAGCGGGCCGCGGACAGCGCTCGGAAGTATTGAATTTCTTGCTGTGCCTCCAGGCCTGCCACCATGGAGGGGTCGAGCGCGGGGTTTTCCAGCAGTTGCTTGGCAGCTTCGAAATTGTTGTTGTTGATGGCCGAGCGAACGTTGCGCAACTGGAGCGGTTCGCCCTCGTATTGCACCGACTCCAGCGTGTTCACCGGAATCGCGACTTGCTCGTTGTTGAGCTTGGTCACCGTGAGCTCGGTGCTCGTCATTTTATCCAACGTCTTGGCGGTGATGGTCTCGCCCGTCAGCAGTTTGACGGAAACCACGGCCAACGCCTCGGTGGCGGGAAGCAATAGGGCAACGGCCAGGGCCAAGGGCAGATGCAATCGACGCATGTACGAAACTCCTGATGATACGTTTTATTGCAGGATTTACCGCGCCCAACTCAGCCTGGTCTGGTGGAGCATGAACCAGCCGAATGTCAGGCGATTGTCAGGGTTGTTGATACGGGGTATCGGCGAGTGAAACTTCCAGCGGGCATTACTTGCTGGCGCTAGCCTGCGTGGTGGCTGCAGCCGTCTTCAGCGACTCCAGCCCTCGGGCTTGCTCTCCCAACGCCGACTGGATGGTTCGGAACAATCGATCGTATTTGGGATACCAGTCATCGCCGCCCATTTTGGGGTCAAGGCGGTGGATGATCGAGATATCGAACTTCGCCTGGTTGAGTCCCTTGGTCTTGTCGGCACCCGACTTGGACATGGCTTCTTTCAGACGGCAATCGGCCAGGTTGAAGCGGGCTTCATGATACGTGTCGCGCAGTTGCGGATTGCGCGAGACCATGTTGGCCAGATGTCCCCAGCCCCAAACCACCTGGGCGTTGGATTTGTCGCGCCAACCGAGAATGGCAAAGGCATAGTACTTGGGATCGGTCTCGGCCCATTCCTGGAAGGTATACGCGGCTTCCACCTGCGCTTCGAGCAGCTTGTCATTGGCGCTGAGGATACCAATCAACTGGTTAATGGCGTCCTTGTAGTTGCCCAGCCGCCGCTGGCATTTGGAGAGCCGTACCTTGAGGCCGATCTCCGCCTTTTCATCCTTTTGGCTGGTTTCCATGGTCAACAGCTTTTCATAGATTTTGGAGGCTCGGGTGTAATAGTCCTTGGCCTCCGCGGAACCCTGGCCGGGCCGGTCGACCCCGGCTCCGATGCGGAACAAGGTTTCGGCAACCCAGACCAAATGGTCGTAAGTCACGCCCTGGGGATTGTTGGCAATGCGATCGAGAAACATCCCAAACGCTTCGGTGAGTTTCTTGACCTTGGCGGGATCGGTCTCGGCCTTGATTTGCTGCTCGATGGCGATGCCGAGCCCAACGTAGGTGCTGGTCAGGTTTGTTGTTGGATCCGCCTTGGAGAGTTCTTCCAGCGCCGTCATGGCTTGCTCGGCCTGTTCCATTTGTTGCTCTGCCACATAGGCGCGAAGCAGCGTCAGATAAGATTGGCTCGGGAACTTGGGATGGGTTTTGGTAATCGGATCCTTCTTCTGCAACAACTCCTTGACGCCATTCTTGATTTCCAGCAGGGCAATGGCCTCCTGTCCTCGACCTTTATTCACGTAGAGTTGTGCCAGAGACAGTTCCGCGGCAAGCAGATCGTAGGTTAGGGCCTGTCCTTGCTTGCGGATCGCTTCGGTTCCCAGCTTCAAGCGGTTTTCCGCCTCGGCAATCAATCGATCCAGGTCGGCTTGCGGAGGTTTGGGATCCATGCGCACCGCGCGGTCGTATTGGTCCCAAAGCGCTTGGCCAGCTTTGAGATTGGCGTCGGCCTTGCGGGGAGATTCTTCCTTGATTTGTGCCCAATATTCGGCGGCCTTGTCGAGATCGTTGTTGCGGCGGGCAACCTCGGCCAATGTCATCCAGGCCTCATCGGCTTCGGGTTCGCCCTGCCAGTTCTTGGTGATCAATTCGGCCACCTGCACCATTTGATCGGCGTCCCATTGACGATTTTCGGGACTGGTGCTGTTGTAGTTGACCAGGTGCGACGCCAGGGCGATTTTTGCGCCGTGCCGCGCGCCTGCGCTTTTGGGATAATGCTGGGCCAGAAACTCGCCCATCACCGCCGCTTCGTGATAGCGGCCAGAGTAGTAATACAGAAACGCCAGAAAATATCGGACCACGTTCATGTCCTCGATCGTGGTCTCATCGTCGCGGAGGGTAAGCGACAGTTGAAACAAGCGAATGGCGTCGGACACGGCCTTGTCGCGTTCTTGAGTCAAATCGGTCACGACCTTCTTGTCGGCCATGGCGCCCTTGGCCTGCTCGGCCGCAAGCTGCTGCGCTTTGGCCTGGTACAGATCAAGGTTTTGCTTGCCCAGGTCGCGGGCTTCGGCAAACGACTTGGGAAGGGCGTTGGGGTCGATCTCACGGTACTGCGAAAGCAGATCTTTCGCGGGTTTTTGAAATTCGCCAAAGGTATTCGCCACGTCGGTCAGGAATTTGGGGACCTGGGTCGCATGCTTCTTGGCTTCGTTCTTCTTGGCAGCGTCGCTGCTGGCCTCGTCGCGCAACTTCATTTCGTGGTAAGCGAGGGCCGTGAAATAGCGAATGCCCAGGCCTTCCTGCGAACGCTCCAAATCGGGACGAGCCGTCTTCAGCCACTCTTCGCCCCGTCGGGCAACCTCTTCGTACTTCTTTTGCTCGGGCAACATCCAGGCTTCCAAGGCAAGTCGCAAAACCTTGGCGTGCAATTCCTGGAACGCGGGAGCGTCTACCGGAGCGGCCAACAGTTCCTCGTAAATGCCCAGGGCCCGTTTGATATCGCCCATCTCCTGCAGGCAGCGGGCTTCGAACATGCCTGCGTAGGGGCCCGCATACTGCTTTCGCCAGTCGACATAAATCTTGTGGAAGCGGTCCGCGGCCAGCTTCAACGTGTCGTTGTATTCTTTCGACTTCTCGGGAAAGCACTTGGCCGATTCGTTCACCGCAATGCCGGCAAACATTTGAGCCTGAATGTAATTGGTAACCGACAGTTTGCGGGCTTCGATTTGAGCCTTTTCCTTGGGGTCGATGTAATTGGGGAAGGCCTTCCACTTGGCATGAAACTCCGCGGCAGCATCATCGAACGTTTTGATTGCCTGGGCGAACAAGTCCTTCGATTTTTTCAGCAGATCGTCGGGATTTTCGCTGGCTGCCGGCCGCTTAGACTTTTCCAGGTAAGCCCGCGCTTCTTCCACCATGACGTTGCCCAACTGCAACTGGGCCGCGCCGAGTAAAGGGTGCTGCGAATTCTTGGTGATGAACTCTTGGAACATCTCGCGAGCCCGCTCGAGCTGCTTCAGCCGGGCATTGATGTCGCGCACCGTTTTGGAACTGTCGACCAGGGTGCGTCCCTGCTCGTAGGGAATGGTGGCTTTGATGTCTGCCGGAATCGCGGCGTTGGACCGCAGGCTCTCCAGGTACATGTCGGCGACATCGAACAGCCCTCGACCTCGCAGGCCTTCGAGAAATTCCACTACCGGTTCGGCTGCCGAAGCGGAGCTGCCAGCTAGTCCCAGTAGTCCCCACGCGGCAAGCACGAAACCAATGCGTCGCTTGCAGTTCTTCATGCTGTGAGTCCCTCGTTTCCTTGTTCAAACTATCGCCAGCGACGAAACGCTCACCTGGGCAAGGCAAAAAGTAGTTCGGCCTCGAGTGAACGTCCATCGACGCGCTGTGAAGCCGAATTCCTGACGCTTTGCGCACAACGAAGCGTTATTGCTGGAGTGGCACCAGCCATGGGAAAATGGGATGAGATCGGTTCCGGGGCGATCACCATGCCAAGCTGCGCCGGTCAGGTCCCCGAACAGGAACCAGCCGCGACACTGCCAGGAGAAACATTTCGGAAAACGTCCTTATTCCAACTTAAAGGGTCTCGCTGCCCGAGGCAAGCAAATGGCGACCCAACCCGAGACTTTCTCTCCCCCAAATTCGATTTTTATTCCGGACGGGCAAAAAATTCACGGCGTCGTCAGGGGACTCCGCCTGCCAAGGCCCCGAGCGCGCAATCAATGTCGGCATTCCCGCTGTTATCGCTACGACCGAACATGGCGGCTGGTTCGACTGCGTCGGCGGCATGCAATCGAAGGACACGCTCCGGGCAGGCCTGCGAGGGAGCGCCGAGCCATTACGGCCGTCCGCTGCGTAACGGAGTGAGCGAAATCGCGTCTCGCAGCATTTGCTGAAAACTTTGGTAGGCAGGTTGCCGCAAATATTCGTCGGGCAGTTCTTGACTGTGCTCCAGAACCCGCACCAGCGAACTGCGGCGACTGTGCGGCGAGTTGCGGAGCAGTTCGGCCGTTTCTGCCAGCATTGCCGCCCATTGCAGCGAAGGCGAGGCATCGCCGATTTCAGTGGCAGAGTCGGACCAATTCACCTTATGTGTGAGCGTGCGACTCTGCCGCTGGCCGTTCGCCTCTTGGTACGTCACGCGGATGGTCGCCAGCGTATCCCGGTCGGCTCGGCTGGCGCCCTTGGTTGGCGAATGGAGTTCGCGGAGTTGCACCTCGAACAGAGCCATCGCTGCCTGGCCCGCATAGAGCACCGCCTTTTGGCTGGCGGATGGCGTTTCGAGCCCCAGGAGTTTGCTGCTGCTGGGTTCGTGCCCAATGAGCCGGTACGCGGCGACGACTTCGGGGTTGAAAGTCACGCTGATCTTGACGTTGCTTCCGGCCAATTGTGGCTGCGACGTAAACACGTGAGCCAGGGCCGCTCGCGTTTCGGCCAAGCCATCGGCAGTCAGATATTGGATGTGTTTGGCTTTGGCGAATTGACGCGGCGGGGTGAAATCCGTGGCCAACAATTGCCCCCGGCGCAAGTCGATGATCGACAGGCCAATTCCTTCTTGGAATGCGTATTTTAGGGCGCCGTCCAAATGCTCCACCGTGCGCTGGTCCAACTCTTGCAGCCCATCGGTGACCACGCAGAGCCGGGTATCACGTTTCGCGGCTTGATCCCGGCCGATTGCCGAAGCGGCCACCAAGTATGCCAAACGCACGCCTGCGGCCATATTGGTTGCATGCTCGGGTTGAAGTGCATCCACGGCCTGGTGCAATTCGCCGGCGTGTTCCCGACCTGTTTCTTCAATCACCACCCGGGCTTGATCGCTGTAGGCGACAATGCTGAGTCGATCGTGCGGGCCGAGGCGGCCAATCAAATCTCGCAGTGCCTGTTGGATGAGCGACAGTCGGCCGCCCCAGTTCATGCTATTGGAAGTATCGACCGCGACCACCAAATGGACCGGGGAACGCTTGGATTGCGTTGTGTCGCCGGCTTGCACGCCAAGCTGCAGCAGTCGCAAATGGCCTTCGCGGAATGGCGAAGGACCCACGGTTGCTGAGAGTCCGACTGCGGCCCTGGGCGGTGGAAACGCATAATTGGCCGCCGCCAAGAACTCTTCCTTGCGAATGAGCTTGGGAGGAGGCAGCTCGCCTTCGGACAAATAACGCCGGGTGAGTTCGTAGCTGTCCGTATTCGAGCAAAGCGGGACTTGCGAGGTACGCAGGCCTTTATCCGTTTGTTCATTCAGCCAGATCACTGGCCATTCGTCGTACTTGAGAAAGTAACGCCAGTCAAAGCCGCGCAGGTGCGGTGCATCGAGCCCCCGTGCGGAACTGGTGGGAATGATCCCAATTTCCGGCAATTCGTCCACACCCGAACGAATGGAATCCGCAAATACCCAGGCTTGAGGGACGGCATGTCGCCCCCAATCGCCCGAGAGCACCTCGGCGTGGGCTGCCAGGTCGGCAAAGGGCGGGAGCAGCGAGGGTGGTTTCGAAGTTTCAACGTCCATCAGAACAGGCTCGTTCGAGTGCTCCAACGCCACCGAAACCCGATCCTCGTCTTGCCAGCCAACATGAATCGGTTCGATATGTTCCACTTCGTCCAAGGTTTGCGAGGCAAAATTCTCCGCAACCTTGATATCGCTGGCAGAATCCAACCGATAGGCGGTGGATACAAATGCCGACATTGCGGCGAGATACGAAAGACCCACCGCCACCAGAATGAGTGCGGCCTGGGCCAGCGGCGCCCTCGAGCGCTGTAAACCCGGTCGCGCTAATCGTCGCACACGATCCAAGAAACCATCGGGGAGCGGCACGGCGGCTAGGTCTCTCGACCAACGGTCCGCCCGCCGAACACCACCTGAATGGGGCAGCTTCGTGGATGCGAGTCTTGACCGGTGGCCAGGCGTGTTGCTTTTCTTTGAAATGCGGCGTCTTGGGGAGCCAGTGCCCGTCGATGGCGCCGTGGGGTCGCCATGCGACGACGAATCGGAAGCCAATTCAGGCGAGTTGGCCGCCTCGCCACACAGTTGGTGCAATCGCGTCAACAAGTCGTGGGGCAATTCCACGCTTCGCAACGATTCGTCAATCGATCGCTCGTCAACCAAGCCAGAGTCGGCGGCAATCGAGTTGCTGCCGTCTGTCATGGCAAATGCCGGGCTGTCGTGCTGGTTGTCCGAATCGTTGCCAACTTGGCGCAGCCGAGCAAACATCCCTGCGGGAAGGGGCACATCCCGTAGGGCGTCGTCGAGAGTCTTACGGACAATGTTGCGTCGCTTGGCCATGAATGGTTCTGGGTTTGCCCTGGCTGGGTTCGGTGCCCGCGCCTCCGAAAACGTGAAAAAAGTCTAATCGCGTCGAGTGGGTGTCATCGGAAAAATGGATTCGATTGCTCCACAGAGCAGGGAGATTTCTTGATTTGGATGGCCAAAGTCTTCGCGGCAGGGCGCCCGCCTCGGCCAGGATTCGTATTCTCGGCAGCCTTGGAGCAAAAGGACATTCTCGGTAGTGGCAACGACTCACTTCGGATGGCTCGAAGCCATCAAGTGGTGGCGAAGTTGCGACCGTGCCCTGGCCACGCGCGAAAGCACCGTGCCCAGCGGTATCCCCAATTCGTTGGCCGCCTCTTGATGCGTGAGTTCTCCAACCACCACCAGCAGCAGTGTTTCGCGCAGTTCGGGCGGGAGCAACTTCAGCGCACGTTGCATCTCGTCGGTATATTCGTCGTGAAGCGGATCTTGCCCTGCCGTGGCCACTTCTGGCGGAAACTCGCCGGCGAGCACGGTGGGCAGTTTTCGCCGCCGCCAGCGATCGGCAACCCTCCGACGCAAAATGGAAACCATCCAGGCTCGTTCGCCCAGGTCGGGTCGGTAGAGAAACCGACTTTTCCAAACCGAACGAAATGTCTCTTGCACGATGTCCTCGGCCTCATGGCGGTCGCCGACCATGCGGAACGCGGTCCGGTAAAGGACCGCCCCGTGTTCATCGACCAATCGGCAGAATTCGGCCTGCGACAGCGGCAAGAGATTGAACCTCCGAAATTCCAGAAGTAAATCGAGATTCGAGGCGGGGATTATTCCCGCCGGACTTTAAACTGGAGAAAATTTCGCCTGGGGGGCGCAGCAAAACGCCTCCCGAAAGGGATATACCCCTTTCGGGAGGCGATCGATTCTCGCTCGCACGGCGGCCAGCAGTTTTCGGGTGGACTGTTGGCTGTGTCTTACTCGGGTGCGACTAGTAAATATCGCCTTCGCTCAACAGTGGCATGGCAGCGCTGGTGCCGGCGAAACGCGTGCCATTGGGAGTGCAGAGCTGGGCGTACACCACGTAGCTGATCGCCTCGTTGATGGTTCGGACGTGCGCATCGGCAAACGCCACGTTCACCACGCCGGGGTGGTTCGAGGTGGGGGCCAAACCGGCTGTCGTCTTGTGCCGGTTGATGCCGTTGGCGGTGGCATCGGTGGGATTGGGCAGGTTCCAGGTAAAACCGACCGTCGATTCGGTCATATTAATCCACCGCGAGCCCGTCAGGTTTTCCGAGATCAACAGCGTGTTCACGGCGCCGTCGCCCGCGGTCAGGTCGGCGGACGAGTTCGGATTGCCATCTTGAAAGAACATGCCAGCATATTTTTCGATGGGATCGGATGCAGAGGGTGAATCTCGAGAGTCAACTACGCCATGCCGGCCCGCATTGAACACAAACGCCATATTTTCGGCGTTTGACCCTTCCTTGGGAAGGGGATTGCTGGGGCACTGCACGATTTCCAGGTACAGGTTCTGGTCTTCCAAGGTCGCTTGTGTCCAGTTGCCGTTGTTGGCGGCATTGTAAATGTCGCTGCGTTCCAACTCGGGAAGCAGCACGAACATCAGCGAACGGTTGATGCCCTGCGGATAGGTTGTGGTATCGGGTACCGACACCCGGTTGATGAACATGGGATAGGCGTTTTTCTTGGTTTCGTACCCCACCATGGCCTGGGCAATATTCCGCATATTGCTCCGGCAGGTGTTCTGTCGACCGCTTTCACGGGCGGAGTTGATCGCCGGGAACAACAACGCCATGAGCATGCCGATGATGCTGATGACCACCAGCAACTCGACCAGCGTAAAGCCCGTGCGACGAACCATGCGATCGCGACGTCCAACTTTCATCAGAAATGACTCCTCTACCGGGACGCGTTCCCCTCGTGAACCCGGCCCAACACCGCGTGTGCGAGAATCCCTACGGCAGACATGACCCGCAGGTGATTATCGCCGAGCCGCAACACAAATTCCAGCTACTTTTTGAGAATTTTTGATAAATGCGCTTGGCGAGAAGCGAAACCGAACATCGCCTGGTACTCGCGTTGCGTCGCGATCCAATTCGGTAGCTGCTGCCGGAGCGTACCTTGAACTTCCGTAAAACCTTAGGCGGAAATGCCCGTTTCAAACGCCAAATGTCGTTGCGCTCCAACCACTGGGCGGAATTCAGACGCCGCTCGGCCAGCCGTCGCTCGGTTTACCCCGCCAGCGTTCGACGCAATTCCACTTGCAGCGGCTCCGTGGCGGCGGCCACGAACCGAGGGCGATGGAGATCGACCGGGCCGCCATCGAGATCGGTGACGATCCCGCCGGCTTCGCGGAGGATGAGAAACCCGGCGGCCACGTCCCAAATTTTGGTGCTGGTGGCCCAATAGCCGTCGAACCGGCCGGCGGCAATATAGCACAGGTTGATCGCCGCGGAGCCGGTTCGGCGCAACGATTGGCTGGCGACCAACACCCGGATGAACCGTTCGATTTCGGGGTGGCCAGCCTGAATGGCCGCGGGGAAGCTGGCCACAACCAGTGCCTGCATGAGGGTTTGCGCGTCGCTGCGGCGGATCGACTGGCCGTTCAGGGTGGCCCCTTGCCCTGCCGCGGCCAGAAAGCACTCGTCAAGGCACGGATCGTAGACGGCGCCGAGGACGATTTCGCCGTCGCGCTCCAGGGCGATGGAAACCGCGAACTGCGGAACGCCGTGCACGTAATTCATGGTGCCATCGAGCGGATCGACGATCCAGCGGTGGCGGCCATCGGCCGGCTCGATGTGGCAATTCTCTTCGGCCAGGAAGCCATGGTTCGGAAACTGTTTCAGCAGCATGCTTTGCACGCAGGCTTGCGAGGCCAGGTCGGCCTCGGTGACCAGGTCGGAGGGGCCTTTTTCCCGTGCCTGAAAACGCCCTTGCCAGTCAAGCAATTCCGCGCCAGCGGCTCGGGCCGCCGCTTCGGCCGCATCTAGAAATTTTGAATTACTGTTGTAAGTCATTATTTCGGACCTGTCGATCTCCTATCAGTTCAATACCTGCCAGGGCAACTGCTAAGGTCAGTACTCCGGCGCTCAAGAGCTATCATTTTCGTTGTTTCAACAACTAGTGCTTTGTGACGCCTAAGAATTAGGGTTGGTGCAAAACCGCTTTTCGTGGAGACTTCCTGTCAACAAGGAGGTTGCCATGAACAAGAAGTATATC